>Ga0207886_10065_pt1 | contig 243666 bp, 264 predicted proteins | sample LinPmetageLP35_FD_184048 | JGI IMG/M metagenome (GOLD analysis project Ga0207886, IMG submission 184048) | Marine viral communities from the Pacific Ocean - LP-35 (SPAdes) | ecosystem: Environmental > Aquatic > Marine > Oceanic | place: Pacific Ocean | collected 2009-08-31 | reverse complement strand
ACCCTCACCCTCACCCTAACCCTAACCCTAACCCTACCCCTAACCCTAACCCTAACCCTAACCCTAACCCTAACCCTAAGCTCATTTGGGAAAAGCGGCCTATCCTTGATGAACATCACAACAACTAACTTGCCATTTAACCAACGCAGTATCAGTGCACCGCCACCGTATGCAAGACTGCAGATCATATCGCCAGGTCGAGTATCCCCGTAAGTGTTGATAGCAGACATTTCTTCTGCAACGAGGTCTACATGCTTAGGTTGAGCTCCACCAGTAACAGCCCCGGAGTAGTTTGTCCACCCATATACCGTGGCACTACTGTCCCACACACGACGAAAAGAATCATACCCATCTCGCAAGGTCGGATCACGGAGCTGTCCAGCATCTGGCCACGTGGAGGAACCTTCAAAGTACCCTGGCTCACTTGAACGATTCGAGTCCAGAACTCGGGCGGATGGAAGCAAGTTGGATTCTGTCACCTGCTTCGAGTACAAGATATTCGTCTCCTCACTCGTGTAATGACCAACGAGCAGTTCATTTTGGGCCTTTTCATGGGCCAGGATGACCCCTAGCAAGTTACACCTAACAGTAGCAACGGTGGAGTGTCCAGCCTCCAAGAATATCTCCGAAGGTAATGCTGCTGTCCAAGAGCGAGGACTTTGACCTCTCTGGGAGAAGTAATAGAATAAGCTGCGAAGTTGGAGGTCATTGACCACAGAGGATTGATGATCCTGGAAGTGATGTTGAAATAGACTCTCGAGATTTTCCCATTCGCTCTTCTGGTAAGATATGGAAATATTTGCTTTGCAACAGGCGGGTCCTATCTCAAGCACTCCAAAGATTCTGTCTCGTGGGTCGAAGCAAAAAGACTCCCGATAAAGATGAACGTTATCAAGCAAGGTGTTATTGTTCTTTTGCCGTTTGCCTCGCTGGGCGAAAATATTGTAAAGAGTGGTATCTGCGATGAAATCCATCGACGATTTATATTTATCTTCAAAGGCCCGTTTATATATTACCATGTGCTTTTCTAACGCTTTTTCGAGAAGAGTGAAGTCGAATGAGTAAGCACCACCTTGCACCACAATTCGGGGAGCTAGTATAACTTCCTGGATGATCCATAATCGAGTCCAGTAGGTACGATCGCAGAACGCTAAGATGCATCCCCACTTTCGATAGTCAGAAGCTCCGTCAAAACTAAGCTTCGATGAATCCGTGATAATATCGACAAGGTCGCCCATACTGGAAACTGAGCATGCTGCAGAATCTTTTTGGTCCCAGGTCAGCGATGGATCGCGTCTTGATTTTGGGATGTATTGCATTTCGAGTCCCACCCAAGCAACAACCTGCCAAGCATGAGAGTATATGTTGCCCATTTGTGCCACCTGACTAATATTAGGATAAAACACACGACTTCAATATAGGAATATATACCTGATGAGCTTTCTCTATATCATCAGACTGGTTTATACAAAGAGCATCGATCCAAAGAACTCTGACACCTGGAACCTCTCCTTGGTCTCTCAAATACCACAAGGCGCTAAAAAGCTTTTCTCTCACTGGCAAGCAAACATCATTAAGTATGATGGAACACGGGGTCTTGGTGTCGGCTCCCCATTCGTAAGAAAGGGCTTCATAGATAGAATCTGGATCCTCAAGGCCTGCGTGCTCCAGGGAGCACGTAATTGTATCCGGATTCGCGGGGTCCCGGGGTTGCAGCCCTATCAAGCGTATCTCGAATGTTGATGTGTCGAGTGGGCGGTAGGGAAATACAAGCGAGGCAGACGACATGCTGAGTTCGCTTGAGAGTGGTGAATTTGCCCATTTGCCACCACGCTGGACGTGCTTGCTTCTGATCGATGAGACGTTGACCATGAGACTTGGAGATTAGGCAGCTCTGTGGGTACACGTCACGGGGCATTGACGACTCGACCAATCATGCCTGTTAATTCTGCAGGGGACGACTATCTTTGAGTCAAGACAATAAATTTGTTTAATCCAAAAGGCCCATTTACTCAATGGTCCTCACATACAAGTTCTAGCTTCCAGCGAAACTACCTCTTATTTCCATGGTTATGTATATCACTCAATCAGACATTTTCTGGACAAGCTTCCTATTTTCTGGAGAAGGTTGTGCCCCTTGATGATACTTTCACGAGTCCAATTTCGCCTGATTCTGGAGCATTTGGTTATGGAAATCAAGTTGCTGATATTGCTCGCTGTTCGCTACATGATGGCTAAATATGACTAGAGACGATAGAGGGGAGGATCAACTCAGGGCCTCTGAATGGTGCATGTCCCTGGTGCGCTCTGCTCGAGATATCGGTCTTCTACTGAAGTCACCTCCATCTAGTCTGGCTTACCACTTGCGCAAATCTCTTGGTCCTTGGTATCTGACCTTGTGTCCTGTAGATCTTCTGATTCTTTGGACTAGCCGTGGCTGGACAATATTTCGTTGCCGCTGTTCGGGGCACCTGAAGATCGTCTCGCGAACATGCTTCGGTGTAGATGTGGCACTAAGCCTGGCGGGATAAAATAAACAATACTGACTGATACGATCATCTAGCGGACTTTCTGCATAAAACAAGATAATCCGCGTAAGACTTCGACTTGCTTCAAAGTAGCGTGTCAGTCTTGACAGCGTATTGCAGCAACATCCAGCAAACAACGCGCTCCGGCCTTCATCTCTCACCCCTCAAACCTTTCTTCGCTGACGAGTTTCAGTGGAACTTCCCGATGGTCTCGCCCAAGTCACTTTAAACAAATCATTGATTTTCATGTCAGGTTGTTTTGGGCAAGAAGCGCTGGCGCTGGCTGGGACCACATCGCTCAAAGTATGACCAAAGTCAAAAGAATTATATTGACACACCACTACCAAAGACAATGCTGTAGAAAGGAGAGAGATCATGATAATCACCCGACAATCTGTTTTAACCAGCCCAAAAGAAGAGCCTGAGTTCTTCTCTCCACTTTCGCCAGTCGCCGTGGCCGTTGCGATAGCGGCTGTGTCGGTAGCTGTCACCGCACTTCCTGTTCCAATAGTCGCAGTCTTAGGCGCAAAGATATCACTATTCGAAGTAGTATTGGCCACCATACTAGACGCGACAGAACTGTAACTTGCAAGTGCGCTCGATGGAAGTGGAATTGTATCCTCCTGGTAAACATCTTGAATTGCAATCGAGCAATTGGCAAGAAGAAGATCAGTGAGTACCTTGGCCTTGTCTTCAGCGCGTCTCTGTATGGCTTGAGACTCCTCTCTCGTATCCAAACCCCGGAGTCGGTTCTTGGAACTGGCCGTCTTGCAGAAGTCCGGCCGATAAATGGCTCCCTGGCGAAAAGCGAAGAATCATGAGAACATGACTGCGCGCTGTCCGTTTGTAAACGATCGGTAGTTCACTGATGCTACGTTGTCTTTGAATGTTCCTCTACATCTGGAATACTATGTATTGATCAGCAGGGAGTTTGGATGCTTCAAGGTCGCCAGCATTTACAGCACGGCAATTACGAGACTTACGCTCATATAGTTTCTCACCCATTGTGGTTCGAGGTCAGGCCGTGAGCAAACTTGTTGTGTACATTCGTAAACGTCATCTTCTTGGTTTGGGAATTGAAATGTATCAGCGATGCCGTCATCTCTTCCACAGTTTGAGTCACCATGGGTATGACGCAAGCCCATCCAATGTCCAAACTCGTGGATTAACGTAACTCCACGAAATCTTGACTCAGAAAGAGCAGTAGCATCATCATTCCGTCGCAGTGCATTGATGTTTAGCACTACTCCGTCTGTGTCAAATTGTTGATCTTCGGGAAATACTGCGTACTGTTTCCTACGGTCAGTTCATCTGTTATGGGAACCAGGTTGCTATACATACCCCATTGAGTTTCTGAACACTGTCAGTAACAATGGAATTCACAATCCAGATGTTAAGTGTGTCAGGACCGCCAAGTCTGGTTGCCTTTTGATAAGATTTGTGTTTCGCGCGTATTGATCTGGCGGCTGAATTGTCTCCATCAGGAGAGATGTGGAAGGTAAAGCTTTTGGCGGTGTTTGTGGCTTTCAGAATAGTCAACTCCTCGTTCCATAGCAGATTTATTCCAAACTCCTTCACAGCTCTTTCAAAGTACGCATGCTTTCATAGCCCATTAGTAAAGCTCCATTTGAAAGAACTTTCACTTACCTGTTTGCGAACACGACTCCTGAGTATCTCTTGATCAGCAGCCGATTTCTCGTCGTCAGGTACATAGTTGTAGATAACTTCAGAGACATGTTGTCAAGGAAATTGTCGTGATATTTAACCTTTGTTCGAATCTTCATTAATACACGGAAGCGGTATGTTTGTATATGAGAGGTCTAGTGTTCTTCCAGATGACTGGAGCTCATGATCATTCAGATCTCAGCCCTGCGCCGAGCAGGGCAAAGTAGTTAGTCAGTCTATGGATAACTAGAAAGTATTCTTCAAGACGCCCATCCAGATATTGGGGGTCATCGTGGCAAAACTTGAGCATCCAGTAGACATTTCCAAGAAGAGCTTGTCAAGCTTGGCTATCAGGAATCTGTTGGGCGGGTGGAAAAGGAGGTGCCAAGAAGTCAAGCGCATGCTTCAAGATGATATGTAGGTACTGCTTATTTGTGATTAATCTTGGAACATCGTAATTAAGGAAGATTCACAGTCTGGATGCATTCCCAATCCTCTCCCACGATGACTTTTGGAATGGTAGATGAACATTCGATGCCAAGATCGCAGTTCAGCTTGAAGCCTAGATCCAGCCACAAGTTCAGCAAGTTCTATCCATTTTCACACCAAGAACTTGCCAATACTAAGCGACACGTCGAGGTCATCATTCGATCAGCCTCACCTGAGATCTCAGAAGCTAGTCCACTGGGTTTTCTTGATTTCTTGTTCGCGCTGAAAATGTCTCACTAAAATCATGGGATATTCCCATTGCTGCCCCACCCCCGCTTCTCGCTTGTAGAATGCAGGGCAGTTTCACTGGCTGCAACCCCAGGAATAGCTTACAGTGAGGGGTTCGCTTGTTTTAAGGATCAAGTTCCAGGCCTCCCTCTCTCTCGCTTCAGGGACTTGCAGCCGGTGCTGCCCAACCCAACCTAAAACCCAAGCTGCACTGCGCAGCCTTCACGTCATAGGCTGGTCGGGGCAGAGGCCCGGGACGAATAGTGGGTTGTAGCAACCTCGAGAATTATGGCAGTCGATGGGGCATGTCTGGACCTCCTGGTTTCCAGAAGATCACAGCCCTTTGAAAATAACCTTCTTAAGCTGGAGAATCTTGAGAACGTGTTTGGATTCGTTCACCGGCAGTATAAATCCTTGGACAGGGTCCTAATGTGATAAACTCTGTCGTCGAATGAGAGGGTATGTGTACCGTTGAAGCATAGACTCTGTGTAGCCCAGTAATATGAGGGGAACCTGAAGTATTAACTTCGGTGAACTTCCAGGACAAAACTTGCCATTCACACAAGCAAAATGATAACTGCGCTAGACATAACTAATGCGAGAGTGAATCTTGAGCCTCAAGATAATTTTATTGCCTATGAGAATCTGACCACTGATTGCGAATCTGAACCCGCTTTGCGACCCAAAATCATCGTCCATTTCCGTCGGCTGGATCGGGCTCAATGACGATCAATTCAGGCTGGATCCTTAGCGCAATGGTATTCCCCTTGATGTCGAGTATGTCAAGGAGACGAACATTCTCATCCGTATCAAGTCGATTGACCTTATCGTTGCGATCAACACCGTCATCACGCAGCCACTCATCAAATTGATCAAGACCGGGGCCAGTCTCATTGATATAGACCACAAGACGACGAAACAACTTTGGCCAGATCACGGAAGTTGTCAACGACTTCAAGTCAGATACCTTTGTAGGTAGCCCCGGGAGACCTGTTGCACGTGGCCAAATTCCTTTTCCTGCAGTCCGAGCAGCCTCTGACTTTGCCGACAAATTCTTCCGCAGTACGGGCGCCAATGTTCCATAGAAGGCTGGAAAGGCAAGACCATCCAAAAGCAGCTTCGTGTTCATCGATTTGTCAATGAGATCACTTTTGACAGTGAGTTTTGCTCCATCCTTGCCAGGACCATCGCTACCACTGTACACAAAGCCAATAAGCCTCCCATTGGCATCAATTCCGTTGGACAACACGAAGCCAGGGAGACTATCTTTATCGGCAGACTTGATTTTGTTGGGAAGATCCTCCCAGTACTTAATGTTGGTGAACCCGAGTCCTGCCAACAATATGTCGCGGGCTTTCTTGCCTCCAGTGAGTTCTTGATGAGTTCTTTCGAAGTGCGTCTCCAGTGCGTCAATGGCCTCGAGGCGTACAGAGATGCCGCGGCCGTTGATTTTTGGCGGTCTTCCCGATAATCGGGGAATCTGATTCTTGTCCAACACCAGCTTTTGATTGTCTGGTGCGAACTTCACCGTATCGCCATCAGGTTCCGGACCCTGCTTCGGGAGGTCTGGATAACGAATGACAAAGTTCCCATAGAGTAAGGTGTATTCAGTCATGACGATAAGATTGTTGTTATTTGATGGTGTTGAATCTGGATGTTGACCCGCTCAAAATATCAGGAATCGATGCTGCTTAAATCCACCATCAAACAGAGTAGCGTATAATGATACTTTCAGCTCATGCAACTCTTCGGCTCTGAATCTTAGATCCTGGGGCTTGCATCCAATGTTTCATGTACGTTACACAACATTACCATATCGACGTCCCCATATACATTCCTGAACATCCTCCTTTACTAGGGGCGGTATGTTCCAAGTCCTTTGCATTCCAGACGTACGCCTTTCTTTCCTTGGTCGCATAGACGTGAGTTCAATCCAATAAGGGTTGTTGGCTAATCAACCACCTTCAGCCCATACAGTCATCAAGCACTGTCATTGGATCTTTTGTCTTGCTCCACAGGCAAAGTCGTGCTACTTCCAGTCACATTCCCAGCTTCTAACTCAGTCCCATTGCGATCTGGAACCATCATCCGTGAATTATTCTGCCCCGCAGTAGGCAAGAGATCCTTTTTGCTGCACTTGAACTGTGCCACTGATACCATGGACCACAGTTAGCCTTAAATTTTTGGTATCATCATGATGTCTCTATGGGTGGCTATTGGAGTCCTCTTTGCATACCCTCTTCACAACGGACCCAGCAATACCGTGTGCTTTCGGGGTTAACATCACATCATGGAAACTCACTCTTTCCATTATGTGATTTCGCGTCTTTCTCGAGTATGCAAGCCTGCCCAACTCAGTGATTCTTCGGTTCTCCGAAGAGTTTGCTGGGTGTACTTCTAAGTCCAAGTTTCATCAATATGCGGATGTCCAGAATTCTCACTAAGAGCCTGTTGATTATCGTGCTATTATTGCAATGTGTCGTCCTCGATGCGATCTTTGGTGTAAAGAAGACCCATAATTGAACAACTAAGACACAGAAATTCGGCCACGATCTTGGCATCAACGGAAACCGCCTGCTGTCTTGGGATGCAATACCCCGAGTATGGAACTTGCCGAGATAGTGGCTGGGAAAGCATCACACCGTATCAATCGCCCCGAGGTTTCGTATTGTCACGTCAAAGGAAATAACCAAGACAGTAGCTCAGCCCGAGAATACGCCACCAGTCAGATGTTGGCTGAGTTTTAAGATTGGAAGAAGTCTTGCGTAGAACGTGCTAAAATGTGTGGTTATGAATCGTTTTGTGTATTCCCTCATGCCGGGGAAGCTGTCAGACCCCTCCGGTTCTCGTTCAGGTGCTCGCTCATTTCCAAAGTCCACCACCAATCAGGAGATCGGTGGATTTGGATGACCGCCCGACTCCTTCGGTGTTAGTGTCTATTTGAATGGCGTATCCATGGTTGTTGACCCAGGATATAATGATCTGATATCTAGGCAACAGCTACCTGGCAATTCTCCAAGAAAATGGCTTCTTGGTATCCATGTGACAGAACCTAACACTAATCGGAGTGTTCTTGGCCTTCAGCACAAAAGAAATATGCCAGCCTTGAGACAAACCGAAGCTTTACTGACGGATAGACATTGCGAAAGCCTGAAGGAACCTTTGCGTCTATGAATGCTGAATTGACCATAGATTTCGAGGCATTTCGAGGCATTTCGATGCCATTGGATCCTCGTGTCCTTACGGCTGAGTGGCTGCGGTAAGATCATCCATTTGTACGATACAACGATCCAGTACACGATGATCTCAATCATCTCAATGAAAGCATCAGTTGAATTCTTCTGGCTCATCTGGAAGTGCGGAAGAGAATTGAGTGATTTTGCTTCAGGTGGATTTCGAGTGGTTGCAAGAGCAAGACGAGGCTACATCGTGGACTTCCAGTTCAGCCTTGGGCAGAACGCAGTTGATATGATAATACTGTCAGACATACTCAACAAATAACATTTTCTAGGAATATGCGTGTTCCAAATGAATTCCGATCAGGATGTAGATCAAGCTGTTGTGCATCAAATGATGGGTGACTGAAGGGCTGAGTAAGCGTAGCAACTAAGCTCAGCATTTCAAGCTCCGAAATTCTGGGGATGTGTTTCAAGGCACACTGAGAAAGGCTTGGGTTAATTTCGCATCGATTGGAGATCTTTCGACACTACCAATGAGTGCCAAAGGAGCGCGAAAGGGGCCTAATTGAGACCCAGGAAGTAAACTTGCAATTGTACAAATTAGTAATGCGGATGAGACAGAGCGTCTCGAACCGGCGTTAGGGAAGTACAAAACCAAACAAATTAAGCAAGAACAAATTGAGTAAAGGTTGGTTGGAAATTATTAGATACCGATTGCAAATTATGGCGAGGAAGTCTGCAGGCGGGAATTCAATATGCGATAAGAGTCTTGTAAATAGTGAACCGAGGCACTGAAACAGGTGAGGGGGGAAATTATATTCACAATTTCTCCATCCTGCGGGAGCACATCCTTGGTGGTTGATATCTGACTCGGGCACTTCGCTCTTCCAATTACAAGAATATAGCTTCGCAGGGCGACAAATTTCACGAGACACCTCACCCGTCACCTCACCCGTCGCGAAACTCCGCGACTCGAAATGCCGCACATTTCTCGGAGCTCAGCTCCTGCATTCTCCTGGCGAACTCTTCCACTGATTGAATCCTCTTGTTTCCTACTCCAGAAGCCTCATCAACTGACACACCATTCTTTGCAGCTAGCTCTGCTTTCTGTTTTAATGCTGTGAGAGACTCTGCTATTTTCGCTACATCTTGAGCTTTTGAAGTATGTGTCAGAAGATCCAGCAAAGTGAACACAGGTTCAACCAGTACCAAGTCTTGGGGTTCTTTGTGAAGGCTTGCATGTTCCAGCATGACAGTACATGCTGATACGATGATCTTCAGGAGAAACCAAATGCACGCAAAATCACCCTGCGGTAATAGCCGAAGAAGCTGCGTGGACCCCCGCGCCTCCTCAAGGAGCAACTTTTCAAGATTGGCTGTACGGACTTCGCGACATACCGTATCCAGCGCGTGGAAATAAGTGAACTTTAATATGACGCTATGTAGCAGGATGAAAAAGCTGGGTGACTCATGTATGCTGTTCAAGTTCTCGACAAGAAGCATGCATGGACTACTTTGGTTCCACCCTTCTAGCATAGAAATTAGATCTTTTGCGCTCCGCAATCGATCAATTTCCGAAGACCTCTGGGCTCGTGTTGACAATAGGCGCTTATAAATCTGCCCTTGAATGATGGACAATCCAATATGGTTATTGTAGAAATTGACCTCGTTAAGACGGCTGTGGTTCAAATCGATAGTCTCGAGAGGAAGATCAATATCCATATCGTCATCATCTTGAGCTGGAGGATTATGCGTCCGTATGCTAATGTCCTTGTCGTAGATATACAGCAGCCAAAAGACACACTTTCTTTGTTCCAGATCGGCAGAGACGACGCCATGGTTGCCTCGCCGATGCAGGTTCATGTCCTGTGCAAGTTTTACTGCCATTGAGATTAAAACAGAACCTGGCTCTGCGTTCGGTGTTCCTTGCAGCAAGATCGCCATTCCAAGCAATGCTTGTACAGCCATCAGCTCATTCGTGAGCATAGAGAGCTCCCCAACCAGGGCTAATGCGTTCTGAAGATAGCCACAAGCATGGATGTCCTCCTCGATGGTGTCCCCAGTCTTCATGGCTCGGAAGCGATGCGCAAAGGAGAAAACTACATTTAGGCATGCTCGCCACGCCGGGCTTTCCTGACTATCATCTTCATACCACGACTCGAAGGCTCCCTGGAAGGTTGTAGCGTCGAAAATAGGGAACGCTGAATTGAAGCTCGAAAAGGTTTCTTGGATTAGAAGTTGGGCTGCATCCCGTCCTGGGAGTGGTTTGAGTTCTCGTGACCCCGTGAGTGACCAGTTCAGGGGCGTACGAGTTGCAATTGGCCTAGAGACTGGTAGGTCAGCTTGAACGTTTCAAACATAGTAGCAAGAGTAAAATCTGTACCGTAAGGCGAGACTGAAACATGCCGCTCAACACTCGAAGGTGTCTCGAAATATTTTCCCCGTTTGCGCTTCATTCCGCTGTGCGAATCTGGTGACTTGCTTCGTGGGGAAGTTTCCACGACATCAAGAGGTAGGTCCGCATTTAATTGATGTCCTACCCCGGACGTTCCACCCCTCAATTCCGCCTCCAGGAGACCTTCCATCCTTTTCAGTCTCTCCTCAAGCTTTTCGACATGCTTATATCTACCAATTGTCAGCCTTGCTGATTTGGGCAAGCAGATCGCATACCCTGGTGGTCTTCTCGGACCCTCCTTAGTCTTGGCTGGGCTGAATGTGCATTCGATATTGGACTTCGTACACGGTGTACAGCTACCAAGAGCTGCATTGCAACGTATCTTCTTCTTCTTGCAGGAATCGCATGCCTGTAATTTATCAGCACTGGGCTTCATGAACAGAGATTTATTGATGAAACCTTGGTAACCATGACCATCCTTTCTGATCTGCTCTGATCTTCCGGCATCGAAAGCTGTGTCATCTTGCAATTGCCACATAGGTTTCAAATAGAGTGACCTAGACTAAAGAATAGCCATTGAAGAAGTAGACACAGCTGAAAATCGCGTTTCACGAGCTCGCTGAAGGTAAGACTACAATCGTGATGATTCTGTAATGGATAGCGGAGAATTTAGTTGGTAATCCAAATGCTCACTGCTTATCCGAGGTCGTCGCCTCCTGCTTAGTCATAGCCTGGCACATGATCTATTCGAAGAAGAAAGTAAACCTCAAACTCAACCACCAAAGTAGTTCAAATCACAGATTGGCATCTTTGCGATAGATCGGAATTTTCCCCAGAGCTTTTCTAGTACAACGTCCACCTCACGCGTTTGGAAAGTGCTTATATCCCAAACCCTTCACAAAAGTCTGCTGCCAAGGACCCTGAGACCTGTCCTCCGCAAGATGCGTATAAAACTCGCCATGAGCCGGTCCATCAATTTTGTGATAAGCAGGTGAGCCGTCAGCATTTCGCTCATCAGCATAATAGAATCTGTATTGTCAGTCAGAATATATCGCGACGAAATAGCAGTTTGCCTACTTGTATCCTCGATCGGTGTACGCTGAAGCTGCAGATCGGATGAAGTGCGCTGTTGCTGACTTCCCAACGCCCGAGTTCAGAAGAGATGCGATGATCGTGACATTCAAGATATTTCCGGTGAAGATGAATGTCCTCGAAGCAGTGGGAGGAAGTTGACCAAAGCCCAAGACGGCTTGTTGTGCTGCAACGAAGGCGCTGATTGTGTTGATGTTCATATCTCGTGTGAAGTTTGCTAGAGGAACCGAAAGAGGATCTCTCGGATTGTTTGGTGGAATGCCTGCACCAGCTACCTGCGCGTCAGTATGAGTGTGATGTAGACGGAAAGCTGCTCGAACCATTGTAAACAACGACGCTTGGAAGTCCGTGCGTATCCTTGAGCGTGGAAAATACTCCAACGACAGACTCTGGATCGGAAAGGTCGATGGAAAAATTGATTTGGGTAGCGGTACTATCTTCCTCCTTCATTTTTCTCGATGCGCGGGCGACAATGTATCCCTTTGCAGCAAAAGCATCAGAAACGGAGTGCCCAACGTTCGAGCCGAATCCGAGAAGAAGCATTACTGGGGCTCTCGCTGCCATTTTGGAAGGACGTCTCTAAAGTATAGATGAGCTTCGAGTGGAATAATGTTGATGGGTTGATCAATGAGTCGATTGAATTTGAGATGTGCTGATGATGTTTGACAGAATTTCAAGTCCTAAGTCAGTGGCTCTATATACATTTTCCTGGAAAAAGAACATGCCATGGCTTTGTAATTCTCGACGTCTTGCCCCTCTTAAGTCTTAACATTCTGTTTTGTCAGATATGATCTTCTCGAAGGGATCCTTCGGAACCTCCGATCAAGTTCCAGGCTGGAAAGTAGCCTCCTTCCAACTGCGATTCAAGATATCGCTGATGATATAAGCAGAGGGGATCGACGACATTGCGGGGCAACAGGAGCAAACAAGTCCACATTTCGGTGCCGGAGGCTTCGGGAGCTCCGAATAAATCGTGAAATTCGGCCAATTAAATGGGTCAACATCATCTGCGAGTTCCCCGCAGAAACAGGTTATGCCATTTGACTCAACGACAATCCCAACATGATAGAGATCAATGTGAGTCCTGATCAAGTAACATTATTTCGGGGGATCTATGAATTTGTAAGAATCATGATTTGCAATCATCGAAGAAACAGAAGAGCATTTTCCATGTTCGTGGTACAAGAATGAAGATATAAGTAGAGAGGTGTTCTCTCCAACTCCAATGCATGTTCCATCTCTCTATTCAATCTATTTTACAGAACAATCTTACATCCGCAACTCATTTCGCTTCACGTACTGCTTGATACTCCAGATCACATCCACAATGACTTCAAACGTTTTAGTTACGGGCGCTGCTGGTTATGTGTAGGAGCCCCTTAGATCCACCAGTACGCCATAAAGCTAACGAGCTACAGTGGTGGCTCCGTCGTTGCCGACTTGCTGTCCAGCAATGTTCCAGAGGTCAAGCAAGCTCGAGTCATCGCTGCAGTTCGATCGGACGAGCAAGCCAGGGTTCTATCAGAATCTGGCATCAACGTGCTTCAGCTTGACCTCACAGACAAGGACGTCGTCACGAATGAACTTGTGAAGAATAACAGTGAGTTTCTGTTGTGGGGCGAGAAGGCGCAATCGTGCTGACAGGAATATAGTCAATATCGTAATTCACACTGCCAGCTCCCTGGATCCAAGCTTGGCATTCAATCTTCTTTCCGGGCTTGCTGAGCAGCAGAAGAAAAGCGGAGGCAAGGCTTACTTCATACATGTGAGTTATTGGTTGAAAGGATGGGACTGCATTGACCAAGTATTGACATACACATAGACCTCGGGCTTGAGTGCATTTCTCCCAAAGACTGGCTGGCCAATGGGCGACATAAAGGATTCCGGTCCAGTTTTTGAGACTGAAAAGCAGCTTTCGGATTCATTCGCCCTGCGGGAGGTAACATTACCAACGTCTCAGAAAAGAAAACTTATGATTCTGACTTTCCAAAGACTGACGTTTCTGTCACCGAAACCGCTGCAGAGCTGGGGATTACCAGTTTCATTGTTGTTCCTTCCACAGTTTGTAAGTTAACCTCCACATGATCCAAATCCTATTCGCACAACACTTGAACTAAACTTTTGCTTCAGATGGTAAAGGTACAGGAAAATGGAACCGGCTCTCCGTCATCATGCCAATCACCGTCCAGGCCGGCATTAAGACGAAGGCCATCTCCAAATTCCCCGATGATGGAGTAAGTAAAACTTTGAGTCTTTCAACTTATGATGACTCGTGACTGATTTTTCCTCAGAACAGTGCAGGCGTACACATCTCCGATTTGACGAACCTTTTCGGACTAATCGTCAAGAATATCCTCCAAGGATCCGGGGATTCAATCCCTAGCGGCAAGCACGGCTATTATATCGCAATCGCCCATGAAATGTCAAGGTGGGAGACACTGGATCGTCTCGCGGCTGCAATGAAAGCTCGTGGGCTAGTGTTAAGCTCGGAGACACAGGTATGGAAAAGTGACGAGGAAGCAGCGGAGGCAACAGGCGTACCAGCCATGTTTGTGGATATATTCTTCAACTCGAGGTAAGTACTCGTCTGTTACCTAAAGGGTCATGACTGATCCAGATCTCAGCGCGAGCATTATTGCGGACAATGCTTTCAAGTTGGGATGGAAGCCTTCGTGGGACAAGACTCGCTTCTTGGACAACATTGATGATGAGGTAGTTAGTGTGCTGGAACTCGGAAAGGCAAAGAGCAGCCTGGTTGACTCTTTGTTTTTGGCCGCTAGCGCGTAAGGAGCACGAGTATCCTCACAAGGCAAGCAATACATGAGAGTCCAGAGGTCTTCAAATCCAATACATCGTTATTTTTTCAGACAGAGCGACGTACCATTGAATCCGTTCTGTCGTGATATGCCACAGCAGGTGCAGTGTTCTTGTACTTGGGTTGGTCAGCATCGCCTTTCTTGTCCATTCTCAAACGCCTTTCCGACTTTGCTTCTCTTTTTCTCGCATTGATCTCTTTGAAAGCACGTCCCAAGTCTGGGGGTAAGGGAACACATTTCCCACTGGAGAGCACGTCTCGAGAGATCCGACGGGTGGCGGCCACCTTTGGGTTCCGGCAGATACACCATGCGAAGTTTTACGCTTCGGCGGTAGAAACAACCATTTTCAAGAAACCTTTTGTCACTTTGACGCATATCAGAATGCTCCGCGGTATGTACGGGATGGTTTCTGGGAAAACCGAAGTTTGAAGACGCAAGGTTATGAGATTTAGGGAACCCCGATTGCTAGAGCGTCATTGACCATGCATTCGAAAGTATTCGAGAACTGGTCATATGTCTAGTCTACTTATCATGGGATTATTTACATACGGATGCAATCTTCCGGGTGATTTGCGTGTGTGCAGCGCTGTTATACTCGACATCCGAGGAAGCGGGGTGGGAACGTCCTTGAACGAGCTCTCCGAGACTGAATCTATGACGGTTATATATAAACAAGAGAATCTTGCGGTTACTTCGAAATGATCGAAATCGTAAAGGCTTATCCGGAATAACATATTCGGATCACAGCTTCCTCCCGCCCGTCGAAACTCTCTCGAAAGGAAAAGAATTTGTAGCTGGGGTAGAAGACACAGCAGAATGTCATAAATTTCGGATTTCGCATGGCAAGGCCCAGTCAGTGGCTGAAAAATACCAACGTCAGCCGTAGCTTGCCGTTGTTTACTTCGCAGCCAGCGGAACAGCTTAGCGAGATGACTTTAGCATCACAGGCGAGATTGTATTGCGGCTACCCCAGGATCTCGGGGATGTCGATTTGATGAAGCTCTCGGAGTTTGGGGCCTGTGTCGGGGACTTTATCTCGGGAAACTAGGGATCACCTTCACGTTTTCGTTGGCCTGCGGTAACACCGCCAGAATTCGAAATTGCGGATTCATTGCTGGGACTTGATTTTCCTGAACACATGTATGAAAGACGTCACAAATGGAAGGCAAAGGTTACACCGATTTTTTTGACCTGATTCGAAGCAGTCTAACGCTTTCCGGTAGATTTCAACAGAATTCTCTGGCTTCTACATTGAGAACAAGCCTCGCTTGGAGGACGACGCCAATCCTTGATCAAGCGAACTCAAAATTCTTGCTCGGCAGATGCGAAACCTGTCGAAATCATGGAGGTGAGCAATTTAGTCGGAAATTGACATATCCCGCAGTCTCGACCAATTTCGTGATGGTGGCGCACATTTCGCAGGCTTGGGCGCAAATTTACGGACATCCCCACGATTGATGAGATACGAGAATGAATGTCGCAGCAGAAACTGCGAAAACCCACCACAGACAAGGAGGCATACATTTGTATCATAGTGAGCACGTTTCGCATATCTCGCACATTGCAACCGTTTCGGCCCCATTTGCGGAAATCTGCATGTCTGACTATCTGCGGGATTGGGCTGGACTTCACCGTTTGTGCGAAGAGGTCTCATCGTTATCTTGTCAGCGGCAACAGCCAATCATCGCAGGCATGTGGGGGTCCTCTCATGTATCCATCCGATACTGTAGGTTTCTCAAGTTTCGGCAATTTTGAGTATATTTTCGGAGTTTCGCAAGCCTAGTCATCTATGTAGTTAGACTAGCTAGACTCCCTGAGGTGACCGAAGACCTACGTCTGGATCATTTCATTAACGACGGGAGGCTTCCGAATTCGCTCTCAGACATGTCGACGTATGACTGAGTACAATTTTCGGTAGTTTCGACGGAGTTCGAGCGTTTCGCCAGCCTCGATATCGCACGTATTGCCCGCCATATCAACCACGGAGACACTCGTTTGCACTGTGCTAATGACGATTCATGACCATTAAATTCATTTCGGGATAGTCTAGCTCTTTCAATAGGAAATGAAGACCTCCTGATCAAGCTTTACAAAACTATATTTACATAATCAAGCAGAGGGGCTATTCCAACTGGGACTGGGTGTTCGAAAGAGGCTCTCATCTGCTTGCCCGTGAGAAGAAAGAGAGGTACTTGAAACTCGGTAGTCTCGGCATCATCAACGAGAATATTCCAGCTTTTAGCTATGTTAGTGTACAATGCTACGAATAAACTTTGGCAGATTCAAGATGCTCGTTCCCAGCTTGGGAATGTTTCCCTATCTACCCTTCCTTATACCTCTTGCTGGAATCCCATGCTGTATCTAGCATCTACAGGAAGTATAGAACGTCTGTTACGATATTCTCTATACTTGATAGTCCTTATATAGTCATATCGTAAGAGATAGACATGCACACAGTGTCCAGGGTCCAAAGTGGTCGAACAGCGGCTACGACTGTGAGCAGCGCTGATGCCCCCGCCAGGCTCGCAGCACATCCAGATATACCTACTCGTACATGCTTACAATATAGGCAGAGCGAGGTCGTGGAGGCTCTCGTGTTGAAGCCACATAAGATGTCAAGCTTTGAGGCTGGAGGAAGGGAAGCGGAGAGCCTGTCCGCCAATTTAGGCTTTCGGCTAGCCAATTTAGTGACCCCCACAAGCTCCAGCCACAACGCCTTTCATTATTCCCTTTCATCAACTTGCATCTTGAGCAAACTAAATACAATCTCGTACTCTTGAAGGGAAATTTCCCTCGAGCAAATCCTCGTGCTTGCATTTGTGATGCTTATCTTCAAGTTCCCACGTTTACACCCCAGGATCAAATCTTCTTTCCCCGCCCTACACCCACAGATTGAAGAGTTCGGGCAGCCCGTCGCAGAGGTTACACTGATTTAGGGATCGTCACTATGTCAGCCAATGATGGCCTCAACCCCAAAGATATCATCCGCACTTCAATGACGCTATCTGTGATCATCGATGCAATGCAAGTAAACTCCATTCTGGTTGAGATCAGCTCCATACCTACACCTTCTCATCAACACATCCCCTGCCTCCAAGCTCTCTCAAGAGTACCACTTCCCCAGACATCCCCTCAATTTCTAGACCGATTCCACACATGACAACCTTGCTTTCGCACGCGAAATGGCATTGTCGGCGATAGAATGCAGCCTGGCCACTGAGGCTGGAAGCTCGACGATCACTGCTAAAGGACCAGGAGCGATAGAAAAGCATACAGCTTCAGGCAGTGGCGACTTAAATGAAGACGGTCAAGCGCTCAGCGATGTCGAGGACACAGCTGTGGTTGATAAGGGCTCTGTTGACCCAGTCTATGAAGCAAAAGCAAGAGTCTTGGACCATGCTGTTCGTGATCCGATTCACGCGAGAATCTGATACTGATATCCAGTAGATCCAAGAGATCGGAATGGGATGGTATCAGTGGCAGCTCTTCATTGTTGTAGGTTTTGGCTGGGCAAATGACAATCTGTGGCCAATCGTCACGTCACTCATTCGTATGTTTACCCGGGAATCGGAATATTCAGATCTGACTTTACAGTGCCTGCCATCGTCAATGAGTTTCATCCAAGTCGTAAACCATATCTTGCTTTGGCTCAAAACACACCACCCTCATCATGATGATCTGGGGCTTCATCGGCCTCGCTTACCCGCTCTACAACGCCTTCCTACCTACCTCCGAACCATCAAAGGCGCGGAATTCGGCGATGGCTCAACATACATCACGTACCGCAACTCACTTATCATCGCAGCTGTTGGGTTCCCCGGAGCTCTTCTCGGTGGGGCACTCGTCGAGATCCCGAAGTTCGGACGGAAAGGTGCTCTTGCCGTATTTACCATTCTCACAGGCGTCTTTCTGTACGGCACCACGACTGCGCTGACGAGTAATTCGCTTCTTGGTTGGAATTGGGGGTTCAATTTTGCGAGTAATATTATGAATTCCGTGCTGTATGGTTATAGCCCCGAGATATTTCCGACCAAGGATAAAGGGACCGGAAATGCGTTGACTGCGACGGTGAATCGTATCTTTGGGATTATGGCGGCAAGTATCTCTAGTCACAGGCTTTGGATACAGTTGACAGAGCTAGCCTATCATTGCTATGTTCGCGAATTTGGAGACCTCTGCTCCGGTATATATCAGCAGCGCGCTGTTCCTCGTCGCGGGTGTTCTCGTTATTGCCCTGCCTTTCGAGTCACAAGGAAAGGCGAGTTTGTGAGACGGCGCGGGGTCTGCAGATACTCCAGGCATTTGAAATGATGGCTTGATCTCATCTCTTCTGTCTCGCTCGAGCCGGTTCAAGTCATGATTTAGTTTGGATCTACCAATACACACATGACCCTTCTTGTGTTCCGCTGTATCTGGCTTTGGACTTGTAAGGACTTCTAGTAATCAGTCTACGCTGGAAGGCATTTTGTCCAAGCCTTATCGTATGCCCAATCCGTCCACGCAGACACTGAGTGCAAGCGTAGCGAAGTCCGTGATTACACACTACAGGCCGAGTGTTTCACAACAACATCAACAACGAACTAACATGTAATCCAAGAGTTCCATTCATCTATAGAAAGAAAGCTTACGCTTATCCATTGAGAACCCTCATGGCGATTTATCAGACATGGAGTACTTCCCTTGATCCTATCGCAGACCGCCCAGAGAGGCATATGACTCGAAAAAAAAAAGCAGTCCACCCAACGCCAAGCAAAGACCATTTTCACTGACCGAAATCGAGAACGCAGCAGCTATCTAATCCTTGCGAAACAAACCAGCAACTGGATGACTGTTCAGCGCCGTATTCTTTGTGATATCACCCTCGATGCCACGTCCGCCGGAACTAGATCCCTCACCACCATCGAATGGAACCATAGCGTGCGTACGAGCGAAGTCGACCGTATCAGTTCCAGTTCCAGAAGCTGATCCAGCGACAGCACCAGTTCCCGAATCCTCAGCATCGAACCCGACCTTCTGAATTCCATTGCCCTTGTTACTGTCCTTAGCTTCTTCTTCATGGAAATCCTTGAAAAGCTCATCTCCATGCTCATTCTCTCCATGAAGCTCCAGAACACCAATCTTCTCCTTGCCCTTGCCCTTTCCCTCCACCTCGCCAATGGCACCGACTCCACCCTCATGGCTAAGATCACCACCATCACCAAAAGCACTGACGCCAGCCTCCCGACCCGTAGCAGCATTACCAGCTGCGCCGCCACCGGTGGGATCCTCGATATTGTTCTTCGTGCCATGACCGCTTGGATGAAGCTTGTGGAGCTTGGTGTTGAGCTTGCTGAGTTGACGGTTGATCCATGGTGTCTTCTTGGTGGACGTCGTATGCTCGGCGGTGGTGGGGTTGGGGATTGGGGTGCTTGGTCGTGACATCTTGATGAGGATGTGTTAAGGTGAGGTGAGGCGAGTCTGGTTTTGGAAGGTGAGGTTGAAAGTGGTTGAAAGTGAGATAGCACTGCTTTAATTCGATCTTACTCGAGAGACTGGCAAAGCGAAAGGTTAGCTCCTGGGTGAGGTTGATATATAAGAGGGGTTGAAGCTCGTACCTTGCTTGCTGTGATGTTCGAGGTAGTTGTGCGAAAGCTCGACCTCTCTTGCGTAAGTTGGTTTGATTCTCCAACTTCGAAGTTGGAATCAAAAAAGGTTGAACGGACGATAGAGTCTTGCTTGCGAGCTAAGCAACGCGGAACTCGAGATGGCGTGGTAAATCATTCACCGAATGCGAGATGAGGCATCATTTGTTGACTTTCGGCTCGAACTAGCGTCTTCCTCGGGGCGATATTTGCGATTGCATCCTTTAATAAGACTGGCGAAATAGTGCATATTCTGGGTAGAGATATTGCATACATATATTAACGCGCCATTACGTAGCTTGGAATGGCTGTTTATGTAGGAAGAAAAGACACATGAATTGCAAGAGTGGGCCGCTTCTGCCGCAACAAACTTGGTATGACGAACAAATAAAGAGTTATCAATAGGGGAGGAAACAAGGTCTACGATAATCCAGAGACAAGACGCCAACCGAGCTCGTTTAGTGTCCGTATACCAACTGCTCATCTTCCAAACGCCACAGGGCGATTTGTGTCCGGCCAGGCAATCGGTCTAAGGTATGTCCTCCGCAAACAGCCAGCTGGGGTCCTTCTCACGTAAAAGCAATGAATTTGCGTCAAGATTATCGGTACTAGCCTTCAGTGCTTCGCCTTCTCAGCCTCCTTCGTCTTCCTCGCAATCGTCGCATCAATCCTCTGGAAACACGCAAACCCCTCAATCAAACAACTCCCAATCCACTTCCACCATACCGCCGTCCCTCTCACAACACCATGTTTCCTCAACCTCAGCCGATCCAGCAAGAAGGTCTCTACAATGTGCAGCCCAATAAACGTCCAAGTCATCTTGCGCACCACCCACAAGAACATCTCAGCCCCGCCAGGATAGAATCCAGCAATCTTGTACAGCAGACTCCCCGGTACGACAAACGACTGGAATATACAAGCCAGCCATGTGAGCGTCAAGATGGCAAAGAGGATGACTTGGACGGGCTTGCGGGGAGGCTCGTACTCGGTGATGCGAATTGAGGAGATGTCGAGAGCAGAGCGGGCTTCGCGGTCCATTTCAACGCTACGCGTTCGTGCTTCGGACCAGGATTTCATGGGAGGTTCGAGGGGTATGGTGTGCGTCTTGCCGTCGGTCGTCTTGAATGTCATGGAAGAGAGGGATATGGAGGAGAGTGTGGCTCCGTAAGCAGCTCGAGATGATAGCTTGCAGAAGTGTTGGAGGTAGTAGAAGAGGGAGTCGGCGTGATCTGCGTTCATGTGTTTGATGATGCGCGCTTTGGCTGCGTCGTCTTGAGGTGTGTCTGCCATTTTGTATTAGGCACAGGTGGAATACCTCGGGTTGTTGTGGAGTTTAAAACTTCAAGTTCATGTGAAGAGGCGTTGACGTTCGAAGGTTGTTTTGGAGCTTTGAATTGACTTCCGACCTCGGCACGGAGCATCCATGGGCCGACCCCTGCGTCCCGTCTCCACGTCTTCCTAACCAAAAGTGGGTTGATATTGACATGACTTGGAAGGTTAGATCACTTCAAAGTTCCAGAAATATATCTTCAAACCAAACATTGTCCTGCTCGAAAACGTTGCTCTCTCGAATTTGTATGCAACTAATCTAGTATCAACCTTCAATCATTATATTCTAGCCCACCATGTCTTCCAACGACACGATGATTATCGACTCCTTCACTCCTCAATCCGGATCAATTTTATCAAATAGCCCAGTATCTGCCGGAACTCTCCAAGCAGCACTCTCCACTGCTCAACAGGAATACTCTCTATCTAATCCAGAAAGTTTCAAGACTCATAATGAGGCATGTATGAATTTTCCAGGAGGAAATACAAGAACTGTTCTCCATGCTAGTCCATTTCCCATGGCTTTCGGTTCGTCAATGCCGACCTTCTTATGGGACTTTGTTGACATCGTTTAGAAAGTGGAAAGGGAGCAGAACTTACCAGTCTTGACGGCAAGGTATATGTGGACTTCTTAGGGGAATATACTGCTGGCATTTATGGTCATTCGAATGAGAAGATTGCTTCTGCTGTTGTGGAGGCTATGAGTAATGGATGGAACTATGGTGGGCCAAATAAGTATGAAAGGGAGCTTGCGAGGAAGGTAAGCACAAACTCACATTCTTCATGGATCACATGACTGGCATTCCTCAAACTCGAGGCGAGCGGAATATCTGAGTACCCTGATCACAATTGTCCGGACGTGGATCAGGGCTCGTCCTCGTCATATAGCGTACTTACTTACCATCCACAGGTAATCCAAAGATTCTCCCCATCCGGTCTCGAACTGGTCCGGTTCACAAACTCCGGCACGGAATCAAATACAATGGCCCTGGCAGCCGCACTCGCGTTCACGAAACGTAAGAAGATACTCGTCTTCAGGAATGGCTATCATGGTGGAACTCTATCCTTCCCAGACTCTCTCAACTCTATTAACACGAATCTCCCCCATGACTTCGTTATCGCCCCGTACAATAATATCGAAGGCACTAGGAACGCTCTATCCTTTCTCCCTCAGAGCACACTAGCTGCGATCCTCGTCGAAGGTATTCAAGGCAGCGGAGGCTGCGTGGTGGGAGATCCCAAATTCCTCAAATTTCTCGAGACCACAGCACATCAGCTCGGGGCTTTGTTCATTATGGACGAGGTGATGACCTCTCGATTAACCCATCATGGGCTCTCTGCGTCCCTAGGACTCAAGCCGGATCTCGTCACATTAGGAAAATGGGTAGGCGGTGGAATGACATTTGGTGCCTTTGGCGGCAGGAAAGATATCATGAGTATGTTTGACCCTCGGTATGGAATCCTAGGGCATTCTGGCACGTTCAACAACAATGTTGTCACAATGGCAGCGGGATGCTGTGGAATGGATATCTATGACGAGCATGAAGTGGAAAGGCTGAATGCCCTTGGAGAAGACCTACGACAGCGTGTTGAGAATCTTCTCGTCGAATATGGAATAAGGAATTGGAAGCCGAGGACATCGTCCGCGACTCAGGGAAACGAACTTGACTGTCCATTTACCGGTCTGGTCCCTGATGGCAAACGTATACCTTCTTCTCAGCTACAAAAGAACTCGATGGGTATCACTGGGCAAGGAAGCATGATGTGCATTCACTTCTATGGGCCAAGTGAAGACACTCTCAAGGCTCTGTTCTGGCATCATATGCTTTACTACGGAATTTATATGGCGCAGCGAGGATTCATAGCCCTCAACCTTGAGTTGACTGACGATCATGTGGGTCGGTTCGAGGAAGCGACAAGAGAGTTTATCATCAGATATGAGGATGCGTTGAGATGAAATACAATATATCGCCACGAGCTCCATCGTCTCTCAAGGTCGGTCATACTTCTCGAACACATCTTTCTCAGCCTTCTCAAATTCTCTCATGATAGTCTCCTTCCTCTCTTCGCCCCTTACCTTCATCTCGCAACCGAACGGATGCGCACACACCAAGAAGCCTTCACTATATGCAGTCAGGGGATCGATGTCTACATCTTCGCTCTTCATCCTGACACCATTTGCGTCCTTCCCAGGCAAGATCTCGAACGCCCACAAGAGCTTGGCGATACCCAAGAACAGATTTCGTTCCGCTAGATGGATGCCAGGACACAATCGTCGCCCTGATCCATATCCATAGTGATCTCGAGCATCATAATCAGCAGAGGCAGCTAGTTCAGGGGCTAGTTTCGTGACGCCAAGATAATGATCTGGGTCAAAGACTTCGGGATTTGGGAATCTCTTGGGGTCATGATGTAGACCCCAAGCATTGATGAGGACTGTCGTTCCTTTCGGCAAGAATTTACCATCGATCCAGTCATCTGTCCCAGTCAACAAATCTCATCCTCAGCATTATTCTGGCAACAAGACATACCTTCAGCAACACAATGTGGAAACGCCAACGGCACGACTGGCCTCCACCTCATCGCCTCCTTGACCGTCGCCGCCACATACGGCAACTTCTCATAATCCTCCCACACAGGACTCCTCTCGTTCCCAACCACCTCGTCAATCTCCCTCTGCGCCTTCCGCATCACTTCGGGCCACCTCGTCATCGCATGCATAAATGCGATAATAATTGAACTACTCGTATCACTCCCACCTTCCATCATAGTCCCACCGAGGAAATACAACTGGTGCTTCGTGAGGCCAATCTTCTCATTCTGATCCAATACGCGGTCCATAAACGATCCCTTGAAAACATTCTTGGACCGACGAGTCGTGACGATGTCGGTGTATTGTTTGTAGAGCTGATTCATCTCCTTACTCACGTCTTTTGCGCGGGATTTCCACATTCCGAGGAAACGTTCTGGGATGTAGTGGAGGAGGGGAATGAGGTCAACGGGCGGCGTGTTGCCGGTTTCCATCACTTTAGACCAGTTTTCCATGAGAGCGTAGAGTTTCGTCATATGTGGTGTATCTGTTTGTGGGGTGCGGATGCCAAAAACTGGAGTTGATCAGCGATCATTCTTTTCGAATCTCTTGGCCAGATTTCTGTTCGGGATGGAAATACTCACGCAAACTCATAACAACCGAATTACTAAATCTCTTCGGGTGGTCCATATGCTTCTCGGGCGCAATCAGGAAATCCCTACACATCTGCACGGCCTCCGCATCAACGACCTTCGTGTGCTCGCCCACAACCACGCTTTCCATGAAATGCTGGTGGATCACCCTCCTGTACGCTCGCCACACGTTTCCGTAATCCATGACAAGGACATGATCACCGCCGGTGATAAGATCGTTACCGACGTATGATGGTGGCCGGTTACTGTAGATATTGGATTTCTTGTCGATGAGGTTCTTGATTAGACGCCGGTCGGTGAGGACGACCATCGTTCCTGGGCCAAGTTTGAGGGAGTAGATCCCACCGTATGTGCGGGCCCATTCGGTGAATCTGGCACTGGTGTTAGGAGATGATTATGGGAAAAGGGGAGGTGGGATGGACTTGAGATGTGCATTTTTCAGGGGCATCTGATGGAGATTTCCTAGGAGTGGGAGAGTCGGTGGTCCTGCATCTCGTTAATCTTTTTGTCTCTACTGTACACTGGATCTTCAAGCTTACCAGGTGGAAAGTCTCTCCCTCTCCATCCGACGGTTAGGATCAGGTATGTGAGGCCAACAAGGGCGCCGATACCAAGGAGAACGAAGACTGCCATGTTTTAATTTTCACAAGGTGTTCAAGACTACTGTATATTTTGCCCTGAGGACGCGTTTTGAAGCATGCAGCCTTTTATCTTGATAGCACCGTACTACATCCCCAGGTCCGTAATTACGGATGTCCAGCACTAGCCGTGTCACGAAACACGGTCGAATTCTGATTGGAAGGGGGAATAGACACGCGGGATAGAGACGCGGGGTACGGGGTAGTGCGAGACTACGGTTGGATAATACGCATCGGGTAGAAGATCTGACTCAGATGATCTAGAGGAGCGTTAATTGGCTATACTATTGTCTCTTTACAGAAGCTACAGACTCAAGACCGATTTCAAGACCCTCAGTAATTTGGCCTTAGGATCATCAATCATCGACTGAGACCGCCAAACAACAAATCGATCCGGCCTCACAAGCACACATCCATCCTCCGCTATCTCTCTTCTTCTCGCCCAATCAAAGTACACATCCTCGTAATCCTGGCCCCAGCCAATCGAATACGCATTGATATCTATACCTATTTCCTTGCCAACGTTATTTGCGCTTTCTTTCCATGCAGAGCCGCCTATCCCAGTGAACAGACAGAAAGCGCCATGGCCTGCAAGATCAATCGTCGAGAACTTCTTGCCTGGCATCTTTGTGTTGAGCCAGGCGTGAGGAAGTCTGCTGCCAGGATATGTCGTAATTTGATGCTCGAGGACCGGATCATCGGGGAGAGGAGGTCGAGGTCCTTCGTCTGCTACATAGATTGCTGAAGAAGTGTAGCGCTGGTTCATCTCTACACCTACACCGTGAAATTCATGGGCAGTATTGTTCACGGCTTTTTGCAATCGTTGTCTTCGAGCCACTCCTTCGGGTGTCGCGTCTGATAGTTCTGCGAAATGCTTTTGTCGGACTTTCAAAGATGGATCAAGCATGCCAAGGGCTTCCCAGACAGGGACGTGGTCGCGAAGACCGTCGTTCGCGCGGGTCACAATCGTCGCGCCGACAGGCTGGCGTTCAAGATTGAAGGAATCGAGGAGCCCAGGGCCGGATTTTCCTTTCATGACATATGCGATTTTCCAAGCGAGATTGTAGGCATCTTGAATGCAGGTGTTTGAGCCGAGACCGTTGATGGGTGGATGTCTGTGGACAGCGTCACCGAGACAGAAGCTGGTGATGTTAGTGAGTGTCTCGATCTCGAGGTATTGGACTTACATGTTCCCATCCGAGTAGTACTCAGCTACGATCTCGTTGATGAACCACTTGGAAATGCTGAGAATCTCAACTGGAATCGAGTCATCCCCCACGATCGACTTGACACACTTCAAATAGTCCTCGTGAGAAGGACTAAAGTCAGTACCGGCCTCGGGGTGAGGAAAGAGGATGAACATCCACCTACAAAATCAGCTTGTCCCAGCGAAAGTAGTTCGTGACTTACTCTTTCCAAGGCTTGACCATACGAGCAATACAGCTCCAATTGAAAGCAGGACTGTCTTCATCTGGTTTCATAACCCAGTGCAGATTCCCCATTCTGTTCTCCACGACATGTGAAAGGTCAACCTTCACAAGGACATTGATCGCTAATCCTTGACCTGGTTTCTTGATCAGAGGGATTTTCAATTGCCGCAGAACTTGGCTCCTAGCTCCATCGCATCCAAACAAATATTTGGAGCGTATCTGATACACAGTCTTTGTCAGATTATCTTGCAGTGTGCTTAAAATGGTGTCATTCGCTTCGCGCTCGAATGAAAGGAACGAAGTATCGAAGCGACAAGAGAAGCCATTGTGAGTTGCATGTCCGACAAGAATGGGTTCAAGAAGAGTCTGAGGTATATCAGTGTGTTTGCACGGGCTTGCAGCATCGTATGCTCCCTAAAGAATATCAGAGCTTGTCCTGGAGATAATTGATCTCGAACTCACTGCTCGTGCGGGGTCATTTCCCCATGAATATATCCTCGCAAACTCCTCGCCAGCCATACTTCTACACCATCGAGTGTGTTGCATGGAGTTCCGTTCTACCGCGACTTTCATACACTCTTCTTGCAGTCCAATGTCTCGAAGGCATTCCATTGCTGCCATGTTCGTAATGTGTGCTCGTGGTGTGTCGGCCGTGCTTGGGGTGGACGCTACCATGATCCCTTTCAACCCTTTGCAAATCAGAAGATATTCTCAGAACCCGTCTGTCTACTCACCATGCTGAGCCAGAAAGCATGCCAGTCCTGCTCCAGCTGGACCAGCTCCAATAATCAACAGATCTGTCTCAACAATCGTCGCCGCAAAAGCTCCACCGCTATTTCCATTGACTGTTGCTTGCGCCATGATTGTCGCTGATTTTTTGCCTCACTGTCAGATTCCCAGGCACACCGAAAAATAACATACATTGAAAAGTTGAAAACATCTTGAATGATCATGTCAGGTTTACCTCAGCCTTGGTCATGCCAATCCAGCAAGGTACAGTAGTATGCAGCTAATTGTTTGACTTTCTAGGCAAACAAAGTTTTCGACCCCTCCCCCGCGTTTTCGGGGCATTCATTAGTCCATGACCTGTGCCCGCGGGGCATTTCCACTTCCCTGACCAAGTTCAACCGCACACCGTACATGATCAGCTCTCGTCCGCAATACCCGCCTCCAACCCCACATGGCTGTCCCACATGCATCTCCAATTGTCGTCTTACAAGACCACAATGCTTTAGGCAAACGGCCGGAGGTGGAGGCTGATGGCGGCAAATAAGAGCTGATATATCTCTGGTAGATATTTCCTCCTCCTCAAACTGCAAAGAACTGATTAACTGTCCTTGCACCTCCACAACAGAGCCAAGTATCACCATCAACAATCCCGATATCAGCCAGCATGTCTCCATCAGCTTCGAAACAGAAAATCAACCTCGTGCGGATTGCCCATGTCTACTACACGCACAAGAATCTCGACGCCGCCCATCAATTCCTCCTCGACTTTGGTTTCAGTCCTTGCAAGAAGACCGAAGATACGATATACTACCGCGGCTATGGAACTGAACCATTCGTAGTCTGCGCATCGAAAGGGACGGAAGACAAATTTGGAGGAGCTGCATTTGTAGTCGAATCAATGGAGGACCTCGAGCTTGCAACTTGTCTCCCTGGCGCGACACCAATACACGATTCAGATGCCCCAGGCGGAGGAAAGAGAGTCACATTCTACGAACCAGTGGACAATTGCCCATGGCATCTAGTGTATGGCCAAACGCCCGTGGAGATTGCGGAGACCTTCCCAGAACTTGCGTACAATTTCCCTACGAACAAAAACCGACCCGTGAACAAGACACAGCGCTTCAAGAAGGGACCGGCGCCGATACACAAGTTGGGACATTTTGGGCTGTGCGTGACGGATTACAAGAAGGCATTCGAGTTCTACACTACGAACTTCAACCTCAAACCTACAGAATTGGTGTATGCGCCAGATACAAAGGAGGACATCACGACATTCTTGCATCTTGATCGGGGCTCGGAATGGGTTGACCACCACACCTTCTTCTTCTTCGAGGGCCCAAAATTCCACGTTCACCATTCAAGTTTCGAGATCTTCGATTTCGATATCCAGATGCTAGGACACAATTGGCTACAGGAGAAGAAATATGAGAATTGCTGGGGAGTGGGCAGACATGTAATGGGTAGTCAGATCTTTGACTATTGGTTTGATCCGAGCCGTTTTATCATGGAGCATTATGTTGATGGGGATCTGGTCAACGATGAGACGCCAATAAATAGAACTCAGGCCGCGCCGGATAATTTGCATGTTTGGGGTAAGTTGATCAATTTCTAAAATTCGAGCTATGCTGACTTTCCAGGCCCGGATGTCCCACCTACATTCTTGCAGTGAATGGGCTTGTTTGACGGATAATGAAATGATATGGGATGGCGGGAGTTATCTGACTGTTTCCTTGTCATTGCTCAACAAATAGTTGAGGAACTTGTTTACCTTGAAATTGATATGTGGACACTGCCCGTACTGAATATCGAAGCAATGAAATGCTCTTCGAAACCGCAATTTCTGACGTGAGAAAGTGGCCATGATTACAGGAATGCCTTGAGACCTTGGCGTACTGTGAAAGTGTACTGCAGAAACAAGTGGCGGGGTAAGCACAGTGCGGAAAGACTTCCATTGGCCATTAGCGTCTCCTATTTTTGGCACTGTGGGTGCGGTGGATTACCCCTCATCCTAGTTGATATATCAGCGGGTCTCCCAGAAATTCGACCGCTCTTTCATGTTTACTTTGTGACCATGAAAAATGGAGGCCGCTGACTTTTCCCCCACTTCTTCCCGGCCAGCACTTGCATGCGAGCGATGCAAGAGGTAAGCCCCTGATTGACACCATCAAGACTACGAGCTAATGACTGGGTAGGAGAAAGATCAAATGGCATGTGAATTAATGTTGTTCTTGGTGTGCTCTCGCTAAGCCGTCGAAGTGATCGATCCCTACCGAAATGTCGTACTTGCCTCAAGACATCACGAGAATGCTTGTACCCACTCATATCAAACAAGCCTGGACCAAAGCCGGGTAGGTCTCCTGCCGCTGTATGATACGTCAGGATTTTGACTTCCCTAGGTACCACTCAACGTCGGAGAGCGAGGACGTTCACCTCGACCAGCGAGGCTGGGACCGTGCCGTATCGAAACAATGACCATCATATCCTTGTATCTACCTCAGAAGAGCCCGCGACACCGGCCTCTCTTCCCTCTGTTGAACCAAGAGCTGAAAGGTCTCCTTCAAGAGGCCTTGCATTGTCTCAACTGCTACAGCTATCACATGAGCCGTTCCCCCAGAGGATAAATGATGTTTCTCGTGAAGGAGCTGGGAGTCAGAATCATGACTTCGCCGTCAGAAACATCTGCAATGCTTTCGAGATCTCCTGTGAGACGTATAGAGTTTTGTGGGATTTTCCCCCCTCTGATGGGATGGGAGTGGAGGCTGACTACTCTAGAATGCATGCATATTTCGAAAACATGACTTCGTTCTCGCTCTTCCACCGTCCATCATTTGACATCAAGCTCGCAAAAATATCCTCACAAGTCCAACTACAAGCTCTCGTAGCATCAATGTTCAGCTTTTCATCTCGCTTCGTGCAGAGACTAAGACCTGGGTCTTCGAAGATTCCATCTTCACAACATTTTTACGACCTCGCTTCCAGGCTCACAGAGACTGCCATGAACGAGTGCTCAGACGAACCATTTCCACTACATCTCCTCCAAGCCCTCATCCAAATCACCTTCCAACAACTTACGGAAGGCGTCCGAGGCCGCGCATGGCGTTCGATAGGAACATGCGTCCGCATCGCCTACGAGCTTCAACTCCACCTTGTCGACAAGGTCTCACCGAATAATCGCATCCACCCCAACCTTTCCCCAGACGAAGAGAAACGTCGTGCCTGGTGGGTCATCTGGGAATTTGATGTTTTTGCCAGCACGATTCGCCGTCTTCCCACTGCCATTGATTGGAACGAGAATGAGACCTGGTTACCAATTGACGACAATATCTGGTTTGCGAACAGCTGTGTGAGAAGTTGCAAACTTGATCCCGATCCAGCTACGGCATGGAAGCGTTTACAACAAAGTGGAAATACCAGCTCGAAAGCTTGGTTCGTCGTCATCAATGCTCTCATGAGATGCGCGCATCTGCTTTCATATCCACAGGCATACTCAGCAGCTTCGACCGCAGAGGCTGGCGAAGTACCTTCAGGACTCGACATCCTCGCTAATTCTCTTTACTGCCTCACTGCCGCCCTTCCATCCAACCTCATCTATAAAGGAGAGTTTCTGCGGTTTGCACCTGACTCTCTTCAGACAGACAGCGCGAAACACGGCATACATATCATGACTCAGCTGTCTCGCTTCATGATAAACCACTACCAAGTCTTCGACAGCACATCCCGCCAACTCGGCGAAAGATCCGCCTCTTCATCCACCGACTCTTCAGCACTCACGCCTGCCGACCAAGCAGCCTGGAATCACTACCTCACCGCCGCAAGCTCCATCGTCTCACTCATCAGGAATTGTTCTCCATCCCATATTCAACATGCAAATCCTTTCCTCGCAAGTACAATCTGGCTAGCAGCTGCGGCACAAGTTGTCTCCAAAAGCTTCGACGACAAGCTGGTTGATCCTAGGTTGGCGGACTCAAATCTTGATGTTCTGCAGATGAACCTAAGTGCTTTCGTGGACTTTTGGGGCGTTTCGGATACGCTGAGGGTTAAGCTCGGAACATTGGAGAGCAAATTAAAGGCATTCGCAGATGGTGAAAGTATGGAGAGAGTCTCAAATTCTCAACCACCGCGTCCAGCTCGAGCAGAAGAGATGGCTGTTCAGTGCCCTCAAAGCCAGCCGCAACTCATGCAGCCTACGAATTGGATGAATGAGAACGAGGGCTACGTTCAAAACATGTGGGCAGAACCTCGATTCGATCTTGTGAACCCGTCCATGGTTCCCGATATGAATTTGAACTTGTGGGGATGGGGAATGGATGAGCTAATGAATTATGGCGGGATCGAATGAATACAAATCACATCATACAATTTAATTTACCGATTGATCTCCCGTAGAAACCTAGCACATTGTATCATGATGCCCCGATTCAATCACGGAATTTGACCGCGCTGATGAGTAACACGGCACGAAATGCGGACGAATTCTCTCTGGTCAGTCGGAGCGGACGAATTCAATGTGGGGTAATCCGAGATACCCCGCGTTCCCCTCGTTGGATCATCACTTACCAATATCTCACCAAAGACCGAAATGCGGATATTGCGGACATGTCATACGGGACTAGCTTGCAGCTCTGTACGGTTCCTGCAGGTACCATCACATGCGAGAGATAAAGATTCGGTATTTATGCTGATGTCGGTCACATAAATTTCTCCTGCAAGAGACTTTATTACTTTAAATTCATAACAGAATATCACGAGAATTACTCAGGACCTTGTTCGCCATGAGCATCAAGAGATTCATTCGGTTCACTGACCAGAGCGGTACAATCCAATATGGAGAACCATCTGCGTCAGATGTCAAAGGTAGTTTAGAAGGGAAATCTGTCGAAGTGTTGTCTGGAGATCCATATATGGGCTTCAGCAAGACTGGGAAGCAAGCTACCATCAAACAGGTATGCGCTTTCACTGGCTCTAGAAACAAATTCTCACAGAATAAGCTACTCTCACCCATCGAGTCAATACCGATTTTCGAATGTATCGGCCTGAACTACGCACACCATGCCAAGGAAGCAAATGTAAGTCTCTCCATCCTCCCAAGCGAAATTCAAATTGACAATTCCCTCCCAGCTCACACCCCCCTCTCACCCAGTCGTCTTCACCAAACCAGCCGACGCCCTCGCAGGACCCTACGAAGACATCCCCATCCACCCCGAAGCGCAATCGCAACTAGACTACGAAGGCGAGCTCACAATCATCATCTCCCGCGACGGCAAGAACATTCCAGAGTCCGAAGCTCTCTCCTACGTCCTAGGCTACACAGCCGGAAATGACGTGTCGGCGAGGAATTTCCAGATCCCTGCTTCGATCAGTGGGAATCAGTTTGGCTATGCCAAATCATTTGATAAATTTGCACCGATTGGTCCTTGTGTATTGCTTGCTGATGGAGTGGATCCTCAGGATTTGCAGTATGAGACGAGGGTTAATGGGGAAGTGAGACAGAAGACGAGGACGGATGATATGATTTGGACTGTTAAGCAGATTATTGCGCACTTGAGTCGAGGAACGACGTTGAGGAGGGGGACGGCGATTATGACTGGGACGCCGAGTGGAGTGGGGTTGTTTATGGAGCCAAAGGGGTTTTTGAAGGATGGTGATATGGTGGAGGTTGATGTTGAGGGAATTGGGGCGTTGAGGAATAGGATTGTTTTTGAGAAGTGATTAGCAGGAGGAAGGGAGTGAACGTGGTGAAGCTAACCGAGGAGATCAAATATGGATTTCGAAAATGTCTGTCATCCGTTCGTGAAGGTGACAAGATAGTCTCCCTGTTTCCCATCTATTAATATTAAGTAAAATTAAATTTTGAGACCAAATTCTTGATTCCGGCCATTTTGAACTCCAGAACCCCAAGTTACGCCTTTCAATCCAATGCCCCCTCCCAGATGAATCCCAGATGAAACTCACAACCTCTCCACCCAGACTCTCTTATCTTCCCACTCCTCCCTCCACCCAACAGCACCACACAACCTTCTCAGCACTCCAAAGTCTTCCCACGGAATATCTGCCACCTCAATAACCTCCAGTGGACCTGTCTCCTCCCCAAAGAGAACAGATTGTTTGATCTGCCCTTGCTCGTCCGCCGAGATCGAACTCAGATTCAGATACCTCAACGTTGACTCGCCAGCTCTCCTTCCCTCTTTCGAATCCGACAGAGTGACAGAATCCAGACGCCGCCGTAATCTACACATCGCAATCGCGTTCCTCATAGGTTCTAGAATCGCTTCATGCTTAGCTTCCTCCTTCGTCAATTCTCGCGTCGGATACGAGCGATACTCGTCTTCGAAATCGTAGCGAGGCTTGAGAAGCATGGTTTCGATATCGTACATGTCGAGATTCCGACCCACGCTCAATTCTTCAAGCTGGCTGCATAACTTTTGGAGGTGTGGGACGTTACTTGGTCCCATATTCGACATACTGAGGTCGAGGGAGCGGAGAGTTGCTGGCGCTTGTGTCAAGAACGTGTTGATTTGTCGCTCATTCAGTGGTGCGCCGTCTGCGATATATCCTGCTTTCAAGACCGCTAGTGAATCTTTCGCTGCTGGATGAGAAAGCAGAAACTCCACAAGTGCGTCCAGATCCAGGTCCCGACATCCCCAGATATTGAGATGTGTCAATCTTGCCGACGAAGGAATCGATTTCAGAGCCTCCACCGTCACGCATGTCCTGCTGACATCCAGGACTCGCAGTTTCCTCATTCTTGGAAGTAATGATTCCAAGACTCCGGGGATGTGCAATCCTCCTGCTCCAGAAGTATCAATGAACTTTAAACTCCTGATTGTGCTGGAAAGCTCATCTGGTAAAGCATCAAAGGCACCCCTCAGCATCTGCGTCTTCTCATTCAAACAACTCACATCCAACGTCAGGGCCTCCAAGTCCGGCAATCCAAAAACCAATCGATGCAACATCCTCGCATCTTTCACATGACTCAATGACAACCGGAGATCTCGAAGCCGTGGTAAACGTGAGAGTTTGTCGGAAGTGAGGTTATACCCACAAAGTGCCGAACGCGTGATGTCGAAAGTTCGAACTAGGGAGTTGAGATCAGGATTCTGTTCTAGAGTGTCGAAGAAGCGGGTTATGGATGAGACTTTGGGGGTCTTGATGTTGGGGTCTCGATACATCATGAAGAGAGCGATGTCGTGGAGGCGATGCGAGACTTGGAGGCAAGAGAGCAGACTGTTTGGACGGCTGGAATATTCTCCTAGAAGTTTATTAGATTTGTATTTTGATATTGGTTTTTAATTGCTTACCTGGTAGAGCGTGAGGAATATCCCAGCCTTTTCTGGTTGTGGGTGTGGCGACGTAGAGGAGGATTCTGTTCAGGATTTCTGTTGGGAGACGTTCAAGTGGTGACGAGCCAGCTGCGTGAGCTGGAGTTCCCTTGACACTGGAAACCCAGTCCATGAAAGATAGAGAACCCATTTTGAAATCGTTCAACGAGAATTGAAACTGAAGAAGTGCACGGCAATATCAAGATATTGCTTGGAAACAAAGAACAATGACGATTGATGGAATTCCTCAACTCACTGTACTCCGACGTGTATTTATTGACTTTCTCAAAAGCAAACATACTCCAGGCCACCCCTTATATACGGGTAAAAAATGTCCCCTCACGATGCATCGAGATCTAGATCTCACTTTTTCATGACTGGACTGGCTGGCTGGCCCAAGCATCCCTCCTCGTCATCACGACACATTCCACACAAATTTGCCTGACGTCCATCCAAGCCTGCAACACCGACACAACTCCTGTTTCCGCGCCTGCTCAGCATCCAATCGCCTCTCCCACTTCCCCAGCTATTATAAATCGTGCACCAAAAAACCTCTCACATCCGCAAACAAAACCACACTCATAACTTTACATCATCCGTCAAAGGCATCGCGCATCCAGGCAAAAGCCAAAACATCTCATCACGACATAGCGCGCCAACACCCGCCAAGCTCACGGGAATCCAATCATTCCCCGCACTTTTATAAATCGTGCGTCCCCCTTGACTAAACCTCGAACCTCTTCGCACCTCGTGCTCGAGGGCCCTAGCTCTGTATTACCCCATAGTCCAGGGAAAACGGTGGCTGGTGGTGCGGTATTACCCCATAGTATTGAGCCCTTTTCACAGTGATGAAAGAGTTACGTAAATCCACGTAGCGGGATATCTATGTTTGGAATTTTGGCCTCAGAGGCATGGATGCCAAGGTGCTTTGCGAGGCACGTGGAGTGAGGCAGAGGCTAAAGGGGTTTGTTTGTTAAGGCGAGACGAGCCTTCAGGCGTCATCGGTAGATGGGTATGCTGGGCTGAAAGGACTTTAAAGGGTTTTGCTGGGCCAAGAGTTTGCGGCGTAAAGAAGATTGAATTTTCAGGTACGCACGCATTCCGAACTCCGAGAAAATTCGAGTGGCGTTGCAAACCCCGGTGGGCCGACTCAACCGAGAATTTTGACAGCCGAAAGAAAACACTGGATATCGAGCGGAACAACATTCCGCCAACGATCTGAACACATAGTGTGGAGAGAATAAGGCTCATGGCCAAATATTGATTACAGTTCTATAAAACTACATTTTATGGATGCCAAGTACACAACCTCACCCGTACAACCTCATCCCTTTCTTCTTCGCTTCACAGTCCCTGTGTTCCCAACATGTGACTCTCCATCACCAGCTAATTCATCAGCGTCATCGTCCTCAGCAGCTTGTCTGACAGTCGAGCTCTCTCTCATTTCTTCACTTCTTCGTTCGGCACTCCTGAGACTTCCTACAACCTTCTCGACATCGGCAAACATAGCTTTGGTATCCTTCACAATTCCATCCACGTCAAATTCGTAGCCAACGACATCTCCCTTATCCTTTCCATTCTCGTGGAATCGTCTACCTAGTCCCCGATCTGGATCGGCGTTGAACATGATTGCATTTGCAAACATCCGCATTAATTCCTTCTCCAGTTGAGCATAGTTGATGATGCCCCTAGGTGGAATGAGATCCTCAGAAATAGGAAGAAGAAGGCTAGACGCGGCGGGATTGACGTTGAGACTGGGATCATCTGCAACGACCGCAGCTGCAGCACGAGAACCTGCCGTAATTGCTGATCGAATCGACTTCAGATCTTGAGGTCGAAGAATGAGATTCTTGTAGCCAGGTGCATCCCGCTCTTTGACTGGATATGAGAACGTGCTTGCATTTTTATGGCCTGCAATCGACTCCAATGCAGAGGATGAGATTTTGGGAAACGCTCTCGTCCAGAGAACTTGAGTAGGTGGGTTCGAAGCTCTTGCCTCGATAGGTGCAAATGGGACACTAGATTGTCGTTTCCTCTTCGTTGATTTCGCGGGCGATGGGCCCATTCGAGAATGTCGGGGCAGCTCATCTGCTGTAGTGTCGCCAGCATCATCGATCCCCACGGGCGTTGCAACTTCTTGCTTGACGTTCCGGTTAATATTCTCATTGTCCAACGAAAGTTCGTCTGCATGTGACATGACTGATTGACTTCTTTGAGAGCCAGCAATGACTGATGATGCTGTACTTCCTGCACGACCGCGGTAATTTACACGGGGAGGTTTGGACTTGGTCTGCTTTTTCGGCTGTTCGACTGATGGTAATGCTTTGGTAGGCTCGGGCTTCTTTGGCGTCTTCTTCTTCGGCGTCTTTTTCTCTGGTAATTCAGCTGGAGCCAGAACAGGACTGAGAGGCTCCATCTCTGGAGGGTCAAAAGCCATGAAGTTCTTGGGCGTAGAACCAGATGGATTTGGCGTCCACACGGTTCCACTTCCAGTACTGTGGCGCGGCAAGCCTCGGGAGAACGGTGTCTGTGGGAGTATAGAGGATTTCCGCTCTTGACCAGCATTGTATGGAGAATTGTAAGTTTTGGGCTGTTGCTGAATGATGTTTGGTTGTTGAAAAGGCGTGCGGTGATTCGGCTGTTGTTGAAATTGTTGATTGCCAGGGAAAGGTGCATATTGTTGATTGAATGGAATTGGTCCATTGCCAGAAGGAGATCTCTGATGAGGTGAATATTGGTGACCAGGTGGAGGACCTTGCATGACTGGAGTTCCAGGATACATTTGCGGGTTGTGCTGCATCATGGGGGACCCGTGGGGAGGATACTGCATCATAGGAGCTCCTTGAGGAGGTTGAATTATTTGAGATCCATGAGGCTCTTGTTGCATCATTGGTGATCCGTGAGGGCCCTGTGACATTCGGGGAGATCCAGAATGGGCTCGATGTTGGCCGGCTGCATCTGCAAGTGCATCAAGAGGCATAGCCGGGGAGCTTGGAGGTCTGTGGATCCCATTTGGAGGAGGAAGAACAATCTGGCTGGGGCGTTGGTTGATTGGAGATGATGGTACATGCGGCTGAGGAGGAGGGATGCCATGAGGGCTTGAGAATGGTCTCGGTTGATGGGGTTGTGATTGTTGATGTTGGTTATATTGTGCATTCTGCACATTTGGTGGTTGGAAATGAGACGGTGAAAGAGTTTGCCATTGGGTATAGCCTCCTGGAGGTTGGCCCGATGGCATAGGATGCTGGGTTGGGTATGGAGGTTGGCCTTGTCCAAATCCTGGTTGCATCTGTTGTCTCTGATCCGGAAAACCTTGTAGAGGAGAAGGTCCATGTGGTCCAGTACTTCCTGTTCTCATTGGAGGTGGGAAACCTTGAGCTCGAGGAGGATCTGGTGCTCTTGAAGGAACAGGCGTAGCATCTTTGCTGTTCAAGACATCGCTGATAGGCAAGGCTTCGGGTCTTGGGGATGCCAGAGGAGTATTTGGCTTGGATGGTACCTTCGTTAACTCCGACCGAGCATCCTGCGGTAAAGCCTCCTCTACACCGTTTGTCTTAAGCGTATCCGTAGCAGTCCCATTCGTAGCCCTATTTTCTTCCAGTATCTTGTCGTCCCATTCTCCTCTCTCGATCTCCCGAATCTCTTCCTGAATTGCGGCATATCTTCTTTCGTCCTCCTGGATCGCCTTAATCATAACATCTCGGTATCGCGCGTAGAGTCGGTCCACCAATAAAGGTAACTTCTCCTTGTATTCCTGTGCATCCTTAATCGATGGGAGGGGAGGTGTCGGGAGCTTTCGTTTCCTCGACCCCGAATCATCCACAACCTCCTCCTCCGACCTTAATTCATCGCGTAGTAATTGCAGGTATAATTGTCGCAGAGAGTCAGCACTCAGTCTTTGCGCGTCGTACGCCTCCGAGCTCTTGACCAGATCATTGTCCGTGAGAAGGTTCGAGATCCGATCGAAATCTTGCTCTTCCGTGCCGTATGCGACCAACGTTTGGAATAACAATAGACATTCAAGTGGCGTATAGGTTGCTGCCGTGGAATTCATGCCCCAGTGACCTCGCCAGCGCCCGAGGAAATTGTCGCCGCTGGAAGACACGAGATGGATGGGAGCCACGACGACGAGGACCTGTTGCTGTTAGGATTTGAGGGCATTCGCGGGCGTAGAGAACTTGCCTAGCGGCAGAGACAGGATCACCAGTGAGTTTGGATCGCGATTTAATAGCTGTCATGGGGGTGAGTGATGTTGTCGAGACGTTGTCGCAATTGATGATGCTATTCAGAACGATTTTCGAAGAATCGAGGGTGTCACGTGCCCACAGTTCTCCTGGGCTGGGCGAAAGAATTCGAGGTGACGACTTACTTTTATTCACCTTCACCTCTCAAAGCTCTTTTACCCCGGGATTAAATTGGCTTTTACATAGATTTGCTTACAACCATTCAAGCGCATATTCTTTATTTTGGACGCGCTCTTGCAGCGACGCACAGCTGCTTGCATGCTTCCAGGCTTTGATTCCGAAGAGAAGAGATGCTGCCGGATGCGCCTGTTGAAGCTCGACAACTGATATTTTCTTTCCTATATTTCAGACCGTTGGGATCTCTTCGACTTTATCACCGTGCCCTGCAAAGATAATTGAATTTCTGTGCTTCATCGTCATACGGGGTCCAGAGGCCTGGATTGATCCCAGTCCCCCTGATGTTTACATTCCTCAGAAGGTCTACCGAAGGTCTCTCCCATCATAATGGCACTACATTTATTACCACCACTGAATTTACGATTGGTAACGTTTCTCTGAAACGTCTTATTCTTGTTTCATCGAGCTCTATATATTTATAGTAAATCTGTTATCAACACTCCAAGCTTTGCTCAGACAGCGTTAGGAAGATGCAGACTCGAATTTCGCAAAGCTCATCGACGGAACCTCGGGCTTAGTACAAGCATAAGTCCAAAGGCCTGGAAATCATTATGGTATGCGTTACATGACCAGTACATGCCACCTTCAAGTTTGATGAATCATGGTCAAGCACAAGAGAAGCAGGTTCAGAGATCATTCCAGTTCAGTAACTCTGCTTCTGTGACAACATAGGACTCAATGAGACAGTGATACATTCAGAAAATAGTCGATCGACTGGGACTTCAAGTTTTCAAGTAGTATCATTCCAGAGTTACTTCTCCGGTGATGTATTAGAGTCAGTCGGACATGGCCAAACCATTCGTGTTGCTTGGTGACTCTCGGCTCCGTTCAAGACATCAACATACAGTACACCACAACACCACGAAGTATCGCATTCCTGCTGCCTGGACTGGATTACCAAAGAGACAGGCTCTCTATGTTCCTTATTTCCATATTACCGTTCTCATCCAGACCATTTGACTGTGAAGCATCACGTGTGCATATGCCGAGGTTATCCCCAATGTATTCCAGATAAGGAAACGGAAGACTAGGTTAAGGACTGCTAGAACCAAGTTCAAGATCTAAACGAACATATGTTCTCCTTATGTCCTCTTCTCCTCCAATATCTCCTCATAACACAGCCTCAGCATGAACCATTAATATCACCAATCCATGCCTCAATCGTCAGGCTGGCTGCGGATCATTATGCTCAACCCAAGCCATTTCGCGTATCAGATTGCAGGCATGAGGTGGTCAAATTGCGGCCATGCCCCCTTTGTCATGGAGACTCCGCATGACATCCCTAATATCTTCTGACGACCAGCTTGCAAAACAACAGGCAGCTCCCCTCCACGATTTCTTCCCGATCTGGAAGTGTAACTTCTTCAGCCTTTTCAGCTCCACACAAGAAAAGGAAAAGGAAAAGGAAAAGGGAAGGGAGGGAAAGAACGAAGGAGGCCGAGACAAGACGCGGGCACTAGTCGGATACCCCTTATTTATCGCCAGCCAATTTAGCTTTGAAGATCCCCATACTTTATTTACAGACAGGAACGTATCTCTCCCGCCATAACTTCGACATTCCTACCTACGAAACACATTCCTCGCTCTCTTTGTTTATACCTCGATTCTCCTATTTAAATATGTCGGACGAAGAAATGGATCGGGAGTGGAAACCAAGCAATAGACCGCAATCGTGGGTAGCCTCGTCCTGGCATTCTGACACCGCTGACAGCTTTAGAACTATGGCCAAATCATTCTCCCTCGCCCTCAACGATCTCTTCAAGATAGACAACAGCATTGCAGACTTAGATGCAGCTGTTTCAGAGAAGTGCGACTCCTCATTTTCCTCTGCGATCGTATTCTGACCTTCCCCCAGGAAGAAAGCGGTCTCTACCCAAACCTCCGAACTCGAAGCCCTCGAAGCCAGATTGAAAGCAACCGAAGAGAGATTGAAGATGGCAGCGACCGGAAGCCCTCCAGGGAAATCATCTGGCAGATCCAGTCCGCGACAGCGTGTGCCGTTGGGAGACACATTCAAAGAACACCCTACAAGCCCTCTGTCCGCAGAGTTCAGGAACAAGGATGGCGGAAGATATGCGCCAGGAGATCTACCCCCGACTCCAGGACCCAGCGAAGGTGAATCCGATTCCGAATATGTCCTTGTTGAAAGGAGGATCAGTGCTGACAAGACGGAAGATGGAGATGTCCCGCAACAGAAGTGATATCGATTGCTGCATTATTTTTCGGAGTACGGTGACTTTTTGGGCTTTGCACACGCTCGTTGGATAATGGGGTTGCATTGTATATACCAGTGATTGCAATAGAGCATTCGTGTTTTGTCGATGGGGGTCTGCGATTACCCCGCGTTGTGCGACTTATACCAGAGGTCGATTCAATTCCACGATTATTCTTTTCTACGAGTTCATACGATGCTCTTCATGGCCGGGCTTTTGGACATATTTTGGGGAGGGATGATACCTTTGGCGGGTGATATAATCAGGAGACTGAAGCATAATCCCTCGGACACATCTGGAACAATCCTATGCTGTCTGAAATTTGTCCTCCCATTCTGAATTCTGGTCTTACTTCCGACGGTCTATCTGGTTTCTTATTGCAGAACTACCAGTAGGATCAAGCAGGAAGTATGTAGAATTGCAGCCCAAGCCAGTCACTGATTTTCTGCTTCGTCTGGTTTAAATCTCTCCCTTGTTCGATCTGCTTTCCTTGCTCATGTTTTATGCTTCTTTGATTGACCAAGCACTTCGTATAGCCGAAGCTACTGGAAGCCGCTCAAAATGCTCGCTATAGCAGCAGTAGAGGTGCTTGGGACCATCGGAAGTCATGGGCTGCTGAGTCTACCTTATTGGGTCGCTTCTCTTCATCAGCAAGTCTTCCCGTCATCTCTAAGGAGAAATGGGATCATTTATTCCAGGCAAGTTACTCGGTGTCCAGGCGGCGACTTACCTGTCACGGTGGGAGATCTCCTCGAATCGGTCAATTTCAGTTATCTTCAGCCTCGTCCTGCAGGTCGCTGGAAGAGGTGAGGGGTCATGAGGCAGCTGACTGCCTGTTGGCATGCGCGTAACCGAGCGGACTACCTCGAGCTCATAAACCTTTGGGAACTCCCTCCTTCTTGCTTCTGAACAGCATTTTTCAATCTTACTGATACATCATACTAAGAATGCGAGTAGTTCCCTCTCTACAATCGCGTATTTGGAGCTATCGCCTACAGCGCCGACTGGTAATTTCTCAAAAAGTTGATCATTCCTCCCGATCCTAGCCTCGTTGATGTTCTAGAGTCCTCGAACCACGCCAGGACTTCAACCAGGGTGGGCGAAATGGCTTGTATGCTCGAAAATGCTGTAAAGGTACAGCTACCTTTAATCCAGCGACCAGACTCCATACCCCATCTGCAAACATGCCCATTGCATCGTGACGATGGGATCCGAGTATGCTGGGGTAAATTGAAGAATGGCGAACCATGTACCAACAAGGCTGTACCGTCAGGCAATTATGGCGTAAGGCAAAATCGCATGTTTTCCAAATGATTCAACACATTGATCAGATACCAGGAAGTCCCAACATGTGGAGTCCATCGCCGCCTTGGTAGAAAATCATCGTCTTGCACATTCAAGCTTCCTTGTGGCGTCCAGTGTGGAAGAATGTCTATCTTCAAGGTTCATGGGTTTCAACTTTGTCCACTGCATCAAGACACTTCAACGGTTTGCTATCTCATGAATATTCCCATTGAGCTCCGTCAACGTATCTTCGGATATCTCTTGCCGATCAAGCCCATACCAGCTCGCAAGCCAAACAGCTCGCCTCCAGTATGGCTTGATATCTTGCGGGCCAATCGTCAGATCCACGAGGAATGTATCCAACTTCTCTACGGCACTGGATCATTCGTGATAGAAATCTGCAAAGACGGATTGAGCATGTGTTATGCACCAGCCGCACCCCAGATCTATAGACCACCGCCTAGGATCCCAACTGGGCCTCCGACTGCGCTTCAAAACCATGCTTTACAGGACTATCAGATGCAACTCATGCTTCTCGAGCAACAAAACAAGAAACGTCTCACAATAGAAAGAGAACAGCGCGAGAGAACCGGCGAATCCTCGCGTCCACACGCGACATCTGTGAACGGCTTGATGTCCAGCCCTCCACCACTCGCGCCTTACCACTTCAGCATGATCCGATCCTTCATCCTCGAGATCATCGTCGATGACGGGAACCAAGTTACCAACTTCTACAACCCCGAACTGCCCACAGACCCCGCAAAACTCGAGAGGACTACTTTCGACTTCTGTGATCATCTACACAAGCTAGTCGGACGACTTCAACTACAGCAACTCACTCGCCTCCAAATCACAATGCGAGTCGGCGAGAATTATTCACAATGGCAAGAAGCAGTAGTCCGAACTCGCTTCCTCCTGCAACCTTTCAGACGCCTCCGCAACATCGCCCAGCCCGACGTCCTTTCCGTCACGATCCAACCACCAGGCATGCAAGAGATGGAGCTCCTCCAACACCTACCAGAATACCTCCACGAGTGGACCAGCGATCTCCAGAGCTCGAGACCGTCTAGGCAATTGCCCATCTTCGAGGCTTACTGGCAACTTGAGGACATGCTGCGTATGTTGAAGACGCATTATAGGCATGATGAGAGGTTGGAGTTGATGGATGACTATTTGCATGGTGCGAGGGTTGCGAGGGAGAATGAGGATCAGGAGACTTTTGGTGTGATTTGGGGACAGGTTGTTAATGTTTATATGGATTACTTGAATTATCAGAGGGAGTTTCAGACGAATATGGCGGTGACGATTGATAGGATTAATGGGCTTCTGGTGGGCTGACTTTATGAGCTCTGGTCCAGAATATCACTAAATTGGGAGTTGTATTCTGGCACTGGGAGAAATTCGCTAGATTGTTCTCTCAGACATCAGTTTCTCCTCGTGGAGTATCTCAGTGTTTGTAAAATGTGCTTTTATCTTTGACTTCCGTTGGGACAGGGGCGTAGGGGCCTTGCGAAAAGTCGTTGTTGGGTGAAGACATCTGATCAGCACATCACGAGAAGATACTCGCCAATGAACATGCACCTATGCTCAGGATATTACGTGCAGCAACACAGCTATCCAGTACCATCCTTGTGATGTAGGCAAATTAAAAACATCGCTAGTATTAGCTTGAGACATGCCTCCCCAACTCCATGACCACAGAATACTTGCTTATCCCCTGGTTGATTCTTGTTACGCCATCACACTCTCCATCCAAGGATACACTGCTGAATTTGCCATGGGATAGCCCATATGCAGTGCCTTATCGAAGAACCTATAATTGTTAGACATGAATGAAAACCAGGAAACGCAACAAACTCACCTCGCTTCTTTTGGAGTTCCGTGCTCAAACAACAACAACGAATCTTCAATCGGCATCAATCCATCATGAGTTCCCTATTCTGGTCAGTAAAACGCTTCAAATGGGTATGGCTTCAACTAACGTTTATGAGAAGTAATCTCGATGACGGCCGATCAAGAAGTCCAGATTCCAGAAGTGAGAATTTCTTCTGGACATTGCTCTTGTAATCCTCCGCATTCATGTACCCATGCTTCCACGCCATCGCCGGACTCAATCTGCGCCTGTTAGCAAGCATCCCTCCTACAACCCTGCAGACTTACTTGAAAGGATACTCATGCCCATCAGCCTTCTCGATCCAATCCTTATCAAAAAACTCATGTACCCCCGCCCCCTGAGCAACCACCCCTCTCAACCTCTCCATATGCGTATGCGCAACCCTAACCGCATGATACCCACCAGAACTCAGACCCCAAACCATAATCTTCGCCATGTCGAACCTCCCATCCTGCTCCATCCAGTCTAGAACACTACTCCACAACCTCTCACTCCCAGCAGGATCTTTCGGATCAGCCGGACAATCCGCCGTTCCCGGAATTTCCACAATGACAGACGCCCATCCACGAGCTAGGAACTCGTCGCTGCGAGTCGTGTTATCTGGTCTATAGCCATCAAGTCCAGTCATAAGTATCACAGCCGGGGCTTTCTCTTTCAGTGTCCTCACGTAGGCTGGGATATCCTGCCTGTCTTCCCCAGATTTGTGGACATGCGGGATGAGGACTTCAGTGATGGGGACATCCCACTTCGATGCTGCTTTGAGGTAGACTTCTTTCTGGAGGACCCAGGCATGCCATTTAGTGGAATCGTTGACGAATGGGAATGATGAGATGTACGGGAAGCGTGCGATGCGGTAGAGACAGGCGGCTCGGAGATACAAGTCACTGGCGAGTTTGGGATCGGCTTCTTGGTCGCCTTGTCTGGTGAGAGATGCGGCGATGGGGAAGAATGCTCGTGTGTATTCTGGGCTGGTGCCGTCGTTGATGCGTTTCTGGAATGTCAGACGGTCTCGTGATGGAGATCTTGGAGCTCACTTGGATTAGTTCGAGAAATACGGGCTCGAAGTCTTCCATTTTGCCGTCGTGGAATGGGTAAACGCTTTTTGAGCACTGACTTTGTTAGCTGTGCCCTTCATTTGATGAATGTGACTTGCTGGAAATTTCCATTTCGTTTCCCATAATTGCTTTATTCCTTGATGATGTGGCATTGTTCTCTCATACGCATCGCCCATCCTCCATAATCTCGCCGGCTTCTCGTCGGGTTCTTCAATCTTGCCGAGGAAGCTCTTCCCCAGGCCCAAACCATTCCATAAACCCATCATCGTGAATATTGCATTCAAATTTCGGTAATGTTTGTGTGAGTTGTACAGAACAATTTTGTTTTGACAGTCATTCATATTTATTTCGTGAGCGCGGACTGGCGTGGATGGCCAGATTCGGAGTCCGGGTTTCAACTTGGGAGGTGTTGTGCAACCTTTCGGACTTCCCCAACAGGGCGATGAAAACGGATGCATCAGTAAAAACTCCCACTCAGTCAGTGAAGCTTGTGAAGATTATTGAATCTGACTAGGGACATGCAGCATGTAGAATGTAGAAGTCGCTTCCTGGAAGTTGCGTGAATTTGTGGGGGTAAATTGGACTGCTGGATGAACTTGAGTCTGGGAGAGGCTCATTGGGCACCAGGGTTTTATCTGATCCTACAATATCGCATTCAACGAACTAATGTAGTAATTATTGTTCGCGGCAGCCGTGGGAAGTCTAGTGTATTGTTCATTGACAACTAGTTGCAAATCTGCACAATCTCTGAATCTAATCGGGTCGCCAAGTCGCGAATAGCCCAAACTCCCCGAAGAGCCCCATGTTGGTCCTGTGTCGAGAAACAGAGCTTCGTGCCGCATTTCCTGTTTACGCAGTGCAGAAAGAAGAGAACCTTTGCAGCCCGATTATATTGCCCCTGCTGGTGGTGGGGATGGGGGCGGTGGCGTAATCCTGAAAAAAGCCGTGCTATCAACAGCGTGTCTCTGGAGCAGTTGATAGTACAAAGCCATCATGACCGCGCGCAGCGGCTGAATGAATCGTTCCGAATCATCAGAGAATCTTGTCATCTGATCTACAATATCGTACGAAGCAAGCCTGACGCGACATTGAGCCAGGATTTGAGCTGGATTATTGAGTATCGGCGGATTAACCTCAAAATTGGCACGGAGAAGGGAAGCCATTCTTGTTGTGTCATTACCAGGATAGCCGATAATACTTCTGACAGGCCGTGTGAGCCCAGTAAATACTCTTTGGCGAAGAAATCTGATACCGTCGACCAGTGGCCCTTCCATTGGGGTAGCAAGCCTCTGGATATGGTCGAAACCGATCAACATCTGACGTCTTACTGCATCCGAAGGGCCAAAACCTCCACCCGAGGGGACGCCAGACACTATAGTCGCGGGTCTTGCAAAGTCGTAGAGCGCCCGCAATGACTGCAAATCCATAAAAATGGTGTCCAGCTCGGCCCTAAACCGTATGATTGGAGCTGGTTGCCCGTCTGGCGAATGAAGATGTATAGTATTCGGGTAGAATTCTTGTCGTACCTCTCGATTGATATTTTCTCCGCGAAACGTTGTGTGCTACAACACCATGAGCTTTCAAATGTGTCAACTGTAAATGATAATACTTGCCAGCGAATCAGCTCCAATGGAGAACGTGTATCTGACATGAGCTTGGACATTCATTTGGGGTTGAGCGGCAACGCCATTTTGAGGGTCGCCCGCCACAGCTAAGATAGTTCTTGCAGGTTCGAAGATCAGAATCTGGCGAAAGTAAATCCTGATGGTCCGGCCCCTTCCACCCGAGTTGGCAGAAATAGCATGCTCCCAAACCTGGAGCCGCAATTCCTTTGCCAAATTTGGAAACTGGGGAAAGGTGGTGGGGGTCGTGCTCATGGTTATGATGTAATAACGATATTCAAGACAGTGGCTATCGATGTGAGGGTATAATACCTGGAATTGAGAAGCTTGTGGATTAACGTTTCATGTACGGCCCAAGTCTGAACAAAGATGGAGTGGATGACAAGGGAATATCTTTTTCTTGGACGGCAGGCATGACCGTCACGAACATCTTCCGCATATCTGCAAATGGAAAGAGCAAAGGAAACGAAAAAGAAGAGTTTGGATGATAGATCTACTGACTAACTATTTTGTCGCAGCAAGATTGAGGATAGGATCGTGATGTTGCCTGCAATGAAACGTAGAAGAATCCATGACTTATCAGATGGAAGGTTACTGAAGATCACCAGCCCGAGAGGTGACTAGCACCCTTCTCCAGTCAAATAATGCTTCAAAACCGATGGCAAACCCCATTCCATCTCTAGATACCGTCTACAGTCCCGATGGCAGTCTGCTTACCCGGCATTCAATAGAACCCAATGAGCATTGCCTATGTTGTCAAACTGGCCGTCGAACCCCATTGCGCCGGAAAGCAGATATCAAAGACGTGGTCCAAAAACGCTTGCCCGACCTTTTCTACAGGCAACATGTATTGAGACTCCAATTTGTATGCCCATCGTCCAGCAGCTTTGCGATGATGGGAGAAGTCCTCTTGGCTTGTCCGCGTTTCCTTGTGCCCCAAAAAGCCGTGCTATCCAGACACGTACATGGCATGGGTATGTTGGACTGTCGCAGATATTGCAGGGCCTTCTCAGACAGAAGGGTATTCTATAGCAGGTGTGTGCCTTCGAGATGTTGTCATGAAAGGTGTACGTCTAGTGTCCAGTCGGTATGGATGGAGGGGATTTGGATTGGGGAGCTGGGAGGATCGTCGCTGTCCGCAGTGTAATGATCAGGAGCCATGATCCCAAGTGGCCAGATTACTAAATTTGTATATCTGCTGGCGAAGTAGAATGCAGCATGTAAGCATCTATGGTCATTCTCGACAAAATCGAAGAGTGTTGTTGCTGGTGGAAGTTCAGCCCTACCGGATCACTGCTCTCCAAGACGGAACGGAAGGCTAGCTAGCGCCTTGGCGGCTCACCCCCTTGACTTCTAGGTTCAGCTGCCTCCCTCGATCTGCACGCATTTCTTCCTAGAAATCAAAGTGGGAGACCGGAATCGTAGCGAGCTGATTCTACGACTTCTGATATATCTTTCGGCTACGGTAAGCGTTGTTGCGGTAGGGCAATTCACCGTCAAGTATCAAGTCTCCACGCGTCTGAAACATTGTGACAACACATCAGCTTCAACTTCAGCTGCAAATCATCTACCAAAACACTTCAATCCCATCAAACAATTCCGAACATGTCAGGATATCCAGGTCAAGGATACGGAGGTGGATATGAACAGCAAGTTCCCTGCAGCGAGACGATCTAGCATTTACTCACGTTGACAGGCAAGGCTATGGGGGCTACGACCAAGGTGGATACGAGCAGAGAGGTGGATATGAGCAGCGAGGCCAATACAATGATGGCTACTCTCAGGTTTGTTCTAATATCCTAGAATTTGATAGTTTCTCACAAATCTAGCCCCAATACGATCGAGGGCAGCAATACGGCGGACATGGTATGCGCTATCTCCCCTCGCGAGATACCCCGCTAACCAACAGCTCCCCCACCACCACAAGGAATGGTCAGCTTTGGACATGGAGCTCCAGATGCATACGCCTTCCAATACTCCAACTGTACTGGTCGTCGAAAGGCACTCTTGATCGGCATCAACTATTTTGGCCAGAGCGGCGAACTTCGAGGTTGCATCAACGATGTCGGAAATGTCTCTAGGTACTTGAGCGAGAGCTTCGGATACGCCCGAGAAGACATGGTCATCCTCACCGACGACCAACAGGATCCTATGGGACAGCCTACCAAGGAGAATATCATCCGTGCTATGCACTGGCTTGTCAGAGGTGTACAGCCAAACGACTCCTTATTCTTCCACTACTCGGGCCATGGTGGTCAAACTGACGACGTGGATGGAGATGAAGAGGATGGGAACGATGAGGTAATCTACCCAGTCGACTACAAAGAGGCTGGCCACATTGTCGACGATCAGATGCATTCGATCTTGGTGTCTCCCCTCCAGCCTGGTGTCCGATTGACTGCAATCTTCGACTCATGCCACTCTGGCTCAGCCTTGGACTTACCATACATCTACTCGACCCAAGGAGTCTTGAAAGAGCCGAACCTTGCTAAGGAGGCTGGTATGGGCCTTCTTGGTGTTCTATCATCCGCAAGTCAAGGTGACTACGGAAGTGTTGCCGGTCATTTAATTGGGTTCTTCAAGAAGGCAACGGACGGTGATGAAGCGTATGAGAAGACTGTCGCTACAAAGACTTCTCCAGCCGATGTTGTCATGTGGTCTGGCAGCAAGGACGATCAGACGTCGTATGTCCACCCATGTTGCTCTTTGGACTCTCGTTGACATTTATAGCGCCGATGCAACAATTGCTTCTCAAGCCACTGGTGCGATGTCATGGGCTTTCATCAGTGCTATGAAGGCCAATCCTCAACAGAGCTACGTTGAGCTCTTGAACAGCATTCGTGATGTTCTTGCCACGAAGTACACCCAGAAGCCTCAACTAAGCTGCAGTCATCCTCTTGGTACGTGGGACCTATTTGATGCCGAGTTTCGCTGACTTCGTGTAGATACCGATTTGCTTTTCATCATGTAGTTCGCACAGAAGCATAGATCAAATGGAGACTGGTCTGTGAATAAGCGCTGATATTTAGAAAGTTGCGGGACTTCTCAATGGTATTTGTATCCTCACAGGTTATCATTCCTCCACATGATTTTGGTATTTGTGAGCCACCCTCGCTACGTGCCTCTTCCCTCATACGGCCAGAATATGCCGGTCACTTCCTCAGACGATTTCTTATCTTACACTGCAGTCCCTTGAAGCTGTGCCGCATAGGATGTATTCCATGAAGCTGCGGCACGTGAGGTACGCAAGCATTTATCCATGTCCTCAGACAGCTAGTGCTGATTCTACGGCAACGCGTCCTCAAAAGAGTGGCCAACGACATTTGAGACTCCCCTTCTTTTTCATTTTCACATTCAGATACATGCAATAGACAGATACATGCAATAGACCTCACACGATTTCACATCATGGCCGAACAACCAAAGCGACCATTCATCGTGATGGCCGCACACGCAGTCAACGGCCACGTCCAACCCATCCGCCTCGTCGCAAGCGAACTCATCAAACTCGGCTACGAAATCACCGTCCTCCTCCCAAGCGCCTACAAAGCCTCCTTCTCAAGACAAAACCTCACCTTCATCTCCCTAACCGGCATCGCCGACTACACGGAGAAAGATTTCGACACGCTTCAACCCGAGCGGAAATTCTGGCCTCCAGGTCTCCAACAGATGGCCTACCGAGCCATCGCCCCAACCCGCGCTATATTCCGGCAATCTCGAGCTCTGCAAGGTATATTTCGAGATCTGAAAGCTAGAGATCCTGATAGACCAATCGTTATGGTGCAGGAGTCTTGGTTTCGAGGGAACGTCCCTATGCTCCTGCGTATTCCGGGGCAGATCACAGTCCCGGTCATCTCTCTCGGCGTGACGCCGTATATGATGCCTAGTATTGATTTTCCTCCAATGGGTATACGTGCCTTCCCGGACACGTCAGACGAAGGCCGAGCGAAGGCGAAAGCGCAGACGCGGGCTCTGCTACCGCATCTTGAGAGGGCGCAGCGGGAGTTCAAATGGGTGATGGAGGATCTGGGGTTGGAAGAGGGAAAGAAGATCCCGTATCTGATGGACCACTTTCAGCTTCCTGATGCGTATCTGCAGATGTGTATTCCTAGCTTAGAGTTTCCGAGGAGTGATGCGCCGTCGAATCTCAAGTTCATTGGGTGTGTGCCTGCGAGCGATGTGGATGAGTGGATGGATAAACCGGATTGGTGGGGTGGTTTAGGAGGAGAGATTTTGGCTGTTACGCAGGGGACGTTGGATCTTGATTATACAGAGTTGATCATTCCCACCATCGAGGCTCTGAAAGATAGGACTGAGTATACTGTGGTTGTTGTCCTGGGTGTGAGGGGGGCGAAGCTGCCGGAAGATGTTGTCGTTGCACCTCACATTCATGTATTAGACTATGTTCCCTATACGGAGCTTTTGCGGATTTCAAAGCTCTTCATCACGAATGGTGGATTTAATGGTGTTCAGCAGGCGATTGCTGCTGGTGTCCCCATTCTTAAAGCGGGGAACGATGGCGACAAGATGGCTACGGGAAATAGGATTGAGTACGCTGGGTGTGGACTTGATCTTTGGACGAGTCGACCGACGCCAGCACAGATTCAGGAAGGGGTGGAGACTGTCTTGACGGATCCAAAATATAAGAAGAGGGTGCTAGAGATGCAGAAAGAGTCGAGAAAGTATGATCCGATTGCGTTTATAGATGACGAGATCAAAGCGGCAGCGGCTGGGAAGTACGATGGCAGAATTCCGACTTGGAAAAGCTTCTACGATTAGCTTGGACATTAGATTCACCATCGTCTCCTTTTCGCATCTTCGATGTGCCGGGCTGTCTTGCCGTTCTGCTTTTGGGCGCCTCCGACGGCGAGATAAATCACATAAACCAAAAAAGGTAATTCCGGTAAAGTCTCGTGCCAGGAATCAATTCTTATGTTTCCTTTTCAGGGATATCGATTGCATTAAGGAGCAAGCCAGATATAGATCTCGGACTTAGCCTTGATAGAGTGTCACTTTAGTTAGAACTCTCCTTGTGCATTGTCTCCCTTTTCATAATCGATAAAATGTCCACACCATTAGTCACAGATCGAGGATCATTATCCTATGTTATCAGCATTTCCCTTTTCCTTCATATAAATTTATCCACTTGCCACAATGATTGTATACTCAGACATCAAAACTTTCCCATTTTTCCTCTCAAGCTTTAATCTAGCAGTCCAAGTAAGCGTCGTCTTCTGGCCTACTGCCTACTGGTAAGTATCCGAAGAAGAACGTAGTATCGTCATGATATGTGGTCAAATTGTCGGCATGATCTCCGCCGTATTCCTATATACGCTGCCACTTGATGCCCTCAAATCGAGACTGGCGGCGCTGCACAAGAGCTACTTTCACTTCGGAACCTACCTGTTGAGCCGAGGTCTGAATGCAACGAATACTGTGTAAGCTTACTCTCAGCATCAATGTTCCTCAGTCTAATCAAAGTCAGCGGCCAGATGAAGACAGTCACCTTTGGTGCACTGATATTCATCACTTACTGCCTGTCAAACATTGTTGCACCACCATTCTTCAAGACTGAGCAAGCCCCACTCTACGCTCTCGGGATCGCCGCAATCCTTGGGAGGTACATCTTGAGCCTGATTACCATCTCTTTGTATGCTGCCTATTATGCATATGAGAACCGTCGAAGGGATCTGGCAGATGATGCAATTGGGGAGAGGGTGCATCTTGACACCGACTTTATGGACTAAACGGATAGACAGAATGTGAATTTCAGGTATGCTTGGTAATTGACGACCATGATGCGCTGAGACTGCTTGGCGAGTAGGTGGAAAATGGCAATGTGAGCTCTGGGTTGTGGATGCAATCGTGGGGAAAGATCGGTAACTGGAAGAGGCTCGGGACGGGTTCCGCATTTCACTTGTTCTTCGGAGCGATATTCGTAGACTGAAAATGCATTTATTGAGATCATGAAAAATAAAGAACGTGTTGCGGGTGTGGTGTTGAGTTTCTGTCATCGCGCATAGGGCAGGCCGCATCCTTGGGCAATTATGCAACACTGCAAGGACAAGACGTTTGAAAGCAATTAAATGATCATAATTACAAAGTCTGATCTTCCCAACTGAACCTCTTACTCTTCTGCTGCTCAGCTCCGCTAGTCGGGGAGCGCACCTCATTACCATCAATCTCATGTATCCTATCCTCTTGTACAAGTTCGTGCCGTCCCCAGTGCCCTTCATGAGCCGCCATCTCGGGAGGAACATAGTGTTGCTCATTCATTTCGTGAACGTCGGGCTTATTGTTCGCGTCCATTTCCAGCTTCGTCCCTGGTGTCATGTCCACCACGTTGTGCGATGGGTCGTCGAATGGAGGAGGCCTTGGGATACTGGTATCGGCCAACTCTGCCCGCCTCTTCCTCTTTCTATTCCATAAGAAATATGCCAAGCCTATCAACACCAGCGCGGCTACTCCACCGACTGCGATGCCAGCAATGGCACCTGCTCCGAGTCCACTGTCCTCCGTGGTTGGGGATGTATCTGGGGAAGTAGAATTTGGATTGTTGCCGGAGTCTGGGCGGACAATCGATACGAGGTTTGCTGCTAAAGACGTAGGTGGGAACAATGCCTGCGAGACTGAAAAATTCCTCCTCTCGTAATCCGCTATCACATATGCCTCTTGAAGAAATGTTCTTCCAAGCGTATACTGTGTAGACTCTGTGGCCTGCTTGAGGGGGAAGTACCGTGTGTCGTTCCCAACGATCGGAGCTGTGAGATTAAGATCGAATGCTGCGTAAGGTAGGACGATGTCCACACTCTCTCCAGCTCCTCCTGCCTGGCCGATTTTGAAAGTGAATGATGGATTCTGATTTACAAGAGCATCATGTGCGTCTGCTCCAACGATGTAAATCTGGCCGGACTCGACCCACGTGAGACCAAACTGCTGTGCAAATGCCTCGCAGACATTAACAGGAAGCCAGATCTCAGATACCAGAGAATTGATGAAAATGTCGATGCTGCTTGCAAGTAATGGCGAGCTTCCGGCGGTATCGTATGTCACAGAGCGCAGGCTGACTAGTAGATCTCTCGAGAAATCTGCACCAAATGCGAAATGGAGATTGTTGGACTGGAATCTCGTTGTGTCGTATCCTCCCAAAGTCAAGCTTCCGAAAACTGGCGGGTCTTTATAATGCGCTCCAGCTGTATATCCCCAGCTGCGACTTGGAATCAGGGAATCATTGTACAGAGTGCTGAGCATACTTTGCTGGGGATCGTTCAAATTGGTGAAGTTGAACGGTACCGGACTGAGACCAAGATTCCCCAAGTAGAAGTCATTCGTCCAGATGCCCGCAATTACTTGTTTCTGGAGGGTCGGCAAGCCAGCGCCTGGGATCCCCAAGTTGACGATATCGTAGCCGTACGAACCATTGCCAACGCGACCCAGGAAGCTCTCCTCGTAAGTGTTCAGTGAGTAGATAGCGCCATCAACACCATTTTGGAGACCTTGGGTAGACCATGTTGTCGAAAGGTTACTCTGAAAAATATATCCTCGCTCATCCGGGCAGTTTGCAAGTGTAGGATTGACATCAACGCAGCCTTCCGAAATTACCTTGACTTGTTAGTATTAGAAAGGACAATCGACACAAATACTGACGACCCATATGGTTGATCCCGCACTTGCTGATGTTCCCGGCAATAACCTCACAGTTTGGCCTGGAGTTCCGACTTGAATCTGAAATGTTGACCACCAACCATCGTCCCCGTCCCTGTTGGATGCATGAGCGCCATAGCCGCGAGCAAAAGCGACGAACTTACCAGTAAAGACTTGGGGGAATGCTAAGTGGCGTCAGTGATGCATTCCCGGCAGCATGCACGAGATGTACACAAAGAAATGCCAGGAGAAGCGACCCCTTCATCGCGCGATGAAAATCGTCTGACGGGAAAAGATGGGGGGTTTGACGGTGAGGATCTTTGAGTGAAAGGCACGGAGAATCTAGAGCTCAGCCCCAAACCTTAGCCTCGGGGGTTCTGGCTTGTGCCACGTTAGACAGCGCTTAGAGTATGCATGTAAGATGCAGGTCGAGAAATTTACCTGGTCTTGCTTACGAGTTGGCCAATTGTCTCTCTGTGTGCCCTGTGTGGCTCCGTAGGATTTTAGCCTGTAGGGCACAGCATTATATTAAAGTTTTCAGCTTACCGATAATAGCATCCAGCCTTGCAGATCAACAAGCCTCACTACGGGATTATCCATCCATTTCTTCATGAGATTCCTCCCGCCTCCATTTTTCTTTCAGCATTTATTCTGAAATCCCATAGCTTTCGTTTTCTTGGGACAATAATGGCGTTTCTAAAATTTCCAACTGTCGCTACAATTGCCAGTTCTTGGCTACTCAGCGGAGCGATTGCTGCTCAGCACTGTAGGTCAAATATTTCGACCGAGGTAATTCTAAGCTCACATGATTAGATCCCAGGCAGACCGCAAACGGGACGGCTGTTCCCACAAGGACTTCATCAGGAACTGGTTCAGTCACATCTTTCTATTCGGAAATCTATGGACCGTATCTTGCAGCAGTTTCGTCGACATGGTCGCAAGTGATAATCCCCACTACCGTGGGAACTGTGCTGGTAGTCGTCAATGAAGCAACAAACGAGACAACCTCAACAACCGTTTATCATACAGATTTTTTGAAGAATGGCTCGTCAACTTTGTTATCGCGAACGGACACAGATGTTGCAGGAACAGTCACTCAAGTTGTTACTGATTATCAGAATAACAACACGATGACAGTGTAGGTTAATTTATTTCCCTCTGAGCAACCAGACTGAGCAGAAGTAGGACTTATCCCTCGAACTACTTCGAAGTGGCAGACTCTTTAACATGGAACGCTGTTTTACCAACGACGGTAGAGGAGGATACATGCTGCTTCCTAACCCCAACACTATCAGCAACACCAACTCATACTCCATTCGTGCAAATTGGTGAACTGGACACCGAGGATACTCGCGGATGGTACTATACCTTGGTGGGTGTGAATTATGGGGAAGCGCACACTGTTCTTGATTCGACGGAAATTTCATCGCTCTGGTCAGGTCAAACACTCGAGGTTGAATATGATGGATGTCCGCACACGTACTGCAAAATTGGCGTCACATCAGTCTCTCCAGCTAGTGGAGTGAAAGCCCAGCCAGGTGCAATCTTGGCTACAAGTACGACGACGATATCGATTCCGTCGGACACTCCGTCTTCCGGACCTACGACCAGTCCTACATCATCATCATCATCCTTCACTGCAGTTCCTGACCAAGACACAACGACGCCGACTCCAGCACCGACACCAACACCCAGTCCATCACCATCGCCAGCACCGAGTACATCAGCACCACCCCCACCCGAGACTACGCAGCCTACAAGTACGATAGTATCAGGTGGGTCTCCTCCAACTAGTTCAAGCCCAGCCCCTCCACCGTCACCATCTCCCGAGACTTCACAATCCTCTGAGTCTCAGCCTCCAGCCGAGACTTCGCAAACTTCCGAGGTCCAGCAACCTGCACCTGGGACGAGTCAGTCTGCATCCCAGCCTCTACCTGGGACTACAAAGACTGCTGTCTCTCCGCAAACTCCAGCTGGGAACACAGAAACGCCGGGGTCTCAACCTTCAGCTGGAAGTACACAGACACCTGTGTCTCAGCAGAGCCCAATCCCTCAGCCAGATAATTCAAATTCAGTCTCCGTCACTGCTCAAGCTCCATCTGGTCAAATTACTACATCTGATTCAATTGCATCTTCTAACATTATCTCGTCTGCTTCAGCTCCACCCGTCGTTCCTGTTCCTATCATCACCATAGGTTCCTCGGCTGTATCAGCCAACTCGGCCTCTCAATTTATCATCTCCGGACAGACACTTGCACTAGGATCGTCTATTACCATCGGATCCGGTTCTTCTACAACCGTTGTTGCTCTTCAGACCAGTGCTTCTAACACTGTCTTAGTAGTAGGGGACTCGAGCTCCACTCTCGCGCCGGCGATTACGAGTCCAGCAGTCGTCACGGTAGGAGGATCAGTGGTAACAGCTGATTCTTCTTCGAATTTCATCGTCGGCGGGCAGACTTTGTCTCCAGGAGGCGAGCCAATCACTGTGGGAGGTACGACGATCAGTCTTGCCCCTCAAGGAACGCAGATTATTGAAGGAACCAAGACGATCGTACAGACGACTGGCATAGGGGGAATTATCTGGAGTGTTTTTGGAGGAGAGTCTTCTACTGCCACTGTTAGTGTTACGACGCCGACTTCTACAAATGGATCATTGGCGACTCCGACGTTTGTGGAGGCCTCTGGGGTAGTCAAGATGCACCCTTTCTGGGGTCTTCAGGCATTGGTGGCGGTATGCTGCATGTTCTTGATGTAATTTCGGGCTTTGTACTAGCGTGCATTATACACACTGATGATATTACGATTTAATGAAATAATAAGGACTTTTGATACATGGATGAGGTGGCTATCCCACTTTCTGCCAAGTATCTTGTTGGGGTGCTTCTGTTTTCATCGCTTGAAATACCTCACTGCCCATGGGATCGACATCGACCCACCGAGAAGAAGTGCTAAGTTCTCACATGCAGCTATATGCAAGTAAGATACAATTACGGAAAGCTTGCCGCCAAAGCTATCAATTCTGTCAGATTATAGTCGGGGTTGCGACTCTTCTGGGAGCAGAACGCGCGGCCCAAGATGTTGACGTCGAGGATGCCATCTCAAGCACAACATCTCGCTTTGGGCTCAGGCGGCGATTTCATTCTTCCGGGGGCGGTCGATGGTAATCATAAATCTCATAGCAAGCATTCAAGGTCCATGTGGAACTTCGTCGCGACATTGCAAGATTACAAGAACGGCCCCGGTGAGGCCACACCAGCACCCGGTCACTTCATGGACCGGTCGAAACTGTGTCGAAACCTATCGAAATACTCAGATCATCTAAAAATCAAAAGCAGATATTTCTATTACATTTCGACAGTTCTCCGCAACCACTGACATGTTTCATCTTGACCGCATATCTGCTCACTGATGTGGAAGCACCTAGACAAGTATCTGTGATTGTGAAGGCATGGAAAATGCATCGAAAATTGTCGAAAACCTGGATATCTCAAGAGTGAAGTAAAGATGCTTCTAACTTAAGACGACAAGTTTTCGCTTTTGTCCATGTACGTTTGCTCAGTGCACCTCGACAGGTTTGCGAAAGCCGCCAACGACTGTATTCTGGCCTATAAAAATGTCAAAACTGCATCGAAACCCGTCGAAATCGAACACTATTCTGCAATACACCCAAAAGTAACTCCACCGGGTCCGTAAAAGTATTCTGCCCCATGGTCCTGCTCCAGATAATCATGTTCTGTGGGCAACTCGCCGCTCAGAGACCGGATTTGCAACCAGCTTTGGGGCTTGCGAAACGCCCGAAAAGACGCCGAAACCCTTGAAATTGCGAGGAAAGCCTAATAGATTTATTCAAATATCCTTTCTTGAATTTATGGCCATTTCGTGGCAAATAACGTACAGCGTGTCCGCTGGCTTAGCAGGAGGCACGATCAGAGCCACGCGGGAAGACCAGGCACAGCCAGGCTTGTAAAATCCTCGGACCTGCTTCGAAAGAGTCAAAATCTGCGGAATGTGTCGGTCTGTATTCAGATATATTCCTAGATGAATGACAATAGCTTTGGTGGTGATGATAAGGGTTGAAAAAAACCCCTTCTCGTCCATCCCATAGATTTTTGGCTCAGTCCGTATGCATGCCAATGACCAGGCTTGCGAATAATACTCGAAATTGCCTCGAAATTACCGAAAACTGCGGAAATATTGACAGATATATGGGAATATCTGACGATAGGTTGAGAGCTCCTTGATCATCATTATGAAATTGATAAGAAATGGAGTCTCTCCGGTCGTCCTCGACGGCCCAGTCAAGCCCGTGAATGGGTGGAGCAAACCGAGAGTCTTACGCAACTCACGATGCACCCGTTGGATGACTCATAGGCCTGCTAAGACGCAGCCAAGATGAGTTTGCTTACCTGATTGAGCCTCACCTAGTTGCCTGAAATGGCAGATCTGGCTTTCCTTCAGCCGTCGAGTCGCTTGAGGGACATGTTACCCGATGAGATGAGTTCCACCTCTTTGGGTCTCCGCGCGAAGAAAGAGATTCTTGATGACCTTGAGACGTTCAAATAACAGCGACAGATGTAAATAATCAGTATGAAGATAAATTTGAAGACTTTCTGAACTGTTAGATTCGTGTCCTACCTCTTGGCGTACCAAGCAGCTTTTCATATCCTTCATAGCCATCCTATAATTCCCTCGAAAATGATACCCAGCGCTATGAATAACCTCCCAAAAATGACATCCAAGTCGTCAACCCAAGATGCCCCGAACGCCACGCTGATGATAATGATAATGCGCCATAGCGTCCCGGAAAAAAAAACAAGTCCATCTACAATTCTCTCGACGACCCTGAACTTCCCGCCTGTTTCTGTGCCTGCTTCTGCGCCTGCTTCATCGCTCTCTCCCTCCCCTCCCTCATCATCAACTCCGTATACTCTCTTACTTGCTCGCCCCTCCTCTCCATAATAACAATCGGTTTTCTCCTGTACGTGACCAGCGTCGCAAAGACACAAGCCGCTGAGACAGCAGCGCAGACTTTCATGCTTTCGCTGAACGCTGCGGCGTATGCTTTGCGGACGGCGAGGAGTTGATCTGGCGTGAGGGTGTGGGAGGTGGATTCGAGGGTGGAGAGTTGGGAAGGTGTGAGGAGAGAGGAGAGGTAGCGGTGTTGCATTTTACTGAGGATGGCGGTGGAAGCCGCGATGCCAATTGAGCCGCCTAGGACGCGAGCTTGGGCTATGATGCCTTGTGCTACAGCTTGGAGCATGTTAGCCTTCGTCATTTTATGGAACGGGACGGAGGTGTGCACTTACTTCGATCTCTCAGTTCGCATTCCAGACTCGCTCCCAAGGAGACCGTGGAGACCATGAGCCCGAACCCCAGACCGACGAAGATCTGGAATCCATACATCTTGGCTTGTACCTGTGGGACATCGCCCAGGGTAGAGAGACATGCGCATCCGATGACCATGAATAGTGATCCAGCGAGGAGTGTTATCCATATGAGATCTCGCTTACTATTTACCATTCCCCCAATCGAACTTGTGATCGCGACTGCTGCGAGCATAGGGAGTAAAGCTACGCCTGAGACTAGTTGACTTTTTCCATTCACGACTTGGAGTCTAAGCGGCAGGGCAAAGATGACCATGAAATATGGAAAACCTGCCAGCAGCGTTGTCAAGAAATGGCCCATGAACACTCTTCTCTTGAGAAGTCGCAACGGAAACATAGTCGCAATACTGGATTCCCATTTCTTCGCTACGAGAATTTCCCATCCGAAGAGGACAAACCACAGAAGGATACCAATGATGAGTGGAGCGATAAATATGGCTTTTGACCAGGAGTTAGAATTGATGCCTGCTTGTTGGAAAGAGAAAACGAGGAGGACCGAGGCTGCGATGACGAGGATGGCTCCGAAGAAATCGAGTTCTTTTAGAGGACGCAGTCTGATTGGAGGGAGCATATCTGGGGATGGCCATGCGATGATGAAGACTAGGAGTGGGATAATTCCAATGGGAGCGCTAAATAGTCAGCAGGTGTCCCAGAATGATTTAACGAGGTGGTGATGGACATGTGTCTGGACCGCTAAGTACTTACTTGATCCAAAATACCCATCTCCAAGTTGTGTAGTTTGTGATAATTCCTCCCAACACCGGTCCTAAGACCCCAGCCATCGCAACCACAGCACCAGCCAATGCTCCAGTCAGAGGTTGCATGCTGATGGGACTGATCTCTGGCATAATGACAAACGTCAAAGAATACAGCCCCGAGCCTCCAATACCCTGTAGGACTCTCAAAGCAATGAGTTGATCCAGCGTCTTCGCGAAACCGCATCCAATGGAGAAGGCGAAGAATATGACGAAGGCCGCAATGTATGCATTTCTTCTCCCAACAATATCAGCTAGGCGGGCGAATATGACAGCACAGCCTAAATAGCTGAGAGTGTATGCTAGAGCGACCCAATTGACGGTTGTGAGTGATGATAGATCGACCCCAATTGTGTAGATGGCTGTTGCGACTATTGTGGTATCAAGGAGGGAGAGGAAGAGACCAAAGCAGAGACTGGAATGTATGATCAGTTCGTTGATTTCTTACGTGACAGGACAAGATTGACGTACCATATCAGAAGGGATATCAATCGCCATTTCGGAAGGGTTGCTTCGTGTGGATTGATTGGAGGTCCTGATAGACGAAATCCTGCTTCTGCGTTTTGTAATGCTTCATGGTTTGCCGGCTTCCCCGAAGTTACCACGTCGCCGACTGAAGAATTGGGTTCCTTCTCGAGCTCCATGATGAGTACCAGCTCTGATGGCGTCGATACAGCCGGATTAAGTAGACTAAAACCTTCTCATCCAGCTTCAAGTGTAGCGATCAATCACCCATCATTCAAGTCGTTAACGTAAGGATATTCGAAGCTGTTGCTGGGACCGTCGTCGACGTCGTCAAACTTCAGACGTCAAAATGCCACGGGCCAGACGCTGATACTTGTACCTAGGTAATCTCACCCTTCGGCCCACCATCCCAGAGCACGACGAGGGGCATCAGATTCGCAAGCTCCCCATGACCTGGGCTGCATGGCGGGTGGACCCGAGGCGGGCCACGGCCGTATTTGGGTCCTAGCCGAGCCGTCAAATCTCCATAAGCAGGATACCATTCGCGGGCTGTCATCGAAAACGGGAGATCTGTAGCGAGAGCGAGAACTGACTTTGAGCTAGCCAAGGGTATGAGAAACATCCCAGTCCCGCGGCACCCACTCAGCTTCGAGAACGTTTCAAGAAGGCTGCTGAACTCAGACCCAAGATCGCACATTGACCCGAGCGCTAGGTTCTCTCGAGCAGGGTGTGGCTTCAGATTCGTCTGATTAGACGAAGGCGCTTTTCGACTCCGGGTAAATGGGTGTCATGATTTGAGGATATATTTTCGATGCAGCACCGATTGCGATGTCACCGTACCTTTGACCGCTATATAGGCGAGGTTGGGTTATGGTTATTGGTGAGAATGTGCATTGCAGCTAGCCTTATGTCATGCAGGTTGAGGAATGTAAATGACATGTCACAGCGGGCTTTATTTCTAGAACGCAGATCTCGGAATTGCTTCGCTTTCGTCCTCATTGGGTCACTTTTGGGTAAGAAATCCTTTCGCTAATGCATCATCAATCCAATCATGCTGTGGTGACGATTTGATTTGGAAAGTCTAAAACCATCCGAGGTTATTCCAAGGCATTAACGACCCCGCCATGTTGCATATCAAGTTGCTTCTTTCAACCCTCATAGGGTAGAAATAGCGAAACTTCGCTTCTTCGCGTACTGACACCAGACTACATGAATAAGTCCAATCATCTCTTGCTTGTTCGCGCCAGAGACTGCTATTGTTAAAGTTCTGGCTGACTACGTAAAATACCCCGCAGCCATGCATATGCCATCATGCACAACCGCTTGAATTCTTTCTCTATTGGGCAATCGACCTTGGAACCATCTCTGTACTGCCAGCTCATCGCCGCCATTAGCGCCGTCACTTGATACATGCTGCTGGAAAAGCTTCAGTGGACCCCTCCTCACCACGATCGACCCCGCTGTACAAAGGTGGGGTTGAAGTCTCTTGGGTCGTCGAGAAAAAAGGTTCCTTTTGATACGGGACGACCAACCAGAATACCGGAAAATTAGACGAATGGATAATTCGCTTGACGGGTCCATCCTGGTCCAATGAATTGTGAGACTGATCTCCTCCGTCAAACATCAGTTGGACACTCAACAAGGACAATGAATCCATTTCTAGCTTCCTTTTGCGCGCCGTGAACTTCTGGAGAGACCAATCGTGGTGTCCCCGGCTCAAGTCTTCGCTTCTCGCCAACAGCTGGATCCAATGAATCTCTCACCGTTTCTCATAATGTTGATACAGATCACGGAAGTTACCACAGCTTCCAAGACAACCCTTGCATGTACATGTCATAGATGCGAAGGGTGTCTTTGAATTGACAAATGCTCAGACACACTGGCATACTATGATTTCCGTCTTCTCTGGCCTTGCCTTGTATGTGCATTCGATTGGGTCTTTGAGGGTTTGGCCGTAGGATGTTCCATTGCAATGACGCTCGGAAGAATGCCAATAGCATCTACGAGCAGAGCGGTATCGCCCTAGCAACTCAACATTTCCTTCCTCGTGGTGAGCCCTCGATATACTTTATTTACTGTCCACCAAGTTTGAGATGGCCAGGATGTGTCCTTTTCGCTTGATGCTGCATGCCAATAATCTAGCTTTATCTCCAGGACCATGATTTGGCACGATGTGCCATTGGCTTTTCGGCGGACGCAATCTGAAGGTATGTAGTAATGGATGTGCTGTGGATTCCCTGGGATACGGCACTCGTGTAGGGGTCGTCGTCGGGTACCTGGAGTCAAGCGTACTGTGTGTTAATGGAGATAGCAATATCTGGTCTCTCGACACGTTCTCCTTGCGCGTAGTAGCGCAAATTGATAAGGAAAGGGACCAGGGAGTATTGTAAAACTTACCACAGTGGCACGAGAAGTCCGACTCGGCAGACATGTTCGAACCGCAGAGTGTTGGGAGCTCATCTCGGCGCGACGCTGGTAGTGTATGCCAGAAGGTGCTGACACCATCGTCAGCCCACCCAGAGACCATTGATCCCAACTACAGTAGTCACAGTTTATACCAACCACATTTATCCATCTGATAGCCACCTGGTAAACCCTCTGGCTGATTGAAGTCGCGAGCGCGTTGATGGGAGAACGGGCTCTTCGCAGACAGAGGTTCGTTGCAGCATTGGGGTTGCAGAGTATCGAACATTGTAGGCATACTATGGTAACTGAATCATATCAATTACGATAGGTTTAGGATATTGCGGAGGGTTACTTACCTTGTCGTTGTGGTGACATTAAGGAAGTTCGCGATACCAGAGGGGCCCAGCGAAGCTCCTGGAGCTCTCTCGGCTGCTGACTCAGCGCCCCTTTTATTTGCTTGGTGACGCAAATTGTCGTCCTGTTCACCAAATATCAACAATGGCAAAGTAGAGGCCAGTACCGAACTATGAATTTGTTCTGTTTCCCAGTCTTTCTCGGGATTCGCTTCGGCCGGTAGTCACCATGACGCTCAAACCCATCTGGACAGATAGTTGTATAAGGCATCAAAGTCAAAATTGAGACACCATTCAGGATCAATATCGGTCCGGAACCAGGTTTGGGAATCATGAACCATTTCAATGGCATATACTTTGGTCCAGGGCTATCTTTTGATCTGCTGCAAATTATATCCTTTACTGGTCATACCTTCCTTGGACCTTATTACGTGCTGTACAGTAATGGAATCGAGATATCCCATCCCTGGAACACAGGTAAAAAGCACACTTCCATGACCTGGCATGCTCAAATGCTTCAGCACTCTTTATTGGTCAAACCGAAAATGATGTTCAAGATCTGAATCACGTTGTATCTGGAGATGCTAAGCCTTTAGTTTCCCACATCTTGACTCCTTCCAGCTTAAGTCTTCCTAGTGTCGGATGATCTTTCCGCAACCCAAAGCGCTTCCTTGACTTCGATATTGACGTTCTAGGATGTCATATCATTTAACTTCTACTGGCTGTGCCTCATATTTGCATAAGTTCATGCTGGAAAGTCATGTCAAGACCTCACGGTCGATTTGATAGTTGGGAGAAGGGCATGGATGCTCCCATTCCGATACCTGTACGTCAAAGAAGGTCCCTCGGTAGAGCTTCGACGGGATGCATAACTTGCAAGTGAATTTACAGTCTTGGATCAGAATTATTTCAAAGATCCCCAATTATGTTCCCTATCTTTGGACTAAAGATTTCTCTAGGATACGACACGTGAATTGTGATGAGACGAAGCCAAATTGTCGAAGATGCCTGAGTACAGGCTGGACATGCGATGGATACGCCCCTCCAAAACAGAGAGCGAAACGGAAGAGCAACTCGTCTCCCAATGCTTCGTCTTTAATTCTGACGGCACCGAATCAAGATGTCCAGGGAGTGGACAGCCGGTACTTCGACTTCTTTCGATCATATGCCCTGCAAGACTTGTCGGCAGCTTTCGACTCGACGTATTGGAGCCGATACGTTCTCCAGGGTTGCCACCATGAAGCTGCAATCAAACAACTTCGATAACCGTGGGCTCCCTCTATGAGCAATTCCGATTCCGTGGTGCCTACACCACGAAGTTTGCGCTCTCGGAAGACAACCCTGCACTGAAACACTACCTCTCAGCGTTTGCTCTTATCTTGAAAGACGGCGGCAGTGAAAATGCTTCTAAGGTAGCTTTGATAGTCTGTATATTGTTTGTCAATTTTGAGGTGCGTCATCTCTGTCTGTCGTAGACTTTGGCTGATCGGACAGAACCTTCGAGGATACTACGGCGCTGCACTTCGGCACATCGATGGAGGAATTCAGATACTCTCGCAGCTGCTCTCTAGACAGACAACCCGAGAACATTCTGCAAAATCTGGGGATACATATGTTCCGACGTCTCTTCTTGTCAAAATGTTCACCCGCCTCGACGTGACCGCAAGCCAAATAGTCATAACCCGACCTCTCGTTCTCGAAGGCCCCGAAGTTTCGTCTCATTTCGATTCGGCCCATTCCTCCCTTGACAAAATCAACGATAGTTTAAGTGAAATCCTCACTGCGGGATTCAGCTCGTTCGTGTATCCTGGATGTGTCCAACTGGTGCTCTTTAGGAACGACTTCGTCAACAACATCTACAGGAGCTGGAGAGACTGAGATCCGCTCTGGAACATTGGTCTCAAGAATTTCATCGCTATCAAAACCGAGAGAGCTCAAGACTCGATCCTTACATAACGGAGCGGATCCGGGTGCTGAAAGTGGTCCAGATCACCATTGCTACTATCTTGGACGTCGAGCCAGCTGAGGCGAGAGAGTATGAAGAGATGGTATGGGATCGATACGAGGCTGACTTCGAATCTGTTGTCTCCATCTCCGAGTCAATCGTCGATACGGCTCTTTCATCCTCTCCAATCACAGGAACCATGGCCCCACGATTTATGCCAGACACTGGCTTCGTCAATCCACTTTTCTGTGTGGTGACTTGGTGTCGGAATCCTCACCTGAGGCGCAAAGCCATTGACATACTCGAGCGAGCAGCTTGCAGGGATGGCTTTTGGGATAGTGAGATCTGCGCTAGAACTGGTCGCATTATCATGATGCTCGAGGAGAGAGACCTTGGGGCTGTGAGTTGTTCATCGGACATTCCGAGCTGGAAGAGGATCTGTATGATTGAGCCGAAGCTCGCAGAAGAAGGAGGCGGTGCGTTTATTCGGTATATGAGGGCTGCAAAGCTTGGAGGGAAGGATGACAACGGATCAATTCTGAAAGAAGTGTTTGAGGAGACAGTTCCATGGTAGACTTCGAGGTGGATTTCAGCCCGACTCTCACCTGAAGGACGTCATGTCATCAGACAACTTTAACTTTATCCATCTGTCGACCAGTCGAAACTGAGGATAAGACAAAAGGCTCGCCTCATCTGCTCTCAGCGACAAGTCTAGACAAATATGCCTCGGTACACTATACTGCCCAGCCGAGGAAAAACTCTTTCGGTGTAATCATGTGGTCCGATAGCAGGCACATGACAGTCGTTTTGGGAAGATGCTCGGTTCGTGTTCGTGTTTTCCAGCAATGTCGCCAAGCAGAAGTCGCTTGAAGAGATAAATATAAGATCAAGTTTCTAAAGAGGGATCGATCATTTTGTTCACTAGCGAAGAACAACACTTTCAAAAACCAAGCAGAGATATCTGACACTGACTTCCTACGGGTCAACTTTGGATGAAGTGTTCGTGATGTCATTTCCGCCTTTGCAGAACATTAGACAGATTGGCGTAAGGAGAAGTCTTGACTGGAACCGTATAGCACCACCAGCCACTACCAATCAAACGTATGCACTTGACTGTAATGATTCAGGCATTACTGTTTACTGATCTTCAACATAGTTTTATGTGAAACTTGCGAGAGCTCCCTCAGGTTCTGACGGAGATAGATTACGAACAATACCTGAGTGGTTCATGGCATTTCACTTTCAGCCGTACGCTTATTTTGTGCCACCTTCGCAACATTTCAAGGCTCGGTCCAGTCTAATCGGCCATTGAAAAAGAGTCCCGTTGTCACCTGTCCCCTCTGTCGTCCAAAGAGGCTCATAAAGCTAAACGAGACATCTTGCGAGGCGAGATGGCACACGGAGTTTCATCCGGGCGTCAGATTTTCCACAACCGAAAAGTCTCATCCTCGCATCGTATTCTTCGCCTTTCCTCTGATATTTTGGTCATGTCGTCATGCCACATATTTCGTCTGAAGTATGCTTGATTTTCGTCCACGGATTCGGGCTAGTCTCTCCGCGATATCGACTTGGCGATTGCGAATGACTCCCACTCATCTCATATTAGGTTCTTATCGCGATTAGAGATATAGATCTACCCACATTTCGCAAGATTGACATGCATGGTCCTTGGAAATGTCCAGAGCCTCACGATAATCTGGATTTTGTATGTTGTTCCTGCATTGAAGGGCATGACGATTGTTGTTAACTATCATGCCCAGAATTGCATAAAGTCTGTCCTCAGCCTACATTGAGACATTCTTCTCTCATCATCCACAACTCAAATCTACATTCACTCTTCAGCCATCCACATAATCACCTAATCTCTGCCTCCTCGCTAGCACTCGACACTCCAAAGCCTATTGCCAGACCTCTATCACACCACCACTCAATATGCTTGCCAATTATCTCATCTTCATACTGGCAGCACTCGCCTCGATCGCCACCGCACTTCCATTCCCAGATGGCACAGATCCAGCTGCAGCTTCTGCTTCGCCCGATCCACAAGCAGGTGGAACTCAAGAAACGGCTACCTTTGGGCACAAGAAGCCACTGCCAATTCCACTTCCACTTCCATTCCCAGTCCCAGTTCCTGCCCCAGTGCCGGCTCCAGCTCCAGTTCCCGTGAGTGACTTCTCATCTCCTCGTCTTTGCATTTGCACCGCCTGTTTTAGAATTCTTTCTAACAAAGCCTTCAGGTACCCGTCCCTGTCCCAGCACCAGCACCAGCTCCCGTCCCAGCCCCAGTGCCAGTTCCCGTTCCCGTTCCCACCCCCGTCAAAGGTACCTGCCAATGCACCGTCGTCTTCGCCGACAAGTCGACCCAACTTCTCAACAACGTTCTTGTCGGTTCAACTGTTGGAGCAACGGGTCAGAATGCATCTGGCGCTGCATGCTCTGCTCAACTCAGTGTTGGTCCTGGCTGTGGCGTTGGGGTCGTGGATCAGAGTGTTGATGGATGCACCGTGAGCCAGGCATGTACTCCTCAGTGAGACTGCTCCACTAAGCCATACACTCATCCAATGTGATTTTTTGAAGAATGTCAATAGAGTCTAGCGAGGGGGTTAAGGGGTTCCGTGCAGGCATGGTGTTGAGCGGACTTGTATTTGTATGCATTTGCTATTTTGCGAGGAGTTGAGACAGCATGGTGTTAGAAGCGAGTGTGGTTTGGCTTTTTTCTTATTATAAACTGTGAATACTGTTATGAACATGATTTACGATTCAACTTTGCCTCTCTTTGTGTCGTTCAGGGGGCTACTCGCTAAAGTAGTAGTGATGAACTGTTATTTTCAGGGGCTTGCTCGCTAAACTGATGTCGCTGTGGACCTGCTCAATCCCAACCAGTGAAATACGAGTTTGGGGGCTCCAGGACCATTATGTCATTTCCAGAGTGCCAAAAATGCCTGCTGAATAATAGCAATGCGGTACTGATGGTAATGCCGTATCCAATGAGCCTGTCGCAACTGCACTGCAATGTGATTACTCATGCTTGTGCAGCCTGGATACGACCTTGAGTTGACCTGACGACGACGAACGACAATATCTTGATCAGCCTCATCGTATTTTTCGCTTCGATCTTTACTTTCTTTCCCGATCTTCTTCTCATCAGCTTTTCTATTTGGTATTCTTCGCTGTACGCTGAGGATGGTGTCATTTCTTGATTCCCATCAACTCCGCGCGCTCACCGCTTCGAATTTTTCTTGGTGTTTCAATCACCGAATCGCCGCGGGGTTTTGCCTCTTCCCCGCAAGGCAAGTGTTTGGAATGATCGTGAGAAATCGGAGAGTCCTCCGTTACAAAGCCAGTTATCTACTCAAAAATTCCTTCACGAGTCATCCCGGCTTATGCCAAAGTATGGCCAAGCCTGTGGGAGCCTGAAAAACCAAAAATTCTTGTGCACAACCGCCAGGACTTCAGCCCCAGTGTCGGTGCCGAGCCGTTGGAACCTCCTCCTGATGACAGCCTCTTGCATGACCATTGGCTCTGCCCCTCACAAAAGTTCAGGTCGGGACAAGGCTTCCTAGTCTACATTCGGAGTCATCCGAGTCAACCCTTGCAAACCTAAGAAAGCCGAGTTTTCTGGAACTCCTCAATTGCAAGCCCCCACGACACACAACATCAGTTTGACCCTACCTCTCTCTGCAATAACGATGCTCAATAGTGTCAAGAACGAGACGCTGACGTTGTAGTCAGCGGGAAACATGTCTGTCATCAGGGCGCAGCTATGAAGTTGACCGCCTGAGATGCAGGGGTAGGACGAACGGTCTTGAACAGAACTCACGAGGAAGTATATATGGCGAGGGATTTGACCGGACTGACTGCATTTCAACAAAGTATCCTTCATCACTCAAAAAGTCCCGAGCTTCAGGTTTTCCTTCTTGCCTTCTTCAGATCTAAATCCAAGAGACAAAATGGGCCTCTTCCAGCGACAGACTCGACGAAGCCAGTGTTCCGCAGTGGGCCCTGAGCTGCTTGCTGTAAGTCATCATAAAGCCCTCAAAGGATCCCAGAAACTGATCATTCTAGGTTTTGCCAGCAAATCCGAAACCGTGGTACAGGACAGGACATCTCATTCGTCTCAACTTGATTCTTTTGGTGCCCCTCTTCTCCGCTTCAACAGTAGGATTTGACAGTAAGCCTCCGTCACAGCTTCGTGATTCGAGTTTCTCTGACTGGTGCCAGGTGCAATGATGAATGGCCTACAAAGTCTGCCTCAGTGGAAATCATATTTTGACTTTCCAAATGCCTCCTTGCTCGGCATAATCAATGCCATCTATCCGATCGGGAAGCTTCTCGGTCTGTCACCTGCGGCCTGGATCTCAGATCGTTATGGGAGACGAAAATCGATGCATGTCGGATTCTTCTTTCTCATCCTGGGAGCAGGCATTCAAGGAGGAGCTCAGACACTGTCGATGTTTATCATTTCTCGCCTCATTTTAGGCTTGGCAACCGCTTTCATTTTGCTGCCATCCCCGCTGCTGATATGTGAGCTTGCCTATCCGACTCAGAGGGGAAAGCTGACTGCGCTATATAACACGTTCTTCGTAAGCCTTTGCAATCCCCAATGAGCTCGCGTGCTAACGTTGGCAGTACCTCGGAAGTGTCTTTGCAGCCTGGTCAACGTACGGAACGTTCAGACTTCAGTCTACCTGGGCCTGGAGGATTCCTTCAACACTTCAAGGTGCTTTCCCGCTGATCCAGCTGTGTTGCTTCTACTGGGTTCCAGAGTCACCAAGGTATGCAATACCGACGAAGCCTTCCAAAAACCACTAACACTGTCAGATGGCTCATCGCCCATGGGCAATATAACCTAGCTCGCGAGATCCTCACCAAGTATCACTCACCTGACGACAAGGACTCCCCATTGGTCGACTTCGAATTAGCCGAGATCGAGACAGCCATTCGAGCAGAGAGTACAGCGATGTCCCAAAGTTCATACATGGACTGCATCCGTACGGCTTCGAATCGAAGGCGAACATTCATTGCCGTTACTCTTGGGTTCTTCGCACAATGGAGCGGGAATGGAGTGGTAGCCTACTATCTCACCCTTGTCCTCGACACCATCGGCATCAAGGCTACGGCCTCTCAGACTCTCATCAACGGCATGCTTCAAATTTTCAATTGGACGATTTCAGTCGTCGCTGGTGCCATGATGGTCGATCGCTTAGGAAGACGGACACTCTTCTTGATCTCGACTATCGGCATGTTGATGTCGTATATTTGCTGGACAGCGCTGAACAGCGTCTTCGCTCGAGACAATAATCAAACAGCGGGGTATGCAGTCCTCGCATTCATATTTATTTACTACTTCTTCTACGACATCGCTTGGACTCCATTATTGTGGGCATACCCCGCGGAGATCTTCCCATACACCCTGCGAGCACGAGGATTGTCCATCACGCTCTCGTCAGCATATTGTGGGTTGATACTGGGTCAATTTGTCAATCCGATTGCCATGGTGGATATCGGGTGGAAGTACTACATAGTGTTTTGTTGTTTGCTTGCTTTGCTTTTGGCGATTGTGTATTTTTGCTACCCCGAAACGAAAGGACATTCGCTCGAGGAGATTGCAGAGATTTTCGATGGGAAGACTGATGAGGTCCGAAGAGGGGAGTCAAGTGATAGTGTTGCGACGGATAAGAGAGCGACGACGCCACGTGTTCCTAAGATTTGAATAAGATGATTCGAGAGCAAATCGGATTACTTTGGATTTGTTAGAGCAAATCGGATTACTTTGGATTTGTTACGCCATCGGTTGAATACAGACGCTTTGAAATGCGAGCTCGCACGATCTCGTCCCAATCTTTGACCTTTTCTCTCAGACCTCCACCCCAGAGCCGGTTTGACTTTGCGAAATTGCGTGTCAAAGGCGGCTTCGAGCTTGGACCTATGCCGCGGTCCAGGAATCAGACCAAGGCTCCGTCTGTGTCAAAATGCGAAAATTCATGTCTGTCGACAATCAGCTTACAGTCAACTTTCAACGTTTATTTTCTCAATTCAATGTGGTCAAAACTCATTTGGATCTTACTAAGTATGTGTATTCTAATCGCATATGAGGCCAAGCTCTCCTGCACGTAATTTCAATAATTGAATCCTTGAGGATTTTCAACAACCTTGGCTATTTAGAGTTTGGCCGTCGATCAACTTCAACCTGGACCCCGGGATCTAACCTAGTGCATTATCGTGATCTGAAAGTCTATTGGCTAAACACCAAACTAGAGTACCGATGACACGAGCTACGAGCGGGGAGTATGCCGAAACATTAATGAAGCACTTTCCTTCATCCGTCGATAGTTCAATGCTGTCAACGAGATAACTTTTGTACCTGCGTCTGGCACCATGTGCGGTCAATCAGCATTCTGGCACTCCCATGAGGTGACATCGACTTCACATTTGCGTGCATCTGTGATCGAAAGTCGGTATTGTTGGATTGGAGATGGAGAAGAAGGAGAGGACCAATGTCACGCACGCTTGTGATGCGTGTCGGAGGAGGAAGATGAGATGTGAGAGGGATGGAGGACAGATCGAGCCGCAGATACAGTGTAAGGCTTGTCGAAGTTTGGGGTCGCATTGTACTTTTGATTTACCTGCGAATCGACGGGGTCCCCGGCCGAAAAAGTGAGTCTTTTGCTTTTCAATCCAGATTGTGGCTTACTTGGTCCCAGACATAATAATGTGAGCGGATACAGCACTCCATTGAACGGACAACAACAGAAAGGTGAGAGGACCAGCTCTCTGAGTACCGAGATCTTGACTCCAGAATCGATACCTCCGATAGACATCATCTGTCCGCCTGAGATTTTCGAACAGATAATCGAAGACTACCTAGAGCGGCAATATCCGATCCATCCGCTCGTCCACATCCCAACGTTTAAAAAACAACTCTCGGAGAAGCTGTACTCCACCGACGCGAAATTCTTCTGCTTCATCATCTCACTTTGCGCAACAGTCTCAGCAGTCTTACCGCGTCGATTTGCCCACTACCAATCCATGTCGGCCCGATTCAGAGCTGCGTACCCAACGATCTGCGAATTCGTCAAGCGAGTTCACCTCGTGGTGCAGAGACACCGTGATCCGGATTTCCATGAGAATTTGACGATGACGGACTGGGGCTTGGCATGCACGTTGTTCATGTCCCATGCTTGTATTGGTCAGAGTAGCAGTGCTAGAATGTACAAGGCGGAGGCGACGGCAATCATTATTGAACTTGTCGGTCATCATCGGCTTGGGAAATATTCGAATCCGATCGAGATGCAGCTGAGGAAGAAAGCTTTCTGGATCATGGTTGCGGCGCATATGTGGGTTTATCTTCTCATCACCCACCGACTTTCTGCTCTATCTCGTTTCGAATTTATTGTTTCGGCTCCGCCCAGTGTGATGATTGCTTGCTGATTTCTCAATCAGCTGTCTGCGTATCACAGGCGAGTCCCTAGAGACTTTGTCCGATCGGTCAGTCTTCGAGCAAGCTGATGCCGAGAACCTACAAATTCTGCCCATCGACGACGAGTACATCACTGCCCAGACCGTCAACGTGCCACCTCTAGCCGAGCTGCAAATCACAGCCGGTTTTTGCGACACGACAAAGCTTATGAAGACCATGGTAGCTATCTCGAAAGATCCTACGCAGCCGAAAGCCGTCACGTCGGGTCATCTGTCTAATCATTTCGCCGACAAACTCGGCTCGTGTGTGTGTGGGAGGATGATTAGGACGGCGCCGAGATTGCTGGTATTTCAGGATCGGTTGAGGAAAGTAAGGGATTGTTTGCAGGGCTTACCACCGCAGTTGAGCCCGGGGTATGTTGCGGGTTTGAAGGGGGGTGCCGGTGGGCTGAGGGAGAGGCAGATCGAGACCGTGAGAGCGAATATGCATGTTGAGCATTTGTGGATGCAGAATGTGCTAATTGAAAGATTGAGTATGGCCTCTAAGACGGAGGTTGAAGGGGCGCTTGGACCGAAGGAAATTTGGGAGATGAGGGAGGAGGTTTGTAGGAAACTGTTGGCAGTGTTGGATGGAATTGAAGAGGAGTTTATAGAGCCTAATGGACATGCTCTGGTAATGGCCTCCGAACCTGGTTACATATCACTTGTGCTGACAGGAATCTAGATTCTTAAAGTCCGACAAATAGCAGCATCACTTCTCGATTTCCAGCCAACTGGCGAAGAAGTACAAATGGAGATCGTCCGCAGCGCCCAGATCTACCTGAAGCGCTTTACAGATTCATTGAAAAGACTTGATAGTAGCTATCTGCACGGTCAAGTCATTGATATGAATATCATGAAGCAGCAGCATATGGCATTGTCGAATGGGAGTGATGGTTGATCCTGGGCTGATGGAATGTAAACGTACCTTTCTTGATTCGCGCTAAACTGTAAAATGAGTTGTGAAGTACAGCTAGATCAGATTTCGAAAGCGAGAACGTTGATGATGCGAGGTTGGAGATGCCCTCGGGACTGAACCCAAACTTCAGGCCCCTGTCTATTATATCGTTCAGTATGGATCCGGATACTTTTTATTCTGTGATGAGCCATCCAAACACTCAAATTGGGAGGTTTTCACTTACCAGTAATATCAACCGCGCTACCAACATCTCTGAGTCTCTGACAAATTTCACAAATCAGTCAGTGCAGCTCTAAATATGTTGTCGAAGCCAGCAATCAGCACTGTGATGATAGTCGTCCGATATAATGAAGGTCAAGAAGGTTATGAGGCTATGAGGTTCACCAAACGCCCCAACCCTAGTACCTTCCAGAACCAGGGTAGATGTTTATACACACGGGTGTATCCTGCCCGTACGTATGTAATCTTTATATAAATACCAACCGCCCAAAACGCTGCCCCAATAATAAGCACCAAAGTGTCTCGACGTGACATTGACATGATGGTTGGACTCGGTCCGGATGTCGTACAATGGGCGATCACCAGTGATGAAATGAGCGCGCCATCCAAAGAAGGACTCTATCTGACACCTTGAGGATAACGGGGAGATAGAAGACAATACCCCCGGTACACCCACCCTATCAAGACTTTGACAGCTATCAGAGTCTTCGTTGATGCTACGCCATATTGCAAAAGCCTGACTGCCTGACTTTAAAGAACCCGATTCGAGTGTCTTAGAAACTCGCGAGGAAGGGGAAGGATAGTGAATTCGGTACCGAGCCGGAGGCTTGAAAGGTGATGGGTATGAGGAGGAGAGATTGTCGTGCTGGTGATCACGCTGATCTAATCCACCAATTTATGTTTTTGTTGGAGAATACTCTGGCGGAATGATCTAGGTGATACGAAGGGGGAGGGGGGGATAAGTTATAGAAAATGGCGTCAGAGGATAATCCGATGAAGAAACTAGAAAGAACGAGTCTCTTGCTTCGATCAGGATTGAACATTGACTCGGTATCCTGGCATAGATATCATTTAGTTTCGAACCTTTCATTTTGATCTACAGTCACTACTCGATTTCCTTCCCATCTTGGTATTTCCTATTGCATCTCTCCCTAACACAGAGTTCATGAAGTCAACCTTCCAAGCCAATTACGAAACCCCCTCATCGTATGCGCGGAAATATTCGCCTAGGTAGCCACTCCACTCCAACTCCGTCATCCACCTCCCTTCCCTCCCTGACTATCAAACCTCTCATAGTAAACATTGCAGCACAAAGGCAGACCCCGCTCCACCAAAACTTCTCCTCGTCATACATGATTCACGTCCATCCAATCAATCATCAGGAATCCGACCGCTCGTACGGCCGATCATAGTCGTGAGATTGTCGCTGCCATCAAGTTCGTCCAAGCCGTGTGATTCGTCCAGTCCAAATTCGTTACCGTAGAGTGTCGTGAGAGAGAGAGAGCGCGAACGCATGACCCAGAGTCGGACTTAGACTCAGACGTGCGAAGTCTTGACTTTCTTCGAGCTCATGCCAAGCATGGCCTTGAATCCCCACCATGGAGTATTAATCGGCGAATCGCCTATATCAAAAACACACACATTAGCCCTCATCCTCGCATCAATCAAAACGTGCACAAGCTCGGACGTGCAATTGGAAAGGAGAGGGTAAAAGGAATGGAAGAGGGAACATACCAGTAAAGATAAAGACGTCGTATAGCCAGCCACCGAAGAGACAGCCGAAGAACGGCGCTACCATTGGGATCCAGAAGTAGTAGCCGCCTGCAGACCAGACTTCGTGACCGTAGCCGAGAGCATAGGACATTAGACGAGGACCTATTTGCATATCTCATCAGCACTTATCATCCTCACAGACCCAGAGCAAAGCTGAGACCACATACCGAAATCCCTCGCCAAATTAATCGCATACCCCGTCTCCCATCCAAAACACGCACCAATCCCAAAAATGACAAAGAACAGTCCCAAAGGCGTAAGATTGCCCGCTCCGAGATTCCCGTTATCTTGTAGAGAGTAGATGCAGAACATGAGGATGGTGGAGGCGATGAATTCCGAGAAGAACATTCCTGTTCGCGTCATGAATTCGGCCGGGTAGGTGCAGAAGATTCCTGCCGTGGCATTTTCAGAGAAGCCCGGGACGGTGCGGATGGAGGCGCCGCCTTCGAATTGGGTTATGGCGGATTTGTAGTTTGCTGTGCAAAGGGGGGCAGGGGGTTAGCCATTGTGCTTTGAAAAAGTTACTTTAGGTTGGGATGGGGTGAGATGAGATGAGATGAAGTCGCATGTGCGATACACTGTGATCGAGACATGCCCAGGTGAGGTCCGTATGGACTGGAGATAAATTGGCATGTGTGGGGTGTGAGTGGGGGAAGCTGACACACCCCAGACACCCCAGACGCCCCAGGATGTTTTCAAGGGTCTGCATAAGCGAAACCAAAACGAACGGAAATAAGAAAAGAGGGGTAGGTGAACAGTAATGGCTCAGCTTACCATACACGACGCCGGAGGCGCAGAAAGCTCCTAGGATTTGCGCAAGCATGTAGACGGGGAACTTGCGCCATGGGAATTTGCGGTAGACGCTGCAATCTCGGTGTTAGCTCGGTTTGCTTACTTCTTGGCTGTGGGGGAGGGGGGTCTTGATTTGATATCAAGAGTTTCTGTTGGACGTGCAGATATTTTGGGAATATGGAGGCAGAAGGGATTGGACTGAGCTTACCAGTTTGCGAAGGTAACTGCGGGGTTGATATGTGCGCCACTGACCTATATGGCTGTTAGTAGATGTAATTCCGAGTTTTGATGGTTTGCGGGGAAGCCGATGAACGAGAGGGAAGGGAGATGGTACGAACCCCCGATGCGTAGACTCCTAACATGACGCCGATACTATACAGATGTTAGTATGTGTATTGTTGATGGTAAACTGCCAGTATGTACCCCCATCCCCAAGAAATAGATTGATAGTCTCCTTTCTCTCCTCGACTGAGGACAACTTGAGCAACGACTCTGTTTAGATGTTAGCCGAGGGTTTGCTTTTTCTGGAAAACAGAAACCTACCCATCACCAAATAAGATCAAGATGAAAACACCAAAGAACTCGGAGAGAGGCTCGCGGAACTGATGGCGCATGCGACTCCACCACAAGTCTGGACGAGCTGGAATGGCATCTTTCTGGGGAATTTCGTGATCAATCCCTGGGCCGTGTTCCCCATATGCTTCTTGAATCTCCTTCTCACTCATAGTATCCTTGTGTGCCGAGTGGGAGGATTCGGCATGGTCGTTTAGATGAGCTGCGAATTCATCGTGGGAGACTGATGGACTGGGCAGCGAAGTTGCTTTGGTGTCTGTCATGTTGACTTCTGATTTAGTCTGTTGAGGATGCTTCGTGAGATGTCGAATTCAATGAAGAACTTCAGGAGATATTATAGTAGTGGATGATCTGAATAGCTTGTAATGGTGATCGACACTTTGACAGGTAGAAGAATATGGATGATCCGGAACTAGATATAGAGACAATCCAATTGTGTCAGACGTTGGTAGCTGCCGTGCAATGTTAGGTATTCGCAGCTCAAAGAGAGACCATGCCACAAGTAGAAATACACCGACTCCGATGTTGCCTTTCAAGCAGATAGCTGAAGTGGAGATAGAAGACCTTGGCTCGTAGCGTGAGATGGGATGAGGAGAAGCGTGATGATAGCGAGAAAAAGCGCTCCTGAGAGCAAGATTGGAGCCAGACGGATCTGGCCACCCAACTTAGCACAAGAGGACCGAACGTCTGCTGGTCTACTTCTCATCGGGGAGATTCTGCAGATTACAAGGATATCCTGTTCAAAGCATTGAAATGACAGGTGAGCAACGTGACATGGGGTCAATCTTGACTCAAAGAGGCGTGCATCAAGGCATCGTCGGCGGCATTCCGCCCAACCACACGATATACCAACAACTTAGTTCACCATAGTGGTACGAGCCTGCTGTGAACCTTGTTCGAAACCTGGAAAATGGCAGACTAGTGACTGGATAGAGATAAGATTACATTTAGTTGGTCAAGTAAAATTTCTTCATATGCTATGATAGATCTTAGACCGAGGTAAGTCTTGTACGACGAAATCCCAAGTCGAAAAAAGAACTCCACTATGCAAGACGACTGTAACAAAGAAGATAGGCAACTGTTCTGCATCCAGGCCCAGCCCGAAAAGGAAGTTGTCTTCTGAGCGGTATGAAGTCCGTGTTTCGTCAAGTGTAGTCACCGACCCCCTGGAAAGATCACAAGATACGCGCGCCAGAGAAAAGCCTCTTTACGCCCAGGGTGGCACTTGGAAACGGTAATCCATTCTTCGTAACAACTTCGCGTCTTCGATTGGCAAATAGAAGGAAGCCATTGATCTTGTCCTTCTTAGCTACGGACTTTAGGGTGACATTGGATGATACTTGGCGCGAAATCACGCCGTCATCCACGGCTACTTGCCAAACTTAGTACGTCAACGTCGACCCCGCGATCTGGTGGCCAGATTTGCCTCTCCCTTGAATCCGAGAGGCACAGTCAGCGCTACAATCGGTCACTCGACCGAGAGGTTGAATCTCAGATGGATGTTGAGGTTCTGAGGTGCGATGCTTACTGCTGGCAAGCGGGGGGTTGTACGAAGGCGGGTATGATTCGAAATTGTACAGTACAAAGCGGCAACTGACAGAAGTGATGAAATTGAACAACAGAACAAAAGAGCAGAGCAGAACAAGGGGGACTCGGCAGATACCCAGGCAGTGATACTTCAGCAGCCAACCTAATCGATGGCGCTGGTAACCGTGCGGGTGTACCATGCTGGTATCCTCAGCAGCCGTAGCAATCGAAATGGCATGCAGTGGTAGCAGCAGTAGTGAAGTGGTAAAGCCTTGCCCGTACCCGGCTTACGTAGAAAGAGGCAGAGCCAACCAACAAACTGCGCGATGAAGACTGAGCTGGTGCTGGGTCTGGGCTTCCCCGCTTTGGCTTGCCTCCCAAGTCTCTGCCACTAACTTCCCCTCCCTAGAACCTGGAAGCCGTTGGATTCGAAGACAAAGCTACTGCCTTGTCCCGAACGAACGATCCTGATACTGTCCAGTGAGAGAGCAGTCCAAGGGAGGCTGCAGCTAGAGAAGTGAGCGACCATTGAAGGCAGGCCGGGGTTCCCGAAGGATCAGAAGTAAGAGGATGAAGCAACAGAACCTGCAGCGGGGAGGAGATAGGGAATGCATGACATTTAGGGGGCAGCAGTAGTCAAAAGAGCATGCATGAAAGCATCCAGACTGCTGCGTCTTTGTGTGCTATATTTGCTGGCGCTGGCCATTGTCGTACTATGCGCTGCCCTGCACTGTACTGCCTGTGCTGAGACCAGAACCCTTCAGCCTCGTGGCCGTGGTTTGGTGAGGTCAAGAGAATTGCGGGAAAAGAGGCTTGCAGTCCTTGCAGCACGGTGGCGCGATGTGGCTGCTTAGCGAGAACGTGAAAACCCCTCAATTCAGAGAAGCCGAAGCCGAGTGGGGAAGAAGTTACAGGCATCTTGCAGGCATCTAGACCCCAATGTGGGCAGTAGTTTTCCCCGCTGTGCTGATCCGGGGTTAGTGTGGGTCGGAACACAGGGAAGAGAGAACGGGGAGGGGAGGTACAGGGAGTTACAGAGAGCGACAGGGAGCGGGTAAATACTGGACAGGGACGGGTCTGCCTGGGTTGATGCCGACGAACACCGTGAACACCGTAACGTCAACCCAAGACAATGATGCCGATGCCACTGCCACTGCCAATGCAAATGCTAACATCCGTTCCCCGTCTCACCTCAACATACACTTGAATTTTCATCTCATCTCAACTCTCCGCAACATTTGACAACAAAGCTATCACAAGCTGCTTACTGCTACTAATCCTCAACTTTGATCTCCGCCTCCACTCCACAACATTGGACATTTCCTGACAATCCCATTCGGTAGAATTCCCTTTTTCTTCTAGCCCTTCGAGCTGATCCCCACAGCTTCCAGCCTCTCCCACTTCTCTAACCCCTCAACTATACCAACCCAAGCCCTCGGTCCGGCGGCGCAGCACTTTAACATCTCAACTACGAGAATCCAGTGCTTCTTACCGTCTGACCCGGATACTCCAGAAAAGACACATGCTGGTGGATACAACCACAAGTCCAATTGTCTTCGTAAATATGGAGACCCCAAGATGTTGGCAGACCCGACAAGAAAAGTAGTCTTTGACGTTAGCCTACCCCTATCGAGCATTCCCCGATGCTATGCGGATACACTGCCTCTGCATCAAAATGTTGGCTTTCTTTCTCTCTTGTCATACGATAATACGAGTCCCACTGTATGCAGGGTATCAAATGATATCCCCCTTTTCTCCTCCTTCTCTCCGACTGGAGCCCCAGAATTCTTTTCTCTTGCAGCTATTATGCACTGCCCAGGTAGTCAAGGAAGGTACAGTGAGATACATGTGACACGTGCGGGTAGTTGTCAAAGCCGCACTGCATTTTGTGATACGTAGGGTATCGAGGCTTTACGGAAGTTTAGGCTACATGTCTTTGTCTCAAGGCCGGATGCATTGGAGGGTCCATATCAGGTATCGATGAGGCTTGAATACATCCAGCGAGTATATCAACGCTTTGCATAGTATACGAATATCACGCCAAGACATAAAACGAGAACGAAGCGAAAAGGAGCAGATACTCCGAATAGATGATTTATGAAAATCAAAATGGTGTAAATTCAAGATAACAGTAAATTTACAAACATACTAAACCCCGAACTAACAGCGGACGGCGTTCCGTCATCTTGGATCCTTGAACCTGACCTGACGAAGGAGGCGTCTAGTATGGCCGAGACTAGTCCAACCAAGCATACGCCTCTTTCCCACTTACCACCCACCTACTCCAAAAGATCAGAGCTGCATACCATACCATACCATACCATCCCCATACCATCCCATTCGTTTACCAACGGACATCAACCCGCCCGCCACCTTCCAAGTTCCTCGCTTATTACACCTCACGTCTCGAACCCCTCATCTGCACCTGATACCCAGATCGATCCTCATCTTCCTAGCTTACAGGTGTAGTGCCCTCCCCGTCTTCCCCCTCCCCCTCCTCTAGCAAGTGTCAAACCAACTCGGTGTATTTCTACATTCAGTAGACACTTCGGTCTATCTATCCCCCCTCGAACTTGACAAGGTCGATCACATGCAGCTGTCTTCAAGGGTCCAGAGGGGAATGCGGGGTGTAGATAAAGAAGCTGGTGGTAGCTACCCCAGCTCTTGATCTCCATCCCCTCATCTCCATTCCCTCCATCTTCTCCAGATCTCAAGCTCTGCAGCTCCCAACGTCTCCAGTCCTCCAGAAGCTGTATTGTGTATATAGTCCTACCTCTCACTCAAAGTTGCATTATTCCTCGACACTTCTCGATTGCTTCTCTCTGATCTCATCTCATCTCATTCCTTTCGACTTTGACTTGAGATTTTGAGACTTTCGAGTTTTCACAATGACAGGCGACTCTCCCGTCCTCGTCTCTCCGCATGAGGCGTATGTGGGATCAATTGATCAGGGAACAACCAGTACTCGATTCTTGATCTTCAATCGCGATGGTGAACCAGTTGCTTCGCATCAGGTTGAGTTTAAGCAGTATTATCCTCAGCCAGGGTGAGATTTCCCTTCCATTTTCTCTCATATTAAACATCCTCAGAATCCGTATTCTGAATCTACATACCTATCATGGAGGAAAACATGTTTTGAAAATGAAAGACTAACAGCCTCCACAGATGGCACGAACACGACCCCCTCGAAATCATAACCTCAATCGAAACCTGCATCGAAGGCGCCGTCAAATCCTTCGAGGACAACGGCCACTCCGCCCGCTCCATCAAAGCAGTCGGCCTCACCAACCAGCGCGAAACAACCGTCGTTTGGGACTCCACGACCGGGGAACCCCTCTACAACGCCATCGTCTGGACCGACACGCGAACTCAAGCCCTCGTCCGAAAACTCAAGAACCGTCTCGGCTCAGACAAGCTACAAGACTTGTGCGGTCTACCATTATCCACTTACCCCTCCGTAGGCAAACTCCTCTGGCTGATTGAGAACGAGCCGAAAGTAGCGGACGCGTATGCGAAAGGTACGCTTGCATTCGGAACCATCGATGCTTGGGTCGTGTATCGGCTGAACGGCGGTCCTAAGAAAAATGTCTTCGTCACGGACCCGACGAATGCGAGTCGTAGCATGTTCATGAACATCCACACTCTCAAGTACGACGAGCAACTCCTGGATTTCTTCCGCTTCGATATGAAGAAGTTGAACTTGCCGAAGATCGTGAGGTCTTCTGATCCGGAGGCGTTTGGGACGTTGACGACGGGTGTGTTGAAGGGTGTGCCGATTACGGGGTGTTTGGGGGATCAGTCGGCTGCGCTTGTTGGGCAGAAGGGATTTTCGCCTGGGAGAGCAAAGAATACGTATGGGACGGGATGCTTTCTGCTCTACCATGTTGGTGACAAGCCCGTCATCTCAACTCACGGACTTCTCAGCACGGTAGCGTATGATTTCGATGGAAAGCCGCAGTATGCGCTTGAAGGCAGTATTGCTGTTGCTGGATCCAGTGTGAAGTTTTTGCAGAATAACTTTGGGTTTATCAAGGAGTCGAGGGAGATTAGTACGTTGGCGGAGACGGTGGAGGATAATGGGGGGTGTGTTTTCGTTACGGCGTTCAGTGGGTTGTTTGCGCCGTATTGGATGGATGATGCTAGAGGGACGATCTGTGAGTTCTTATCCTCTATCTTTTCTCATATCATCTCACCCAGTTGGTTCCCCTCTTATTTCAGACTAACCTTCTCCCTTACAGTCGGCATCACAGCCTACACCAAGAAAGGCCATATCGCACGTGCAACACTCGAGGCTACCTGTTTCCAAACCAAAGCCATTCTGGACGCCATGGAGAAAGACAGTGGACATGCCCTCGCAGAGTTAGCTGTCGATGGCGGAATGACGAATTCAGATCTTTGCATGCAGGTATGCCTCCCCTTCCCTTTCCCCCTGTTCCCCTTCTCCCCTTCTCCCTCTTCACCACCTTCCCTTTCCCCCTCCAAACCAATCCAAAGACCCTCAAATCTAACACCAGTCCCCCAAAGACCCAAGCAGACCTAACCGGCATCCCGGTCTCCCGGCCCCGCATGCTCGAAACCACCGCCCTCGGCGCCGCCATCGCAGCCGGATTCGCCGTCGGCGTCTGGTCCTCCTTCGAAGAACTCAATAACGTGAATACAGCCGGCACGACGGTGTTCCAGCCTAAGATCGATGGGAAGGAGAGGGAGAGGAGGTTTGGGAGGTGGGAGAAGGCTGTGCAGATGTGTAGGGGATGGGAGGGGAATGAGAAGGAGGGTGAGGATGAGAAGTAAGTCATGTTTCGAGTTCTGATTCAATGTCAGGTTTGGGAAGGTTGGGATGGTGTGTGTCGATGAGGAGGGTTGGAAATCAGAAAGATAGATGGAGTGGGATGTGGGGGTGATGGGACAGAGAAGGTGGTTTTTATGTTGATGTTATGTGATGTGCATATACCAATTCGTTTGTACTTAGTCTCGAGTCTCTTTCGTCGTCGTCTTCGAGTGGAGTTTTGACTCCCTTTTCCAGCACATCATTGTCGCAGCAGCCGCAGATGAAGAGCAAGCTTTAAACCTCAATACGTATCTCCACCCGTTACTCATAACATCCCGTGTCGTTCTCATCTCTTTTGGAGAACAGCTTCTCATCAGAAGCTTGTGTTGTCTGTTAGTGTGGATGGAGTGAGTGACGTGCGAGTGGACGTAACAAATGATGGCCGGTCAGTCGCTGGAATCATTCTCACTGCACCCCCTCCGCCCAGACATTCCCAGTCTTCTCAGCTACCCACCTCTTAAACCCGTCCGAATCAGCATTTCCATCAAACTTCGCTTCCCCATCTCCCTCCTCCAAGCCCCTCCTGTACCAAAGATACTTACTCCCCACCCTCAACATTTGTTTCGCCCCAACCTTAACACCCCAACTCTTAGCCGCACCTTTAAACCTCATCTCGACATCAAATGGCAAGCCATCCGTCTGCAGTAATATCGCGAACCTCAACCGTTCCGGGATACCGGTTTTCAACAGAGCGTTTTCAGTGAGTGTGAGCTTTGTACCTTGGGTGCCGGCTGATGTCGATGTGAATCGCGCCCAGTGCGGCTCGATGTGGGATTTCTCTTGCGTGATACCGAGAGAGCCGATAGAGATATTGTTGAAAGAGGGGTTGAGCTCAGTGGTTAGAGATGTGGTGATGGTGCGGGTTGTGAGGGGACCGCTTGCTGAGCGGGGATAGATAGCTTTTATTGCGAGGTCTGGGTTGGGAGGCTGGGTGATTGATGGGGTGTTTCTTTGACTTGACCGTATCTGTTTCAGAGTCAGTGTAATTCTCTTTCATGTGGGTGATAACATCAACTCACCTGATTCTCATCCTCATCAACCTCCTCCACCAAAACCCAAATGCCCATCTCCGTGATTCTCTGTCCGGAGTTCCCGACCTGCTCTCCAAACTCGAGCTCAAAGACAACCACACACGCCTCTCTCTTATCATCTCCTCCTACCCTCTCATCCCTAAACCAACACCGTCGTAAATCAGTTATCTTAGTACTGATACTGCACTTTCTGAAGGGTAGCGTGGATATGTGTTCCGTTGTGCCGTGGCTGAGTTGCAAGGGCTCAGGAAGAATTTCAAGGTCTGTGTTATGTGCTAGAAATGGCGGAGGGAATGGAGGTGACATGTCTGATGCGATTGAACTGGTGATGTCGTTTAAGATGTCGTTAGATTTGAGTTCAGGATCGGCCATATTGTGGATTTTAGATGTGGATTTGGGGTGTGGATCTTCGTGGGGTATGAGTTCCAATTTTCTGAAAGATGGATCGATCGTGAGTCAAGTGTTGACATGAAATGTGGGTGTGAATTATGGGGTGCAGATACGACCTCTGGAAACCCCACTGTTCGTCTGTGAGATTGGATGGGATGAGATGGAGAAGGTAAAGATCGCCGACCGAGGCTTGGCGGTGGTTGAAATAAAGTCAAGTATGCTGAGATGTGGAGTGAGGAGTATATCTTCAATGACTCGTGTGGTCTGCGATTTGGGAGTGGTGAGAAGACGGGAAGGAATGAGAGTGGGCGGCTAAATCGGGGCGGGCCGCGTGGGATTGGCTCGGCTGCTTGCCATCTGCATGAGAGGTTCAGCCGCAGCTGAACCTTGGATTCTTAAGTTCAGAAAACCGCCTTCATACCTGATAAAGAGCGATAAGCCAGCGCCAAGGCATGTCTGAAACGCATAGTTCTGTTATTCTTTTGCATGAGAGGCTACAAGTCCACTGGCTCACTGCCTCCATTCTTCGGCGATCCAATTCTCAAGGTCACGTTTCCCACTTGGCCAAAGAATCCAGCATTTCCCCAGGGGTCAAATGATGTAGGGTCGCATCGACATGCAAGTTAACGGAGCTGAGCTTCAAGTATATCTTCATTCCCTCGCGCTCCTGTATTCTATTTGCATTGCTATCTGAGAATCAGCCAGACAGCGGCTCCTCCTTGGATGGCATCAACTCCCATATGCAGGCTTATCTAAACAATCACGTTCTAGCCGCCGCGATTCTCCTTTCTACACTAGCCACTGAATATCGTACGGGCCCCGAAATCGAAGAGCCTCGGTCAGGAACGTCCCAGTCTTGCGTCTAGACAATTCACAATGCAGCGAATTGAGACGACTGGCCCACTTGGCCAAGGCCCACGATTGAAGCCTCTCCAGCAAAATAAATATTGGGCAACCGGTGGTTGGAACCGAACTAATTTACGAAAACAACTAGATGCAGATGCGATTGACTTCGTCGACGTCATTGAATCAAGCAAACCATGGGAACAACTAAAAATGCCAATCGTATGCAAGATATGCGAGATAACCAAAGCCCATCGTCCATACCTTGATCAAGTCCATTGGTGCTTCCATCACTGCACTCAATGCGAGGACTGCTACATCTGCATCGACTGTTTCCCGACAGAAGCATCTGAGAAGCTGAAGAAAGACCACCAAGATCACAAATTCGTGCAAATCACCACTCGGCCGCTCTCAGCACCAATCTACGATGGGAGTGATCTCGATCATCTGGAACTTTTCCGCAACTCCAAATCCTCGCAGCAATTCTTCTCGTACTTCCCATGGTTCTTCCATTGTTTCGCTGGCTTCCAGGAAGTTAGAGAATTCAATCGCAATCAGACTATCGCTGCATTGCAGAGAAGTCCGAACATAGGCTCTGAGGAATGGCTGTGTTTGATGGAGATGCAAAGTTATCCCGTGGATTGGTACACGAGAACTTTCGGCAGAGGAGAATGGGAACTTCTTTTGCTGAATATGACCTCTCTCCTTGATACACGAATTGAGAGTGCAAAGGCATCGGTACAATTGAACGGACTACTCCTGCAGCTGCAGAAGTTCAATGACGAGAAAGTGGCGTATTATGGGGAGGGGGATATCCCTTGTTTGAGAGAGGCAGAGAGGTGGAGATCGGTTGCTGCAAGTTTGGCGCCGAATATGATGGACTACATCACATATACGATTCCATTGCAATTCATGACGGTCTTAGATCCGTGCATCAACCAGACGAGGCTGGATCGACTGCTTTCTGGTAGTGTTGAGGAAGAGCCGTTGGAGCAGGGCGAATCAACAGGCGAAGGACGAATTGACAGTCTTGGGGATAGTCTTCAGAATGTTCATCTTGGTGGAAGAGAGAAGGATGCGGCCGGAATTGACAATCTTTCTCAAAACGATGGACTGTCTGAGGATGTTCCCAAGCTGCAGCCGGATGCTACCACGGATCAATATCGAGACATGACAAGATTATGGCCCATGTTCTCTGGCATCTTCAGCAATCATCCAGGATATGATGAGTTGGTATCCCCCGTCATGATGAGTGACCTCTCCAGCCATTTCGAAAAGATGGTAAGCTCCATTTCATGTGCTCCACGCCGATGCTGACAGAAATAGAAACCTTCTTGGCATTCGTTTCTCTCCAGAGATCATCTCGTACGCGAACGATTGTGGCAGGTCGGGTACAAGAATGTAAGGGTCTCATATGATTTCGGAAACTAGGCTAAGCCAGATCATAGCTACCGGAAATCACCGCAAAGACACTGACCATCTTGACATCAGCCACTATGGATTCTTGGCCAGCAACTCATCCTCATGCCGCATCTCTATTCCCAGCACAGAAACGTAGAGTGAGAGGTAATTTCGAAGAAGCCATCAAACTCCTTCGTCCACTGCACGATGCAAAATCCGCAGATGTCCATATCGCATTGGAGCTGCAGCGAGTCTATCTCGAACAGGGCTACATGCAGAAGGGGATGGCTTGCGGCAACGGAGTAGCCCAGGCTGAGCTCATCGCCATGAAGGTTCAAATGGAGGAAGCTACGGTCAAATTGGAAGCTGGAGACATGACTGCTGCAATCCGCATCGGCAGAGAGATTCGGCTGTCAAGCCCGATTGCACGTGCTCTCCTCAGCGTTATATCGAGCTACCTGAGATGTTTCGTCCATGGAAAATGGGAGGTCGCCTTAGCCGAAGCTGCGGAGATATTTGGCAAATACCTAGTCGAATGGAATCCTGGAGAGGAAAATCCATCACTACTGGTACGTATCATGCTCGGAGTTTTCGCAGCCATTACTGACGACCTAGGTCTACCTGGAACTTTACTATCACAAGATCGTTCTTGCAACCTCCAGAGATCTGGAGCAATCTATGCCTAGAGATGCGGGACTGGCTCGATTGAAAGCCATCCGTCAACATCTCTGCAATATGCCACACAGTAGCGGTCTGGCTGCACTGGCTTGGGAAGTTGTCCTGACAGAGTTGGAAATGTTGAAGCGAACAATTCGCGACCAATACTTCGACATGGAAGATGCGTTCAGTATGGCGAAATATGTCCACACCGAAGCAATTGCTCTCCCAACTATCGCGGAGTTCACAAAGTCTAACATCATGAAAGATGCAATTATTAATGCTCCAGAGATCCTCGCAGCTTCGACGATGAAGCAAGCCGAGATCTGTAGTGAAAATGGGGCCGCTCCGGAAGCAACTTTGATGGCTATGATGGCCGCATCGACCTACCAGAAGCTCAGCAATGACGCTGAACTTCCACCTCACGCTGGGCAATTTGATGTCAAGCTCCTGGAAATCAAGATGGTCAGAAGATCAATTCCTTTCGATGTGGTCCAATCGCTACATGATACCTTGAGGCAGCGAAATGACTTGACTAGACTGCGTCAGCTTCGTCGATGTAACGTCAACTTCGTCTTGAAAGACTCACCAGCCTACGATTGGGAATTGTTCCAACGGTCTTCGCTTCGGGACCTTGCCAAAGAAGCAGGCGACAATATCATGTATCAGAGATGGAATCTTCGAAAGTATGCCGGCGACACTCTCTCTGTGGCATCGATCGATGATGCGGAACGAGTCATTGCGAATGATGAGTCGGTGGCTGTCCACAGCAGCCTCCTTCTCGTGCTGGCATCGTTTAATCTCAGCCGTGCATATCTTTCTGTTGGAAACTTCCTCGAGGCGGCGCTCAACTCTCTGCTCCACCTTTCTCTCACGGCACAGCGAGAAGATGTTGAAAGTCATCAACGTGCAACATTGAACGTGCTACATATCTTCTCCGAGGCAGTCGCTAATAATACGACAAACCCCGAGGAAATCCTGACCAGACTTACGGTGTTTTGGCCAGGATGGCTGACACAGAAGTCATATGCCAGATGGGAAGCTGGCGAAGCACGATGCGACGAAATCGACCGGTTCATCGATGCAGCACTATTCATCCCCAACCTTGCAGGCCGAGTAGGTCGAGAGAACCAAGGAGCAAGCGAAATGATTCCCAAACCTTACCCTGTAAATCTTATTAACTATATGATCAGCCATCTTCGCCTTGCCTTCGCACTCTACGAAGCTCTTCCAGCATATCTCGCGCACACTGTTCTTCCCAAGTTAGCTCTGGCCTTGGCAGCTGTGGCCACATACGTCTGCAATAAAGAGCTTGCTATTCGGATATATGCCGTTGGACAATCAGCAACCCATTCCCAGGACTTTCTCAATCTTGCAACGTTTCGTCTAAAAGCTGGGAAGCTCATGACACTACTTGGCGAGGAGGATCCAGAGCATTGGATGCATATTGTCCCGGCTGGTAGAGCTCTACTCAAGAGTGCTGCGGAGAAGTTCCTCAATATCCGCCAGTTGGCTGGGGCGCAGATGAGAATTTGTGAGGCCAATGTTGACTTGTTGAGGAGTGTGGTCACGGAAGGGAGAGCGAGGAAATTGTTGTTGAACGAAAGGTGGCAAGAACTCGGTGGGAGACTTGAGGATCTGGATAACTATATGTATCGGGAGATTGTGACGGTGATCAATCTCCAGGAGGAGGCAATCACACCGATGACGATGACGGATATATTGATGTAAGCGATGTGGCCCTCCTCACCGCCCCTCATTGTCGTGGGTCCTAATGCGAGCCATGAAACTATTTGTTCCAATACTGACGTTCCGTAGTATGAAAACTGCGCAATGACTCGTCATGGCCTCACCGTACGAGTCCAGCCAGAATCTGGCATATCTCGCCTCAAGCCCAATTCCTCGAAAGAATCGAGAACTTGTGATCGAATTCTGCTACATCCTTAGCGATTTGGAGCCATTTCAAAGAAAACCGACCGGATCCGCTCTGTGTACATTCATCCAGAGATACAAAGCCAATATTCTGTATCGCCAATCTTTCTCGAATCTTGTGCCTGTTCGATACCTTGAAGCAATCGAGTCGGATCCAAGTGCGCTAAAGTTATACCGGGAGGAGCAAAGACTCATTCAAGAGGGCCCACAGGCCATGGGAGACAACAGACTACAAGATTTGGAGGGAGAGATGTCGGATAATCCGACCTTACAGCCTCTTCTGGAACGACGACAGAACACACTTAATGTCGTGCCTTCTGATTTCCATTCACTTGCTTCTGTGTCCAAACTCACCCAAGGACCAGAATCAGATCTCATTCTGATTGACTGGATGAAATACCACGATTACTTCTTGATCACTGGATACAATGTTACGAAGCAAGAAATCTGTATCTTGGAGTTAATACCACACTGCAAAGTCGTTCAAGTCGAAGAATGGGTCACCACGCATCTCAAAGTCGACGGAAAACTCCTTCCAAAAACTTTGGAAAGTGCAGATATCTTCAAACAGCTCTACCCCCTTGTCCGAGCTATCGCAGGATCCTGTAAGAAAGAAGATCTGCTGGTATTCTCGCCTTCTCAGGAACTCCATTCGATACCCTTACACGCTCTTCCGTACGCGAATGAAGAAGACAGGCCAATCATCGACTTCCACCCCATCGTCTACACACCCAGCAATCTCATCTTGAAGGAATGTATACTGCGAGTCCTAGAATCCAGCACCGCTCCGCCATCAACAGCCTCTCTGTTCGGCCGCTGGGGATCCGAGAGTGTCGACTCTGAGAAACAAGAACAAAGCATTTCGACGTCCTTGCAAGACATCTCCACACAGCTCTCAACAGTCAACATAACATCGACGATAATCTCCGCTTCGTCGCTCACACACAAAGCATTCTCGTCCAACATGTCAGACTGCGATATCCTACATTTCCACACGCACGTCAACGAGACCGGCGTGAAGCAGCACCTCCAACTCGAGCCCGATGTCTCATCTTCGATTCCCTCGTCATCTACGGTCCATCGCAGTCTCAATCCATTTGTACATCTCCGCCAAAATCGTCCGAACAACACATACAATTTACAAGACGCATTCGCGACGCAGATCCGCGCGAAGCTAGTCGTGATGATGGGATGTCGCTCGGGCCAACAACACATCTCATCTTCCGAAGACGCATTAGGGTTAATATCAGCTTTCTTCGCTGCTGGTGCGAGTAGTATAGTCGCGACCTTGTGGCAATTTGAGACGGGCGATGCGTCGAAGTTTTCGGGGTTCTTTTATAAAGAGATGTTTGCTGGAGCGAAGGTGAATGAGACGGGATTAGATGGAGGGGGAAAGAAAGATGGAAGATTGATTGATGTTGCCGGTGCATTTAGAAAAGCGGTACAGGAGATGAGGGCCTGTCAGAAGACTGTATGTAGGAGGAAGAGGACGTTAGAGGAGAGATTGGGGTGTCATGTTGATGATGAGCAGGGGGTGCCATACCATTGGGCGAGCTTTGTGTTGTGGGGAAGTTGGGTTATGAGGGGGGTGGGCATTAGGGAGGGAGGAGAGAATGTGTTTGAGGGTGTGAGAGAGGAGGTTCTGGGAGAAGGAAGTGGAATGCTGACTGATGATAAGGGTAAGGCTGGGGAAATTGCGAATTCGAATAATGCTTGCAAGGCTCAGTGAGATGGTTTTGCTAAATAGTCTCATGGTTTTAAGAGTTTGATGAAAATCGCGCGATCAATCTTGAGCTCAAGACTCGATACACGGTCAGATACTGAAGAAATGAAAAGCTTCGTGGACGTTTCGGTATAACTGTTATCGTACTGAGACGCACAGGTGAATGTTCAAGAGTTTGAATAAAATACAAAAAATGTTGGACCTCCACTTCCCTTGGCGATACAGTCTGTCTCTCTTCTGCTATCATGCCCGAAGAAGCCAGAGCCGTCCTTAGATGAGCATGGAACTAATGCGCCGCAAGCCGTACTCTAACGAAGTCAAGATTCGAGAGTATCATACAGGGCTGTGGAGAAGGAAGGTGGTCGGAAAATTATTCTGAACTTTAGGGTCGCCCCGTTCACACGATGTGTTATTTCCTCCCGAAATATTTCGTAGAAATATGGTCTCATACTTACTCTTCGTCTTGATCCTTTTGGCCTACATGGCCCCTATACCAACCCTCCAGTAGCCTCCAATTCATCAAAAACGATCGACAAATCAAGCGAGCCATCTGGGTTCTGCGACTCCTGTCTGGTTGGATCCGATCCGCAAGCGATGCGGCTAAGTCCTCCCGGGCAAGCTTCAAACCGCGCGATATACTGTGTCCTATAGCTCTATCGAAAAACATGATTACATACGCAACCTGTCTGCCGGACGATGAAGGGTGCAGATAGACGTATCTTGATCTGACGGTTCCCCTTGATACGTGCCAGCCTCAGGTGGAAAGTTTTCAGGCAGCAATTCAGAGGAAGTCCGAGATAGATGAGTCCTTAACTTCATCTATCTTCATACCATAGAAGGAAGTAGCGAAGTTGAGAGGTATAAAGATAAAAGCAATTACTGACAATCTTATTGCAACTTAGTAACGCTATGTTTGAAATCATCATTGGAGCTCACCTCCGAGCCGAAGATTGGTGGGGTCCAAGTTCTGGAAAAGGCATTTCGGGTGTGGTAATCATCACAAGAATGGGTGAGAAGGCCCCGAGGATGACAAGATTTAAGACAGGTTTTGGAGTTGGGCAGCCTCGCATCGAAGCTAGCAAGCCTCACTTCAGGCTTCGATGCTGTGATACTTTCGGCTCGGACAGCTACATTTCTATATTTAATACACCTCGCTTAATCACACGACAGCCGGCAGTTCGAAGATACACAGGAACATTTGACTGTAACACAAATGCAGAACTTAGGTTTTGTCGTCTTCATTTGGCTGCTTCAACATGGAAAGCTGCATCTACCCATGCCTTAATGTAATCACTTCCGACAGCTTGCATTATGTTTGCTTTTCGGAGGACCATTTGTCGGTGTAAGTGAAAGAGGAGAGAGAATATTTCCTCAGCTGGAGGACTCTTGAGCAGGGTGAAGATACGAATCCTGATGGCCAGGCTCGGCTCCAGAAATTGAAAACCTTTCTGTGCTTAGAGAATACTCGACTCCCCGGCCAATTCCAGTAAACAATCTCATGAAGAGAGACGCTTCTTTATTTAGGCATTTTCATAGCGAAGACAAAGATCCGGATATACTCCCATGTCCAAATTATATTGATACGGTTCTGAGCAACGACTCGAAGTGGCTCCTTTGATATTATTTGATCTGCCTAAATTGATCGGCTTGGCAATCTTGCAAGCCAACGTTGATTCGGGAGGGACAGCCAACCCAGAAATAGGTTTCTTCTTCTGAAACCAAGTGTTCAGATCATTGCTCGTGGTGAGGCGTCAAAAATCGAGCGAGTGGGTCTGCCCCTGAAATTATTTGTTTGGCGTGGCTTCGGATACGCGAACGCGAGAATAAATGTCCTCTTTGGGAAATCGAGATACGAACTGAGCCGAAGACATGCCGACACTGTCAAGAATAAAACTCGTTGGATTTCCAATGTGAAATCTTATTCTGCCTTTGGTTTGGAACACTTTTTTTTCTCGTTCTTTTCTTTCGACTTTGTCTGTAATTGATCGCTGTAGCCATTCTTCTCGCAGTACCATAAGACTTCGACTATTTCGCATCATCGCCCCCCAACCTCGTCCGTGGACACATCCACGTACCGTGAACTCGTGCCAAAACAAGTATGAATACCAGTCATCTTTTCAATACTGGCGACGGTCCATTTGGACCCGTTGTCAACGGAACTCAAATTGTCTTTTTCGAATATCGTCCCAATAAAGCCGCGGGGTATAGCTTCGTCGTTCTCTTCGGACTACTCACCCTGGCACATTTGATATATATATTTTGGAAGCGGGCGTGGTTCTTCATTCCTTTCTTCCTCGGCGGAATATGTAAGGTAATCTGTATGTCTCTCAGTTTTCGAGTGCTGACTCCTCGCAGCGGAAACTTTTGGCTACTACGGCCGCGCGCTCGCATCAGACGAGCCCGAAAAAGTCGGGCCATTCATCTTACAAAACCTGCTTATTCTCACTGCCACACCATTTCTCGCTGCCAGCGTCTATATGAGTTTCGGAAGAATCATCACTGCCCTCGATGCTCAGCGCCATTCCATCCTGAACATCCGCTGGATGACAAAAATCTACGTCCTTGTCGATTTTGCTTGCATTGTCAGTCAATTCATCGGTGCAGTCATACCAGCTTCAGGAGATCCAGTCGCTCAGAAGCAATCAAAAATCATTCTACTGGCTGGTTTGATCACTCAATTGGTTGCTCTGTTGCTTTTCATATTTACCTGCTGGCACGCACATGTTCGAATCAAACAGAACCCCCCGGATATTCTCCTGAAGGGCGTAATCTCGAAATGGAAAATCCATTTTATTGCTCTCGAGGCGGTCACCGGGCTGATGATCGTAAGAAGTTTGGTCCGCACGATTGAGTATCTTCAAGGAGAAGGAGGGTACATCATCATGCACGAGGTGTTTCTCTATGTGTTCGATGCTGCGCTTATGGCGATTGTTATGGGGATATTTCTGGTGGTTTATCCGGGTAAGCTGGTTCGAGAAGCGAGGCGTCTGAAAAGTGAGCAGGACGGGAACTTTTTGCTTGGAAGTGCAGAGAGATGAGTATAGACGGATACCATACAGAAAGGTATTGTGGAGGAGGGCGAAGGCTGTGTACGTCAATTGAGTCAGGGAGAATGGACTAGTCGTTTGGAGTCAAGGGTCACTGCATATCGCATTGGCAAAGCAATACTCTTTGGAAGGATTTTAAGGAACGACTTCTCTTGTATTGATTGAGGAAAGAATGTCATTTTTAGACTCCTTCAAGACGTAGTTGTTACCAACTAGAATTGATAGACCGGAATTTCACCCGTTTCCGTACTGGTGCCAATCTTTTGACGAAGTTCATACAAAGATAGAACACGTTCTGAACTGTGGGGAGTTCAGCAAGTTCAATGACGCTTCAGGGCCCTTCTGTCGCCACATTGTAGGCGCTTCTTTCAACAAGAATCAACGCATTCCACAATTCTGAGATCGTTCTAACGGCCGAAATACTTTGACATGGGAAGTCGTCGCAGATCAAGGATACCAGGTCGGTTATACGCTCCCAAAAGGGGAATTTCAAATGCGAAATACGAGTGGTGGCTGAGCGGGTCCACTAACCGGACGGCCAAGACAAGGTTACGAGTCAACAAGCCCCACTGTTTGCTCTTTAGACCAACATTATCTGCAGGTACAAGACGCTTTCGAGACCGAGATCTGTTATTCTTTACGAATCCGCGCATTCGCATACTTCCTTCTCTTTTGTGCGCATTCTAAACGCTTTTCTTCCATTTGATACATCCCTCTAAACATCATGGTGTCCGCCGCGGGAACAAAGCGAGAACGAAGACCCCACCGAAAGTCAAGAACGGGATGCCAAGCTTGCAAACAACGAAAAATCAAGTGCGATGAAAGTAGACCAGCATGCTTGAACTGCAAGCGAAGAGAGATTGAGTGCTATCGGCCTGCCGATAAATCGAAGAGAAATGCCGAAGAACAGTCGAGATTGGTCTCAGTATCAGCACAATGTCGTCCAACCACAGCAGGATTCGAAGCAGCATCGCCGGTTCACGAGGAGAACTCAATACATGGAACATTCCGCTTTGTACCACACAAAAAATTCAACGACGTCGGTCCAGAAAGCTGTATGACTCGGGTTGAATCCTCAGATGCTTTTCAGCCAACCACTTCCAAGCATACTGGCGAGCAAAACCTTCAGCAACTATCAGAGAGGATCGCATATCTTGAAGAGACCATCAATAAACCCAATGCCAACCACCCAGACCCCCCGAGCACTTTAACCTATGCCGACATGGCACTACTCAACCACTACTTCCACATACCGGACAAGCTTCCGGGAGATGATAAGCTACTCGAAACAAGCTTCCTTAACCCACACCTCCTGCATCTGATACTAGGCTACTCAGCTCTTCATTGGGCTCGCCAAGAGCCACATCAAAAGTATGAGTTGGTCCAACAAGCAGAGAAGCATCACGATATTGGCATGCGAGGAGCAACTCGGCTGCTGAGTAGTGCAGAAAAGGAATTGGAGGAAAGTGTGGAACTTATGATCAACAGCGCTGTGTTGATCGGTCTGTACCATCTTGCGCTTGGACCACAGCCTGGAGAGTATATGGGGTTCAGTGATCACGATGGTCGCGCCAGCTTCTTGGTCTTCATTCGCGGTGTACGGATCACGAGAGAGAACAAGGAGGAGGCTACACAGCAACCATCAACGATGCCACATGGAACACGATCTGTATCAAGCTCCCCTGGATTTGATATCAACGTCTCAGGAGGTTTGCAATTAATTGATTCTGGCTATACGAACCACCTCGAGCACCTTCGCCAACTCGCCCAGAGTAACATGAACGATCCCTTAAGCTCAGCATCTAAGGATGCGTCCATATACCTTACCGCCATTGCCCAACTTGAACCATACTTTGAAGCGATTTATCCTCAAGCGACCTTACGCGCATCGGAGCTGACTGATGAACACAGTCGACTTGCCTTTGGTTGGCTGTATCGAGCATCTGATGGGTTCATGAATCGACTTCAGGAAAAAGCACCACTTGCGCTAGCGATCTTTGCCTGTTTTGCTGTTGTCTTGAAGAAGTTGGAGACTGTCTGGTTTGTGGAAGGCTGGCCGGAGCATATTATGTTTGGGGTTTGGAAGTTCTTGAGGCCTGATTTCAAGGATTTGATAAGATGGCCGATACAGGAGTTGGAGCTGGATGGATTCTGGACAGTGGGTTGATGGATATCCACTGCCCCCGGAATATCTTTGATTCGTGTAGAGCCGTGTCTCGCGGTGTACTCAAGAACAAGTGTGCTGACCATGCATTTATGAGTAAACCGAGCTCAATCTTGATCCAAAGAAGTAGGAAAAAAATATGCAATTCCAGCATCAGTATTGGATTTCCACCTAGTATTCTATTTCTCCGGCAATGAAAACTTCCGCGAAGTCCACTTCAAAAGTATTTGTCGGAGTTTCACTATTTCCATCATCCCAGAGTCGTCATCAGAGTTTTACCCGACATGCATCTCCTTCGCTCGTTCCGCATACAACTCGTGTTGGTACAAGCAATTGGCATGAATACCAATTATTTTCAACTCGAACATAAGTGGAAAGTGGGTAGCTTCGGAGGTGGGTGCAGGGTAATGTTGGCTCGGCGATAAAAGGGCCGGATCGACCCCACCAGCGTACGCGAAAGATCTACTTCTCTAAACATCGTCCCCGGAGCATGTAAATTGAACGTGCAAGAGATATTTCAACGTAGAAATATGTATGTAAGCACCGAAATTCTGTCCGCTTCCTGCCGCAGCCGGGCTAATAAGAATAGCAAGGGCCTTCAAGTCTTCGCCAAGACATACAGTTCGCAAGTTTCCTTATTGTACACCTTCAACTTGATCGTCGAACTCGATCTGGTGCAAAATGCTCTCGTTGAGGCGGAGCGCAATTGTCACATGTCTCGTTTGTCTTGCTGCATTCTTTGTCGCGCTTTACGTTCAACATCATCAACCTATTCCCTATCAGTATCCTGATCTTCTGCATGGCCCCCATAGTAAGTATCATTTGTCTGTCCTCGAAAGCTTTGCCAATGAATAATCGTCATCAGTAATTGGAATTGATCTCGAGGAGAGCTATTCACGAGTAGGCGTGGTTCGACAAGATGTTTTTGAAATTATTTCGGACAGCCAAGGCCACAGCGTCATTCCTGCTTATGTGTCCTTTCCGGACTATGGAGAGCCTCTGGCTGGATCAGAAGCCCAGGCTCACGCATATGGCAATCCTAAGGGTACTATCTACGATGTTAGGTCAGTGCATATATCTGATATTTGAGAGTTGTACAGTAATTGAACAACGCCCTGCAGATGTTTGGTGGGTCGAAATTTCTCGGATCCTGAAGTCCAAGAAGCGATCAAGGACTTGCCATACGAGGTCGTGGAGAACAATGGCCGAATTGCAATCGAAATACACACGAACGGAGAGAACAAATTCATCACCCCAGAGGAGGTCTTAGGCATAACACTACAGCATCTGGTATGTACCTTCTAAGAACATGGTTCTTGCTCAGTGCCTTGGAATCTAGTTTCTGGCTTTTTCATCAGTCTGAGCAACTTGCATCAGCTACTCTTGACATGAATGTTACACAAGAACGATCTAAAAGTCCTCACAAGCCTCCGTAGATTGAATGATGCTGACTTTGAGGTTCTGTCGTCAGAAATTAACGGCGGAAGCTCATCTCAAGTCGACAATCACTCATGCAGTCCTAAGCGTTCCTTGCGGCTTCACAGAAATGCAAAGAAAAGCTATCAAAATTGCTGGAATCATAGGAGGTTTGGAAGTAATCCATATTCGTGACAGGCCAGCTTCGGTTGGAATGGCTTACTATCTCGATTATGAGAGTTACGTCAGACGTTTTGAAGACTACCAGGGCATTGTCATGGTAAATGATTCAATGGACTCGCGGTCAGAGCTATCACTCATATCCACTGATCGTGGTTCATTTGAGTTGCTAGGTACCGTACGAGACACAAACTTTCGGCAAAAAGGATTCAAGGCGTACGAGGAGGAGCAGCAGAGCATTCTATCACCGAACAGCATCATTGCACTTGTCGAACAACTACTCTCGAAAGCCAGACTGAAGACGAATGCAATCGACGATGTTGTGTTATCTGGTGACCCCTCAAACTTGGCAGAAGTCCGAATGGTTCTTGGAACTTACTTTGGCAAAAAACCACTGGCACCGACTGGCTTTCCAACCGACCACGCTGTCGTCTACGGGTCCGCGATTGAAGGCTACAACATCGTCTCTGACGCGCAGATCGATGGATGCGCTGGTCTATTAATGGACGTCACGCTCCTAGACTTAGGTATCGAAACAAGCACGGGGGCTCTCGCCAAAGTAATACCTCGGAACTTTGTGTACCCAACAATGAAATCGATTTTCGTATCGACCACTGAAGATGGACAAGAGAATGCTGTTATCAGGATTCTAGAAGAAGCTGGGAAAAGCGCACTGGGGGCACGGAAATTGGGCACTCTTCAACTCACTGGACTTCCTCGTGAGCAAAGAGGAGTATTGCAGATTGAAGTGCGTTTCGTGATTGATGCGAATAATAATCTGTATGCTAGCGCTGGCTTGAAGGGAGAATCTCAACGCGAGGAGCTTTTTATCGCTGATAGAGGGAATACTCCTGATGAGATCGACAGTTTTAGCGTCGTGCATCAAGACGATGTGCAACAAGAGAACGGTGTACAAGTTGCAGTGAAGGATGGAGTTGATGTCTACATCCCAGCGAAGCCGAAGAGGTATTTCTTTTCTTGGATGGATAGAACTTGGTAGAAGTGATCGTGCCTTGCGTTTTCAATGTTCATCTGACAAAGGTCCAGTGTGAATGGCAGGAATCACGGGATTGGGCGCTGGTCGTGAAAAGGTTATATAGCCTCCAAGTATGGCTAAGATTTCGACAAATAATACACTCTCTTCGACTCCCCTCATACTTCGAATTTCCCCTTTTCTCTTCCAGCTTCGTCGCGCGTATAAGAGCACCGGCTTAATATATTAGACAGGATTAGAGTCGGTGTATTTCTACTTGTTAAAAGGCCCTTTCTAAGTTGCTAATAACTGATGTTGTATCTAGTTCCGGATCATTTATTTTCTTCTACTTATCAAATTATCGACCACCGAAGCCGGTTGCCAGAATCTTGCACTCATAGAATTAGAATTGTTTTTCTGTCACATTTGATTGCGGATGGAACCTTCAGCTTCGTTCTGGGTTCAGCCTCGTTCTGGTTTCGTGTTTTGAGATGTTCCGGTGGGTAACCATCGTGAAATGTTAGGTGCATCTACAGCGCTGCAGGTCAGCAAAGTCCAGGCTCAGCTCACCCTAGATAAGCGAGCTGCATAGTACGAAGTTACATGTCTTTGAAGTGGTAAGCTCATGCTGGTACTTTACCATTACCCTCGAAGAATTTGATGGATAAATCATCGAGTGTGTCAGATTGATCGGAGACCTCATGTCATAATGGGATCCTTTAATCGATTATTCGGCCTCTTGGCTCACTTGGACGATGTATCAACCTAAAAACCTTTAGCAAGATAGTTTTGTTTACTCTTACCGCTTAGTAGTTATACACCCGCGGTGATAGTGTGCTAGATTGAGTATCATTCAAGGGATACGAGTTTATCCCATCTGGCTTCCGGTGCCGTCGCGGTGGCAATCCCCAATTCTGGGATGATCACAAACAAAGCCAAGTGTTTGTCCAACATCACGTGACTATATTTCCCGTCGCAAATGTGGCTGTGCGTCTCCGTCGCCAAATTCTTCGACGCCAAAGTCCACGTCACTGGCACAGTAAGACGCATTTGATTGGACATTGAAGGCAGCCTTCTTAGATGTCAAGTTCATCTTTCAGTCGAAGTCGAAAGTGGCAGCGGGAATTGGGAGCCTGAGCTGATTGCGAATGCAATTATTCCACAAGTTGACTTTGGCGCAATGCCAATTGTTGAAAGACTTCAAATCAGCGAATCATAAGGGATGCGTTGTTCTATATCGCCTCAGTCTGGATGTTCCTCGTCACAAATTCTGCACCGCCTACGAGAAATACTTGGCAGACTCCAGACCATGTTTGCTTCTCAGCACTGCCCTGCATGATAGCCTTGCAAATATCGCCACCGGCACTCGGAAAGCCTCATTTGTGAGGGTTTCGGTAGATCACCAGCTTGTTTGGTAGCGGGGAAACGCAGCCTGATTACGTCTCTGTACGCCACAGGTCTTGATTGTGTGGACAGTTTACCGCCTCGTCATGTCTCAACCCAGCTGTTTGGATGATACCTAGGTATCGATACAGGGGAGCCTAGCAAAATATGTGGCTTCCAGCATGTGCATGTGCGGCTCGCAGGCTCAGAATTCGGGTGGCGAGGCTGGGATTTGACTACTGGTATTTAAGAGAGAAGGCCTCGCAAACTTAGGCGGAATTTGATCTTTTGCTTACAATCTAACCTGAGCTGCAAAATTCGAAAGACACAGATATTGCTGTCTTCAAAATGACGAAACAGTGAGTACATCCCCAAAGACCAAATCTGGGAGTTAACACGTGACCTAGCCCAATGTCTGTCGGCGCTGCCGTAGAGGCTCAAGAATTCGCTGGCGAGCAGCAGGGACTTTTAGATCTCATAGACAAGTTGCAATTCGCCCAGCTTGATAATGTTCGCCTACCGCAGATCGTGGTCGTTGGAGATCAATCCGCTGGCAAGAGCTCTGTGTTGGAGTCGATTTCCGGGACCCCATTCCCCAGAGAGGCTGGAGCGTGTACAAGATTCGCGACAGAGATTCGATTGAGGAGGTCCAAAGAAGAGAAATTCGTGATCAAAATTATCCCCGACAGAACACGTCCGATGGCAGAGCAAAAACGACTTCTGGATTTTGGAAATCACGTGGACAAGACAGTACCGTTCGATGTTCTCATGTCTCATGCCGTGGAACAGATAGCACCAAAACGAATTCCCGGACGGTTCGCCACGAGAGACATACTGGTCGTCGAGAAATCAGGTCCAACAGAGCCTCTTTTGACTCTTGTGGATTTGCCAGGTCTTGTCCGAAATGCAAACAATGATCAGTCCGAGGACGACATCAAAGCCATCAATGACCTGACAGACAGGTACATGAAGAGTTCTCGGACGATCATTCTCGCAGTTGTTGGAGGCAATGGAGATTATGTACAAGCCCCAGTCCTGAATAAGGCTCGCAAATTCGATCCTTCCGGTTCTCGCACGATCGGCGTCCTCACGAAACCAGATCTAACGGAATCCATTGGACTTGAAGACAAGTTCATCGCCTTGGTCAACAATCAAGACAAACACAACGATTTCAAGTTGGGATGGTACGTCCTGCTGAATCCTGGGCCTCGAGATGTCGGACAGGATTGGCCTACAGCTGAGGAGCGGAAAGCGAAAGAGGACCAGTTCTTCAATAACGGGAAATGGGCATCTCTTTCACCTAACATATGTGGCGTCGCAGCACTGAAACAGAAACTCAGCCAGCAGCTCCAGAGGCATATCGGCAAACACGTCCGAACCCTCCGAGACGAAATCTCGAAAGCTCTGCAGGAATGTGAAGCCGAGTTGAAGAGCATGGGTACTGGCAAAGATACGATCGAGGAGATGCGTGGTGAGCTTATCGCCCTATGCTCTGACTCCAGCGATTTGGTCAAGCCAGCAGTCGACGGTACATTCAAGAATCCACCAGGAAAATCATTCTTCCCTAGAGGTGTGGATGCTCGTGGAACGCCTGCTCAAAAGCTTCGCGCTCGTGTTGTAGACGAGAACCGACGCTTTGCAGCTCGTGTGAGATTGATCGGTCACAAGCACAACTTCACGCCTGGACCCGAAACCCAGAATCCAGTGCAGAGGGTAATGAAAGGTACGATGACGAAGGCACAATTCGCCAAGAAGGAGGTCGAACCTCTTATCCAGCAAAATACCGGTACCGAATTCCCTCTCGACTACAACCCTCGCCTCGTCTACTCTCTATTTCAAGAGTACTCCGAGAATTGGCCTAGACTTGCCCAACAACACAAGGACAATCTTGGGGTGATCTGCAGCGAGTTTCTTGCCGAAGTCATCGACGATGTTTGGCCTCAGCGGATGCGGGAACCTCTTCGTACAGAATTCCTGGATCAACAGATGAAGGATATGTTGGACAAGGCGCGGGCTGAGGTTGTGAATCTGGAGAATGACCAACACTTGGAAGTTCAACCTTATGACCTGGAATATACCGAGAGAATCAAGCAATGGCGTTCTGCTGCACCACCTGAGAGCCCTTATACCGAGGCCGAAGAGGTTCTGGAGAAGATGCTCATTCATTACGAGGTAAGTAATAAACTCAACTCAACAAACTCATCGCTAAAATTTTCCAGCTTTCGTCCAGAATTTTCATCACAAATGTGATCACCCAAGTCATCGAACGACATCTGCTTCAAGGATTGTACGGCATCTTCGGATCAGTCAAGATCTATAACCTCAAAGATATCCAGATCGAGCGCATCGCAGCCGAGAATAAAGCCACGAGGGACAAGCGACTAGCCTTGAAGGAGAAGAAGGTAGCCATCGAAGAAGCTGGAGATATCTGCGCCAAACTCTCCATGCGCAAAGAGCTTCGTTCGTACGAAGACGATGAGATGGATAGCCCCAGCTCCGACGACGAGGACATCCCTACACCTAGCTCTTCAGAGCAAAGTCGTACTCAGCGAAGATCTCAGAAGCCCGTTCCGGAACCGCAGCAGGCTCAGCAAGCAACTCCCATCCGAGCAACACCAACTGTAGTGGATGTCAGCACTCCAGTGACGAATTACATCCCCGCTCGCGAGCCCCGCGAATATGCTTCGACATCTACGCCAACTGCAACACACAACAGTAATGACTTCTCACGAACACCAGGAGGATGGAACGAGCCCGAGTACCACCCTACCCAGAACGAGCCGCAGTATCCACCACCTCCACCACGTCGTCCAGACAAGCAACGAATCGATGACCCATTCTACCCCGTCTCGCCACCGGATTCAGGGAGCAGGAGAAATTTTGCCGAGGAGACCAATGGTAATGGCGTGAATGGACATCGCTCGACGCCTTCGTATCCTGAGGTTCCTGTCAGGGCCCCCAGCACGAATAGTATCCCTCAGCAACAAGAGTATGTTGATGATTATGGGAGAGCTGGACCAGGGAAGAAGACTGCCAGATGGTTGAAGGGTATGAAAAATTAGATGGGAGGATCAAATGACGTTGTGTTTGAGGCTGGGATTGCGGATTAGCTTTGCAGGTTCCTGGAGTTCAGACGGTTGATTATTTTTGCTGGGATCGGGGTTTCGTTTCTTCGGTCAGCGTTCATTATACCCCGCCAATAGAGACCCCTTATTATATAGCCAATAAATCATTTATACACCATTTCTTTCATTGTGCATATTCTTCCCCTTTCCAATTCTTTGTCTGGTATGTCTTGAGTCGCTCCTCCTGCATAACCCCGTGAATGTCAACATCTCCAATACAGATTTTCTTTGATGAAATATTATTCTTGTCTCGGACATCACGGCAACTTGCATGACTTGCGAAAGCCTTGACTCGGAACACACTCCTCGGCTTGACAGGGCGGAAGCTACTAATCCGAATACAGATAGAATGTTCCAGACTCTGTTTTTTTGACGATGTTGATGGGATCAATCATCATTGACCTTGCAGCATCGAGTCAGTAGCTTTAACTTGGTGAGACGCTCGAGAAGCAGAGATATAAGATTTCCAATCCACAGAGATATCTAGGTGTCTACGTAGCTAGAGTCTGCGTGACGATTGAAGTATCGAATCCGTGGACAAGACGATATCAATATAGCTAATATCGTAAGCGAGAGTTTTGAAGGTAAACAAAGGAGAATTGAAGGTCGGCGTTTGAGAAGCCGAGGCACCGCATCACGTGCAACTCTCGTCAACAAAAATAGTGCGGGACACATGTTATTAATGTCGTCTGGCCCTCAATACTTACCTACAGCATTCAAGGACGTCAACATTGACAGTACCACTGTGCCATACCAACAATATGGCGCCTCCAGTTACTCTCAAAGTGAGCAATCGCAGTACGTACGCCGGTTCAAGCACCTCATGCAATTGCTAATCTCCTACCAGTTCCAAAGAAGCCAATTAAGAAGCTCCCAACCAGCATCGAGATCACAGACAAGACCACAGTTCAAGATGTTAAGGAGCAGCTGGCCAAGAAAGCAGGTGGCATGGATCCCGAGCGTCTGGGAATCTACGACGCCGAGAAGAAGAAGCTTCTGAAGGATCGCAAGGCGCTTGTCAACAGCAGCGAGGATGTGATGTCAGGAAAGGAGATCTTGGTTAAAGATTTGGGTATGCATGAGATCTGTAGTTCTGCGGACAATGCTAACATATTTGCAGGTCCTCAATTATCCTGGACGACAGTCTTTATCATCGAATACCTCGGTCCCATCCTCATCCACCTTGCCATCCCCCTCCTCCTGCGCCCATACCTTTACTCCTCCGCGCCTCCGCTATCCTCCTCGCAATATCTTTCGATGGCCATGATTGTTCTGCATTTCATCAAGCGCGAATACGAGACTGTCTTCGTCCACAAGTTCTCGCTGGCTACAATGCCGCTTCTCAATATCTTCAAGAACTCTGCGCATTACTGGCTCTTGTCTGGACTCAACATCGCATACTGGATCTATGCTCCAAATTCATACACTGCGAAGTCTTCTCCAACAATTGACTTGGTCAACTATGTTGGATTAGCGCTTTATGTCTACGGAGAGGTCTCGAACTTCATTGCACATCAAACATTGTCGAACTTGCGCTCGAGAGGAGGAACAGAGAGGGGTATACCGAAGGGATATGGTTTTGGGCTGGTTACATGCCCCAATTATCTGTTTGAGCTGATCGCTTGGACTGGAATCGCGCTTGTGAGTAAGAGTGCTGCGACGGTTATCTTCAATGCTATTGCATGGGCTCAAATGCACCAATGGGCGATCAAGAAGGAGAAGGCTTTGAGAGCAGAGTTTCCGGACAAGTACAAGAAGAAGAAGTATGTCTTGTTGCCAAGTCCTGGAGCAGTTGTCAAGTATTTGATGGGTTGAAGATGCTTGCGAGACGAGCTAGGGCTCTGGGAAACTGCACGAGAGGCGGCCAAGAGAAGGGTGGGTGTATCGAACAGGCGAAAGAGCTGTGTATTTCTGGGGAACCCAGATATTGCTTTGTTGCAACAATGTACGCGCAGTTCGGGAGCTACATGAATGGAAGCAGCTTTTAACATCACAGTTGCTAGAGCGTAAAATGTGAAACTCTGATTTTCATTTTGGGTGCATGTAAGTCTAAGCGAGCGGGTCAACGAAATTACACTTCTCAACTTCACAACCATACTCGATTCGTCAGATTTGGCTACGCCTAGGACATGTTTGAACCGTCTGTTTTTCCAAAGCTTTATACGAGTCACAGCAGAATGTAAGGTCATCATCATACTACATTGGTGTGTGGCAAAAGTCATTCTTCCTGAATCATCCGTATGCAGATACCTCAGCTTAGAACAAATCTTTACTCAAGCCATCTCGCTCTCGAATCAGATCGCTGGGGTTACTCAAATCATGCCACCCGCAGAACGGAGCACTCGCCTTCCATCCGAGCAAGTCTTGCACATCGTAATCCATCTTCTTGGCTTGCTCCATGCTCACAGCCAAGAACTGGTTCTCCTCCTGCCGACAGACACCTTTACAGAACAGGGTGACAACCACAATTCGGAACTGGTCGGCCGTAACATTGGCTCCAGCACCGTGGTAGCAATTTCCAAGCATGAAAAGCGCATCTCCAGCATCCATTGCGCCGTAGACAACATCCTTAGGATCGGGCTTGCGCTCATCGTCCCAGGTGTGCGAACGGAGAACAATTTCTGTTGCTCCATTCTCTTTGGTCACCTTCGAAGCTACAAACACTTCAGTTAGCACGTTGTCTCAAATGTCTCCCACCCATTACTTACTTGCAACAAAACACCCTAATTTTGTGGTCTCTTTGGGGTCTCTGTTACGATGGGAGGCGTGATGATCTTGGTCATCTCGATGTAGTCCTTGCCTGGCACTTCCTGGCCCAACTCTCACCGTGAAGAAACTGCTCAACAGCGGTGGGCTTGTGCAAGTATTCCTCGCGTCCCCCCACCAGCTCTCTGTCGTAACTTCCAAGACATCCTTGATGGCGGCCTTGACATTCTCGTTCTGCAGAATCGCTTTGATCGCAGCCGGAGATTTGCCGGCGAGGCCGCAGACGGTTTTGGTCTGCTTGGCGAACACCTCGAGACCACTGTTGTAATCGGCATCGAGGAAGGGCTTGATGTCTTCGTTGATGGCAGAGATGGATTCGGGAGTGATTAGATTGCGAATCACTACGGCGCCGTCTAGGTAGAGACGGTCGAGGACGATATCCATTGGGGTCCCCGAAGGGAATGACTGCAAGGTAAGAGGTTGGCCGATGGAACCCATGATGATGTTGTGGAATGTGCTTGATTGGAAGTAACGATGTGTTCGAGTTGTGTCACGGAATAAGTCGCTGTCAAGCGGCTGAGTCTCGAATATATATATTCTTGGATTTGCAAGACAAGAATTTGAGGAGCGAATGATCTTTATTCTCGAGGTTGTCCAAAAATCCGGCCCGCCTGATACTTACAATGCAGCAGTTCTGGAGTTCGATCTAGTCTTACCCTCGTCAAATGAGGGCCTGGTCGTGATGTTGGAAGCAAGAGGAAACGTATTAATTCCTCAGTCACGGCTCGCAAGCTCAACTCCAGTCGACGACAGGCAACAGCTAAGATAGTGATAGTTTCTTAATCGTTGGCCGTAGTGGCCACTGGGACAATCCGTTCCCAGCGTATCTATTACCTTGTTTGGGCCTAGCGTCTCAGCCGCTGGATGCATCTCGTGAGTCCGCTTCCCGACCTTGGTCGGTGGATTAGCGAGGCAGTCTATTTGTCCACCTATTTGGTATTATCTCCAAATCATCAAGCGAAGCTCAAGTCTACAGATCGGTCGATGGTCTTCAATTCTGGCATGGGACCTGCTCGCATACTTATTGCTTTTGAGAGGTCCCTTTGAAAACTCACCATGCTGGACTAGTCGATCAAAGGCCGGTGATCTCTTTGGCAACTTTTCTTGTCAACAATTTTTTTGTTCCATGTTGTCTGATTCTAGCCTTTCATATTCTTTCCACAGCACCCAGAATGTCTAACGCTCAAAATATCATGAGTTGCGATGCTCTCCAAGATGCAACCTTCGATTATGTTATCTGCGGCGGCGGCACTGCTGGTTGTGTGATTGCTTCTCGACTTGCAGCACTCCCTGATGTCTCGATCCTCCTTATTGAGGCCGGACGAGACAGTGGTGTGAAGCCCGAAGTCCTCATTCCAGGCATGTATATCGACCAGCTAAGGAACGATACTGAAGCATTATGGGAACTCCCAACCGTGCCGCAGAAAGAACTGAACGACAGGAAGCTCATTTTTCTGAGGGGAAAGCAATTGGGTGGATCTTCCGCGGTCAACTACATGGCGATGGCCAGAGGACCGGCAGCGGACTATGACCACTGGGCCAAGGTTACTGGCGACGAGAGCTGGGAGTGGAAGAACGTGCTGCCGCTTATGAAAGAGCTGGAGTCTTTTGTGCCAACAGCTCCTCCTGGGATGGAGAAATTCGTCACACCAGTTCCAGATGCTCATGGCTTTGATGGTCCGATTGCCATTGGCTTTGGTGAGGCTGGGAGTAATGTTTCATAAATCTTCATATGTTGAACCCAAAACATCTGCATGATAGAATTCAAGCCGACTGTTATCCCAACTGTCGTTATGGGACTAGGCGGGCTGGGAAAAAGCGAGAGCAAAACACTCTTCTCAATAAATGCATGGTAGGGCTTTTCGCCACGTAGGGAATCAATTCACGTAGTTTAGAAAAGCCACAGTGACTACCTACCTACCTACTTAAACCCCTAGCTGATCTTAGGATTAAATGCTGGTATTCCCCTTTCCGATTTTGCTCCAATAACACGTCAACTAAGGCAAACACACTTGACTCAGGGCAAGTTATCAACCTTGCACAACCTATCAATAAAGGTCAATCACCTGAGAACTATTCTCAAACGCTTGCCGACACTTCTGCACTCTCTGCCTGACATCCTCCTTCACCCTCCTCACAAGCTTGTTGTCCACCTTCACAACCTTGTTCCCATCCCAAACTAATTCTGTCACTGACTCTATACTCCAGAAAAAGCCAATCCTCCGAAAGGCGCGCTTTATTTTCTCCTTGTCTGATGAGCTCGAGACGCCTTCAAGGATGAGACCACGCAGTTGCTCTGCCTCTTCACCGACCAGCATACACGATACGTGTCGCGGGCTTCGGCTTCCTTGTAATCCTTCCACATCGGCTGTGCACGTATCCATGCGCACGCCGAACTCTTCCTCGGTGACGCCTTCAATGTGCGGGAAGAGCGCCATATTCCCAGAGGGTGTAACGTTGAGCTCCATGTCCAGCAGGCCAGCTTTAATATTCAGAGATGCGTTCTCTTCAATCTCACCGAATCTCGAATTCGCACTCTTGGGCGTGATGCGTACTTCCTTTAATTCGAACTCATTAGAGGGGTTGAAGCGTTCGCCATTGGACATAAACTGGATATCCTCTCCAGCGATAGACGCCCACGACCAGGAAGGTGCCACGTATGGCTGAATGACGACACCGCCTTCGACACCCATTCGCCAGCAGAGATCGTGCGCGAGCTCGTTGGCCCATAAACCCGCCAGGTACACGTGCTCTTGCGCGGGATTTATCTGCAGGAGCTGCGCGTGTTTGGCCTGCGCGAGACCGCTCATACCCGGCAATCGATCGGACAGCTTGGTCAATCGCAACGGGAAGTAGGTTTTCACGGCTTGGCGCCAGCGGGTGTATGCGTCTTCCGAAGAGTAGTGCCAGGTCTTGATACGGGACAAGGCCTTGTCGCCGGTGCCGCGGGGGAGGACGCCGCTCTGCGAGCGCAGCTCGTGTTTGCACTCGAAGAAAAGATCTTGCGAAGCGAAATGCAGGACGCGGGCCGAAAGCGAGTTCTCCTGGAAGACCCATGCGCGCGAAAGGATGGGGAGGGAGGTGTCCGTAGGTGCTTGGTCTTCCAGCTCCTGACGGGTGCGCTTTGGGGGCATCCAGGTGTATTCCCGCAGTGCGAGACGGCGGATTTGAAGCTTTGAGGTCCCCATTGTTTGTGCTTGGTAGTGGAATGGTAGCTCGATGGGTGGGTGCCGGAATTTGTTTGGCTTGGAAGGATCTGGGAGGAAGGGGATGGCGCCGGTGGCAGAACAGGACGCGGAAATAGTGACATATGCGTTTCTGTAGTAAGATAGCATCCTGCCAGACTCCAGGGCCCAATCGGCCTCATCTTTTTGGATGATGCAGAGGGAATCAATCCAGAGATACCTGATCCCAAGTTGCCGACAGACCGTGATTGCGTTTTGGAAAGTCGTTGGGATTTTCCAGCAGATCTTGTCGGTCATCTGATTATAGTTTTGCCGAGTGGTGATGAGACTGATGGGATTTAGTTTGGGATCTGGAGGGCCCCAGCAATGACTCAAAGCTGCGTAGCGTTGAATTTGAGTGTGGGATTTGGTTTCGATCACTCTCGTATCGTCGCTTTCATTGTTGATCTCAATCAAGCGGGTCGGTACCTCAGTATATAGTGAAGAGCTACATTCCGGATGGCCTTGCCCGTTCTCACACCCGTCCTTATCGAGCAAGTCGCAGTGATTATTATCAGCAAGCCCGGTAGATTCTGGATTAAAAAGGTCGTGATGGTGGCCAACGCATTCATGGATCGCCCGTTTGGCGAATTTGACCCATCCCAGTTTCCCGTTAGTAGATGTACCGTTCGGGTACTTGGAGATACCCAGAGATTCCCAGCCAACAACTCTAACTTCTATCAAGTATCAGTATACATGGTCTTCCGATATAAAGCACTACAGAAGATATGAAAGTGGAAGCAAGCAAGTAAACACACCCACCAGGCGATGGATTAGCAACCGCATACACCCTATTCTTTTCCCCGTCCAAGTATTCCGGGCCATCTTGGAAAGGATAGAAAAATTCGATCTCTGCGGGTCCATCATCCTTCCACGAGAGCGCGACTCGATTTTGAAAATTTTCATGAAGCATGCGCCAGTCGGCATTGATGGCGTGGTCCCACAGGTCACAGACTAATCTGCAGAATGGACAACCCGTTGACGCAGTTTCGTAGAAATTGATGATTTTATACGTTTTCCCCAGCTTAGGTCCGGTCATGTTCATGCATATAATGCATCTCTGTGGGGTGCCGACAGATATTACTCCAGCTTCGGTGGCTGCTCTTCGCCCAGACCTTGCTTCGACGGCCGCCTTGTATTTTCCCTGGCTCTCGAAAAGAAGAGCTAATTTGTCTCTGATCACGAGGGTATAAGGGTTCTCATCGCCACAAACTTTCTGCATGAGCTGTAGGGTCTCTTTATAGAGCGACTCGGCCTCCTTGTATTTGCCTTGGTTGTGGAAGGTAGAGGCAAGGTTATTCATACTCGTGAGAGCGTCAGGGTGCTCTTCACCGAGGACTTTCTTTCGAAAATCCTTTACTTGTATAAGCAAAGCCTCGGCCTCCATCCAACGTCCATCGCTATCCAGACAATTCCCGACCTTCCACGCTAAATCGATTCTTTTTTTCTGCTCCTGATCAAGCAGTCGAGAGTTCAAAGCGAGTTGTGCATGGGCCAGATATCTCCTCCAGACGCTTCTGTTTTGGTGTTTTTGATCAGGGAACACGTCATCTAATCGATTTACAGCTATTTCGGTCCACCGCACAAGCGAATTTTCTTTCCGGAGCCAGTTCCGCGTTGCTAGATGTACCAGACGATGGACATCAAGTGACGAGTCGGCCTGTCGTTTATACACAAAAGCATAAGCATCCAAAGTTCCAAGTGCACTTATTTCCTCCTTTCGTGACAGGCCAGGTGGAAGAAGTGAAAGTGGTACATCTTTCGAGTCCACACAAGCTATGAATGATAAAAATTCAGCTGCTAACGGATCGTGAACTCGGATCTGCTCAAAAGATATGAGCCAGGTCATAGCAACTGGGTTCTTGACGTCTCGATGTCTGCTGTCATCTTCAAAGTGCTGGCTGAGAAGATCGATCACTTCTTCTTCCTGACAGGCAAGTAGCGATAGATAGGTAGCAAGTGATTCACCGTTCTGGTTGATGTATGAAGCAGCCTGAACAATAGCAAGGGGAAGGTAGGTGAGCTTTTCAAGCAAAGACTTTGTATCGTCCTCGTGTCTACCGAGGTCAAGTTTAGGTACGTACTTCTGCAGCAATTCTATTGCCACGTTTTCACTCAACTCTGGCACTTCGATTATGTGTTGGCTTCGCTGCACAAGGCTGTAGGCTGTCTTCCTATCCCGGCTTGTGAAGACAATACGCCCTTTCTGGCTTGACGGAAGGTAGTCTTTCAGTGGGCTTGATACCTGGTTAGATCCTTGGCTTCCAGTCCACATGTCGATATCATCAGCATTGTCAAACACCAGCAGCCACTGACCTGCGCTAGCTTGGCTCAAATATCTCTGTAAAAGCGTTTTCGGATCCTCGTTTCTGTTGTCCCAACCAGGAAGTTGAAGCTGTGTGCAGATACTGAGGTATGCTTGTTGGAGACTTTCGAAGTTCGTTGCAGGAATCCAGAAGATTGAGCAATCCTCGTGGTCCTTCATGATACGATAGGCGAGTTCTACAATGAGACTTGTCTTTCCAACACCTCCAAGGCCAATGACAGCAATCTTCTTTGGCCCACCCTCTGTAAACAGAAGCATCTCTAGCGTGGCCAGTTCTGACTCGCGGCCGGTGAAGGAATTATTCGGCTCGAATGGCACAATCCATTTAACTTTAGCTTTAGGAATGGCTGCAAGACCAGTTAGTGTGATCAGAGTTAGAGTATAAGATCGTACCATTTTGTTGAAAGCGAAAAAGTTTATATTCCTGCCATCGTAAGTGGAAGTCAAGTCGATTCAATGATATAACTTACGTCAATAGAGACAGCGAAAGACGCTTCGGTTTGTTCTGAAGCGATCAGCTTGTTCTTCCATTCAATAATTACGAGAAGCCCATATTATACACACTTTCTTTCAGTTCCAAGTTCTTGATACAGTCTCGCACTCGATTCTTCTGGGCTTGGTTAACCAGATACCTCTTTGTCGCTGACTCCATCGCGCCTTCCTGCTTGAACTCGTCGAGCCCAATGCCCTGTAAACCCTGATCAACGTTAAAACGAAAGTACCGATTTTCGTCATAGTGCTTTCTCCACTTGGCTATGAATCTGTTCTCGGTCTCCTCTGTTTCCGTCGCAATGTCAACTACGGTCTGACCCAGAAACTTAACAAGACTATCCTCAAATGCCGTAATACCAGGATTTCCAGTCCCGATCGAAAGGAAACACTTGACGAGAGGCTTCAGATCTCCAGACTCTGAGCACCAGATATTTGCTGCCTCGCCCTCTACTTCGTCAACTGGGTTGTTTGCGCCAAGTCCGCCATCTGCGAAGTTTCGATGTCCGATTCGAACAGGCTCGAAGAAGGTAGTAACAGCAGATGTCGCAAGCGCCGCTTGGCAGATGCTAGCTGGAATATTTGACTCATCGGATAAAGAATAGCTTCGAAGGCGGACGATTCTTTTTGTATTCTGGTCAACAGTGCAGACAAAGCTGTTGCCATTAATAAAATATCATTTTATGCTTTTGTGGGACTTACGTCCTGCACCCTCGCTCGTTGCCGTCGTTGAACATATCGGTCTCAGAGATGCCTGATCCTTTGATAGTCTCTCGAATCGCCTTCTCGAGCTTCGAAGAGTCAAATTGCGCCTTCACCTTGCCTTTCAAGTTGAATGGCAAGCGAGACTTCTTCTGGGAAAATACAGCTTTTGCGAGTTTAGTATATGCTGTAATACACTCATCGACGTCCATCTCGAGTCGACCAAGCATAATCGCATTTAACCTTGAGGCAGGATTAGTAAGGATGAAGCTCGCTCTGAAGCTAGAATTGCTCACCCGCCAATGCTAGTCCCTCCGATAAGGTCGAATACTTCACATGGCTTGACCAGTGGCAGACTAGCTGTCTTGCGTTCGTTGTTCAATCGATCCATGATGCTCTTGAGGATATAGAGCGTTGATAGTCCACGCACGCCTCCGCCATCGAGGGATAGAAGACACAGCCCGGCGCTGTCGAGGGGGTTTGGCTCGTCGTTGCGTTGTGCCGACATTGCCTGCTGCATGGCTAGATTTTTCCGAGTATTTCAGATATAGGAGTGAAAAGGATGGATTGAAGCAGGTTTTAATAGTACGGGAAGGAGTCGGCGATGTGAGGTTATTCAGCTGAGTGAGTCTTTTCAGCTGAGGCTGTAAATAAGCGCCAGGATTTGCCCAGACACGCCCCAACGTGTCACCGCAACCCACTACTATAGATCAAGACCGCCGCCCCTTACCTTTGTTACTACTTGAGTAATCAATTAATGATAAAAGTAAAGTTATTTTAACAAGTTAGTGGATAATTAATAAGGAAAAGAATAGTAAAAACAAGTTTAATCAAAACGAGCTTTCAAGCTAATTACAAAAGCTTATATAAAAGATGTTACTTAATTAAAAAAATGTCTTTTTATTATTATACTAAATATTCCTTCTAGCATTACTTACTACATTACTTACTACATTTCTACCTACGTTTTTAATTTTAAAAAGTCTTATAAAAAACAACATAATTAATAAAGCTATAGCTACAAATTTACTAACATTTAGTAATAGCGTTGCAAGTCGCTAGCGAATATTAAGTGCAAAGTTAAGTATAAGGTTAAGTGAAAATTTAAACTTCGAGGATTTCTTTTCTAAATATCAAGTTTTAAAAACAAGAAATAAATAATACATATCAAATACATCTAGCATGGCTTCATTTAATGGCGTTGAGTCTTCCGGAGCTTCAGACATTCAAGCGCAGAAAGTAGAGCAGTAGGAGAGCCTTTCGTGAAAGTAATTTTATAACCAATTTATAAAGTAATAAAGTTAATTTCAGCGATTATATAAAATACTTTTAAGAAAAGGATTTTAGCTTATCTAGAGCATTTTTAAAATCGGCTACCATATATGCAAGTAAATAAGCAAGCATCGCAATATAATAAAAAAAAGTAATTTAAAAAGCGCTAAATATAAGCTTTAATTTAACGTATTTGCAAACTATTTTAGATGTTACGTTGTTAAATTACAATTAGGGGCGCTAATATAGCAAATGTGTAAAAGGAGCCTCTATTTCACTGCGAGGGGTCGCTTAGAAATTAGCGTGTAAATCACGTTATACAAATCGCTTGTATTGGGAAGGCAGATAAGCTGCTAGACCCCTCATTACTGACGCATCAACAAAAAGAACTACAACTTTGTGTTATCAACGAAGAACAGTTTGAGCGAGCTGAATTTTCTCAATTGCCACTTCACCACCATGGTTAAACGAGTCCTTGTGGGTTATGGAATTGACGTTGATGCTGTCAGCGGATGGTAAGCTTCCCCCGCACAAGAGCAGTAATGAGTATTATTTACAGAATGCAGGATCCAAACTCAAGACAGCCATCCTGCAGACCCGACCAATGTGTCGAGGGGAATTTTTGGCGCAACAGTTGGTGTAGATCGCCTCCTCAAGTTATTTTCGAAACACTCGATTTCATGTACATGGTTCATACCAGGCCATTCGATCGAATCATTTCCGGATCAATGCGTAAGATAAGAGATGCTGGACACGAAATGTGAGCATATTCCCTTTGGCTTCCAGCAGTGATAGCTTACAAGCTCAAAGTGGACTTCACGGATACACCCATGAACTAGTCTCAACTCTCACCGAGCAGCAAGAGCGAGACGTTCTCGCAAGATCGATTGAGGTTGCAAAAGGCTTAACTGGGAAAATGCCCAAAGGATGGACAGCACCAGCTTGGTCCACATCAAAACGCAGCATCAAATTACTCGAAGAATATGGACTGGTATGTTTCCTTGTTGTGAAATTGCTCCGACAGCTACTGACAGAGCTTCAGGAATACGACCACTCTTTTATGCATCACGACTCACAGATGTACTTTGTCCCAGATGGTACGGAGGAGTGGAGAGAAACGGACACGCGCAGCTCAGCGTCTGCTTCCACCTGGATGACACCCTTGTCAAGCCTCAAACCCAGCAAGATCGTAGAAGTGCCCGCGAATTGGCATCTTGACGACTGGCCGCCTCTCCAGCCCCAGGGTGGAAATGGGTACATCGACCCATATGTGATTGAAAGAATGTGGAAAGAGCAGTTTGAGTCCTTGTATCGCGAGAACGAAAGTTTTTGTTTTTCAAATGAGTATTCATCCGCAAGTCAGTGGGAAGCCGCAGGTTATCTTGATGCACGAGAGGATTATTGAGTTTATCAAGGGGCACGAAGGAGTAGATTTCTGTACGTTTGAGAAAATGGTGGATGAATTCAAGCTCGGGAGGTTTGAAGGTGTATCTGTGAAGGGTGGAATAGATACTTGAATCCATCATGAGTCTAGGATCCCGGGTTTTCAAGCTCCCAAGCAGCTGAGGGAGATCATTTACGCATAAGGCCAAACTATTCTAGGTATCAAGTATATGGATTCAGTATAGTGAACCGCACATCTGTAAATCAGCAATCATCACGCCAAAATCCAATTGAGATAGAGTCACTGGCTATGGAGTTGGCTCTCGAATAGTTTTGTTTCATGATCTGTTGAAATTTCCATACATGAAAAGGCAATGCCAACACTGGTACTAACCGTCCTACACAGTCTCACGCGATTGACCTCGCGAGAGCATAGACAGCCTGGACCTGAATCTCCACGAGTGCCTCCGGTGGGAACAAAGCCAAGACGCAGATGGCAGCCCAAGCTGGTTTGTTTGCCCCGAAGCACCTCCTCGCCACAGCCGCGATCTCCAGCTGATCGTCTTTCGTCAAGACCCCAACATGAAAGCTCGTCATATTGACAACGCCAGCCCATAGCTGCTCTGATGAAAGATGGGGTGAGGCAGCCTGCAGTGACTTTTCGATGTTGGCCATTGCAACGCTGAATTGCTCGCCATGTGTCTTGGCGTAGGGAGTGCCGCCGATGGGGTCATCAGCGATCTGACCTGATGTAAAGACGGTGCGGACGGGACCAGAGATAGAGACTGAGGAAGAGATATTGAAGATGTTCCCGAGCTGCTCGTAGCCGGGATAGTCGTGGTTGGATATTGGGGACATTGTGAACGTATATTGGATCACTTGAGCTTGGTGCCGTAGTACTCATCAAATATTGACGACAACAATCAACAAATATGGAAGGATAGAGCACCAATTTAAATAATAAATCTCATTCCTCAGCCCAATCATGCCGACATGTCCTATCGATATGAGCAGCGTGATGCACCAATCGTTCGGGTTTGGACAGAGTGGTTATTGGGGTGTTGAGCATCGTATCTGGACTGGAATAGCAACCTTGTCGAGACACCCATGCTTGTATTAGCTTCTGATTATCTTACCTCGATGAACTTGAAGAGTTGCTCAATTACTCAAGAAACAATGTCCTGGACAATGGATGAGGTCCGTGGACTCCCGTGCCGCTTGAACGCACTAGGCCAAAAGAGGTCAACGGATAAGCTACCTAGGTATCCCCTCTTCTTATCTGCTTGGATTTCCTTGGCTTCTTCAACTTCACCCACTGGCATCCAGTCAGGGCTATTCTTTGTCCAAACAGGAAGGGCCATGCGGTGCCTGCCCTCTCCAAGCTGTTTATCATCTGCTTATCTACCTCTGTTCCATTATTCACGACCCAAGGGGCTGGGGCTGGGACTCCGCAACATCATATTTACTTGCCCCTATGTCAGCCGAGCGAATCGTCCTCCGCTTTCAAGAACTCTAGAGTAGTACAAAATACGTACTCTTTCTCGTTCGAGATCTTCCACTTGCTGCTGCAATTTACCAAGAACCCGTCGAGTCGAAATCCAAAAGATGGGCCCTAGCAACGACTCGAAAGTAAACCCCAGTGAGACTGCCTCGTATGCTGTGAATACCGATCCAAGTCTCTCCGCAGATGAGCTTCAGCTCCGTAGCCAGGGACACAAAGGAGAGTTGCCACGCCAGTTCTCCGCGCTCTCCCTCCTTGCAATAGCTTTCAGCATCACAAATTCGTGGATCGGCTATTCTGCAACTTTCATCACGCCACTGTTTGCTGGGGGCGGGCCTGCTGTAATTTGGGGTCTTTTGGTTGCTGGAGTTGCTTGCTCTTTTATCAGTCGGTACTCTTTCCAAGTTTGATTTCACTTGACTGACACTATGCTCGTGCGCAGCTGCTGGTCTTGCAGAACTCGCGTCTGCATTTCCATCTGCTGGCGGCCAATACCATTTCACTTTCATGGTTTCGTCCAATAAGACTCGTCCTTTGGCAGCTTTCATCTCCGGATGGCTATCTGTAATCGCATGGATTCTGACGACGACATCGGCTGCTATTTATTGTGGTATGCGCAGCATCTCCTCGACTCGTTTCGCTCACTGACATCACTCAGCTCAGATTTGCGGTAATCTTGCCTCGTTCTGGCATGAGGAATATGTTGCGACACAATGGCAGATCTACCTCATGTTCGTTCTCCTGATATCTATTACTGCAGCTATCGTCATCTGGCTTCCAAGAGCAATTCCAAGAGGAGAGATTGCGTTCTTTTCCGCAAGTCTACTCGGATTCTTTGTCTTTTTCGTCGTTGTGCTTGCTACGAGCAAGACTAAGCAGCCAGGATCTGTTATTTTCATTCGATTTGCCAACGTTACGGGCTGGTCCGATGGGACTGCCTTCATGATCGGAGTCGGATCAGCAATGTATGCCTTCTTGGCAACTGACAGTGCCACTCATATGGCCGAGGTGAGATAACGAGGATTGTCTTATGGGAAAGCTGACTAATTGACACCAGGAAATCCCGAACCCGGGAAGGAATGTCCCAAGGGCAATGGTACTTACAATGATCATTGGTATCGTCACCTCAGGCCTCTGGACCATTGCATTCATGTTCTCCACTTCAGACCTCGACGCTGTCTCGCTCTCGGCGCTACCGATTCTGACTGTTTATAATCAAGCGCTCAGTTCACAAGCCGGTGCTACGTTCTTCGCCTGCTGGCTTCTCTTTGTCTACTTCGGTGCTGTCATTTCTTGCACCGCAACCACCGGGCGTCTTGTGTGGGCGTTTGCGCGCGATAACGGTCTGCCGTTCTCCGGTACCTTCGCAAAGGTCCATCCGACACTGAAGGTTCCCGTTAATGCAACGATATTCTGTACAGTCGTCAGCATCGTTTACGGGGTCATTTACGTGGGCTCCACGGCCGCATTTAACAGCATCATTGCTCTCTCGATCTTGTCTTTGAACGTCACGTACGCTATACCTCAGGGAATTGCTCTCTGTAGAGGTAGGAAGAAGGTCCTTCCAAAGCGTCCCTTTGACTTGGGCCCTGTCTTCGGACCGTTCTGCAATGCCTTCTCGGTACTGTGGATTGCTTTGTACACCGTTCTTTTCTGTTTGCCGGTCTTCTTGCCAGTGACAGCAATCAATATGAATTACGTCAGCGCAGTAGTAGTTGGCGTTGTTTTGATTATTGTTGTGATGTGGTTTGGAGGTAAGAGGAAGGTTTTTACAGGGCCGGATGTGGTGATTGAGGGGTTGGAAGCTACTGCGTAATTCCGAGACGATATTTCATAACGAGGAAGGCTTTTTTCGCATCTACCAAAGAATCTTTGGGCATAATTAAGCTATCTCTAAATACCAATGATGCGTGCAGATGAAGAATCAATTAGTGTTCAGCTCGGGCGAGCTTTTCAGTACATTCGTTTTGTATCTGGCAAGAACTGTGGGGTGGAGAAGGTTTTGAGGACCTGAGTTGAAAGCTCCTTGGTAGAACTTTTGGAGGGTGCAGCAAAACTTATTATGTTTGGAACGGCCATCGGAGAAGATGGCCCTGCCTGCTCCATCTTGGGAACGACAAGCTACATCTCGTTTAGGAAGCGCCATTTTCCTACCTCACTTCAAAATATGTTTGATCGGAACGAGCTGCCCTTTTGTCGTGATCGAGGTTCATTGCGACGAACCATCCGTGTACAAACAAGTACAGTACAGTCAGATCACATGTTCAAGCAATACTTCGACTTTCAATACTAACGTCTATATAAAAAAAAATCGGCATGCCAGTTTAAACCTTCGCAAGTTCAGTCCAGGCTCCCTCAAGCACCGACTGTCACAGTCTGCGAGACTCTCAGATCTCTTGAACTGGCACCAACGCTGAAGACATAATCTCCAGACACCACGGCCCAGTCTTGACCTTCCACGTCCCAGCTACTGATATCTCGTCTCCTCACACTGAAAGTCACAGTCGAACTGGATCCGCTTGCAATCAAGGTTCTCTCGAACCCTCTCAGTTGTCTTATCGGCTGATTAGCAGCATCTGGATATTGAATATAGAGCTGAGACACTTCATTTCCATCCACTGTTCCATTGTTGGCTACCGAGACAGAGATGCTGATGACTTCGTCCCAGAGATCAGCTTTACCTCCGACAGAGAGAGCACCCGTTGGATATGTGGAAGCCAGCGCAGTCGCATTAGTAATATTCGCCGTCATGTCCGAGTACTCAAACGTCGTGTACGAAAGACCATATCCGAATTCATATCTCGGAGTAACGTTATACTTATCGAAATATCGATAATCGATATAATTGCCCTCGGTAAACTCACACACAGCGGTAGTGCAAAGCCCAACATTATAGTCACTCTCATTCTTAGCGATCGTGTGCGTAAGACGACCACTTGGGTTGACGGTGCCGTATAGGACATCCAAGAGCGAGTTTCCGGATTCTTGACCGAGAAGACCGCCGTAGATTACTGCGGTGACATTCTCGTTTTCGATCCAGGCGTCGAGGATCCGGGCGCCGACTGTGTTGACGATTACCATTGTGTTGTTGCAGTTCGATGCGACGGATGTAACCAGGGCGTCTTGCTCGGTGTTGCGGAGCTCGGTGCGGTCCGCGCCTTCGCCGGAGAGGGCGTTGATGAAGACCATGCAGATTTCGGCGGCGGTGGCGTAGTCGGGGATGGTCTGGGAGAGGGATGTTCCGCCTGTTGGGCCGGCGATTGCTGCGCCAGCTCGCTTGGAGAGGGTTGGAGGGTCTGACATGGAGGTCCCGTTGCTGGAGGAGTTGCCGGTCATGCCTCCGAAATCACTGCCGCCACCACCTCCAGAACCGCCGCTGGTGGTACTGGTGTAGGTATTGTTCAGGATCCACCGGATCATGGTGCCGTCAAGTGAGGCTTGGTTGGTCAAGGACTGTTGTGGTGTGATGAGGTAAGGGAAGCTAGTTTGGCCGGACCCGGAACCACCCGCGAGATGGCCTTCGTAGATGGGACCTGATCCTTGGACTGAAAATACATAGTTTGGTCCAGCCATGATGGGTCCAGCGTGTGATCCGAAGATGGCCATCGTGCGAGGTTTGCTAAGAGGTAGAGCATTGTTGATGTTCTTGAGTAGAACGAGGGAGGCACCGCCGTTGGTTCGGACGATCTTGCTGTGATTTGCTCGGACATCTACGAATTCGTCTGAGCCCACGTATGCTGGTTGAGTCCCATTGTCAAGAGCAACCTTGTAGTAACCAATGACGTTTCGTATAGCCATATCGTCCAGACGAGCTTCAGTGAACGAGCCGTTGGTGAGACCGGATTGAAGAGTTGAATTGCTCCAGATGGAAGAAGATCCAAAGTCCAATCCTCCGTTGGCTGATCCAAAAGCTGTCGACTGTCCGCCAACATCGGCGTAGACCAGACCCGGGAAGCCAAGCTCTGTCTTCAGGAGACTTTGGAGCAAGCCTTCGTTCTCGCAGGAGAGGGTTCCGTTGACTTTTGTCATGGCACACATGACAGCTCCTAGGCCATTCTTGACGCCATCGTAGAATGACCAAAGATATGTTTCGTGCAAAGTCTTGTCATCCGCTACACTTGAGTATGGTGCCACACTGCTCGAACCAGAAGCTTGACGATTTGTTTCTTGCTCGTTAAGCAAGAAATGCTTTCCGCCTCCGACGACTCCGGCATCATTGAAGGACTTGGCACCCAAGCCGAAAGCGATACCGTTGAGGTACGGATCAGGTGTGAAAGCTTCAACGAGTCGACCTCCCCATGGTGTCCTGCCGAGCGGTTGTGAGGTTGGTCCATTGACGACTTGGAATCCCTTTCCATAGAACTCGAGGGCAACGGCTTTCATTTGGTCGTACATCAAGGTCTTGTCCCATGTCATTGCTAAAGCAGAAGACTGACTGAAGCCAGTCACAAAATTGTACCCTGTTATTGAGTCAGTTCAGTATCAAATGTGCCATGTCGGGAAAGAGTGTTACCTTGAACGCCTTCCGTTCCGTCCTTGAACTCCAGCGCTGTCCAGTTGACTGAGCTGACTGATCCTCCTGTGATGAGGGTGATTTTCTCTTCGTTGGTGAGTTGTGCTACGAGAGCAGCAGCTTTGGTATAAGCATCAGCCCAGTCGCCGAGGTCGACTGATCCCGATGATAAAATGCCTTCGGTTGCTGTAGTGTTGGTTGATGTTGAGTTCTGCGCAGCGAGAGTAAGGGGTAAAAGCAGCGAAAAAACGAGTGGGGTTGATATGCCCTTCATGGCGGGCAATATGAAGTGAAGGGGAGTTCCCAAGAAAGGAATAAATGTGGAAAATATCCGAATGAGAGGCGGATGAAAAGTAAAAGATATTGTTCAGCTCGAGGAGCCGCATCTGTTATATATCTTCACATCCGCCACCTACCTTTTCATCCCGCATCCCTTGAGATTTCGTCTGAACGCGTCTTCAGCGGAGAACAAACAACCCGCATACTCTAAAAACGTTTCCTTTGCAGGCAATCTTCCCTGGGATTTGACCGCTGAACAGGAGAAAGATCAGATAAATGACGAACATGATCGTGGTGGACGGCGTCCACTTCTGAACCTTCATTACACTTCGACATGGACAAGGTAGATGGGATTTTGAAATGTTAAGCAAGTCAAGCTTTTTATGGGAATGTTCGATGAGGTTGAGGCTCCATAGGTTGCGTATGCTTGTTTTATGAATGAGGAAGAATCGGCAAATAGTGGACGAGGTGGACGGTTAGCGTTTCGCTTGCTGGATGTGGCCTCAAGGACGCCGAGGTCCTCATCCCTTTTTCTTCAGTTCTCGAGCAACATCAGCTGAATTCTATCGCCCACGATTAGAACTCGAAACCCCTACAGCGGAACCTATAATGGATCGATGCCGTGTTATTATATTCAGCATATGTCTAGTGAAGGACCAAGCCTCATTGTCCAGACAGATGCAAAGTTCAAAGCCGATCGCTACTAGAGTTTGACGACGAGCAGCTGGAATGACTGCTTTCCAGTACGAAACCTACGTCCGGACAGTCTTGCAATCTGACGTCAGTATTGCAATTTGTATTCACTTGCCTCAAGCATTTCTTCTGCTTCCAACAATTATCACTATTTCTCTCCATTACTACTTTTTTCGGACGTCTCCTGGCTCAGGACGATCGTTGGCCTGTTTGGCCAGAGTTCATAGCAGGACAATATGCAATTAGCAGATGCCAAAACTTGCACCGAAGTGAAAGTTAATCCCTTTGAACCACCTCCCATTCTCAACCATTTCCTGCCTTAAGGGTTCGACCGCAGTCTGTGTTCCTTGTCCTTCGTCGCTTAGCTGCATCTCATCTAATCTAATCAATCTCTCCGCTTTGTCCTCCCCGTTATCGTCCCTCCTCGAACCACACCCGTCGGCCCTTCTCCCCTTTCTTCCCTTGAAACAATACATCACTTGCCTCAGAGTACTTAACGACGCATGCAAGGACCCGACGTTCAATCGCAGTCGTACAAGCAGCAAAACGACAGCTGACAATTAGCGATCTTTTGATTGGTCAACCATCAAACAACAAACCACATGTGCTTCTCACACCACGGCAAAGGACTTATTTGGTGGCATGTCAGTCATGCTTAGATATTGGCTCTTTCAACTATTTGACTTGATAGGGAGCGGACAGTATGTCACTGGGAATATGCAGACATGCTGCGTGTTTCCGCGATGTCACTTTGAGAGGGGAAGGGGTCGAAAGCTTTTAAGACATAGCTCGTCGCCTCACCTCGTCTGCTCTCACCTGCTCTTCTTACTTTCATGTAAGACCCGTTCGTCTTTTTGTATAACATCTCACAGTGAGGCAATATACATGGTAATCCACTCAATCTCGTCCAGCAAAGACAGTGCAGATAGTTCGAGAAGTTTGGATTGGAAAGGAAAGCTTTCAACGGCTATGTCTGAAACAAAGAACCAAGAGTACAAGTACGACAACACCCCGGGGAACCCGTCGCTGGTACAACACTCATCTGGACACGAAGGTCAAGATCAGGAATACGGGCACGGGCACGGTCTGGATTCGAAGGCTATCCCGTTGGTGGGTACGAAGATGGGGAAGAGTGCTGGATCGGAGGAGGAGGGGTCGAACTCGAGTTCTCCTTTGAGGAGAGAAGATAACGACCGGAATCGGAACCGGAGCCAAAGACAGAAGCAGGAAGCGGGTGCTGTACCTAGAGTTTCCTCTACATCAACGCTTCTGCCACATCACACGCATACGAACACCAATTCGACGGGGACGTCTTCGACGGTTGGTTCTACTGCTGCGGGCTCGATTCGCTCGGTGGCTTCTACTTCGAGGCGGGGAAATTTGGACTTGAGGGGAAGGAGAATGGGACGGAAGAGTGGTGATGAGGAGGAAGGCGGGAGAGGGAGACTGGGAGGGGAGGTCCATGAGGAGGAGCATACGGATCATGGGCCTGTTGTTAGGGATATTATTATTGGTGGGGCGGATGGACTTACGGTTCCGTTTGCGTTGACGGCGGGGTTGAGTTCGTAAGTTTATTTTCACGTCTTTCCTTTCCCTTGCCCAAGGTCGACCAGACGTGGCAATGGGTGCTGAGGGGGTAGAAATCGCGATTGGTATCGACTGACGATGGACAGGCTCGGCTCAGCGAAACTCGTTATCATCGGTGGCCTGGCTGAACTCTTTAGTGGTGCTATCAGTATGGGATTGGGTGCGTACCTGGCTGCTGTTACGGAGCGCGATCACTACTTGTGCGAGGAGAAGAGGGAGAAGGAGGAGGTGCAGAATATGCCGGAGCAAGAGAAGGAGGAGTGTTATGTGATACTGGAGAAGTATGGTGTGCCGAGAGGGACGCTGGTTCCGGTTGTTGATGCGTTGGCGAGGAATACGGAGCATTGGGTTCAGGTGAGTTGAGCTGTGTGAAAGAGTTGATGGGTTCTGGTGAGGGAAAGATTGCTGATTGGGTCATGCAGTTCATGATGGATTTCGAGTTGAGACTTGAGAAGCCTAATGTTTCTCGAGCGTGGATCTCGGGTGCGACGATGGGGATGTCGTATTTCGTCGGTTTGTCTCCCTCCTGATATTCCGCCTTTCAATTCTTGTTTCAGGGTTCGTCTTCCAAGCTCGATCTCATCTTTGATCCTGTTTCCTCAACTAAATCATTACTAGGCGGTCTCATACCCATGATCCCCTACTTCATCATGTCGAACGTCACACATGCGCTCTTCGTCTCCATCGCCGTCACAGTCGTGGTGCTCATCCTATTCGGCTTCGCCAAGAATTACATTGTGATGAGGACTGCGAGAGCTGGATTCTATGGTGCGGTTCAGACGCTGTTTATTGGTGTTTTGGCAGCGGGGACGAGCTATGGGATCGTGAGGGCGATTGATTCGAAGGGAGGGACGGGTGTGAATTGAATGATAGAACGGGTGTATTGTTCATGGATGGTGGGCGATGAAAATTTGAGGTGGAAGCAATCCTGCATGTGAGAGTGTCATGTCTGGATAGAGATATTATTTTCAAGATATTCTCGTTTTTGAAATCCGGGGGCGCAAATGGCGAAAGTGTTTCCACCATCATAGAGGCGTTTGTGATGACAAGACATCCTTGTTTTTGAAGTTCATGCTGCGGGAAGAAGAGTTGACTTCGTCTGATGTCTTTCATGCTAGACCAGACAAGACTTTCCTCGTGTTCAAACCACCAGTATCGGGCCGGTCCTCTGCTGTACTCCAGATCATCAGTTGAACTTTCTCTAGATTCTGTCGGTCTGACAGCGGGTTGAGATCTGTGCGAAGTTAACTAGCTGTCCGCTTGAGGGAAGGGCCTTCCATGTGTAAAACAGACGTTTTTGCAGCTTTCCTTGATCGTTGAAAGGTGATACACATCTAATAAAATCCATCGCTTGCAAATCACGCGATGTTGATACGACATTTGAAGATGCCATCTCCAAGGATACATGGCAATAATACGCCCAATATACCGATCTGCACTCCTCAGCCGAGGAGAGGTCCGAGCCAAACGCGAAACTGTTCTCGCTTGTGAGTGGATAGCTGACCCCTGCATGTGTTGAGATGGCTTGCGAGGTCATACAACTTTATCGCGACCTGTGCCTTTGCCAAAATAACGAATACTCAATGAGAAAGTTTTGGAACAATATATCTTCATATATGTCTATATGCAGTGTCCTCTAAACCACGTGTCGGTACCTGACGCGCCTACCTCTGTACCCCTGAACTAGTGTAGCCAGCCACTAAGATTGGGCCTCGTTAGAATAAGTCTGCACTGATAACGCGCCCGATAGGGACTTTCCCTGGGTGGGGCCCGGGTTAGGGGTCGCGTTCTGGTTCTGGTTCTTCAGGGACGAGCGAGAGGGCTGAAATGGGCTCCGGTTTTTAACTGTAACGACACTTGACCCAAGACAAGCAATACAGCAATTGCAAAATCGCATCAAACTCTCGCTACACATTTCTGGCGTTGCATTGAGGATCTTGATTGCAATTGAAAGAGTTTCTGGGATAATCGATACAGTATCAACACCCGCTGCCAATTGTTACTTTGCTGGGCGGGACGAAGAAGCGGGAAGCGTCCAATCCCAGCCAGCCAGCCAGGCCAGCCAGGCCAGCCTCACGGCAGCAGCAAGCAATCAGGGGCTCGAAATAATTGGGAATAATCTGTGCGCAGATCAGATACTCGCAACCACCACATACAATACACTACACCCAGCCATCTGCTGTCAAGAATCGACAATACCTGGGACATCTACGACCTCACCTGGCTTTTGCATTGGCAGTTGCATATCCTCTCCTGTCTTCACCTGGTCTTGATCCGCACCGGTCGTCGGATCTTCCTTACCTACCTACCTCATACCAAGAAGTACACCAACGAGCAGCAAAACCAACATCTAGCAAGCAGAAACCTTTTCAATTGCTGTCTCACTGCTCCTACGACCTGACCGCGACAGCATTCCTCCCCCATGAATCACCTTCCATTCCAATAGTTCACCCTCGCGACCCCATTTGTCTCTGCCACCGCGGCCCCAAAAAGAAATCCCGAGCTATGCCCTGGCAACCCCTCCCACGCATCGCCTTCGCCGTCGCAACCTACCCCTTCACAGCACAGGATGCCGCAGACCTGCCTCTTGAACTCGGCGACGAGCTGTACATCATAGAACAAGGTGGGAAGAATGGAGATTGGTTCCGCGGATATCTCGTTGCGCCGCCGAGTCTGCTCGCCGGTCTGACCAGCGTCAAGGGCCAGACGCTAGAGGCGCGCGTCTTCTCTGGTATATTCCCGCGCAGCTGTGTGGAGGTCAGGGAGGTGCTGGGCGAGGATGAAGAGGAATCAGAGATCGAGGAAGAGGGCGAGGTCCCGACAGTCAATGGCAAGGGGAGTACACATGTCAGCGTGGATGCGGATGGAAGTCCTCTGGCCAGCCCGAGGAGTATACAGCTAGGGAAGAAGCTACAAGTAAAGAGCAATGGCGTACCAGGTAGGACGAAGAGCTCGAGCAGGAAAAAGCGCCTTACGAATGGTTCTGCGTTGTCTCTGGCCATGCCTCGAGATCCTAATGCACCGAAACCGCCTGCGCCTGTGCCGATGCTGAAGATTGGGGATGAGACACCGACTTCTGCTTCTGAGCCGCTGGTCGACGAAATTGCCTCTTGTCTGAGGGAATGGCATTCTACCAATCTACACGAACTCCTACTTTCGAGGCAATACCCCCTACTAGATAAGATGACGAGCTTGGTTCAAACACTGGATCTTTCGAGGAGGCAGTTCTTACATAATGTGCTTACAACGCACGAGATAGGGGCATTGAGGGAAAAGACAGTATGGGACCTGGTGAAGGGGAATAAGGTGTTTAATGGGGAGGTTATAGTGCGAGATCCTGCCGAAAGAGGAAGGGTTCTGACCGGCGACGACTCTGCGGTAGAGATTACAAAGTTACAGTCTATGATGAGTCTCCTGGAGGAACGACCACAGCCCGTTGCGAACGAGAGCTTGACGCTACACCACTTGCTGATTGACGTACGCACTTTTGTTGGCGCGAGCACCGAGTCCACGACATTGGTATTCTTTCTAGCTTCGAAAGTTCCTGGACAGACTGCGGTTGCGCTGAGTGAGAGTTACATCGTGGAGGTTCCGCCAAGTGGGGCTATGACCAGTTTAGCAAAGGCAGGGCAGATGCGGACTCTGTTTACGGATCTTGCTTCGTCTGACATTGGAGATTCGACGGCAGCAGACAATGAGCTGTATCTTGTGGTCAAAATCCAGTCAACACAGCAGGTCATTGGAGGCAAGCCGGCGTCGAGAGGGGGACTCAGCTCGCGAGATGGGTCGCAGACGCACAGGAGTGATAAGCCGCCATCCACAAGTGGAAGCAAGTCTGGGAGGAGGAGCTTGATGTGGGGTCAAAAGGCGCAAAGAAGTGCATTCTCGCGAAATGCTCCAATATCCTCGAAACTTAACTCACTTGCCGAGGGCCAAGAGAGCCGGGACGGGCCACCCAGTACTGCTGAATCGAAAGCTTCAGAGCGAAAGTCAGGTTCCGTAAGCCGGATTGTGAACAAAACGGTCGGTATTGGGACTTTGAGAATCAATTCGCTCATGAAACAAGATGAGGAAATTGAGCAGGTCATGCCAATTTGGGCTCCAGCAACTGGATTTGGTCAAGAGCAGGAAGAAGGTGAGGGTTGGGAGGAAGTCATCAAAGACCTAATGTCGAGCAAATCTGGGAATTACGCGAAGTCACGGCGAGCCGAACGCTTGCAGATCCATCTAAAAGCATTCCAGAGCCCTGATGCAGATGCTCTGATCAAAGCGACCCCAACCTTACTGGCGGGAGTTGCCAAGACCAGTAAAATGGGCTTCTCAGGGGCTCCAACCAAAGCGAGATCCGATATTTATGTAACGATTGATGAAGCCTTCCTCCCACGACACGCCCTTCTCTCGCGCGCAATCGGCAGCGCAACTCCTCTATCTTCCAGTATCGCTGGAAACAATCTCCAGATCTCTCTCGAAATATGTCGCACGAGCGGCGAACGACTTGAGAACTGCATATATGCGTCTTCTAACTCGGAATTAGCAGTTTCCTCATGGGAATCGACTGCTGCAGAGAAAGGCGATGCTTGGAATCAGACCTTACGACTTGCTATACCTCCCGCTGATGTTCCAGGGTGCCATCTTGCGATGACACTTTCCGATGCTCCCAATTCACCATTTGCGATATGTCACTTACCTCTCTGGGATCAGTCAGCTTTCATGAGAGATGGGCATCATTCTTTGCTGTTGTATCGTTACGACGACCAGACTAATACCGCGAAGGGACGGGAGGGCAGAACGGGATATCTAAATGTACCTTGGAACGCGCGAGGGAAGGATGATGTCAGTAAAGATGAGGCTGTGACAGGGCCAATTGCCACTCTGAGGGTGCAGACGTTCCTTTGCAGTACACGGTTTTCACAAGACAAGGTTCTGCTCGGACTTCTGAAATGGAAAGAGCAGCCGCCGGGAGACGTGCAGGAGTTACTCAAACGACTTGTCTTCGTACCAGAAATCGAAATTGTCAAGCTACTGAATGATGTTTTCGATGCCATATTCAGCATTCTGGTCGAACATACTGGAAACGACGATTACGAAGATCTCATTTTCAGCGCACTGGTCACCGTCCTTGGCATCGTGCACGATCGAAGATTCAACCTTGGCCCTCTTGTCGACCACTATGCGGAAAATAAGTTCAATTATCCTTTCGTCACGCCTTGCTTGGTGAGATCTTTTACTAGATTACTCTCGAATCCTTCCGACCCAGAGACATCAAGGAAACTGCGGGCGACATTCAAAGTCGTTAGGCATATTCTGAAGTTCATTACACACGCGAGGGGCCAGCAAAAAGCAAAAGAAGCAGGGATCGGCATCACGAGCACCTCCCCTGGATTCACCCGGCACTTGAGAAGCATATTCAAGGCTTTAGATGGGCTAATGCGAAGCAATGCGCCAATACTCGTGGGAAGTCAAACACTTGCCGTGCAGCATTTCCACACTTGGCTCCCCGAGCTCACTGGGTTGTTGAGTACTGAAGAAATACTTCACATCGCAATCGACTTTATGGATTCATGTGCTCTGGTCAAGGGAAAACTAGTATTGTACAAGCTTGTCCTCATCATCAATTACTCGCGACTCGAACTTTTCGCAAGCCCAGAACAGAGAGAAGCTCTTTGCACGAATACCGTACGATGGATTGCGCCGCATTGGGGAAAGACACCAGAAGTGACAGAACAATGGAAAGAGCAGATTCGGCTCTGCTGCTCTATTCTTTCCACACAAATCAATAACCTTGGTCCTGAGATTCCAGATTACATACCCAAGATCATCGATTCATACCTCGCGGTCCGCGCAGCTCCAAAATCAGAGAAAACTCGGTTATCCTTACTGTTCCCTATGACATACCCATTCCCCACGAAACCAATCTCTGGCAAAGTACAATTCGATGAAGTACTCGTCGAACTGTCGGCTATTCTCTCTTCGATATCGACATTACCTGCAGGATTGCAATTGGATCTCGCAGACGAAGAAATGGCTGTGCTTCTAGAAGATATTATGCACGTGCATCTAAGCATTCTAGACTGCGAAGCATTTCCTGCGAATTGGCTGAGCGTACACATCTTCCACCACAAATCAACAATGAAAACACTCGAATATGTGGCTGGGATTCTACTCGAATCGTTCCTACCTCATCCTGACGATGCCGAAAATTACAATACAGAAGTGTGGAAAGCCTTCTTCACTGTTCTCTTGAAGCTCGTTGGAAGTGATGCACTGGCGCTTGAGACATTCCCTGAGCAGAAACGCCGAGCTGTGTGGAAGATCGCTGGAGATGTCCGAGAGCATGGTGCCGATCTGCTTCGACGGACTTGGGAGGCCATTGGGTGGGAAACAAGTTCAGATGAGCGACAGCGATACAGTCTAGCCAAGATGGGTGGATACCAGGTTCAATATGTTCCTGTGCTCGTCGGACCTATTGTTGAGCTCTGCCTCAGTGTTCACGAAGGTCTGAGACGAGTCGCTGTGGAGGTCCTTCAGACAATGATTGTCAGTGAATGGACTTTGAGCGAAGATCTCTCTGTTATCCAGACAGAGATGATCGACTGCCTGGACCGCTTGTTCAAGTCGAAGCCTCTGACGGAAAGCATCCTCCAGAAATTGTTCATCAATGAGCTGCTTGGCCTATTCGACCCTCTTGCACAAGTCAAGGACGATTCGCTCTATTCCGCAATCAGAGATCTCATTGCTACCATCGACGAATTCTTAGACCTGCTTGTTGCTGTGCATAGCACCGATGTCACTGGCGAAGCTTCACATATGATTCACCGATTGAGGTTGATGGAGTTCTTGCGGGACATGCAGAAAGAGGAGATCTTCATCAGATATGTTCACCAACTTGCTCAACTCCAAGCCGATGCACGAAACCCCACCGAAGCAGGTCTTGCTCTGCGTCTGCATGCCGACATCTACGAATGGGACCCAACGAAGATCGTACCGCCTCTGGTTGATCCCGAATTCCCCGCACAATCCCAATTCGACCGCAAGGAGCGCATCTACTTCGAGATCATCAAATATTTCGAAGAAGGTGAGGCTTGGAGCAGTGCATTGTCTGCTTACCAGGAGCTTCAGATGCAGTATCAAGACAATGTGTACGACTTTCCCAAACTTGCTCGAACACAACGTGCTATTGCTACAATTTACGAGACGATTGCCAAAGCAGACAAATTGGTACCAAAATACTTCCGCGTCACTTATAGAGGCATGGGCTTTCCACCAAGTTTGCGGGACAAAGAGTTCGTATTTGAGGGTTCCCCGACCGAGCGGACGAGTGCCTTCACCGATCGCATGCAAGAACAGCATCCTTCAGCACAAATTGTCACTGCTGGTGATGTGGATGATGTCGAAGGTCAATTCTTGCAGATATCTGCCCTGACACCACATCGAGATCTTGAGAATCATGTCTTCCAGCGCGCTCGCGTACCACAAGTCGTTCGGGACTACTTCCTCTCCGCTCATCCTCAAGTTTTCTCAATCACAAGCAAGAGAAATACGGCAGGTCCTGTGCAGGAGCATTCTGCAGAAAAAATCTTGTACAGAACTGCTGAAGCCTTCCCCACCATTCTACGACGAAGCGAGATTGTTGCTATTGATCGAGTGAGACTCAATCCCCTACAAACGGCAGTCGAGCGTATCATTCGGAAGACTGCTGAGATGACTGTGGTGGAGAAGCGTGTCATTGATGGTGAAGATGATATGGCTCCCCTTCTTATCGACGCTCTTCAGATATCGGTAAACCCAGGTTCGGAAACAACAGTTGCGCGATATCGTGAACTACTCCCAGTCGCCACAGAAGAAGATGACATCCAGGAAGTCGAGTTGAGCCCTCTTCAGAACGCACTCAAGATTGCCCTCATCGACCATGCCGTGATGATCAGACGTTGTCTTGCAATGCTTTCCAAGACTCCCGCCATTGGCTCAATTGAGCGGGAGGCTGTCGTGCAGAGTAAGTATCTTGCCCACATGCCCATCTTCTCTTACTAACCATCCACAGACTTCGAAGCAACATTCGCTCCAGAACTTGCCTCATTCGCCTTCCCTCAACAAACCAAATCTCCAACCCCCACACCAAGCTGGGCCATCGCAAGCCCAGTCCTAAGCGACGGCTCTCGCCGCGAATCCCAAATGATGGGCCACGGAATGGGCATCCGCCTCCCCAACAGCGCCACAAACGGCACCCTCGCCTCAACCGACACCGGCATACTCGACACACCCGGTGCCCGAGCCGGCCGCAACCGCCTCTCCTTCCTCAAGCGCCAACAACCACAACAGACGCAATCGCAGCCTCCAGAACCAATGCTCAACGGCCTCTCGCTGAATGGTATCTCGCATAAAGATTTCCCTGCTGCGCCGAGAGGGTTGGGTGGTGATCGTGAGAATGAGGATGATGGTGTTTCGACGTCGAGTCGATCGCGCTCGAAATCGCAGTCGAGGTCGAAGAGTGGGAGTAAGGAGAATAGGAGGTCGTTCTTTGGGGGTGCGTCGGCCTTGGGGTCGATTGGGAGGGGGAGGGGGAGGCAGACGGGGAGGGGGGAGAAGGACGAGGAAAGTGAGTGGGTTACGCAGAGTGATCTTGCTAGTCAGTTTAATGGGGATGTGAATGGGAATGGTGGAGGATACGGTGGGAAAGGAGGAGGGAGGAGGAGCTCGAGTAGTAATCGGCCGACGACGGCGAAGAGTGGTGGTGGGGCAGGGTCACTGAGCTTGTCTAGGGATGGGAGTGTGGGGAGTAAAGTGGGGAGTGTGAGGAAGAGGTTGAGTCGGTTGACGTTGGGGAAGAAGAGTAGTAAGGCCAGTGTGTTGGTCGGGAGTGTCGCTGAGGAGGATTGATTGGGGCTTTCATTGACCGGCGGGGCGATGAAAGCATTGGAATGAGAGTCTACGGCCTATCTGGGGCTTGGGGCTGGTAATATGCTTTCTTGTTTACAGGGAAAGGCTGGATATACCGCATTCTCACAACCACGTTCGGCGCGGGATAGTGCAGTACATACGATGGATGTGCAATCATCGTCGCTTTTCGATAATCTCCTTTTTGTGTCTTTTTGGGGTTGGGATTTCTTGTTTCACCAAGCAAGCGAGCGCGTAAAACGTCTGGGTTCTCTTTTTCTTTTTTTTTCTGGCGGATATGCTACTGTCCTTGGTTTGTGAAGGAGATGTGTGCTTTGTAAAGGAAGGCAGGGAGGGTTGGAACTTTGGGAGAGGGAATGGATTTTGATGGATGTTTGGGAGAACGATGGATTGAGAGAGTGTGTGAACAATACCCGGTTTCTTTGTATGTTTGTTTGTTTGTTGACAGGAAGTCGTTTTGTAATTGTGTTGGAGATTGAGTGAGTGTCCCTGCTTCAGTTGAGTTTTTTGATGAGATGAGGAAAGCAGGAGAGGGGAGATGGAGAAGGAGAGAAATGTATAGTAGATTAAAAAGTGAGTGGGATGATGTTGAGTATATAGTTCTGTGGGGGTTGGAAGAGAGAAAGGAGGTGGGGGTGTATAAATGGAAAGAGACGAGACGAACAAAGCCTGATTCTGTGTTTCGACAACCTCTTATGCGTACCGTGACTGTGAGACTCCTCAATGAGATCCTACTTGACCTATACCACCTAGTATTCGTTATATTGAAGATGAAAATCGGCTCCTTGCCAACGCTTTCAGCCGGATGTTCTCGTACCGAGATCACTAGTCGGTCATGGATTTGATACGATGAGTTCTTCACCAGCCTATTCCTACCTCCCCCTTCCCCACTTTGTATACCGTACCTTCGCGAGATTTTTGGCCACCTCGATAGTTTCCCGTTCCTGTTCTCAGACTCGTATAGTATAAAATCACGCACCTTTTCCTAAGAGTCTTCAGAGTATGGCGAAAGACACCGGCTCGAAAGGTGGCAAGTGTTGTTTCCGGTAGGTCTGAAGCGGGAATTCCGAGGGTTGAGTGAAGTGCAACTAGATTCGGTGAGAACTTCTGAGGAAGTGGGTGAGAAGGAAAGACATTTCAGTTGTACTTGTTAATGGATACTTTGAGTAGAAAGAAATGTACAAGATTCGAGTGTCCGAGTCTCGGCGAAAATGGGACCGACAGTGACAGTGATGAATATAGAGATGACGATGGGGTTATAATGGTAGTCATACAGGCCTTCAAGCTCGTATAGGCTTGGACTTGTGGGGAGTGAACGCTCGTGCTGTGGTTGACTTTGTTGATCGGAGAATCAAACAACCTTGAAATACACGGGGATTAATCAGGGCGGGGTGCTGACAAGACAGAAAGTTTTCATACGGGAGTTTTGGAGAGAGCGTGAAGGATGAAGGGGTTTCTTGGCTTTGGGGTGTGGGATTTATAGAATCTGAATATACACATGCCGGCCGGGTTTGGTTAGTGAATTACAAGCACGGGGCTGAGCATGATCCTGAACATGGCAGATGGATTTATCATGTGTTTTTGAGTGATCCAGGACGAGTTCACTGGCTTTCATGTGTATTTTCATGGCTTTCAATACGTTGAGCAGATATAAAAGGGAAGCTTTTCTGTCCCCTATTGAGCGATTCGGATTGGTTCCAAGGATGAACAGTTGTTACTAGGTGCTGTAAGGAAGTCTTGGACTACCAGTGGGCGGTCTGGTCAGCAGATATTGAACATTAATGAGAGGCTCCAAGGTCTTGTTTCGAAGGCTCTATTCGAGAATTCCTTCCTTTGTGTGAGGCTTTATTCCAGTCTTTACCGTCTTCCAAATCAAGTCTGGGTCCTTGTCTTCGTTCGCCTTCTCCCGGAAATTAAGAAAATTACCTGAGGGTGGACACTGAACTGGCTGCGAAGCAAGAAGTTTCATCGTGTTCTAGATTTGAGAGTCACCATATATTCTGGTTCAGTCTCCAACACGAAAGCATGTAAAAGTTTTTCGAGGGAGTATTGAGTAGTATAAATAACTAGTCGGACGTATTTACGCTTCTCTTTCAACACAGTTTACCCATGATGGCATTTGTATCATGGAGACGCACCATGTGTCTATTTTGAGCCATGGGTCAATGTCTGAGATGTCTGATGCACCTAGATTCTATGTAGTCCATAGCCCCACTTTGCCTTATTCCGTGGTGATTTGCACGCGTCACTCTGGATGCCTTATTATTTTAATAGGTTGTATAGAGAATGAAAATATTTTGGAGATTGATAACAACGAACCTGTCCGAGCATTTCCAAGGCCAGTTCCATAATAGTCAATGAATTCCAGATAATAACGTCAATTCCATAACGAGCCTTATTCTTTGCCTTTCGACGAAGTAATCTGCTGCTGAGCAATCATAGAAGACTTCTCCCAGCCTCTTTGTGTCGCCTTAAGGCCGTAAAAGTCTCGGGTGTTGCGATACATCCATGTAGCGTGCCACAGCATTGACCAAGGTCTTGGAAGTAAAACCTGGTACTGCGAAGATGCTGACTGGTATTCTTGTCCCTGTTTCACCTAAAATTTCATGATCTTGAGCACAAGGCGGTTGGTAGTTCCGCAGTCACCGACACTTGAATACTTGAATAAAAACTGCCGGACATGGATCCAGTGTTGACTTCTGTCTTTTCTGTCCATGCTACATATGCAGCCTTTTTGACAAGATCCCACTCGAATTTGTAATTTCCGAACCTTCAGCTCGAGGATAGCAATTTTGTCATTTCTTTCACGCTCGGGCTAAGATCATTGTGGCTTTCTATACCGTGCCGAATGCTGATTAGCCGCGAAGCTGAGGGCCAAGTTCACTTTGACAGTACCTCATGCGATGAGAATCAGACTTTGCCTGTGGCCATTGACTTGGCTTTCCATGAGACGTTTCCCAACGGGGCCCTCATGACGCTATGACAGGAGCACCTTAGTATATTGTGTGCCAATGAAATGCATACAATGCTAGCAATTAATGGAATGGTCGAATAAAAAGGTCGGACCCGTCATGCAAGAGATTACAATTTCTTTGTATTATAGGCTATATTTAAACAAACATGTGGTGAATGACAGGAGATACAAATAATTAGTATAGTGCTGCTACACATCCAGTTCACTGAACATGTCTTCACAACGCCTGGTGAAACCTCACTTGCACACCAGTCCCACTCCTATTCTCAATCGCAGTATGCAACTTGATCTCACCAGGGCCCTCCATATTCTCACACTTATCAAATTGTTGCAGAACCCGAACGATGAGATAGCTCGCCTCCATGAACGCAAATTGTTCTGTTGACATCCAAGCATTAGTTCGCTTAACCAGACGAGGGGTTCAGGGGTAGCGAAACAGGGGTAAACTCACGTCCAAGACACTTGCGAGCACCACCACCAAACGGAATCCATTCCCATCCGATCTTTCTCCCTTGCCATCTCTCAGGTTTGAAGTCTTCGGCATCTTCGCCCCATAGGTCAGGACGATGTTGGATCGCGTAGAGCGGGATGAGGATCTGGATTCCTTTCCGGACAAAGATTGGCTTGGTGCCATCCGATCCGCCACCACGAGGCAGCGTCGTATCTTGGAGCGCAATGCGTTCATTCATCGGAATAATTGCAACTATTCGAATGACTTCGTGCATCACCCATTGAAGGTACTCGCATTTTCTCAGCTTGGTGGCATCCATCTCCTCGATATTTGACTGAGCTCCGAATTGTTCAAGGACAATAGCGCGGAGCTTGTCATAGATCGCTGGATGTCGTGCCAGAAAGTAGAAGACCCATCCAAGTAGTGCGCCAGTTGGGTCTCGCCCAGCCATGAGTGTATGCAATGTCTCGTTCCTCAGCTCCATAGGATTTTGTGTCTCCTTCGCCAGCTCATCCAGTAGCACGAATTTGCGACTGCCTTTCTCTTCCATGGAGAGCACATCTTTCTTGCTTTCTAGTCTCTCCAAAATCATCTTGTCGATGACTTTGTGGATTTCCGTACAGTGATTTTTCATTTCACGCATTGGCATCAACCAGTAGAACTTCCCCAGGGCGCCCCGCTTGTCGACGAGATGTTTGGCAGCGCCAAAATGGTGGCTAAAAGCTGCTCCGTCAATGCTCCCTTTCGTAGCGCTGTCCATTCCTGCCATTGCCGCTTGTGAGTTTACTGATTGCCCGTACAAGAATTCCGTTGACGTGTCCAAAGTGAAGTAGAAGAAAAGTGGCTGAAGATCTATTGTCGAAGTCCAATTGTCCTCACCCGTCATGAAGGTTTGAAGTAGAGTCTGTACATGCCTTTCGACGAGGTGCAGATTGGAGACTTCTTCCTTGGAGAATTGCGGTCGTACCAATGCCCTTGAATGTTTCCACTGTGCTCCTCTGGAAGTGAAGATTCCTTCGCCCAACAGAGGCATAAAAGCATTGGATCTAGTCGCACTGATATCGTAATCTCCGGATTGAGTTGAGAACATGGCCTTCACATTCTCAGGGTCGCGGGTGACAATCAACTCATAATCCAGGATCGGGACGCGCACCGTATGAATGTCTGTCCCAACCTCGTTCATGGCGGAAACGACATATTGAGGACCGCGATCCTCTTTTGTTGCCTTGATGGACTCCTTGAGACGAGAAGTACCTAGGAGGTTGTTGCTGTGAAGTGTTGGTGCTGGAGCACATCCTCGTCTCTTGGATTCCTCTTTATATTTCTTTGTTTGGATCTTCGAGGAGATGAACTTGGACAGGATGAGAGCAAAGACAGAGAATGCAAAGCATCCAACGATAGACCGGAGGGAAAGAAGCAACATTTTGGGAGGTGTTTCGAGAAAACTGGAGATGGGAAGATTACGTGCTGCAGGCTTCGGCCTCAGAACTCAGAATTCAGAAGCAAAGAAAAGATGGAGACCCCGCATGTATTCTGTGTCGATACATTAGTGAAGGGTTCTTCGAGGTGGCCATGGCGCAAAATGAGATTCCCTCATTCTTCTGAGCAAGATGGGAATCCACCTCCCGACCTCTCAGCATCGAACGGCTGAACACAGTGCCAACGCATACCAAAGACCTTTGCGATCTCCACCTTGCATCAAACTATCTACAAATTGTCTCAAGCTTTTGGTCGATCACAATGCGTCATGGTGGCCCCAACAACAACGAGTTCTCACAAACTTTAATTCTGGTAGACTATGTTCCTTTCAGCGTCGCTGCAACAGAGCTGAGCTCTAGGAAATGTCTCGGACGAGGCTATTCCCGATTTAGTGTGTACACATCACATAAAAGTCTCTATCAAGCCTTGCAGCCCTCCTGGCAATAGTGGGCGCCAGGACGCCTTACGTTTGACTTTCCACAATTCCTTAGCTGCCGAAGGGTATGCAAGCCATTGGTCAAATAGGTGTTGAGGCTACAAGCGACCGAGTGCTTGACCGTCGACATGTCAAATCGGAATGCCGGGAATAGGCTCCCAGCTAGCGGACGACGATCATTTCTGTAGAGTACGCTTGTTTGGGTCAGAGTCACCAAAGCATATTTCCCAAAAAGGAAAACAATGGCGATCAGCCCTAACGTACTGATCGGCAACTAACTAGCGAGCCGCGTCGGAAGTTAGGAGCTTTGATTCCTTGGATCTTCTGCTAAAGGCGGAGCCCCAAGCGGGAAGATCTAATATCGCATCATCCCTGTGTCGTGTCCCTTTTGGGACATGCCATGCAAGATGAGGTGTGTTGGGTTCCGTAAATGTGAGGGGTCAAAGTCCTAGATGCAGGGACGGAGACGTCAGTGGCGACGGAATGAATTTCTTCAGCTCTTCTATGACCGCTCGATGGAAGGAGAAATGATCAACTGTTTACCATTAGTTTCTGCCGTCAAAATTATCTTCAAATTCTGAAGGGAATTTCCTTCTCCACATTTTCCATATCGCCAGCTTTGAACAATCTCAAACATACTGTCCATAGACGACATCGCGAAGCCATTCTCGGTCGTCCTATCACCAGACTGCTCTGATCCACATTCAAGATGCTCTTCTTTCAAGCAATCATCGCCTCTCTGATCGCGACAAGCTTAGGTCTCCCCATTCCTGTAAGTAACGCAGCTGCTGTCTCACCTTGACAACAGAACTTTAGAAACATCGCTTACGACCTTCATCAGACCAAACGAGATCTCGTCACATTGGATCTCGACCCAAGTGTAGATGTCGACCTGCTGAACAATTTGTGCATCGGAATCGCTGTATGCAATCCGGTGTCAGTGACGGATAATGACAAGTAGAAGGATAGGATCTTTCTTGGACCAAAGTTTTCGTGATGTAGGGGAGGAAAGTGTATTCTAGCGTTATTATTTAATACTCAGGAGGACCTGTTTGCGATTGAAAATTCCACGCTGAGCTCGATGCTCCAGAAACTGCTTGAGATATCTTTAAGTGATCACGAATGAGTCAAAAAAGTACATTGAATTTCGGGAGTAAGGTGATGAGCCCTTTCTCCATCGGTCTGTAGAGTTTTACCAAGGGGGATCTAGCATTTCATGCCGTTTGTAACGAGGCCGACAAACGTCAACGGCAAGGCGGCCATTTTCAATTGTGAGATCATCACCTGATCTTGTGGACAAGGAACTCGAGTTGAAACACCAAAAATTATACGAATCATTGAACATTATCAACTAATCTATTTTACTACCGCGAATATAACCATCTAACCCGCTTCTCAAACACGATCTCCGAATCTACAAAGTCTTGACCTTCAAGCTGACACCATCCCTTGGTCTCAAAACCAGTCTCCACATCTTCAAACTCTCCGGATCCTCAACACTTCTGTCCATATCGAACTCATACAAACTGAGCAAGCAGCACAAAATAATCTTCATCTCCGTCTCCGCGAACTTCCTCCCAACACAACCTCTAGGACCCTGCAAGAACGTCATAAAGGCATTCGTCGTATATGTCTCAGGCAGCTTATCCCAACGATCGGGATTGAATTCGTCAGCCGTCGTGCCCCAGTACATCGGGAGTCGATTGATCGCGTTGGCTAAGACGTAGATGACCGTCCCACCAGGTACGTGGTAATCGCCTAGCTGGTCATCGGCGATGGACTCGCGAACTGTCATTGGGATGGGCGGGATATAGCGTAGTGACTCGCGGCAGACGTTGTCCAAATACGGGAGCTGATCGGCATCGGCCTTGGCGAGGGACTCGGCATCGTAGCGCGTAGCGGGATCAAAAAGGAAAGGCATGAAATGCTTGATTTCATCGCGCAGCCGAGATTGGATTGAGGGATATTTCGAAAGGAGGTGTAGTGTCCAAGCCACACCCGTTGCAGTTGTGTCGTGCCCTGCTATGAGGAGGTCAGAATCATGTGTATAGGGCTTAAGTGAGAGCAGGGAAAAGGGAGTTTAAGTGAAATTTTTCTTTGCACTTCTTCTTTCTGGGATTTCATTCCTCAATACGTACCACCCAAGAACGTCATCACCTGATCACGCATAGTCTCGAAAGACAGGCCCTCCTCGCCGGCTTCCTTTTGCTTGAGGTTGTCCTTGGAGATGAGCGCGATAATGTCTTTGTGCTTGGTGTGTGCGGCGGCTTGGCCTTCTTTCTCCGTTATGATGTCGGTTGCTTTGTTGAGGATGATGGTACGTGCTGATTCCATATCGCGATTCATTTTCGCCGGGATGTACTTCGTACTTGGGATGAATGCTTGGAGACCATGGAGGATCCGAGAGCCAATGTCAAAAGCAAAGACCAAGCGGTATGCTTCTCTAATCGGTGTATCGGGGTTCTCGAGAGAATTGATGTCCGTTCCGAATCCAGCTTGTCCAATAATATCGAGCGTGGTACGGTTCAGCCATTCAAGAACTTCAAAGCACTTGGTAGTGACTCGCGACTGTTCCATTTCTTCCTTCCAGAGACGAGAGAGTAAGAGAGCTTTCTGCCAAAAGACAGGAGAGAGGGCGCGAATTGATCCGATCGAGAATCCTGGAGCCAGCGCCTTGCGCTGATGCACGTGGGCGGAACCTTCAGCCAGGAGTACACCTTCACCGAGAATGCGAACCATCCATAACTTCGCCCTGACAGGCTTGGGGTAGTTGTATGGATTCTTGATGGTCATCTGGTGGATGGCCTTATCGTCGGCGACTGCAAGACGTTCCGCGCCGAAGGGGAAAAAGTATCGAATGATCGGGCCATGTTCTTGATGCCATTGTCGTTGTGGAACACCGCATTCTGTCGTAATGATTTGGATGAATTGGCCCCAAAGAGGATAGCCCGGAACTGTCGGGACATGTCGAAGCTCGGATATGTAGAATGGATAGATGTATGACTGATATACGGCAATGTAGAGGGGGATCGTGGCTAGGTAGACGAGTGGTAGGACTTCCAGAAGAGAATAGCCCCTAATTTTGGATATGAGGAAGGCGGCAACGGTGCCAGCTCCAACAATGTGGAGTAGGCTGATCTGGAATGCCATTTTGGCGGAGTGAGATATGAGATTTGGAGAAGTTGGAATGGAAGTAACATGCGCGAGGGGTGTTGGTTGATGATATGGTAGCTCAAAAAATAGAGTTGGAGATCCAACAATCAGCCACCTACATGATGAGAAACCAATTTTTTTAATTTCGCTAATGCCAATCCAAGGTCGGGATCGTCATAAACGCATTAGATACAACTTTATCAGAGTATTCCGAGCACTACCTCCGGAGGCCCTGGCGGTCAGATATCCTTACTGAACGAGTATTGGTTTCCTAGGGATGAAGGGATTATTCAGAGTCTTGGTCAGGGACGGTGGAGAAATCCTTGTTGCAAGTGGCTTGTGTGATCGTCATAATGCCGAGATAGTTTAGCCCCAGACTTGCAAGATCGTCAGATGTAGTGAGCTGAGAACGGAGTGGTCGCCCAAACTTGACATCGAATTGGGTTCTCTTCAGCATTGGGCCATAACTGATAGATTGCCGAAAATTGTATCGATTGGTTTCTACTAGTAGCCTTGTTGAGAGACGGAGCAACGAATTTGGAAGAAGATCGACTGGTACATCTGCGTTGACGTCGGAGCTGAGCTCAGGAAAGTGACGTGCCGTTTCACTGGTTCAAAACTCGAATATCTTATCTTAGCTTGAGACCGTGGGTTTTTGAATATGTTCTGGAACTTTTGAGTTTCAAGGTATTCGAATGGCGTATTGATCAGCACAGGCTTGGTCTTACAGGTCGGCAACCTACGCCGATGTCCAATCGTAGTTGCTCGAGGAGGTGGATAGGACTTAATGCCTCTGCGGCTCCAAAATAGCGCGGCGCTGGTACATTTCGTATCTTTCGAACATACATCCCTTCTTAGGGCTTAGACCACCTCGCATTAAAATTTGTATTGACAAACGACAAACATGCCGACCAGGACCCCATTGGGTGTCTCATCGATTCATATGCAATCGCACGGGTCCTTTTCTCAGGGTCTGATTGAAAGGTCCAGGTACACCAGTCGCCCTTAATTCCCACAACTGCTTTACACATGCTTATGGAATACAATCCCTAAAACCTAGATTCCACAAGAATGGTAGTCTAAGCTTCGATCGTCACAGTGGACATGGAATCCATGACGAAAGTGGCTAATTCTGAAAAGGATCAGACTGAAAATACTCTTCTGGGTAAATGACCGTCGTCTGCAAAGTTGATCATTAACCCATGGTGACTAGGGATTCAGGGTACCAAGCTGTAAAAATCTGCCATCTCTGAGATATTTGTAAACAAAAGCATCCCCAAGTTTTCTTGGTCTTTTAGAACTACCTCAACACAGTACGGAAAATATTCGTTGCACCTATTTCAATCATGTCCTATCTGTATGGATTATCGTCTGGTACTCCAGCGGTGATTCCGCTCAACTTATCACCATGGCTGAATTTCAACAAGCTCTGGACGTCCATCATGGGCTACTCAGCACAAGATTTCAGATTCGTTCCTGGAAAGACGCCATTCTCAACACTCAAGGAAACGGTCGCAATGATCGTCCTCTATGTAGTGGTCATTTTCGGTGGGCGAGAGATAATGCGCAATCGTGAGCCATACAAATTGAATGGACTATTCAAGGCGCACAATCTTCTCCTTACGATCATCAGCGGCGCATTGCTTGTTCTTTTCGCCGAACAACTTATCCCAACTCTGTGGAGACATGGTCTCTATGATAACATTTGCGGCGCAAGTGGATGGACTCAGCCCTTGGTTGTCCTCTACTACGTGAGTTCTTCCCCATTTCGCGTTGGAACTTTCTCCTGACAAAAACAGCTCAATTATCTCGTGAAATATGTCGAACTGATTGACACGGTCTTCTTGATGGTCAAGAAGAAGCCACTGAGTAAGATTATGTAAATGCTCACATTTGAGTACCGCTGATAGAATATAGCTTTCCTACACACCTATCATCACCCAGCGACTGCGCTTCTCTGCTATACACAGATGGTTGGACACACTTCTGTTTCCTGGGTACCTATCACTCTGAACTTGACAGTTCACGTCGTAATGTACTGGTATTACTTTCAAAGTGCGCGCGGGGTTAGAGTCTCTTGGAAGCAATGGATCACGCGCTTGCAGATTACTCAATTTGTGATCGACTTAGGTTTGTACTTGCCACCCAAGATCGGGAGAAAAAAAGACTGAATGTTACTGTAGGCTTTGTCTATTTCGCATCATGGGATTACTTCACCAGCACGTATGCCCCAACTCTTCCACACGTTGGCACTTGTGCTGGTGAGCCATTCGCCGCAGTCGCAGGCGATGTGATCTTGAGTTCATACCTCGTCCTGTTCATCTCATTCTATATCTCGACATATAAGAAGATGTCAAACAAGCGATCAGCAGCCAAACTTGCTCAGAAGGCGGAAGTGAGGATGGAGAAGGCTGAGGTGCCGACGATCAAGGAGACAGCTGAGAAGGCTACACAGGCCGTCAAAGCCGCAAATAGTGGCATGCACAATATAAGCCCAAGCGGCCCATTTTTCTAGGAGCTTGCTGTGCAGCTCCCACGAAAAATCACGAGAAGATGATGGATCTGGAGGAAGAGAGGGGTATTGATAATGGATATGGATACTTAAAATTCTTCAACCTAGGGGGAGGAGTAGAATAGCAAGAGCGTAGCGATACAGTACAATGATGCTGAGGCTTCTCCGGCAGCGTTCAATATTTAATAGAATTTAATGTTTCGTCCAGACTCTGTGCCAACAGAAAGCATAACATCTTTGTCCACGGCGATTTGTGGTTTGAGGATTGACAAACTCATACTTGCTGACAAAGCATAATCAACACCAGATGCTCTTGTAGCGACTACTCGTCGGCATCTGAAGGTGTTTGGCAAATTTGTCAGGTACAATTGCAGCTGTGTGATGATCTCACTTGAGACGGATTGTAGGACGAAGGTCTACTGTACAGCAAAATTGACTCAGATCGAACAGTGCAGCGCGCGGGAATGACAAAAAAGGCTTAGCGAGGGATTACGTGTCAAACCCCAACAGGGAGATCCCACCCGTAACGAGATGTGTGGATTCAATTGATGATGTGATCGGGAGGAACGCTGAAGCCAATGCGAGGGGGTTGATCGAGGTCAAAATAAACTTCAGCAGCTAGAAAATCCTAGTCACATTGGCGCTTGTTTATGAAATGATTACGGTCAAAATAGGGCGGTGGAAACCCTGAAGATTTAGCGGCGCGACTGATGTCTGAACAGGAAAGGCGCAAAAAGCAACGACATCTCGATAGGCCCGCGTCAGATCTCCTCATTTCAATAAATCTTGAGAATCCCGACCAATGATATTTCTTGAGATAGCTTTCTGAAAGCCAAGCTATTACTATTGCATGCCATCTTTGAGCCGCTCGCTTGACTCGCTGCTCAGAATCCCTGCTGACCGACTTGTTTGGCTCCTTTCTATTCCGATCGATCGACACTCTTTTCGATCGACACTCTTTTCAGCCCTGGCTTCATTGATTACTAGTTATTGCTCAGATCTCGGCGATCGGGGATCCGGTGCTTGTCAAGACGTCTGATCAGGGTCTGCCGAAGATGCCAGACTGCGGTACGGTTCTTCAGCCCTCAACAGCCAGAGGGCGTCAATGCCGTCTTGCAATTTAGCGTCTGGTTCCTTGTCACTGTGCGATCATCTTATTTGAGGTGAAGCAGCGAGCTGATTTCAGCTTTGTTGTAGTGCGGTATATACTTTAAATTGATGCTAGTCGTGGAATTTATTGCCAAGTAGTCAACTTACGGTTGTCCTACCGGGCGTTTCCTTTTTGTCAGGCACATGTTTCAAAGTCAAAATTAAAATCAATTCGTTCTTGTCTCGAATTATATTGCTTTCCTGAATGTACGACATTCCCTTCACACTGTGAGAGGTGGCGTTCTGAAAGTTACCGGAAATGCTGGTAGCATTCTTCCGTGTCGCGAGTTGCAAATCCTTATCTCTACATGGACTGCAGATGCACGTACGGCAGGTCCTGGCCAATCTAGTCACAAACTTCAGCCATGTTCTCAATACTGCAAGATCATCACCGCGCATTTCTCTAAATGGCCCGGCTGGGATCCTCATACGCCGACTGTTCCCAAGTAGACATCGGCCCTACTCCGTCCCTTGACACCCGAGCTTCAGTGTTCTACGGGCTTTCCAGAGCATTGAACTTAGCAGACAGTCTATATGATCGTCATGGAAGTCACTTTGTACAGGCATCGCACGCACTGATGATCCACTTGGTGTCAAGACGTCGGAACCTCTCTGCAGGCCCGGCATGCTGGACGCTATGAGAGGATCTTCCACCTACTGTATCTAGGGATGGTCGTTGGAAGAATTTGCCACGTCGTCGACTTTGACACAAGTAATGAGATCTACAGCTTTGCGGGACTACTAGGAATGGGTGAGCGTGAAGATTTAGGGCATGGAGGAAGTTTGGGAACAGCTCTCCGATTTTGAACTGGGCGCCTACTTGAAAACTCAGACTTGATGCTCTGTCTGGTGATATCGGCGGCGAAGGAAGCTCTCAAGTGCGCGGGGACTGTCCTCTACTTATCGTCTCTTTAATCCTCGAACGCGCGTTGTCTTGTCACATCACATCCACATGAGTTGTCTCGTTGCGTACACCTCATCATATCAAATATGAACAATTCAGCCCTGTATGAAGCTCCCCTCTTGGAGTCCACAGGACGTGGACATCTTGGCAGTTCCAATCCGGCTGTTGATTCAACGTGGAGTATCTTGTCTCAAGTATGGTCCTTCGTCACGATATGGAAGGCTTTAGTTGTCGTTCTTCTGCTTGGAAATTTGAAGAACATCCCCCTAATATGGCATGTCAGTATACACAAATATTCGAACAACTCCTCTTCTGACCACTATATAGATACGAATCGTCAATGCCTTCAGATTCTGTCTGCGTACTCAGCGACCCAAGGTTCCGGTCACATCAGCGCAAATTTTCCAGCCTCTCATCACCACTTCACATGCTCCGATTATGGAGATTGATTTCAACCTTCACAGTATGTACACTCGGCCTCCTCTCTTGGCCTTCACCATCTAACATATCCTTAGAGACCAACTCATCTTATTTCTCCGACATCGACATCGCTCGCACACACCTGGTTTGCACTCTGTTCTCGACAGGGATCGAATACATGCGTGGGGGTACAGCAGCCATCACTGGTTCAAAAAACCCCATCTTCGGTCTAGCTCTTGGGGCAGTGAGTTGTTCGTTCAAAAGAGAATTAAAGCCATACGAGTCGTATGAGTTATGGACTCGCATCTTGTCGTGGGATGAGAAGTGGATATACATTGTCACACATTTCGTTCGCGAGGGTGCGGTCATGCCCAAGAAGTACACATTATATCCTCAACAGAATACGGTCAAAGATGATATCAAGCGAAGGCACAGCACCTCAAGTGTTGATAGTGCCGATGGCAACGAAGCAGTCGTCGCTACGGCCTTGAGCAAATGCGTTTTCAAGCAAGGTCGACGCACAGTATCGCCTGCGCTCATGTTGCTCAAGTCGGGCCTACTTCCCTGTGAGAACTTGGATGAGGCCCTTCCTCGCGAGCCTGCGCCAATATCATTAGACTCTTGTGCTTCATCAGACTCAGGCATCGACGTGGTCGAGGGCAAAGAAGAAAGCGAGCTAGATCTGATCGAAAGCGAACGACAACGAGGGCTGCGAGTCGCTACAACTCTTGCAGCACAAGGACAGAGCGCTCTCGAAAGAGAATTTACGGCAGAAAGCGATGCACTGGGAAGGCACACTGATGGCACTGGGATTGCAGGAGTAGTCTCCACGCTCGCTCAATTGGCTCACCTGAAAAAGAAGCAAATACTATAATGTCTGATGGTTTCTTTTGTATCTGGAGCAAAGATATCCAACATAGCGGTCGCAAACAATCATATTCGTTAATTTATAATGTCATCTTCCCCTTCAGCATTGATATGCCGCTGTTTCTCATCCTCGCAATTCTCTGTTGTCTCGAGATCCACCCAAAGAGAGTTCACGCAGCCCGAACCTTCGTCCAGACTCAGCCAGCGCATGGACTTTATTCCCGAAAATGCTTATCCCACTTCCTAATTTGGCAAAGGATGGGTACGGCACTAAGAGCTTGAGAGCGAGCCGTGTCAAGCGCTAACTTGAGCCTCTACCCACTAGCTTCTCCAACGACAACATCCGGATCTGCATGATCTCACCGCTCAGTAGATCATCCCCATCAAAAAATCAATGTCATCCACTATTTCAAATCTGGAATATGAGATCTGCGCAAGGACTCAGCTCCGCGTCAAAGCATGGCCAATCAACATTTACCGGCATGTTGTGGACTTCTGTGTTGGATTTCATGGTTAGATCGAATTGACCCCCTACTGCGAAGAATAATGGCTCATCAATGACAAGCTTGGATTGATGAGAGGAGTTCGAAGGGTCTTTTCCCCGCATCTTTTGACATTTGTTGCGTCAAACATTTTCTGCGGACTGGAAATTGACTTTTCTCCCAATTTTCTCCTTTACATGAAGTAATTGTAGTGTTTCGCCGGTATCAATATCCTTACCATGGCGGAAGAAAATCAACAAAAGCTTCAGGAGGAAGCTCATCAAATGGCGCCACCGAGTGCTCACATGAACCATCCCAATCTTCACAATTTAATAAATGAAGCAATCGAAGCAACAAACCCCTCGCTCCGCCACTTAGCATCGCATTCATCCCTAGGATCTCAATTGAGTCGACATCGCAGCCGGGGCAGCCGAGCAGATTCAGATGTTCGCTCCGGGACAACGAAACGTTCAGTTCGTCCTCTCAGCAAGAATTTCGAAGAGCAGCGCCATCCTGGAAAGTCAGCCCTCAGTATTACCAGTACGACGAAGCCATTTGAACCTGATTTGAAAGAGGAGAGTGACTTGAAAGCGATACCCGAATGGAGGGGACATAGACCAAGTGTCGGTGTTGGCAGCGGTCAGGCTTTTGGGAGTGACGATATTACGTTGTATTCTGACGTACGGACCAGTCATTGGAGTGACAAGAAAGCTGAGACAAGTCATCCTGGTACCAGCAAGAAGGGCAATGATCAAGAGGAGAAGATTGTAGCACAGGAGCGGGCGGATGACGAAGAAGATGAGACGAACTACCCTGGGCCACTCGGGCTGTTCATTCTCATCACTGGAATTGCGCTCAGCGTGTTCCTCATTTCGCTTGATCGGACAATCATTACCACTGTTAGCTCGCTCACGCAATCCATAGAGTTTGAAAATGCAATGCTGACTTCTTGATAGGCAATCCCATACATTTCCAATGAGTTCCGCTCATACGATGACATTGGCTGGTATGGTTCCTCATACCTTCTCACAGCTTCTGCATTTCAACCACTTTATGGTCGTATCTATGGTCTCTTCAATATGAAATGGGCATATTTGACTTCACTATCAATGTTTGAACTGGGAAGTTTGATTTGTGGAGTCGCTCCAAATTCTGTGGCTTTGATAATCGGACGAGCCATACAAGGACTTGGCAGTGCTGGGATTCTCACAGGAAGTTTTGTTGTGGTGTCGCATGCTGTACCACTACATAAAAGGCCTATCCTGACTGCAGTTGTCGGACTAATGTGAGTATTCCTTACGCTTCGTCTCGCGTCATGACCTGGTAGACTGAGATAATTCAGGTTCGGTGTTGGAGCAACTGCAGGACCCCTCCTAGGAGGTGTTTTTACAGACTTGGTGACTTGGCGTTGGTGTTTCTACTTGAATCTACCAGTCGGCGGAGCCACCTTCATATCGATGATATTCTTCTTCCATCCTCCAAAAAAGCACGCTTTCATGGGAAAGTCGATTTTCTACCGAATGCTCGAGCTGGACCTAACTGGCAACGCAATCCTGCTAGGCGCATCCGTCATGCTATTCCTCGCGCTCCAATACACTGAACAGCATATACCATGGGGAAGCGCAAGGGTTATTGGACTCCTCACTGGTTCTGGATGTACCTTTATTGTCTTCTGCGCATGGCAGTGGTGGAAAGCAGATGGTGCGCTGATGCCCCCGCGAATCTTGAAACAAAGAACAGTCGCTGCTTCATGCGCCGCTGCGTTCTTCATCTACTCCGCTATCCTTATTCACACATTCTATCTGCCGATGTGGTTCCAAGCCATCAAGGACGACTCGGCTATCCATTCTGGTGTCAATATGATCCCGTACGTCGTCGCGAATGCCATATTCTCCGTGATTGCAGGCATTTTCGTGTCGAAGAACGGTTACTTCATTGTGCCAGCTGTCATAGGCATGGTGATTGGAACCATCGGAGCTGGTTTACTCAGTACTATCAGCCAGCGGACGTCGTCGTCAATGTGGATCGGCTATGAGATTCTTGCGTCTGCTGGAATTGGCATGGCGATACAGCAAGGCTTCACAGCTGTTCAGATAGTTCTTCCACTAGAAGAGGTAGCTATTGGCACAGCAGCCGTGGTAGCTTTCCAGTCATTGGGCGGCGCGATATTCGTATCAGTTGGGAACACGATCCTGCAGAACACTCTCATCGACGCTCATGTTCCAGGCGTGGATATTCAAGCAGTCATAGATGCCGGGGCTGCCGAATTCCGAAGTCAGGTTCCAGCTGAACGATTACCAGAATTATTAGACGTTTACAATGATGCATTGAGGAAGGTCTTTACGGCTGCCATCCCGATGGCGGGGTTAGCGATCGTCGCGTGCTGTTTCATGGAATTTAAGAACGTGAAGGATCAGAACAAAAAGGATCTTGAGAGTGCTGCGAAAGCGAGAGAGAAGAGAGAGGAGACGGAAAAAGCTATTCTGGAGAGGCATAGGAATAGTGCTGTGAGTGGGACGACGTGGGGATATGGGTCAAGGGAATGATTATTAGGAGACACCGCCGTATTGATGTGCAGTATTGATAGAAAAAATTTAATTCAAGGTCAATATTCAACCATTTTCCAACTTATTTATGTGTGTGTTGTGACAAAACTTAGATAGGTCTAGGATGTAAGCTATCACTTCTTGGCTTTAGTCTTGATCGCGGCTTATAAGCGACAGTCAACAGATGATGTCAAAGTTCGATGTTAACATGTCTGGCTTCAGATGTCAGCACCCTCAGGTCTGACAGCCTGATGACAGATCGTTCAGAATTGTTAAGATCTTGGACCCATCGATCTCTTCCACCTAACGTCAGATAGAATCTGTGCCCCAACCTCAGGCAGTGACTCCCAAATACTCACTTGCCTGTATAAGAGGCCCTTGCTCGTTCTCGTCTCCTTTCATTAGATCATCATCCATTCCGAGTCTTGAACTTTCGACGTCATGAGCAAGTACGAAATGACCACTGACTTTGTCGCTCTGGGTCCGAGGCGTCATTGCTCTTTATAGCTTGAACTGCGACACTCCTGAACTCGAGTTCGAGTTAAGTGGCACAGGACAACTCCGAGAGAAATTAAAAACCTCTTCGGGGGACTTCGACAGCAAAGCGGGATTTGGCAACAGCAACAACGAACAACGAGTAGACATGGAATGAGGGTTGGTAAGATGATACGCAGATCATGTATAATTGCCACTGCTGTGAAGATAATGAGGTTTGAAAGATCGTCGGAATTTTGTTCAAATGAGGAGATGGTTGGCAAAAAATAGACCCTAAATTCTCTTTTCTGGCGAACATGTGCCTATCGTTCCAAATACAGGCCCGATACGGCTATATGTATATCCAGAGAATAAGGGGATACCCGGCTTTCCAAACCTGTTCCAAACTGTAATTCATGAATTCGAGACTCTTCTGAAGTGAAATCGTCGGACAACGTTTTTGGCTACCATAAATCAATTCAACCCACATAAAGCCTTCCACTGAAACACTAGTTTCCACATACTGAGAACGTGAAAGTTTCCAGAGTGTCATGAACTGCCCAGATTTTTGGTATACGTGGAAATCAGATAAAAGTAGAACGTCGCGCGGGCTCTGCACTGGTTGCAGATGAACGTTCTCCCCCGCAATCGAAAAGCACACTGGGAAAGCTAAATTGCCACAACTGATCGTAATTCCTGTAGATTTGAGCAAGGATAATTTAATGTACGGGACTGTGTAGAGAAGCTTTCCTTATTGGATTTGGTTCCGGCTCAAATCAACAAACATCATGAGGATGATCTGTGAAGATCATAGCAAGCAAAATGTTGGTGAGACGTTTGATGACAATGATCATGCGTCGGACCCAAGCTTTGCGACTTTCCATTCTACACATGATGGCAATGTAAGTCAAGAGTGACAAGTGGGATTCTGATTGCTTGCCAGGAAAAAGGAAGCAATGAGGGAAACGGAATGAACACTCGCAGTCCCTCACTTCCGGCAGTGAATGTGGACTGATCTCTCCGTATGACAGCGCGCCTGGCTGGAGATGCTACCTTACAGTGCGCATCTCTATATGTAGTGAACGGCTAGAGCAGGATGAGACTAGTCACCAGCAACAACATAATAATTTGATGCATCTTTAAGATAATTGCAGGGTACAGTCACGGCAAATTGTCCTGTGGGTAGTGGACACCACGGCTAGAAAGTATTAGCCGAGGCCCAGATCGAAGTGATTATTATTTTTGTCTTCTTTGTATGTGCAGCTCGTCTCATTCTATTATACAATACCGCCGATTATCCATGACACTCCGCATATATTTCTTTCTTCGTTTCAGACCCCATTTCTCGGTTCGAACCGTACCACCATACCTCATCACCAACAAATATCCCTCTCCCTCCACCTCCACTGTATACTCCCATCTCCTTCCATGTAATTTTGCCTACACTTCACCACTGCTCTCCGCCTCTGCAAGTCAAGCGTTACACATTCGCCCCAGGCTCGCGCACTCTCAGGAATGCACCCATACTCATCCGTGCCCTCCTCCTCAATTCCCATCATCCACTCGCCAATCTTTCCGGCCAGTAAAGAATCATACATCCATTCGCGGCGATGAGTAGACAGCAGAAGGGAGATGGCATGGCGGCGGGGGGTAGATAAGCGGCATTTCGTGGCCACGAGGAAGAGGGGTGCGATGGTCCGGACTTCATGCGTGAATGTTTCGGAATCTGTAGATTGTCAGTAGAATATTTTTGGATGTTAAAGAATTTCAAGAACAGGGGCCAAGGGATTTTGAAGGATTTGAGTTTCGGTGGATTTGGCAATAGGATGTTTGCCACCAAGCCGCAATGTAGGATTGCACTACAGAAGAATGTACGTACCAAATACGCTAGGATTGCCTGCGGCTTCGTACTCCAAAGTTTCTCTCGAAATATCCAGAAGGAACTCGAAATAGGGTAGGAGATCATCACACGCAGATTCAGGAGCGCCGAGACTTGACGTCAATCTGATGAGCAGGACCGTGGTGTACAGTTTCAGCGACTCTGGTCTGGACAGTGGGTGGCAAATAAGATCTGGTTCGATATCCAGCATCAGAGAATCCAGGAGCGAGTGTAACAAATGTATCTGCTTAATCAAATGACCTCGCAGTCGTAGAATAGCGGCGGGTATCTGGTCTGGAGGCGATAATTCGTGCTTGGCTGCTCGATAGATGAAATTGTATCCTTCCCATACAACCATATTCCTCGTGCTTCGTGCTTCTTCTACGCTGCCGAATCTTAATGGCAGAGTGAAATCCGGCGTATGAGGTTGCAGCGCGATAAACGTCCGATTTTCTTCGATACCCATGGCGCATAGGGCTTGCATATCTAGACGGAGGAACATGCTGGCAAGTTGGTCTTCTTCTGTACTCTTGGAAGTAACCACGGCAGGTGCGACAACTTTAGAGGCAATTAAGAGTCCTCTAGCATGGCGTATGTGCTGGAGAGCGAAGCCCCCGTTGCCAATGAAATTATCGAAGAAGGCAAGGACTAGACAGGAGATTACAGATGCCCGAATGCTCTTGTTGTGATCAATATGGTTCATCGATTCTCGAAGTCCCTGAATAGCTTTCTGGTACTGGTGAAGTGCAAACTCTCGGTGCGAGCCGTGAGACGTATCCATCCGATGACTACCGCAGAGAGATCGATCCGTACTTCTAGCTAGAGCTCCAATGGCGACAATTGCATGACGAACGGAGAAGTTAGTTCGGGATTCTTGTAGGGCAACACCTCGCCAGAAGAAAGCATCGTGTCCTTGTAGGTGAATGGACACATCGCTTATGAAGCTCTGGAAGTATCGTTCTTCTTCATCATAGAGGTCAAGAGAAAGCGAAGATGTATACAAAGATGCAGTTGGCGACGAGGATGGTGATGATGAGGAGGATATGGATCTCGGTCGTATTGGTGCAAGTGCTAATGGAGCTGCAGAAGGAAGGTTGACGACATGATCATAGCCATCACAGTGCCATCCTGACTTCAAGCAACGGTGACAGCTCGGCTTCTCCTCTCCACATTTCAGTCTTCTGATCCTGTTTCCATATCATCAGCACCAAATGGCTCGTCGCGACATGGGGTGAAAACGTACTTGCAAGTGACGCAACCAGTTTTACTTCTGGGAGTTGAGGCTCTTTTCCTAGCTTTAGGAGGAGCTTTGAGATTTGGGCTGTCCATTGTGATTGAGACAAAAGAAAAGTTGTTTTGGGGCAAGCTAAGCAGTTCACTGACGGGCATTTTCCAGGGCGAGAAGTTGGCGACAATGGATTTATAAAATGATATTCAGCACCGGAGGAAGCTATCAACTTTGCGGTAGTCGCAACTCATGTGCCGTCAAGCGGCGTCCCGGGTAGGCCGTCCCCCCCGTGGGCACAGATGAGCCATGCAACGCATGCAGGACACCGCCTGATCTGTTACGTCCACAGGGAGTCACTTGTGCTCGCCACGACCGAGAATGAAACACCCTTCACGGCGAGGAACTTGGCATATCAATTGGGGGCTACAGGCTGTGCAGATAATATAGGTTGGGCTTGTGGATGGATGCTCATCTTGCAGCTCCCCTCCTCCATGTAGAAATCCATGTCCTACTCCTGAAGAGGACTTTGTTCCGATGCACTTGATGTTGGAGATGATGGACCTGAAGGTCGCAAAGTGACGAATAAAAACGAGGCGGCAGCAGCACAAGCAAGGGCAAGTACAGGGGTGAAATGAGAAGTCGGGATGCTATAGGGCTGAGCCAAAAATGGAGAGATTGACTAATAGGCTCCCACAACCCTCCCACCCTGACCAAGCATGCAGGCTTGAAGAGCAACTCTAACTACATTGAGGAATCATCGACAACTTTGTCAGGCGCTTGTTAGCGCTTCTCAGGCCCTGGAAAGAAACAAAATGACCCGGAATAACTCCATTGCTCACTTGAGATGAAGATATATGTCGAAGGAAAGTCTGTAAATAATGTTACGGGGTTTTAAAGGACGAAATGTATCGAGATCTGAAAATAGACGAGAAAATAGGAGGGCGCTATATTTAGCGACATGGCATTTGTAAGTCACCATGCCCAATTTGACTAAGCGAAGCGGTGAGTCCAGGCAGGAAATTTATTTCTACCCCGCCAAAGTGTTCAGAGCATCCATCCATCCATCTCACGCAAACAACATCCCTCGCACCACCCTACATTCTCCCTGCACGACGACCATCTGCACCTCTCCGCAGGCAGCCACCTTACTCTTGGCATCCTCAATATGGCCGAGAACATCTACGACGAGATAGAGATCGAGGACATGACGTACGATCCAGCCTTGGAGATCTACCACTACCCTTGCCCCTGCGGTGACAGGTTTGAGATCGCCATCGCGGACTTAAGGGACAACGAGGATATTGCAGTATGCCCGAGCTGTAGTTTGATGATCAGGGTTATTTTCGAAGTGGTGAGTCCTCATTATACCTAGACACGTACTTCCGTCCGGCATAGCAGCAGCGCCGGAGTGACTCTCCGAAGAATGAACGCCCCGGACATATCAGATAGATGGCAGGTAGACAAAAAAAGGACCGTGTCTCTTGACATGCATATCTGCGTCTGGGGAATAACACAAATGCTATTCTATATAGAGCTAACTGGCATGTCAATAGGATGATCTTCCAAAGCCAGAAGAAGAGAAGACTACAGCCGAAGAAAATACGCAAATTCCCATCACGGCCTGATTCAGCCCCGAACGCCGGCGGAAGCAACCGTCTACCGCTCTGCCACGCAGCAACATATCATTATGAGACCAGTCGTATTTCCGGGCGAATTGGAATGGCACGTTTCCGCCCTGCAGAACATTTACAAGGCCCCCTGGATGAGGTTGCAGCCCTACCAGCATGGAAAGAGAACCAAGCACCGGCAAGCTGGCGCCTAAAGGACCAACACCGATAAGCTCCCGAAACACATGGACAAGCAACATCCAAACAGTGGCGCAATGTTCTGCGAACAAGAGGCACAACGCTTCTGGCGTGAAGGTCATAATTCCTGACTGGGTCGAAGCTGCATTCAAGTGCAGATGCAGCCCTAGTCTGCCGCGACGGCAAAGAGGCCACGGCCAACTTAAGCGAACCGGCAACCTCTATCTCGAGGTTTTCGTGTGTGATATACTCAGAAATACACCGCTTAACACGTTGAAATGGCACGGAAATTATCATTCTTTCCGGCAATGTTTAACAGCGGCGGCTGTGATTTCCCGTCGTGCTACTGCGCTCTGTTTTTCTTAACTGTCCTTGTGATATTCCGGCTACTTTTCTTGTTGTGTATCGAGCAAGGGCGTCACATTCAAATTTGCATCTCCTTGCCCGCCTCTGCATATTCGTCCTCACGTAAGCCGCGCTTCAGCCTGCATGCCGCGCCTTTATCTCAACTTCTTGACAGCGCATAGCGCATATCTCGAGCTCTTTGTCGAGATTGTGATCACAAGGGCCAAACAGAAGCCTGGGTTGCGAACCTTTCATTCGATCTCCTCACGCAATACCGCCAAAGTCAGTCTCTGGTACCGAACAAGCTGGGGTAATTCTTCCAATCGATGCACGCATCGTACTCAGGTCCTATCACATCTTAGAATTTGGCGCGATCCAACCAACCCCCCCAACACTCCATATGCAAGCCAGAGGCAGGGTTGTGTAACCGGTTTACATCCAAACTCTCGGGCTCGCTTGTCGTACACAGTGACCAATCATTGATGAGCCATATCCATGTGAGGCAATCAAGTCTCCGAACCCGACACTGGATCTCGACTAGGATGCAACAGATCATGGTCCCATCAGCAGGCTCAGTATCTTCACAACAACATCTGGGGCAACCTTTGATAGCTTCGGAGACTTATTGCACGAGGAAGGCGTCCATGCAAATGCAAGCCAGCCTTAGTACCGCGGTTAAGGAGAGACTTTACTGGACAATGATCAAGATGTCGGATTTACGCGGTCAAATATGATTCCGGCACCAAGACTGAGCCGTGAAGGCACAGAACGCAAGAATATGGCCCATAATATTCCCTGGTATCTTTTACCCTCACACTGAACCCGGCAAATAGATGGAGAGCCAAAGATCTGTGGTAGTCTGAGTATTGTTGGAGAGACTCACTCGCAACAAGCCCATCCGATCATCTCTTTAGCCCATAACAGACGAGACGACGACTCGATATCAAAACGAGACATTTTTCTAGAAGTGAAATCGAAGCAGACGAGGCTCGTCAGCCTTACAATATTACGTGGAGGATAATACCCAAGTGGTCAGACCGGTGGATGTTAGACCTGAATGGGCCAACTGCAGTCCAATCATGGCTGATAACCTCCTACCCCTACCAGAATCAGCTTATTCAGACAAGCAGGGGAAAGGGGAGTTTTGATCTTGCCTCGAAGGCTGAAACAAAATGGCTAAGTCGATCATGCGGGGGTGGGATGACAGCTGCTGCAGCCAGTATTGAACTTTACGTGGACACTGCTGCCACCGTCTTACCGACTGCGAAGCTTCTGCTTAAGTAAACTTCCTATTCTAGAACACGAGCTGGATTTGGAAATGCTTGAGTCATTAAGGACTCTCGAATCATTCAGGTACAGGTCAGAGGTACGGTGGAGCCAATCGCAAAGATACAGGCTTCGAGACTTGGTCAGCCAGCGGGGGCCGGGATGCAATAAGGTTACATTAGGCACATCGAAGTTGGAACCAGTATACGTCAGATCTACAGAAGGCCGGGTCGACATTCGATTTCAGGAGACGGAATCCAGCAAGTTGCGTAGTCTGGACGCGTCCTTTCTAGATCATTCCGACACAATCGACGCGGTAAGACCAAGGACCTCGTCGTCGAAGTTACGAGGAACTCCAGGGTCCCAACAATGCTGACGATCGAAGTAAACACCGCTCGGTAAATGCAAACGAGGTAAATCCGAGCCCGAACCCTAAAAACCGGGGCCCGTCAACCGCTGACCGACCTGCGTCCGCTCGTGCAGCGGGAGGCTGTTAGATCTCGGCCCAGCTTGACCTCGCCGTGACAAACCATGTTTGTGTCCGAGTTCGTGCTAAGGAGCGAGAAGCGAAGCCGAGACCAACTTGAACTAAGACCCGAGACGCGAATAGCTAGGTGGACCCTCTGGGCGATACTGGTAATGGGACATCTATCGTGATACTTGGGCATTCCATCCACTCCAGGCACTCGTATCATGACGTCGGTCGACTTGAATATTGGGACTTCAAACCAGAGGTGTGAAAGGGGGAAATTCCCCAGCGCCATGGGTAGTCAGATTCCTCACGAGCAGAATCTGACCAAGAGTGAAATCTCAACTGTTGACAATCTTCTTGCGCACAAAATACTTCTGTAACAGAAAAGAAATTGCGAAAAAAAGAAAATGGTTCTTGGTCTTTCTTCGTCTGCCCAAATTTGCCTTTCTCAAACATCTCCCAAGTGTGAGAGAAAATAAGAGTTCTCAATCTCCTTTCGCGCCATTCATCATTCATTTCTCATCAACTTGAAACTCCGCTCCAAAAATGGATGAAAACAGAATTCGAAGTCTTTCCAGTGAGACTAGTGGAAGTATCTCCTGTCGTCCGACTCTCATGCACACTTTTTCAACGCTCTTTGTCAAAACCTTTGGAGGCAACCTGCTTCTCATTCATTCCATCATTCCCAGTCGCGAGCCACATGTGCAAAAGATCAATTCGACGATCCCTTCTCTATCATCCATCGCCATTAGATTTTAACTTCTTGTAATCCAGAATCTAGACCGCTTCAGGTTTATCTTGTCCTCAACCGCACTTCGCAATCCCCTTCAGACTCAGATGAGGGACGCGGAGCCTTTCTCACTACACAAATCTTCGAATCCAGATGACCTACCAAAATTGTCAAAGAAGCAGACAGAAAATATGAAACCATATATAAAGGCTGGTCCTCCATGACGTTCAATGTTGACCACCCGCCTATCGATGATGATTGAACAACGTCTCAAAGATTTAGAGAGGCAAGGGGAAGACGGTCTACAATGCCTAAGGTTGACTCAGAGCATTATTTACCTACCTCAGCTCAGCAAAACTTGCTGGCTAGGCATTCTGTACGAACGAGTCTCTGCCAAGTACGGCGAAATCGATTGAAGAATCTATGCAGATCTGGTAGCTACTTCCTACTGTGAATGGTACCATCTCTCGTATCCCGAGCATGTATGGATGTCCGATATTCTGATTTAAAAATCTCTACATTCTACCCGTCACTTTGCAAGGCAAGAGACAGTAACGGGAGACTTCTCGATAGTTCAAGCGTATCCTCTTGTGGGAGGAAGAATACATCTTACTTTGTAGCCGCCAGATGGCGGCTTAGTATGGGCTGATGACGCTGTACACCATTCTAGATCTTGCTCACAAACGTCTTTCGTAAGCACGTTTTGACTCGTGTCAACGAACTGGTATGGACCGTCTCCAAATTGCGCAACTTAGATCTACCAGCGCCAGAGAATATAGAAGGCGAATATAGAAGGCGAATATATACAGATTCCAAGAAGCCGAGAATGAGGTTACACATGGAGAGGCGGGTGGACATTCTCGTGGATGGTTTTGGGGCAAGAGGCATGTGGACATATAATAATGTCGCCGTGAGGGCGATGGTGACCCTCGGTCTATAGAATAGAGGTGACGAGAGACAATCGAGCCGGCAGTACATTCATGTGAGGGGATATGTGAGCTTCTGATACTCGATAGAATTGATGACCACTATGAGGGTAGTGGTAGTCTCGTAGCGATGGATTGTCTATCCAGCGAAAATTCATAGTACAAGAAATGAAGAAGCAGAAAGCGGAAGATTATACCAAGACATTTTGATATTTCAGAAGAGCAGAAAGGCAGCAAGGCAGCTAGCTCACTCGATTTGTTGACCAAGATCAACTTTGTGGTATTGGAAAAGGCGTAATCAAAATATGACCAGGGCGATATCCTCAGCAACTCCAACCTACCGACCACCCACCCCTATTCCAGATTCGCACATTTCTATTCCTACAATCCCTATTGTAACCAACAGCGCTCCATCCATTTCCTACTCGTCACTCCACACCGTGAGTCAAATCTCCTAAGAGCACTTATCTACTCTTCAACAGTCCCATCATAACTCTCATCAATCACAATACCAATCTCCTTCTCCAGCAATTCGGTCAATGAGCTACCATCCCTCAGATACACCCATTCGCCACGACCAGTTCCTTCCTTTGCATCTTGTCCTTCGCTTAAAAGCACGTAGTCGTAGCGTTTTGGGCCTGTAATGGGAGATGATAGCCAGATTTGCTTGTTGGGAGGTTGCTTGTTGAGGACGTAGGTTCCGTTTGGTGGGAATGCGAGGGTGAGGACACCGGCCTGTGAAATCGTATTAGTATGTTTGCTTCCCAAGGAACAAGAGTCGAAGCCTAGAGCGCGCAATTGCTGCACTGACTTGCCCACACAGTACACGAATTGCGTATCGGCATATAATATGCATGCGTTACACGCAGGATACAAGAAAGTACTTACGCTATATTCCACATCAACCTCCTCCCTCTCCTCCTGCAACTGCTCCAGCTTCTCAATCAAACCATTCAGATACGCGTCTGATAGCTCATGATACTCCTCGATCGAAATATCAGCTGGCTCGGACGACGACGTGGGCTCGTAAGCTTCGGGCTCCGACTCCTTTGGTGGTGGATCTGCGGATTCCGGAGAAAGACCTTTGAGTGTGCGTGGTGTCGTAGAGAAAGCTCTGCTAGATAATGGAGCTCCTGAGGAGATATTATAGCTGCTCTGGAGGAAAGAGGAGCTTGTGATGGTGGTTGCGCGGAGGGGGTGGGCTGTTCGTAGAGCTGTGCGGGTGGGACTGACGAGCTTCGAGAGCTTGAGGATGTTATTTGGGCGGACCATTGTCTAAAGATTCGTGAACGAGTGAGGGTGGTGTATGGTTTATGGGGAGTATTGTGGTCGATTGATCGTTGGAGATGGTTGTACGATGGATGATGCAGCGGATGAAGTGGATGAAGCTTGGGGATAAAGTGACCTGGAAGGTTGGAAGTTGGAGCTGCTCCAGCTACCCCACATTTCGCTTGTTGAGGTGGCTCCAGCTTCAGATTCAAGGTTCAGCCTTCTCTCCTCGGCAGGCCAGCCTCATTCAAATCAACATCCGCCTTGTCAACAACACTGCATACGACTCGAGTCCTCCGGTTATCAAAGACGCACCCCATAACGAAGACTTGCTACGGCATCAGACACTTGCAAACATGATAAACGCCGTTCTAGTATTCAACAATGCAGGACAACCCCGCCTCACGAAATTCTATACCCAGCTGGTAGATCCCCCTCCTCTCCTCGTCCCTCCTCCACTCTCTAACACAATCAGGAGACATCCGTCCAGCAACGCCTGATCTCCGAAATCTTCGCTCTAGTCTCCCACCGCCCCTCAGGATCCTGCAACTTCCTCCCTCTCCCACCCCTCCTCGCCAGCTCCGGCACCTCTCACACCCCCTCCCACTCCAGCACACCTCACAACGACGTTCCCTCCCTCGTAACATACCGGCACTACGCCACACTTTACTTCATCATCATCTCCACATCGACGGAATCGCCTCTCGCCCTGATTGATCTAATACAGGTGTATGTCGAGGCGCTGGATAGGCTGTTTGAAAATGTCTGCGAGTTGGATCTGATCTTCAATTTTGAGACGTTGCATGCGACGTTGAGTGAGATGGTTGTGGGTGGTGTGGTGGTCGAGACGCAGTTGGAGAAGGTGGTGGAGGGTGTTAAGTTGCAAGGGAGGGTTGCGAAGAGGCCGGTCAATGAACGTGGTGGTGGAATGGGTCTTGGTGGGAGTGGATTTGGATGGGCGGGGAGGTGAGGTTGGATGGTGTAGAGGAGTTTTATATCTTTGGGGAAGAGGAGATTTTGATCTGAAAGAGGAAGGGGAAGGGGCTTGAAGTGCTGCTTACGATATCTTACAGAGGGACAGAGGGGTGCGGCAGGGGAGGATAGTTTGCTTGAAAGTGCTGCTTCGAGGATGAGAGACATCATGAAGGTTTGGATGTGCGTGAAGCATTGCCGGAGACTGCCAAGGGGAAGGTGACATGATCGAAAGCACTACAATAGCAGGGGTGTAGTGCTGGCGCGCAGAGCATTCGTCACAAGAGGATCGAAAGTAAACAAATGCCAAGCAGTGCTCTTGATCAGAGTTCATTGCAACACCTGCAAAGAAACCCTCAAGTCCTCCTATATTGGAGTGGTGATTTAATTTCTGTTTGGGTACCAGTAAGCAGTCTTCCGCTGCCTATTTGGCTGTAATCCCTCTTCTGTCCTTCCTGATCATAGATTCTTATCAGCATTGACATGCCTCTATTCGTCGAGTTTGGCTTTGCCTGGACGAGGACATTTCTGGTCTCTTCCGACCATCTCGAGTGAGACCTCGTTTCCACAAAGCCTTTTGATATAATTCAACAACGCCATGCTTATGCTTTCGTTCCAGCCCAAATACCCGAACATATTCATACATGCCCCTTCCCTTCTCCTGTTTCCCTCATCTCGCATTGCTCGTACTCGTACCCGTCCTCGTTGTCTCCTCCGCATCTGATTTCCTCGCCTGATCCTTCGTCCATATATCGCCCGTCAACCCAAAGAACCAAGAACGGATCTGCAGACGGAATATCAGCACATGTCCAAGTACCCTCTCTGTCCACCTGAAGTAAAGTAAAGCACGGGAAACCTACCCCTTCAAAAGGCTTATGCTCCGGATTCCCCTGCGAATTCCAATCTAGGAATAAAACGCCATAGACCGCAATAACTACATTCATCAAATTAGCATCTACCCAGCAGATTTCTCTCTTCCCCCTCTCCACTTCTATTCCTCCCCCCAGCCCCGCCTCCCCTCTCCCCCAGAATCCAAGATCCAGCAAAAGAAAAAAAATATCTCATAACATACAGACAATACTCCCCATCTGCACAACCTTAACCGCCTTCGTCCACCTCGGCCTCGCCCACTTTAGCTTCGCGCGCCTCTTGTATTTGCGCTCGAGTCGGAACTGGTGTTTGCGGTCTATCTTGGAGAAATCGGGCGGCCAGAGGTGTGTTGCTTTGTACGGGTTGGTGTATACATTAATGGGAATTTTGGGTTGGGCGGATCGGAGGATGGATGTGGCGCGGAACATGGTTGGAGATATGGTGTTGTTTGGGATCGGGGGGTGGTTTGGAGGTCGTGATGGAGCTTGAGGTTGAGCTTCGAGTTTAAGCTTCGAGCTGCGAGGCTTGGGCGGAAGTCGGGCTTTTGTGGGGCCTGGGATTTGTGGCAGCAATCTGGCGAGCTTGCAACGAGCCGAATGTCAATAAAAGCCCTGCACAATTCAACTGGTAGAGTGAACGAGAGAAGTTTTTCAAATATGTGCAACAAAGCATAGAGATAAAAGTCAGTGCTTCACAGCTAGGAAAGAAATAATGAATAGTTTTAGCTCGTACAATTAGACTTGATACCTAGAGAGGCTGATTGTGATTTATGATTTCATTAATGATGCTACACAGGTAAAGCAATTAGTAGAAATTGACTATGATAACATTGTTCGTCCTTCCTTTCGAATAGACACCAAATTATATGGTATCCAGTTCTCCGCCGTAAGAATGGTGAATTTCGAATCAGGAACGTGCTTTGATATAGAAATTGACGTAGGTCCTCATCGGCGCTGTGATATTGTCCTGACTGTTGACAGTGGTCCAAAATGTCTTTTCATTCTTCTTTGAGGCATAGAAGGGTCCGATACCAAGCGCATTTGAATCAGTAGCATGCGGTACTCTAGCCGCAATACCATTCGACGAGTGCCCTACTTCCATCTGGGGGCCTAGCTTTGGCTCAAGGTCGATTCGTTGTACGCTAGCTCCAGTCTCAAGAGTCTCTACTCCTACAACGGCCTCTTGCGCATTTCTCCAGGCGTCTGGTATACCGATCGCAGACCATTGAAGCGAGCCAGCTCCACAGGTATTCCAGATCGTCTCTGTTTCTGGAGCAATGCCCACTCTGCGGCGCTGGAATCGGTCGTTGTCCAAAACGGGATCGAACATTGGTCCATCCATGCGCGGATTTCGAAGATCTGCTCCTCGTAAGAATCGACCACCGAGATTGGGGATGTTGCAGTGTGTGTTCTCGAAGCCACCCCAGGCATAGTTAATTTTCTGGCACAACTCCGGGTAGTCGCTGCGGGCGACGAGACGACCATCGCATAACAGCCAGGATGGGTCATCGATGATGTCCATCGTGGCGATGATTCCGCTCACTGGAAGGGTAGCATGTTTACGCCCTGCGATGTAGTAGTTCACAGCAGCGTTCTCGGGTCTAGTTTCCTTTGCGAATCCAGTCCATCGTTGGGTAGTGCGATAATCACCATCGGCCATGTTGGTAGATCCTGAGAACAAACCGCAATCGACCATGTGGCTGCGGCCATCCTCTATATAAGTTCGTGGGAAATGCGGTATGGACACTTCCCATTGATTGACATTGGTACCATAGCGCTGATTTGTCCCGGCGAAGTCTGCACCTTGCGTTGCGTCCGGCGCTGTTCGCCTGCTGCTATCCGGATCGTAGAGAGCATCTCGGTTGTGTAGCACTCCACGAACGAATAATCCACGAAGTTCTGGCACATAGACGTTGTCCTTATCTGTGAGTGCCAAAGTGTTGTATCTGGTTCCAAGAAGAGAAAAGAGCTCGGGAAAATCGGCCTTTGGCATCTTCCCTCCGTCACATTTGAGCCAGGGCGACATTTGTGATGCAGTGCTGACGCCCTCAGCAGCTCCTATAGGGATCACAGCCCCGAAAGGAATCTCAGCATCTGCTGCGATCTTTTGGAGAAAGTTGAGAGCTGTGTTCTTGGGCCTGGTCTCTTGGTCGCCACCAGCAGCTGTGAATGGCATTGCATCGTTCTGCCATTGAATCATGGAATGTGTACTCCATTCGTTCACTCTGGCTTTGTCGGTTGGTATACGGGGTACTCCGACCTTAATGTTGATAGTTTCGGTAGTGGGAGCTTTCCAACTTGAACAGCTACTTGATTTCATAACGCTCCTAGCTGCATGGTCTGTCGTGCTTCCTACTTCGGTTAACGATTTACCACGTCTAGCTAGACGATGGTTACATACCACATAAGAACATGCCTCTGAGATCTGGGGTTGTGCCGGTTCCATCGCAAAGTTGCCAGCCGCGGAGGGCATTGACATTGTCCGCGGCATAGTAGATGATTGACCCCACTGGGAGTGACATTGTATGGAGCTTGCAATGAACGAAATTTGAAATTTATGTAACAGTTCGGGAGTTGGTTGTTGACATGATCTTACCAAGCATTCTTGAAAGAGGAAAACCTGAATTTATGACTTAAAGCAAAAGGAAGCCACTATACAAGCTCCGTGAAGCAATACTTATACCGAGGTTATGACCGCCCACAGTGGTCAGATAGTCATGATACAAGCCGCGGACCATTGGATGGATATACACCCATAATGAAATTGAAGTAGCACTGCATCGAAGACTTATGAATGGTCTGATCTTCTGATGAACGTTGACAACATTCTTTGCCCATAACCACAGAGACCCTTGACTGACAACATCGAAGCCTTTAATATGAGGATTCGTGATAGAGGTTGTGGTGGCGGAAGGACCTCAAGGTCGTGTCGGATGAGGATAAAGAACCTCGAAGTCAGGGCAAAACGTGGCCCGTGCACGCCAGCGCGACCCCACCAAGTCTAAATTTGATGTTTTGGCTGTGAGACGAGGAGAGAGGAAGAGAAGAGTCAACAGGACGGCGAAGGGTGACTCAACAACAAAACACTACAAAACTCGAGTCTTCACGCCTGCGAGATCTTCAATATATCTGCAATCATGGCGGCCACGGTCGAGAGTGCGGCGAAAGCCTTGGAGACTGCCACAATCTCCAAGACCAAAGAATTGAAGGGCGTAAGTACCCCGCCATTTGCTCCAGACGACAATATTTCTAGAACAAGAGCTCTGCTGATGCATGAAAATACCACAGACCGAGAAACGAGATACCCTCATTGCTATCGAGAAGAAATACCAGAAGAAGTGGGCGGAAGATGGCGTCTTTCAACCCAATGCTCCCTCCACGACCGAAATACCCCTCGATTCAATTTCCGCCGCAGAAGTACGAAGTCAGCACCCGAAGTTCTTCGGCACAATGGCCTATCCATATATGAATGGAACCCTCCATGCTGGTCACAGTTTCTCTGTCAGTAAAATCGAGTTTACAGCCGGATTTGCGCGCATGCAAGGAAGGCGGACTTTGTTCCCAATGGGATTCCATTGCACGGGTATGCCAATCAAGGCGTGTGCCGACAAGCTCATCAACGAGGTCAAACTATTCGGAAAGAACTTCGAGGGATATACAGAGGAGGATGCGGCGGAGGACAAGGCAAATGCGACAGCGACGCCCGCGCCAACCACCCATCATGAGGATGTCACAAAATTTACTGCAAAGAAGGGAAAGGCTGCGTCGAAGGTTGTCAAGATGAAGTACCAGTTCCAGATCATGCGAGCTTTGGGAATCCCGATGGAGGAGATCCACCAGTTTGCAGATCCGAATCACTGGTTGGACTTCTTCCCTCCCTTGTGCAGACGAGACCTTACGAATTTTGGATGCAGAATTGATTGGAGACGCTCGTTTGTTACTACCGACGCAAACCCCTACTACGATTCTTTCGTCCGGTGGCAGATGAACCGTCTTAGAGAGTTGGAAAAGATCAAATTCGGAAAGAGATACACCATTTATTCACCCAAGGATGGACAGCCATGTATGGACCACGACCGCAGTGAAGGGGAGGGTGTTGGACCGCAGGAATACACGGCCTTGAAGTTAAAGGTCAAGGAATGGGCACCTGATGCGGAGAAGGCGCTCAAGGGCAAGGTTCCCGAGGATGCTAGTGTTTACTTCGTTCCTGCGACACTCAGACCCGAGACAATGTACGGCCAGACGTGTTGTTTCGTCGGACCAAAGATCACATATGGCGTTTTCAAGCTTTCCGAGAAGGAATTTTACATCATCACCGATAGAGCAGCGCGAAATATGGCGTATCAAGGAGTCTTCCCCAAGAATGGGGTTTTCGAGAAGGTTGCGGATGTAGTTGGCGCGGCATTTGTTGGTACTCTTGTTAATGCTCCGCTCTCGGTCTACAAGGAGGTCAGAATTCTTCCTATGGACAACGTTCTTCCTACCAAGGGCACTGGTGTTGTCACCTGTGTTCCATCTGACAGTCCTGATGATTTCGCAACTGTTACCGAGCTTGCCAAAAAGGCAGATTACTATGGAATCAAGAAGGAGTGGGTCGATTTGGAGATTCTACCTATCATCGAGACACCATCTTATGGTAACTTGACTGCACCGTTCTTGGTCAAGAAGCTCAAGATTTCATCACCAAAAGATACCAAGCAGCTTGAGGAGGCCAAGGAACTCGCATACAAGGAAGGATTCTACCAAGGTATCATGTGCTATGGGGAGTTCAAGGGTGACAAGGTCGAGGTCGCCAAGCCAAAGGTCAGACAACAACTTTTGGATGCTGGTAATGGGTTTGCCTACTCCGAACCAGAGAAGAAGGTCGTCAGCAGATCTGGAGACGATTGCTGTGTTGCCCTTATGGACCAGTGGTATCTCGATTACGGAGAGGCATCTTGGAGAGCTACTGCATTGGAGTATGTGGACAACAAAGACGGCAAGGGTCTCAACACATACTCACAAGAAACCAAGAATGGCTTCGAGGGTGTTCTCAACTGGCTCAACCAATGGGCTTGTGCTAGGACTTACGGTCTCGGGTCAAAACTCCCTTGGGATCCTCAGTTCTTGGTAGAAAGTTTGAGTGACAGTACCATCTATATGGCATACTACACCATTGCCCATTACCTCCATGCTGATATCTTCGGAAAAACTCCTGGCTTGGGCGGTGTCAAACCAGAGCAGATGACTGACGAGGTCTGGGACTATGTCTTCGCTCGCCGAGATCTCAGCGATGAAATACTCAACAGCAAGATCTCGAAGGAAGTTCTTGCTTCGATGCGCAGAGAATTCGAATACTGGTACCCATTGGATCTCCGTGTATCAGGAAAGGACCTCATTCCTAACCATCTCACCTTTTTCCTTTATATCCACATCGCCATTTTCCCACCTGAATATTGGCCATCGGGTATTCGCGCCAACGGTCACTTGCTCCTCAACGGAGAAAAGATGAGCAAGTCCACAGGCAACTTCATGACTCTCGAGGACTTGACGAAGAAGTACGGTGCCGATGCCAGTCGAATTGCCTTGGCAGATGCTGGTGACGGAGTTGCTGATGCAAACTTTGAAGAGGATGTCGCTGATACAACTGTTCTCCGTCTCTTCAACTTGCGTGAGTGGTGTGAAGAGCAAGTCAAGGATCAAGACAAGCTTCGAACAGGACCTAAGAATGATTTCTTGGACGCTCTCTTCGAGAACGAGATGAACGGTCTTGTCCATGAGGCGAAGAGACATTACGAGAGCACCGACTATAAGCTCGCTCTCAAGTCCGCATTCTACGACTTCACAACCGCTCGTGACTTCTACCGTGAAGCCAGCGTTGCTGCCGGTATTAAGATGCACAAAGACCTTGTCCTCCGATTCATCGAATTGCAGGCTCTTCTGCTCACTGTCATCGCGCCCCATTGGTCAGAGTACATCTGGCTTGAACTCCTCAATAAGCCAACAACCATTCAAAACGCTCTCTACCCAGATGTCCCTGCACCTATCGCATCACTTACCGCAGCACGTGAATACGTCCGCGCCACATCCTCAAATATCACATCTGCTGAAGCCGCGCAGCAAAAGAAGAAGGCGAAGGGCAAGGATATTGGATATGATCTCAAGAAGCCCAAGAAGCTTACCATCTTCGCCGCAGCAAAGTTCCCAGCTTGGCAAGAGAAGTACATCGATCTCGTTCGCGAGGCTTGGAATCCTGAGACACAGTCCGCTAATGACAAGGAGCTCATGGGCAAGATTTCCAAGATGGGGGAGATGAAGAAGGCTATGCCTTTCGTTCAAGCACTCAAGAAGAGACTCGTCGCAGGCGAGAAGCCAGACGTTGTCTTCTCGCGCAAGTTGGCTTTTGATGAAGTGGCCATTCTCTTGAACATGGTGCCTGGTCTCAAGAAGGCAGCTGGTTTGTCGGTCGTAGATGTCATTCGTGTTGATGAGGGTGGCAAGACCGGTGTCCTTGCCGGGGAGGAGAAGAAGCTCGATACCCTTCCACAGAGTGCTGAGAGTGCTGTTCCGGGGGTTCCGACGTTCAATTTTGTGAATGTGGAGGTTTGAGACCTGTGAGTGAGTAGTACTGTGTGCGATTTGCTGGCTCTTGAAAATGGCTGGGATTTGCGCAATTATGAATGGAAGTTGTGAATGATAGAGGATATGTTTCGAATTGTGGCATCGCGAATATAAAAGCGTGCATGGAGTTCTGTTGATATTTACTGCTTCTCGTGCGTTCATTGGTCCAGCCTTGATTTCTGTCTGCCAATACAGCGATGACCCCCCCCCCCTCCCCAATTAACCTTCCGAGCCGCAATGCACGTTCTTTACAATCTGCTGTTCTGGTCTGCTTATTAGCCCAACCTCCAATCTGACTTCCCAATCATTATTGTGTAGCAGACGAGAACCTCCAGACCATCACGCATGTCTCTGCCATCTCTCCATACATCCACGATACACATCACGATCACGATCGATCTCGCGCCTTTTCCATTGATTATTCGCTCATCCCAGTCCATCACAAAATCCCAGAGGTGGGATGATTTTTCCTGCTCGACTCGGCTCTGTTTACCGCACCGCCCTGTCATTCGTCTAAAATCTCGCAATGTTTATTGTTTGAAACCAAGGAACATCCCCTGTCCTTTTCAAAGTTACCTCGCTTAAAATCCACACCTCACTTCTCATGCGCCGTGACGCAGTGACCCCTCACCAGCCACCTCATTCTTTCGCCTCCCCTGTTCAGAACTTGTCTTTCTTCCAATGATAGCGTGGAATATATATTATGGCTGGTAAACAACGGGAGGCAGATGAGAACAAGCCAATCGGTGAGGCTATCGAGATAGGTGATGTGGCGTCGATGACAGGAATGATATGAGGACGCAACCAAGATTTCGAGAATTCTTTGAGGTTGGTTTAACGTCTTGCCTTGCCTTTCGACCATTCAGCGAGCTTGAGGTAGTTCCCGCCGCCTTCAATTTTCCTGCTGTCAAGACCCAATCTACTCTCCTAGTCCAAACGGTCACGGCTATGGTTGCCGACTCGTGGCTGGGCTGATAGTCTGTGGAGAAAAACGTGCTTCTGTTCCCTCAAATCCAGTGGAAGCAAGCTGCTTTTCCAGCCCAGTGAGTGGAAAGCAGGTAGCGGAGTGGCTGAACAGGGCAGGTGGAAGCAGTGAGGGAAAATGCTAGCTAGTACACAAGCTTTCGCGGTGAGAGATCATTGCTGCAGAGCTTGGAAGCAGGCCTGCTTACCTTGTCTGTCTGCGAGCTCGTCAACCACATCTACCCTGCATATTGCCCTGGCGGGGTAGCTATGATGGCATTTGCACTCTGCATATCCTGGCCCGGTTCTTTTCTAACCAGGGAATGGGCACTTTTTCCTTCACGATGTCTGCCCAGTGGTGGTGATGCCATGTTTTTGCGCTGTGCTGTTTCTTGGTTGGTTGTCGGCTGGTGAGGAGGATAAGTAGGTGTATCCCAACCTCTTGTTTCGTACTCTTTTCTCTCGTCTATATCCAACGCATCCATCCAGACATAAGTATCTCTGTCGATATCTGCCATCCATCTCTTAACTCCTCGTCTCCATCGACATCTTTCTTCGCCTCCCTCCACATCCACACATCACCAGGATCATCTCCCCATACACCAGCAAAAATGGCACGCTTCACCACCACCAGCCTGCTGCTCCTCGCAGCAACATCAACAATCAATGCCCAAGACAGCACCACCATCTCCGTCTCCGGTATCTCCACCACCCTCGTCCTCCCCGCCTGGCCCTACCCCACCACAACGCTCGAAAGCACCACGACGCTGTATAGCGGCATGACAACAACCACAACCACAATCCTGCCGTCCACAACCGCAAGCGAAGACTCATCCTCCGCTCCCGCTTCTAGCTCAGACAGCACTTCAACATCAACCGTCACTTCAACAGCGACAGAAGACAGCACCTCAACCATTATCGTAGCACCAGTACCAACAGACGCAACAAGTCTACCCGTCACTACATATACGCCCGGCCCCGCCCAATCATCATTCGTATCCTCGCTTCTAAGCGATCAGTCAAGCATCAACTCTGAAATCTCAGCTTCTCTTTCAGCAACTGCCTCGTCTCTCACCTCCGTCGTCTCATCCGTTATCGCGAGCGTGACGTCTGAAGTTGCCAGTGCTACATCTGACATTCCTACTTTGTCTGCTACGACTACCGCTACTGCTATTGCGACGGTGACGCCTACGACGTTAGTTGTTGTGGGAGGCACTGCGACGGCGTCGACGGGCTTTGGAGGTAATGCGACGAGTACGGCTGGGGGACCGGAGTTTACTGGTGCGGCGAATGTGTTGGGGAGAGGGAAGGAGATGAGTGTGTTGGGGTTGATGGTTTTTGTCGTTGGGGGGTTGGTTTTGTAGAGTGGGAAGAGGAGATGGGGAAAGTGTGATGGATGCATGAGTGATGAGTTTACGGATTTATGGTTTCTTGGTCTGAATGATGAGCTTGGAGTTTTCTTTTGGTGGCTGGTTGGTAGCATGGGAGTTTGGTTGCATATTTATATGTTTGCATGTGCGATGGATGTAGTGTGTTCGTTTCTAATAATTACTTAATTATCTAATGGACCAATATGAAAACATAAAACCGATTTGTATGCTCTGCTGCTTCCTTTGCATGAACATTGTCGTACCGTGACGCCTGGCTGCATGACAGAATGAAATTTACAGAGGCAAAGGGGGCCAAGACAAAATGAGCCAAGACAAAGGAGGAGGGGACAAAGGGGGAAGTGATGGAAAACATAATCTTTGATTGGAAGCATTCCATGGCCGGATAAAATATTATTTCTTCATTGTCTAATTGTCTAAATATCTACCTATTCATGTCTCTTCGACTATTATTGGGCTTCTTTCATTGCTGGGAAGTAGAGCCACTAGGACGCCTGAATCTTGGGAGAAGTTAGCGATCAATTCAAAGGAAGTGATGCGATCCAAATGACGGAATTTGAACAGTAATCAGACAGCAGTTGGTACTTTTTGAGTCCACATATAGTTCAGAACAGGTCTGTGAATAAGTTGTATCATCATGTTACTGAGGGAAAGAGAAAAAGAAACGTGATTTTCAACATACCATTGCATTGCCCTGATGAAATATTGGTTGATGTGAAGGTCAGGGCCACCTTCACTCTATTCTTCTCTTCTTGAAGAATGAGTCAACCGTCTTCTGTTTTGTGTCATGCTCTAGACTTCCAATCCCACCTCTGGTCTTTTTCAGACCAACGAGGTGCTCCTTACTGTTCACTGCTTTGACCAACAGTGACATGTCCAGGGGCTGATGAGGTGGATTGAGAGTTTCCGGTATGTTAGGCGGTGTGGTTGAAGGCTTCTGGGGAAGATCGGACGTGCCTGGGGAGATCTCGGATATCGGAGCTGGCTCAGTCTTCTCCACAGGCGCAGGTACAACCTTTGCTTCTCGTTTGACTTCGAGATCCAAATATCCAGTATTCGACCAGCCACCAAGGTGTTCCAAACCAAAGCCGTTCCCAGCTGGCTGTATACCTTGACTAACGGACACCTTTGAAGGATGGAAGCGCTTCAGGATAGCCCGCCACAGATGGCTTAGGATTATGCCGTGGGCCACGATTGCGACAGTATGTTCTTCCGACACGGCGTGCAGTAAAGGAGTAAGGTGTGTATCAATGAAGGTGTCCGATCGAGCCTTCATCGACTCCTTGCTCTCGACATCCTTGAAGCCTGGATCATTTCGATGTACTTCTTGGTGTGCCGCCTTGCCCGACTGATTACCTTCCTTCGGTCGCTCAATGAACGATTTCCCTTCGTAAAAACCGAAGTCTTGCTCTCGGAGGACTTCCAACTTGGTTGTTTCCATGGGAGCATGGGATTGAGCGACGCGAATGGCTTCTGCAGTCTTGAACGCGCGTTGCAGATCCGACGAGAAGATATGGGAGATCTTGACATCGGTCGTGGCTAGATGCGTAGCCAGTCGGTTGGCTTGTAGGACACCGTGATTCGTAAGGGCAGAATCGGTGACGCCAGCACTGTGATGGTTAGCTAGATCGATATATTAAGAGTGCGTTGCTTACTAGACCGAGGCTACATTGTGTACGGTCTCGCCGTGTCGAATAAGAAGAAGCCTCATCCTGCCACCATGGTAGGATGGGTGGTTGTTGAGTTCAGCTGCGAATCATGCTTGATATGCAGGTGGAAAGAAAGAAAGGAGAAAAAGATCGCGACGAGCAGAAAAGTGCTGGACAATTTTAGCGAGGCGCTAAGCATTTATTGCCAAGACTTTCGTGACTTCCGACCTCAGACCAGCAACGAGACGACATCCTATCAACATCACATCAACATTGCTATTATTTGCTCCAATCAAACCACTGACCGCCTTTCTCTCATAGCTAACACCTCGCTAGAATTCCACATACACTGATCCGAAGCCATCGTGTATCCGAGGAATGAATTGAAGCAGCAGGCATCCTTCAACAGATCGAGCTCCAACCATCAGCTTCTGGTATCAGGACGTTGAGACATTTGGAGCACCGCTCGCAAACTGACTGGAAACCCGGGGACCAGGATGGATACCACCCTTCAAGCCATCCAAGCGGCCGTCGCGGTTCCATTGACCGACATTGCTCTCATTATCGGCCTCGTCCTACTCTACCCCTGCATCTTACACTGGATGAACCGTGACGACGAGGCTCTGCACGTGGAAGAGACCGTTGCTCACGTCTACCTGGTATTCCTGGTGGGTTTCTGTGGCTTCACGTGGATCTGGCGTGGTGTTTTGGCAGACATGCAGCTGGATTTTGTGCCTTGGATCAAATACGGAACTCTTGTGATGCCGGCGATGGCACATGAGATTGTGATGAAGTGGGCTATTTCGAATCATGTGGCTCGCCCTGAGCAGATGAACGATCCTTTCAAGGTGCAATATGCCGTCTCCATTATTTTCGTGGCGTTTTGCTGGACATTTCTATCGAACATGGAATGAAGCGACCTTCTGGCCATCCGAGATCGATCCCAGCGTCCCAAACACAAAGTTCGAACAAGCTGATATCCAGAGGGGTCGGGTATGTGGCATTCTTCGCAGAAAGCCTCTTCCTCACTCCGGATCCAATCCACGGGCTCGGGCATTCTGACCGAACGGAACCAAGTTGTGGCACATCGCTATACCTGACAAGAGTCTCTTCGCCAATTCACAACGGCCATTCCTAGTCAATTTGTTGGTGGGCATATCAAGCGGCTTGCTAGCGCTCTGAGGTCGAATTCAGATGGCTTCTGGCTCCTTGTGCTTATACTGACCAATAGGGGTCTGAGAGAACTTCGAGAGATCCATTCCTGCAGTTTCAAGCCAGGACGTCATCACTCGCTTTTCGGTCTTTCTTTTGTTGGATTTGTATCAGTAATTCTGAGCGTTCCTGTGTTCTTCGCATAATCGCTCTTCAATCTGGGTGTCTTGCACCGAACATCTGACTGGCTCCATTGGTAATCAATAGCTCAGTGCGGAAGCATTTGGCCTCTTCTGGGGGCGTCGACCTTACGGGATCCTTTTCGGCATGTTGGATGCGGGGTCCCGTCAATTCCGGGCTTTCTAGCGTATCGTTGAAATGCACTCAGTCTAAATGTCCTGTGAGAAGGCTGTATGCAATACTTGTCTTTATTCTGCTCGTACATTGTCCTTTCGTTTCACACGCTTCTTAGTCCAGTCTCGAAGCTGTGGCTTGCTGTGCCACGTTACTCGTGCTAAATGTAGAGACCAAGGGATGCTTAGTTGTCTTCCTTAGCATTCAGTGACGCTCTTGCCTTCATGCAAGATGGTTTTCGAATTTTAATGGAGACTGCGGTGTCCATACACGAACTCAATCACAGTGCTCCATTCCTCTGAGTCGCGCGCTTTATTGCCTGCAACTAGATGCAATCGACCAGGGTGGCATCTCTTCGCACATGCCTGGGCTGGTCCCACGGGTTGAAGGTCTCTTGGCTGTTGTCCTTGCTCGCAGTGTTGTCATTTCCTTCCTCATTGTCATATCAACGGCCCTGCCTGCCTCTACTGTTCGAGACGCGTCTTTCTCCTACAAGCATCCAACCACTCTTGTCATACTGCCTGAGAGGTCTCTGAGATACCCCCACTAGGCTGTGTTGCGGTACTGGGTACGAAACTTACTGCAAGCTGTGGGCGTCTCTGCGCTAACGTGCTTCACCACCTTCACGAGCCTCCACCACCCTCAACCACAACACCACAGAATCTACTTTCCGCAACACAACAACCACGCCATAAAACCTTCAAAACTCTACTGCATAATAATCTAGAAGGTACATAGTATCATTTCCCATAGTTTTACGCTCTAACTTGCAAGTAAGTTGTTTGCCCACTCACTTTGTCCTCAAGTCACTTGTTCTGGGCTCAGAGGATCAGGAGGCTGCCCTCGCTTGAGCAGACGCACTTGGAGCCGCTCAGATCCCAGCCATCACCTCCACTTCATCTTCAGACCCAGTTCATTTTCATCCTCTCACTTCCACTTTGGATGTTCACATCCACCACTTCACTTTGCAGCGTATGCATGCATCGTGGTATCCCACTTCACTCGCTTCACTTCTAAGAGGCTATCATCATGACCATGTCTTCGCTTTCATTGCATATCATCCACTTCCCCGTCTTGAATTTCCATCATTCATAGCATGAATCTCGCCCTCCACACCACTTATTGTATACTGATTTTTGAAGATCCTTTATCTCAATATCGCAATTACATACACAAACATACCTATTCACCATGGCCGAAGAAACCGATATGCCAAAGACCCCTCCGAATACTCCTCCCGCTATTGATAGCGAGGATGAGGATGGTATCCAAGAGCCGATGGTCTTCAACTTCGATGGACCCCAATCAAACGAAGAAGTTCGCAATCAAGCCTTGCAAGAGTCAGCATCCTTCAATGCAAGATCTCAATCAGCCGAATCTCATGGTGGCTCCCTTTCACAGCCCATCTCCTTCAATTTCGGGCCTCAAGCTGTCGAAGCACCAGAGACGGGCTTCGTTGCTATCTTCACAGCTGGATCGAGACGTCCTCAAATGCCGGCTGGAGCACGCGAGCTTGCTGCTGCTATCAACAACAGAAGGCGTGCAGCTACCAACAGAGAGTTCCGCGGAGGGGCCAGTGCGTACATCGACGAGGACGAAAGTGGAACTTATGATCCGAAGAAAGCACGTAGGACACCACCATCCCCATCGAGACCAGCAAAACGGGTCAAAACATCCAATGCATTCAATGATGGCACTCCCAAGCCAAAGAAGCTGACCAAGCAAGTTGGGTTCCGATATTCAATGGTCGTCAAGTTGAAGTTTGAGAGCAAGAAATCCCTGGACTACCTCCGTTCCCTCCCAGCTGGTCCGTATGGATCTCAGTCGAGCAATGCAGACGAAGAGATCAAATCTGGAGTTGATTCTGGATATGGTGGCTCATTGAAAAGAAAGAGAGAAGTCAAACGGCCAAGAAGACTTGGTGCCGTAACTACAAGGTTAGTGCTCTCCTCAGCTCATTGGTCATATAATAATTTCTCAGGCGCGATGAACTTACGATTGAAGACCTCACCGAGGGCCACACTCAACGTCGTGGTTGCAGATGCTGCTTCAATCAGGGCAACGATGCCTGCACACTAATCGAACAGCCAGATGAATATCCATGCGAAGCATGTGAGGATGCCGAAACTGACTGTTTTCTCATCATCGCTCCCGAATATAAGAAGGCTTGTCTACGATGCAAAGGCAAGCGACTAAATTGCTCGTACTCTCTCGATGGCGGCAAAGGTGTGGATGCCTGTGACGCTTGCGAAGAAGAAGGCGTCACTTGCTGTGCAGAACCTCTTACTGAACCTAGTATGACCCGGAGGTTCGCCAATCTTCCAGCTCGAGTCAAGTCCAAACAGACTCCAGCAGCAAACGCACCAGTTCGAGAACGCATGTACGTTTCCTGCAATCAATGTCGCAGTACCGGAAAACGATGCACCAATCGAGGAAAGGCCGATCCAGGACCCTGCTCCAACTGTCGTAAATCCGGCCAATCTTGCAAGTTTGTCTATCCGCCGACTCGAACTCCACAACTACCAGCATTAACATCCGTATCCAAGACCAAGACTAAGAAACCATCTTCGTCTAACCACTACGCCAAATCCGACTCATCAACACCACCCCACGACCGCATGGGCACACCCCACTCACCCAACACCCTAACAAACACAATCTACTCCGAGCTCGAGCGCAAGAACACGCGCAAAGCAGAGAAACTCATCCGCAAAGGTCAGCTCCATCTCTACTCACCCTCCCACCCACTTTACCAATCCATCCACGGCCCCCGAAACACCAAACTCTCCTCTAGAAAACTCAGGAACTTCCTCCAGAGATCCCCAAAGCTAATAGGCCGCACGCTAGTCAACACGCACATCCATATCACCACGTCCTTCTGCCACCCCATAACCTTCAACTACGTGCCCGACCCGCTTCTCAAGAACCCCTGCTCCTGGTGCGATAATCCGTTCTATGGCCTCTGGGGCCTTGCATACACGTCTGGCCCGAGGAAAGTAGAAGGTTTCTATTATCCTAATGGTGGGGGATTCGAGGAGGTATTTGGCGGGTTCTCGGAATTGGGATATAGTAGGAGTGTCATGTGTATCGCGTGCACGTACGCTAGGGTCAGGATCACGCAGTGTCCTACTCATCGGCTCCGTGCGCTGGATGTTCAGACCGGCGAATTCGACCTTGATGTTCTGAGTGAGGAGAAGTGGGGGAAGGCGGTCAAGGCGTATGAGAGTGGTGATATGCAAGGCGCGGAACTCGTCAGGAGCGCAAAATGGTGCAGTGTTTGTCCGGCTGCTGCAGCGTTGAAGTGCTGCTCTCCTCAACTCTTCGACGAGAATGGTGAGCCCATTACAGCTCAGCAGCATACAAGAGGTGAAGGATATGAAGGCTGTGGTCTGCTGCTTTGCGAGGCTTGCGCTGAATTGTTGAGGAAGCTTATTAGAGGTGGGGCGAGGACGGGTGGGAGACAGCTGGATCATATGGTTGCAGAGGTTAAGAGGAATAGGTGGCGGTTTACGGAGGGGGTTAGGGCCGATGCGGAGTTCCTTACTTCGGGTGGGGAGTTGTTGAGGAGGATTGGGGAGGGGATGGGGGCGAGTGAGGGTATGATGGATGAGGAGGGGGAGATGAAGGTTTTGAAGGTTAGGGGAGAAGGTGGATGGATTGCTGGTGGTAGGGCTGGTGAGGGGGCTAGGAAGAGAGATCGAGATGGGTGGATGAGTGGGATGGGGAAGGCGAAAGAGTCTGGGAGTGCTTCGACGTCTGGAGATTTCAAACCCAGCGGGAAGACAGCTTTGAATGGAACGGGTGGTGGACGCGAGTCAATGAACGGAAGTGGAAGCAATCGCAAGGGCTTGAAAAGACCAGCGTCCTCCACAACTTCATCGCCAAACAATTCACACCACAACACCAATGTCAAAACCGAGCGCCGAATCAGCAACGGAACATCTTCCAGCCAATCCAGCTTTCACACCCACCCAACAGCCAGAACTCACAATCAGTCTATTGCGGCACCCAGCTCACGAAGTTCATACAGCGCTTCGTCGAACAACCACCGGACTTCAAGCTCGAGCTCGCACTCTCACTCGCACTCCGCTGCTTCAAGAAATATGCATATCACCGGAGGCCATTCAGGCTTGAATGCTAGCGGTTCGAATGGTTATGTCTATGGAACTAGCAAGCGAGGTATTAAGCGAGAGAGAGTGGACAGAGGCGAGATCATGTTTGGTGGCTTCCTGAAGGAGAGAAAGGAGGATGTTGAGAAGGCTTTTAGAGGGCAGATGGGGGTTATTGATTTGACTGAGGATGATTGACCCAACTGAGCACACTCGGCAACCAAGTCTGGGCTCGATATGCCCTCGCTCAACAAATGGCTTGCGGAAGACGTCCACCCCGAAGATGGCAATATCAGTATATGCGTTCTAATTGATCAGGTATATTATGGAGCATGATTCGAATGGGCTGCGGTTGATATATCAAACAAGTTCAAAATAGCCAACGCAACGCTGATTAGGAGGTTCTGAGGCAGTCAAGGGCAGGGGAAAGGCGTCAAAAGCAAACAATGCTCTTCTAGACTGTTCAAAGCTGCAGCAAAACCGAATGGAATATCTTATATCAATGTCAGGCTCGTGAAGAACGACATAGAAAAGATACAAATCATGAACTTCTGGCTCTATCGTTGAATTTTTTCTCACAGACCAGTAAATTCACTCAAATTGCCCTGCTTTTGCGTAGCGTGAAACTAACCTGTAAATATTCAGCTGAGCGAAACTTTAGGAATAACATGAGAATAAAGGCAATGGACGCTGGGCTATCTCTTTTGGGCCTTCTGAGGAAGATTGGTAGCTAAAGCTCGATAGCTAAGTACGTCACAGATTTCTAGCCAGAACCTTTCTCTACCTTCTCTCAAAAACCAAGATTATTGACACTAAAGACTTGTAAGCCGTCACATACCAGAATCTTCTCGTCCATTTTTCCTCCCCTCAACTTTTGTCCAGCTTTCCTTACTGCCTGCGACGTCACCTAAACAGAAGACATTTTGCCAATCACCAAATGTTGCGGAAAACTACTTCTTCTCGTCCCTTCGGACTGATCAGTAGAAGTCACTTAAGGAGAGCGCGCAAACGAGTTCCACTTCCACTGCCAACAACAATCGGCAATCGTCTACCCCGTCTCCACCTCCCCACCATCAAATACTCGCCTCACCAGAAAGCAGCACCATCCTCGTTAACGGTACAGCAGCACTTTATGAACTGGCTTTGGTTTCATCTCAACCCTATCTGTCTACCCAACCCTGCACCTTCTCCTTTCCTCTCACAAAAGCTTGATTTCATGGTTCTTCAAAGGAAGCACTTCTGGTGCATCTACCGCCAAGGCCAAGGAGCTATTAGCTCTTCTCCTGTGACTTGGGAAAAAGTGAGCAGCATCCAGCGCATAAGAAGTAGAAAGGTGTCGAGCATTGCTGCTCAATCCCACATTTGAGACCCCATGGAAGGGTTCGTACTGGCGGACTGGCTACTGCATGAAATAGGACGTTGTTCAATCGACAAATACATAGCGCCGAGACAGCACTAAACGAAGGGAGAAAAAGCGATGAGACTTCATCAATTGCGATGTGGGCTTGGTCGAGTACAGGTCTAAGCTTGAAATGCTGCGGCTATTCGGCTGGCTCGTAGGCTGTGGCTTATACTCGATACCGCAATGTTGAAGAAGACTCAAAGATCAAAGAGACTCTTTCTTGTGGGGTGGAGCAGAATATTCCATTTCATGTCCAGCCATTATCTACCCATCTGGCCATCCTGGCCATCCAGTCTAGTATGCACAATCCATCCATCCATCCATCCATCCATCCATCCACTCTAGCCTTTAAAGCCATGCCCTCCCTGCGTGCATTTCGCATCAGTCATAAGCCCAAGCCTAACCAGACCCAAACGCCAAACCAAACAACCTCTCGCTATGCAACTCAACTCAACGCAAAGCCTCGTTCCCTGCCTGCCTGCCTGCATGCCGACCATGTATGTGTGTACCATGTGTAATGCATTGCTCATCATGTCCATAACAAGAAGGCCCAGCCATCCTGTTGTCTGTCTATTTGAAGCGTCCATATGCTTCGAGGAAGTTGTTAAATCCTGCTGGAAAATCTGGAAAGTGGCAAATGTTGAAGAAAAAAGAGAGATATCAGACAGAGTCGTATGTCCAGGTAGGTAGATGTACAAAGCTCCCAGACTTCTCATCACCTCGAGAGAAGCTGGCCCTCAGATTCCGGAAACAAGTCCAGATCCAGGTCAGCGCAAGACTAAGAAGAAGACAAGCGAAGCAAATTAGCGGTCCATTGACCAACCACCTCACTTATCCAAACTCGTCGTATCCTCCAATGGATCCTCATGCTTCGCCACACTGCCCTTCCCACGCCACGTACTGACCGCCGGAATAGCAGCCTTATAGACCTGTCTATCAGTGCCATAAGCTCTGGGCGTGAGCTTGATGAGCGTGTGAAGAGGGACGTTGAGCCATGGTGATTTCTCTTGGTCTTCGTTCATGAAGTAGGCGTAGATGCAGCGGAGGATGGCTTGGTGGGTTACGATGAGAATGTTTTCGCTGCGCTCGAGTTCCATGATGATGGGTTCGAGGCGGATCACTACGTCGCGGTAGCTGTGGGGTTTGTTAGTTGTGGCTCATAGTGGGAAACCGGGCACAGGATTGGAAATGGGAATGTGGGGATGTTGGGGAGGAGGAGACGTACGATTCTCCACCACGGTAGCGGTAGTTATATTTATCTTGATCTCTAGCCTCAAAATCTTCTGGGTATTCTTCCTTGATCTCAGCGTATGTCATATTGTCGCAGACGCCGGAGTCGAGTTCGTCGAGGGCTTTCCATTGTAATTGGTTCCATTCTTGGGGGAGGTGTTGAGCTGTGGCAATGGTTCGTTGAAGAGTTGATGTCCAGACTGTGAGTGGATGGTCATTTCCCTAGGAGTGTTAGAATTTTCTCAAATAACCTGTGGAAAATGGAGCTTACGTCAAATGATTCCTTGACCAGGTCAGGGAGCTTTCGTGCATATGCCTCTCCACGTTCTGAAAGCTTCGCATCACCGCCAATCTTGCCATAGACATTCCACATAGATTCTCCATGCTACATGGATTAGCCAAAGACCTATAAACTGCGGATTCACTTACCCGTGACAGCCAGATAGATCTCTGCTTGATATGCAAGTTCATCAAGTAATATACCACCCTACTCTGGAGATAATCCTGAATAGCATTGATAATGACTCTCTTCCCCACATTCATGATCTTGAGATATGTCAAATCACTCTCCTCCTCATCAATCGTCTCATACACCTTCTCATAATTCCGAATCCTATTCCGGAAATCCTGCGCCGCCTCCTCTGGATCCTGGCCAACGTAGTCGGGCGATGTAGTCTTGACCTCCAGAATATTGCTCATGATCAATTCCTCATCATCGCATTTGCTCTCGACGAACAATGTCTCGACACCCTCTTTGTCGCAACGTTCCTTGATCCAACGTCTGCGCTTCTTCGTGCTGTTTGTGGCATCTAGAATGGCGATAATTCCTCCGTCCTTGAACCATTTCAGCATATCTGTGACGGCGGCTTCGGCTGCGGCGCGGCGCATACGTTCGCCTTCGAGGTTATTGACGTCAAAGAAGTCGGCGGAGGGTTGGGCGGCATCTTTACGGCGGTAGTTGCCTACGTTGAAGACGCGGGCGTCGATTGAGAGCCATCTGAGGTAGCGTTGGGCTAGAAGAGTTAGCTTTGGTCCAACAATCATAAAAACAAGTCCAATTGAAGCAGTGACTGTGCAATTGGCATTGCTACATCTGCGAACAGAGTAGCAGCTGCTGCTGAGGGTAGAGAGCTTCGCCAGAAATGGATTCGAAGCTCCTGCAAGCTCTGCATCTGCCATTTGCAGCACAAGTCTGTCCCAAAAATCGAAATAACCTACCCTTTTGTGCAATTAAGCTCTTTCCCCTAGCCGGTAATCCCACCATCACGACACAAATCTGCGTATCCTCGACCTGAACACCCTTTCCATTAGTCTTCCTACTTGGACGTGCGAGCTCCATCTTTGCTGATTCTTCCCAATCTGCGAGCTTTGACGAAATGGAATATTAAGTATCGAACGAATCTGACGAGTTTGCAGAGGAATTGAAGAGGAATTAGGCGTTGTAGATGTGCTGTTGAGGTGATCGCGTGAGGTTTGATCGGGGAACGGGAATTCACGGCTTGCACCGGGCGCTGCCGATTTGCTTGCTTGCTTGCGAGAGAAACAAACGAGGATGTACGACGACACTTGGTCGGTCGCAGACTACCAGAGATTGAAGGGAGAATATATCTTCATGTGGTGTTTGAGGGTTAGGACGGTGAGGTAGAATGTGTGGAGAGGTGAAGTGATGTTGGAGTTGAAGGAAGAGGATCGGGTCGGGATGGTGAAGTGATGAAGGGAACTTTTTAGAGGTCGACAGGGGTTGGGTCGTCCCCTGTAATCCCTGTAGATGCTCACAATTCTCTGCCGAGCTAACCCCGCACTCACTGAGGGGGGAGGTGGTGGACCGAGGGGAAGAGGAGAGTGTGTACGGTACGAGGAAAGGAAGGTGGGATGATGTTCTGGAATATTACGATGAAGGTGTTTGTTTGTCTCTATTGCAAGATATCAACTTAGACATCAATTCCAATATCACTTTAGAACATCAATTATTTGCAATTCAGAACATAACAAATTCAGCAAAACATGCCTCCACTAGGTTGATCTGCATTACCAACGCAAGACACTGAAATGCATGCAGCTTCCCTTTCCAAGGGTCCACCAAGTCTTTTGTTCCGAGACATGAGGATCCAGCCAGCCCTGTGAGGGTATCGTGACACTGCACTGCAGATGCCGCATACCAACAACAACGACACATGGTATCGTCGTACTGGCGAGGAAAGGAGGAGGCTTGACGGTAAATATCATGCGCGGAGATCAGGAGACTTGAAGGAACGGTGCTCGGTCATGAGACGGAGCTCTGTGGGTTTTGCTTTTTCTTCGATCCTTCTTTTGGACAAAGAGGAAGCTAATTCCGACTCCAGACTTTGAATTTCTCAATTTTCAATCTTTGAAATCTTTGAGATTCGTTCTGTCATGAAATCCCCAATGTTGGGGTTTCTGATGTCAAGTCCCAAGCAACCAAACGCAACCCAACCCAACAATCCACTTCGCCGAGGGTCGGGTCGGATCGACGGGTACAGACACACCCCAAGAAGAAGATTTAAATCGGATCTGTCATCCCGCTCAGAAAGCAAAGAATTCTTCTTGCATATCCGGGTCTAGATCCTTTCTCTTCTTGCATGAACATTTCCTGTCCTTTGTCTCCTCACCGCTTCAAACCATGCATGAACTCATGCACGTGTTCGGCTGGCTTGGGTGAAGTTCACGATGCCGCCGCGGATATGGAAAGTGGATGATAAAGCAAAGCAGAACGATACACAGTTCGATAAAAGCAAGGCAAAGTAAAGCAAAACGCAGCAAATCCAGCAATGCAAAAGAAAAACATAGGTACGCACATTTCCCATACTATAAGTCATGCCCCTCTTTCTCCGAACCTCGCCATTGCCATTCCCTCCTGCTGGGATTCCTGCCATGTCGAATCACTCTATTTCTTTCCTATCGACGACAACAATCCGAGACCCAGGAACCAGGTAAGCTCAAACAATCTCAATCTCAATGTCGACAGATCGCAGATACAATTGGTTCGAGAACCCGAATTGAACGGACGGAATCGAAATCAAAGTGCAATCAATACCTGGCGATAAGCACAGCAGCAGCAAGCAGGATGTCGTATCTCGTCACACCGCTTCTCTTCTCTTCACTTCACAATCCAGTGTCCAGTACAGTGCAAATTCTGAAGGATCCGGACCAGAATCGTTTATAGGTAGATGCAAAGCTGCAGAGGGAGAAAGCCGCAAGATGAAAGAAGCATGTGGATATGTTCCGTGCTGAGACGAGACTTGAGATCTGTCTAATGGATCTGGTCTGATCTGACTTGGCTTGCCCCTCGTCTCTTTTTTTGCCCAGGTGCTTATCGCGAGGATTTGAATGGATTGTTTTAAAGCGGCGCTGGAAATGAGGGGTTGCGCTGGCTGTGGGCGAAAATAAGTCCGGCGATTTCCCAGTTCTGACGAAGTGTCGATTTTATTTTGAGTAGGATAGTTGACATATCTCCTGGCAGGAGATGAGGATTGATAGATCTGAATTGCATCCGAGCAGATTATGACACAGAGATAGCAATTGCAGCGAGATCAATTAATCCGCGCATCCATCCCACGCCTTTCTGCAAGATGCTTTTTCTTGATGCTTGACGAAATGACGGGATATGCGGCCGCTTTGCCGGGCTTGCTCCAACCCAACAAGCGAGGGTTTATTCTTAGATCAGACCTCATGCTTCAGACTTCACTCGAACTTCAAACCCTCGCCCAGCATTCCGTCATTATTCCAAGATTCTTATTTCTCCTCGCACAGACTGTACCTCCGTACTTCTACATTTCGATCATCTGTGGCAAGCAAGCGGCTTCTAACTTCAGCCGTGACGCGGCCTCATTCCGTTTCCCCCATACACTACTGCACATTGCTATCGTCTCAATCCACTCCCTACACGCTCTCTAAATTTGTTGCTTGCTTGTATCTGCTCTCCTCACTAATATTCCAGGGCGTCCTGCCTCCACTCGACCCTCATTTGAGCCTCAAAATTCGTTTGAGCATGAGGCTGAATCATGTTGTTTCGCTTGGCTTTGTTTGGACGAGGCGTCTGAGGGTTGCTTGGCTTACATCGAGCCCTCTTGTCTGATCTTTGCATTGCTGCTTTTGAAAGTCTTGACCTTTGCTTCCTCTGCCTGAGTGATGTTACTTGCTTTTGTTCTGTCGCTTTATCGAAATCCTGTTATGCTTATACTTTTGAGGGACCAGGCAGGGGATGTTGAGAATGTCACTATTGATTTGACTTGACGACATTGAACTTTAAGAGTTTGCAACCTTGAATCAGTTTATGGTAGTCTTTGAGCCTACCGCATAGTATGGGTTACGTAACAAGTCAGTCGTGATGATTTTAAGTCTCACGTGAAAGAACTATTGTGTTGAAGTCATCATCGAGTTGCGTTGCATTGCATTTCATTGTCTCGTTATCAAAGTCAAATCTAACGACAAGTCAAAGAAAACCGAGTGCGCACCCCCATTGTTCCATCACTCATTGAAGGAAGAATGCAATATCCATCAGTGCTTCATTAAGCCGTTCATAGCCATCGAGTCGAAAGAAAAGAAGAAAGAAAATTCGGTAAAGAAAAAATCCACCCAGAAGAAGAGTCGAGTCCGAAAGAAGCCGCAGGAACATCCCAGTCCATGATCGAATAACCCAACGCCGCTGGAACCCAACGCAGAATATCCATCCGCCGGTTTCGAGATTATCAACGCAGCAAGCAGAAGCCTAAGGCTCATCATCAGCCGCATAATCAATCTCATTGAGAAGATCCGCCCATTCTCCACGTTCTCTCAATGCATCCTCATCGAATATCCATCCACCAGGTGGAAGACGCATGCCGGTCCCAGGACCATCAGCACCATTCGAGTAGCTGACTGGTAGACCGTGTCCGTCATAGGCACCAACTCCAACGTAGCCGTCACCTCCATAACCTTGGACTGGACCATCTTGCTCGCGGTAGTCTTGCGGATGAACAACGCCGTTCTCATCGACTGCGTAGATATTCCCAGGAATGTTGTCGCCGTACTCGTCATTATCCGTGATTTCGCCATTGTATCCATAACCATCCTCGAGATCCTCTCCATCCGACGAGAATTCATCACCAGCACCAAATTCCTGCATGCCATCTCCTCCCTCCCGAACTGCAAAGTTCTCTCCTTGTACTTGTCTCTTAACATAGGTGGAAGCAGGAGGCGTATAATACGGTCTACCATTATCAGTCTTCTCATTCTGGCGCCAGATCTTGGTGAGAGTAGGTAGCCGATCGAGCTTGTGCTTGAAAGGGACGACTTGGCGTTCATGCCACGCGATATCTCCAGTTCCTTTCTTAGCGATGATCTGATCGATGAGAGCGGACTTTTCGGCGGGTGTGAGCGCGATATGTGGTGGGATGAAATGGCGCATCATGCCCGTGCTGTAGAGATCGACTCGTGGAAGTGGGAATCGACGTTGGCCTATTCGAATCAGCATATTTTCAAACTCTACCGCTGGATTTTGGATATGAAGGAAACAGGGGAAAGGGGTAAAGAAGCCAAACTCACGCGTCTTCCTAACTCTCATCTCCCCCTCCATCTTCAACTCCCCCATCTCCGGCCAAAATGCTCTCGTACCCTTCCCATAACCCCCCTTCCCATCCTTCAATCCTTCCTCACCACCAGCCCAAAATTTCGTCTTCTCTCCCAGCACACCACTAAACCCAACATACCCTCCAACTTCAACAGATTTCTCGCCCTTCGAAGCCTTCCTCTCACCTTCAAATAACCAGGTAAGTTCACACCCGGCAATCTTAACCTCCTCCAAACTCTTCAGGTTCACCTTTCCTTCAAATCCACCCATTCCCAAATCCCCACCCAAAGTTCCTGCACCACTCATCAAGACTTCCCTCTCCCTTCTCTCTTTCCGCAACTCCAACTCCCTAATCCTCCCCTCCAAAACCCTCCTCTGCTTCTTCGCAAGATCGCTCGCATACGCCGCATTATGCGCATTATACTCGGTAGCAGTCCTAGGAAAGAATGGACTTCGTACGAGATGGAGGTGTGAGGCGACGGTTTGGAGACGTGTGAATTTCGCGGCGTTGGATGCGGCGGGCGAGATCCAGGATTGGGAGAGCCCGGCGTTGTGTGGTTGTTGGTACGAGGAGGTTTGATGAGAGGAAGACATGGTGAGAGCGCGGAGTTGGGCGAGGAGGATGGTGTTGATGGTGGTTGGGGAGAGGGAGTAGTCGATGGAGAAGATTGGGAGGGCGACGAGGTTGGTGGTGGTGTTGGTGGAGGAGGAGGAGGAGGAGGAGGAGGAGGTACGAGGAGGGAGAGTTGGTGGTGGAAGGGAGAGAGGAGGGATGGTGGCGAGGCGGCCACCACGTGGTGTGATGGTGGGGGTTGGCGGTGGTGGTGGTGCGGCTAGGTGAATATGTCAGTTTTGAAGGTGAATTTGACTGTACTGAGATGAATTCAGCACATTGAATTGGAGGCGGAGTTCACTTACCAGTCGGGGGCGGATCGGAGGGAGAGGAAGCGGCGGCGGCGGCTGGATCTCAAAGGTTAGTATTCTGATATTGCTCTAAAATGGCGTTTGAAAGTCCTCAGAAGAGTACAGTACATTCAGTAAGGAAATTTCGGCGAAGATGGACTTACCAGGCGGAACAGAACTTGGTGCTGCGGCGGCAGCAGAAGCCGCGGCTGAATATAGAAGTCAGCATACCCGGAATCCTTCTGAAATATCGATTGAAAGCCCTCCACCAACTACAGGACATTCAAATGTAGTGTATCTGAAGGTCTGAACCTTTGAACAAGATATGCATGGGCTGGGATTGGTGTGTAAGAAAGAAAGAACGTACCAGGAGCAGGGGTGCCAACCCGCGACGGTCCTATAGAAACGAGAAAGAAGTCAGCAAATGCCTCGCAAGATACCTCTCAGTGTTGGTCCAGATGTGCTCAGCAGCATGCAGGCCACATAAACCATCCTGCCATCCCATTCTCCAAGATGGCAACCAAATTCCTCTTTGATATGGTACAAATCCCTCAACCATCTCATCCAGACTCCAACCTTCGTATGTATCCAGCCCAGATCGTGCAATAACGCAAGCTTTCATATTCCAACTTCGTATAATATGATTCGAAATGACTCGTCGCTCCAAGAGGGCAATGAAAGCAGGAGAGAAACGTACCAGCACTAGGTCCCCTCAAATGGGGGATCCAGGCCCCACACATCTCCTTCAGCTGGTGGGGCTGAGGGATGGTGATGTCTGGGAGCTGGATGGCCACCCCAGACGAGGGTTCCTCCTTGCGGCGGAAGAGGCCGCGGATGAAGTTGGTGAGTGCTGGGCAGAAGGAGCGGAGTTAGCTTGTGGTCTTCTTATATGGTGGAGCGAGGAAGGGGGGGAGGGGAGGGGAGGGGAGGGGAGAGGAGAGAGGAGAGGAGAGGAGGGGATGAGGATGAAGTGAAAGAGCAAGAGGACGGGGATAAGGAGTATGAGGATGAGAACAACGACAACGCTTTTCAGGAGGCAGATGACCATCAAAGACTCGGGGGTATTTTGCAACATGGGAAAGGAAAGGAATTGGAAGGAGTAGGGGCAGTAGGGAGAGCTTGAGGGTGAAGTTGAGCTGCCACGAAGAGAACAATTGAAAGTCCTCAATTGCTTGCAGGACTTTCGACCGACTCCAAGTGTCTTGGAAGATCTACGAGGAAAGAGAAGAGGAGACATGTAACTTACAAGCAAAACAATCCATGGTGCTGGTGCTGGTGCTGTTGGTGTTCTTGGAGAGAGTTTTGACGATCTTGGAGAGTCTTGTTTACCTGGTCCAAGCGCCGTCCTCACGTGAACAGACTTTTTCAGGCCTGATCCACCTTAGAACCTCGAGGTGCATGTCCTGAACATTTCTTGAGACATTAATCTCTGGATCTGGGCATTTTCTTTGTGGTTGGTATTGTACGTGTGGAGTGGTCGTGAAGTGACACTTGAGGAGGGCAGAAAATGGTTTGCTGGGGCTCGCTTCTCGAATAGGGGTTGTCTCGCTTATTCGAGTAGCGCGAGTGAGTGGGAATACAATACGTTCACTCCCCAGACTTGAGAAGATGGGATGGCACAAGACACGAGCAAGTACTGGTCTATACAGTCAGAACTACCTGGAGCGTTGAAGAGGCTCACGGCCTTGTATATAAGCATCGAGTTGTGGCTCTTGAGACTGAACAAGGATTTTACAATTTCCAGGCGCACAGAACAATGCTCAGGTCGTAGGGTCAACCAAGGACCGAAGATTCTGAAGCGACAAGCACCTTTGATGTTCATCTGGAATTGGAAGCGTTGATAGGCTGTATTGCCTTGATTACGGATGTCAAAAAATGTGAGATCATGACGCCCTGAGAACATCTGTCCTCAGTAGATGATCTATGTTCCCTGTCACAAGACTCCAGATATCATTGGTCGTTTAAGTACCTACATCAAAATGTTTCAGCAAGTTCTGGCATCTCTTGTATGTAATGAAACGATCATTAGAGCCAGAATAGTCTGCTCTACCGTTGCCGTATCTTGTCCCATGCGCCCAGTCTGCTTCCAGCCTCATTGCATCTTCCTACCCCATGATGATACCAATATCCAACTCCAGCAAAAAGATATTTTGGCTAGTCAATTCATTTAGAGAGAATCTTTTTGTAGATGGGTGATATATACGTATGTTCGGTATAGCTTGGCTTTCTTCTGGTACCGGTAACCAAATTCCTTCACCGTCAACCCATTGGAAAGGCCTCGGCGGATACTATTGATTGCGTAGACCAAACTCTGATCTCTCTCAAACAGACACTCACGAACATTGACCTCTGGTCCTGAAACCTCGCAGCTGTTATGTCAGGTCTTTCTCGCTTGAATATGACGGTAATCTTGACCTTAATAGCAAGCAGGGATGTAACAGTAAAAGTCGTGAGATGCATTTTAATGAGCGTCGTGACCTCGCTCTATTTGCGTGCAGACTGATTTGACTGACCTCATTCTTGATTTTCTACGTAGAATTAATGACTTTGTGCCACCATGAAACCGAAAATTGGTCAACTTAACATGGCTTTAGCGTCATAAGCTTCTGTCTAATGATATTTTCGAGTTTGAGGGTACTTCTGAGCCTCACCTACATGCTAAGTATACATGTTATTAGACTTTTGGGACAGGTGATGCTCACGTGGAAATATGCGCACAATGCGGTCTCTCTTTACAGTATCCGCTCTTCAAGACAAGACAAATGCCACGAGCATCAAGATTCACGTACAGAATCTCGTTTCGCAGGTACGTTTATTCATGTTATGTCAATGCAGCGCTTCTCTTTCTGCCTCTCTATCATAGCAGAGCCGAAATATGTTTGCCGAAGGAGAACGGGACATGTGCCTAGATTTCACTTCAACCCTCGAAAGCCGGGAGATTGCAAGGTGAAAGGTAGTCTGAAAATGACAAGAATGTTCTGCCATAAATCTCCTACTTCTAGCGAAACCATTCGTCAAGACCTGCCCGCGCCATTGAGAATTCATGGTCAGGGACATTCAGAAAGAGCTGCAGAAGATTCAAGCGACCATTTTTCGCTCGACTCCACTTCGGAAGAGGTCAACCTGGTCAGAATGAATACCGTAGATAAAACTAGATAAAATTACTAATCAGGAGAAGTTCTGACACTCTCATTCAAATGAATTTAGTCTCCAGTAGTGAGGAAATCGTATTTTGTCCTCATTTGACTACCTGTTGTCGTTTGCAAGTCCCAATCCGTGTACGTCTTCATGATGTTGCATTCTCGTTGCGGAAGTACTGATACCTAAATGACTGGAAATCTACGTCCGCGCTATCGGTATACTCTTTTGGCATGCGCTGTTGTTATACACTGTTCGATTTCCACCATCACCAAAGGGCGTGGACCTGATTAGACATTCCCTGACCGAAGACTGGACGGATAAATAGGGGACAATCACAGACGCAGTCATGCGGAGAAATAAATGAATTTGGTATTGGTCGCTGGTACTGAGAACACTTCAGACGACTCATGATGCTTTTAGAACTATTGGTAGTCAGTTTGTTCGGTTTGTCCCGCTACAGGTAGACTGAAAGTGTGCTTTGGAAATCGCGTTCTCGTCCCAAATCAAATAGTAACAAAATAGATTCGGCATCAATCACATCGGATGGGACTACAATATTGAATATTGCTAGCAAACTTAAAAGCTTAATACACCGTTTCTTCGGATTTCATTTTTGTTTTAATTTACCCCCGGAGGCAAGTCCAGGAGACTTCGCGTCTGCCTGACAATGAATTCCACACTTTTTTTGCCCCCACTTTCACCTAGCGTGGCCATCTTTGACGTCGCAAAAGTTCAAGTTGAATCCCTTTAAGCCGAAGACCATCACGCGTTTCTGCAGTGCTTGGTATGTTTCTAGCTGTGGACACAATACTGATTCAATAGAAAAGCCCCTGTCTGAGAAGTTGTAAAGAATCATCTGACGTCCGAGCCAAACGCTGCACTTCATCGGAACACGCGAACCCCACACAGATGGCTCTCACACGCAAGTTGATAGATAGTCAAACTGCGGGATTCACATATGACGAGTTTACTCGTACAAGCCATCGAAAGTTCATTTCAGCTGGAACTCAGCAAACCCACAGGACGAGCTGAGGTCAAAAAGCTGGTGCCTAAACAAGCGTCGTCAGAATCCAACACAGCCACACCAGCTCGAAAACCTGATCAGTGATCACGAACTTTATTCCAACAACCAAGAACTCTGTCAGACAGCATCAAAACAACTTCTTCAATAATCTAGAACCAGAACGCGATGACATTAGTTGAAGTCGTCGTTCCCATAGCCGAATGATTATTTAGCCCCCAAAATGGCAGAAGCTCCACCCCCATACTCACCCCACGACCCCTCCGGACCAACCCACCAACTCCCGCACCGCCAACAATACCTCACTCACCTCCCCAACGCAAGCAGCAACACACTCCCCCCAAACTACCCCGGCACAACGTCCATCCCACCTGAAGACCTTCAACGCGCCGGCTTCATATCCGCATTATCGTACTTCGAATTGCGATCTGCACCACCGACGAGACCGCGCAATGTATTCTACCATCACATGACGCTGGCCGCGGAAACCGCGGAAACCCGCGCGAAGAGTCTACCGTTTCCGCAGCCGGGGGATACGTGGATGAGTCGAGGGGTGGATGCGCATGATTGGGAGACGTTTTTGAGTTTTTTGTTGACGCCGTATTGGGAGGATGCGAGGAGGGATGTCGAGGGGTTGGTGGAGTTGGAGGCGGATGTAAACCTTGACATGTCAGGTCTGAATTTAAGCGGATCTAGGTCGAGAGATCAGACTCGGCCTTTACTGGGAGAGAGTTCTGCGGGAGGAGGAATTGGGAGTCAGTCTCAGAGTAGAGAGCAGGAGCGGCTGAGGAGAGTAAGGGTTGAAGCTGTGTCTTCGCAGTGGAATGAGGGATTCTTCGGGCCTCGTGGCTTGCAAATCATTATCAATGTCAATGGACCGCCCACGACAGGTCCAACCGACCCAGTGGCCCCAAGACGCAATCTCAGTAATGTACTGCAGAAACGACCTCCACCCGAAGCGGAAGAGACGCTCCTTCACCAGCTGGTGGGGAAATGGAAGAAGTCACCTGTGAAACAATTACTGGAGAAAGGAGGCGAAGATGTCGAGGCGTTGAACAAAAAGATCGAAACTCCTCTTTTTAGAGCAGTGGTCAAGGGAGATCGGGATATCGTGCAAGTGCTGCTGGAATATGGCGCTGATCCAACTGCGAGACCTCCAGGCTCAGAATCCCCGTTGCATATCGCTTGTTCGAACGATAAGAAGTACATTGTAAAAGCACTGATTGAGACAGGTAAGGTGAATCTGAGAGAGCCAAATGCCAAAGGAGAGACTCCACTTTATGCAGCAGTGCTCAGACGACAGAAAGATTGCATTGATGTCTTGCTCGACGCGGGTTCAGATCCCAACGCACGACCTCTGGGACAAGACAGCATGCTCAGTATCGCTGTAGCGAATGATGCAAAAGCAGCTGTCAATTTGATCGTCAGATCTGGCAGAGTGAGGATCGACGAATTGAATTCGAAAGGCGAGACTCCACTGTATGTCGCCGTTCAACGACGGCAGAAAGATAGTATCGAGACTCTCCTTGAAGCTGGAGCAAATCCAAATGCTACGCCGATTGGGAAGGATACTATGCTTCATATAGCTATATCACACGACTCGAAAGGTATAGCAAAGATGCTACTGCAACACGGTGTGAACGTGGAGGATTTGAAAAGTGGAGAGCCACCCTTGTGCAGAGGTGAGCAATTCTCCAACTGTCGAATCCTGTTCTTGCAAATGCTGACCATCTCACAGCCATATACCGAGCCCAAACAGCAATGGCGAAGCTACTTCTCGAATACGGTGCTTCAACTTCCCACAGAACAGCAAAAGGCGAAGCCCCTCTCTCAATGGCAGTCAACCGCGGCGACAAAAGCATCGTATCCATCCTCCTTGACCAAGAAAAAATCGACCTCGAGACCGAAGACGAGAAACACAGAACGCCACTCTGGACAGCCGTCTACCGCGGCCATACCACCATCGCCGAGATGCTTCTTCGGAAAGGCGCATATGCAAGCAAGAGTCCAGCTGGTGAAGAAACGCTGTTGAATCTAGCTGTCGTGAGAGGAAGTACTTCGCTCACGCACTTACTGTTGGAGAAAGGGGCGGATCCGGAGGAGAAGAGTCGATCGAACGAGGCGCCTGTTTTTCAGGCTGTTTGTCGTGGTGATGCGGCTGTGCTGTCGTTGTTGCTCGGGAAGGGCGCGAGTCCAGATACGAGGAATCCGGCGGGGGAGACGGCGCTGCAGAGAGCTGTGTATCGGTCTGATACCTCGGCTGTGTCTTTGTTGTTGGGGAAAGGGGCAAATCCGGATTTGCAGGTTGTTGGTGGAGAGACGCCTCTGTATATGGGTAAGTAATCCTACTCGTCCCGCCAATTGATGCCAGATTCTCGCATATATTCAAGTAGCTAACATTTCTCAGCTGTATCTCGGAACAGCACATCAACCGTGTCTATCCTGCTTGCACATGGTGCAAACCCTGAAGCTCGAAGTCCAAATGGCGAGTTGCCAATGAGTCGAGCGATCTACGTGAACAGCACATCCATTGTTTCTCTACTCCTGAGTCGGGGTGCGGACCCGGCTTCGAGGATGCACAATGGCGATACGATGCTGGAGTATGCGACCAAAAGGGGAAATAAGACTATCATCCAGTTGCTGACCAACTGTGGACCGAGAGAGCCTGCTGAGAAGTTTTTGAGGATGTGATTGTGGGGAGTGGAAGCAAGCAATAAGAGGTGATGAAGGAGAGTAAGGTGTGGGCCGTGAAGTTGTGATCGATGTCGGAAAGGGAGATAGATACGAAAATGTGAGGAAGAGAACTGCGGACTTACTGTCCGCGGTATATTCCAAAGTGGAAGAAATGACATGGATGGGTCGTAAGAGCACGAGACGCTGAGCTGGTTGATTGATTGGACTATCTGTACCTACTGATATCCTGGATTCCTACTTGACTGTATTTTCAAACTTACTGTTGCATAAAATGTAACTCCAAGATCCCAAAGAGGTCTTCATACCTGGTTCGATCTTCCAAGATGCTTCTCTTACGAGTATTGTGTTCCTGGCAACATACCGGGAGCCCTCGACCTACCCAAAGTGACTTGATGAAATATCAGTGTTTCCTGTGAGGATACGAATTATCGAGACTCATCACCATCACTGCTCGTGAGTGCTGACGACAGGCACAAAGTATGACCCGCCGCTTGGAAATGGAAATCAGCTCGAGTTCGGCAATTCATCAAACCAATCACCCTTCCGGTATGCAGGGCATGGAGCCATTCTTCCCGAGCAGTAGAGTATTTTGTAGAACAAAGTGACGTATATACGACCAGCGAGTCGGTCCGTAAAACGGCAGTTCGTCCAGTCGAAATGCAGCCACAGCCCGCATTCGGGGAGCGGGGTATTATATCTCTCCGGCATTGGTTTGTGGGCATTAACGGCACCGGGATGTAAGTGATACACTGGATAATATCGAAGCGGTTCAAGCATGCCATGATAGAATACAGTCCTTGTGTGTGTCTAGACGATCTTGTGGGGTGATCGGTGCTGGAGAATCCAAGTTGTGGTGGGATCGTGCGGGGGTGCTGGACCAGAAGAGAGCCCGAGTATATCTGAACAAGACGGTGTGTGCGCCTGAGACCAATGCTGATATCACCTTGTTGACTTTTGATCATGATGAGACATATGTACTGCCAGGAAGTTGGTTCAAACAAGACTTACTGCATCTCTCTACCGGTTGGAGAATTGAACCGAGCTCGATCAGGACATGGTTGTCAACCAATCAGCTCAGGAAGAATTCTGGTGCCTAAGAAGGACACCAAACGGGTGGCTTTGGTATGTGAAGAGCCAGCTCGCGCAGTTTCGAGACTTTAGTAGTCCTGCTCGATGTTCGGTCGAAAACGACGTGGTAGCATATCAAATTGGAGGACCATAAAGAGGGGTTTTCAAGCGCTCTGGATAATCTCTAGCCTGGCCCTGGATTGAGATCTCTCGGAACATATATGACTTGAAGCTGTTGAAGTTTGTTTTGGGGGTGTTCAATCCTGGACGAGAACTTGAAAAGCCTTCACAAGGAGCAGCGGACACATTTGGGTCTTCTATTCCTTGGGAATCCGTTTATTTTTCTTTGTAATTGCTCGAGCATCGTATTCCACGATCAACCAAGATGCAAGGAGTTGGCAAGGATGTCCCACGTGTTCGCTCTCTTCTGGCTCATCTCCATTTCACGACCGCAGTCGGCGCAACCGAGGTCTAGCCCTACGAGCCCTGCTTGTTCTCCACAGGGCGGTCCAAAAGTCCGGTAAGCTTTGATCAAAGGTCGAGCAATGCTATGATATCATGCATGGCCATTGACTCTGTCGTGCAGAATGAACATAACGACGTCGTACGAGTCAGCTACCAGATCTCGTTCACCTTGGAGCCCAAGTAAACACAAGTGCCGTACTCGGTGACAAACCTGGCTGTTTGTGCTGATTACTGAAGACCGCTGGAACCGCTATATGCGGGGTTTCCGCATGACTGTAGAGCGGAAGACGCTGACTGGTACGTCTGCTGTACAATGTGATAGTCGCTCGCGTAAATATCCCACTTTGGCTTCATACCTGATCTTATGCTATCTGGCACCAGAGCCATCAAGTACAGCATGATGCTATCGAACAATGCCTGAGTATCAAGCCCAGTGAGCGGCCACTAGGAATTTAACCGCCCTCGCATTCGTTTGTCGAACCGGAAAGCCGAGCTAATGGCCGAAGAAGGCAATCGTCGCCGTGGCCCCCAACCCTCGATACCACTGACGGGAGAAAGGAGTAAGGTGCCTGGATTTGATTGGTTAGCTCGTACCTGTAGGTCATTTAGTTTCATGCATGAAGAGATTGGAGGACTACGAAAAACACGAACTTGAAGTTGGGCAGCATTGAGCTTCTATGTCCTCATCAGACATACTCAATAACAAGAAGCTGATAGTAATCGTCACCTGACCCTTTCAGTGTCGCAACTTTGCCGCCCAGGGAACGATGCCGCGAATGAAATGAAGCTGCAGCCCTACTTAATCGAGATAACCGCCGCGTCGCTGCTGATCCACACATTGACTGGTAAGGCACGAACGCCGACAGTGCCAAGTCCGGACAGCCCTTGAAAGTCTGTAGATATGCCCCAGCCCTGTTTGGACCATGCAGCTGTACTCCAATCGGAACATAGGATCCAAATGAAAGGTCAAAATCAGTGACCAGTAATTCTAAAGCCATCTTTGAGGAGGTGTGCCCATCAGAGCAGAGCTCCTCGATCCAAGTGGCCTAGTCCGGGGACATGGGTCTGGATACATTTCTCTTCCCTCTGACCAACATACGTAGCGAGCCGTCGCGGAAGTCTGTCTGATTCCGGCGGTCCTCGCTTCTCGTGTTATGGACGAGTAGAGCGACCTCATAGGCATATGTGCGCTTAAAGTGCTGACTGCCCGCTTCACAGATAGCTCACGCGCGGTAGTTCAGGGGCCATAGGGCAGAGACTTCTTGGGCCAAGTTGAACGCTCAATGCTGACTGCATCGTCGGTATCCATCTTGCTTGCTAATTCAGATACCTCTGAACACGGCTCATTCGCTAACCAAGAGCTTCGCCCCGGACTTCAGGGGTAGTTACCTTGCCATTCGTTGCAGTGCGAGTTGAGAGGCCTGTATGGCTACAGCCTTGAGAATACGCTACCAGGCGCAATTCTAGTCTGTAGAGAGTATGATGGACGCACATTGACGACGTGCCTTGCAGACACCATCGAGCAACTTCGGCCTGCCCGAAGGCACATGGTACATCTCTGTCTGTACATATGCTTCAAGTGCAAAGTGCTGGCACATTTGTAGTCACGAATCGCCACTCAACGAGACCCCCAAAACGTACTGAGAATGGATCAGCCAACGAGACCATCAGCTAAAAGAAATAGATCATCTGGGTTCGTAATAAATTCCAGATCATCGTTGATTTGAGGATCTTGAATGTTGCCCTGACATGCCGATCCTGATCCGGAAAACCTCTGCGATAAATATACTGACTGTGAGATCAGAAAGCACTCACGAACTGGATGTGGGACTTGCAAGTACGTACTAGCTCACGAGATCCGGACAAAACCACGATGCTGACGCTTGCGTAGGATACGTGAGTGCCTCGTTCCTCTCCTGCAGCTTCTTGAGTATACGCCCTTGCACAGATTTGACATTGCTCCTTGATCGTACATCGGGGCAAGAGTATATATTTCGGCCAGGGCTGATGTAATTGGATAGGTCGAGTCAAGTGCGACGAGGGGAAACCCGTAAGTCTGTTCTGAGCTGTCCTAATCCACTTTTACTAACAAACAGATCTGCAATCGATGCATGAGATTTGGAATTACCTGTGATGGATATGATCGACAGTCCAGAACACCAAGTCCAAGGTCTCATTCCCAAGGACTTGCACCGACCACACGAACAAGAACACCTTCTTTGCCATCGATCCCCACTGCACCATCGAGCACGAATCTCGAAACAGATGAAAACAGGCGGTACTTTAACACGTTCCGGGACCGGACAACTTTCCACTTAACACCTTTCTTTGACTCGGATTCGTTCCGCATCCTCGTGCTTCAGTCATGTAGTGTGCCGGCGATTCGACATGTAGTTGTTGCGATAGGAGCCCTGGCGAAAGCATGCATGACGTTTCACGAACAAAAGGAGAAACAGCCAGGGCGGTATGTCTTGGACCATAGAAGGCATCATGGAGCCGCGATCACGGAGTATTCCAAAGCCCTTGGACTGATGAGAGAGGCAAGCATCCAGGGTTGCCAAAATTTGAGGACGACATTAGTTACTTCACTGCTCATCGCCTGCTTTGAATGCTGCCATGGGAATTACGCTTTGGCAGATGCGCAAGTTGAGAGTGCCATAGGACTGACGAACAACTGGCGATATTCTTGTCCAAGCGCAGACCCGGTAGATGTTGTCGACGATCGTCTGATTTGCATGTTCGGCGGTCTTGAAATACAGAGCAACCTTTTCGGCGCGAAGAACACAGCAGACCAGCATCGAGTCATGATGTACGAAGGCGAAGATGTTGTCCAAAAGATGCCGGCGTACTTCGACAACCTCGATATCGCTCGAGCGTATCTGCAGCTCATCGTCAGGCGACTCATACACTGGATGTGTAGTGTTGATCAGTCGCACGATACTGATACCGAGGCAGATGCTCACACCAACACCAATGTCCAGTACCAAAAAGACTTTATGCAAGAGCAATTCCTACACGATCTCGTCTCCGACAGTTCCATAAATTCATCCACGTATCAGTTCGAGTACATACACCACCGTTCGCAACTGGATCAATGGAACAATGCTTTCAGCTCCTTGCTCGAACAATCGCCTTTCCTTCAAGACGAGGTGGCTGTCACTCTGCTCCAGCTTGGCTCAGGGTCTTGTCTGCTGCTATTGAACACAATCATAGGACAGGAGAATGTGTCGTTGGAAGAAGATACATTGAACATAACAAGAATCATTCAAGATTCGAACGTTGTGGTTGATCGCCTCCGAAACAGATCGAATTCGCACTTCGTGGTCCTCCAGGGTATGCTTGACCCTACGAGACTGGCGGAAGTATTGAATTCGCGGAGTAGACATGGTCGAATAGAAGCTATACGTATGCTCTTCAGATGGCCACGGAGCGAAGGACGGTCAAATAGTTTGTTCCTGGGCAGGACGTTGCATTGTGTTCCTATGACCGACGGATATGAGAGCGATCGCCAGTACTAACAAAGGAGGGGTCACGAGAAACACTTTGGAGGAGGATCTAGGAGCAATGGAAACCGCATACCCCGGTATCGGCGCCGTGTGAACTTGAGAGTCAAACCCCATCATCGAAGTCGTGTTTCTTGTGTGAGGCGATTCTTTTGAAAGTCCGTGAGTCCAAGATGTCTTGCTTCGGCCATGCAGCTGACACAACTATCAGGTTGACCGCATGGGAGACGTCTGGCGCTGATCGTCCAAGAAAAGACCAGACTGGAAGGAAGGAGGGACATGAATTTCAGCACGTGACTCATGCAGCACCTCCAATGGAATTAGGTATGGGCACCTTTGGGCCCCCACAGGTTGCCTGGCGATGCTCCATTTGTCCCATTTCCTTGGCAATTTTCGACTATCGCAGGACGAGAGTGGAGGATCTCGATGCTGATATAAATTCAGCTTCATGCGAAAAGTACGAATGATGTTAGAATTAAGTTGGAGGAAGAGGACGTGGTTATATTTAGACGTGTTTTAGCGTTAGACTAGCGCTTGCTGACTACTCAGCACCTATTTTCGTGCTCCTCCTCGCTTCCTCCTTATCATCATCGTGATATCTGCAATGTGAGGTCTTGCATGAGCTTAACGCGTCCGTTTTAGAAGAAGACTCCTTGCAGCGCATCACATCGCCTCTATACATCTTGGCAGACTACTTCTCTGCGCCTGCAGCAGCTGGCTTCAAGCCTGGCGAGAGAAGGTGGTCTCACAATACGAGCTATTGATCCATACCGCCAAATCTTTCAGCACTCTTGACCTCTTCCATCTTGCATTGTCAACTTCTGGTTTCCACGCCATCATTCTGCGATCTGCCCCTGTCTTTGGGCGTGTCTAAAACTCACTGCATTGTGTGACGGAACCGGTCCCGCATCGCGTCGGTATTTCAAGAGATTATATGCTCTCCGCCGAGAAGACGCAAGTTGGGGAAAGAGCTGCAGAAAGTCAAGACACTATGAAGAAATTGAGGTGCGCGTTTGGAACTTGAAGTGTGATGCGGCAAATGCACTACCCTGCCGAAATTGTGGATCAATGTTTGCGAGGTTAGCTTCCCCAACAACGATATACGGTCAGATGATTGAGGGCAAACAGGAATGTCGCTATGTGCCCTTTGTGCGAGATACTCCTGGATATGCTTCTAGACGAAGACCTCATATGGTTCCAGCGATAACACAGCATCGTCTGCTATTGTCAGAAATGCGATGATGCTGTTGAGGCAGATCTTCCGTTATCACTCTCGAATTTTTGCGACTATGATCAGTACACCAGATGGATATGTCTACATTGCAAGGAGACAGAAGACAAAGTCAACAGATTATATTACAAAACGCGAACGAAATGGGATCACCAGTGGGATCAAGATATCGAGGATGGTATGTGCTTGAATTCAAATGTGGACCGGATTGCCGTAAGTGCTGGCAGGGTGACTTCCAAGTAAAGGTACGCAACGTGTCAATTTTCGCAGTTCTGGTGTCCATGTGGACTTCGAGCTCCGAAAGATGGAAATGTACGATGTGCGTGGTGTAAGAAACCACACGACTTGGATACTTGATTTGATGAAGACCCATACATCATTCCATTTTTCGATAACGTAAGTCTAATTGAACCTCTGCAAACAAATCCCCTTTCCATTCGTGCAAGTTTCTTTTGATTTGATCTTGACGGAAATGACAGAATCCCTACCACCCGAGAACATACAGTAGATGGACGTGATGCAAATTGTCGAGTTTGCCTGCCTCCGTGTGATCATCCTTCATTACATCTTGAGGCCACGCCACCGGGCGGGAAGTAATCAAGTATACGACAATGTAATCAGTAAGTCGAAAACCAATGCTTCATGTCATTCATGTCTTTTACAGAGTGGCCGATACAGAGTGGCCGACATGCTCATTTCGCTGAACTCCTCGGCCGGCTAGATCACATGACACATTTAGTTGCGATGGACTTCGACTCCCGTTCAAACAATCACTAGAGCCGTCTGCTCTCTATTCCTCTGTGTTATTTCTTCCCCCTGCCGTTACTTGTATTCCTCTTTCATGGTCATAACTCATATCTCCTTCCACACGCAGCCCTCCTCCTCTCTCTCCTCCGACACCTTTCGTGGCCCACGCCATCAAATCCACACCCATGCTCGTGGTGCCTATCTCTACAATCATCTCTCCACATCCTCTTCGCGTTCTCTTCCATCCTCATCGTCACGTTCCCCATCGCCTCTTCTTTCCCCTCAACTTCAGCACTCCACTTCGAGACTTTGCTGGTTAGACCACCTGCTAGACCGGCGATGATGGCGCTGATGCATATGATGAGCGTGAATTGGAGGATTATGGATGACCTGCGGGATAGTGCCATTCGTTGTTTGAACTGGCTGTACTTGATTGGACTTGAGGTAATTGATGTTTTTAATTCGACTTCTTTGCTTGAGTGTTGCGGCGTGACACTAATTGAAAGCTGCAGTGTCAGCTTGTTTGAGTGTGTTTTACTTTCGATCGTTCGAAGTTAATTGATTGAAAATAGGTCAGAGAGAAAAGAGACCGGGTGGCCAAGGGGTCCGAAGCTTCATATACTTTTCAACCTTGAGATCAGTTTGTCATCGGAAGCGTGATATTGTCAAGTCCAGACCTCGTGGAGGCTGCTGCTGCATATTTTACCTGTGCGATGACACATTATGACACCAATGCAGGACATGGTACTCTAAATGGAGGACTAAGCAATTGTTCCGCGTGGTGGCATGTTGACTAACGGGTGAGGAGGGTGGCGCAACAGGTGATTGCTGCAGTCAGGTGCTTTTCACATCAACTACACTTGTTCCACTCGGCCCCAAGAAATCTTAGTTGATTGCGCATCCTTGCAACAGCGTTAGATATTACATCCGATCAAGAAGTCCGCAGTATTGACTTAGCCTTCAAGCTACTAACAGATTCCGAAAGCAAGGAAGTACGACTGGAGAGAGGGTTTAGCGCTGCCGCGAGGCTTTGGTTGATCCTCACCGCCAAATTTTGCCCTTCCTCCTTATAGACTCCTCAGTATACAATCTCTCGAGGATGTATCAAAATTCGAGAGAATAGTCTTGCTTTTGGGGTCGTGATGGCTGGTGCAGCGTTAGCACACAGGTACCTAGGTACATATCGACCATGTTTGGGTTTCGACATCACCTGATCAAAGCACAACGTCAACAAACATTTGAAAACTCCCCACATGAATACAGGCGAACGGATAACTTGTTGGATGCTTCCTACAACCATTTAGATGCGAGTGACTCGAATTATCGATCATCAAATCTGCCTTTTTGATTTTGCATATTTACTGCTGCGGTAATGGCTGCAAATACATCGACGCTCATGGAGGCTTGCATATGTTGGTTGATCAAAGCCATCAAGTCCTTGGAAGCGACTGTTCACACAGACTATTGGCCAATTAAATAACATTATTTCTTCACATACATAGGATATTTCCTGCCTTCAAGCAAGCCAAATGATTCCCTTCTGCCCTCCACTCGGTCAGACCAGCGGCTTCCTCATACTATCTCGTATGCTCATAACCATCCCACCAAATGCAAATACATCAAAGCTTAACCCCCCTTGCCGATCTCCCGTCCCTCGCTTCAAAACCCAGACTCTGCACCGCGCCCACCTCGAAACCCGAAACAATCCTTATCTCAAAACAACCCAACCGTCCAAACACCAAAACACCAAACAACGCCTAAGCGAAGCGAACCCCCCTGGCTCCGTTTCAAAACGGCTTGATGCAGGTACACTTGCTAGATTGCTAACCGACCTCGGCACCAGCCTGAACATCTCCAACAAGGCTGAGACAATGGGTGTTCGTGACTTTGAGCTTCGCCAGCGAGGGAGCGTGGAAGGGAGAAGGGGAGCGAGGTAAGGGATAACTAGAGCATTGATGCTAAAGAAAAGTCTGTGATGAAATGAAAGGAGATAAGTGCAGGGCGATCGAGTATATATTCCTGTGTTGCCCCTACGGAGTGACGTTCTTTTGTCTTTTCTTTTTTGGACTGTTCGCATCGTCGTCGAAAACAACCGTCTTATTTGCTTTCCACAGCTACATCCTTTTGACTATAGACAATACTCAAAATTTCAATCCACTAAATATGCGCACCACACTCTTCACCCTCCCTCTCCCCCTCCTCATCCTTCTCACGACGCAATCCCTCGCTCTCGCCATCCCCGCACCGCATCCGGCCAACAATCCCAATCCAGACCCCACCCTCCTAGAATCCTACCTCGATTTCAACCTCGAACCAACATCCAATAACCTTATCCCCGGTACATTCAACGCAAATGCACACTCCCTCACAAAACGAAATCTCGGATCAAATTCAAACTCTCAATCACCACTCACCGATCCGGGACCTCAGAACAATGCGCAAGCTTGCAAACCTCCTGCACTAAGCAAGCACGAGGTAGACAGGCTTGTGGGTGTACTGGTAGGAGAGATGCTCTCCCTCCACAGCCACGGCATCGCATTCCCTTACTCCGCCAATACGCACTGTTCTGGTGCTGTGGAACTTACTTCACGGATTGCACTTCCTTCCAATGTACTGGCTGAGGGGAAAGGAGCGAAAGGAGAAGAAGGGAGGTTTAATGCGAAGTTGAAGTTGAGACTTACGCCGATGGGGAGGGATAATTATGGGATGAAGAGGGTGCATTTTGCGAGTTTGTTGGAGAGGGTGAAGAGTGCAGGGTTGGATTACGCTTTTATTGGTGGTGATAGTGACGGCCAGGGAGAGGGAGAGGGAGAGATAATAGGCTTAGGAGGGGAGGGTGAGGGAGGGAAGGAGGGAAGGGCTGGTGTGTTGGAGGGAGTTAGTGGTGATGTGGGGTTTGTGGCCAGGTTGGTTGTTAGTCCTGTTTTGGGGGGTGGGTGTGAGAATTAATCCAGGGAGGGAGGAGAGGAGAGGAGAGGGAGGGACTCAATGATCGTGAGGCTAGGTCGAGTGGTGGATTTGAAGAGCTTGACACGGTGGCGGGATGTAATGAGGCATTTAATGTAATTGAGTACCGTGGAATCAGCTGGTACTCGGGCGTTATTGTGATACAGATAGACGCATAGTAGCAAGACGGTATAATTCGAGATGATGGAATAGATGTTAGATATTGTATTGATATTTCTCAAATCTTACACCATACCCCGTGCAACCCAATCAAGCAGCGCTCAGCTCCGCAATCCTCCTCTCGATCTCCGGTACCTGTCTAAGATGCATCTCCAAATCCTCCCTCTCATCCTCCAATTTCAATCTCTTCTCCGCGTCCAGCCCCGTGAAAATATAGTTGCCCTGCCCATCAAACTGCAGAATCTTACTGTGGTACTTCCATAGACTCCGCCGGTGGCTGACGGTCATGAGTGTGATGCCTAGTGATTTGGCGTGCTCGTACATGACTTTCTCCATTTCGAGAGTGACGGACGATGTGCATTCGTCGAGGATGGCGTATTTTGGACGATTGTAGAAGAGGCGAGCCATGGCCACCCGTTGCTGGAGACCACCTGAGAGAACATCTCGCCATTCGGCTTCAGCGTCCCAGCCGTTGGGAAAGGATTCGACTAGATGGTCGAGATCGAGAATGCGGAGGATAGAGAGGAGATCGGAGTCGGTGATGCCTTTACTGCGCATAATGCGGAGGGAGTCGGGATAGATAATTTGTTGCCGGAGAGAGCCAGCGCTGAGGTATGGTCGTTGAGGGACGTAGAAGACTTGTGTGAGGGAAGGTTTGCGGACTGTGCCGCCATAAACTGGCCAGAGGCCACCGAGGATCCGGAAGAGCGAGGATTTTCCACACCCGTTTGGTCCAACTACTAGAACGTGGTCGCCACGTTTCATGGAGAAAGACAAAGCTTTCACCAGCACACTGCCGCCTGGGGTAATAATAGGTCTAGCTTGTTAGCGAGGGCTCGGTATTCTGATCAGTTGCACTTACACATCAATAAACTCAATATCTTCACTCTCGATCACTGTCCCTCGGCCACGCATCAGCTCCAGCTGTTCTCCACCATTGTCATCAGAGACCAGCGTCTTCTCAAAACGACCAGATTTAATGTCGTCCATCACTTCCAAGAGAGTGGCGACTCGGGAAGTGTAACCGGCGAGCTCGGTTACCTCCTTGTAAGAGAACATGACTCGACCGAATGCATCTGAACTGGAGAGTAGCAGTCGTCTATTGGTCACAAAACTCTCTGTTCTGTCTCCCATTGTTTGAGCAGTAGCTCCTGGTATTTTGAAGAATACTGGGACACTGCAAAGAACAAGTCCCAGAGCTCCCCAAACATATTTGATAATAAAATCTTCCATGATACCATGGGTGAAGCGACGCCGTAAAATATCTGCACGCATAAGCGAAAGACATCGAAATTGAGGATTGACTTACAATTGACATGTTTGATTAAGGTAAAGTAGCCCTTGTCTAATGTATCCTTTTCGGCTTCATGACCATTGTACAATGCAATTTCTTCACTGTAATCTATCAACCTAGAGTGCTCGAATCGAAATTCGCCTTCTAATCTTGCTTCGTCTGCTACGTATTTTCCAAAAGGAGGAGTCAACGCCCGCATGACATTGGCAGATAGTTGGACGAGTAGCGACATGAAAAATAGGCCTGGTAGTGTCAGCTGCACAGTTCACTCACTTCCATTCCGGAGCTTACCCTCGCCACCAACGCTTTTCGACAAAGAATAGTTGTAGATCAACATATCTAATGTCGGCTTCGCCAAATTCCCGTATAATTCTGCCAGACTGTTGGAGAACTTCGATACATCTACAGTAATCAACTGATCTGCATTCTTTATCCGATCGTCTAAGGCGGAAAGAGAGTAGAATGTCATGTTCGAAAGGTATTTGTCGTGGATGTAGTTCGTTAGCCGTGTCCGGTACTGCAGTGATAATTTGCACTGGTGATACGAAAGCTATTCCACGGTCAGCAAAACTTGAAGCAATTGTAGGCCATACGTACCATAGAATTCGTGAATGTAGCAGGAACAGCAATCACCATCCACCATACAATCCCAATCAGAAAGTCCTTCCCCTTCCCTCTTACCAAACTCGAAACCAGCGCACCATCCATAGCCGCAACCTTCAACGATATCAGGGTCCTGACGACCAAGAATATGCTGTGGCTGATCAACAGCCGGAACTCTTTACTTCTCCATCCTGGTATGCAAATCCTCAGCAACCTAAACAAGTTCTTAAAGAACTCCCTATTCAGCTCCACCTTCTGCCTCTTTGTCGCTTCGCCATGTCCCAGTACCGTAGAACCCCGCTGTCTCTTCTCTGCTTGTCTTATAGCCGCAGCTTTCTGTTCCGAGATGGCGGATCGTATGCGGTTGAGGAGGGCGAAGAAGAGGGTAAGGTAGACGGTCCGAGATATCTTCGTGCGGTGCTTGAGGTATAGGTCGGTGAACTTCGATATGATGCTCCTGATTGTGCGATCGGGAGGGAGGAGTTTGGATTGCGCGGCCATGGTGAATGGTCGGAGGGGGGGAGCTCGAGGATTGTGGGGAAAATCTGGGGAAGCTATTCGATGCTGCAATGCGCAGCTCTTTAGCCCGGGATCATGAGAGGGTATTCGCAGTCTGAATCATATCGCAGGCAGATTTGTCTTGAAGGCAAAAGAATGGTGTTGAGTGAGAGCGCCAGTGGTGTAGTCGAGGTTGTGATGAAGGTTGAAAGTCATGGACAATGGATTGTTGATGTCCCAAAAGTCTCTCTCTCCCTCGGCTTAGCAGGGATCTGGTGCTCGACCATGGAATTTCACATGCCAGTCAACTCCAAGTCTCAATATGCCTCATGACAAGAAAATTCACAGAAGCGCAAAAAACACCATGTAAACATTTCAAGGAATGCTTCCTAGCACTAAATGTATGCTTCACTGGTTAAACATAGGACACATCAATGCGAGCAAGCAGAGGGAACCAGGAAGGTTGAACACGAAATACATACTTTGTACGGTCACGTGCTATATGGGCGTTGTCATTCCGCTCCTGGTGCTCCGGGCATTCCTCTTTCTTCTCGCTGTTCTCTCCTCGCATCGAACACCGTTCAAGTATATTTCTATTGTACAGCGCTTGGTTCCATGTCACGGCCATTCAATAAAGCTCAAGGGGCGTAGTCTTACTTCCAATCGGATCTTCGGGCGACGAAATCAGCAAATTACAAACCGCATCAGTCGCGTCTGCTAGCTTCCCTCAAAGTAATTGCATTTGTTCATCTATCAATTCTGGAAGCATTTCCTCACAGATCTTACACCATGGCTTGTCAATCCTACACGGTGTACTCAGCGTCACCAAGCCCGCCACCAACACCAAACTCCCCACTCCATGCTTTGTCCCAGCCGATGGAAGCTTTCCCTTCTTCAAGGCCTCATAGTCAATGTACTCGCAATTTGCCCAAGTCACACTCGACCCATTTGCATTTCCCAATGGCTCTGCAATTTTCTTGACGCAATCATTCATCGCCTCTGCAAGTGCAGTATCTGGAGTATAGCATATCAGGCTGCATCCTCGACGAACCTCCCAGATGTTGGTTCCGTTTCCGTTGGGTGGGTAGCAGCTCATGTAGTCGATGTATCGACGATATCCATCTTCATCGGAAAGTGATACAACATTGCACATGATTGGGATGTTGAGGTTCGAATGGGGCGTGTAGCAGTGAGTTGCGTTGGATATCCAGTCGTGCTGGATCTAAGCTTCATGTTAGTTGAGCATATTCTTCACATTGACTTTGGTACGAACCCCGCTCGAAGTCGCTGATGATATACGCGTCATGATTATTGTTTCGGGTCTGTCTGCAAGTGATGCTTTTGCATTCTTTGGGACTTGGGCGATGGTTCCTGTGAGCGTCAGAAGGTGTGGAGCAAGGGGAAACGTTGGGATGGCAGAAAATTAGGCCCTATATGTAGCCATCTTCACGTTTTGAGGCATCAGAGTCTGCCTTATGCACTCTGGTGGCTGATAAGCCAACGAATTCTTCGTTCCCAGACACATCATGTTGCTGTGTCTGTGCCTCCGGATAAGCTCTGTTGATACGGCTGGGACAACCAACCTTGTTCACAGCTCACCTTCATAATACTTTTCATGCATGAGAAGATATTTTTTCAGGATGAAGCATTAACCTCCAGCGAGGCTTTGGAGCGTCTGCGGTTGTGTTCGCAACGGAATGCTCAGCGCTCGACTACCGATCATATATCCAGTGGGACTCAAGTTCATTCGACCGCAATTACATAAGAAGCCTACAACATCGCAAGATTGTTCTGCTCCTTCCAGCGCGTTACTGGCTCCTTTGAAAAAGGTACGAAGTACACTACATTGACGAAAATACCATCATGCTTATAGTCACCAGCCCCCCTATCAGCACCAAACTCCCAATATCCTGACGAGCCCCAGTGGATTTCTTCCCAGTCATCAGCGCCTGGTAATCAATAAACTCGCAAGTAGCCCATGTTTTGTTTGCCCCGTTTCCATTTCCCAGAGCATTCGAAATGTCGTCAACACATTTCCCCATGCCCTCGGCCAGCACATTCTCATGCGTGTAACAAGTAGCGCCACAGCCCCTGCGATACTCCCAAACGTTGGAACCATTCGCATTCTCTGGGCAGCAACCAAGATACTCGGAGAAGCTGAGGTCGGAAGTGGGAGGTGCGTTATTTGAGGAGCTGATGACGCACATTATCGGAATGGTGAAATTCGTCGGAGGCATGTAGCATTGAGTGCCGTTTCCTAGCCAGAGCTCCTGTATCTTATCTTCTGTCAGTGTTTCCAGAGCCTAACATCTTGAAAGGGTACCCACTGAGCTGCCAAAAGGCTGTGAGATTTTACTCATAGCGATGACTTCTTGGGCTTCTTCGCGCGCAGGCTTCCGGTAGTCTACAAAATTCGAGATGAGGTATGTTTATTGCAGTCAACTTTGTGTGGCGTGAGTAGCAGAACCATCTACTGCAGGAAATGCCTGCCCTTTTTATATCATGCCTAACTGCCGTTGACCACCAAATTACAGCCCCCAATTAATTGGTAGACCAACCAACAATATCTTCTATTTCGATCCTCGCGATTTTTCAGAGATTGTGTACGCCTCCCGGTTGAAGTCGACACGAACAGGCCCCTCAGCCTACCAACAGTTGATGTATCCTCAGCCTTCGACACCATCGGACCACTCCATTCTGCGTAAGGCTTTCACGGCAGTTCCCACTCCTTTGATTGGGTCAATCAATACTCGCTTACAGCACAAACATGATCCTGCTGCAGTTGTATCTGCTTTTGTGGTTTTAGCGCTCGGGTGCTGGACGACATTAATCTACAAGATCCCGAGGATTTGGTCGACTGCGCATGACGGGAAGCGCTTGATCTACCGGTCGCTTCTCCAAGGCTCTGCTCTATTGGTATCGTTTAGGTAAAAAGGCTCAGCTGCCCCGGCAATTGTTTCGTTTGTCCCATTGGCTTCGGTTGATTCTAGCGATGTTGGTTTTGTGACAACAACAACAACAACAACAACAACAACAACAACAACAACAACAACAACAACAACAACAACAACAACAACAACAACAACAACAACAACAACAACAACAACAACAACAACAACAACAACAACAACAACAGCACAACGACCACAACACGATTCGAAGCACACCGATCCAAAATCTTAACAGTCGATAGAGCGCTTCGTATACGGATATGCGCCACCACGTATATGCAGTCGGGCTTCAAATCGATTCAGTCGACGACAATTACGTCTCGTGGGACCAACGACCGCGGCGGGCTTGCAGCACTTTCGGCATCTATTTGAGATACAGTTCGCTAAATGAAAAGCTATCCTATGCTTGATCGTTGTTTTATGTCTCTTTTCTACCCGACTGCCTTGTCTCTGGTTTAGAACAAGCGAACTATTACTCGCAGTATTGGGTTCAGTAGATCTTTTCGCCTAACCACTTCCGTCTGGGCCTATCTGTTTATGCCACTACTTCGAATGCTTATCGGAACATTAGAAGCATTGAAGAAGAGATTCAAAAGTCAGTGGTCAACTGTTGCCCCAGGTCTTACCAATTGTATGGGATACATGGAAAAGAATGCCGTCGACTTTCTCGACGGAGGCTGAGCATCCAATCTTCTCAACACAGAACCATACAAGCTCGGACGTGTACTTCATGCTCCTGCATGTTGGCAACGTCTGTGATCTTGACCTCATTACAAGCCACAGAGGGAGCTATATTGCGCCTTGTTCATGTTTATATCCGAAGCGCCTTGGTTTCACCAAGTTCCAACAGCCATCCGCCCAAGATCCTCATGTTTTCGCCTCGACGCTACAATTATGCCGGGATCAGTCGCCCACGCTCCATTTTGTCTGTCATACTCGAGGCAGACTAAGGCCAAACTCACCCACAACTTCTTGATTCTTGCTATCAAGGGCCCATCCTGACCAATGCAACGGCTCAAAGAAAATGCCTCGTCATGTGTCTCGAATGCCAACTTGCTATATCACACTCCTCTAGGATCTCTATTCCATGTCTTCATGGCTATACCAGTATCTGGTTTAATTCAGAGCACACATGATATCGTTTCCTTGCTATTTATGGCGAGGCTTTGATCGCGATATCTGTTTGACAATCGTTGGCGTGTATTTACAGATTTTGAACCTCCAAATCTGTTGGTTGCGATGTTAGTTAGGCTCGTCAACGAAAAGTCATTATTCCATACCATTGAACGATGGCTCTATGAGTCTACTTTCTATAAGTACCGAAGGTGGCTCACAATAATTCAGGGACCACTTTCACCACCATTTCCATCCTCACATCATCACTTCACACAGTCATCTAGTCTCATCTAAAAATTTGCCATCTAAAAACCTTCCACTTCATCAACAACTACTCCGACAACACCAAAGATATCTTCTATCACCACGATGTACACAGTTACCTTCATCAACCTGATGGCTTTGATGCTTCTCAACACCAGCGCCAATCCATTGCCATCCACCTTAGTACGACGCGATCCCGTGGACTGCAGCCCGCATTTGCTGAGTCCCTCGGAGGGATATTACACCAATTGCATCCAAAAAGAAGGACATTACATGAATCCAGATGGGACCTGCCCACCCGGCAATGCCGATACTGGCTGCAAGTCATACTGCGAAGTCAAGCGCAAAGCCTTCCCTGGCAAAGAGCAGTACGGTCCAGGCAACTCTGGCTCTCACAACCCGGCCAACGCTCACGTCGGACTGGAGCTCTCCAAATCAATCTCTGTCACCAAGGACTTCAAAGCTGGCCTCACTGCAGAGTACTTGAGTGCAATCACCGGCAGTCTCAGCCATCAATGTGAGACCTTCATATCCTTGACTGCTTCCCTGACTTCTTTACTTACGACTGAGGACAGATACGACCACGAAGACTAGCTCCGTCACTGTCAGCTACCCACCTCCAATCGAAGACGCCACAAAAGACGATACCTGGTCACGTTGGGTCTTTTGGCCTACTCTTGTCGAATCATGTGGCAACGTGGTCGAGCAAAAGATCGACATCAGTACAGCTGGCTGTATCGGGTTGAATTGCATGAACACTGGACAGAGGACTTGCAAAGGAAAGGTGATTATGAAAAGCAATATCTGCGTCACATCTAGTGTCATGTCTCCAGATGGATCCGAAGTCACTGTTGTCTTTGCTCAACGTGAGTCTCCTCATTACAGCGTGCTAGAACATGATACAAATGCAGTTACTGATTTGAGATAGGATTTGAGGATTCTAAGGGGAAGGTCTTCCCATGGGATGAGCAACCGAAGACATATAAAGCTGCATGCCCCAAGGGTGACCCCGCATGTGAAGCAAAATAGTGATGTGGGAACTATTCGTGCAATGTTCGTTGCTTATCGCCTTCTACCATTTTATGTATCGAAGATCTGTTCCTATTATTACTGCAATGTTGAATACTTCTCGTCCTTATTTGGATTTTCCTTTTCCTCTCTGAGGTCTTTCTTTCCATACCTTTTTATGCTGTTACTTGAGTCGTTGGATATGAAATCCACTGAACATTTCTGTCTATAAACTTCTCGATGTACTAGAATGGTGCAGTGGAATTATGGTACCTTGATGCCGGAGTGGATTAGAATTTCTACCATGATGTGTGGACTTCTCTTTCGATGTCGTACCCATAGCACCAATCTCTAATATTCTGATCTCCAATACCATAGGATACTTTCTCCAGGAAGAAACTCTCCTGCTCACCAGTATCCCCAATCAGTCCATCGACAGCCAAAGCCCGGTCTCTGGCATCCCTCTGGCCTCCTTTCGGCAAATGCAACATGTTCCCAGCATGCAAACTCGCATCCCTGACAGCCTCCGCTCTTTGCTTCCTCACTTTCTCGAAAACACTCATCGCATGACTCAATCCTCCTCCTCTGGTATGCATCAAAGAGATACACTCCGTTAATGTTTCTGCATCTTCCACCGCCATCGACACACCCATGGACAGATAGAACGCCATCGCATGCGCCGCATCTCCCATTAACACAAACCTTCCCGTCTTCGAAGTCCATTTCGGTAAAGTCTTGATCTGGTAAATTGGCCAATTCTGCACCTCAGGATTGGTCACGGACAGCAACGCCTTCAAGGATGGCGATACACCTTGAAACGTGTTCCCAATCTCAGCCTTAAATTGCTCCGACGTCCAACCAGTTGTATCGACATCATCGCGATGCGAAAGCACAACATTCAACATCTTGGCCTCCTTCACGAGATATGTCATAACCACCCTTCCATCTCCCGTCCAACAGTTGCAATCATAATCCCGTCCCAAATGTGCCGTCAATGGACTCAGTTTCAACTTCTCTACAGGGGCCATACACCGATACGCCGCCCATCCCGTCTTCTCCTCCCACCCCTTTTGCCCCTCCCCATCTCCATTACCATCACCCAGAAACTCCTTCCTCGCAAATGATTTAATCCCATCACAAGCCACCACCAGATCCGCCTTTAGTTCTTCCCCACCATCTAACGTGACCCCACCACCCTCAGATTCATACCCAACAACCCTACATCCCAATCTAATCCTCACGCCCGCCTTAACACACGCCTCATGTAAAATCCTATGAATATCCGCCCTATGCACAACCACATACGGCGCGCCATATCTCTCTTCAAACCCTGTAAAGTCCACAGAAGCGAGCAGAGAGTCGTCAGTATCCCGACGGATGTTGAACGATGAAGGGGTGATGGACGAGGCGAGGATGGATGGTCCGAGTCCCCATTTCCAGAATGAGCGTGTTGAGTTGGGTGTTAGTTGGACGCCGGCGCCGAGCTCGGCGAGTTGGGGGGAGGATTCGAGAAGGGTTATGGTGTGCTGGGGATGGGAGTGGGAATTGGAGGAGAGGGCGAGAGAGAGGGCTGTTGAAAGACCGCCTATGCCGGCGCCGACGATTATGATTTCCATGGTGCTGAGATCCTAGCAAATCTATTGTATGAGCTGTGGAATTGAAATGACAGTTGGCGGGAGTTGAAGGAATTAAGAGTTGATTTTAGGTTTAATGTAAGTGCCGAGAAAGTTTATTTTGAGTTCCATGTATTGACAACAAATCGACGCCGGTGGGTGGGTATCCAAGGACAAATATACGAGAACACTGAGATCGATATCTCTGGCATGACTTAAAGTAACAATCAGAGTTGTCATCAAAGCCATACAAAGCATTAAGACCAGATGGGAGTTAAAGAACGGCGTCTGAATTGAGATCGGGTCATCTTCGCTGACGCGAGTGCAGGGATCAACACACTCCTGGGTAGGCAAAGGCGGTAAGCTGCGAATGTAAGATTTGGTCATCATCTCTCTCTCAAAGGCAGGGAGCCGCTCTTAATGATCTTGTAGGATGTTTATGAAAACCTGAAGGTTCTGGGATCTTAATATTGACTGAAACGTTATTGACATGTCGCTGGCCTAAGCGAATGGCGGGGTCAAATTCAGGAGGTGCGGGATAATTTTCAGCGCTGCAGGTAATAAGTCCAGGGTCTGGTCGCTGTTTTGTTCAGTCCATGCGCTTATCACTATTGTCACAATCTTACAACTACGATTCAAGATTTCTTTAATATGGCCGCATCTGCCTTTGTTTCAGAGATCATTTCATATTGCTTGCTGAGTTTGACCTAATTAAGGCCACCAAAATGCACGAATGTGCCATCTGGTGTGAGCTCTTTGGCAAATATGTTAGACCGTCCCGATTGCATTCCCAGCTTGCCGAACTACAATTATCTGCTTCAGTAACACCGTCTGGTAAAGCTGATATTTGTGCAATGTACGCTTCAATATGCGTTAAATGTAGACGAAAACCCGAGGAAACTCCACCCATGCGCACATGGGACGTTATGAATGCACCCAAAAATGTAAAACTCCCATGTAACGCTGATGCAAACGCCAACCCCCATGTATTTCTCTCAAATAGCCGCTAGGGAAAGAAACCATCACAAGCTGAGGCCAATCACTTCTCCTCCCACGGCGCAATCAACTTTGGCTTCTTCGCACGAGGCGCAGACATGCCACCGTTTCCATCTGGATGTCCATTCGCCTTGGCCCTAGCATCGGCTTCTTCCTGCATAGCTCTAGCTCTCTTCTCCGCAGCCTCTGCAGCCAACGGTCTTATAGTCGCAACACGTTTGGCACTATGTGCTACTCGAGCATTAGCTAGAGCCTCACTGACCGGTCCCCCGTGAACAAGCTCGGCCATGTTGCGTGCAGTAGCTTCTTTCTGGTCGGCGCGGAGACGGACACTGGCGGGATGGTATGAGCAGTGGCGGGCGTGGGCTATGTCACCGAGGCGGATGACGTTTTCCCAGCTTGCGAGACACTCGAAGCACCATTCTTGACCGCAACGACCTGATCAGAAGTCAGTGTCTTTCATAGTATTTTCTGTTAAAGGGGGTAGGTGATCCACTCACACTCCAAGTGATCGCAGCCTTCTGTCTTGGTGACGCCTTGGTTGCAAGCTGGGCAGACCTTTGAGTTTTGCGAGAGCAGTTTAGCAGTAGCTTCATCTGCCTCAAGTCTCTCAATTTGTGACTCGTCGCAGTCGAATTCCTCACATGTGAAACCTTCATGCCATGGAAGCTTATGGACGACGCACGTCTTAAAGCCACAGGAATTACAGACCATGACCGGATTCTCTTTGTGGTTGTCGGCATGGACTTGACCAGATCCGCATTTAGGACCAAGACACATGACAAGACCAGGGGTTGCCATCAGGACGAGGTATTCATAGCTATTTGATAAGTTAGTTGAAGCTCCTGTGATGCTTGATTGGACATGATTATCCTTACCGAGAAATGATCTCTGGAGTTCCATACTTCTTCACGTCCTCGTGCTTGAACAACTCTGCACACATCGGGCAATGTATTCGAAAAGCTTGGCCCTCTTTGAGTGCTTGATAGATGGTATCTCGGATGCAACGAGTACAACAGACTGGCACTTGAGAGGGATGATCACAAGTGGTTGTAATTTTCGCAGATTCTGGGAAGCCACCGGGGGAGTATTGGTTGACACAGATACTGCAATCCTTTAAACCTTCGGGTACTTCCATCTTTACGGTCTTGCGCGGGTTGTGGTAGTATCCTGGTGCTAATTGAAGTGGTGCGGTCTGGTCAGTTTGAGTGCCGTTGCGCTCTGTATCCTCTTCGCTACCGCTTTCCATATTAACGCTTTCTTCCTCATCACTATCACCGTCGTCTTCTCCTTCGGAGCTGTCCTCATCTTCCTGCTGGGATTCGCTCTCCTCTTTGCCGATTTGGACACTCTCGGCGATATCCAGATCATCATCATCATCATCATCATCAGTCTCGTAGCTGGGAGCAGCACGGGATGGCTGAACAATACGGTCGCTACCGGGAGGAGCAAGGGGAAGGTTGCCAAACTGAAGCGTAGGAAAGGGGCCTTCGGCGGCAGTATACAACGAACGTCCATCGATTGGCGGGCCTTGCGCAGCAGAAGGACCCGGGAATTCGCTCAGAGCCCCACCAGCTCGAAGCCAGTCGCGAATCTTCTGCGCCTCGTCATCAGGAAGCGAGGTCTCGAGGTTTGTAAGAGCCAAGTAGAGTACTGGTCGAGCTGCAGGACCGTCAGGGAGTCTAGAGTGGGCGCGCAGAATGTGCTGCATTTGACGGTTATCGTGCTCTCGAAAGGTGAGGCCAAAGGCGGTTGAGGTACCGTCGGCACTCAACATCTTGACTGAAAGCAGATCTTTGAGTCTGATGTACCTGTTTATATTAGACCAGATCAATATTAATGGACGGGTCGTACTTGTTTGATGTTGTCGTGATGACCTCGCTCACTCGAGGAAGCTTTAATGGTGGGAGGAAAGGGAAGTTCGTTAGCGGCTCGAAACAAGATATGCTCAAATGAAGGCAGACACACACGCGATTGTAATGTGGTGAATTCGTGTGCCAGCATGTGTCTATTTGGATATCTTCAAGGAGGCTCGAAGGTGAGGATATCAGGGCGGATTCACAAGATGATGCCGTTGCCTGGACAGGGCATTTAAGCGAGACCCAGAACTAGGCAGCCAATGAACTTCTTCTCTGGCTCTGTTATTGATGCGACGCAGTGTATTCAGCATATGTCGTTACTCTTAAAAGGCTTTCTAATGAAATGGTTTTTAGTCTTCTAAGTTAGAAAGTTCTAGTAGTTCGCAGCACAGCTTCTATATTATGCCAGCAAACGTGAGGTATTATTTGGTTGGGCGGTGCGCTACACACGCCCGGCAGCAGACTAAAACGAGCATCCCACGCACACCAAGATATGGCAAGAATTCTGCATAAGTTGCGCGCATGAGATTACTAGATATATGATCAAGAGTTTATTAGACATGAGGTTGCGAATGAACACATGGCGGTTGGAACATGCTGGTGGTAGAGTCTTATGACTGGATTTTTTCACTTTTCGTTCCCGATTGTCTGACTTAGCTGAAAAAGGTACTTCCAACGGCTTTTCGCTCACTTTTCAAATGGGTTTCATGTGCAAGGGATCTCACTGAGTTTCACACTTTCTGAGCACTGTTAAGTCTAAGGCTTTGATTCTTGTCTGGAGGAAGAGTTGTAATCTAGAAGAGGTAGCATTGTAAAAAAAGGGGGGGTGGGGGTTAGTTGAGACAGCAGCAATGCAGGAGGAAGAAAGCCATAACCATGAGCATAAAGACTTTGTACTCAATGATGTCTTCAATTTCGCTTGGCATTGTCTCTTGCCAAGATTGCATGAAGAGCCTCAGCTGCCGCTGAATACTTACCATGAACCTCAGCGCATGCATTACAGCGATCATGGAAATTGACGGGGTACACTTCTGTCCGGTTTAGGACAATTGAGGCCTTTTATGTGACCGGGAGGATCCTTCGTGGCGCAATGCTCAATAACGAACGGGGCGCCGCTATGGCCACAAATTTCATGATGGAGTCTTCGTAGCTTGCACATCTTCAAGGTTCAGCGTAATTAGAATGTCTTAGGAGTTTCTTTGAGAGATCCAAAGCAGTTTATATACTAGACCTAAAACTGGTCTGTAACATTGAACAGTATCTACTTGTTGGTGTGAACAAGGTTTCGGCTGATACTGAACCCAATGGTTCAACAAAGACATTGTCCTGCGATAAGTCTTTAAAAGGAAACAATCATGTCAAGTTCTGTTTGGAAGAAAGAACAAAAAGCAGCTACCTTTCTCATTGTAGCGATGGACTGAGGACGAATTTTCCAACCTCAAGTCGGAGATCTAGTCACAATATCTTTCTAGCGCTTTCATTTATCCTGGTTCAAGATCCTGCTCTCTCATTTATACCCAGATAATCTAAGAGAAATGAAGCTCTATTGATTCCGCAGGATCGCCATTGTAAGCTTCTCTTTCCATCAACCAATGAACATAACACGAGCCGATGAACTGATGCAACCCTGCCGAGGCTTGCCTAATTATGTAGGGAAGCTCTCCACCATCAAGAACACAAACAATGTCTTCTTTCTGCACTGATCTCAATCCTTGACCTAAGCGAGAGATTTTGGTGGTAAACATTCTCCAACCTTCAGCACGAGAATTGACAGCCGTTTCGATCAAGAGCAATTGAATTCGGAGCTCTTGTGTTTCAAGAATAGTAGTGTCGGATCGGGAAAAAATGATTCATATGAGCCTCGAAGTATTCGACATACTCTGGAGGCGGTCGATCCGCGCTTGCGTCGAGCTTGAACGGTACGATAATCCACAATGTTATGTACGATCCTAAAATCGAGCAGTTCAAATGGCGCATTGATTCCGAGATCGAAGAAAAGCTTGGGTGTTGAGGAAGGAATGGCGAAGTGGGAATTCGACAACGACCGCAAAGATGCCCTTGAAGTTCTCATTCAACTCTGAAGCTAGACTCCGGTACAAGCAACGACTGTTTGCGACGTTCCCATATCTCTCAGTTCTCGGCGCTATCAGTCATCCCGATCACCTAGACTTGTCGGTTGAGGAGCTCAAGAAGTTCAGAGGCGTTGGTGAGAAGCGGAATCCATACTCGTCTGTATGAGCGAATATTTGGACTGGAGGCTTTTGGGACCCATTTGCTTGAATTTTGACTTACATGCGAGTGATCTGAAAATGGATCTAAGTGGCACGTGTGCCCAGTATCTGCTGCCGAAGCAGCCGAGTCGTGCGTCATGCTTGGATTGAAGGACTGGGTGTCCCAAGCTCACGCTGAGATTTGAATCAACTCACGACGAGCTCTCGTTACATTTGAGAAACGAAACCACACCTCCAAAATAATTTGAGACGGCCCCAATTGCTTCGTCCGACGATAAGAGAGCCCCAGGCATCTTGATTACGATCATTCCAGTTGCATGTGACGGCTAAAGGAAATCGTGATGGTCTCCATGAAGTTGAAATGCAAACGTTGGTTCTTGCTCATTGGGCCAGAGAATATTTACTATAGATGGAGCATAGTCGAAGTCAAAATGAACATCATCTGCCGGTGCACCAATCTTAGGAAGATTCTTTGAATTGCTATCACCTGTTTGTCCGTCCAAAACTGGACTAAAATGGATAAGGATGCTTCTGGATGTTATTGCCCACCAACATCGTTGAGTGGTCTCAGCCGATATTTGCACTTCGTCAATAGTAACCTTGGAAGCCGGTGTACTTTTGGATAGTGATAGTAGTTCCAGTCCATCCGACCAACCATCTTTGAAGGTCACATCTTTGTCCACTGATAACAAAGAAGCGAGAGGTTGACGCACATCTGGTAGGCCGCTCTGTGATGTCCTGAAACCCAATATCAACGCGACATTTCTTGAAAGTCTCGTCGGTAGCACGATGACTTCACTATTATCACGAGCTTTGAGTGGATTCAATACCAGAAGTGATCTTGCGCCATCTGTGAACGCGAATCTTGCGTTCGGGCTTTGGACCAAGACTCCTAAAGGATAAGCCTCCACATTCCGATCTGTTTCGGCGAGGTGGTGCGGATCTCTTATAGAGATATGAAATTCAAATCTTGTTTTCAAGAATTGTCGTCCAAGTAGCGAGTGTACCACAGAGAAGTATCAGTCGCTAGATAAACCGTGTTGAACTGGATTTGCGGATCGTTAGACCAGTCACCGTATCTCACAGGTACAGATCGTCTGATTAGATGGCTGAGATCTTCGAGTGAATTGGAGGGACTATGGAACTCGATAGCTATATCCTGCACGAGGGAAGGAACGCAAGAGAGTATGCCTATGAACGTCTTGTTCAAAGGGTCATATTTGAATGGCATTTTGACACGAATCCCTCGATTGGTCAAAGCAGATTCCTTGTTCCAGTACTCCGGGCCTGGCATAACATCACCAGTTTCCGAGAAGCATTCGGGTGATGGGGCAAACATCCCGCAAATCGAATCGTTTTCCGATGCGCCCAAAGTTGATATTGAGCCCATCGGCGGATCCCAAGCAAAGAGCGACTGGTCAGATGATTGCTTTAGTATCTCCTCTTGTAGCCTAATAAAGGCTCGATCTCCTTCTCCATACAGCAAGGGCATGTGAATACCAAATAGGCCCAGGAGGCAATAGGCAACATCTTCTTTTCGGGTCATGACTCGTTTGGTTGCCCACAACATTATTTTTGCTGTGCTGGAAGCCCGCACCGGACTGCTACCTGAAAGCACGTTCTTATCCACCTTTGTGATGCAGCTGGGTTCGTTGGATTTGGATTGCTTGTCGCCGATGAATACCCATGTCGAGGAGTAGAAATTAAACAGAGCGGGGCGCAATCAATTCTTGCAACGTCCATCCTCTGGAAAACCAAGAGCTGTTGTCGAAATTTGGAGAGTTGTAGGAGCCATCTGGCTAGATCTTAGCCGTGACGTCTGGTAGGTAAACCAAACACAATGCACTTTTCTCGTACCATTTATACATAGAATTGATCGCCTTAGACAATTCAACGCCATTTGTCTTATCTATCCCACACGTATCCACCTAGCACCATTCAAAGCCTCGTTTTCTTGCCTCCGTGCAAAATGCTATGATCTTTTGATGGCCGCTCTTCAAATCCCTGCAAGGAGATTTCATCATCTCCCCAGCGATGGGATAGGGTCGCGTAGTCTGGCAAAGGCTCCGTGCTGAATAGCGTGAGCCGTAGTGTGCCGGTGTTCAACAGGCGCATTTTTTATAAGTTCCTCACGAACGGTGAATGGGGCGGGGAGTAGATTTCAGTTGCAATGCCAGTGCTTCGTAGCAAGTTGCGCGAGAGTATTTGAGCTGTAAATGAATGGTTGTCCAACTGGTTGGGAGGACAGGGAGGAGGCGGGGCTGAAAAATCGAGGAGAGCTAAGTGATTGTGAGACTCGAGCTCTTCAAGGCTACCTAAAACTAAAATCCATGAGAACCCGGTCCGGGATCCCACGTGAGGCAACGGCACAACACTGATGACTCGGGCAAGATGGGGACTTGTGTGCTGTCGTATTTCACGATTAGGCGAAGTCATTTCAGCTAAAGAGGGCTTGATGACATATCAAGAATAGTGTCAATGTAAGGAGACTAATGCATAGCCAACTTTAACAGTCTGTCAAGGAATCATTTCATCGTAGCTAAAGACGAGTGGCCATCTTGTTTTATTGTCTTATGAGCCGTCCGCCCAGAGTTTACATCGTTTAGCTACGACAGTCTGTTTGTACAAGACTGACTGCTCGACTGTTCCTTACTAGAAATACATTCATGGTACTGCTTCTTTGGCTACTTGTCATTCCACAACTTCGTCTCATCCATGTTTTTCTCATGAAACCGGCCGACAATAAGCGAGAGGCCCCTCCGTGAGCTCCCCAAGTCCCTTCCACGTTATCCTTATGTGTCAGCACATGTTCGGTAAGATTATTAGGCCAATCAGTACGCAGTGAATCCCGACCCAATTGACTTCTCGCACACTCACACCGATTATGCTCACCGAATAGAATGCAACCAACTTGGGGTCGGTATTCCATTCATACGCCGTGTAGCCAGCCGTCATGCAAGAGAGCACAAGTGACCTATCGAGGCCTCACACGTTTCAATTGCAAATGCAAAAATGAGAACCAAATGGCCTCGCCGTCAGCCGTGTTTTGGGGAGAGCGTAAATCGGCCATACCCCGCTGAATCTTACATCGAACTTTTCCGATCACCAACCACCTCGACAGCAGTGGATCAGGCGGATTGCAAGCACTCAACAAATTGTCAAGATATATAGTAAGTGTCGCTCTATCTGAGAAGTCTGCTTGATCTTGTCCATTATTCTCTGACCTGGCAGTTGCCGTGTCGTTTGAGGTCAATTCAACAATATCAACACCATGGCTCAAACGCGGTGCCCAGGGAGCTTCATTCTTGAGATCGCAGATACGGGACTTGCTGTGACAACGCTACTTTCCCGCTTCGGCTCAGGTTATCGACTCAAGAATCTCGCGAACAGTATTTCTCTCTCGGCAACCTTGCTAATCGAAGTGGGTCGCGATGTCAACAAGAACGAGGCATTCTTCAAAGACAACTTCCAAGCCAAATTCGAAGGTGCCCTGGCAAAATGCAAGAAAGAGTACGAACAAGTTGTCGCGGCTGTCGAGAAGGTCAATTCTTGGGAAAAGGATGAGACTGATGAGACCAAGGAAGGACCGCCAAAGAAGCCATGGAAGAAATTGGCTTGGGGTCTGGGTATGACCAATTCCGAGTTCAGCGACTTTGAAGATGAGCTGGATGAGTCGTACAAGATTGCAATGATGGCACAAGTTATTGTTCAGCTTGTCATTCTTCAAGTGAATGCAAACAAGTAAGTCCGTCCCGTAAGCTCATTTGAGCTGCATGTTTTAACATGTGTCTACAGACGAGAGCTCTCAAACTACGAAAGTCTTCTTCTTCGCCGAGTAAAGAAGGCTATGGGCGAGTTCCTAGAGCTGCTTCACGGGACTGGTGCTGCCAACGTTATGGTTTTCAGCCTGAACGAGCCCACGATGCCAGCAAACATCACTCAGGTTGTTCAAGCTGCCGAAGCAGAGAACAAGGAGTGCAAGAAGAACCACGAGGCCGCAAGTAGTACTTCAATTACCATTCGTAACCCAACAGAGATCAGTGTTCCCTTGAAGAAAGGGTGAGCTAAGAACATGTCCCACAGCTGACCAAATGCTAATCATTTCGCAGACCAGGAGTCGGACCTCCACCACCTCCTGCTCCCGTCTTTGGAGCAATTGTTCCATACAAAGCACCGGATGTCTATGAAATGCATCAAGCAAGCATCGACGCACTCGAGAAGAAATCCAAGAAGACCATCTTCCGCTTCCTCGGTATTCCACTCACTATCAACCGCAAAGAGACTGAAGTTATTTGCACTCTCAACAAAGTGCCAATGCCTCACAATGACATCAAAGCGTACCTCGAGAAGAACAAAGAAGCAACAGCAAAGCAGTCGGCTATCGAGACTCTCATGGGCGTTCCGGTAGCGACCAGCACAGCTGTCTACACATATCTCGCCACCAAGGCAGACATGCGAATTTATCAAGCGCACACTTGGACTGTGGAGTGCGTCGTTGCTTCTCCGACAGAGAAAGCCAAGCACCGTCGCTTCTGGTCGAAGAAGCAAAACCTCGCCACCAGTCATATCATTGTTCTCAAGGGCGAGCCACGCTTCAATGGAGGTCCTTGCCCACGTCCTGGTCTACCTCCTGGGTGGAGAGGACCGCCTGTGGTCAATCGACGACCGGCAAGCTCAAGATCATCTTCGATTGAATCGCGTAGGGGTTCCAAAGCAGCTGCCAAGTTTGAGCTTTCTCAGCAAGAAACAGAGAATGTCATCAATGATTACTTGGCTTCATTCTCGACTCTGTATGATGGTGTGCCGGTTGAGCAGAGGGGTGCGGCTCTAAAGGCTATCGTGCTGCCCACCGAGGATGACTCGGATTATGACAGTGATGCGTCTTCGAGCTCAAGTGGTAGCTCATTGGTAGACGACTAGGTGTGCGGTTCTGAGTAATGTAATGAGTTCCATTTGTGGCTTGCTCACTTGTGTTTCCTGGGGCTCGCTTGTGTGTTTCACTGGCTATGAAGATGTCCTTTTCTTTGATTCAGGTCTGCGCACTGATGATATTTTTCTCTCATTTACGTTTCAGAGAGATCCCCATGATTTATTTTTTAAGAAATGGTTATGTTAAGGATATCCACTATCAGTAGAAAGAGACTCCTGTGCCAGCGACGATTCCACATCAAACCCTCGTCACTTTCCCCTACTTATTACTGAGGATCATTTACCAGATGACATCTATCTCACCGCATTTGATGCAATGGGTTTCAAATTACCACCAATAGAAACTGTAGGCGGCTGAGCGTCGCTTTGTCTGGCCGGCTTGATATCATCATCGTTCGAATTGTTCTCCTCGCTTGCAGTTTCGACCACCAACTGCCCACCATTCCGACGACGACGGCGTAAATCATCAAGATATCTGAGAACTGCCAGAGATAGACCGAAAGCGATGATTGCGATATCGATAGAAAAGCCTCGGCGGTAACGTGGCTTGTCATCTTCTCGGAATATCTGTGCGCCGTAGATCCCCGCGATGTTAGCACCCATGATGACCCTGCAGCAACATTAGTCAAGTCCATGAATTCGAGAAACGATACTGACATGGCCATAGCAAGTGCTCGTTCTTCTGAGTCTGTACATGCGAGTGACATCCATGCAATATTCAATGGATGCGAGAATGTGCCGAATGTTTGTGTCCAGACTACGCCAAAGTATCGTACTCCGCGGTTGTTGATCTCGGTGAAGATTCGGTTGAAGATATAACCCAGAAGATGCATACTTAAACCACCTATGACAGTCTCACCACGTTTGTTGCTGTGGTATGTTAGTATCGTTCCGTGGCTTGTCGATATAGGATAGACTGAAGGAGAAAGACACTGGGATCTGCAGAAACAGACCAACAGATGCCAATGCGTTGCTAGTAAGGGCAGCGAAACCGAAGTCTCTGACGATGGATGGTGAATAAGTATCAAACGCACGCTGTGGTCCATTATTGGACAGGGTAATCGCGAAGTGGACCCAGAGACGCCAGTTGGAAAACTACCAATAAATCAGCAAGAAGTTATGCCATCCGGTCAATGAGTGTCTCACCGCTTTCTTAAATGCAGCTCTGCCAATGCGCTTCTTCTTCTTTCCCTTCATCGGGTCATCCAGAAGAACTCGGCTTCGGAGAATGTGTAGCTCTCTTGGAGTGAACATAGATCTTTTTGGTAGGAATGTACTGTGTGGCCTCTTGAAAGAATCCGGTAGGAAAAGACCGAGGATGCAGCCACTCAAGCAAGTGAATGCTCCCATCAGGACAAAGAGCCAGAACCATCCAGCTCTGCCACCAACACCTCGCATGTGTAGGATACCGTAGGCGAGCAGCTTTGACGAAGCTTGACCGAATTGATTGCCGAAGTAGAAGAACATGACTCGCTTCGCAGTCTCCTTCCGCGTATACCAAGTCGAAAGTGTCCAAAGACCCCCGGGAATGAAGCCAGACTCAGTGACACCCAACAAGAATCGACTCGCAACAAAAGATCCGTAATTATTTTGGAAAGCCTGGAATGTGCTGACAGTTCCAAAGAGGAAGAGTTGCAGTGTGAGCCACTTTCCGGGACCGACTCGGTAAAGGATCATGTTGGAGGGGATTTCGAAGAGGACGATGCCGAGGGAGAGCATTTGTTGGCCGACATTGAATTGATCTTGAGTGATGTTCACATCTTTGAAGAAGTTGTCTGTGAGAGCGTTGGCGATATTGCCACGATCGAGTTCTGTATCGTTGTAAGTACAAATTCGTGATGAGACACTTGCTGTGCACTCACGCAAGCAAAAGAAACCGAGAGTAAGTAGAGGCATGATGATGAAGTCCAACCTGTGCAAACATTTGTCAATAACAATTAGCTAAGTCTGTGTTCAGGAGTACTAACTTTCGCTTGGCTTTTGCCTCCTCCTCTTTGGTCCAATCCGTGTCCAAGTTAAGGACTTCCTCATCCTCTCGAGGACGAGGATACTCGTCTGGATTCGACGTTTTCAAGTCCAAGCCCGACATGATTACTGTTTGACTGGTACCCGTTGTCCGATATGCTAAATCTATTTATCCTAACAATGCGGACAGCCATGCGTTCTTATAAAATCCCCATACCCCTCCGAACTCCTCTTATATTTCTCATGAAGACTTCTCTGTGGTATCTGGGCCAGATGATGACATGTCTTGGCTTTAGCACGCAATCTGAGACCATATTAAATACAGCGTTGATAGGTATCTTGGAAGAAAGGTAGTTTTGCACTACTCAGCGGCGGCTTGCATGCCCAAGATCTTGGGTCTATCTTGGAATGCGAGCTTTTGGCGAGATCCTTAGCGTCCGGTTCTGTCGTGGTCGCTGGGCAGGTCTAGGCAAGAGATAATGACAGGCTTGTCGGGACTTGGCATGCGGGAATTATGGCGAGTACTCATGATATATTTGGTAGGACAAAGGACTTGTTTGTAGTGTAGCAAGGCTCAAATTAGGGGCGTCTGGGTATTCCCCGGTGGTTGCGGTTAGTTTTTCGTGCGTGAACAAAGCAGCACCAACATGGCACGACGACTAACCGCAAATCATCCGAGAAGTTGCAAAGTATCTCGCAAATCCAATAAATTTTACTTCACATCATAAGTTGCATTATCCGAATACCCCCCAGATGGTTCTGGCACTGTAGCGGTCACTTTGGAGGTTCGGTTGCTTGGCTCAGCCGGTAGACCAGTCCGGACGTGGAGCCGAGAAATGCCATGAGGTGTGGAGCTTGGCCACGGCTGGATCCGTGCTTCTCGTGGTATTAAGGAGCGGGAGATGGCATATGAGACAAAGGAAATCCCCCGAAAATGTGGAAGGCGATAGTTTTGGCTTATAAGACGTGATGCAGCTGGAATCTCAGAGGTTGGAGCGATTCGAAAAACGTTTGATTTCAAGTTTGCTTTTTCATGCGCAGATCACATGGCATCTTCACTGTTAAGCATCACTTGCCGACAACAGATAAGGCGCGATTTCAAACTAGTCATACAATTCTTGTTGATATAAATTACTTTTTCAAATGTATTGCGTGTTGAGTAAGCAGTCTTCTTACATCTAGTCGATCGTTCGACGTCTTGTCTCGCAGTAGCATTAGGCGAATAGGATGAAATCTCACTGGTTCCTCTTTCAAGCTTTTCAACGATGAACGAGATTGTCGGTTCAAAAGGTAGCAGGGTAATCTTGCACTAATATCTCGCCTTTGTGTTGGTAAGATCTTACCTTCGAGAGTACTGAACCTTTCCACGTTTAGTTGTTTATGATTTTACTAATTTTGCCACAACGTGCACTGCTTTGTATCTGAACTGTGTTTAATATCGTATGCTCAAATTTTAATGTCAATCACTGCTTCTGGGGAATTGTCTAATTTCCTGGAATCAGTGGAACAACGAACATCGGGGATAGGTTCTTACATCACTACAGCGCTATAATGCAAAATTGCGGGGCCGAAAGGTAACATTTGTTGATACGAAATCACCTGAAGTAAGGGTAAGATCCTATCAGGCCATATAGACTTTGTTGATGGCGGGAGCACCATTCGCGTTTGTGATCCGGCTGTTTGTTTTTTAGCTCTCTGCATTCGGCATTCTTTCTGTTAAATTTCTAGTTCTCTCGAACCTCGGCTTCTGCGTAGCAGGCACGCCTACCACAGAGCTTGTAGTATTTACTATGCTTGTTCTCTCGTCTGCAATCTCTCGTCTAGCTTAGTATAGATCGCTTATGTCCACAGGAATAAATTACGGTGAAGCCGTACAGAGGACCACGTTTCTCGACCGGGACGGGTTTCTTGGCTAGGTCTCGTTGCTTGACAACCGAAACCATTTGGTACTTCGTCTTGGCTAGAACTACTTTGACCCATGATGAAGAAGATTGATTACTCTCCTCTAAATTCAGCATGTGTGAAGTGCGAGAAAACACATTCTGCGAAGTCGTCAAATTTATCGTGGAGGGATGATCGTTTGTTGATGGATATTAACACATTGTCCCTGTCCCAGACAATGAAATTATGAGAAAGAAATAACAACAAAGCTTTGCATAAGTAACGAGACAAAGTTCTGCATAGACCATCCTTTGTTGACTTCGCAACGCTCGTGGCCTTAGACATTCCCAGGTACTGTCACAGAATTCTAAACGCGACAGAGTACTGTTCTTCAAAGCGTGCGGATTTAGCCCGTCCAAAGCCCAAAATATTTATGCTCACCGGTAACTGCTTTCATTTACTCCGCGTGCAACACAGAGGATCGCCATCGAGAAATTAGCGGATGCCAAATGCTAATTAATTGACGTCGAGGTGGGAAATACATCGACAAGAAATGGATAATGCGAATGCCTATTATCTTGACGTACCTAACAGATATATCACAATACCGAAGGCCTTGGTATCCATATCCGATGGAGCACATCCAATTGTTTCAAGGGACCGGCACTTGAACCCCTCGCTTAACTATTTACCCAGAATGAGGATGAGGAGCCATATTCACAGCCTCGTTTCCCATTCAGCCTCCACACTACCCCAAATTGACCCGAAAAGGCTAATGCAATCATTCAAACATAAGAAAGTTCTTTAAATACACGTTTGCTCTCGCACTCATATGTTCGGAGACCATTCTCACCCCTCGATACAGCTTCATCTAGGCATCATGGTTCAAATTTCGTCTCTCTGGGGTGCTTCCACCCTGATCCTCTGCTTTTCATCTTCTGCAGCTGCATCAATTTTGAAGGATCGTCAAGCAGCCGCTGCACAAGTTGTCAGGCTCGCATCGACCGAGAACCTCGCGGTTCGTCCAAATGGCCAGATTCTCGCGACAAACATGAATAGCGCAAACCTCTACATCGTTGACCCAGTCGCGAAAACTTCCAAGACAGCTGTTGTAGTCACTGGAGCATCAGGGCTGAGCGGCATTGCTGAGGTCACTCCTGATGTATTTGCAGTGATTGGCGGAAAGGGGATCTACAAAGTCGACTTCACGGGAGCCTCACCTGTCGCAACACTGATCAAGACTATCACCGAAGCCAACAACTTGAATGGATTGACTGCTTTTTCCAATGACACCGTCCTGGTTGCAGATGCAGGGAAGGGATCAGTCTTCCGCTTCAACTTCTTGACAGGAACATACTCGACAGCCATTACAGACCCCACCATGGCTCCCTCCGGAGGTATTCCATTCGGCATCGACGGCATTCGTTACAAAGATGGAGTGGTTTGGTACACGAATATTTTCAAGAACAGCTTCCACAAAATTCCTGTTGATGCGACTGGCAAGGCAACGGGTGCTGTCACGACCCTCTGGACGAATTTGATGGGTGATGATTTGTGCTTTGGACCCAACGGCAAGATCTACATCGCCACAAACGGGAAGAATTCGATCGTGGAAGTTGATCCAGCTGTTGGTAAGCCGACGGCTATTGCGACTGTCTCGGGCTCAACTTCTTGTGGATTTGGAAGGACTGAGAAGGACAAGGATGTTATTTACGTCGGTGGTGGTAGTGGGGTGTATTCATTCACTGTCAAGCTCTGAAAAGATTTTACGCTGTTCAGATGAGCAGCATCCCTTTTCAAAAATTACAGTAACAAGATTGGTTCGGAGTCACTGTACATGAAGTCATGTTGTGGAATGGTGTATATACTGAAAATGATGCTTTTGCTGCAGGTCGCCACGTAATTTCAATTTCGTTCTCTATCTCGGGTTAGCATTCCTGTATTCCTTCTCCGCTAGACCATCCTTAGTGTGGTGGATAAAATAATCGATGTAAAGGTTCGAGGCTTATCTGGCATAGGGGTAAGCAAGCGTGATCAGATGGTCGACCGAATTGAGGAGCAAGTTTATCGAAACGGAGATTGTATCATCTCAATGAGCGGTCCATACTATATGCGGGCTACGAAAGGTACAATGAATGGAATTGTTTGGACAGGATGGAACAGTCATTCAGCTTGATCGCACTTTTCAGAACCCCTCTAAGCGCCAACACGGGCCCTTGCAGTGGTACTAACAAACAAAGTATATCTCACTTTCAGTTTCGAGAGTGTCTTCTACCATAAGGGCGCGACCGAAGATTATTGCTTGACTTCTAAAAGGCAAAAGACCTTCAGGTGTCAACCGCCTCGTTAAGCGAGCTGACTGCTGAGAACATCACCCTTTCTAGCGAGCACTGACAAAACAGCAACATGCAGCACTTCCACTTTATGTCATGGACCAACGAATTAAGCTGGTTCTAATCAAGTCACATTAGCTTTAAGCAGTCGCTCGAGCTTCTTCAAGTCTGCAATATTTGTAATGCAGACGTGTAAACAATTGAAAGGCGCTTCACTTGGCATCTGTTTGTCAGCCGGCTGAAAGTTTCCCCACACTTGGCCATGATCTCCCCGCACTGGGGCAACAAACATAGTAATATTGCTAATCCAAAGCATCTGTCAGCATTGACGAGATTTGAATCTGTATCTGACTTCATATTTGAGGACATTTTGAATTCTTAGTGCAAAATAAATATGCCACTCACATTTGCCTCCTGCCACTGAACAGAGAGACAACCACGTCTTACCTGAGTCTTCGTACTCTCAAATCGCACCAAACCAAATTTCTTGAACGCATACTCTTTTCAAGATGTCAACCGTACCATTCACCACTGTTGATGTCTTCTCCACCACAGCATTCAAAGGCAATCCCCTGGCCGTGGTAGACAACAGAACGGCCGACCTCACCACTACGCAGATGCAACTCATCGCACGGCAATTCAACCTCTCCGAGACTACATTCTTCTCTCACTCCTGTCTTGAAAAGGCTGCTTTCAGACTCCGATCCTTCCTCCCTGACGGAACAGAAGTTTTCGGAGCTGGTCACAACATCCTTGGTGTCTGGTGGGTCTTGGCGGATGGCGGATTTTTGGACTTCTCAAATCCTGTTGCAAAGAATGGCGGGAGGAATGTTGAAGAATTTGAGCTTTGGCAGGAGCTTGGTGGAGAAGTTTTACCAGTGAGAGTCTTACGAAGAGTCAGCTCGAGAGGCACCAACGATGAGTTTTCCGTCTCGATCAGACAGGCGCCTCCCAGGGCTGGGAATATATATTCCGATCCTGCCGCTCTAGCTGAAAGTATTGGGCTCGATGTATCAGATATTGGCTTCCCGGGATCTGTAAAGAAGGGCCAGCCGCAAGTCTTTTCCACATCAACAACTCGTCATCTCCAGGTCCCGATCTCTTCAATCTCGGCGCTGAACAGAGTAGTTGTCACTCGGGACAAATTGCTTCAACAGCTCGCCTTGGTGGATGAAAATGCTTATGGACTTTATCTCTTCTCACCCGAACCAAACACGACAGACTCTTACCAAGCTCGATTCTTCAGCCCTGGCATGGCGGGTGAAGATCCAGCAACTGGAAGCGCGGCGGGGCCACTATCGGCTTACCTGCATACCCATGGGCACTTGGACTTGGTGGAGGATTCTGGGAGTATCACTGTGCGTCAGGGTCTGAGGGTTGGCAGAAAATGCATCATAAACGTAATGCTGACGAAGAGCAATGGTGATGACAATAGTGTCAATGTTGATCTTTCTGGCAGTGGGGTCAAAGTAGCAACTGGCGAGATCCAGATCCCAGACAAGGGAGTTGTGTTTTGAGTACAGTTCTCTAGCACGAAATGTCGTGTATCATACAGCAGGTCTTGCCACCACTCGTTATCTCCGCTCTATCAAGCAATGTTTGCATGCTGGTGAACATTATTCATCGACAGTTGTACCACACGCGTCACTCCTTCCACCCTTCAGTTTCCTCAAAGAAATATCATCTGAACCATCGCGTGCCTGCCATGTCGTCTGACCTTAAAACCATGTTCGGCTCATTTTAGATCTCTCTTTCAAATTGACCTTGAGCAAGCCTGCTCCAAATGGGTAACGCACGGTTGGTGGAGTCCTGTCTCGGTTGCTTGGTTGGCTGAAGGTGCTTCGGGAAGCCGTCCTGTGGTCATCAGTATCGTGATCAGCCACCCTTTTATTATCATACCTGATGAACGAGACGAAGTGCCAACATTCTTTGCTTCGAGATGCGAGTCACCTTCAACTTTTCCCACGCTTCCCTGTCACGCTTCTTGGTATTGTTGGAATATGCGATCTCGAACTGGATCCTGTTCATCGCAGCTTGTCTTGAATCATCAGATGTATTTACCTGTAGCGTGACAGTTTTCAGTCCCTCAAGCTTGGCAAGAGTCCCAACAACACCCTGGCTTGCAGGGCACTCCACATGACATGCTGGAGTCTCTTGGTGAAGCCTTGGCGGTCATCATTGATTTCGGCACCAGCGTAAGTTTTCTCCACACTAGTCAAAGTCCTTGAATGCCTAAGATAAAGAGTATCAAGATCGAAGTCGAAGTAAATAGGTCCTCGGTTGCAGAAAGCGCCTCCAGAGGCGACACTGTATACCTTCAATGCAATCTTGCGCGAAATTTGACATGTATGTAGCATGGCGGGAATCTTAGATCTACATTTGATCATCGATCGGCGGGAAGGTGGTGGATGTCGACCGCGGACGTCTCGGGTTTCAGTAGCAGGTGGGAGACTTGGTTTGGATGATCCATGGGCCTGGCAGTGCAAAGCGCCATCTGAAAATGGTCAAATTAGAACATGATAAGCAAAGCAGGAGCATAGGCGATGGAAATTTTTCAACTCAAACCATAAGCTGAAGCTCAAGAGGAAGCTTTGCAAGTTTGGGAAAGGCAACTGCGATATTCGAGGTCGCCCAGGCAGCAGCTCCTGTACGTCGAGCTGGACCCTTGCTGACCATTTTGAGCTCACGAGAAGCTGTTCGTGGATCTCAGAGGTGAGAGCAGAGATTGCAATGTTGAGGAAACGCGTATGAGGAGTTGTTATGGAAGAAGAGACAGCAGAGAAAGAGGCTGTTATGGCGCAAATGAGCTAGCGTACCCGACCGCTCTAGCCGCTTTAGGTCAAATCACAACAACCGAACGGACACAGTTCAATAGGTATCGATCCATCATTGAATTGCTCTTCTGACCACCATAGAATTGATCACTCTCACGATAAATTCCGATATCTCTAAATAATAGCCACGACTTCCTTCCCAGAAATGCCAATCTTCGAAAAGATCTCGACAGTTCCTTTGCTTAAGCTAATGAGCTCACCGTAGCCCCAAAAGACAACAAGCCGTTTCTAGTTCCTCCGCGAGATATTAGGACTCTCAACAGCTCGATTTTCCCATTGACCTCGCGGACATCTTTGAAAGCAAAGAGGATCTTATCAGTACAGTTCACCTCTACACAGTATCTACAACGATGGATCTAGTATCAATCGTATCCTGACCTCATGTGAGAGATATTGGCAAGCCTAGATCAGTCAAGATGCCAATACCAGGTCTAGCTGTCGAAAGTCCGCAGCCCGTTCCGGGCACGTTTTCTTACACTGTCGCTGGCGTCTCGCAGCTGCATTCAAGCAGTATTGCAATCGGCACTGAAGCTCCCGTGAACAACATGGGTTTGGACAGAATACCAGCGGAAATACGTTCGATGGTATGGAAACTTTGTCTGCCAGGACCACCAACTATTACCATTAGGAAGAAGAACCACCAAATCTATTGGATTACTTCACAGGCGGTTCCGACCCCACTACTTCATCTATGTAAGGAATTTCGACAGTTCTCTCTCAAAAGGTACACAGCTGCCTTTGAGTCGAAGTACCACAAGGCAATCTACTTCAACTTCGGGTCAGATTCAATCCGTTGGCCTGACGCGCACTCAAGGTTTTACTTTAAAGATTAGAGAACAAGACGGACACGACAAGTTTTCTGGAGCTCTTTCTCATTCCGAAGGATCGAGAAGACTCAAGTCTCTGTTTTTTTACTTTCATATTTCTGAATTGACGCGCCATTGGGTTGGCTTCATGATGTCTTGTGGGGGTATGTATGGGTTGAACGAGGTCTTCTTCCTTAGTTCGTTTACAGGCGAGAGGCATGAACGAGAATGCTTCAAATTGAGGGAGAGGGGCTACCCAGGTCAGTCAAGAGGCTCATCCCGAAAACACAGCGGGCATCGGGAGACTCTGGCTCTCTTTCCGCAGCCCGCGGTGACCTTCTTGTCTTGTCGGGAGATGCGGGATAGATTCAGATCTTGAATTATGACTTTTCACCCAAGACGGCTGTGCAAAATCCTTCTTACTGAGATAAGTTAGTTTATTTTTTAAGTCATACTTATCTCTGGTGACTGGTCATGACTTCGGGATCCACTGTTGGACTGATTTGTGCACGCTTCATGCTGCTTGACATTGTATTTGGTAGCCTAGCAACTCAATTGTGGGATCGTGAATTGTAGAGGTTCTCTTTCTCCCCAATTCTAGTGAAGAATACGCGCAAAAGGCAAAGACATATCCCCTATCATGTTTCAGTGTGCTTATAAATGCCTTCATTGTGGCTGCAAGCCGTTACAGAATATACCATGTAGATAGCACGATACCTTGAGGAACACTGATACAGAACGCCACAGACAATAGTTCGGGGATGGTTTTGATTGCTTTTTATTTGCGATTTGTGAAAGGCACTATCTTGATGATGCATATGTATCATGGCTTCGATTGCACTAATGTGAATATAAACAAAATCATCACTGCTCATGCTTGCCAACCACGGATGACGGAGTGACCCATTTCGAAGTTTGTGGTGTCCTGTTTCATATCAGTGCTGGAACAAAACGGCAATAAAGCAACTGATACCTACATTTTTTACCGGCAGAGCCTGCAATGCTTTCTACCTCTGGGCTTGCGACCCTTCCAAAGGTAGGTGACGCTAGGTAATCTGTCCTTGGGTCCGGTCCACTTTCCCATCTTGATGCCAATCCATGACTTCACCAAATGCAACTTAGTCCGAGACTCGTTCTTATTCGACCATCTTTCACACTGATCACTTCCGCTCTCGTCTTGCCAAAAGACCAGTCTACTTAGTTGACAAGACGGAGCTATCTTGATTCTCTCTAATGAAGCCATGTCTCTCAAGTAGCCATATTTCAGGTAGTCCTCGCCGAATTCAATGTGGTGTACCTTTTTCAGTAAAGCAACTACGTCTGAGTCAGAATGTGCCTCTGTGAGACCACTGGCACCGTATCTGAGGCCACAGAGCAGAGCGAATTGGTCCACAAGCCTAAACTTCAAGGTGTCTTTCTTAAAGTTGACATAGATGGGGTTTTTCTCTTCACCGACCGGCAAACATCTTATATGCTTGTAGTGCCTCTGATCTTGACTCTTGATTGGCATGTGGCAATGGGATTGGTAGTCTTTGGTCAACAATGAGATGTTTGTTGCCAGGCGGAGTTGTGATGGTACTGAACTTGATGACTCGTCCATCCGGTAGACTCAGCTTCCATGTCATTAACCTAAGCTCCAATGGTAGCTTCGGAAAGAGCTTGAAGGCAGAGAATGATGACTCTTCGTTGGCGATTATTGTTGGAGCTGTGCCGTCCTGCAAAGCGTCTACAACAACATGCGATGGTCCCTTGGGCTTCGCCTCTTCTGGAGTTCGAAGGCTTTCGTTGGAGTCCATGATAACCTGTATGCCTTTTCTGCCCGCTGAAGTGAGCTCTACACAAGTTAGTCTCTGGAAAGGTGAGGGATGTCTCTCAACTACCTGATGTATGAGGAGTATCTGTGGTCAGGAAGGTTGATGGTGTGTGGAGGTCTTCTGGAAGAGGTATAAGGTGAGCTCGTATTGAAGGAACTTGGCTATCATGGTAGTCTGAGACGTCCAGCTCTTCGCGAGGTCGGTTCTACGATTCTGCTTTCTTCCTTCCGAGTATCGAAATCATTCGATGACGAAGAAATTTCCCCACAAGAAGAAGACGAGGTCGAGGATAAGCAGTTTCCAGAGATGATGAAATTGGCAGCCGCTAATTTAGCGCAGCTCGCTTTGAAGGAGAGAAAGCAGGAGGAAGAGAACGAAGTGGGTTTCGAGGAAGGGGTTGCAAAGCGTTGATTCACAAGTTCTGCGAGAGGAGGAGGCCTTATGTGCCTCCAAAGGATCCCTATTCTGACTCATGTCGGCCCCTGTTGTACCTCCGTGACTACAGAGGGGAGCCAAATTGCCTAAAGTTCAGTTTCGAGCAAGAGCTGCCTCATTGACGTAGCTGGTGACCTGCCCAACCAATTGAAATCGTGCCACGTAAGTTTTGCTGCTTCTAGCAAGTGCGTACACTAGAATGTTTATAATTGCACTCCTACCATGCTGGTGAACAGATAATACGAGCCGTATATCATAGTATCGATCCTTTCCTGGCCGTAAAGCAAGCCTTGGCTGCAAGACAAGAGAAAAGTCGAAGACAGGTTGTGGGTCCGGCGAGCCAGTTTGATCACGTGCGAAGTCCCAAAAGTCGACCAGGGCAGACAAGCGAGCGACGCTAGTGAGAAATCCCACAGGTGGATTTTCATTTTCGGCGGGCTTCAACTTTTTGACTCTTCACGACAACCCAACGACAACCACCCTTGACACTCGGAATCTACAGGTCAGTACTTGCGCATCGCACTCTATCACCAGAAACATCGGATGGAACCAGAATCAATCGCATCTAGAGTCTGCGGAGAAATTTTGTGGAAGATGGAAAGCGGTCACCTCGATCGCAAAGTCGAGCGCACAATTTGATCCAGAAAGAATCGCCCTTTCGCACATCGGATCGCCTGGCACATCTTCTACAAATCTTCTACAAGATACTCTGGTTGTTGGCTTGGTTCTGCGTGCCTTCGTTGCTATGGCTTGTCCTAATCCTCCTCTGCCTCTTCAATATTTGCGAGACATCTGCTAACCTATTTCATGATCCAGAATCCGCAATCATGGGTATTTCTCGAGACTCCCGACACAAGCGCTCTGCTTCTGGTGCGAAGAGAGCATATTACCGTGCGTAGTAGAAAGCCCATATGTCTTTGACATATGTTCCAACCTGATCTGAAAGCTAAGACTTTTTACAGGGAAGAAGCGCGCTTTCGAAGCCGGCCGACAGGAGTCCAACACCCGTATCGGAGCAAAGAGAATCCATCTTGTCCGTACCCGTGGTGGTAACCGCAAGTTCCGTGCCCTTCGTCTCGACTCCGGCAACTTCTCCTGGGCTTCTGAGGGTATCGCCCGCAAGGTCCGTGTGATCGTCGTCGCTTTCCATCCTTCCAACAACGAGTTGGTCCGAACCAACACCCTCACCCGATCCGCCGTCGTCCAAGTCGATGCCGCTCCTTTCCGTCAATGGTACGAGGCCCACTACGGACAAAACCTCGGTCGCAGACGTCAAAAGCAAGCCGGAGCTGAGGTGACCGAGCCAGACACCAAGAAGAGCAAGTCCGTCGAGAAGAAGCACGCCGAGCGTTTTGCTGCCGTAGGAAAGGTTGAGCCTGCTTTGGAGAAGCAATTCGAGGCTGGTCGTCTTTTCGCCGTCATCTCCTCCCGCCCAGGACAGAGTGGACGTTGTGATGGATACATCTTGGAGGGTGAGGAGCTCGCTTTCTACCAGCGCCAACTGAGAAAGTAGAGAGTTTTTGCTGGCTTGGGATTGTATTTCTGTGGAGACATGGCTTGGAGTTGCATCTGCGGACCGTTCATTGAGAACTTTTACGACAAAGGGTCATCAGCAATTCAAAGGGAATGGGAATACTAAAATCTTGCAACACCTCCTCTACCATATTCCTCATTTTTGACTCCGTGATCATTGATTCCTGGCCTTCGATATGTTGTGATTTTCGCGCCTACAATGAACCCCTGCACTTCATGCGCATTTCCCAATCACCCCGCATCACAAGCTTCAACATCCTTCTTATCACACTTCACGTCTCCGCTGTCACAACTACCATGAAAGCACCATTTGCGAGCTATACAACGACCAAGCTGTTACAGTTAGCATATACAGCCCCCCAAAACCTACACTCGCCATGTCTGCCCACGCTTCCAGCTCATCAGCGCCCCCTCCTCTTCCCCCACCAACACATCCATTAACCAACCCACATGGCAACCCACCAGCCTCCATATCTCCCAACCTACCCTCCTCATCCTCCTCTGCACGCTCCCCCAGCGTCAGCATGACCTCCCCATCCATCCACTCCCCCGAAACCGCGCGACAAATCGCCGAAGCGCGCGCCGCCCTCGAAGCCTCCATGACCAACATCGGTTCGTCCTTAGACATCACACTCCGCTCGCGCGCGCAAGACTTGCACTCCAACTCGAAACAGCTCGAGAAGCAGCAGAAAGACGTGGTGAAAGCGACGGAGGGGTTGCGGAAGGAGGGCGATAAGTTGAAGAAGGTTGCTGATGAGGGGATGAGGAGGGTGAAGGAGTTGGGGAATGTGCAGAATTGGGCGGAGATGCTGGAGAGGGATTTTTTGGTTTTGGGAGAGACGCTGAGGTTAGTGGAGAGGGGAAGTGGGAGTGAGGGGAGTAGTTATACGGGGAGTGAGTGGGAGACTAGTAGTGAGGGGAGTAGGGATGAGGAGGGTGGCAGAGAGCCTGCTATTGCATTGGAAGGGGGTGGAGAGGGGAAGAGGATGGAGGTGGACGAGAGCGTTGGTGATGCCCTGTCTTTGGAGACGCAAGATCAGAGAACTGTTGATGCGGATGGAGACACACAGATGGATGGCACGGAGGGAGAAAGTCAAGATAAGGGCAAAGGGAAAGCTGTTGAAGTTCTGGTTGAGACTGCGGCAGAGGAACAAGCTGCCCCTACTGCTGGCGGATCGTCAACGGCTACAGCTACAACTGGTTCGACTTCCGATCCTTCTTCGAGTTCTGTTCATACTGCTGCTTCGGTCGCGAGCTGAGTGCGCGTTTGGTAACAGTTCTGGCACGAGTGCGGTTGAAGTACTTCCCGTCACAGTTCGTATCCGGATCCACATATTCCTTGTGGCGCCTTTTGATCACTATGCCTGGAAACGCAGAATGTATGTGCAGGCTCTTAGGGCATGTATGGTAAGGGTATGGGAAGTCTTTTCTGCGCTCCGGGATGAAATCTACAGGTTGCTTATGATCGTATCTGGGCAGAGGATGGCCTGCAAGCATATTGAGTATCATTGTCGGTATCGCGCGAGAGGTCGAGAGAAGATCAACCATTTAGGAATAGCTGATGGGCGAAAATGAGTATGCAGCTGTTCTTAAGCTCCATTGGCGATGTACGAGATGAGGGATTTATCTTGCACAGATTTGAGTCTCAAGACTGGCCATGTTGGTGTCTCCAGATGGGGAATTCCGTCTCCGCCTCAAGCAGCCAACGTCATCAAAAATCCTCTGATCCCACGAAGCTCGAAATCTCATGATATTCTACATCAATGGATCACTCGCACCAGCTCCGCGTCCCCTGTAATGAGGGCTTCTTCTGGATGCTCATTTCCATCTTGATATTTTACCACGCCTGCTACACACCAGAAGGCTACCTCTTTATTACTCTAAGTTGTCTGATTCCAGAGCCTCATCCGACATCAGAAGACCTGGCCATTGTTTGGCGGATGCACGGATCAGATATCCCACCCCGTCGGAATGGAGCAATGAGCAGATCAAGCGTCCCAAACTTCGAGTGGAAATACGAGCAGTACATTTTGAGACGGTACTTTGTGTAAAGCTCACGAGAATGACGTTGCTGCGGCCCTATGACGAATATCGAGAGAAGCGATAAAATAGATGCGGCGTCCCAGTGGAAATGTCAAGCCGAGAACGACATTGAAAGAAAGCCTGTCCTGCTCTCGCGAGCCTCTGGACGTGGAGCAAAGTCGACTGAAATGATACCTGGTGCTTCTAGCTTAGACCAAGTAATAACACTTGGACCTCGGGTGTTACTGCTCATTTTGGCTAACTAAAGTTCAGATCCAATTTACACGATTATCGTGTTCAAGACACGTTGTTTGCACATCATTCTCCATTCAGTGATATCTCCTTCCCGAAACCAAATGCATGTCTTCTGATCCAGATCGGATATTTCACCTCTACACAGTGGGATTTGCCCGATCGGTAGATTGTTGCCAAGAATAAACATTCGCAGATCCAATGTCCTGCCGTGAGAGAAATCTGGCAGCCCATCAAATTGCCTTAGGGCTTCACCCAGCTTCCAGGTCACTCTGACCGCCGGGGAAGAATGTACAGGCATATTGTACCGTTCCCTCTTATTGATACTTGCAAGGCGAGGAAAAATTTGCTCAAAACTGTACAGTCCAATATGTTTTGTCTTTGGAGAGCCATTCAACTCTAGCCGTTCGCGCAGGTGCCTATGCTTGTTTAGCCGAAGCCCTGGAATCGCGTGATGGGATCCTAGGAGATCTCAGCAAGGAGATTTATTGCTTAGCATTCCCCGCGTTTTTAATTTACAAGATTTGTTATTAATACGCCATGATCCTGGTTATATGTTTTCGAGAACTTGGCCAGATGCAAATCAGCACCCTGGGGCGCAATTTTGGTCCAAAATGTACGTCTCATGCCATGAACCTCGAAATACTCTTCGTGTGTAAGGCAGGATACGCGCGTTCAACAAATCCTTAGCCAGTGGCGAGATCTTCAGGAACCATACAGATGGAATGTGGAATCTTCCCAAGCGACACCTTACTGCACCCCACAAAACCTCCTTTCTTACCTGCTTTCCGGAAGAAAGACATCGGGTCCGGCATTTGCAGACAGTATCTCTATGGAATTACCGGCCAAGACAGAGGGCTGATCCGGAAGTGGTACCGAAGCGGAGAATTCCCCTGTCGATGTGATGTGCCTTTCACATCTGCAGTTTGCGTGATCGAGTCTGGAACCTGCCGGCACAATATCGTGAAGGCATCCTAGTGGACCACTCAGCGGCTGATGTCTTGTCAATGCAAATTCCGACTGCTACATCTCACCGAATGGCATTCCTTTGACGTGGCATAGCCGTCCATCGCTTTGCTCAATGGAAAACTTTGTTATATGTGGAATGGACAGCTGCTGGAACTCGTCAGACTTGCTAGGGAGTTTCCCCTCGAATGTTTCGCCTCCCATTGACACCCGAATATTCACTTAAAACGAAAGCTGACTGCTGCGCGGCCGTTCCTCTCCTTTCCTGCCGCCCGTCAACTCTTGGTTCTCTCTATAAAGCTTTTGCGCCAAGATGCTCCCGTCAACACTTCTCTGGGCGTGTATCTACAGCAGCGCCTCAATCGCAGCAGTTTTCAAAGTCGGGCAAAAATTCCAGATCATCCTAGACAGCATACCGAATCTGACCGCATCTCCGAAAGTCGTACCAGGGGATGCAGCAGTCTTCGATATCGATCTCTTTGACACGGATGCAGCTACGATTTCGGGCCTTCAGAGTCAGGGCAAGATCGTGATATGTTATTTCAGCGCGGGGACGTATGAGCCGTGGAGACCTGATGCGGGGAATTTCACGAAGGAGGATATGGGGCAGTCATTGGCGCCGGAGTGGCCGAATGAGTATTGGTTGAAGGTCAATAGTTCGAATGTGAGGAAGGTTATGACGAACAGGATACAACTTGCTGCGGCGAAAGGATGTGATGGGGTAGATCCGGACAATACAGGTATGCATTCTCCTGTCGGATCTTGAGAGGAAGTTGGCTGGACCATGGAGCTGAACTCTGAAAAGCTAGCTAATTTGAACAGATGGCTATGTTTGAAATCCCTCTTCTCATTCCGCGGAAGGAATTGGTTCGCTAACATATCCACAGCAAAATCCAAATAACATAATCAACCTCACCCGCGGCGCTCTGGTCGAATACATGCGCTGGATGGGTGCCCAAGCTTCATCCCTCAACATGGCCATTGGCCTCAAGAACAGCATGGACATCCTCCCCGACTTGACTCCAATAATTCAATTCGCCGTCAACGAGCAATGCGCTGCATTCGGTGAATGTAACTCGTACAGCGCTTTCCTCGCCTCTGGCAAGCCAGTCTTTCACATCGAATATCCACCCTCAGTCCCAAACATACAGCCCGCAGATCGCGCAAAAGGATGCCAGAATAATGGAATGAACGGCATGAGTACGGTGTTTAAAAACATGAGTCTGAGTGGGTGGGTCGGGTATTGCGACGGGAGTTCTGCGACGACAGTCACGAAGCCGGGGGGAGGAACGAATCCGTGGGCGCCTGGAAAGCCGAAGACTACGACTACGGCGAAGACGACTGCGAGGCCGACGACAACGAAGCGGCCGAGTACGAGTCGGACGTTGACGAGTCGGACGACGAGTTCGGTTCGGACGACGAGTTCGGTTCGGACGACTAGTTCCGCTGCGCCTGGGGGTTCAAATGGATGTAAATCAAAACATTGGGATCAGTGTGGTGGGAATGACTGGAAGGGGTGCACAGTTTGCGAGGTGAGCCTTGTTTTTCTGGCGTGCTTTGAGATCAGTACTTACCATTACGTGTTCAGTCGCCGTACACCTGTAAAGCTGTGTCGCCGCCATATTACTACCAGTGCTTATGAGCGGTTGGCTTCTCTTTGTACTTTGAATCTGCATTCTGGGGGAGGGGGGGG
>Ga0207886_10064_pt1 | contig 245427 bp, 291 predicted proteins | sample LinPmetageLP35_FD_184048 | JGI IMG/M metagenome (GOLD analysis project Ga0207886, IMG submission 184048) | Marine viral communities from the Pacific Ocean - LP-35 (SPAdes) | ecosystem: Environmental > Aquatic > Marine > Oceanic | place: Pacific Ocean | collected 2009-08-31 | reverse complement strand
GGGTAACTTGGTTTGGTTATTGCTGGAATTGAGAAGGTTAAATGGATCTGGTTGAGGCTAGACGAGGGGAGGGGTGATTTGGATGTATGGAAGGTTTTGTGTGTTGTGCTTGAATTATGGAACAGATGTTATGGAGACTTGATCACAATATGTATGGCTCTTACCGCGTATATTTTACTCCGGGAGTTCCAAGTGAAGCGGGCTGATCTTTGTAGGGCAGATACAGTGTATGCCTCTGTCACTGGCGATTGTCAAGAATTATGAAGTTTCATACGTAGTTCTACATATCCCAAAGTCGCGACTTCACAGTGGAACTTCTGGGTTTGTAGTTTTCGAGAAGCTGACATTGTCTCGAGGTAGTCGTGTTGGGTAGGTAGCGCCGCTTTTGTATTGCTCCAGAATGTCTGTCATTATCAACAGATTAATTGACTCGAAGGGGCCATTTACGAATCTCTAGATTATGCCTGTGGGGTGTGCCGATGGACCGACTCATGGGATTGTAGGGCGACCAAATGATGCTGATTTTCGCGTCTTGACTTTCCCTCAAATGGATAGACTACCATGGGAAAAAAAAAGTGTTCAGATCAAGATCTGGATGAATAGGAGAGGATTGTATAACGGCTGAAGTTAAAGTCTCCGTCGCTGGGCCTGCGCCTGTTGAAGCGGATGAGGCGTGGCTGATGAGGAAGGAGGATGCAAAATCTGTCCTGACTGGGACGCCGACTTTGCATACTGTTGGCAAAGATGACTTGTTCGAGGAAGCCACAGACATGTTTGAGCTTTGAGCTGAGGGGCACAGTAAGCTGGGGGCGTATGACGGGGCGTATGACGGACCGTACAAGATACCCAGAGGGAAAGGAAGTATTAGAATTTTTGAAACTGGGGTTCGTGGCTTTGGAAGGTCGATTGTGAGCTTGTATATAGACTACTTCGCCCAACGTGCTCAATCAGGAGTACATCCTAATCATCTCAAAATTTCTGCTTGTAACTGGAGATGTTTGCGTCCATGTGCTAGGATCCAGCTCACATTTCAACTTGTCGCGATGAAGTCCCGCGATGACATTTTCAAGCCAGTATAAGCTGAATCTTGTGGTCCCAGCACAGCTTTACCCAGTTCAAACAGGCGTTCGGCCAAATATTCTCCTGTAGTGCTTTTAGAGCAACTCGGATATTTTCAAATCGCTGCTTCAATAAAACGTCCAGGAACCACTGGGTCGTCTCCGCCTGCTCGCTAGATTCGCGACTCTCACATCCGAGGACAAAAGCTGGCCAGAGCATTGTAGCGATGAATGGGGAGTTGATGGGGACGCATGATATGGTATGTCGTAGACGTGATATCAGATTTTGAACATGATGCAACGATATGGTTTCCGTTACTTTGCCACTGCGCACAAGGAATAACATCGTGGCAAATTTGTGTGCGTTTCCGGTTTGAGCAGACACAAACTCCTGCATGTCGTTGCTCAGAGCTCCCTGCATGGTCGCACGACCTTGAAAAGGTTGCCACGCATCAAGCTGTGATATGAGGAGGTATTGCTGTACAGAAAATTCCTTGCCTTCTACCTGCCCACTGTAGAATGCGCGGATCAAACTCGCGGCTTTTCCGATGAGCACGAATATCTCAGAGAAACAGCCCATGAGAGGATCGTGGTTTAGCGACTCTTCGTCTCTATCTCTGAACCAATTATCTGCGTCTAAAAGTGGTGCTCGAGGATACGGGACACAAGATAGAACGTCGAAGTATGCCACCAATCTCTGGCAGTGGCGGAAGATTGCGGGAGGGGAAGATCCATCATGTGCTGCGTAAAATCCTTCCATGATCAACGTCGTGCTTCCTCTGATGAGGGGAAGGATCTGAGAGAGTGGTGATCCTTGGGATAGCTCCATCCCGATAAGCGAAGTCGATGCGCATAAGACCATGCAATCCCGTAGGTCCAGAGGAAGCGGATATGGTGATTTCGAAGATTTTGTAGAGTAGCGGCTCATGTTGATGGTCTGTCTTCTCGCGATGGCAGCTCGCATGGCATTCAATGCCCGACTCTTCTTGGTACATACAAGCTGCTGATCAACAAGACCTGCCAGGCTGAGATGGATGGCTGCAGAGGCCATGATGGTCTCGAAAAGTAATGATTCCGGCTCCAGCGCAAGAGCTATATGATCAGATCGTGCACTTGATGAGGGATCTGAATTCACGAAAACTAGCTTGGACATCTGGAAGAGGTTGTAGTCGAATAGATATAGATCGAGCGGTGTTGCGTTTGGGATTAGACATAATGATCTCTGGATGAACAGTCGAGAGGTACGCATGGCGTCGTGATAGCCAGACTGCATACTTGTTACATGGCTTTGCTGTGTTTCTCGATGTGTATCGTGACTTCGAGCATGTCTGCATGGTGAGCTTAGTTGCACCCGTCCTAGATCTGACTGCCTCAGGGTCAACGTAGACTGGTTATTGGCGCCCGAGGAAGCTAGTTTTCTCGTCACTGAATGTTGTTGTATCGAACGTTCTCTCGACTTGTTCGATAATTGTTTCTGAAAGTCTGGCGACTGGATCCATCGAAGCTTCTTTGGGTAGCCTTCACACTGAACCTTTCTGCGAGCACAGGTGCCACACTGAAAAATTAGTAAGGGTGTTACTTTTGTGCTGGAAAGATCTTCGGGCAAGGAAAAAGCACGCGGATCTTCAACCCAGAGGCTGAACTTACAATTGGCTTTGCTTCGTCACATTTAAGCCGACCTGTTTTGCATGTGATACAGCCTATCCCGTCAAAACAAAATCATCATCATATGGAGGATGTGCATATGGCGACATACCGTTTCGCGACCTCCGGAAGTACTCTCTACGGGATACCGGGCTCTTGGTAAGAGTGGTGTGGGTATCTGACATTTCCGACTGAAGAAGGACTGCGGATATTGTGATTCTGATTTGCTACCATCTAAGTCAGAAGTTTGAAAGGAGTCTGACTGCAGTTCGCGATGCTAGGATCTCACTGACAGTGTGAAAATTGGAGTTGCTGCCCAGGACCATTTGAATCTCTGGCTATCAGACCTACTTCGGGGAAGGTGGGAATGATATCGAATTTCTTACTTGAGCGGAAAGTGGAGCTATATAATGGCTCGTCTGGCACTGTAATGTTTCTTGGAAGCAGGCTGTGCTTATGTGACATTGATTTAATATTACATATTTAAATGCTTATACTCAGCACCTATGCTTATCTTATCAATCAGTGGAATTCGTTTCGGATGTTCTGAGCCACCGGCTCGGCTATCCTTGCATTCATCCCACTTTACGGAGCCGGAATGTTCGAAGGACATTTTTCTGAATAGGGGGACGGATTGATGATGATCAATTTTATTTAGCAAAGTCCTAGTCCCATTGCTTTCTATGAAACGTGAGTCTCCAATACCTAAGGCGCGCTGTTCCTGTCCTTGTGTCCCGTGTCTATCTACCCAGTTATGTTTTATTGGGCCTGAGGTTATCAAGTACGACACCTCACTGTCAAAGCTTATTGTTGACTAATTCAGTTCATAGACATTTCTGCGCGAGAAGTGCATTTATCCTCAGAACCACTGCATTGGCTTATCGAAATGCTTCTTGCTGTTCCGAGCCGGGCTGGACGTACATCTGGAAGCCCAGCGCCGACGCTCGCAAATGTCTCCTGGAGCTGTCATTGGCTTTCTGGCTATCAGGTCCTATTGAGGTTTAGCCAAAAGAAGCTTGGCAAAGTATAAAGATCCAGTTTTACTTCATGACTCGTCTTGGTGCGCTCGCTTAATGTTATATCCAGCCTCGAAGCGTGTTTACCTACAGTACATCGGTGGAACCAGGTTGTTATTGAGGCTTTTCAACGATAGACCATCCGGATGATCACGTAGGATCTCTCTACTACTTCTTCCAAGATTTTGCTTAACGTGATATGGCTAGTCGACCGATCTCCGGCCCGGAGGATGTTGCTCGTGAGTTGTCCTCGATACGATGGGCGGAAGGTGGGTGAAGTCAACAAATGTGCAAAAATCGAGAATAGCAAAAAGTTGTATATATAAGAACTTGGAACCCTCTCAAATATTCTCATCACTTCCTCAGACTCAGTGTGCAAACCCTAGCCAAAGCAAGCCCTAAGCAGACTGCCCGTCAACATGGCTCCTCTTCGTGTTGCTATTCTCTCAGCACTTTGTACACTCCTATCTGTCGGCATTACATCGCCAGCTCAGCCAGTAATCAGGCATGATGTTCACGCACATAATCCATCGAAGTCATTCGCCACAAAGCACACCGAGTCTATCCGCCGGTCTCTTCCCCGTCGCTCTGCTGGAAATGGGACCTGCCCTATTCCCACAGACATTCCAGTGCGCGCCAAGAAGACTTCTCCTTTCCTCCCCCTTACCAACGAAGATTTTGGATCAGTGGTAGATTGGCTGTTCCAGCCAGAGCGAAAGCTGAACCTCACATCTGTTTCAACCGAGAATCTGACTCAGACTGACAATTATATCTGGATGATCGAAGCTTTACATCCGAACAAGACTGATATTCTCAAATATTTGGATGGTAATTCAACAAAGCCTAGGAAATATGCTCGGGTAGTCATTAATGAGGGCGGCAAGGAGATTCCCGATGCCACTGAATACTTCGTAAGAAGAATCTCATTGTACAGGTGGCATTACTGATGATCTTTCAGGTCGGTCCCCTTCCAATTGATAGCACAACCACCATTCAGACACTGGACTACATCTACACTGGTTCACCTCACATTCCATTCAACGCCCGATTCGAAGACGGCCCAAGATCCACAGCAATTGATTCTATCGTTGCCAAAACCATGAGCAGCATTGCCGACATCACCAAAGACTTAATGAACATTGAGTACTACGGCGAGAGCGATGAACGTTCCAATTGCCAGTACTTTGTTTCCAAACCATCTTCTGGTAATGGATCCCAATCAATTGTTTGGCTTCCGTGGAGGATCAACGGAATCGCTCCATACGATCAGATGATGGATTTCTACGCCAGCTTCGACATCAGCGGAACCGACGAGAGCCTGTACACCTTCCGGATGTTCGTATACAATAATGTTGTCTACACCTCTGTTCAACAGTTCCGTGAAGCTTGGGAGTCGGGAAAGATTATCAAGTCACCTATTACCCCGCTTGACGAGTCGCATCTTCGAAAGGATCGAATTGGTGAGTTGCGGGAGCTTGAAACCCGTTTTGCACCTACAAGTGTTGAGCTCGATGGCAAGAGGTACAAGGTCGATGAGGAAAATCGCTATGTCGAGTATCTCGGCTGGTCGTTCTACACTGGCTTCACTCGGGATGTGGGGATCCAATTTTTCGACATCAAGTTCAAGGGCGAACGTGTGATCTACGAATTGTCTCTGCAAGGTATGTTTTCTCAGACTCTCAGCCCTTCGGATTATGCTTTGGAAGTTGACACATGAGTTAGACGCCATCGCCCAGTACTCAGGCAACAATCCTTTCCAGGCAGGTACCGCATATAATGATCGGTTCTATGGAATTGGTGGCTTGATGAACCGCTTGATTCCCGGCTATGATTGTCCCTATCATGCTACCTACTGGAATTCTACCGTCCATGGTGCAGAAAGCAGTAACACCAATATCAACACCATTTGCATCTTCGAGACTGACATCGGTCATCCAATTACCCGACACAGTGCTGGGGAATACAAGCAAGCAACAAAGGGCTCAGCCCTTGTGGTACGTGTTGTTGCTACTGTTGGAAATGTAAGTTTTCTTGTGTCAAGTCCCTCATAACTTGCAAGTACCTTATCGTTGAGAGAGATTCAGCATTATGAGAGGTTTTACCGATTAGATTGATCGAAGCTGATTCTATATCTCCCTCCATAGTATGATTACCTCTGGGACTACACTTTTATGACAGACGGCGCCATCGGAGTAGATGCGCGTGCCTCCGGATACGTTCAAGCCAACTACTACAAACCCGAAGATGAGGAGCACTGGGGCCCAAGGATCGCAGAAACGATCACAGGCACACTCCACACTCACGTCATGAACTTCAAAGTCGACTTTGATATCGTCGACGAGAAAAATTCCTTCCTGAAAACAGACTTAATTCTTGAGAACATCACCCAGCGTAAGCTATACCCCTCCCTTCCCTCCCCTCACTCCTCTAACTTGGTATCAAGACACTAACCAATGACCACAGCCTGGTACCCCGAGCGCGGCACCTTCGAAATGGCCCGCCTCAACTTCACCACCCTTCGCACCGAAGACGAAGGCCTCCTGCCTGCCACCGCACCCAACGGTCAAACCATGTACACGATCCAAAATAACGCTCACAAGAACAAATGGGGCGTCCCCCGCGGCTACCGCATCGTCCCTGGCGTCTCCAACGTGCATCTCCCCTCCATGCTCTCCCCCTGGTTCCTAAAATCCGCCCAATACGCCAAGCAGGCCATGGCCGTGTCACGCCAACACGACACCGAGCCCTATTCGGCCGCAGCGCTGAACCAAAACCTGCCTGAAGCGCCGCTCGTTGAATTCTGGAAATTCTTCAATGGAGAGAGTTTGGAACAGGAGGATCTGGTCGTTTGGGTCAATCTGGGAATGCATCATTATACGCGCGCGGAGGATCTGCCGAATACGTTGATGAGTGAGGCGCATAGTAGTGTTGTCTTTGCGCCTCAGAACTGGGGCGATAGTGAGGGGACGAGGGATCTGGCTAATGCGGTTATCTACAACAAGGGAGATGCAGATGTCACTGTCCCATTCACGAATGGTGTCGGTCCGCCAGACTGCTTTGCTATGTCGCCTGAGGATGAGCTGTTGGGGGTGTTTGAGAATGGTAGGGCTTAGGACTGTGAGCTGGGGGAGCAGACTGATGGGAATTGAAGAGTAGATGAGATTCGACAGGTATGGATCTTTGTGTATTACGATCTACTGCTTTGCAGAAAAGACTTACGGAAAATGAGTAATACATCAATCCCACCACAGCCGATCTTCACGTGAGCTTCTGACTCTATTTACTTTGTCTATTGAAGACCATCACGTCGCAAAAATCAGATAAATCCAAAATTAAACCCCACGTAACAGAAAGCAAAGATACCAATGCACGAGACCATCTCACCAAGATAAAGCCGCGGTACCGTAAGCGAGACGAAAGTAAACACACAAATCGAAAGAAAATGCAGCGGACACAAGGACGCTACTACTTGTATATCCTCTCCCGCGACAATTCAACTTCAAGCAGAACCCAGAACATCTAAATACAATCGCCTGGAATTACTCCACTCATACAGAGCCGACTAGATTCACCAGACGTTTTCCCAACGCAACATTTCGCGGTGCGGTTGGAAAGAATACCTCGCGAACTCACTTACACTAACAGGCGTCATACAGTCGGAGCTAACACAGTCCTACATATCGCCCTATGACCTAGCAACCGAAGAAGATCTTTCCCCTCCCTACTAGCTGGAGACTGCTGAGTCCGAGGTGTCAAGCCAAGTATATATCTGTGAACCGGCATCCTGGAACGAACAAGGAATGCAAAGCGGGATGGTGGAGCGGTGTTTGAGCTTTGGAAATACATACAGTAAGCGAAGTCAATGAAATCTGCCCGCCGCTGCTGCCCGCTGTAGTGTGCATATACTAATGGAATGGTAGGTACTATACGTCTCTCTGAAGCTTTGATGTAAGAGCTGATACTTCGATCCTGGCTTAGAAAGACGTTTGTAGTAATTCCGATTGTCAATACGCTTCTTTTGGAATACGAATTGAGAATGAGAGAGAAGTTGTCTGCGTCTTGTTCAGCTTGATAAATCGATACGCCAGGTTCGGGGTTTTTCCTGCTCCTATTTTTTCTTTCTTCTTTTTTTTCCGGCTCGTGTACAGCTTCGTAGTGCAGGGGTATTCATAAACATTGATTGTATTTGCATCTTTATCTCTGCCTCTATATATCGCGATTGTATCTTTTTGTACTTTTGACTTCGTTGGCTCGCTTGTACCGTCGCAAGCCCCATCTCCCGAAATATTCAAAATGGGAAGTCATGAATCAATTCAAAGCCGTCTATGAACGCCAGTCATCATCGCTTCGCTTTTCAGAAGCTAGCTATGACCAAAATAAGCCACGCACCCTGTCAACCACCAAATCGTCTATGATATGACCCGCTCGCTCAAAATGCAAAATGCAAGGGTCTAAGCTCAGAGCTCAAAATGCCCGCCCACCAGGTATCCAAAGTCCCTCAATCATGCTCTGTAGATCCAATATATCGTCACGACATATGGAACCGCCCCTTCAACGCATCGAAAATAATAAAGATAAACGCACTACTCGGCGCACTCCTCGCAACCGTAATGCCACATCCTCTATACAACCCTTTCAAACCATACTGTCTCCAGATCGCCAGCCCCTCATCCCAGAACTTGACTTGCGGAGCGGTACTCGATACCGAGACGGTCTGCATACGTGATTTGATGGTGTCTGCTGGGAAGAAGAGGAAGTTGTAGGACATTCCTGCCGAGGCGCCAGCAACGGCTTGCTGCCATAGTGGCAGGGGAGCTAGACCGTCCTCTGATGTTGTAGGGAGGTTCTGGTGTTTGAGCGTTGATGGCGAGGAGGAGAGTGGTGCGTTCTTGGAATTGAGATGGCGAAACAAGAGAGTCACTGTCTCCTTACTGCCGAACCAAGCAGCACAACCACCAGTCTCCCGGATCAGCGTTCCTAATTGCCCATTCCAGAACCCGCGAAGACCTTGGTGTCTGAAGACTTCGCGGATGACGGCTAGAGGGGTTGGAGAGCGGTGCACCATGCCGTCTGTGCTTGCCTTTGCGGGAACTTGGATCTTGCATTTCACGAGCTCGACGGGTGTGAGGACGAGACTTGTGAATGCGCCGGAGATGGCACCGGTGAGCCAGAGTGCTGAGAGGGGAAGCGGTTTCTCGCGCTGGTAGAGACCAGCTGTGAAGAATGCTTCGCGGGCTACTCGTTCCCAGAAGAAGAGGGAGGAAGTTTCAAGGGCGGCGCCGACGAGGGGCGCGGATATGCCGCGGTAGAGACCGAGGAAGCCATCGTTACGGAGGGATTGCTTGAAGCAGTCGAGGGGACCGGTGTAACGGAGGGGAAGATGGTCGGGTTGGGATTGTAGGCGGACTTTGACAGTGTCGAAGGGGTATTCGATGTATTTTCCTGCTACGCCTGCAATCTGGTGGGGTAGTTAGTAAGTGTGTTGAATTGAGGATATTGAGGACGACGAACCGAACCAAATACAATATCCTCCACGGCGTCCATGAGAGCTTCTTTCCCCTTGACTGAAAATGCTGGAGAGGGCTCGGGAGAGCTGAACTCTGGTGTAGCTGTGGCTGCCATCTTATTCTTAGGTTGTATACCCTTTTCGTGGTGGAGCTTCCGTGATCGGTGGCGGGGTCGATGAGGGAGGACCTTTGCTTTTTGTGACTCCTTCACGAACTGCACAAAGCAAGTCGTCTTGGATATTTATTCAGTTTCCGCTGTAGCCTCTGCCACTCCAACAGCTTATGCGTGTTGGCAGATATGAGCAATCCCGTTGTGTGGTATCGCTTTGTGTTACACCGTTGGTTGGTGTGAGCAGCAAGTAGGAATGGACCCCAATCCGACGTTTGAGTCGTGGAGGAACGAGCAAGAAGGCAATGCGAGCTCTTCTTGCTGTTGCTATGCTCCCATCGGAAGGAGAAGAGTGTGAATGTCTGCGGTGAAGTGTTGTGCGCGCAGGGAAAAAAAGGTTTGAGTCGGGTTGAGCGAGTGCGTTGTCGTCACTTATCGATAGGGCGAAGCTACTGCTATCGAGGAAGCATTTCGAGGGGGGCGGTCAAGACACGGGAGGATGGTTCTTATGTGTGATGAACCCCGCAGGTACGCGTAGTCAAATAGAGAGGGAAGAGGCTTTACGGTAGGTTGCTGGGGAAGGGAGGATCCGGTATTGGTGTTGGGTTGGTTGAAATAAAATGTCTCTTTTCTTGCAAAAAACCACTCACCGCGGTCGAAGGCTTGCAGCGGCGCGGGGCTTGCGGGTCTGGTTTGGGTTGCCACAAGCGAGGCTAGACCTTCGAGAAGACAACAAGTTCATCTACAGAAATAGCCATCCATTTCTTGAGGAAGTTGGGTATAGAGTATATTGTATTGGAAGCATCTACTCAACTCACTTATTCACGACTCCAAACCTCGACGTTCAATCAACTTCCTCGTGTGTTCAGCCGATCTTCAACATGTGGATATTTTCAGCCCGCACCCGGCGTTAAAGTTATCAGATCTTCCAAGTTTCCTCCCGACCCGCAGAAAATTTTACTTTTTCTCTTTCCGCTCGATCAGATAAGAAGTCTTGGCAACTTTGTCCCGCCATCTCCACACGAAATTTTGCGACCAATCCGATCTCATCGCCGAAATTTCGTTGCCGATACTATTATCTGCATCTACATCGACAGCTTCGACGCAATCCGAAGATATGTCTACAGAAGTTGAAGTACCGGTTGATTCAGCTGCTGCTGCGGCGCCGCAGGGGATGCGCAAGAATGGTATGTTGGAACTGTTCTTGGGGTTGTGGATGGTTGTTGCTGGCAGTGGAAAGACATGCAGAAGAGAATACGTGCTAATGCGCTGAGTGTAGGCAAGCAATGGCACGAACCGAAAACAGCTTTCCGTCCTAAAGCAGGAAATGGCACATACGAGAAGAGGCAGGCAGAGCGTGTGGCCATGGCTGCGGTGAAGGCGAAGGAGAAGGAGATGAAGGATGAGAAGGAGGCTGCTAGAAAGGTGCGTTACCCTTATATTTCTTCTAATCTCCTGCTTGGGGTTATAGACGGAAGTGAACATGTACGGGGGACAACGAAGCTGATATGATCACTCTACAGGTCAAGATCCAAGCTATCAAAGACAAGCGTGTCAAGAAGGAAGAGAAAGCCAGATTTGAGAAATTGGCCGAGACGATGCACCGCAAGAGAGTGGAGAGGCTGAAGAGGAAGGAGAAGAGGAACAAGATGTTGAAGTCTTGAGAGCGGTGAGGGGTATCGTGATGCATATTCGACTTGTATGGCATGGACGGCGTTTTTGGTAGGAAAAGATAGGCATGGTGTTTGGAGTTGGGACTGGCATTTACACATCATGCTCCTTCAGGAATGAAAGACCTATAATACTACCATGTAGACATCAGGATCGTAGCTACACTAGAATCGCTGTTATTCTGAACTCATGGCTACAGGTATGGCTCTGATGGGATATGACTTTAGGTAGAGCTTGAAGCTGGCGAATGCCAGAGACAACACCCTCATTAACAAACACAAACGAATACGACAAGAGTCCAATACGTGTCATGTACCAAAGCCCTCTTTGGTGTTTACGAGTAGATTGACTTTGCTGCAGTGTGTTGTGACTTTTCATCATAATTGTGCCCGCGTCGCATGCACCTCGGCTCGCCGTCATACAACCCAAGCTCTCAGCCTTACTTCGGCCTCCCTCTCCCTTTCCCTGCCCTTTCCGTTTCAACCACAACATCACCACAACCTCCTATAAAGGTCATACAACCCACCCATCAAAATGTCCGCCCCCCTCGAACCCATAAAAACAAACTCCATGCCCATCCCACCCACCTCCCCAGTCCGCCCCAAACACCTAACCACACGCTCCATAACAGAAATCAACGCACCTCCCTCGATCCCCCGTATCCCACATTCCCACGGCCACTCCCACGGCCACAGTGGCCATAGTAAACACCACCATCCGCATATCCACCATCGGCATAAAGATAGAGATCGGGAGGGTGAAGGGGGGATTGGAACGGGGATTATTGGGGCTGGCGGTGTTGGGTCGGGGGTTGGTATTGGGCAGGGGGTAATAGGGAGTAGGAGTGAAGGACATACGCCGAGTGAGAGTCGGGTTGCGAGTAGGAGGGAGAGTCTTTGGGATGGGGGTGGGAGTGGGGATGGGGCGGGTGGGTTTGGAAGTGGAGGTGCTGGGGGGAGGAGGGAGAGGGTTGTTAGGGAGGGGGAGGTGAGGGAGGAGAGGGAGAGAGGGGTGTTGAGAGCTACGTTCGTTATATTTTTCCTATGCCATCTCCCTCTTATCTCACAAGCTACTTGTCTGCTCGCAAAGAGCTTGTGACAGGGAACAGGAACATTCTGGTATGCTTTGGTTTGGAAGATATGCTAATACATGGGGATTTACAGAGAATTGAGAAATGCCTTGAATACCCTCAATACCCACTCCAACAGCACAACCCGCCGCCTCGACACAACCTACTAGTCGGTTCTCGAAAAACTCTCGACCCTCCAGAGCACAATCGCCTCCCTCAAAGAACTCGCACATCTCACCCGCGGCCTAACAGAGCAATTCTCCACTGAAGCCCAAGAAGTAGTCGATGATGTGACCGGGCAGCTTGATGGTTTCGACGGGTTTACAGAGCAGGAAGAGAAGATCAAGGCCTTGCAGGAGAGGGTGGAGAGTGGGAGGGCGAGGATCAAAGAGTTGGGTGGGAGGGTGGAGGTTGTCAGGGAGAGGGTAGAAGGGTGGGAGGTTGCGGAGGGGGAGTGGCAAGATAAGACGAGGAGACGACTGAGAGTTTTGTGGGTTGGGATGAGTTTCATAGTGGGGATTCTGGTGGTGCTCATGGCGGTGCAGTATACGCCTGCGAGGGATTTGAAAGTTATGGGCGATGCTAGTGAGGGTGTGAAAGGGTTGAATACTACGGGTTTGCTGGGTGTTATACCTGATATGCAGGGATTGAGGGAGGGAAGTGAGGATTGGAGTTTGGCGAGGAGGGGGATGGGGGAGAAGGTTTTGGAGAACTTGAGGCAGGGAGAGAGGGGAGGAGATAGAGATGGAGAGGAGGATCCTAGGTTGAGGATTTTTGATGAGTTGTGATAGAAGGGGAGTGAAGATTCTCTTGCTATACAAGAGCTTCATCAGCGCCACCGACATGATTTATACTCGGAGATTTACCGCCTATCACCCAGTACCTGTTCAGCTGCATCTTCACAAACAGTGTACTACTTAGCCAGGACCTAAAGCTGTATCTGTAAATAAGTACGTAGCAGATACGTTACTCCATACTAAAGCAGTCAGTCTCGTTAAAAGCATCTGGGAGAAGTTCTAAAGATAGGTAAACACAAACCACGCGCCCAAGCATGCCGATAATCGCCCAGAGCCCCCCAGACACACCAGAACCTCGCCCAGCAAGGCTGAACCAAGTGGGTACCACCTGGTGCACTCCACAGAAAACACCCGGGACTCGGCACCCGAATACCAAACCATCCCAAGGAAAACGGTCAACGTGGACGCGGACTCAGCTGGCTTCTCCCTGAAAACAAGTGCACTGAACCTTGTATCTGGAATGTCAAGAGACTGGGCAGGGGCTTGGAAATTTGGTATCTGGTGTAAAAGAGTGAAGTGGATGATGACTTGGCGAGCCGCTTTGCCGTGTAGATGCCGAACTTCCTTGGGATGTGTTTGCGAGCGTCTGGCTTCTCTTGTGGTATGAGAATGTGGCTGATCTCTGGGGTGTTAACTTATGAATGGGTAGATAAACGGATATTTCTTGGCTTTGATAGGTCTTGTCTATGAATGTAGGCGACTGAGGCTTGAGTAGGTAGGGTAGTCAAGTTGGTGAGAAAATAGTGAAGCTGCGAATAGCGCAATATCTGCCTCTTTTGGGTCAAGAATGAGAGATGGTCAAGTTTACCTGACCTACTCAACTTTTTTCTGCGACCAGCAGAGACTGAGATATAGGTAGGCTGGTACGTATGAAGACCAGGTTCCTGGCGAGTAGATCTGCTGAGCTCAGATCAGATTCATAGATCAGCTGTGATTGTTTACTGTCGCGTATGTCTCAAAATCTCCCATGCTCGCAAGAACCTTGAGGATGTGCCATGATTCAGCAAGATGGTGATTATTGTCTACATGGATGTCGTTTAGACAAAATGGGGAGAACCGGAAATGCAAATAAAATATGGGAAGAACATGACTGTCTAGAGATATTAAATTCCAAGTCAAGTCCTTATTCCCAAGCAAAGGAAAAGTCTCGGCATCACTCACTCAACAGTAGTCGACACACCCCTCCACGCCCTCGATGACGACGGACAACAGCCAAGCCACCAGCACTAGACTCAGCATCCCTGTCTCCCATCATCAGCAGCACGCGCAGCAGCACAATTACGTCTCAGGGCCCGGTACAGTCTGGTCTGGCTCTTAAGGTTGCCTGGCCTTAAGTACATTCTCATCCTCTCGCAGCACAAAATAAAAAGTCTATTCTTCTCCTCTACTTCGTCGCATCATCTCGTCGCTCGCTCATACACGCATCAACAAATACACTGCGAATTGTTGTTGGAGAAGGAAGCAATTAATCACGGAAGCTGGGCCGTCATCCTTGCATTAAAATAGAGGACCGCGCTGCGCTGCATTACGACCCCTCGAACAAATACCCCGCTACGACCGACTCGACTCGTGAACGTTGGTCAGCCTCCAAGCAGAAGCTGCAAGCCACTACTTTCTATCACCGCAATCATCAGCATCTTCGAGACGATACCCGTATTCTACTCTTCTGTTGATTTCTCCCGGGGCACTCGAAGCAAGTGAATAGTTGCGCGTCCACCATAGACAAGCAAGGAAGAGAGGCAGACCGAGAAGCAGAGCCAGCAGCATAGAAAGAACCTCAACAAGATGGCGCAAAATGGCAGTGCTATACCGGCACAAGCAGGAGCTCCAGCAGTAGCTAAACCTGCGAATGGACAGACACTTACGGGGAAGCAAGAGCATTGTAAGGCAGTTACTCTTCATGCCCCATCAATCCCCAACGGATCTCTCCAGACGAAAATCAATACCTACTTGCATATACTAATAACCATACCTACTACAGACCTCAAACGCGAACTCATCTCCCAACAAGTCAAATACGAAATCACCGAACTCAACTCCCCCACCGCTCTCCAACGTTTCGGCGCCCCGTTCAAGTCAGACTTTGGCGAAGTGTCCCCGTTAGACTCGGAGCTGCCTATCCTGAGATATATCTTTGTGCATCATGTTCGCGAGTTTCCGTTTCTGGATAAGGCGAAGGAGAAGGAGTTTTGGCAGGACAAATTGCAGGTGGTGAGTCTCTCCTGTGGTTCCCGGTTCCTTTTAGGGCGGATTAGAAACTGGTTGAATAGAATATGGTGGATTGGAGGGTCGAGGGTGTAGGTAATCTTACTGACGGACTTTTGACAGTTCTTGCAATCATTCGCCAATAAGCATATCTCGTCTTCGGAAGATCGATTGGAGGAGACGAAGCGCAGAAAGCTATCTATCAAATGCCAGAAATTGGTCGAGCTGATGATGGTCTCTGGTATTCCTACGGCATCGGGATACGAAGAACGGATTCGCTTTTCGGAATTAGAGGTTGTGGATGCGGGGGCTATCGATCATGGTGTTCTGCAGAGTCTACCGGAGGGGCATTATACCAACGGTTGGGATGTGAATGTTGCTGGTGTGCGGACAACGTCTGTGAAGCGGAATATTCGATATCACAAACATGCGGTATGTCTCGTGCCGCAAACTTGGGTGGAAAATGCTGATTGGTGACAGGAATTCATCTTAAGAGTCAAGAGGAAGAATGAGTTGGAATTCTTCATTGGTAGACGGTATGGTGATTTCGCCAGGCTGCATAAGAGATTACGCACGGAGTTGCCTGGAAAGATCCTCCCGCCGATGCCAAAGAAGAATAAGCAGAGTTCGACTGCTTCGAATCTGTTGAGTGGAATTACAGGAAGAGGAGACGACGATGATGCGTCGTCTATATCATCAGTCTCGACAATGGGGACTGTACCGCAAGTTGCTTCTTCCATGAATACGCTTTCAGTCAAAGGTATGTTCAAATCTAGAATCATAATGCCGAGCTAATTTAAAAGACCACCGCCGAAGTCCTTCTTCTGCTTCGTTTGGGAGGAACTCACCTCGTGCTTCTGTAGACGGCAGACCTCTAACTCCAGCACCAGATGATGTACGCAGCCATTTAAAACCATATAAATCAAGATCTAAAAAGCTTACCAAACCACAGTCTGTCGTGTTATGGCGCGAGAACCAACGCATTTCTCTGCGTGCATTCCTTCGTACTCTACTATCGAACCCGCAAATCGCTTCTACAAGAGCTATCCAGGATTTCTTGACCTTCGATCCTGTGACTCCAACCGATGCAGATGTCGATGATATCGCAAAACGAAAGGCTATGGATGAGAAGAGAGTTGAGGAACAGAAGCAGTTTTATGAAATCGCTAGGAAGAGAGCGGCTGATCTTGATGTTTACATGGAACAGTAAGTTTGGCGAGTAGATCTGACAACATTGGCTGATAGTGCAGATTCCGTCGGGACATCGTTGAGAGCAATGGCCTTACGAAACTCTTCAAGGAAATCAAGGAAAAGAAGACGATCCAAGAATTGAGTATTCAATATCAAAAGTTCGCTGAGTGGTTAAGGATTGAAGTCGCGGCTACAATCTACCATCTCTTCCTTGCCGAGGACAATTCTCCAGAGCTATTTGCTCAGATGAAGAAGATCCACTCCATGATACCATATACCATGATCAAGAACGCTATTCGGATAGCCAACCCTGCGGCTGTCATGTCCAGCATTCTCGATATCTTCCTCGCTCAACCTTTTGGTGCTAGATCCTTGATGCAGCGTATCTTCGCCTTTACTCTCAACGACGGAATCAAGAGTTTCCAGAAATCCATCGATTCCCTCATCAGCAAGATTGATGACGACGTGCTATGTGAGAAGCTGAAGAAGTTCTCCGATGCACCGGAGAATGTCAAGAACGTGATCAGGACCGAGTCAGAACTCGACTCGGTGGATCTCATTGTAGCAATTCTCCGCTCTGAGGACATCGAACCACCATTGAACTCGAAGCAAATCGGCATGGTTTTCAATGCGTACGTTGCATGGAACAGTGCTGTTGAGAACGTCGATGAAGAGATGAAGCAAGGAGCACAACTCTTCTCATATATGAAGCAGCTGTTGAAGCTATACACGAGACAGCGTGATAAGGCTATGATGTTGAGCATGATTGAGGAACCAGTCACGTTACAGCTTCTCAGGGACCTCTTCACCATTTTCTACGAGCCGCTTGTACGTGTGTACAAGTCCGCGAATGTGTACAATAGCGTCACGGACTTTGCAGTCTTCATCGATGATATGATCACTGTGTGTTCCCCTCTCCCCACTCCAATTATATACTTTACTGACATACGTGAAAACAGGTCGTCGACAAATGCCGTGAACAAGACGTCTCCGCCGACCCCAACCAGACAGTCCAAGCCTTCATCGACCTCTGCCAACGCCACGAACACAACTTCTACAAATTCGTCCACGAAGTCCACACCCATGACAACGGCCTCTTCACCCAGCTCATGGGCTGGATCGAAGGTATCCTCGAGTTCCTCCGCCAAGGCCCCAAAGCCGGCAAGCTCGACATCAACGCCCTCTTCGCGGGCGCCGTCTCCGTCGGCCAACTCGACAAGGACAAAGCCATCGCCGAAATCGACTCCCTCATCGCCTGGCAGGAAGCCCGCAAGAAATGGCACTCTGACAAGACACGCCAGAAGATGGCTGCTGAGGGCGGGGCACCAGGTGGCGTCGAAACCGTGCCTGGCGGAATTGCGTTCAATAGTGCGGATTTTGGACTTGATCAGATGGATTTGCAGGAGATGACGTATGCGGAGGACGAGGAGGATAGTAGTGATGAGGAGGAGGATGACGAGTTGGATCCGATTGCGGCGGAGAGGAAGAGGCGCGCGCGGAAGCAGGATCATTTGAGGAGGACGGCGGGCGAGCCGGTTAAGCCGGAGGTTGTGGAGGTGGATAATCTGAAGGAGAGCTTCTTGAGTATGTTGAGGATGGTTCTGGCTGAGTAGGTGGGGGATGGTACTAGCATGAAGCAGAGGAGGGAAGGGGAGGGGAGGAGAGAAGGCTTGTATATGGAAGGGCAGATGATTTGAATGCGTTTTTGCGCTGCGATATGCCTTTCTCGCGAGGAATAGAGGCCGATGAGAAAGAACGAAAATGGTCTATACGAATGTTGTGGATAGTATAGAGAGATCGTGAATTCTGCGGGAAGGGAGTCCAGAACCGAATAGCGAGGTCGATCGAGTGCTAGATAAGATAGCGAGCAAGCAACTAACCAAGCGGAAAAGCAATGAGAAATAGATCAGTTCACGACCATCCCATGGATGAACACTTGAATGAATGAAAGATTGGAATCGTCCTCACATGCGGATATCCGGATAACGAAATCAGATAAGTTACGTGCATCTACTTGCTCTTCGGGTGGTGGGTGATCTCTAATCTCCCTCCCTCCCTCCCTCCCTTCTAAGATTCCTTCACCCAGAAGCTGGAGAAGGAAGAGCACGCGACGGCACCCCGCTCGTAAGAGAGGAACTGGAAGAACTGGATGTCCCTGCCTTTGAAGGTAAACCGAGTTGACCGTGAGCCGATATCGTCCGTTCGGATGCTTTGTCGAAGTGACCATTATCGAAATGACGAATTGACGGTAATGGAATCCGTGAGTTGTTGTTGTTCACTTCCTGTGAAGGATAGAGAGGGGAGAGGAGAGGAGAGGAGAGGGGGGAGAGTACAGGAGAGGATTGCAACGCAACTGATTCGTTCCTCGGTCTTCAGTCTCGGGACGGGGTGGATGTGGATGTGGACGTGAGGTAAAAGAGAAGAGTGGGGGAGTGGAAGTAAAGCCCCGAGACTTTGAATTAGAGTAGTTGAGGTTGAGCTCAGTTTGTTGTGTTTTCAATCAATCAATTAATCTATCAAGCGTAGAGATGAGGTAATGTCACTAATGTGGAAATTCTTTGTGGGCGATAATGAGGTGTGTTGGTCATACTTGTAAGCATATGGATATGTTAATTTACAAGTACAGTGTAATTTCTTTTTTTAGAAAGATGAAGTCTGTGGCGGCGGCTGACGAGGGGCAAGTAGGGAAGTAAGTAAATAAGTGTCCCGGCTGATTGAGATACTTCATAGTGCGAGACCATCGTGTTTTTGAATACGATATCTCGCGCGATGATAATATATGTAATATAGCTGGTGTGACAATTCGTTGCGGCCCTCCTGCTGAAAATGAAATCTTTTCTTCATGGTACAGTATAATCGAGAGCCCCTGAGCTGGAGATGAGATTCTGGAAGGTGGCAAACTAGGTTTTATGACGGAATGGCATGGCAGGCGATCCGAAGCACAGTATCTTATAGAGGGAGGAAAGGGAAGGGACGGTAAAACAGTGTACGCGCTCTTTCCTCTTTTGTATTTGCAAGAGATGAAACATGGAATAAAAGGGGTTGTCTTTCTCGTGAAATTGATATGGCTGGTGCTCCAGTACAGTACAGAGAATGAGTGTTTGCTTTCAGCCTTTCACTCAGAAAGAAGTAAAGGCAAGGTCTGGGTCGGAAAGAAAATCTTACGTTCAGGGCACGAAGCGCATATGCATGATCTACGTACAAACGAGATTCTCTTCAGTCGGGGGCGAATTCCCGGCGCTCTACAGAATGCAACATGCAGTATCGATCCGGAGTAGCGACATTGGCATCCACAGGTAATCAATGTAAGTGTGAAGGCTCAATTTCAAGACTTGGTCCGAGGGTTGAGAATTGTTTACATTAGCCGCGCCCGTAAGCGAGGCTTGTAAAGGGTGTGGGTCCATTCTGGATCTATGAATATGCAATAGACTGTGGCGTGTGGGGCTTCCAGAGTTGGAATTTTCCCAAACCTGTATCGAAGTACTATATAGAAAAGTAGTTTGAATTGGTGGCGTGTGGGATCGACTGTGCATATGGGTGTTCAGGTCAGGCTATGCTGTTTGTGGGGAGGTGGCACCGTACCACGCGAGGAAGTGGCGTGTAAGATAGTGTGTCCAGGTGTACAGCCGAAATCTGGGGTGCGTCTCGTTCATGTATGCTATTGAAAGTGCATGTAGAAGAGTAAACAGGCCTGAAGCGGAGACGCGTGGATTTAGTAGAAGGTTGGGAGATGGAGGAGGTAATTGCGAGATCAGAGTGCATGAATTATATTTGGGAACTTGAGAGACCAGTTCGTAACCAGTGATAACCTCTGCTAAAAACGGACATTACTAAAGAGATCTCGGTTCCCTACAACATCCCAGTCAACTAGTTGCGTGCCTTCTACCACCTTCACGGCTCCTGTGTGTATCGAAAACCCACATAGCAAGTTGAGCATATCTCCAATATATACAACTTGTGGATAGTTTGAAATATCAAGCAACGGCGAAACAAAACTACCGAAGCCAGCCAAGAGGCTTAGCACAATAAGCAATAAGCACGAGATGAAGTGATTCAGCCTCATATCTAGGGTAGGTGGCATGCGTGTGGTTTAGCCGCATGAACGAGCGGGGTGCATGTGTGGGCGCTTGCCAATATGATTATTGCTGGGGCGAAGATCCTAGTCGATTGCGTTTAATATATGGTCAGGAACCAGATCTGGCTTTATGCTAGGCTGGAGGTGGTAATATTATACGGAGTGAATGTTGGTCTGAGTACCGATGGGAGTCCCGAGAAGACCGTACTGGGCAATAGAGATAGATATATGTGCAGAGCAGTGATGAACATAGATAGCTTGCTTGCAGATGATGCAAAGTCTTGGAAATGAATGTATGTACAAAGAATATCATTGAACCATCATTACATCGCGTGTTTCATTCCATTCGTTTTCCAGCCGTCCCGTATGTAAATTGTGGAAGATATATACTGAGTGATTGAAGAGCTTCTAGGGCTTATTTACAAGCACTGATTGTGTGTCAGTATGAGTTCGTTATTGGGTTGCTCAAGGAATTTATGGAAGAGACAGGTTGGGGGAGAGAATCAACATACCTGCGAATAATATGCATTTCCCCACGTGCACTTCGTTCCCGTCACGCAAACTTGACTGCCTTCCCAGTTGAGACCACCACACTGCGCATATTTAGGCTGCGCCTTTGGAGCCGCGAGTGCGAGAATCTTAGTACTGGCATGCTCGCTGACTGTGACGATCAAGGCAGATGGGTTGGTGGTGACCATGCCGGGGAATATACTGGCGTCGACCACGAAGATGTTATCTGTTCCGTATACCTTGGTGTTGGTATCGACAACAGCGCTCCCGCCCTTCAGCCCACTGTCTGTGCCCATCTTGCAGGTTCCCATCCAGTGGTTGGCGCGGCGGGCGCCAACGTTACCGAGGTTTAGTGGAATCTAGGCTTGTTAGCAAAGCTGCGATGGATATGAGTGGGAAACCATACAGTCTTGAGGTAATCTGCTCCGGTCTGGTTGAGAGGTGGGTAGATCCACGTAAGGTTTTGTACGCCCTTCAAATTCTTCACCATGTTGTCGATTGCGATAGCGACGGTGGCGATATCGGCATCGTTCTGGTATGGGATCTCGGAAACGATCATGTTGAGATTTCTGCCGATGGTGGTGCGTCCGCGAGCGACCTTGCCTCGTCCGAGGTAGAGAGACAATGTCATGGTGTCGCCGTTGGGAACGCCACGAGAGCCTTCAACACGAGATGTCCATTGCATGTGTCTGTTGATGCCATCGGGACCCACGATCTCTTCCCACATTGCCGGGCCAAGATTAGGTGCGGACTGGGCAAGTGGTCCCGAGCGCTTGGTCAGGTATGCGACCTTGTCCTCTTCAATAGGAGTATTCCATGCGGCTGGCCAGTCGTAGTACGTAACGTTGGGATGGGAAATGACAGTATCGGTGTTAAAATGATCGTCGAGATTGTAGCCAATGGGAAGGTTGATCCAGGCGGTTTCGTTGATCATGGTTGGCCCATCGGTACTGGCTTTGACAACCTGAAGCTGGTCGGTTGGTCCGATTCCACTTCTGAACAAAAGCTTTGGCGATCCAAAAGCACCGGATGCTACAATTACACGGCCGGTGATTGGTGTGAGATTGACCGTACCAGTGTATCCGCCGTTGTTGGCTGCGACGACCTTCAGTCCTGTTGCATGGCCTCCTTCGCGAACGATTCTCTCGACGCTGGTATTCAGCCAAAGCTTGAAGTTGGAGCGGGCTGCTGCAGTAACGAGGTATGTGGCCATTGGCCCACCCCTTTCTCCGCGAATAATCTGGTAAGGTGGGTGAGCGTATGTCCGATTCTTGTTCCCTGGGTCGTTGTTTGCAGTGACGCTTCCCCATCCAGAATTCTTTAGGCCGCTGGTAATGACATCAAATCCTTGTTGAAGATAAAGCTTGCCGTCGACGCTAGGTCGGTCCGACCCTGGGATTCGGGCGAAGACTCGCTGCGTTGCTGCTGCGATGTCCTGCGACTTCCATCCGGCAGGGAAATTGACATCCCAATCATCTGGGTTGGGCTTCCACCAAAGACCTGCGTTCACTGCAGTACCTCCTCCGAGAATGCATCCTGCCATCTGATCGGTATCTGTGCAAGCAACGCCAGGAGATCCACCATTCCAGATTCTGTTGCACTCTCCGGGGACATCAAACCATGTAAGATTGGTTCCATCTAACCAGCCACCATTGTTTGTTGGGCCTTCGGGTCTCAAAGCTTTGAAATGGTTAGCGGTGTAAGCAGATGCGAATGGAACAACTTACTTCCACCCCATCTACCAGAAGAAGCGACTCCCTTTTCAATGAGTAGCACAGACTTTCCAGCAGCAGAGAGCTTGTCAGCCATTGGGATACCCCCTGCGCCACCTCCAACGATAACGTAGTCGTATGTGGCGGATGTAGGTACTGGGATGGATGAGATCGATGTGGCAGAAGCTGTCGTTGTCGCGCTTGAGCTTGTAGCAGAGGCAGTGGCAGTATTTGTTTGCGTGGCCCATTTTGAGTATGATGCTTGAGTAGCAGACTTGACATCGATGACATACATTCCCATTCCGTTGTCGTGTTGGGCAAAGTCTGAAGCGGGGTCTTTGGGGTTGGTCGGTGGCTTCAAAGCTTGTGCCCATCCTTGCGAGAACAGTCCAGAGCTAGTTGAGGTGTTGGCGGGCGTTTGAGATGGGTCGTCGTAGACGAAGCAGTTCTGGCATCGATATACGAGTGTCCAATTGGTGGCATTCACTTTGGAGTAGATCTGCGTGAGTTTCGCGCTACCTTGGTACATCACTGGCAATTGGTACGAACTGAGCCACTGTCAGAAGGCTGCATGTAACAGAACAAGCGAGACAGAACTTACGGAGAGTAACGGAAAGAGGTGGCGATTGTATCACCGTCTCCAGTCGGCCAGGCTACAATCATGAGGTGATTAGGCATGGAAGCAGCTCCATAACCATTTGTTCCGTGAAGGACTGAAGACCATCCTGAGACGGGCCCATTTGGTGTTGATCCAACCTACTATGATCAGCAATTGGGGCCCGATGTGGACGGTGAACATACAATCATGCCAATATATTCACTGGCGTCTACTGTCAAAGCATTTTCTGGAAGTGCCATGCCGAAGATGAAACCTCCAGCAGAGACCAAGGATCCCCATCCACCCCCGACAACTTCGCCATTGGCCTGAACGCTGGTATAGAAAGTGATACCAGTATTTGGTTCCGTATAGACGCCATGAGAAGATACCAGATCCTGAGCCAGCACTGCGTTGAAGCCTATACCAAGTTAGACACGGAGCAAACTCCCGCCATTGAGAAGACTTACCAAAAAGGGCAGCGCCCAGAACACCGCACAAAAAGCTTGTCGTCTTCATCATGGCAGTGAACTACACTAGAAGACAAAGATTGATCGAACACAGAAACCACAGAAGAGAAAATCGCCGAGGGGCGGGAAGAATTTCGACTTTATAAGATCCAGCCCCAGTCTAGAAGGTACAAAGGGGTGACATGTCTAAGCATCTCACTGGAGGAAGTAAACACCACGCTTGTAAGGAATAACCGTAGACCTCCAATGCGGGGAACAGAACAAAGTGATTGTCCGGGGTCAGAAACTGGGGTTAATACAACAAGTGGAAGAAGAGAAATTACCCGTTTAGTCTTGAAAGATCCAGATGAGTGACTATGGACAGCTATCGGTTTACCCTGCCGGTGACCGTTATGCTTGGGTGCCAGTGTTTGGAAGAAATTAATATAAAATCAATTCAGGCTCTGCGGCAGGGGCACTCCGCATCCTCGCGCAATCGTTTTGCCGGAGCATCCTGGTCAAATGGGCTCCTTGCAGGCACCAGGCACGAGATAGAGTAGTATTGTGCTCAACTGACAGACCTCAGCCGAAAGGACGACATGAACCACTCGGGTGCTTCCAATAGCATTAAGACGTCCGTAAGTGGTGCAGAAATGGCGATGATTTGCATCGGAACAGCCTCAAAAAAGCACGATGTCCCTGAGCGCAGCTCACTGGACGCGAGGAAAAGCCTCATGTGATGCACTGAGACTTCAGATGTTTATTCCCCGATGATCTGATGATAATTGATAGACTACTAGCTCTGCAGTCATACAAGGAAGCGGGAATATGGATAGGAGCCAGTGCCGCCAAATGATCGCTATAATGGACGGAGCATGAACATGGTCTTGTGCCGACCAAGAATTTGCCGTGGCCAATTGAGACGAGGAAACGAAAGTGAAGGAGTATAGAGGAGACAGAAAGTCTCGTATGGAGTGCAGGATCAAACACAGTCGTGGCAGCCAAAGCTTGTACGAGGCGAGGGTTGAAGGAAGCTTCGCTGGAAAGTCTTCTTCCCCTGAACAATAAGGGCTGGAACGCTGGCCACCTTATTGGACGGTCCCGTGCGTGATGAACATTTGATCCATAACTCAGGTTTGGACTATTAAATGTTATACCATGAGAGGTAGAATCAGCGAAGGTTGACTCGAATATGAAATAGACATACACAATGTCGTCGCTATTGAGTGCAGCGATACAGAAAAGTTGTGGAGCCAGAGAGGGCACAACGGGTCAACACTCTTCCCTTGCGCCTCGGCTGATACCGGAGACATCACGTGCCGTTCGGCATGTGCTCGGCCCAGAGATCCAGAGCAAAGCTGGTCAGCAAGACCATCGAGGACTGTGATTGGCTCAATTCCTAACGCATTTCAGCGTGGAGTCGAGAGTCGTCGACATCACGACGAACAAACTTCCGAATCGCCTCAAAGTACCTTTGCCGCCACTACCAGAGCCTTGTCTCTTCTCTCCTCTCCTTCTTCTGTCTGGGCTCATCACCTTCAATATGTCTTCAATAGCTATGCGGCGATTTCCCTCTTCCCCTTCAGTACGTCGATCCAGCCGCTCCGAAATGATCAGGCAATTGTTGCTAACCCACATTTCTAGCTTTCGAAGGCATTAAGGAATCAGACCAGAGCTTTTTCTGCAACCAGACCGGCTGGTAGGATATGGAGAGACATTAATGATGGCCGGCCCAGCTAATTGAGTCACAGCTCGAATCATTACACACGCGCCCCTCCGTGCGAAGGAAGCTTCACCATTACTTACCAACAAATACCCAGTGGTCGTACGTACCTCCACAAACGATCAATCGACATATATCTGATAAGAAGTAGGACCATGAGTACGATGCGATCGTTGTCGGTGCCGGTGGAGCTGGTCTGCGAGCAGCATTCGGTCTTGCCGAGGCTGGTTTCAACACTGCGTGTATATCCAAGCTCTTCCCAACTCGGAGTCACACAGTAGCTGCACAGGGAGGAATCAATGCTGCGCTGGGTAATATGCACAAGGATGACTGGAGATGGCACATGTACGACACAGTCAAGGGTTCAGATTGGCTCGGAGATCAAGATGCGATCCATTACATGACGAGAGAGGCACCACAGTCTGTTATTGAGCTAGAGAACTACGGTTGTCCCTTCTCGAGAACAGACGAGGGAAGAATGTATGTTTGCGATGGGAGGTATTTCAACAGATGCTGACTTTAATAGCTACCAACGAGCTTTCGGAGGTCAATCGCAAGATTTTGGAAAGGGTGGACAGGCCTACAGATGCTGTGCTGCAGCAGACAGAACCGGACATGCTCTTCTACACACTCTCTACGGCCAATCCCTGCGACACAACACTAACTACTTTATTGAATACTTCGCTCTCGATCTGATTATGGAGGATGGCGAGTGCAAGGGTGTCATTGCCTACAACCAGGAGGATGGAACTCTGCACAGATTCCGGGCTCACAACACTGTTTTGGCTACTGGTGGTTACGGACGTGCATACTTCAGTTGTACATCTGCACACACTTGCACAGGTGACGGAATGGCTATGGTCGCTCGTGCCGGTCTTCCTAACCAGGATCTTGAATTCGTTCAATTCCACCCCACTGGTATCTATGGAGCTGGCTGCCTGATCACCGAGGGTGCTCGTGGTGAGGGTGGATATCTCCTCAACTCCGAGGGTGAGAGATTTATGGAGAGATACGCACCAACTGCCAAGGATTTGGCCAGTCGTGATGTGGTTTCTCGATCAATGACCATGGAGATCCGAGAAGGTCGTGGTGTTGGTCCAGACAAGGACCACATCTACCTCCAACTAAGCCATTTGCCCGCTGAGGTCCTCCACGAACGTCTCCCAGGTATCTCCGAGACCGCATCTATTTTCTCTGGTGTCGATGTTCGCAAGCAACCTATCCCAGTTCTTCCAACGGTCCACTACAACATGGGTGGTATCCCAACGAAGTACACTGGTGAGGTTCTTACCATTGACTCCGAGGGCAAGGACAAGGTTGTTCCAGGTCTTTTCGCTTGCGGTGAAGCTGCTTGCGTTTCCGTTCACGGAGCCAACCGTCTGGGAGCCAACTCTCTCCTCGATTTGATCGTGTTCGGTCGTGCCGTATCCCACACTGTCCGCGATAACTTCGAGCCAGGTATGCCACACAAGGAGATCAGCGCCGATGCTGGAGCCGAATCGATTAGCATGCTTGACAAAATCAGAACCGCCGACGGACCACTTAGCACCCACGAGATCCGCCTGAAGATGCAAAAGGTCATGCAAACAGATGTCAGCGTATTCAGAACCCAAGAATCATTAGACGAGGGTGTCAAGAAGATCAACGAGGTCGATCAATTGTACAAGGATGTTGGAACCAAGGACCGAAGCATGATCTGGAACTCGGATTTGGTCGAGACTCTGGAATTAAGAAACTTGTTGACTTGCGCGTAAGTATACCACTCCCTATTGAAGAATCTTTCATTGACAATCACAGCGTTCAAACCGCCGAGTCAGCAGCAGCAAGAAAGGAGTCCCGAGGTGCACACGCCAGAGAAGACTACCCCGATCGTGACGACAAGAACTGGATGAAGCACACCCTTAGTTTCCAAAAGACGCCCCACGGAAAGACAGACCTCACATACAGAGGTGTCGTCGCCCACACCCTGGACGAGGCTGAGTGCAAGGCTGTTCCTCCTTTCAAGCGTGTGTACTAGATTATCTGCAAGTTTTGGTTGGCATGATGTTCTGTATTGATGGGCGGGCTGGAGAAAACTGGTGGGTTTTAGCCCTGTAGCATAGATAGTATAGCTGCGCTCGACTCGATTGGGAGGAGCGTAGCGTCGTGCGAGTAATGCATTTCTCTTTTGAAGTACATAATTCGAGTAGAGATGTGAATGCTATTGATCATGAAATGTGTATTTCATTTTTGCTCTGGCTACCGTTATTTCCCTCCTAACGCGCTTTTCTGACTAATGCCCTTCTCACCCACCCTCTCACTATCGACTTTCACCCCCTTCCCAAAACTCCATAAAATAGCCTCCCGTCCCCAAACGCGCACTTTCGTCGTTCGCCATTGCGTCTCCACTACCCTCTCTTCTTCCCTCTCTTCCCCCATCACCAACTCCCCTTTCTCAGCTAACAGTGCTTTCTCCTCGCCATCACCATCACCATCATGCCAATCGCCGTCTCTGTCTTTGCCTTTGCTGTTCTCGTCGGATTGAGACGTGTAGGCAGTCGTGGTGATGGATGTCTCGGTAATAAAACAGCCCGTGAAATACAGTACTATAATCGTCCCGAAGAAGAGGATGTACATGAAGAAGCAGAGCGTGAGGGTTGTGAGGATGAGTGGGCTGGGGTTGGGTGAGGGGTAGGGAGGTGAATCTGGAGGGTTGGTGGGCATCGTTTTGTGTTCAACAGATGAAGGACACACGCTCTCGTATGGCCGTGTTATGGTGATATGAATTTGAAGCGCAAAACGTTGTCGTTTATCCTGAGGAAAAGGAAGTATGGGGGTTCTGGCGGAGGAGTCATGAGGAGATGTGATGAACGAGAGTGAGTCAAGATCTGCGAATAGTGAAGCTTGATGCTGCGGTCGCGAAGCTTAGCCTGTTTTTGTGGGTCTGTTGGTTGAGATAAGTGGGAGTGACCAGAATGTAAGGTGTTGTGCTGTGCCACAAAGAGATTGTCTTAACATCTGGTGCCACTGAATAGGTGTCTTATGGACTTTAGCGTACCTTCGTATTTCAAGAAAGAAATTCTTGATCTTTAGTTTTCTCGGTTTGAAATTGAAAACATGGGCGGGAGACTACTTACAGCTGCCCAACGTAGGATGATCAACGGGTCATGAGCGAGACTTTTGTATAGGGAGTCAGAACTGATAGGCTTCATGAAATTACATTCTCAATGGTATTGGAGCATTTGAGGAAGAATTCATGACCGACCTGCGTGGACTTGGAAAAGGAAAGGTGAGAACAGGAACGACACTCCAAGAGGATATCCTTATACCAAAATCAAAGAATCGAGAATGCCGATTACCCCAAAATAAAAATCTACACCAGCTAGTTGCATCTCAAGAAGAATGAGGAGGAATGCAAGCATTTCTGCCATGCCATTCCATCCAAATCCCAAGCTGCCAGCCAAGGCACACACCTTTCTCGCTTTCCGCCGCCAGCGATTGGCTCACTCGTTAAGCGACGCTACCCCTTTCCTCGCGGATCAAAACAACAACTCTCAAGTCCTACTAAACGAGCCTCGTTTATTCACATTCATTGTCACCGTGACTTTCCAATCGCTGTTCGATATAAACGCTTTGCGAGCGCGCATCGGTTGACTGGAATAATGCAGGCTCGGATGCGTTGTGGTTTTATTGGTGAGATATGGAATGAGTTGATGGCTCGTTTGTAAACGAGGCTTCTATTTTTGTGCTTTTGCTCTTGGATGAAGTTGATTCGGTAAGGGGAATACGAGAACAGAGTCTTCTAATTGGGACATGCATATGCGACTGTGCCTCTAGATCTGTTCCAAAGCCTGCATATATAACCTGTTCTCCTTTCTCTTCTAAATACCAACGTCGTTTCGTATCTTTGCATCGCACTGCTCTCTCGATCAGTCGATTCTACACTCTCTCTCAGTATCAGCCATATCTATTCACGATCCTCTATTCACCATCCACAACATATCATCCTCCAGTCCCTTGCAATGGAGTACAAAGTCATCGTCCTCATCGTCGTACTGGTTCTTGTATTCTTAGTTGGAGTTGCGGGAATGGCGCAGATGCTACACAGGCAGAATATCGCGCAACAGAAGATGTCGGGATCTCTGTAAATATCTACTATCGGCTTGAGATAGCAGTACTCGCTATGCCAAGAGATTCTGTCGGGGGTTCAGAGTTCTCTGCCGTGTTCTTTTGATTCCATTTGGGGCAGTGAAGGAGGGACCGAAAGAGCGTCTCCCAGTTCGTTTCCTCGCCGCTACTTTCGGCATCTGAGAATACGACATCAATTCGACCATTCACATCTGCAGAACTCTATCTCTTCGCTTCAGGGGACCACATTCGAAATCAAACCTGCCACCACTCGAAGTCCCGATAATAATCAACTTCCAGCTGCTTCCTTCGATATACATGATGCTACCGACAAGGACAGGACATTGGAGGTAACTGGTGTTTTATGATCAAACATCTTAAAGTTCTCTCGCTATGTGTTCCACGCGCAACTCCTGGGCATTGCCTATTCCTCGTCTCTATGGCACGCTCAAACCCAGCTCCAACAAGTCCAACACCTTTCAGCAAGCACACAAACTTTTACCCGCCTTTTGACGACCTCGGCTCAGATACTCCCAAGTTTGGAAGTGGAAAGGGAGAGGATTCTCGGAAACGCGCGAGCAAAGATGCTGTTGCTCTCATTCTGATGTACATAACATAGCTTGCGTGGGCTTTTCTGATGCTTCGGAGCGGAGGGGTTTGAAAGCGGTGTCTATTTTTTCTTCTTCTTCATTTGGCGTCTTGGGTACTATGACTATGTTGAATGAGGACCACAACTGGAGATGAATATGGGTTTTGTGCACTTTGTACTCAGGATCAGGATAATGAAGAGATGTTGTTGTCGACTGCGCGGGCTCGGCGTGGAAAGGCTAGGACAATAATCAAGTCCGTGTTTCGGTCTTGGGACGTCCTGGCATGAATAGCATGATTAGTATCAGCGTTGCGAGACTGTAGACTCATTCATACAACTTCTTTGCAATTCCAGTAGAATATTCTTTGTATGATGCAGGTATTGGGGATCTAGCTGGACGATGGGGACAAAGTAAACATGATGACATAAGCGAGATTTAGGTTCCAGCTAGTGGATAAGATAACGGGAGGCTGGGGTTGGAGATATCAAGCATCATAAGCTGCAGTGAACAAAGTATCATGAACACTTCCAGCAAAGTTTCTAATATGTGCCGGATCGACTTCCAACATGGTCGGCCTTCATCGGTGAACTGATAAACCAGACCATCAAATTAGACCCTCCCCCAGCACCAACAATGTCAGTATTCAACACGCCCCAAAAGCAATGGATGAAGAGCAGTCCAACCAAGACTGTGCCACTGAAAGGATATTTCGCAGATGGGATTTGGCACTGTGTGTTACTACCTCCACATTCCAACATACAAAGCTAATGTGCGCAGGTAATTGCAACCCACGACTTCCAGCAGCGAGCTTCCAGGTCAAGAAAGAAGGTCCAAATACAGGACGATGGTTCTATACTTGTCAGCAGCCGAAAGAAAGTGGATGCGGATTGTTCTTGTGGAAAGATGATGCTGTGGGAAGAGAGATGACTGCTGTCATGGCAAATTCGAGATCAGAGCCAAATGCGCCTGGAGCTAGTAAGGCATCTGGGGCACATACGCATACTGGAAACAAATCGACAGAGGAAGATGATGATGAGTTTGGAAATTGGTCTTTGTCGCCGGATGAGGAGAGGAAGCTTGCTCAATCTATTGCTCGCGCTGAATCTGGATCGCCATCTCCAGAGACTCCACGAAAATCTATCAAGATAGATCAATTCTCTACGCCAGGCAGCAAGAGGAAGTTCGATGAGACTGTGTTGCCGACTCCATCAACCCGTGGTAGGACTCTGACGGGTTATGATGCTGGCCGCGGGGACGAGGACGTCTTCACAACACCAGCCACGAATTCTAAGGAGACCTGGGATGGACGCCAGCCTTTTGGACTGCGAAGCCCAACTGGAACACCAACACCAACTCGGTACAGAGAGTCTACAGTCGCGAGCGATATTAATAGCCAAACATCGCAGAACAGCTACGATCTCACAGATGAAGTACTAGAGCTTCTAAAAGACCAGCACATCGACGACGATACTACTGCAAACCTAAAGCAACTTCTGAGCAGACATTCCATGAAGATCTCCGGCATTGCCAAGGGGCGAGACATCACTCGTGTGGCGCTCAAAGCTAAAGAGACGAAGATCGCGGAGCTCCAGCAGAAGATCTCGGCGCTCGAGGCGCAGAGAGAGATGGACAGGACTGTGATCAAACATTTCAAGAGTGATATGACTGAAAGCGTCGAAAGAAGACGAGGAAGAGGTAGAGGGAGGGGTGGATGAAAACTTGTGGGTCAGCTCTTTTCACCATTTACAGTCAGCTGCCACGATGCTGGCGGATCAAGTTCCTCTATTCCCGAGAGCTTCGAGTCTACAAGAGAGAGCTGGAGGGGGGACCGATCTAGGTTCAGCACCTTCTATCTTCCCAGGTCAGGTACCCCACTGCTGGCGGATCAGATTACTCTAGACCCGAGAGCATCCCACCGCCCTGATGCTTCTGGGCCGACTGCGCGATCCATACCCTATACTAGCTGGTGGCCATGTCTCTGTGAGGAAAAGCATCCACCAAGAGCTCGGCCTTGGGCTGTAGATCATGCGACTACACCGCAACCACTAGATCAAGCTTGAATGCAAGGTTTTGGGTTGGGCATGGTGTCCACTTTAGATGATCTGGACAGGGTCAGTCGCACTCTTCTTCCGCCCTGAGAGGGCCACTGGTAGAGCCTCGCAGATGACAAAGAGGAGTGCAGAAATTGCCTAGCAAAGAATAACGGCTTGGAACATTCATCGGAAACATCTCCAGTAGCTCCCACTGCCAGTGCAGTTCGTACCACTCAGTGGCTTTACGGCTTAAAGATTGCCAAGCAGAGTTTGCTCAATACCTCTTTTGTAAAACAATTACTTGTCCTGGCCATTGTCATAGTGTCGTGTCAGTGTTGGCATGTCACAAATGAAGGTATAACTGAACAGTGAGGATTTCGCTCTGCTTAGGATGTCTCCTTTTCTCAACGTATCTTACGTCAAATATTTACAGTTTTCGGACCAATATATACAGCTTTTTCCAATCATTCCCATTCAAGATTCTTCAACAGAGCATCTATTTACAGACACTGCGAGTAGTAGTCGCTGCTGAACTTGCAAGTCGTTCCAGCGACACATTGCGTTGGGCCTGTATAGCCAATTCCACCACACTGTCCCCACTGCGCTACCGTCCCTCCCCCGGAAGCAGCTGTCGTTGTTGCAGCAGCAGCTGTCGTTGTGGTCGTGGCCTTCGAGGTCGTGCTGCTGCTGGCCTTGGTAGAAGTTGATGGGCTTGCTGCTCCACTTGTCCAGGTTGAGACATTGACAGGACCAGTAGGCGTCTCATCAATTGAATCGTTCGCTCTCACGCAGCCAGTCTTCGCAGTCAAAGCTGCTGGGCATGCAACTTGCTTGAAGGAAACTGCTGGATTATCGGCGTTTTGGAACCAATCGAATCGCCAGTAGCACCCGGCCTTGAGTTTGTCAGGGAAAGCATCACACTGTGAACGACTTGAAATGCCACCGTACTGTGCCCCCCAGCCAGTGGATGGAGTACCCCATTCCGAGGTACATCCGTTGAAAATACCGAATCCTCCACCTGGCATGGCAAGATCGAAGTGATTTGATCCCAAATCACCGCCAGTGTTTGTCGACTGCACAATCATTTTCTTCCCAGCAACAGGCCCGCTCGTGAACGTCAACTCATAGCATGCACAGCACCAGCTAGCCTCACTGCCGCCCGAGATGGATGTTGCAGCGAAACCATACGCCAAAGTCTCGGAGACAGCCCAAGGCGATTGGTTCGAACACATAAAGGACGAGCCGCCAGATTGACATCCTGACGCAACTTCCGAGCTTGAGAGAGGATTGTCGTTCCTGTCGCAGGAAGTGACTGGGCTTGAGCCAGATGCTAGAGTTGCTTTCTTAGACCATGAACATGAGGCCTTGCAGCAATCCCAGTCTGAACAACTGGTGCGTCAGCAGTCATTCTTGCTACTTGCTGTGCAGTCGGCAATTGGTCGAGAGCAGATGAAGAATACTGACAGCGAGTTGTCTGTCCGCTTCCGGAAGCCTGAGAGTTGACTTCCAAGAAGAAAGGGAGGAGAGCAAGAAGTATCTTAGTAGGGAGGATCATTTTGGAGGATGGCAAAGGACGCTGGAAAGAGGATTACTTTGCGGAAAATCACACAATGGAGAGATCATGTATTTAGGGCGATCTCGACGGTTTTTTTAAATTGCAACCCAAGAGAAAACAAGATCAGGAGATGTTACCAGCACCGCCCAAAACCCCCTTTCTACCCCTCAATCTCGCCATCTCCTCTCCGCGATCCGAATTTAGCTCGTCACTTTTCTGCAGAAACGTGCTCGCATCCAGGATCTTCCACCACACATTCTCCTCTCCAGACTTTCAGAGTCGCAACTCCACTCGCCGCCCGCACCGCAGGATCCCAGGCCCGGCAAACGGAACCCTCTTGGTACCTCGTGATTCCGTCTGGCCATTTTCTGGGGACTCGCTAGTCAAGTGCAATATATATCTGGGGAAGTTGGTGGGGTTGATTGGTCTCGGTTGCTACCGCCCGGTCCCTTGCAGGCCGGGGGCATATTAGCCTGCGGGTGCTTCTGCCGAGATCGATATCTGGGGGTTGTGCCTCCGTTACAGGGGGTTTCCTGCTTTGGTGAACCCCGCATAGAAGATGGGAGGGGATGCCGAGGATGTGTAGCTGCTGGCGTTTGTAGCCCGGAGTTGTCTTGAGGAAGACTGAATTGATGCTCGTTCATCGCTCGGCATGCTTTTTTCGGAATGCGAAGATGGTACATGATCATCAATATTCGGTTCTTTCAGATCTATATCTTTCAAGCTCTCGTAACTGAACGCCTTTCTCTGTTATTCTTACGCTGGAACTGACCCTATAATCTCCTCGTAGACTTGTCAATAACAGGTGTAGTGTTCAAGCTGTCTTTGGTAAGCTGTCTTTTGGCGCGCTTGCAGGTGCCTTTGAATGCCTACAATTCACCTTTTACCTTCTGTCTTCTTAGTTTTGATCTATTGAATACTAGTCTACTACTGCTGTCGTACAATCTCAAGATGAAGTCCTAATATCATATTACTTTCTCTGCGTCTCTTTTTATCGCTAACCTGGTGAACCGCATCTTTCACTTCGAACGCTTACTGCCAGTCACAGAGATCGGAGATTGTATCAAAGTAGTTAGGACGAAGCAGTTAGAGCCCAATAAATTTGACAGTTCGAGCTTGAGGGCTTTCATTGGACCACTCTGAGTGCCGCCAGCCAGTCATGCAAGCTCCAAGTTGAATCGGCAGCCTCGTCTTATCCAGCGCGATTCCAAAAACACTCACCGATATGCCTACGCCTCCAATCATCTGCCTCTGGGGCTGAATTCCTTTTTCTTCATGACGCCCTGCCCGACGGTCTCCATATTCAGCTTCGTCAACTGCAATTGTCAAGCATGTAAAGGTGGAGGGCTGCTTTAAAAGCTACTCAACCCTGCTCTTATTGTCCTTACCAGTCACGATCTGGAATCTACTTCCGGATGATCCAGCTTGTTGCTTTGTTGGCTATGTCACATCGAGGAACTTTGCCTCACAAAGGAGATAATACAGGACGATATTGCTCAAAGGCAACCAATGTTTGACGCGTCTGGTAGAGAAATCCATCCAGATTTGGATACCAATGACCGACCGACCGATCCCATTGCACGGTGACGAATCAGACATTGACGATCCTCCGGGTCCCACGTACACAGAACAATCACATTTTGTTGCCGGGTCTGACTCGGGATATGGATGTTTGCGAGGGTTTAGGAATTCATCAGTCTTCTCTTATGATTTTGGAACACCTCGGCCGGAACTTCGTGTTCCACTGGCGAGTCAACCATTTACAGAGGAGCCCAGACTACCCATCTTGAGTCCCACATGCCATAGAGACGTGAAAACACAGTCTGAATTCCAGAAACACTTTATTCGACACAAAAGGCCATTTAGATGTGATATCCTTGACTGCCCTAGAACAGACGGGTTTTCCACGATGAATGACCTTGATCGACACAAAAAGTTAAGACATGCTCAACATTATATTGAACCCCCGTATGTCAGGAGATATAGCTGCACAGTCGTTGGTTGTACATATACTACATGGCATAGATCAGACAGCTTCCGCAGTCATCTCAAAGGGTTTCATTACAACGAGTTCCGCGATGATGAGCAAGTCGACGAGGCTATTAGAAGGTAAAGAATTGGCACTTTCGAGTCGACAGTAACAGCCGAACTGACTTTGCGATTAGTGCCGAACATTGGGTCCCTACAGTGCCGTCCAAGAACGAAGAACGAAACTCCCTTACTTTTCAACAACTCACGCAAGCTCAGCAGACAGCTACGCCTGCAAAAGTGACCCGCGGGACAATGGCTCCGCCATCCACGCATTTCTTAGGACACCCGCGTTTTACAGATTCATCAGATGGAAGACATGATTCCAACTCGAAATCTACAACTGGAAATTATCGAAAGTGATAGATTGTCCCGAGCAGAACGGAAACCCGTTGCATGAGATGCAACTAGTTGACGGGTCTCACACTTTCTCGAACGAATCATTACCTTTCAACATCGAAATTTCGAGACTTGGGTGGAGAACAAGATCTGAGATGTTCCAGCTCCTGTATACAAGAATTATCAAATTCGAAGGATAGATACTGGTACTCTAAATTCCGTGTAATCATTCGCCTCCGTTGTATGTCAACAAACAGTGACCCACAAATCTGCCCCTCCTCACGATGAAAATTTTCTTAAGCGAGCTCCATTAACTAGAGAATTTCTTTCTAGTAAGTGTAACCAAATAAGAGAAAATAGTCAGATCAGCAGACAGAAATGGCTCTGATAAGACAGTGTAATATGACACAAAAAGCAATTTGGCGCAGAGGAAGCGCGCGGGGCTCATAACCCTGAGGTCCCTGGATCGAAACCAGGAATTGCTAAATGTAATGTGCTATACTGGATTCTTGTTTTTGCTTTTGTTTATTATCATACCTTAAGTACTTTGATTTAGTCTGAAATGATTCCATGATACATTTTTTTCGCCAGAACAGTTCAGATCTGCTTTTGCTCCATCTCTATAAGCCCTTCTTCAATAAATACATTTCTTCTTCATTGTTTCCCAGCTGCCGACCTTTGCCCGCCCTGTTGTTAGTTGGGCAACGCTGATTTTTAGTGGGGTTGTGGTGGCGAGGCCCCTGGAGTACAGGTCATGCACACTGGAGTTATAGTGATTCAACCCGCCGAATTAACCGAGGTCAGTTGCGACATCACAACAAACTTAACCCAAGGCTTCACTTTCATGTCTCCTTCAATGCGCGCCATAGCCGTACAAGGGGAAGATCACGTCTACAGGAACAATCAAACATCTGCTGGGATCTTGGGTAGTCTGGATTTGTGCATTGGAATTTCGGAATTCCGAAAAGACCGAACCTCATGTCAGATCATGCTTGGTAATGAGTCCTTTCAAAGCCCCCCAGAAATGCTCAACTATGGTGAACTACCTTTCTCTACCTTATTCACGTCTAAAATTAAGCCTTTATGTCTTCTGGTGCCATTGCCTCAACCAAGCAATCATCTCTGGAAACACAATCTCAGAGAAAGTACTCAAGTCGAAGGTCACCTGTACTCGAACAGCCAGAAGCTGCCTTCTACTAAGTTGTGATTGAGCACTACAAGCATCAATTGAATCAAACGATTTCACGATTTGGAGGCAGACGGTCATCTGTTTCTCAGCGCTGCTTTTCGCCTGTCCAAAATGACCTCTTTCTCACCAATCCCATCCTACATCCTCGGCACTATATTCACCGGCTCCGGGATCGTCTCCTTCCCCTCTCCAATAACAGAATACAAGATTTTCGGCTTCCCTCTCCCTCCCTTCTCAAAGGCCGCCAGCTCAACCACTTCAATAGCCTTAGTCTCCACCCCACCAGCACACCAAATATCACCCTACGTCTACGCCAAAGGCATTCGAGATCTCATATACGGTCTCAGATTCTTCATCTTCCAATTTCAAGGTCAAGAAGCAGCAAATCACAACCTTCACTGGCATCGTTTGCGTGGCGGGATTTGTGGATGGTATTCTGGTTTGGAGGTTTGGTGGAGGCTGGCGAGGTAAGGCCATGGAACATTGGAGCGCTGTTGCTGTGCTTGGTAGTTGGGCTACCTGGAGGGCTTTGAGACAAGGGCAAAAAGGGCAATGAGAGGTACTGAATATCGATCTGGGTTGCTGAATTTAGGGAAGGAGTCCGAGGCATTGTGATTTGCTCTCATTTTCTGAATGGAGAATCCAAGAGGTTCGAGAAAGAAAGATTGTGGGATATCTAACACATCAATACTGGATGCATCTGGTATGAACGCCTTGATGCAAGCTTACCTAACGCATAGATTGTTACAGTGCCAATGTGAAATGATAAATACGCAATATATATCTTACAAATACAGTATCACCAGAGTAAGGAGCCAGGCTCCATCACTAGCATCTACTTCCTCAACGAAGCACCATTCATCAACCTCAACATCCTCTTCCTCTCCTCCTCCGTTGGATTCTCATATTCTCCCCTCCTCGCCTTCTTGAACCCCTTCTTCTCCCACTCCTTGAAATGCTCCACCGTAATCTTATGCCACGGCACATTCAAATCTTTCGACACACGGTCCTTCCAGTAACCCTTTCCTGAAGACAATTTCATAGTGTCCGTAGGCGCCTCTCCCTTCTCGAAAAATATCTCAGCCATTTGCTCGCTCTCGGTCTTCATTCGCGCTACTGTTCGCTCCATTCCTTTTACCACCTTGCTTTTGTTGTATGGAGTAGGCTTCATCCAGTCTGCTACTTTGTAGTAGTCAAGCTGAAAGCCGGATTTGTCGTAGGTGGGAGAGCCGTTGGGTCCTTTGTCAAAGCAGACGTACAGTCTGGGTAAAGAGCAGGTTAGTAGCGAGACATTGGGAAGGCTGGGATGTGTAGGAACTCATACTCGTGAAACATATGTCCCTCATTCTCCCGAATGAATTGCTTGTACTCTTCGTTCTTCTCGTGTGCTGTCTTCCGGACTTTCTTTCCAGGCGGCCCTTTGAAAGGCTTGATATCTGGCGAGGCTAAGTGCCATTCCTCTTTAATAGGACCGTCACGTCCAGGAGTGTGCTCCCGTCTTTCTTTGGTGTCTCCCTCGGTTATAGCCTTCGGGTCTTTGGTAGCCTCTTCATCATCGCGAGCCTGACTTGTGTGGTCTATCTTCTGCTTCCCTGTAACATCCAGTTTCCTCGATTTGGAGGCTGATTCTGGCCTAGCGTTCTCCTTATTTTCCTCTGTTTCATGCTCGGCTTTCCTTTTTGTCCCTACGATACACGGTTTCTTAGGTTCAGGTGTCGACGCGCTTTGTCCATTGGTCTCCGCCAAAACAGGCTGGTTACCACTGCTGAGTGATGCCATTTGAGTTGGTCTAAATAGAGATATGACAGGGACCTTTCATGAAGTAGACAAGGGAAATTCAAGAGACGCCGCGAGCTGTACCGCAATTTATGTTTCGTGTGGAAAGTTTGTTTATCAATGACGTTGACGGTTGCAGATTTCTTGTCATCGAAACCGATGGAAAGACGCGTTGACGCGTCGAGTCTCACGTGACCATTACTCATGTACAGCCTCCTGGTGGCTTATGGAGCAGGATTGAGAAAGTAAAGATAAGATGAAGCGACCTTCTCAGCCCAGAAGGGTTGCATTTGAAGAGGTCTCTAATCAAAAATAAGTTCAAGCTCATACGTTACAAGCAACACCACGAAGACCAAGCGAGTCTACAATCACCTCTCGAGGAACCCGAGCTCTCTGAGCTTATACAACAAAGCATCCTCTTACGATAGAGACGAAAGCTATCTCATCATCTTCCCAGCCATAGCCATCATGGTGATACAACTAATCTGCGCCGCATACCAAAACACCGTCCTCACTAGTGCCAAATGCTCATTTTCAATAAAAACATAAGCAAGTCCGAATCCAATTCTCGACAGGGAATACACAGCCATCAATCCATTAAGCTTCTCCGTGGGAACACCTGCGTGGAGAGCAAGAAGCTATGATAACAAGTCTGTTAGCATCTTCTCGCAAAACTCATCACAAGGAAAATCCACAAGACGCAACAACAGCAAGGAGAAATCGAATGAAAGAGAGAGAAAACTCACCACGCCAGCCACAAAAACCGCATACCCCTCCACCGAATTCGCATGCGCATTCTCCATCCTTCTCACCCTCTCCAACGCGCCCCTACTAATCTTACCATCCCTCACCATCTTCTCTCCATACCGCTCTACATCCTGTCTCGGACACGCGTTATGGTCGAAGCCATAGTAGCGTTTGACGAAGCGGGTGGAGAGGATGCCATACGCGTAGATGAAGTTGAAGATTAGGAAGCGGGAGGCGTAGGATGGGATTGGTGATGGGCTGGTTAGGGAGAGGGGAGGAGAGGAGAGACCGAGGTTTGTCAGGAGGGTCCTGTGGGGGTGTGAGTGAGTGAGAACCGAAGGTGATGATTGTATGGTAGTATACGGCCACTTGGAGGCATGGCTGGTGGGTGGGGAGAATTACATTTTGGGATTTAGTCCTCCCTCGACAGGTAATTATCTGATGAGAATCCGAACCGAAATTCAGAGAGATGTTCTTCACTTAAGATCTTAAAAGAAAGGAAAAATGTTTCAGCAGCGAAAAGAAAATACAGATTGTTGCGAGGGGCCAAGCGAGAAGATAAAGAGACACGGAATGTTTGAGGATCATGACGTGAAAGTCCAATCGCCCTGCATTAGCCTCGGTACACAGAAAATTGACTTCAGTAGCCTCGCATTAGAGCCTTGTGTATTCCACTAGGACGACAGCCTCGGCGATTGTTCATTTTCACGAGGAATTGATACAGTGCGAGATTGAGAATGTGGTAAGAGCTAGAGGAGCAAGACTGAAAAGGAACATTTACAGCGATTCCTCGTTATACTCTACAACATCCAAAGAATGCTACCTATTATACAAAGTTAAAGTACAAAACAGAATCGACCCGCCAACAAAAACAGGGGTATCAACATAGGCGTCTCCATCATAACAGAAAAAGCAATTCTACACCTCGTAATAATAATCTTCATCCAGGCCCTCTCTGCTGGGAACGACACCAGCGCCCTCAGGAGGTCCGTCATATCCATCGTCCAAACGAACATTCAGAAGACGAATCTTCAAACCATACTCGCTGACCAGATTGACCAACTTGTTCGTCTCGGCGGTGATTGGAGCTTGGTTCAACAGCATCAGGAGGCCATCGAGCCACTCTGATGCAAGGCTGTGAGTTGGTGGCATCAACGTCAGGATCGCACGCTCAGTGGCTTCTTGATGCGAAGATTGTGATTTGTTGTCCGAGCCGCCCACGAAACTGTTGATCGTGATCTTGGTTGTTGAGCTCTGCTTCGGTGTGTGAGATAATGATTTGAGAGTTGAGGTTGTTGAAATGCTTGAACTGTCATCTGTTGCTGCCGAGACATTCGACACGACAGAGCTGATCGTGCTCAAGTCTATCTTCTCGCTCAGCTCATCCAGAGGTGGCTCTTTCGTTGTCTGAGCATCAAAGTCCGCATAGTGAAGATACCGACGGTTATGTGACAGTCGAACATATCTGTATGTGGTTGATGATGTCCTTTGGGTGCCATTACGGATTGTGTCGTTCTTGTTCAGCAGAGACCTTGGGAACCAGGCCCCAGATAGGAGACATCGAATCCTCTGCTCCTTCACAAATTGCAGGGCTTCGTGCTTGAGCTCATCTCGAACTTGATGCAAATGTTGACCCCACTCATCTTCGAAAGTCAACTCAAGCAGCTCCATTTGCAGCTCTCGCAAGCGTGCGTATTCGAACTCTCCAAGCTCCTCCTCAACCTCTTGTACATCCTTCGTTCTGGATGCCTGCCCAACAACTTGTTCAATCAATATCCTAACCAGCTCCGCCACCTTGTCGAAGTCATCTTGCTCCGCACCAGTGGCTTTCCATAATCTGAAAAATGCTTGTAAGCTCGCAGTGTGTAATCGCGACCATTGTAACAGGAGCGGCCTGAATATTTTGTCGTAATTCTTCATCCCATCCAGAATCAAGTAACTCTTCGCATCCTCCACGTCCGACTTGTCAACCTCGAAATGTTCGTAGAGGATCGTCGTAACAGCAAGACTCGACCGCGCAATGGGACATCGTTCGTTCATTGGTCGTGAGGACTGTTCTAGAAGCAGTTTTTGAAACCCATCCTCCTGCTTCCGCACATAGTCTGTCAAGTCCATCATTCCCAGAAATCCAGCTGTATCGAATTCCCAGGCCGGGCTCTCTGTTTCAAATCCTAGCCGTCGCCATTTCTCTGGATTGTGCCGCCTGCTCCCCTTCTTCGACGAATCTGCTGCCAACTCCTCTATCCTGGGCGTCCCTCCATTGCCATTCAGATCTCTCCTCTCTGGCGCACTGGCCAAATGCAACCCCTTCAGAGCTCGTCGGTGTTCTGGTCTCTCCAAATCCACTCTCACATCCCTCCACTTCATCAGCAGAACTTTCGTCAGGGCCTGGAATTCCAACAGCGGATGTGCCAGATCCTGCAGCGCAGAGCTCTGCATCAGGACATAAACTGCCTTGATCACTCCTAGATCTTGTAGCCTCTTTATAAACTTCGGCCATTCCTCTCCCGTCCCACTGCTCTTTCCCATCCCATCTTTTGGATTGCCGCTATCGTTCGTAATCGCATCTCTCATCAGAGCATTGAGCAACATTAACGCATTGGCGCAAAGAGCATGGTCCGCCGAATTGAGCTGCGACACCACCATCTCGAAGAATTGAGGGTATACAGCCACCGCTGGCTTCAGAGCTCGAAATCCAAACGCCCCAGGTATCCTTATAGCGCCCCTCGAAGACTGCGGATGTGACACAATAGCCACCAGAATCGACATTGCCCCGCGCAGAATATTGACCAAAGGATGGACGACAATGAGCTCTACCACTCTCTCCACCAATTCGCCCGCCCCAGTAGACTCGAATATCTCCCATCCCATATCCACTTCCAGGAGCCGACTCAGCGATTGCAGAGAGTATGCGAGTGTGTTTCCGCCGGTGGACATGATAAGGCGCCGCAGGATGTTGAGACCACCGGAGGAGATGAATACGTCTGCGAAGGCAGGATCGTTTATCGAGGACTGCAGCTTGAAGACTGCCATCTTGCGCATGGCATCTTCGTCGCTGGAGAGGCGCGAGAGAAGAGCGGGGATGTCTGCTTGATCCATGGTGTCACGTAGGGTTTGGACTGGCAACGATTCACAATTAGGATGCTGAGACTGAATTGAGTGATTATATCGAGAGCATTGGCGGCTAGGGGAGAACGAGTGTATCTGCCAGCAAGAAGCGAGAGTGGTGTTGTGGTGAATGATATTTGGGTTTGGCCAGAATTTCGGTTTCCCCAAGGTGTCGCGTCGGAAGTGGGAAGTCCGTGCGAGTCAAGTCTGATTGGAAAGGGGCTCGGAAGGGTCGAATGCAGATCATCTCCCCCCTTTTCCTTGACCAGATAACCGAGTCATTTGTTTACTTGGAAGGACATCTTGGTGCTGTCTTTGCCATGTACATCAACTCGCAGCTCAGCGTAGAATTCAGAAGGCAAAGGTCCAAGCATGGCTCTCGTATTCGTGATTACATTGGACAATACTTGATGTGGGCTGTTTCCATGCGCGACAGCGGCGGAACGTTTTGTGGCATAAACGTTTGTATCATAACTTCTGACAATAGACTGGCATGAATATTCTACACTAAATGCAGTCTGCAGCTTATCTTCGAAGAGGGGACTTATGCGTGCAGTGAATAATCAATTCACTTCACCATCCTTCAAACGCGCTTCTCATCCTCACCAGCCTCAATATGCATCACATCCTGCTTCGACATCTCCAAAGGCTCCAGCTCCGCATCTCCCGAGAACAGGCGATCAATAGCTTCGAGTTCCAAGCCCTTGGTCTCGGGGAAGAAGAGATAGATGATTGGCACCCAAAAGGCGTTCAGCACCGCGAAGATTATGTATGTCTTCCACCCAATATTTTCGATTGCGATCGGTGTAATTTGAACGATCATCTACAAATCTACGTTAGAACAGTCTTAGGTGGAGGTAGCCGACATGGCGAGCACTCACGTAGTTGAAAATCCAGTTCGCTGCTGTGGAGATAGACGAACCCCGCTGGCGGAGGCGAAGAGGCAGAATTTCAGAGCTGGACAATAGGTCAGCGTGGAATTGGTCTGATACTAAGATTCTCGAACTTACGGGTAGACCCAGACGGTAGCTTGAAAGCCGATAGTGAAAGCTCCTTGGAAGACGAATAGCATGGCAGCTGCGCCAATGCCTGCACTGTGTGCAATGGAAGTTTCGTTCTGTACTTGGAATATCAAAGCTGCTTGCACGGCCATGACGGCTGCCATTACACTGATCATAGAGAGAAGCTAGGATGTCTCAGCATAATTTACCTATACCTAGTTGAGGCCTCAAGGAATGACTTACCAGTGGACGTCGACCAATGCGATCGATCAGAAACCATGGGATGAAAGAAGCGACGAAGAACCACGTTTGGAGGTACCCGCTCATGAGAGAAGACATATGGGAGTCGAAGCCGATCGACTTCTCAAACAATCTGCTGTATATCAGTCACTGCACACCAGAGACCGGGAGACCTTGTGTACTTACGTTCCAGAGTAGTAAATAATGGCGTTGATACCACCCAATTGTTGAAAGGCCTGAATACCACAAGCGATAAGAAGACGCCTCTGACTCTTGATATGATCATTCTTGAGCAAATCTTTCCACGAGCCAGCTCCAATCGACGCCTCATACGCAACAGTCTGTAGAATCTCGCCATGCAATCTCTGCACAGCAACCTCATCCTGAGCACCCCGCAGCCTCTGTAGGACTGCGAGACACTCGTCCGGTCTATCATGAGCTGCAAGCCATCGTGGAGACTCTGGGATGATATAGAGGATGAAAAGCATCGGCACTAGGAACATGCATTGGAGGATGGTGGGGATGCGCCAGGCGAAGCTGGCGGTGTGGGTTGAGAAGGCGTAGTCGATCCAGTAGACGAAGAAGATACCGAAGTTTAGAGTTGAGAGTTGTGCGCAGACGACTAGAGTCTTTGTATCAGCTTGTACATTGTAGATGATAATCATGACTTTGACTTACAGATTCCTCTTGTTGCCTTGGGTGAGAACTCAGCTTGCAAGACAGGGACCGTGGAATTGATAGCGCCCATTCCAACACCAGAAACAATTCGAGCCACAATCATCTGAGACTTGTTAGTTTAGCTCTCTCGAACAGCAGCGAGGAAGTCTGACCTGAGCTCGACTGTATGAAGTCGCTTGTAGAACTGCACCGATAATCATGACAATCACACCCGCAGCGATGCTCTTCCGTCTTCCCAACTGCTCACCGACAGCAGCAGTTATTATAGCACCGAAAAAGCATCCGACCTCGTAGATCGCTACGATCAGTCCGATCATAGTGGCATCGGGGCTGTCGAACGAATCTGTGAAGGCCTTGCCGTTCACTGCGGTGCTTGTCAGTACGAGAAACATATCAAGCAAAAATGTTAGAACTTACCAAAACCTCCCATGAGACCATTATCAAATCCAATCAAGAGGAAACCCAAGGATGTCAAGACAGTGACGGCACCAAGGAGGCCACGTCCTCTGAGTTCAAACATATTGATCGCTCGATCTTGAGGTGTAGGGATATATCGCTGAAGTTTGTTGTTCTAAAGTCGAGGTTGGAGTCCACGACGACGCTTCTGGAGATCAAGCAGATAAGACCTGGGGGAATAGACACTTCTTATACGAGTTGGTATCTCAGTTTCGGGTCCGAGAAATGAATCATTGATACGGGAGCGGCAAATGCTACAGATTTGGACGAACTCTCGGGGCAAGCCCTGTCCCCGCTCTCCAAGCAAATCAAATCTGGGATCTGGGGATTGTGGAGGATGTAGATGCGGGGAGAGTTGTCAGGCCATGCATGATGAAGCTTCATGGGTCGGCAAATGCTTTTCTCTGCCTCGTATGCTAGTGTACTTCAGCTTGAGGAGCTAGTCGCAGCTGAGAAAAGCTTGAATGCCAGACCCATTTTCAGGGGTTTAGCGAGATGGGTTTTCTCCTTTCCTCTCAAAGGAAAAGACAGTTCTCGCAAGCATCAAGTATGAAACCAAACATTGTTATTATCATAATAGTCCAAATAGGAAATTATGTTCAAAAGACTCTGAGATTCGTGGGGTCCATGTTGCCTCCGCTGCCCCTTTAAGCGGGGACTGGCGGTGACACAGTTCATGTGATGCAAGAGGGGGTGGTTCATCGGTCTTTGACGGCTTCTGACCCATTGAACGACACGCCTTGCTAGACACCCATCTAGGAGGGGACACGAAATCAAGTCCACACGGCAAATGATAGAAAATGGTGTGACGATAAGTGTTTAAGCTATCCGAATAGCATCAGTAGTCATTCTTGTTCTTGAAAGCTAAATTTCGGGCAAGAAGTCGCGATACTCAATTCAATTGAAAATGTCGGTTGCAACACCATTCAAGATCTACAATGAGGAGTTCAAGGAGATCTTAGGCCCAAATCCGAAGCTCGAATGCCTCCTAGAGGATCAAACCTGTCCATTTGCACATGAAGCAGGTATCTTCATTCCAGAAGATAACACACTGTTTATCACAAGCAACCAATTTCCACATCCAGACACAGGCGAGAAAACAATCCAGATATCCAAAGTCAGTCTTGGTAATGGATCAGCAACATGCAAGAAAATCGAAACGGAAAATGTACCCATGGCCAACGGCGGCGTGAATTACCAGGGCGGGGTCTTATTCTGCGCGCAAGGCACGATGTCTTCTCCTGGTGGGCTGGCATTCATGTCAACAACCCCACCATACAAATCCTCAATCCTCCTCTCAAGTTTCTACGGTCGCAACTTCAATTCCGTGAATGATGTAGTCATCCACAGCGATGGATCCGTCTGGTTTACCGATCCAAATTACGGCCATGAACAAGGGATTCGACCACGACCTGTTCTACCAAATCAAGTTTACAGATACGATCCTTCAACAAAAGCAGTCAGAGCTGTAGCTGATGGCTTTGGGAGGCCGAATGGACTGTGTTTCAGTCCAGATGAGAAGATACTGTATGTCACGGATACAGACTGGATTCATGGCGATGGAACAACAGATGATAGTCGTGCTTCGACGATGTAAGTTCAATGCTCAGGTTGGCCGAAACTACCACTCACAATCACTTGACAGATATGCCTTTGACATTGCTACTTACTCAGGACAGCCGTTTCTGGTCAATCGAAGACTCTTCGCTTATGCCGCTTCACGTTGTCCAGATGGAATCAAGTGCGATATGGACGGGAATGTGTATAGTGGGTGTGGAGATGGCGTAAATGTTTGGAGTCCTGGGGGCGTTCATCTCGGGACTGTGGAAGTGGAAGGTGGTGCTGCGAATTTCTGTTTTGGGAGGGAAGGAGAGATGTTCATTTTGAACGAGAATAGGCTGTGGCGAGCGCAGCTGGGTACGCATGTCAGAGGTGCGCTTTTGAAGATCTAGATAATGGAAATTCATGTCAATGTTAAACTCTGTCGAACACTATCCGTGAATGATTTATTCCCATCTTTTACGATATAACATCGATATTTGACACACACACAAGTAAGGACATAGTATCTGATGCTCGCTTGGTGGTTATTGACTACACCCAGATGCCTTCCTGCCAACACTTCATGCCGTAACGGTCAGATCCACTTTAGACAGCTTGACGCCCGAACCCCACCTTCACCCCAGCCAGCCACAAGTCTCGTTAACCCCAGACTCCGGCTATTGAAACCATTTAGAGCTTCCCACAGACTCGGCGCGTCTCCGACTTCACATCGGAGAGCCGCCGAAAGCTTCAAACGACTGTCGGTGTTTGAAGGTGTTCGTCCGTATCAATCCCGCTCTCATATCATCTAGGCGCATTCGAGTGCTTTGATGATACCAATAAGAGATGGGGTCTTGATAGAGAATCTAGAGCAACAGCATGTGAAACAGACTTCGGTTCGCGACGAGTAGAAGCGTGTCCAATCCTTGTGAGAGGTAAGGCTATTCACCTCGACCTAGCGAGTTCGACTCGCTTCCTGAGACCAGCAGAACAACAAAACGCCCCAAATAAGCCGAATGAATAGATGTAGCTACCGATACAAGAGTACATCATGCTTTTGTTATCATACAACTTTTCTTGTCTATGCACATCAGCCCGAGTATTTTCCAAGCCCACCAAGCGCCATCCGCTATGCTAAAAACTAACTCCTCACTTCGAAATCCCCTCAACCCAAACCTTTACAATCGACTTCGCATTCCCGATATTTTTACTCGGATCCTTACTCAACAGCACTAAGTCCGCTCTCAATCCAACCTTAATCGCACCTCGATCGTCCATCCCAAACACAGTAGCTGGTACAGAGGTAGCAGCTTGCAAAGCCTGGCTGGGAGTAAATCCCGCAGCGACCATCATTCTCAGCTCCTCATGTAACGATTCACCAAATGATGGGTTTGCGGGAACGAAGGGGTTGTCATTGCTGTCTGTTCCCACAGCGACTGGAATGCCGGCGTCGAGGAGAGATTTTGTGCTGTGTGCGACGTTATCGTAGAGAAAGAAAGGGGCTCCTGTGTTGTTGATGGTGGACTGACAGAATGCAATCAGCACTATTCGTACATGGAGAGGTATCTACAGCACGAATACGTACCTGCATCATAAGTAAGGTTGGGATGACCTTGAGGTCCCTTGAGATGATCTCGTTGATCACAGCGTCATCTAGAGCTTTGTCAATCGGGGCGTGCGTGATGATGTCCACGCCTGTTCTTGCAGCCTGTGCATATGCTACATATGAGGAAGCATGAGCGATGACTTGCAGATCTTCTTGATGAGCCGCCTTTACTACCTGAATTTTATTGATCAGCTTCGAGTGCATTGCACATCGTGATATGAAGGGACACACCGCTTTGATAGTCGCATCATCTGGCCCCAACTGATCCAAGAATAACTTGATATAATCGACCCCTTCCGCTTTCCTCGAAGCAACAAACGCCCTCCCCGCCTCAGGAGTAGGAATAAACGAATCCGACGGAACTCCCGGAATGAAGCTATTATTCGTGCCATTCACAGTGCCCGCCGCCCCTGACCCACGAATATCAGTCACGCCATGCTCGCCACATTTCGCTACAGCCTCGTAGGGCGTAGTCCCCACGTCCAACGCAGTAGTTACTCCATACTTCTGCAGCGTCGCCAAATAGGCACAATCCGACAAATGAACATGCGAATCAATAAGTCCTGGGATTAGGAAACCGCCTTTTCCGTTAATAATTACGGCGCCGACTGAGTTCTCGTTGGATATTATGCCGTCGACGATGACGACTGTGCTTCTACTGCGAGGGAACTTGGTGCCGTCCCAGACTAGCACGTTTGTGATGGCTGTTTTGCGATGCTGTACTGAGCCGGCTTGATGGTGGTGGTGGCCGTTACATTTGGATAATGCGCTGTCAACGAGGGTAAGTAGTGCGAGTAGAAGCTGGGGCAAAAACATGATTGGTTGGATGGCTGAGAGGGAGGGCACTCCTCATGTCTGCGCCCTCGAAGATTTGCTGTCGTGAGGTTGACGCTCCTGTTGACGCCCCGTCTCGCCCCACTTCCGCCCGCACAGGGCGTAGAGCAGACTACCCGCAGGCTCCGATTCTCACCCCGCCTGCTTCGTTCTCGAGGTGGGCAGGTGGGGTAGCAAAGCAAGATCATTCTGTTTTGAGCAGCGATTATTGACGACATATGAGCCCAATAGCAGTGAATTAATGGCTTAGCATGCTGTAAATTATGGTGTCATGATTCGTGTAAGAATTATGAGCCTTCTCATACGAACATTTTGGGTTAAACTTTTCATTGTGCTATGGAAAATGGGACAGTAAACAAGCACAGAAAGGAAGACTAACGATAGGCGAGTGTTCCATAAAGACAGTCTGGTGAGCAAAAAGAGGGGGCAAGGAGATGTGGGCATGAGTGAAAGAAATCCTCCAACGGCTCCCATCGCAACCATATTCCATCCAATTGCAAACTCAAAATCACAATAATTGAACCGAAAGCAAGAACAGAGAGTCATTGGCGCCTTCACACCTCCACGACCACTTCTTCAACGCTGAAATAACAGGACCTGTGAAGCACATTGCTTAAGCTATGGCTTCAATGCCCCAACTTAGCCCTGTGCTCCTTGTACTTATCAAGTCTCCAAAACCCATTAACACCAATTCGATCGCAGCCGTTGGAAGGGCAGGAGTAAGTGCGAGCGCTGGCACTGTTGTGCGTGAGGGCGTGGCGATCACGGTCGGCCCGTCTGGCGAATGCCTTTTGGCATTGCATCGAGACATTGCATCGATGAGTTCGAGCACGAGAGTTACCAGCCCTGCCAGTAGGAGAGGAAGGAGATGTCATGTTATTGGGAGCAATGACATTGCCCAGGATACGAACATCAGCCTGGGTCGCACCGCGAATGTTGTCTCCAACAGCGGCGTCAATGCCAGAGGGTGAATATGCTCCAGCACGATTGGTAATGTCGTCAAAGGACTCAAGCTCACTGCAGCTGTTGTAGTCAGAGTTGCCGGTCCTCTGCGACGCTGGTCCAGCAGTGACCGACTGATCAACATTGGCCTGCGTTCCAGTAGCAGCAGCAGCGAGGTCCACCATAGGGGCTGGGAAGTTGCCATTGTCATATTCAATATTGATCATTGGCAAGGCGTCCCAATCTTGAGTTGATGCGGATAATTTGTCGCGATTGTCTGCTGTGTCGGTATCAGGATTGAAGTGAAGGTTGTCCGGATCACCAATGACAACCGGAGAGAAGCCCGAGCCGCTGGTATCGACAGCATTGTTCAGATGTAATGGTGCAATAATTGGTGGACTATACCCACGACCTGTTGTTGATTCGTGCTGGAGATCATATGGCGCTTGAGTTAAAGTCGGGTCTAGTCCAGCAATAGCATATGGCGACCGGTTGAATGTGGGAGGGGACAGTAAAAAAGATTGTGCTCCCAACGCGCATGGAACATGCTGTCCGTAGGCGGAGAACTGCTGCGCAGCCGCCGACCGTGGGAAGTGGAATTTGTCCTCGAGCGCTTGGATACGGGACAATAGAAAATCCAGCGTGGGCTGAGTAGTGTCGGAGGGCGCAAGGCTGAGGCAGCCTGGCTCTTGCCAAGCATGCACTGGAGGAACCCATAACAAACTGGTCATTCCACGTTAGTCAGCATAAAAAAAAAAGCTCACCAAGAATCTCGGAAGCGACTTCGTTCAGCTCCGTTCCAACTAAGATTCTGAGCACGTTTTGCGCCTGAATGATCGAGGGAGGGCTCCATAGCAGCCGGGAGATACGATTGCTCGTCGTCCGACCCAACAGCGGGAGTGTCTCGAGATTTCCGAGTAGTGCAGGGGCAATTGCCATGATCGAGAAAGTTCATACTGATGTCAGGTGCAGCCGATGTCAGGTAGCTCTGCAAGCGCTGATAGTTGTCGTTGAAAACTGTGTTCTTGGTAGTGCTGTTGCTGTAGAAGAAGAGATGGTATTGAAAAGAAGTGAAATGACTTGCAAGGTGAAAGACAAAGGTGATGATAATTGCTGAAAAAGTTCGGGCAGAAGAGCGGTCAGGAAGTTGCGGCCTACCTGCCTACGTTGCCGCGAGCACGTGATAGACCTACTGAAGGCATTCATGCCCTACGCCCTACGCCCTACGCCCTGCGGGCCGGCGCTTACCCAATCCAGGCAGGTAGAGCCTCTCCGTACCATTCGCACTGGACTGTAGATCTGTCGCCCCTGTATAATTCTCGACAGAAGCCTTTTTGAAGCCCGCGCTCGATGTTTCCTATTTTCGAGGCTTCCTGTTTTGGAAAGCTATGAAATATTTAGAGTGAAGTTATCCTTGTCTCACAGCAATCGGTGGAGGCCTGAGAAGGAACCCAGGCCATCAGCCCATATATCAGGCTGTTAACCATTCGTGGGAGCTCTGACAGCATGGGCAACGAGACACTGGAATGTGCAGATTGCGGCAAAGTCTTCAGGGCAAAGCATCTCTTCAAGTAAGCGTGGCAGTTCCATCATTATTGCTTATGCTGATTTTGTTTGCAGCAAGCATCGCAAAGCCCATGATAAACGCCACAAATGTACTGTTTGTAGTCGAGCCTTTGGCCTCAAGACAGATCTTGAAAGGCACAGCAATTTGCACCGTTTTTCTCAATTCATTTACAAATGTCACTACCCTGACTGCAAGTTCCGCGGCAGTCGACGTAAAGACCATCTTTCTGCACATCTAAAACAACACCACACCAAAAATGGGAACCCTTCTTTGGGCAATGATATACCCTTCGAAGAACATCAGCGGTTGATACAGCACCAGCAAAATGTCGAGTTCCTTGAGTGTGTCAGACGAGGCGACAAGAAAGTGGTAGAACGGTTCCTGTCCGAGAATGGAAGCATTCAGCTAGCTGCCCAAGACTCAGCTGGATCGACCGCACTTCATATCTGTAGTATGAAGGGGCATACAAGTCTGATCACGATGCTACTTAAACTTGGAATCGACATCAATGTCTTGGACAGGTATCAAAACACTGCACTGCACCTTGCTATGACAGAGAAGAAGTACGACGTTGTGCGAATATTGCTCGAGAACGGAGTCAATGTCAACGCGGCGAACGAGAAAGGCGAAACTGCGTTGCATTCCGCCGCTTGGATTGGTGATGAAGCTTTGGCTGATCTTCTCATCGACAACAAAGCGGATCATGAGGCAAGATGCTGGCACAGCTACACTGACGTCCCCCAGCCAATGTGGGAGAAATGGAAATTAATAAAATCAGCGCCGTTACATCTCGCCGCCTTCCAAGGTCACTCAGCAGTCGTAGGACTTCTGCTCGGCGGTGGAGCCAGTGTTAATTCCCTGGCAGGATTAAATTATACACCGTTACACCTCGCTGCCAACAAAGGTCACTCAGCAGTTATAGGACTTCTACTTAGCAGTGGAGCCAGTGTTGATTCCCTGACAGAATCAAGCTATACATCGTTACACCTCGCTGCCGACAAAGGTCACTCAGCAGTTGTAGGACTTCTACTTAGCAGTGGAGCCAGTGTTGGAGCCAGTGTTGATTGCCTGGCAGGATTAAATTATACACCGTTACACCTCGCTGCCGCCAAAGGTTACTCGGCAGTTGTCGGACTTCTACTTAGCAGTGGAGCCAGTGTTGATTCCCTGACAGCATCAAACCATACACCGTTACACCTCGCCGCCAGAGCAGGAGACATGGTTACAGCAAAACTTTTAGTAGCAGGCGGAGCCAGTGTTGAATCAGTGACGAGGGACAGGCTGTCACCGCTGCACATCGCTGTCGAACAAGGGCATACAGAAGTGGCAAAACTGCTGCTCAAGAATGGAGCACACGTTAGAACCAGGGACTCTTTTGAACGAACGCCGTTACACCGGGCTGCGAAAATTCAGACTCCACAGTGTATAGAGCTACTCCTCGAAGCAAATGCTCAACTTGACACAAAGGATATCTTCAAGTATACACCATTGTCGTACGCCATTGGACGGACATATTATTTGCGGGGACCACAAACGAAAACGCAGGAAGAATCAACCAAACTCCTCCTCGCAGCAAGAGCCAAATTCTCCCTTGACGATTGGAACTACCTCTCCCCCGAGTACAAGAACATGTTCGCACACTATCGTCCAGCTGAAGCTGAGGGGTCTGAAACTTCAGACCCAAACATCATTCCCTGGATCGCTGAATTCGATGAGAAGTACGCCGACATAGTGCAACGATACAGTGAACGTGGCACTGGCCAGTGATTGGTGCATCTTGATGTAGGCAGAGTTGGCTGAAAACGGATGGAGAGACTTGACGCAGGCAGGAAGGAATGAAGGAGCAGAAGACGTTGTTGGAGTTGAGTTTGGGCTAGTTTAGCGGCCGAGGTGGGGCCAGCCGAAAGGATATCTGTCATGTGAGCTGACGAGGGTTGGAACATTCTGTTTATGTTGGGTTTGGTTGACATCTTTGCCGTTCAGTCATGATGTTTTGCTCTTCGGTTCGATGAGAGGTTGCTGGAATAGGTTGAGGATGGAATAGTTGACGTCAAGTTTTTGCGAGTTCACTGTTCTTCTGTCAACGTCGGAGTCGTACTTTCCTTGATCAGTAACAAAAGGTGTCTGCCTGAAAATTCTAGTATTCTCAGATATATGCTGCATGAAACAAATCTATTCACTTCAATTACAATCTTGCCGAAACTACTTCCACCCCACCAACATCACCCCTCTCCCTCTCCAACGCCTCCTCAAAAGCCTTCACAACATCATGCTCATGCAACCAGTTTGTACTAGACCCCTTTGCAGCTCTGGTTCTCAACTCTTCATCCGGCTCAACTTTTCCACTCCTCAATTTTTGTATCCTCGCATTATTCCCCGTATGCACAAGCTTCAGCAATCTCTCGGCATGAGGTTTGCGGATCTGCTCATACAACTTCAGCGCCTTTGAGATCTCTGCTCCTGATGGTTTGCGTTTTGCGGTAACTGAGAAGACTGAGTTGAGAGCAAGTGATAGCGTGTAAGCATCGTCGATGGCAAGTGAGCCACCAGTGGCGTGAGCCCCTCCATGAGCATGCGCTGCATCACCAATGAGAGTTACTCGGTCGCCGAATACCCAGGTGTCTAGGTATGTAGTAGACGAATAATTCGGGTAGAATCGTACATTTGGTGTGAGTTCCGTCAATCTCTTTACAACTGGATTCCAGTCCTGCCTCAAGGTCAGCTGCTGTCATCTCCATCTCGGCCATTAAAATCACCTTATAAAGTTCCTGGAAAGCTTTCAAACTAGCATCTTCGTCCCAAGAGACATCTTTATAAAGTGCAATTGGATCTTCTGGATCTCCGAATACACTTCCCACCGTACTGAAACTGTTCTTGCCCAGTTGTGAGGCGAAGAATGAGGTTGTCGGACCCCACCAGTGAGTTGAGTCTTCAGGCAAGTCTGGTATTAACTCCACAAGAGAAGCATCAAACGTCCCTCGAAACGCAGTCCAACCACTCCACTTGAGTTCAAAGTCCGGGACAAATAATTGTCTCACTCCCTTTGCACATCTCAGCTTCTGGGCCTGGCGGGGTGACAGAAGGCTTACCGAATGTAGACCGTCTGCACCGAGAAGTATATCCGCTGTAGCAGTACTTCCATCTTTAAACTTTAAACTTACGCCTTGACTTGGATCAACTTCAACATCGATGATCTGCTTCCTCAGATGGATGATCTCGCTGGGAACATGCTTCGCTAACGCAGCATGAAGGTGACCTCGGTGGTACCGCGCAGTTTGATGCAGATACTCCGTCACAGTCTCATGTGAATCATTCCCAATAACCTCATTCGTTTTCCACTACATCCAATTAGCAATCTGATAAGACTCAAAGCAAGTCTACTCAACTCACATGTCTGGAGATCATCGGCAGATTCGAAGGACCTCTGAAAGCTACCTCATCGGAGATGGCATCGTGCAAGCCTAATCTTTCAAGTGTCCGTAGTCCATTCGGACCCAGTGCTATACTGGCGCCGATCTCTCTCAGTTCTGTAGCTTTTTCGTAGATAGAGACTTCGATGAGTGGATGTTTGAGGAGTGCGATTGCGGCTGTGAGACCAGCTATGCCGGCGCCAGCAATGGCGATGTGAAGCTTTTCGGAATCTTGCACAGAGATCATTCTGAGTCGTGATTGAGATCCAGAGTCTGCGGATATCAAGCTTAACTGAGCAATTCTTAAAAAAGAAATTGGTGAACAGTAATTACAAGAAGGCGAGGATTATCAGGAGAAATCTATTGCGTGACCTGGCTGGATGGCAAGACCCTCAACTGTGTACGATGCCATCCCACTCTTGATATCGATTTCTTGTCTCGTTCGACAATGTGGCATTTGAATGGGGCCAAAGACCCAAAACATGGTAGTTTTTCTTCGATTTGTATTTAATGATGGGGTTCTGAGTTCTTTGGCGAAGCATGCAAAAATTATGGAGGAGCACGCAATACAAACCACACTATCCTTCGTGGCTCACGAGTCAGCTTTCAATGCATGCGAAGCCTAAAATTGGAAGGAGGAAACGAGGTAACATTCTTTCGATGGAATGACTGGCTTGGGAAATGCAAGATGCCCGCGGCAGACTGGCAAGTGTGTGAAATCAAGTGATAATCGGATCTAACGGGTGCAGCTGCTAAGTTGAAGCAGGAGCGGGAGCGATCCCGGTCTATCTTTGTGCCAACAAAAGGTGCAAATTGAGCAGTGGAGCGTGGGAGGCCTCCGCGCCCCGTCAAAGGATCGACTACGACACGTCCGGCGATTTGGGATGAAATCACTGGACAGCCCGATTCCATATGCTGAACAAGCTGGAGTACTTGAGCGTATTGCATTATGCTTGAGGCGATGACAAGATTGGAAGCCTTCAAGTAAGAATGATTTTGAATGAGAAGATGAAACTATACTGATCCTCTTCGATGCAGATTCCAGCACTACGGCATTCTCATAATGCCGTGCATAATTGCCAGTCTGCGAGAGGCCCAGTCTTTGGTAAATTTATCAATTGCCTTTGCGGAGCGAGACAATCTCCCTACAAGGGCAATGTACAAAGAGACTGTCAAACACCTGCAGCAGCTCAAGAACCTCAAAATATTCGAAATGGGTACCAACGTATTCCTAGACTCGGATGCAGCCATAACAGCAGCGCGTATTTCGGTCAATTCGCCCAGTCTCCGAGTCCTGAACGTCAGTACGCATGAGTTTGACTCCGAGGATGATCCGGACGACGAGAATATTTCGCGGATTCGTGGATTTCTGTCCAAGATTTGCACGGAATACTCCAAAATATGTCATAGACCGGAGCCTGTTTGATTCCGCTGATCGCCAGAAAATTCGTGGGACCAGACCAGGCTCGGTGGGCGTACAATTACTGCCAGTGGAACACATTATTCTTGACAATGCTTGTTTGCTCCAGCCAGAAATCTTTTTGCTAGCTGACACTTCATTTTTGAGAAATCTAGAAGTTGCCAACTGCGACTGGGAATTTGGTGGCGACAATCCCTACGACGAGACCAACGGCGTTCTCAGAGTTCTGGCTGGCCGAGCACCCAGCCTTCAATCCGTGACGTTTGAACGTAACTTCTGTGCTCATCCAGAAGCTGACGGAGTCATTCTGGGCCGTGATCTACCGTCCATCTCGGAACTTGTAGTCTGGCATTTGCAGGACTGCGCCGAGTTTGTAGAAGCCATGGAGACCTGTGGTGGTACAGGCCCTTTTGCAAAGCGATGGAAAAAGCTAGTATTGTCATTCGGGGATGGCACATTAAATTATCCCATGAAGGAGCAAACGTCCAGTCAACTTATTCCCTTCGTTGCTGAATGCACAAACCTTACGCATCTGGATATTGTGATCTACCATACTTCTTGGGTAAGTTGCGTCAACCTAAATGCTGAACACCAGTGCTGACTCTCCAATAACAAAAGAGCAGGTTCGTCGATGCCATCGTGAAGTTGATGCACTTGAAGGAGCTTCACGTCTATGTGGCACTAAATGAAGGTGAAACGTGTTCTCGATCAGATGCTGCTGCCGCTCGGGAGCTTTTCAATTGCAACCCAGAGCTGAACATTGTGATGGTAATGTCTACAACGACGGAGACGCCAAACCAATTCTGGAGGAGGGGCGGCGAAACGTCGTACCATCTGTACGACGGGAAGACGAAGTTACTTGACTTCCCACCAGAGGTGTGAGTGGATGTTAACCGCGATGTATCACTTCTTACAAATGCTGACTTAAGCGATATACAGGCCACTTTCCTAGGCTAATCAATGGCCCTAATTTCTACCCCGCCAAGTCGGAAATCATGTTGCTCTGTCTCAGGAGGAAGTTTGAGGAACTCCCTTTATGGTCACCAAAGGTGTTGGACCCAGGATATTTCCGTCATAGGTATGAAATCTTCGTAATAAGTCGGTCCATACAATTCTCCTGCTCTATACTCCATCGGAAAATGGCCATTAATCTGATGGACTTATTTCACATAAGGTGCGCTTTCCTGGTGGAGCTTCATCTGGAGATAAACACTGGCCGATTGCCAACGCAATTCCAAGCATCTATATCAATGACAATCAACGAAAGGAGATCGAGCTTTCTTCGAACACCACATTCTAGCTGAGGCTTTGATCTAAATTGCCTTGGGAATTGTTTTCTATATTTCATTGTGACCTTCAGTCCCATGCAGTTTATCTGTTCCACGAACTCGATCCAGGAATTGATTGGGTAAGTTACATCGCAGAAGCGAAGTCGCCACCTTCGATATGCCAGCGTGGCAGTCACCGTTGTCAAATTTTCCCGCTTATGCTGTGTTCCGGTGCTTCTGATGCATGTTCAACACGATTTAAATGCCGCAATGATGCCTGCGGCATTCAACTGGCTGTGTGACTGCTTCCGCATGAAATTTCAATCACCTGACCAGCCACAGACTTTTTGTCCCTTTCTCACAGGTCACCACTTCGTTTCGGATTCAGCAATACAGTGGCTTGATGCGCAATGCAAGTATTGATGCCCTACTTGTACTACGACGGGATGATTGAGGATGTGGTGCGGATGAGAGATCGGTGACCCCCACCATGTCCCGTCCAGTATAAGTCCGTTGTATGCAAGCAGGTCACTGCTTAATGTACGTGGTCCATTGCACTTGAAATTATTGTTGATGCCCGATTCCTCTCGAGTCTACATGACGGCCCCTGAAGGTTGGGGAGTATGCCGTGTAACGACACAGACATTGCAGCTTACTCTGTGAACAACAACACAAGGCACCTTTATAAAGGTAGGTTCCACCACGTTCTACTGGTGCTTTCATTGTGAATCTTGGGCTCGTCTTATTTCAAATTCCCCGCCCTTTCACCTGATATTCTTGAGATGATGCGGAAAGCAATACACTTTCGTTTGATGGAAAAGCCAGAAGAGGCTTCGCTGACTTGCACTGACTCAGAACCTGAAGGCTCTCTTCCCCATGAAAGAGATGTTGTAAGTGGTCTAATCCTGCAACAACGTGAATGCTAACAATATATAGCTCTATGGAGGATGATGGAATCTTTCTATGACAGAATTGACACAGATCAAAGGCTCGACAAGACATCCCAAAATCCTGCCAAGGAAAGGTAGTGACCTTCTTCGGGCTCGCTATTACACAAGACACGAAAGCCGTTGGCGCAATGTCTTGAGAGACAAAGAGACTCACTGTATCACTCGAACATGAGCTGTTCGAATGTTCCCTGGGCCCTTGGAAGCGGTCAAATACCTACATATACTTGTGGGCCACGCCCTTCAGCATTTCAAGCCAAATCATTCATAATGGACGACCTACCATCCACCAACACTCGCAGCGCCAGACGCAAAAGTAGCGTACCCTCACTCGTCCAAATGTCCACAATGCCTGCATGAGAGATCTCAAAAATTACCTAACCGAAATACAACCATCTGCCAGCTACTGCTGCGGCGGCCACATCAAACTATACACATGTCCTGATGGCATCAAAAAGTTCGATGGACCTGATTCAGCTCTCGTATTGAGTTGGGATAATCCAAAAGACGCATCGATTGCGAGGTTCTTCGCTTCCCGCTGTCTGATAAGTTGCCTTATGATGTGAAAACCCTGCCAGGTATCAATACCCTGATCGATGCGTATGAGAAGAACGATACGGTGGATGAGAAGGATTTTGCCATCAATTTCGATCCTGCGAGGCATTTGATCCTGGGCGCTGTGTCGCAGATCTTGCTGCCGCAAACCGAGACAAATCATTTGAAGAGTAGGGAAGCGCACCGCGGAATGCGGGCAAGAGCTTGCAGACTCCATGTAAGTCGCCAATGTCCGGTGCATTCCTTGACTTGAATCACGTCTGATATGGTGAACAGATTTGCTCAGAGATAACCCCTCAGCATCAAGTCCCACCTACTCCCGACTTACCAACCTACCTCGGCAGACTTCTTGTTTTCCTTCCATACCCCTACAAAGGTAAGTCAAATTATACTTGATCAACACGGTCTTCTTTCCAAGTACACTAACATCTGACCCTTTAGGCGGTGAGCTCATGGTATCCAACAATGGCGACGAAACTCCATTCAACTTCGACATGACCAAACTGCGTAACGTTCACTGGGCAGCATTTACCCGCAATACCTCCTACCGAGTTCGGCCTGTGACGGAAGGCTGCCAGCTATTCCTCAGCTACGACTTATTCGTCAACGAGTGTGTCGGAAGGGTTTCTCGCGACTCATACTTAGGGAAGCCTGAATTCTTTCCTTTGTGGAAGGGGCTGAAGAGATTGCTTGATCAGCCGCAGTTCTTCAGAAAAGGTACGCCAAAATTCGCAACTTAGCATCGATCTGTTCCGCAAGGTTAGCAACGATATCTAAATCGCAGGGGTCCTGATGCTTTTCGGATAAAGGGGCCAAACTCGGCTACTGGTGCCAGCATAACTACGACCACACAAACATCACCCCACACAGACGCCTGCCGCACGAGCTTTGCGGTGTCGATCTAACAGTGTATAAAGTCTTTGAATCCCTCGGCCACGATCTTGACGTCAAACCTGTACTTGAGCCCGACAACTGCGAGACATTTGAGAAGTACGAGCATAACTTTATCTCTCACCACTACGACAGGGGGTTTCTTGGGCCAAAGAAATTGTGGCTAGACGAATTCCGAGACGGTGGCGACGCTTATGATAGCGATGGTGATAGTGAAGAGTTCCCGAGATTCGGAGAGTGGCAGCGAAGACGAAATGTTTCCTACGTCGGGGAATATTTCACAGAATTCACATACATAGATGTGGAAGAGGCCAGAATGCACGAATGGAACGATAGACGAGAGGTTAGTAATGGACTATCCCTACTACCTTCACATGCTTTTCCCTCACTCCTTCATTTCCTGCACAAATATATACGCTTTCAGAAGGTCAATACTGATGGTCTATATGTGTCTTGTTCTTCAGCGTCTCTTGAAAAATTGGCCATATGATGAGGTCACCAACATCACATGGCTCAACGAGCCGAAGTCGAAAGGCGAGGGTTGGGAGTCAGAAACCGAAGATTTGGCTGTGCTTTGCAGTTATGCCGATTACTCGTATTTTCAGCGTTGGGAGAGGTATCATCCGCAGCCTGTCATTTTAATGACCATCCCACCTGCTGAGGATAGGGAGATGGAAGAAGAGAAGATATTAGGAGGACTTCAATTTATATCAGTGATCATACTAGGGCTGACAGGAGGAACACTATTGTTTGCTTTGATTTAGCGGAAGATGGAGGGTATGTCGGAGCGCGATTGCAGATCATACTGTTGAGATCTGTCTATCTGACATCCAATGAAATAAAATGTGGATTGCCAGAATCAGCATTTTATTGGCGATATTCCCCATTGTACTAGAAGCACTAAAGTTTCACCCCTCTCGTGATCCTCAACACAGTACCCACATGATCCATCCTCACGCTCTCCCCCTTTCCACTACTCAACAACTGCGCCGTCTTGACCGCACTCTTGATCTGTCTTCCATTGAGATCCAGTGCCGCAAGCTGATCCAAGTCATCTTCCGAGAACGTGGATTTCTCAGGAAGACGTGCGAGGAAGTTCGCCCATATTTGACGTCGCGAGGAGGCTGGGAGGGGTGGGTAGTGTAAGCGAATATCAACGCGGGAGTCGAAGGCGACGTCCATTGTTTCGACGCGGTTAGTAGTCAGGATCATGACACCGTGGAAGTATTCCATATGGCGGAGGAAGACTGCTCTAATTAGCCATGCTCGTAACAAGCTTGGAGCGGAAGGTGGGACATACTAGCGACCAACTCGTTTCTGTCCAACTCAAACGGTGTTCGCTGCTCCATGAAGATATCCGCTTCGTCGATCAATAGGATGGCATTCCACATGCTAGCCATTTCCAAGATATCTGACAGCCGCTTCTCTACATCGTTGGAATGCGTGCCGAGTTCACCTGCGCTCATGGTGTAGAGAGGGGCTTTCATGGTTTCGGCGACAGACTCAGCTGTCAAGGTTTTGCCGACTCCTGGTGGACCATCGAGGAGGATCACCATGCCTCGGCCTGTATTGAATTGTTAGTGGCATAATCAAATGGTTGAAGCTAAGTGAAAGCAGGAAGAGATAAACATACCCTTTCCGATGACAAAGTCATCAAAAGTGTTTTTCTTCGCATCAGAGTGGCTCTTGGCAAGCGCAAGCAATAAATCCTTCTCCTCAGCTGGCAACACCAAATTTTCAAACAAATCCTCCGTCCACTGTACCGGTCTCAAGTTCTCAATATTGAGAAGTACCCACTCCTTGCTCTTGAAGGAGTAACCTCTAACGAACGGGACACAGATTAGGTACTCATTGTCTGTGAGTTGTTTCTGGTCAGCTTCCTTGGGGCGGGTATGTCTATTACGATCTTGATTGGGATGAACTGGGCGAGGAGGATGCATGCGATGGCGGGGATGTGGTGGCCCTGGTGGCGGAGGGAGACCTGGAGGACCGTGATGCGGACGGAAGACTGGTTGAGGAACGATTGGAGCTGGGAGGCCGAGGGGTCGGAGAAGGAGCCCGTCGTGGTTTTTGAATTGGAAGTAAGCGAATGGATCGATCATCACTCTGCCATTGACCTGAACCACGTTATATTTCACGCTCAGTAATAGGGAAATCAGGCATACCTGTGTCTCCGTGATGTTGTCATTTTCCCTGTCATCCGAGAAGGCCCTTCCTGCATACTCCTGGAACTCTCCTGTTCTGAAAGCGGCAAATCGCTTGCCTTCCGCAACACGCTTCTTCTCAATCGCCTCCCTATCAGGGTGCATCAAGAATGGAATGGCTGGCAACTCAGACAAGGGCGTCGTGCCTTTGAACTCTGGAATTTTGATTCTGGTCGTGCCGAGACCAGTCATGGATCCGTCGTAGTCGATATAGCTCCCTGTCAGCAAGAAGCCTCTAGGGCCTCCACTCATCGTCTCGTCGTACTTGGTCACTGCATCGAGCAAGAGAACAGAGTCCTGCCCATGAGTTTTGGTGAGGATGTAATGACCAGGTTCGAAGATTGTCCACAGGTGTTGATGCTCGATGACATTGTTCTTGAGAAGATCTGCGACTGCCTTCTGGGTTCCGCGGAACTCGCCATCGAGGAGATTGATGAGAAGTCCGAGATGTTGCGCAGTCTCGCCCACAGATGTGGAATAGGCATCCACGAGGGCAGTCCAGCGGTGATAGAAGCATTGGAATGGTGCATCAACAGTGAAGTTCTCAAGTCCAGTTGCGATGCCTGGATAGCCTTTTAAAGTGACATCCAAGACTTTCCTGATCAATGCACTCTGGATAACAATGGAGTGAAGTTTCAAATCACGACCGTAATCGCCATGACCTTCAGATTTGCGTGCAAGAACTGCATATCCGCTAGTATCGGTGGTTACTGCAGTGGTAATCTTCTTTTGCGGCGAGGCTGCCCAGGTCATACAACAGACACAAGTAGCAGTACCCTGGTAGAGGTCCTTGACCTCGCAGATGACACCAGGTTCCTGCGGAGGGGACATGACAGTTGCTGGTGCAGAATCTTCAGCGGGATCTTTGGAAGCCTCTGAAGCGTTCTCAACGACGACTTTGGCAGAGTTGTCTTTTGCTGCTGCCTGAGTCTCCGCAGCGTTTGCTTTGGCCATTGATGTCGTCGGACGTTGTATTTTAATTGGACTTTCTGTTGAACCTTAATGGATATGAGGAATTGTCAACAAAGAGATGATAGAATATCGGTGACAAGATACAGAAAGGAGAGCAAGAGAGATATAACCCCGCCGAGCCAGCCTTGCGCGGGGAAGTTGGTGAGGCGGACAGAAGCCTAGCTGTGTCTGCCTACGATAGGTTCGCAATTGACTTTGTCCCCTGTACAGCTGCATATATACAGCGCCCAAACTTCATTCGTAGCTTGTAGATTGGAAGCATTCTCTACTCTGCATTGGGTGGCTGCAGCTTACATGCAGCCATGTTTCTTTCCAGGCTTCGGATTCGGTAGCTGGGAGGCAACCCTTACGCCGAGTAGAGGGACGATTATGAGTTGCAGCGATAAGAGCTCAGTGCGAGCCAGAATACAAAGAGCCACAAGGCTTCGGACCCGGCAGGGCTGATACCATTGTCGGTCAGGAAGTGTCCGCAAATCCTGCCTCGTCAAAAAATGTTGGCCAAATACCGGTCATGTGATTTAATCGTGATATTGATCAATCAGTCACGCAGCAATGAAAGGACAGTAAAACTCGTGGGTAGCTTAAGAGCTTCTGGTGTCCGCTCCAGTCAATCAATTACATGGATGAGACTACTTCTACACTTGGAGATTTGTCAGTTGCCACGTATCTTTCGCGTCGAAGTCGCGCTGAATAGCTCCTGAAGTCTCGAGCATATTGCTTATTGTTTTTGACTAGAACTCCCAAGGAGAAAGCTGCCCTCGGTAGAGGAGAAATGCTAGAAGAAACTGTATGATGATTCAGGATCGTACTGTCGCGATAAAGTTACCTGAAGGAGAAAATTAAAGAGACGCGAAGGGGAACGCGAACCCCTGAATATTACCTAAGCCCTTCCGCCTTGTTGAAATAAGCGAACTCGGCTCTTCAATCAAAATACCTCCACTTCAACGGGGCTAACCCATCTCCTCAGTGCGACGAAGCAAAGCCATCTTGTCGGAATTGCACTCGTCACAGAAGTACCTGCTCATTCCTCCAATATGTTCCACTGGGTCGAGGCCTTCAACATGGACGGATCCCGTCGCGAGAACCATCTCATTATCGCCCATCCATCCCACCTCACTCTCAAGACGAAGAGCAAGGCCAGCAGCAACCAGGCAGCTCCAATGCATATTCCAAGTCCCCCAGAAACACCAAACACAACATACGAGCCCCCGTACCAGCATCACGATCATGGCCACGGCCAAGTCTAACACCAAAGCCAACCCTTAACAGCCTCCCTACCACTTTCAACGGCCCAGACCTCCACCTGCTCCACACCTACACCACTCAAAGCAGTCAATCCATGCTCGGACCACACATGACCGGATCTCCCATTTGGGGAACATCCATCGTTTCCCTCTCATTCACACAACTCTTCCTCATCCACGCCATGTTCTCACTCTCCGCTCTGCACCTCGTCCACCTACACTCTTCATCCCCAGACCAGCTGCTGAGCCAGAAATTCCAACAAGCCGCCACGTTACACCGCACGAAAGCCCTCGCACTCTTCAGACACGAGCTTCAGAATCTAAACGAAGAAAATGCCGCTGCCGCCGCAGCTTGCTCATCATTTTTGAGTCTCATCCCATGGCTCGTACGAGGCGGGAAAGGAAAGAACATTTTCATTCCTTCAGCATTACTATCTTCTGAACCATCCTCACCCTCGCCACACATACGGCCCCCATCTAGCACATCTTCAGAAACAGATCCTCTGGACGAAAGCCGCCCCATCGTCCCATGGTACAAACTCCACCGTGGCGGGCACCAGATAGTAACCATGACCTACACCTGGATACTGCACAGTCCCAACAGCGACTTGGTAGATATCGTGCGCCCGTGGATAGTAGTGGAGACGGATGTAGCTCTGAGAGTAGCGAAAATCAATCTGAGTCCGCTCCCTCAAGCACAGCCTTCAGCCTCAGTCAAACGGTCCCGCAACACCCCCAGTCCAGTTCCCAGCCATCTGCCTGCGCCGCACCCTTCGTCTTCGTCAGCGTCTCCATTACCCCCAACTTCTCAGAAACCCATCTGGAAACTCGGCCAAAGCGAGCCCGCTGATCCCGATGCTTTCAGCGACGGGAGAAAGAGAGGGCTCCTTTAACAGACGAAGACCGTCTCCTCCGCCTATCAGCATGTTGGGCACCTCCAAACAGTACTACGCCAGCACACCCCACACTCTCCCAAACCGACATCATCGCCCTCGACGAAACGCTCGTGACGCTCCGCTACGTCTTCTCCATCGTCTCGCCACCACACCCACCCATCACACGTGCAGGCTCATCACCACCGACACATAGCGTCTCTCCGCCAATAGCAGCGCTCTCCTGGCCTACGATCATCCCTCCCCATTTCTGCAATATGGTTGAAGCGAGGGTGCCGGAGGCGTTGGTTCTGCTGGCGGTTTATTGTGTTGCGCTGAAGAGGATGGGGGGAAGTGGTGATGGCAACGGCGGGTTGTGGTGGATTGAGGGGAAGGGGAAAGTTTGTTGAAGGCGGTGGGGACGGATATGGCGAAGTTGGGGACGGTAGGAGGAGAAGGAGAAGGAGAAGGAGGAGGAGGTATCAGAGGGAATAGGGTGAGGGAGAGTTGGGAGAGAGGAGGGTGGGAGGGGTGGGTAAGCGGGGAGATGGGTATGGATTTTCGGTAATGTCAGGCGGCTAGGAAAAGAGATATGGATTGGGTTGGGTAGCATATTTAACGAGGTAAAGGAAGAAAAGATGGAGGATCTAAGAATGCTTGTTCTGGGGAGATGTCAGAAGTTATGCATATTCATCTCTTTCACCCGACCCACCTAATATCTTCCTGACTTTTTCTTCTTGTTGCATTTCGCAGAACTTCTTATCTCAGAGAAACCTACTCAAACCCAGAACTGACGTACTCAAGCTCCCTCACAAGTCCTTCGTACGCCTGAATTCATACCCGATATACGCTCTCGTGAACCACAAACTCTCAGACACCAAGGATCGTGTGCTATTATCCATACCTGGGATATATATGACGTCTTTAGACTGAGATGAGAGATGTTTCGAGCGAGCAGAGACTCTGGAGTAGAGATTGAGAGTGAAAAATATGAGATAAGATGAGAGAACTGCGATGTGCAACAAAAGTCGTGGGAGGTTCGACATGGAGGGCAAGTAAACCGGACATGCACTAAGTGATTGATAAGAAAGACCCGATTCCATTCGATTTGCCGTCCTCACCAGAACATCTCCCTCGTTCTCCTACCGTGCGCTTCTCAAATTATTCGTTTCGTTTCGCTTTGCCAAGTCAACTACGGCTGCGCCCGTCCAGGACATCCATTGAGACTTGGGTGCACTGCGTCGGGTCGTCTCTTTTTCTCCCTCTTCTATTGCTGAATTATGGGATCAGAGATTTGGAAGGAAGTAGGCTACTATATAATACATTCTAATTATTTACAGACATCTAATGGTCTCTTTTCTATTTCGCCCAGGGACGTGGCCATGTCGTGCTGCGACAGATAGTCGCCCAACGTCCCAACCTCAACCGAGAACTCCCGCTAACATTCAATGTCCATGTCCCTCCTCTCCTCTCGCTATACACCATCCGTCTATCGCCTCTTATACTGCTCGGTCATAGCCCTCTTCGGTCCTCCAGACATAGGCAAATCCCCTCTCTCAAGCGCACTATCCCTCTGCACCGCCTGCGGACTCACAATTCCCGTCCTAGGGTCTATCCTCCCACCACCATCCCTCTCCCCAAGACTCATACTCCTATCCCCCTCCCTCCTAACATCCTCCGCCCAACTGGCAGAATTACTCCCACTCGCCTCCGGAATATCCGGCAAATCCTCCTTTCCAAATTCTCTCGTGCCCGCCTCAAGATCCTCGAGTCTAGTCCCTTCCTCCGCAGTCCCTAGCTTACTCCTATTCCTCGAGAAGAAGCGATTCCGATGCGTCTTGTTGCTGGTAGGGTTACTGAGCTGCGAGTCCCGCGTGCTAGTCCGCACCATACTCTCCTCGCTCTCGCGGTGATGGTCTCGACTTCCTGAGCGGCCCGGATTAGGCGAGGCAGAAGTAGTCGTTATACGAGGCGGCGGAACGAACGGTTTGCGATCTTCGTAGACGTCGCCAAAATCCGCGCCAGATGAGATGGCGGACATCCCGAGCGAGAAGTCCACGCGTTTGCCCATCTGGCCGATCGATTCGCCGCGGTTCCGAGAGATGGACTCGCCTCTGTTGCGGAGGATGGAGGGGTGTGATCGAGCGGTTTGTTGCGGCGCGGTGATGTCGATGGGTGTTTCGCGGGCGAGAGAGCCGGAGCGTGGTCCTGGGTCGGTGCCGTCGGGGGATCGAGGGTCTGCTGGTTGGGCGGCGCGGGGATAGGCGTCGTGGAGATGCATGGGGAAGTTCTGGGTTGCTCCTGCGAGGCGCATTCTTGGTCCTTCGATGCCAAGTTCGCCCATGGTAACCATCATAGCGCAGATGAACTTGTTGCGACGCTGGAGACGGAGGAGCTCATTTTGCCAGTTGGATTTGTAGAAGAAGACAACGTTGAGAGTGATGGAGTGGCATTCATAGACGGTGCGGAGTTCGGTAAGAATGTTCTTCTGGTATTCGCGATTTTCGGATGTGACGAACTCGAGGAGTCGTTCGCGGAGAGCATCGATTTGGTCAAGAGTGGTGCCGAACTTGACGGTCACAGGGACGGCTTCTGCGAGACCTCCTGATCGACGCTGGTTAAGGATGAAGAGCGAGTTGAGGTAACTGTTTGGTGCTTGAACGACGTGACCTTCCATCTTCTTAAATTCGGTGTAGAGAAGTGCAATTTCCTTGACAAAGTAATCATCTCCCTTCATTTCCGATCCAGTGTTACCGTAGATGGTGACTCGGTCTCCGACATCGAAAGGATGCTTAACGAAGACGAAGATGACAGATTGAAGAAATTCTTGCGCAGTGGCAGAGAACAACCAAGACAAAGCAAGAAGAGTTGAACCGGCGGATGTCAGAACACCTGATGCCGAGGTTGAGATCAAAGAGATGAAGACTAGGATAGTGATGACAGCAACGATGAACATGAACACATCGTCAAGCTTCGAGACAACGGAGTCAAGATCCTTGAGAGATGCGGTGATGGCTTTGCGTTCTCGGCCGATTTCAACACAGACAGCTTCTAGTTCTTCCATTGAGATATCGCCGTTGAGATCCTTATCGAACATGGAGAATGCTGCGGTAGCTTCGTCATCATTGTCAAAAGCAGGGCGAAGGTCATCGGCAAGTGCCGTCTCGGAATCTTCCTGAGCGAAGGTACGGTACAATCGGCGAGCCAAGACTTGGGAGCCATTGGTGCTGTTCAATAGTTGAAGGACGCTAAAAATGTTAGTAAGAACATCTCGCGGTGAGATGGTATGCTTACACTTGATGAGGATGAGTGCTAGTCTTGACAGCTTGTCCCGTGAAATCTCCAGCTACCTTGCCTGCAACGTCACCAACCTTATTGAATGCTTGGCGAGCATTCTTCTGAGCCTTATTGACATATTGCATTGGAGTTCTCGCGCCAGACGAAGGTCCAGTTTGGTTGAGTTCGAACTCGGAATCTTCCATGGCAATCTTTTCCTTCGAATAAACATACAACTTGACCAAGCTCGAGATTTGGAACTTGTTGACCTCAATTCGATCAGCATATGTCCGGAGATGGAAACTGATGGCGATGAGTTGAATGATGATCTTCTCGACGAAGTTCAGGGTCAGTCCAACGAAAATGGAAATTATGATCTTGTTGACCGTGGTTTCCCAGGGACGTGTTCCACCATTTCCGTCTGCATGATGGTTCTTCATGGTTGGTAGAAATGAGATCTCAACTGCAAGACCCCAGAAGAAGAGCGTAGCGGGAACCTCGAGCGCTTTTCCTAAATCCCTCCATTTCTTGCTATTGTTGGTGAAGAGGCTTGATATCAGACCCATGGGATACGGAAGACATTTTGCAATAATCTGGGGTTTCTAAATCAGCATACACCCCGACACAAACGTTTTGCTATTAACTTACTCGTCCAAGCCAGAGTGTCAGCCAAACGATCTCAAGCCAAATTCCAAACCAAAAGAGCTCCACGCCTCCAACAGTGGTATCCTCAAACAAGAATTTGCCGAAGAGAGTTGGAATCAACAGGAGGAGGGTAACAGGTGTAATATAGAAGAACCATCGGACCAAGAATACCGAATTATGGATCTTCTTGAATATCTTGGCAAACTTTGTGGTAGGATGCGCAGGTGGCTTATATATCTTGGTCTTCTCATGTAGTGGGGTAGTATCGACATCGAAATCATCCACGGGTTCCGCAGCAGTTCGAGATCTCGACCTGGCCATGGACTTTGACCTTCCTAGGCTATCATCGTTTGTTCTCTCGGCAATCGAAACAACGCGTTCAGCCCGCAGCATCTCCAGGTCATCGTCGAGTCGGCGTGACTGCTCTCTCTGCTGTGACAGCGACATTGGTGACCTGTTGTCCCTGTCGATATAATCTGGTCCATCAACATAGCTTGTTGTGACTCGCAGATGGTTGCGATCTATCTCATCGTTCTCTTGGCCCTGTAAGGTTCCATCTTCATCAGAAGAACGTCTGTCGTTCTGGGTATTCTGGTTGCTATTCGGTGCATTTGGAGCAAAGGCTGGGAAGGAGTATTGCTCCTTTTCTTGTATTGGTGTCGACATGGTGGATTTCGTGTATTGTTGAGGGAGATTCGATTATTGTATTGAAAAGAAAATTGAAGAAGGGTCCAACCTCGATATACGGACAAAGGGGCTGCTCAGCAGAATGAAGATAACGACTGGATCCAAGCTTCAATTACTGGCAGTGTTCCAGTACTCGTGGAAGAATCGGTTTTGTAGATGTGAAGTGAGATGTAATCTGATAGAGTCCAAATGGTCGTACGAGAGTGTGTTGGGTATGGGGATAATCGGAAGATTGCTCGCTGATTGAATGTATCAACGCCGATAAGCAATCCTTGATCACAATTTCCGTTCGTTTGTTTCTTTGTTTGTTTGATCCGTCAAGCGAGTGTCGTGTCTATAAAGACAAAGATGACGAATGTACTGAAAGGAGAAATGGAAGACGACGATGCCACGATATACAAGACGAACGAAGTGGAGATAGAGTTGAGCGTAGATTCCGTAGAAGGCTCTGAAGCAGCCGCCAGCTCCTCTAGAGCCTTGCCCTTACTTTGCTCTTCCTTGCTCGCGTCCAGCCAAATTGGCGTGTCCCAACGTCGATCGACAAGGTCCCGAAAATACACAGGCGCTACACCATTTTGAGCGCGGGGCCTTGTTTTCCAAGGCTCTTCATTGGCCATTCATGCCGTCTTGTCCCACCAGGTGGGGGAGGGGTGGAGCAAGCAGAAGTTTGGTGGGCCCTGCCAAGCCCGCCTCTTTTGACCTCGACCAGCTGCAACGACGTCATTTCTAAAACTCTGCACAAATCGGTGCGAATAATGTTGCATCGCACTGAATCGAGACGCGTGCACAAAGTCTCTTATGCATGCATGCACGGCTTCGGAAGCGAGAAGAAAATACGAGGTTCAAACACCCCAAGAGTCTTCAGCTCATGGTCGCTCTCACCTGCCTCGAGTGTTCGGTCATCCCGCAATACCACACCAGTCTGCCAGTCGCTTCTTGACTTCATGTGAAAGTTCATTGTGAAATTGTGAGGTCGAAATAAGGTCTTGGCATGGGTTTCATGTCTCTAAAATAAGCTCTCTCTTATCAGTTGCCCTGTCGTGCCCCTGAATGTCGCATTCCGAACCCTGCTTTGCGCCATCCGATAAGGAACCGCCAAATGTCAACTTTCGCTTCAACCACTCTCATCCAATCGCCTGGGCGGAAGCTGGAATTCGAAATATCAAGTAACAACCCTGTTCTAACGACCCACGGCCACGAATATCAGTTCTAGAAATTGCTGATCTTAGAGCTGTTGATACACGAGTCAACACGACTCGAGGGATGAGCTGTGCGGATGCTCAGCGACCTGCAACTGATCGAGATCTGTGGAACGGATCAACTTGATCAACTTGATTTGTAGGGATGAAATTCTGGGTAAGATGCTTGTGTCTGCTCGTATGTTTGAAAGGAGCTCTGATCAAGTCTTGATTGGGTATTGTGGATGCATGTGAAAAGGGGGTGCAGCTTCAAGAGGAATGTGTGTTTGATACTTGGCAGCTGCATGCCTATGTGATGTTGGAAGAGCCACTAAGGCGTCAATTACGGCACACGAGCTGCTATTAAATGGATTATTTGGTTGGAACATCTTGCTGAGTTTGGATTCTGCCTTCTCTTGCCTCGTGGCCGTTCAAGTCTACTTCATTGTCACATTGTATCAGGGGATGGAAAGTCACGAAGCAATGAACAATTGCTCCAACTGCCATCGGAGCCGGCTGGAAAAATAATTCTAACGATTACGCGGAAGGTGCGAAACGAGTCTCCGTATATAGTCACCACATATACAGAGCTACAGCCAGCAGGAATGTTGGTACAAAGAAAAAGAAGAGCTTGAAGGTCATTCGCGAGTACCCTCACGTGATCATTCACCGTTTCTTAGCTGGTAGATCGATTTGGAAAGTTCTCTGAAGCATCCTGAAATTCTACTTTGTTTCCTTTCCTCCTCAAGTCTTAACGTTTTGTTGCACATCGCAATTCTTCCCTAAGAAATGCCAAGTCCACATCGTGACATTGCTCTTGGCGGGAAAAGCCCTCGTTTGTGCCCCCAAACTCCTGCACGCAAGCTGACTCAGCTGCGTTCAGCTCAACCTTGTCGAAACATGAAACCTCACGAACATGACATCCGTTGATCGAGCATCGATACCTATTGTCGAAATACAGTAAGATGAGGCACCCACCATGATAGCCAACCATCTTTTTGAGAATGGATCGCGTCTCCCTCACTCTGACAATTGGACCAGTCGTCCTCAAGGCAGCGACTCTCGTAAAGCAATGTCATGATATCCAAGCGAACCTCTCATTGCCATTGGGAAGACTGGACGCCACTGCTTTGGAATGTACTGAAATTCATCAACTCCTAGAGAGCTTCCAAGCTGTTGGCCGAAGAGACTTAACGAAGCTGGAAGCTGGGAAGGCTAGAGAATTCGGTTACGTAGTGGGAAATGTCACAAAGCGCTTCTCGAAAGTGCTCACTTCTATCGAGCAACATGTTGAGATACTTGAAGAGTTCTCAAAGAAGAGTCCCGATGGAGATATTCAGGTCGTATCAGAGACCGAAGGCTTTCAATGGAAGGAGGATGAAGTTCGGAAGATACTCCAAGAATCAAAACAATACCGCGATATCTTTACTTCTCTCCTGATGAATCTCCAAATGTCAGTCCTGTTAATCGATCCACTAATCGTTGGCTTACTAAAGTTTCCAGACCCATAGAGCCTCAAACGCCAGTCGTCCCAAAAGAAGAAGCACAAAATCCAGAAGTTCCCATCATCCCAGTACCCATCGTCACCCCTCCTATCGAGGAATCTCAGCCCAACAAAAGCCGTTTCAGCATCGACAGTGTCACCACACATGATTTCGCTATTAATCCCAGCCGCTTCAGCGCCGACAGTCTTTCGAGTATACTCTCAGCAACACACTTCGATTTCGACCTCGAAGCCCTCTCATCACCCAGCTACCGCCAAGCATTCGGCGACCGAGTCCGCAGCATCATCTCTCGACCTCTCAACTCACCAGGCGACTCCAACTTCCTTCGTGCAGTAGAACCCCTCGAAGGTGAAGACCATTATTACGAGCAGAGTATCGAGCTTGAATGGGATCCGAGCATTTCTGGGAGCACGATTCTGTCCGATGGCTCGGAATCTGACCGGTCTAGTTTGAGGACGCTTGAGAGTCAAGTTTCGCTTACGGGAGCGTCGAGGCAGCGGATAGGACACCCGGTCAATCCTGTACACGTCACGCACGTTGGGCTGGATCCTGAGACTGGAGAGTTCGTAGGCCTGCCAGCAGAGTGGAGAAGGATTCTTTTTGCTGAAGATGAGAGGGCTCGAGCTGCTGCAGCTGCTACATCTTCTGCAGGGACCTCTTCGACCTCCGGAGATGGAAGTGCCAAGAAGATTCCAACTATCAAGTATGTCTTCCTTGTTGTGCGCCTCTCGAAAATCTTCGCTGACTCTCACTAGGCTTGTGGTGGTTGGAGACCCTGGGAAGCTCAAGCAATACCTCTTAGCCACCTACGTGACGAATAAATACCCCGAAGAATACGTCCTGCCAGTGTACGACAATTACGCTGTCACTGTAATGTATGTGCTTTCCCCAGCCAGTTGATAACGCTCATCATGCCTTTTACTGACGACGTCTCGATCAGGATTGGTGACGAACCTTACACACTAGGACTCTTCGATGTAAGCAACCTCCCCTTTTGAATAGACCAAATAAGTCTAATTTCGCTTCTCACTACTGACACTCCCGCAGACAACCGGCCAAGAGGGCTACGATCGTCTTCGTCCCCTCTCCTATCCACAAACGGACGTCTTCTTGATACTAATATCCACTTCCAAGCCCTCTCACTACAAATCCGCACGCGACACCTGGGCACCAGAACTCAAACACCACTGCCCGGGCGTGCCATTCCTGCTCGTCGGTATTCAAGATCCGCCAAACGACGCACTTGACACTGCGTCAAGAAAAAAAGCACGTCTTGATGAGGGCACGAAATTGGCGAGGGAGATCGGGGCGGAGAAGTATGTGGAGTGTGAGTTGACAAGTCAGAGGGGTGTTAAGAATGTTTTTGATGAGGTCGGTTGTTTCTTTGCTGTTATACTGTATACCTGCTTCGAAGAGGAATAGTGGCAGCGAATCCTGATTTCCAAGATTATTTACTGATAAAGAGAAAACAGGCTATCGTCGCTGCGCTGGAGCCACCTGCCGTGCCGAAAAAAAGAAGACGCTCGAGACTTCGATTACTGTCTAGGATCGAAGAGGACTGATACTAATTTCATGACATGATCAACGTCTCGAACCTGCAATCCTCCCAGGTCCCTTTCTCGAATACCACATCACGTTACCTTGAAGCAGCAAAGGAAGCGAGTTCACGCTTGTTGACGAAGATGTCGCTTCCGACCAATTGGGACCCGGGCCGGCACCCTCGGCTCAACATTTCCAACGCGAAGATCCAACTTATTAGCCTCACAAGACCTGTCGTGCAAACCAAACGCAACAAAAACAATCCCCCTTCGTTCCAGGGCCATTCAATCAGGTCGTCCACATCGTGGCGTAGATTGCCAAGTCTGCACCTATTCTGGCCTCTCGGTAACTTGCAGCGCCGCCAAGTAAGCGAAGCGTCATTGACTTCCCAGGTTCTCCACACTCTCGAATTCTCCGCAAGCACGCCGCTTGTACTTGCCTTGTGCAACGTGGAAAAGGTATTAATTTCGCGAGGTCTTACTTGAGAGGTGCATGCTCTTGGAATCGCTTCCGAAAAGCCTCACGCGCGTACCTGTCGAGCGTGGTAGAGCAGAGCACTTGGCTCACGTCACCTGCCCGCTTTACTGTGAGGTTCGGCAGGAGTTTTTCGGGTTGTATATATTTCACGCGCCTTCCGATTCGAACATCCACCTAGATGCCAAAAAACATCTTTGGTCTCATCAATCAACCGTGTAACGAACATCACCATCCTCCTCAATCAGCAACGATGTTCTCCCTCCCACTCCTCATCGCTGCGTTTCTACCAGCTCTCGCTTCGAGCGCGAAGTACTGCTCATCAACAGATTCGAATATCACGGTGACGGAAGCACTCTGGGACGGGTAGACCACTCCTCTCTACGTCATGTACATCCTGTCTTCAATCGCAATTCTGACTCCTACACGACAGACAATGCACATACCCCAAAGCCGACCGAAACTTCGAGCTCGACAACTACCTCGGCCGCTGGTACCAAGTCGCCGGAACACGAGCACCATTCACAGCTGGCTGTTCGTGCATTTATGCTGAGTATGGACTTAACGTGCGTACATTGTATCCTCCTATCATACCCTCACTTATTTCTCCCCTTTTCCTCGCTCTCACTTCTTCCTCAATCCCATGTGACTATGGCCGAACTTCACGACCTTGATATTTCTGCAAAACTCAACAACAAGATAGTATACTGACGACGTAAATAGGAGAACGGCACAGTCTCCGTCTCCAATGGCTGCCAGCTCGGAAACCGCAGCATAACAATCGAAGGCACCGCCTCAGCAGCTGATGAAATTTATGGCTCGGATGGTGTCTTCAGAGTGCAGTTCCCTGGACAGCCTGGGCCGGAGTGTCCTGGCCCAAATTATATCGTGCAACGTAAGCCCCCCAGCTTTTTTAGATGCCGGTCCAATTGTGCAGTTGGACGGGGGCTAGGGGATCAGGTATTGGAGGTGATGAGAGAGCGAGAATTGGGTTGACAGTGGTGTCTGTAACAGAACGCTCCGAGAACTTCGCAATTGTCCAAGCGTCGAACTTCTCGACTCTGTTCCTACTGAGTAGGAATCAAAATCCTGGCGAGGATAGTATTACGGTATGTGCTTCTGAAGGAGAGTATGCAATTTGGAGATTGCGTAGCTGATGCTGTTAACAGACTTGGCTCGACCGAGCAGAGAAGCTGGGAAGTGATTTGAGTGATGTTATCAGGACTAATCAGCCTTCGTGCTTGTTTACTTAATTCCCAAATGATGAATCAGGATGATGAACAAGCGCGGAAATGCGGATAAAGCGCTCAATAGCTGTAGTTGGCATTGTTGATAAAGGGGGGAAAAAAACTTCTCCGGTGATAGCTCTACAATAATGAAACGAAAAAGACCCTTTGCCAAACGACGAATTGAATCGAGTGAACGATAACCGTCCGATTTCATATCTCACTGTACTTGAGAAGGATCTACTAGCCGAGACAAGAGAAGAGGCGCGTCGGCTTTCCTCGGGGGTGAGGGTTTTTGCTTTGGAGAGCAGACCTTTATTATCAAAGCAGCGGAACTGGGCCGAAAACAGCATTACCGCAGCAGTCAATAATGCATTGTCGTTTGGGTGCACGACAGCTGAATATAGCCGAGAACCCATATTTACAATACGATTTTTCAAATTTTGGTTCAGTACTGTACATACTGCGGCGGGCGGAACTGGGCCGCAAGCAGGAGAATTACTAGTCAGGTGTGGTGGATTGTTGACCCGTGAATCGTGACAACCACGCAACAAATTACTTTGACTGTTGTGTTTACTTTGACATATTGTCACTGGGCCTGCAGATGTGAATTGATGTTTGTTCTTATCAAACTCGGAGCAGCGTGGAGGGTTTATTGACTGGGTTGATAGATTGGATGGAACTCGAACTACAAGAGTCTCCCACTGTGAAAAGTGTTTTGCGTTCTCTTGCTGTTTGAGGCTGATTCATTTGAAGGGTTGAAAGAGAAGTCGACGTAGGGGAGAATCCCGAAGGATTATTGAGACTAGAATTGAGACATTCGTTTGATGGAATGATAACATTTTGAGAAGTTGCAACGCTTACCCTTGGTGTGCTGTTTCACGATCAACGGTTGGCGTATGTAGATTCGTGCCCCAAAATGTCTTGCTGGGTGTTCAAAACGAGATCAAAGAACTACTTGGACGGATAGTCTCACCTGCCATATAAGCAGCAAGATTAAGGTGTTGCCCTCGGGAAATACAATCGGTGTCAATAATTGTCGGCAACGAGAGAAGCTGCGAGGTTGAATTCATTAACAGGACCATCATTCAGTCTAATCGTAGACGGGCGTCAAACCATCTCCAACCTTGTTCATGTCTTATAGGAGCGTCAAGGAACCGAAGTCGCTGTGGCCTTTCAACCAGATGTTATCAAGCGCTTCATTCTGCTCCTTGGTCCTGGCATGGTATTTCATATATCTCAAGTACGAGGTGTCGAAGGTCTCGTATCTGTGGAAGTTCATGAAGTAATCCTCAGGTAGTTCGAGGACGATAGCAAACAACTTGAAAAGCTTGGTGACAATGTGATCGTGGATGTGCCGGCTAAACTTCTCGATCTTGGCCCATTTGGCTTTGAGAACTTCCGGATGAGGTCTCTCGTATTCTGGACCAAATTTCGGAATATTGTAGACTTCAGTGTTCTCAGGGACGCCAGGCTTGACATCTCTGAGACCAAAAGGTTTGTACCCAATGTACTCTCCTTTGTCGAGGTCGGCTAGGTACTTGAGCTTTTCGCTTTCTTCGAGATCAAAGAGGTCTTTTGCGATATCGTATTGCTCATCGATTTCTTCTTGCGTGAGACCAAAATTGATGACATAAATAAATCCTGCGACAGCGCGACGTGCTTAGCCTAGTTCTGGTTCGATAAGGAATGATTGAATTACCGATGTTCTTGATGGCATCATAAAGTTGAGCAGCGAGTTTTTCCTTCCCGCCTGGAGCGTCAAACTTCTCCAGATCAATGATGGCAAGATCAACCCAATCAACTATCTTGAGCGTCAGAACAAGAGTTTCGTGAGTTTGAGCAAGTGAATCTCACATTCTTCTTTTGACTCAGGAGTCTTGGAATATTGCGTCTTGGAAACAACCTCATTCAAGGTCTGCGCAGGGATAACTGAAGGCATGACAAGTGAATAACAAATCAGTAAAGTTTCAGCAAGCAAGGAAGATGTTGAGACAGAATTGGAACCAATCACTTTGAACTGCTATGGGTTGAGATATATCCAGACTCTATGATAAGGAGCAAATATGTGGCATCGGATCTGGTCCGCGAAGCCGGTGCCCCACTTATCCTTGCATGTTCGTCCTGCGCTGATGCTTCCGATTCCGTCACAAACTGTCGCCGATTTTTTGAAATCAGTCTTCTAAGTTGAGAGATGCTCGTCCTTGCAGAAATGTAGAGGGATTTCTTGATGAGATAACCGCGGCAACAGTCAAAGAAGGATGTATTGGTATGAGCTCAGCATTTGCATATTTGAGGTACCCCGAAGGCTTTGCCATTCATGCGAGCCCAATAGTGAAGACATTCGGGCGAAAAACGGAGCTGAAATGAGTATATGTCTTATAACAGTACAATGGAACAATATATGAACGATAAAACTTGAATGTAAATAAGCAGACATAGAGACCTATCAGCTCCGTGTTCTCAATAAGCTCAGAAGATCAAGCCTGAGCTGCCTTGAAACCAACTATCTGGCTCGGCATCAACGATATTCTGAGACGTCGTGAGTACACTACGAAAGGGAAATCTTCTCCACAATCTCCTCTATTATCTGCTGTATGATTGTTGGCTCATCCGAGTACCACGTGAAAGGAGGTAGCCTGATTTCACCTGGGTTCTATGAACAGAAATCGAACTCTTACCACTACTTTACTAAGGCTTTGTCGTGCGCAAGAATCACAATCCGTGTGCACGTCGAAGAGTACTTTCCTTCGATTGCATTCCGCATCTGCTTCTGCTCCCACGCCGGCAAAATTGCATCTCAGCTCTTTGAAATCAATTCTTGAGGCTGCTTTGCAATCGTAAAGGGGAGATATGTCACGACTACCAAAGATGATCTTCGACTTTCATGCCAAGCATCAGCACCAAAACATAACGTTACACTCAAATGCTGCTCTAATGAGGCTGTGGCAGTGGCTTTGAAAAGCTTCCCATCAATGTGTCCAATGACAGCCCATCATTTACGAGCTTCGGCGAGCCCAAGCATAGGTGGCAAAGAAAATAAGCGATTATCGAAGTCGTTCTCTGGCTGATTAAACAAATGCAGGTCGAATTAATCAGCAGCAACCATTACGCATAACCCCACAATCATCATAACAGGCTGCTGGGCAAGACCATTAAGCGAGACCGCCGCCCCCTGACTACCATCCTAATGCAGACATCCTCTAGCGTGCCGACGCCACAAAGTCTTGTAGGATGTAGTATCAACGATTTCAGCCTCAGAAGTACAGCGTCTAGGTGCGGACCGCCAATCGAGTTGTACTGGTTCCGGGCAAGCTTTTGCTTATGATTCTCCGGATGGAAGTTACAGGCTCGATAGATGGAAGGACTTTGTCACTTACTTCTTGTCGCAATAGGGAACCGTGCCTCCCGTTTTGGAGAAGATGATTCGCATTGGATACTAGATATTACCTTGTACGAGAGACGTTATTTGCTAAGATTCTTTGATGGTAGCGTTAGGCATTTCGCCCTCATCGCCCACGGGCGTAAAAACTGTCGAAAGCTTTCCGACCATTGCCCTAATTCATGATGTAGTATTGTACCGGAGGTTCGATTCGGACATAACGAAAGCGCCGAGAACATTGAAAGCAGATTGGATTCTTATAAACCACCATCGAAGCTTTGAAATCGTCACTAATACAAAACTGAATATACTTAAGATGTATCAATCTGGCTACAATCCCCGTTTCCAGGAGTCCGACAATTTCGCACGCTCATACTTACTATCTCCCGATGATACGTACGACCTGGAAATTGAGAAAATGTCTTCAAGGACCTCCGTGGAAACTATGCGGACAGGGAGTTATCTACGCGAATTGGTCGGCTTTACCCCGTGCATCGAGATTAACATTGGCTGATGGATTCGAGCTGCCACGTGCAACAAACAAGGAAGTGCGAGTCAAGAACCCTCAAAGACAGCTTCCGACCACCAAGACCGCTCCAACTAGCTCTTTAGGGCATTTGAGTACTATTTTCTCACCTACTCGGTGAAGGAACAGCTTCTGATTTATGAGGTTGAAAGTACGTATATCCTGACCGCTCGGTTTGCACATAGCCGCGGAATACCTTTATCACCAAGATAGAACGTTATGCATAACGACTATGAAGCATTCCTGAGCTCGTCTTATATTCGACAGAGTACGAAAGCATGGCAGTCATTGGTCCTCGATACATGGACTCCGAAGGCACGAGTCTTCGTCCTCCTCATGTTGGTTTGATATCGTTGCTCTGATACAAAGGCTAGGATCGGATTGAATCGACAAGCTACTAGAAAGTTGATCAACAGTTCTTCTCATCTATTTCTCTCGAAGTTTTCCTGCTTTAAAATGCTTTCCAATATGGATTTCAGAGGTCTGAATAACAATTGCTTGAAACAAACAAAGTCTACACAGATGAAATTCCTCCAATCAAATGACAGGACCTCTCCGGAAAGGACTGCAAAGGCAGATCATGGCCTGCATGTCAGACTTGGCTGATGTTGTGCCCGATATTGCGTCCTCCAAGTCACTGTGCAACGCTTTTTGTCTGCGTCTCGCCGCGACTTACCGCACAGCCACTCCTAAGCCAAGGATGAAATATCATTTGTCATCGGTATTGCTCAAGCGAGGGATGTCTTGGCCCAACAGTCTTCACTCCTATTCCTATTAACATAGAAGGTTCTTAGGTCCAGCAGAGTGTAGCTGCATTATCATAACGAAAAGATTCTCAATATCGCAAAAGTTCCAAAGAATAACGAACAATAGCCGCGCGAGCTCGACACCTTCAAAAATGGATGCCCAAAAATCCAGCGAAAACAAACAACCGAGTCCTGCGAAAGCCAAAGCACCAGTCCAGACATTCGAGTTCATCACCTTGACCGACAATCAGAAGATCGACGGACGTGATCGCTACACGGTGCGCAAGCAAGCAATGAAGAATAACACGAATCGGAGGATCAAAGGTGCTAAATACCCTTCTTCAGAACGCGAAGATATTGATGGCGCAAAACCGCTTACTGGACCGCCAGTTATTCATCAAGCCTTGCAGTCAAAGAGGTTCCGATTGTTACCAAGGGGACTCCAGGATTTGGAGGATAAGCCTAAATCGAAGCCATCGTGTCCAAAGGCCAGTTCGTCGAGGTCGTCCGGGATGATGATGCAGACCTTTGAGCTGTCGCCGGTGCACTTTCCTGAAGACATGTATACGCTGGACCCATCGATACAGCTACCAACGCAGACTGAGTGGACAAATCCGTTTTTGGATGGCGGGGAAGTCTTTCATCCTAATAGTGAGAGTCGCCATAGTTCGGTCTCGAGTACCGACTCACTTGACGAGCTACTTCATAGCTTTCAAGCGCTACAATACCAGACAGCCCAGCAAGATAGCATTCCACCAAGCCTCGACCCCATGTCATGGATTGCAGAGAATTTATCCCACCGCGCTCGATTCCTCATCCACCACAACTGTACGCACCTCTCCTCTGCTGCATAAACTCACGTCCTTCTTCACTTACATCACCACAGTCACAGAACGTAGTCGAACAACCTCTCTGATGATGTCCGTTCGCAACTCATGGCTCGCACTGTCACTCACCGATATTGCGTTGCTCAATATCAAGCTAGCCCACTACGCAGCAGATCATCTCATATTGACGGGTCAGGGAGACCCAATGGAAGCAATTTCGTTCACGGCAGAATCGATCAGGATTATCAACGAAAGAATGAACTGGCCAGATCAGAGGACTAGTGATGGCACAATTGCTGCAGTAGCCGGGATGGCACTACAAGAAGTAAGTCCTTCCTCCCTTAACCTATTTTCTTGGCTTGGGCAAGAAATATCTGTCCATGTTGCCAAAAAGTCTAGACAGCTGACAAACGCCATCGATACAGGTCAAAAACGGAGACAAAGTAGCAGTAAAAGCTCACCTAAACGGTCTAGAGCGCATGATCAGTATGCGTGGTGGACTTCTCAGAGCCAAATTTCCAGTTTCGCTTCAACGAGTAATAGCCTGTGTGTAATCCCTCTGGTCCAAATTAATTTGCTCACAGACTTATATTACAACAGGGGCCGAACTCCACGCTTCAAGCGTTTTCTCTACCAGCCCAAGCATCCTCCCATGGGACTCACCAGCTCTGGATATCCCGTCATACACTTTCCCAGACACCCCTAGCGGATGCTTCCTCCCCAGAGAGTCAAAACTTCCATTCAGTCGCACCATATCCTGGGAACCAATTGAGGCGGACATCGATCAAATCTTCATAGACTTACGTTACCTGACATCCATTTTGGAGTCAAAAAACCCGAAAGTTTCAGAAGAGCTCGATAATATGTGGTACAGCGACAAAACATACCTCCTGCAACGCAGTCTTGTATATCTGTATCAGCACCCTCGACTTGGACAGACAAGAATGACCACGCTTAAATGTTTGACGGCTTCAATATACGTCGACTCGTGTTTCCGGGATCTACACTTCAGTGCTTGTGCGATTGGAATGCTAGTCTCGAAACTGAAGTCAGAGTTGGAGTGTTTTCTCTTTTCGTACGATCTGGAGTTGGTCGAGCATAGTGAAGAGGAAGAAAAGGGCCTATTGTGGATTTGTGCTTTTGGTGGAGTCGCAGCGTATGGGTGGCCAGAGAGGAACTGGTTTGTTGAACAGTTCACGAGCGTTTGTTGCAGATTGGGTGTGCAGGATTGGGAGCAAGGAAAGTCAATCTTGCACCACACGATGTGGAATGAGAAATGGGAGGATCCGAAGGGAGCCTTGTGGCGAGATGCTCTTGAGAGGAGGGCAAATATTGCTGCTGGTACTTTCACGGACCCCCTGGAATACAGGCGAGGCTCAGACGACGTTCCTCAGTATAGTCTCTAATGAATTGGCCCCTCACATTTTGTATCCGGTACCTGAATGTGACGAATGTCAATGTAGATGCTGGGAGTTGCTTCTGTATTTGGGGAAACGAACAGCTTGTGTCACTGAACGCATTCCAAATGATTTTTGACCATGTCTCAAAAGACTAGTACTCCTGAATGGCTGTATTGTCCTGCCGTTTCATACTTTTTAAGTGCCAGACAAGTGTGTTGAGCTGTTATGGTTTCTCCACACAAGCCCTGAAGCTACCCCGCACTGAACTGCAAGTCATCATACCGGTCGGGCGATTTAGCGATTGATCACTGTAAAATCAGAGCCCCTCCACTGAAACTCCCCAGCTCGTCTCGTGATATTACGCGCTAAATTTAAGCGAGCTTTCCATCTTTTGCCTTTGAGCTTCATTCCAAAATAATTCTCGCGATAGCAGATAGCTCAGCCATCAACAACGCGAGGATCGGCATCATGGACGACTCCGATGGCGAGCCTTTGTTTGCTTTCCAGGACCTTGATTATATTCCTTTCGGATACAGTGGTCTCCTGGCTCCTTACATCGAGACCGGACCAGGCACCATGCGGGCGGCTGCAACACTAATGGCGCTTGATCTCGCGTTGAAAGACGGAAAGGCAGCAACAACCGTTGTTTGTGACTTCGGTTGCGGTGATGGCGAATTCCGTAAGACGGCGAGATAAAACACTGCACATCCATACTTCCTCTCTCCGATTTACCCCTCTACCCAGCTCAGCAGATGGCAGGTATCGCCCCCACTAACCAGAAGTAGCAATTCGTATAAGGCTAGATGCTAATGTCTGACCCAAGTACTCGGCTTACTCGGACACATCAATAGTCCCACAAGCAACCTTTCGACTGCCCAAGGCGTCGGTATCGACTACAATGCCGACTTGATCAAGACTGCAGGTCTCAACTCAGATACCCAAGGCGCCAAAGCCGAGTGGCTCATCTACAATTTCAACGACGATCAAGATGATGTCGCGAGCACGTTGATTGATACTCACCAGATTACTCATATGTTCATCTACCTTGTCCCGAGGCAGTTAGCCATGCCGACCGTGAGAGGGGTAAGCAAGCTCTTCACAGTCGATATCGCCGGTTGACTAACCAAGGTACTTCAGATCCTTACGCGACTCTATGAAAATGGCATTGTGCTTTGCTGTCACAAGTTCTACCCTGAATACTTGGCTCCTACGAGGTCAGATCCTTTGATGGATTTAGCGGTCTACCACAAGCCAAAATGACAAGTTACGGTTGAGCAACTTCTCGACAAGTACAGCTCTGGTTTGGCAAGGCTGTGCTGATGGCTAGCTTATTGACTTTGGGCCACTTGAGATGGAGACAGGAGCTCATGCTGGCAGACATCTTCAACAAGACGATGGATGAGTCCTTGTGTCGTGGTAATTCGATATTTCACAGTAGGGCAGATGTGGCCGTGAAATCAGAACACATAGTTTTGACCCCCAACGTATCAAATCTACTGCTACAATTCTCCTGATGAATGCGTGCTGTACCTTTATTCGATATGAGCTGATAAATATAGACCAAGACCGCATCAAGGCCGTTTGTTCCGAATCGGCGTCCGAGAATCACTTTGCTCTATTGCTCGCTCCCCGTTATTACTGGCCACGCTGGCATGGGTTTTGGACAATAGCTGTATCTCAGTTTTGAAGAGATTTGTCTCTTTTTATTCTGATTACCAGCACTCGCATCTCTCCACTCCTTCGTTCACAGCCTCACTTTTTCATCCTACTTTTGAGCGATTCTGCAAGCAGTCCGATCAGGAAATATACGACCCCCCCCCCCCCCCCCCCCAAACATCTTCGACACTACCTGTTCGTGTCACGTCTCAAAGTCTGCTCCGTTGCTACTCTCTCAATCCACGACACGGCACTTACCACTCAAACTAAGTATGAAAGTACAGCCTCAATGCTCGAGGCATGTAAAGTGGGAGGCTCAGCTGACGGTTCAGCTGTGGTGGCTATTTGCCAGATGTTACGTACAATTGTTTACAGCTTCGGTGAGATGCAAATATTCAAAGCACTCCTCGCTATCGATGCCGAGAGACTAGATGTCAATATATACAGAGTGGAGAAGTTTGTTGCTAGGGTTGAATCCTACGATCCTTTGGTTTCGGCGGCTGGGGCCCTGTCAGGCTTTGCAGCAATCTTTGGTCTCTTTGCGGCTCTTAATCAGAGATATAGATGGAGAAGTATCACTTGAGAAACGTGAGTATCAAAGATGCAGGAGAGATTTGGAACGGACTGATGCAGATCATGTTTTCGACTATCGGAAGATTCCTATTCATGCATAAGGCTCGATGTGACTCAATTTCATGGGTGTAGAATTTATAATGACTTGAAAAAATCCTAACTTTTGATGTACTGCTTGTTGAGTTTTTGACCGAAAATCTCCTAGACGAGTTGGAGTTTAGCGTGTCTTCGCCAACCTTTTACGAGTTTGAAGCGTATCTCAACCTTATCTCAGCATCACAACCCAAATAATGCGCATCAACCATCAAGGCCCACTCATCGCTGAAATAACCTCGAATCAATCACTCTATCGTGGCTCAGTCGGAAACTACACTCAAAATGAAGCTTTGCACTTTCCACGAGTGCAGGCTGTCAAGTATCAGCCATCGGCAAAGGTGCCGGACAAGACCTCAGCAGAACAACTGAACGCCCTTCAGAGACGGGAACATACGAACTAAATGCTTCGATGGGTCTTCTAGTGTTGCTCTATGGTATTCGAAAAGCGGCAGTGCAGCGTCTCATGATTGATTGCTTTCAATCCTGCCAGGCAGCTTTGTCGCCAGATTTTGATGTTCGGGTGCTCAGCCCCAGTCAGGCAGACCACGGCTCAGAACCATCACCCACATGTCATCCTCCTGAGATTTAGGGTTACCGTACCATGCTGTGCTCCCGGTAAGGATTGCAGTGTGCTGTTCTAGTGCATTCTTATTCGCTAGTTGGCTTTTGGCTGCAACGAGGCTGTAGTTTGCTGTCTCTTGTTTCGAGCATGCGTTGGGTTAGTGCCTCAGTGGATATGAGCCTAGGGCGTTCCTGGGAGACTGATTCACGGCTTTTGTCGCTGAGGATGTAGGATGAAAGCTTTCGATCGGCTAGCAATGCCCTGCTTGGTCTTTCATATCAATACACTTCCTCGGAAGCCATTTATTGAGCTTGTTACCGAATCTCATCTTATGTTTCGATACCTTGTGTTTCGCTATTTGACGACATCTTGACTCATAATACTAATAGTCCATTAACCAAGATGATGACAGCCACGAGAATGCCGGGTGACTGGCCACTTGTAAACCGGGACGAGGTTTCAATGAGCGGTGGCCTTCGACTGCATACAAATTTCTCCCAGGGATTTCTGCAAACTCCCACAATGGCTTCGGCTTCTCCTTCATCAAGCAATAGTCGCGGTGAACTCTTTTTCGATTGCGGGCCAGCTGCAGCGAGTACCGAACCGAGCGAAGAAGCTTTCGCATCGTATCTGGCGTTCGAGCCAGTGGTTGAGAGCGTCGCGAGTGATGACCATGTGGACTGGCGAAGATACGAACCACCGAGAGAGTTGCTACAGTCCCAGGAAGCATCTTCTCCGACGATAAGAGATATACTTCCAGTACCGCTTGAGAGGCTACGGGCAAGACATGAAGAGGAAGAGAGGAGGCGAGCAGCGTCAGCGAGACGAGAACGACCAATTGCCAGAGTGGGAAGAGCCTCAGTGAAGCCACGGCGAGACCGAGAAGTAAGCAATGATACGAATTTATCTGATCAAATTGCTAATCCGAAATAGAGCTTGACCAGTGATCAACCACTGGATCCGACTTTTCTGAGTGCTGGTTCATCGCGACTAAGTGGCGCCAGCGCAACTTCTTTCTCATCAAGCGACTCTGGCTATACATCTATGGTGATCGAGCCAGATCCTCGCCCAGAGCCTATTATTCGACCCAAGCGAGCTTCAAAGAAGCCATCTGGACTGACTTCCCTGTTCCGGCGCAAATTCAACTTCGATGGGCTCAGTGAAAGCAGTGCTCCCAATTCCCCAGACGTCACACAAATACCAGAACCAACCAGGGCAGCACCGACTCTGCAGCCAACAACAATGTACGTAATCTTCCCTCTGGCATCTGACGCATCGGCTTACATGAATAGCGAATGTGTGTCATGCTTGGATGACTTTGCTGCAACCCAAATGGTCACGCTGAGCTGTCACAGTTACTGCACCGAATGTTTCCAACGACTCATCAGGTAACGTCCTTACTCCACGGGTCACACACAGTACCTATCTAACATCCAGCTAGCACTGCACTCGAGTCAGAAACACATTGGCCCGCAAAATGCTGTTTGAATCCCATTCCAGCAGACAACATCCTTCCTCATCTCGACAGCACCACCAAAACAAAATATCAACAACGCGAGGCAGAATGGTCAATCCCAACCAGCGATCGCGTCTACTGCACCCACACCAACTGCGGGACCTGGATCCCCCCAAAATCAGTCAGCGCCGGCGCCGCCCGTAACTTCGCCAAATGTCCCAAATGTTCAAAGAGAACCTGCACACTATGCAGAGGCCCCTACCACAACGGCAGCGACTGTCCTCAAGACCCAGCCCTCCAAGCAACAGCCAACCTCGCCGAGATGGAAGGCTGGAAAAGATGCTACAGCTGCCACGCCTACGTCGAGCACAACAAAGGCTGTAGACACATGACCTGTCGCTGCAAAGCGCAATTCTGCTATGTCTGCGGCGACAGGTGGAAGACCTGCTCCTGTACAGACGAACAGCTTCTTAATATTCAAGCACAAGTCGCTAGTAGACGTGAGGAAGCAGCTGCGCAAACTCAACGCACGGCGGCAGAGAACGCGAGACGCGCAGCTGAAGAAGAGGAACTCAGACAGATATTGCAAGAGATTGCTGATTTTGAGAGGGCTGAAGAGGAGCGCCTAGCTGCTGAACTAGAAGCCGCGAGGATCAGAGAAGAAGCCGAGCAGCGCATCAGAGCCGAGGAGAGGCGTAGAATGGAGGAAGAGAGACTCGCGGCTGTGAACCGCAAATTCCGACAACTCAGCGTCGAGCTCGAGATTTTGACGGACGTGCAGCGCGTTCTGATGGCCGAGCGCTATGAGTTTGAAGTCGAAGTCTTGAAGAAGGAAAAGCAGGATGCGCTTGATACACTCGCTATCAAGCACCCTGCTGAGATGAACGCTCTTACCATGGAATCGCAGCATAGGATTGCGGAGTCGGAAGCTAAGTTTGAGCAAGAGTATCAAGTACGACTTGAAGATGAACATCGTATCGAAGACGACTATGTTACGCAGCTGCGGGCGTTCTATAATGGGAAGCCGGAAGCCGAGTACCGCATTCGGGAGGCTCGGGATGAGCTAAGAGAGAGTCAAGTTAAGGAATACAGATTTTGGGATGCCTACAGGAGGAAGCAATTGGCGGCAGTGAGAGAGGGCGAAAGTAGGAAGGTGGAGGCTTTGAGAGTCAGGCAAGAGAGCGAGAGGAAGGCTGTCGAGGGTCGCGCGAGTATTGATAAGGTGGAGTGGCAAAGAAAGGTTTGGGCGGAGGGACAATGGGTTGATGCTGTTACTGCTGAGAGGAGCGCTATATTGATGGAGATGGAACAGGAGGATTATGCGGGCAGTGCATAGGTAGCTTCACTTCGCTCAAACCACTGTCAAATTCTAGACCCTAAGCTCGAAAGCAAACTTCACGGCATAATGCTTTCACGCATACACGTTTCTATACTAGCACCCCTCGAGCCCATCACGCCTCTCGGAACATCCAGCGACGGCGAAATCCTCATTCTACCATGCCGTACCCTACCGCACCAGATCCGTACTGGCCTCACCCATTTGACATGAATCCCCCGGTTTTGGAATCCATTAACACAAGGCTGATATACCCCAAAATTCCCCCTCCCCAAAGCACCCCATTGGTTCGGAAGCACCTCTCTCCCCCTCTAATCAAGCACCTCGCTTCAGCATGCACCTGCACCTCCTGGTGCTGTCAACCGTGACCCCGAGAATGCACCCACGGACCCACGGACGCATACACCCCATCTAGACATCCGAGTACCACTACCACTACCACTTAATCTATATGACCCAAACTTCACCATGAACTACGAAAAGCGCATATCAGATTGGAGAAGAGAAGAGGGTTCCAGCTGCGTAATATAAGGTTAATAAGTCCACGTGTGCATATCGCCAATCGGTGAACGTGTGAAAGTGCACAGGCAGACCTGCAATCTGGGTAATATCTCCGTGCGACGCTGTACGGCTCTGTGGGTGTTTGTGGGGTATTAGCCGGGAGTCGAGAACCCAGGAAACGAGGTAAGAGATGGTCAGATGCGGAGGAAATTGTGAGGTATGGCTTTTTGTGTTTGGTGAGTTGGAGAGCTGTGGCTTTTCTTTTATGGAAGTAATTGAAGGGGGAGGGGAGTGGTGAGAGGGTAAGAAGTAGCGGTTCGTTCTGTCCTCAGAGGTGGAGTGCGACGGCCCGGGGGCTTGCAGTGCTGGTGGCATACGGATCTGAGTTTCCTTCGGGCATCAGCTGGGAGTTTATGGAATGGTGGCTTGATTGATATTGAATCGTGTTCAGATAGGATAAAGAGAAAGGATCTCCTCGATGAGATATTCTCCTTCCTTTCTAGGATCGGTCATCTCATGTACTGTACCTGAGTATCGATATCAAACAATATATGTGCTGACAGGGGTTATTCTCCGAATGTACAAGATGTCACTGTCACTCTTGAACACTTTCACGACGGTCTTGCTCGTCGCGAGCTTGACATGCGCAAGGAGTGATGCACATGGTGTGGAGAATCAAGATGGGCTGGTGGAGAGGAAATGGTCGAGAGGGAGGAGACAGAATCTGGCGGACTTGCCGTCGTGGACGAGTCCTGGTTGTGAGTATTCCTCACCTTCAGTAAGGAAATAAGAAAGAGCAAAGGAAAAGCTGACGAGGCGTCCAGTCTGCACCGAAACAGGCCAGATCAAAGATATGGCAAGCTTGATGGTCCATCCGTACGTATCACAACACCACCTTTCCTAGGGACCCAAAGAAAATCGAAAGGAAGATGAAGGCAGAGAATCTAGACTGATTAAATATCCCGTGCCACAGACCACCATCCAAAACAATAGACTACACATCCCTCTGCTCCGAAGTCCTTCGGCCAACGAGCACTGTCTCGATAACATCAACATTCACAGGCGACTCCGCAATAGTCGTAACATCGACCTCAACACTCAGTATCTCCACCACAACATACGAATACAGCCACTCCACAACCACAGCAGTCTGTCCCCTCCCCACGCCGTCCCACTTGATCAGGTGCGGCATTCCGGCTTTGGGATATTCGAAGAACTTGCTTTACTATAAGAAGAATCTGTCAGGTACTGAGTGTCATGAGTTATGTTTGAGAGACAAGGAATGCAGGAGTTTTCAAGTCGTGCCCCAGACTGATAGGTTGGAGGATGGGAAGGGAGGACTGAGGTATAACAGGTGTAATGTGTACAAGACCCCGGTTGACGGGAATGTGAGTGAGGTTGGATATAGTGATGGACCGATGTTTTGGGATAGAGGGTGCGGGGAGTTGTTGACGGTAAGTTCATTATTCCTCTTTGCAATTTTGGGGGACTGTAATAAGAAGGAAGCTGAGCTGACGTGTGGACTGCATAGCCTGGTTGTGGTAAGAAAGTCGCGAGGCAGAAGCGAGACCGGGATGCGAAGTGTTGCAGGCTTGAGAGGTTGCCGAATGTAAGGCCGGAGAAAGATGCGAGTGGACTTGTACCAGAAGAGCAGGAGACTCCATATTCCGATTCAAGCGATGAAGGGTCGTCGTTGAATGCGGTTGATGGGATCAGAGTTGAGAGAGACGAAATGCCCGATGGACTCGCCGAAGAAGTCTTGCTGGTCGATGCGGACGAAAGCATACGAGTTGCGAGGGCCGAGAGTCAGGATTCTGCCGTGGAAGGGGTACTTCCACTCGAAGCAGGCGAGAAGATCCGAGTTGAGAAACGTTCACGGCCATACAGACTACCACTTCCTGGATCGGACGACGAATTTCCTGAAGAGGCGGAGAAGAATGGTTACATAGTATCTCTTCCCACCGAAGACTCCGACAGACTGGTCGCCGCTGTGAATGATGAGGAAGTACGACCCATGAGAAGAGACAACCCATCGCGCACTATTCCACGAGAAGCAAAGTGGTACAAGATCCCCATCCCAGAAGCAGACGAGAAAACCCAGCTAGGACAGCAAGTCAGACCGGAGAGACGAAACTCACCATCTCACCCAGCTCGAACACCATCACCACGTATACCATCATGGCACAAAATCCCAATCGTGGAAGGAGATACGACGTACAAAGTCCCTGCTCCAGAGGTTGAAGAGAGTCAACAGCTCGATCTTCCCAAGCCAGATACTGAGACGATTCGGGTTGAGAGACGAGGTGAAGAAGAAGGCCCTGCTAATCCTCTGATCACGCCTGCGCCCGAGCTTCCTGTGTCGACAGATGAAGAAGAGGTTGATGCCGAGAACGGAATCAGAGTCGAGAAGCGCGCAGCGTGGACGACGCCTGACTTCTTGACGTCGTTCTTCCCGCTATTCATTACGCTTGCTTGTTCGTGTTTGATCTCGAGTGCGGCGCCAATGGTAACAAGCAGTGTGACAGAGGTGAGGCAGACGTGGAATTATACTACTGTGAGATTTTCTTTCTTTTTTTCTGCTTTTCTTAAAAGAGAGCTGGGAGAGAGGTTGGGTTAAGTATCCGATAATTGCGAGGAGCAGAGCTGACGTGCGAGATTTAGACTACTTCGACGAAGAGTGAAGTGTATAAGTTCACTGAACATCCGAGCTGGACAACTGTGTATCGGACTGTGGCTTGAGGGCGAGGACAGGATAGGTGGAGTCTCTTGATTCAGGATAGGTCGGTGAAAAGAATTGGGAATTTGGCAGTCTGATCTCTTCTGGAGGCTTGATATTGAGCTGTGTATTTTGTATTATATGCTTTCAAAAGTCTTGTAATTAGTCTGCTCAAAGGATTGAACAAAGATAGAACATGTATGCACATGTCTGCATACTTGGATAGGGTTGTGAGCTCTGCCGCGATCTTCAACGTGCTCGGGACTTTCCACCTCATGCCCATTGATCTATGCTTTGGAGCAAGCCTATAGAGTCGCGATATAAAGAACTGCTCTATCCATATTGAACCATGGCTGTTTGAAAGGACTAGCTCGTACATGATAGAACACCGTTCAATAAGTGATGTTGAATGACAAATGAGGTTATTCTTGATAGATTTTAGATCTATTGGGAGTGGGGACTCGAGGGACTAGCATACATACATGAAGTCATGCTTATCTGTGGAGTTCGTGGTCCCCTTAGATCCTACTTAACGCGCAAACCATGGATCACCAGTGCTTCTGGTAATAGCCATGATGTAAGAGTGCTGGCAGAGAAAGTGCAAGGAATATTACCATCGAATCCAAATTTCCTAGGCAGGTATCATGGTTCACACATACTATTGAGTATCCAAAAGCTCAGCTTTGCAGTGCATTTGTTCAGGTACATTTGTTCTGCCATGAAGAGGAGACGAGAGGAGACGAGAGGAGCACGGAAAGTAAAGTTGGGATCACCTAGGGAGGGAAGGAAAGACGGCACGTGTCTCGCTTCGGCATGTCTGGCGCGCCCCACTCTTACTGCCACTGCCTCGACCCTTCTCTCTTTTCCGCCCTCGTAAGGTTCTCTTCAACCTTTATCCGTCTCAACTCAATTCCAAGGTTTCCCTCCTCTTATCTATACGCCGTATTCGCACCCACAACACCAAGAAATTGCCCTTTAGTCCAAGGATAACGGCGACAGTGATGGCGATAACCCGAAGCAACGCGAGTCCCTCAACCAATTGCACTATCGCCAAGCGGCAGTCGGCACACTCCCAGCCTTAAAGGATCCCGACATACCCCGGCCGAGCATTGGCAGGATTCCGTGATTGATTCTCACTCCTACTTAAGGAAAAGATATCTGGAGAAGAAGGCTTGGAATTGATCTGGATTATGGCTCAGCCCTCTTTTGCTCTTCTTCGCCTTCTTGTCTTCACCTATGCCAATATGACGTCTCCCTGCACCTGCTGTGTAGGGTACGCTAGCCGAGCGACGATGTCAGTGGGAATGGACCGGTTCAACATAGTGTGCTTGGCCTCCCTTGGTAAACACCCACCCCAAGAACAGCACGAAAACATCTCGTTGGTTTATCGCTTGCCAAGTTTCTAGAACCCCATAATATGTTCTGGAGGAGTTTTGATATCACTTGGCCCATGGTTGAGTATGCGGCCATCACCCCGCCATCTCACCTATCTTTGCCCATCTACCAGCCAAACTTCACCCACCTCCCACCTCTTACCACACGGTGCCCAGTAGCGGGGTATTAGGTAGGTCTTATCATTCGACAATGGCTTAAGTGTACCAAGCTGCCTCTTTCTCCAAGAATTGGCTTCTTGGTACGTGACCACTTACCCTCATAAGGCTTTTGGCCGAAATATTGGCGCCATGGGAATGACGTTGTCTCACGCACGAGGGTAGAGACAAGATAGAAGTATAATACTCTTTAGATTCCCCTCCCCTTGTTGATTGCTTGTTTCTCACTTGTCCTTCTTTTGAACAATTTTCTTTTCTCTACCATCCTCGGTAGGAATCTGCAACAATGGCAGACCTTGAGAAGAACGCTTCCCCAACAAAGCCTCAAGGGATCAGGTTCCAAGATGCTAAACCTGAAGAGACCAAGACTCAACAATCACAGCAAAGCCAGGAGAGCAGACCTCCAGCTGTTGATGGTCATGTCTCTGGTCAATCCAACAAACCAATGTCACTTCCAGCCCATTCATTGACTGCTGAGGCATTGGTTGAAGAGCTCAAAGTCGATACCGAAAATGGACTCACATCCGCAGAGGCCAAAACGAGACTGGATGAGTATGGTTTGAACAAACTCGATGAGGGCCCTGGAGTCCAGCCTGTGAAAATCTTGATTCGACAAATCGCGAATGCAATGATTTTGGTAAGAGAATCTTCCTGAACCTATAGGACAGCGTACTGACCAGTTTACCAGATCCTTATCATTGCAATGGCTGTTAGTTTTGGTATCTCGTCATATATCGAAGGTGGAGTCGTTTCCGCCGTCATCTTCCTCAATATCGTCGTTGGATTCTTCCAGGAATACAATGCTGAAAAAACACTGGATTCCCTACGATCACTGAGCTCTCCCACCTCAAGTGCTATTCGCGATGGGAAGAACGAGACGGTAGCGACGGTACACTTGGTTCCGGGAGATTTGGTAGAATTGAAGACTGGTGATCTGATCCCAGCAGATATTCGGTATGCGGCTCCTGTCCTACACAACATCATAGGCTAACATATGAAGATTGCTCGAGGTTATGAACTTTGAGACCGACGAATCGGCCCTTACTGGAGAATCGCTTCCAGTTGTGAAGGATTGCCATGCCACTTTCCCCGAGGAACTTGGCCCCGGAGACCGCATCAACGTCGCTTTCAGCTCCACTACCGTGACGAAGGGTCGTGCCACAGGAGCAGTATTTGCTACAGGCATGCACACAGAAATTGGTTCCATTGCCGCCGCTATACAAAAGAAGGACGGGAAGAAGAGAAAGGTCAAGAGGAAGGCTGATGGTACAGCCAAGCCTCACCGATACCTCCAGGCTTGGGGTTTGACTGCTGGAGATTTCATTGGCCACTTCTTGGGTGTCAACGTCGGGACACCACTTCAGCGCAAGCTTTCCAAATTTGCTATTCTCTTGTTCGGTATCGCAGTTATCTGCGCTATCATCGTCATGGGTGCCAATGAATTTGCCAACAACAAGGAAGTTATCATCTACGCTGTCGCCACAGGACTGTCCATGATTCCTGCATCTCTCATCGTCGTCCTCACGATTACCATGGCGGCCGGCACCAAGCGCATGGTGGAACGTCAAGTTGTTGTCCGTAAACTTGATTCCCTGGAAGCTCTGGGAGGTGTCACAGATATTTGTTCCGATAAGACCGGCACTCTAACTCAGGGTAAGATGGTTGTCAAGAAGGCCTGGCTCCCATCGGCTGGAACATTCTCGGTCGGTACATCAAGTGACCCTATTGATCCAACTCAAGGCGATCTCTCCTTCACCTCCGTCCACCCATCGCAATTGACTGGCAAAAAAGACCAGCAACCAGAAGAGAACGACCAAGTGAAGCCTTTCCAGGAGCTTTTGGATGATCATCCACAACTGGAAAGCTATCTCAACATCGCTTCCCTCGCAAATTTGGCAAAAATTCACAAGGGCGAGGATGGATGGAAAGCCACTGGTGACCCCACAGAAATTGCCATCCAGGTCTTCGCTAGCCGATTTAATTGGCAAAGAGAGCGATGGACTGCTGGCCAATCACCGAAGTGGGAGCAGGTTGCTGAATATCCTTTCGACTCTGACGTCAAGAAAATGACTGTCATCTTCAAGTCTGCTGAGAAGCACATGGTCTACAGCAAGGGTGCCGTCGAACGTGTCATCCAATCATGCACCCATATCCAGAAGGAAGCTGGTGCAGAACCTGTTGACCTTACTGAAGATATCGAGTCCGAAATCCTCGCAAATATGGAAGCACTTGCTGCCCAAGGACTTCGTGTCCTAGCTCTAGCAAGTAAGGAGTGGCATGACGCCACTAACCCAAGAGAGAAGAACGAACAGGCTCCTAGAGAGGACGTTGAGAAAGAACTTATCTTCCAAGGTCTCGTGGGTCTATACGATCCCCCACGTCCTGAATCTAAGGGCGCCGTACAAGAGTGCCACGAAGCCGGTATTGTGGTCCACATGTTGACTGGTGACCATCCCGGAACAGCTAGAGCTATCGCATTGCAAGTCGGAATTCTTCCAGCTGATATGCAATCCCTTGCCAAGAGAGTCACAGACTCTATGGTTATGACTGCCAGTCAATTTGACAAGCTATCGGACGATGATATCGACAATCTCCCTGTCCTTCCGCTGGTTATTGCCAGATGCTCGCCAAACACGAAGGTACGCATGATCGACGCTCTGCACCGCAGGGGCTGCTTCGCAGCCATGACTGGAGATGGGGTAAACGACTCGCCATCATTGAAGCGTGCCGACGTGGGCATTGCCATGGGACAGGCTGGATCCGATGTAGCCAAGGACGCATCCGACATTGTCCTGACCGACGATAACTTCGCATCTATCCTCAACGCCATCGAGGAGGGCCGCCGTATGTTCGACAATATTCAGAAATTCGTCCTTCATCTCCTCGGTCAAAATATCGCCCAAGCATGCACCCTTCTCATCGGTCTAGCCTTCAAAGACGACGAGCGCCTCTCCGTTTTCCCTCTCTCGCCCGTCGAAATCCTCTGGGTCATCATGATCACATCCTCTCTCCCAGATATGGGTCTTGGCTTCGAGGTCGCCGCCCCAGATATCATGCAGCGACCTCCTCAATCCCTCAAAACCGGCGTCTTCACCTGGGAAGTAATGATTGACATGATGGTCTACGGTCTCTGGATGGCCGCCCTCTGTCTCTCCGCCTTCTCCATCGTGCTCTTCGGCTTCGGCGACGGCTCCTTGGGCGTCGGCTGCAACAACTCCATCGACCAAGGCTGCGGCACCGTGTTCCGCGCCCGAGCCACGACCTTCGTCTGCATGACCTGGTTCTCGCTCTTCCTAGCCTGGGAGATGGTCAACATGCGCCGCTCCTTCTTCCGCATGCAACCCAAATCCACAAAGTATTTCACGCAATGGGCCATCGATATCTGGCGCAACAAGTTCCTGTTCTGGTCTATCGTCGCGGGTTTCGTCACTGTCTTCCCCACACTCTACATCCCCGTCTTGAACGATCGAGTCTTCAGACATATCGGTATCACGTGGGAGTGGGTTGTTGTTATCATCGAGACGATCTTGTTCTTCGCGGGTGTCGAGACGTGGAAATGGTGTAAGAGGATTTATTTTAGGAGGATGGCGAAGAAGTTGAATCTTAACCATAAGGATTTGAGTCAAAGTGTTTTTGCGAGGTATAATACTGAGGAGGTTAAGGAGCAGGTCTAATCTTGAGATGTTTCTGGTTTGTCTGCCTGCTGTGCTTTGCTTGGTGTAGCGAGAGGATGAACAGAAGTCTTTTCTTCTTTGCTTCTCTTCTTTACGCATGTATGGACTGTCATTTGGCGCTGGTGCTGGTGGTGTTCTTTGCTGTTTGTTCTTTCATCGCACATGACCCTTTCGATGATAAGGGCAGGAAATGAGTGTGGGATTGTCTATACCATGCGAGGGCCAAGCATAATTACCATGAATCAAAAATAAATAAACAAAGAACTAAAATTCTTGGACGTCATAATGTGATGTGATATGTGCTCTCCCCAATTCCAACGCCATCACAATCTTACCCCACCTCATCCTCATCGTGATCTCGTCGTTGGAATTCAAAGGTCGCGCGCCAGCTAGGTTTGTGAAAGAGCTGAGAGGGTAGGTAGGCCAGATGGCCTGAAGTGAGTGATTGGTATTTATGATGGGAGAATTATAGATCGCGAGAAATGATCAGATCCGAGGGAGAATGGATATAGTATCACCAGGAGTTAAGGTTGGCAGCTTGTGGTGAGCGATGCAGTACAGGTAGTGGACGAGTTTGTGCACATGTTGAAGATGTTGGCTTCTGTTACGTCGCGAGTCGTCGAATTGTGATTTCAAGGTCAATGTGGTGCTTCTTAACGTGGCTACTAGGTTGTTAGGTTGTTGCAGAGAGACTCAGGTAGGGACGGGTTACTGTGGGGTTGAATTGGTGGATAGGTTTGAATGAGGTTTCATTAGTAGGAGCTGAAGTACAGTTAGCAAGTGTTGAGATCTTGGATATTGGGAAGCTAGATATGTATATTCCAGTCCTAGAAAATCAGGAAAGATATCGTGTAGATGTGCTGATTCAACTGCCTTGAATAGGCGATACTTGGGTGATGGGCGATGGGCGATGGGCGAAGGGTAGGTTTGCTTCATGTATGCTAGCCAGATAGCAGGAACTCTTCGGAAGCTATCGAGTAGGCCTTTGCATATTACATGTAGCATTTATAAGGATATAGCAGCATGGAATTAGGTAGCCATGCAAAGCGTACCCACTGCAGTTCTTCACTCGTGTTGTCATATTGAGAATGAGAAGCACTCGTTTCCAATTGTGAGAAGAACACAGAGCCCATGATTCGCAAACATTGACAATATTATCCCCATATCTCATGATCATAGAAACATTAAATAATTGTATGCTTGGTCCATTCATTTATCGAAGATAAAAATGGCGTGACGGCCGTCAAGTGTCGTCACTGCGGTTTTCCAAAGAACTCAGAAGCAAATTATCAGAACGTGTCAATCAACATCTGGTTCCATTTCAACCAATCTTCTGGTGTTTGTAGATTTCTCAGAGCTCACTACGAAGAATGGCATCATCCCACTGAATTTCGACCACCAAACCTCCGTTTCATGGAGTGAACGGATGCCAAAGATCTGCCACCACGGATGCTGCTTCTTTGCACCACCAATAAAACTTCGAAGCCCAACACTTGATATTGCTGGACTGCACACCATATCCTTGACTATGGTCTCTTTCTCTAATTCAACTTGGTTGTCCTTGTCCTCCTTGACGGCATTTGCTTCCACTTCGGCCATGGATTTCTCACTGCCTGCGATCAGCACAAGCACAACCGAACAGTCGATTGTAGATCACAGTCAAGAGAACAATCCAACCTGACTTACTCATCCAACCCAACTTCAAAGAATTCCTCAGTCACGAACCCACACATCTTCCATTCACTCCGCAGCAAAAAACACTTGGTTCGAGATTCTGGACTTGAGTCCACGATGCTTTTGCTTGCGCCCGTTTCGTCCGACAACACGAGAAGAATGATCTATGCATCGTAAGGGAATACACATCGGCCTGACCCGCTGCAATTAATAACTCTTGGATATGGAATGCACCTTTTGATATAGGTCGATCTTACACTTTTCGCTACCAGTGGCTTGGATCTCCGACGCCCCTCGCTTGGCCGTCTCAAGGGGGTCTCGGCCAAAACACCACACGAACCCATCGAGCCGATGACAACCAATCCGTTTTCACACGACGAATTAAGATATGCAAAAGCTCAAGAGTGATACGGATAAGCTCTCTTGATCTCTTAACTGATCTCTTATCTTTCCTTCGCGAGGAATCTGGGGTTTGTGGATTGCTGGTCAATCACACGGAGACAAACTTTCGAGACCTGTCCAGAACTCGCCCCGAGCAATTATCCCGCTGAATTGAAACCGTGTCGATAAGACTTAAAGCATTCATCCTTCCCACGAAGTTACCTCAAATGACAAGGATTTGCGCATGTCCCGGTGTCCAATTCTGAATCTCTTTCCATGTCTTCACGACTACGTTCGTTCAGGAACGCTTGAGGGTCCTCTAATATGATACTACGAAGTACTACGGAAGCACACCGAAGAACGTTCAAAGATTGAAAGATCGTTTTCTTATAAAAGTCCATCATCTGACTTTCTCACTATTGGCCCAAAGGTTCCTCCCAATCTCAAAGCCGCTCGAATCAGCTACCCTATTCATCGTCTTTCCAAGCCACTTCGTCTCTCGACTATCAGGCTCGAACACCTGACATGCGACCGTTAGAGGAAACAGCAGGAAGAGTCCACCTGCACTCTTCCTCTCCTCGGCCAGATGATATTCCACCGTCCTGCATATCTCGGTCGCTATCGCTCTGCCGTCTGGTGCCGTACGTGGTGCGTACAACGGCCCGTACTCAACACCCTTTGGAAGATTCAGGTAGATACCTGAAGGATCAAACCCAGGACCAATAACTTGGAAGCCAAGTCGACGGAGCAGCAGTAATATCGTATTGTAGATCGTGGTTTCATTGGCGAGCTTCAGACTTTTGAAGTGAATGGCAGTGGGGAAAACGACTTTCGTCTTCGGGCATGAAGTTGGTACTTCCCACCAGGAACCCTGATTCTTCTTCGCCCATCCTGCACGCCACTCATACAGCGTTTTTAGCTCCATCAAGATCTTCCTCGAAAGTACCAAGTGCTTCTCCTTCACTGTCTCGCTGTCCAAATGAGGATCCTGGAGGAGTTCTGCATCTTCCATCAGACCAGGAATATCACACAGTATATCGTGCAGGTAATTCATGGTGGTTTTCGATTTGGGATCAAGTGCCCATGGAACAGTTTTCCAGTCGGGATGCTCTAGGAAACATCGCCTCCTCCTCATCAGACATTCTAAGGCCATGCTAACTCGATTGCCTTCGAGTAGGTAGCGATCCATGAAGCCTTGGTGTCTCCATGGTCCACGCATCTCGATTAGCTTGGCGACTCCGCCGGCATGCTTCATCCATCCTGATGTCGACTTGTAGTCGATGAACTATATTTTGTCAATCTTCAGATCTACGTGGAGATGATATGACGGGTGGGGGTACCTCATACAGCGCCAATATCATCACACTCTGTAGCACAGCGGGCGACCACGCTTTCTCAGCATGCTGTAATTCTGTCTTCAGTGCAACGAGAGCTTTCCCATAGAAGTTCCGTCCTCGATCAGCAACATCGTCAAGGTGATGTAGCTTCCCAAAGTACATCGCTCCGAGTGCTCGGATTCCCATCTGGCCAGACACCAAGGCTTTGTCTTCAGCATGCATCCTCATCCACGGGACGGGAATGAATCCTGAATCACCTGCGAGGAGATGCGTGAGAGTAAACGAAGTACAGATGTTTTCCTCCAAACCTTGATACCCCAAGTTGGAGGGAAGTTTCAGGTTCCATTTTCTCGAAGATGCAATCTCAGTCAAAGTTGACGAAGTGTTCGTTCTTCCAGGTTCGAGCTCGCTAAGTGGATTTGTTGCACCCGGGAACTTCTTCTTGACGGCTCGTTTCGTCTTCGAATTTTCATCGATGAAGCGATGGATAGGCGCATAGCCTTCACAATCATAATTTGCTCTTTCGCAGCTATACACCGAGGATGTCGTTCATCACATTTGACACGCCGTCGTCGACATGTCCGACAGCCTGTGTCAAGTCAGCAGTGCTCGGCGAACATTACTTTTCATACTTACCAGTCGACAACCCAGGTCCTCGGACCATATTTCTTAAGGTATAGAGATTTTTGCGAGAGGTTACGCGTCGCAATCCTGTTCATCTTCAGGCTTTCCTTTGCAACTCCCATTCGTACCTTTGGTGCCTTCAAGTGTTTTACGTGATGAACACTAGTACAAGTCCAGTATCCCGCATAGGGATTCCCACAAAAGGAAAGAATCCCACACTAGCTGTCTGCCATAGCTGCCAATTGACGCATAACGTCAATGATCAATGTCAATCTTGCATCTGTGTCCAATCGAATTGTCGCGATCGAGGCTTGAACGAAGCTTGTTTGATCTACCGCCCCGGGAGTGTAGATCGCTATTCTAGATTTGGCATTGGTGCTGTGATCTTTCAGCCCTGGAGGAAGCCCCCGAACTCATGTTTTCATGTGCTACAAATAATACGGAAGTAATCTTCTGACGACCGCTATTTTTTGAACCGCGTTCGCAGGCGCTGTATTGAACAACGTCTTTTCGGTTGATTCCAACCGCACTCTTCTCAAGTCCATAAAGAAAGGTTGGGATCACGCAAAAGAAATCAGAACAACATCAATTGCTCTTCATAAGTCGATCTGAGAGCATTGGAGAGTCAAGATATACCAACATCACGAAAAGCAGGGCCAAGCGCCTCCGCCATACGTTGCCAGTGACACAAGCCAGCCTCCGATTCATCTTCATCGCGGAACATCAATGCAAACATATCTCTCCAAGATGCAGTTCTACAGAACGCGACCTCTTCTACGTCTGCCGAAACCATAACTCCCCCATCAGAAGTATTTTCAGATGACGAGCTCCTCCATCAAGCGTAGGAATTCACTCACCACCCCCGAAAGAACCTTCCCTCCCAACCCGTCCTCTCAGCAAACCCATCGTCCTCCCTCAAGTCCGCAAAGGCCGCACTCAAGCCTTCTTCCGCGCCTGGGCACCCGAACTCCAATCCAAAGGCATCACACAATGTCCCTTCCTTTCCTTCATCGACAACCTCAACGTCGTAGCCACCAAAAACCCGCCCCTCCAAATCGTCGACCTAGCAGGCGGCATCATCAGCCTCGTCCCCCACGCCTGATTTAACGTCGATGGTCTCGCCGTCTCGATCACCGCGAAGCTCGGAGCAGCTGCTGTCTCCAAAGGGAGAACAGAACTCTATCTTCGCGAAGTTAATAAGAATTCCTTCGTGCCACGAGGTTTGAAAGTCAGTAACGCGTCGAGTCTCGCCACGAGGGAAATCCTCAAGGTTCCAGGCACATTGCCGCAACTCGCACTGCTGAATGATGAGACCTTTTACATAAGTACTGCTGAGCGAGCATTGAAGGCTGTGGCGCCGTATAGTGCACACCTTGAACTTGACGTGCCACCCCCGACGGAGCAGAGCACTATGTTAGCGAAGGTTAGTGCGAAACAGGTGGCTTCGAAAGATAAGAAAAATTATGAGAAGGTTATGAAGAAGAGAGACAAGGCTGTCTATAAAGCGGAGAAAAGGGAGAGGAAGAGGGAGAGAAAAGAGGCGAAGAGGGCGAGGAAGGGGAAAGTACCACGGAGGGTAGTGGAGGGCGAGAGTGAAAGTGAGGATAGTGATGATGACAGTAGTACGAGTAGCAGTGAGAGTGAGGGTGACAGGGGTGCTGTGCAGACAAAGTCTAAGGATGCGCATGGGAATATCAAGATGAAGAAGGATAAGGAAGAGAAGAGAGGGAGGAAGCTGTTGTGGATCGTGATCGAGAACATTTAGGGTCTGTGGATTTTCGCTGTTTTAAGAGCAGCAGATGTACAATGTTGTCAAAACTGCCTATGTCGTCTCATTATGCCCAAACAATCCAATCAAGAATCTGTCCAAATTTAAGGCGGAAAATTCTACTGATGACAGTCGCTGGGTGATTGATCATGTCCAAGCGATGATGATGCCCTCAAGGAGAACCCGCTAAATCTTTCGCAATTCCATCATCCTGGAATCACTTCAACTACATAATCTCAGAACTACTTATACTCTGAACACATCATTATTATTATCATTATTTTCTATGTACAATTATTTTCCATAACCTCCATTATCTAGGCCGCCACCTTCAACTCGGGTATTACCTCCACCCCCTTCTGTTCCACCGTCATGAAATTCCAGACATCCCTTGCGGAATCATCCAAGCTCTTCACAGTACTCCAACCGAGTTCCTCTTTCGCTCTGGAAACCTCAGCAACACAAGACCCAACATCACCATCTCTCCTACCCACCCTCTCAGCCGGAATCTTCATCTCAGACACCTTCTCCAAGCTACCCAGCACCTCAACCACCGAATGGCCCTGTCCACTCCCCAAATTGAACGTCCGGAACGAGCCCTGGATCTTCCCTCCAATCGCCGCAGCAAGCGCAGAGATATGTCCCCGCGCCAGATCAACAACGTGGATGAAGTCCCGCACCGCTGTACCATCCGTCGTATCCCAATCTGTGCCAAAGATCTTGAGAGCAGGAGACTTGCCTCTCATGACGTTGGCGATCACTGGGATAAGGTTTGTGGGTTTCTGACGAGGGTCGTCGCCGAGAAGACCGCTCTCGTGGCAGCCGACTGGGTTGAAATAGCGGAGTGCTGCTATTGACCATGAGGGGTCGGCGGTAGCTATGTCTGAGAGAATGGCTTCGGCCATCCATTTCGTGCGGCCGTAGGGTGATGTGAGACCAGAGACTCCTGGTGGTGTCGTTGATGTCTTTCCATTTGAGTCAATTGTTGTGATGGGTTGGTGGCTGCAGTGTTCTTCTTTTAGTGGAATGCCGTTATTTGCTGCTGATCCGTAGACGGTAGCTGAGGATGAGAAGACGAAAGTTTTGATACCGAAGTCCTCGAGGGTGGATGTAAACTCGATGAGTCCACTGATATTGTTGGAGTAATATCTGAGTGGTTGCCGAATGGATTCTTCAACTGACTTGAAGGCTGCGAAGTGGATGACACCCGCAATTCTCGATTTTGGTGTCTCCTGATCTAAGCCCCAAGATGATGGCAAAGCATACTGGGAGAGGATGGACTTGACGACTGGACTCCGGTAATCTGTCTCGTGGAACTTGAGAGCTGGCATTGATCGTTTCTGGGTAGCGAAGTACTCGTTCGCTAGCTTCTGAATGCGATGCAAGACGGTGAGATATGCATTACTTAAGTCGTCCAGAATGATCACATTGTAATCTGCTTTCAAAAGCTCGAGGACTGTGTGGCTTCCGATGTAGCCAAGACCTCCTACGACCAGAACATATGATTCTGCATCTGAGGCATCGAGTGGGAGAGTGGTCTCATCGATAGTGTCGTTTGTGATTGCTGTATCGACAGAGCTAGCGAGAGATAGCGGCGAAAGAGGAGAGGCGGGTGAAGATGGCGAAGAAACCTCGAGATGTGGGTGTGACATAGTAAGTATATTTCTGGTGTGGCTTTCTTTGCGGGGTGTTGAAAACGTCTCAAGCGCAAGATCGGAAGTAAAAGATGGCATCCTGTATGGTGTTGAGCTGTAGTTTATATCTGTCGAGTATATTGACTGTTTCTCAGGTGTTTGAAACAAAGGACTCGATGTTCGGGGGAAGCTTTGTTTCTCGTATTCAAGCGCCTTGGTAAAAGCTTCCGTCCAGACCAACTTCGAGCGAGTGTAGCAAAGTCCAACAAGTCGTTTCAAGTGCAGAAACCCTGGCTTTGAAGGTCCTAGGCACACCTTATACTCCTCTCGGAAACGACCTCATCGTTCATTTCGAAATACAAAGCTTGTCGAGAGCTGCTTTCGCTACTCGGTAAAGCAGTTGGCATAGAGCCCCATCTTGCGGATGAACTGGATCTGGCTCAAGGAAGAGAACCCACCTCAGGGGTCGAGGGACCTTTGCAGAGGCTTCCGGAGAGGCGGCAACACCATGCAGTGGATCATTTATCCAGGCCCCAGCAAGTTGGTCTTGGGTCTTTGGTACGGAATTCGGACTTTCACCACCGCATGGAGTAGCAAAATGCGGCGAACATCGCGAGGGTGGTTGATTGTCAAGCCTTGCAAAAGATATGGCGTGCTGCACAAGGATAAAGCCAGATGATGCTGTCTGACTTGTCTCCATATCTATGCAGCCTCGAGATTTTGGGACGATTTGAACAGAGCCGTCCACTTTCTTCATCGTCCTAGCCGGCCGGCGCCATCCCCATAATCCATGCTGAGGAAGGTTTGGCTTTCACGATCTTTGCGAGCCATGCCAGCCAGAGCCCGTGCAAAGTCACCTTGCACCACGGCGTCCCATCGGACATTTCGCTTTCGACTTCCAAGCCAACACGCGGGAGCAGACTTCCTAACTTGTTTCTTGGGAGCATCCAGGCTCTCACTCAAAATCTCCTGTTTCTCGTGATGTTGAACCGCGTTCGCTAGCGGCTCACGACGAGGGTCAAAGTGCAAGCCACTTTTCAGGGGTAGCTCCTTGGCATTTGTACAATTGCTTTGTAAACCCGCGAAAACTGGGAGCAAACCAGTCCGATAAATGCATGGCATACCCGTTTCGAGTGCTGGCACCGTCCCATCCCTGTGAAAGAACCGTCGAAAGACTCGAAACAATCCTATCCCCGCTGCGCCGCCGCACAGTTGACACTTAACTCCTCCCAATCAGGCCATTAGCAAATTCTAACAAATTGCTCGTCCCCAAACAGATATTAAGACTCGTCATATCGACTTGGGGGCGCTTCTAAAACAGGATCTGTGGGGTACATGTGCATGGCGCCCCTGCCCTGTCGTCGGGCCTCGGGGAAAGGGACAACCAACAGAGCAACAACGGCCTCGGAGACTTATGCCGCTTATGCCCTGTCCCGTCCCTGTCCCGCCCCTGTTCCTGGTGGAAAACTCTGACTTTGACGCCCTGGCTGCAGAAGACATGCAGCGGGGCCGATTATTCTTTAGCATGGACAGGCCTGGATGGGGCGACAACAACAACATGTGGCGCTCTGGGGAGGTGAACCTGTCAAAGCGGCATGCTACAGCGCTACTTACAGGGGCTCTGGCCTACAACTAGAAATCGATAGGCTGTTTTCGTGGCGTGATACCGAGTCAGTAATTCTGTAAAGCCGCTGACGCTCGCTAGACGAGCAAATGTTGCATAACTTCGGTACCGAGCATTTACCCCTTTTCGTAAACAAGACGGCATAGAGTAAAGACGATGAGTTGAGAGGAATCACTGAAGTCGTGTCACGGCATGATTTGGTGCATGTGTAGACAAACAATCCTGTGTGGTGTATTATGATTGTTTTCTATATATAATTCATGTGTTTTCTAGCGCTAGACTTCCAAGGATACTCAAAGAGTAATTGGCGTAGCGAGGCGGAGACTGACTGGGGATCCAGACATGGTCAACCAGATTGTCAAGGGGTCAGAGCCAACCTGCTCGGATCTGCCGACTCTCGATTGAGTAGCAATGACAGGGCCAGGGAGGGTGACTGGGACCTCAACACCGCAAACGTTGTTGGTTGTGGTGACAGTAACTCCGGTGATGGTCTTGGTGGTGTTGGATGATCCGTACACCAAGGCGACGTTTGGCGAGCAGTTGTCAAGGGCCATACGCGAAGCGAATGAAGCGGCGATGTCGTCGTGCTTCAAAGAGATCATTGGCCACTCGACGAGACGCATCATCTCTTGGGTGACAACCTCAACCCACATCATTAGCAGGGAGTACTTGCCCATGACACCGTTGACAGCGACCTCTGCAACATCAGCCCATCTCATGTTGGCTTGATGGAACATGTATCTAGCAAACATTGTCAGTATCATACGCTAGAAGTCTTGGAGAATTACATACGGGTCGTGGTGAAGGGAGAGGAGATGCTTGGTGTTGACCTCAACGGCGTTGACCAAAAGGTCTTGGATATCTCCAGCACCGGCAGAGGTTGCGATCCACTCGGCAACAGTGCATGCTGGCAAATCGCAGTTGTAGTAGATAGTGGTAGCCCAACGCGGAGTGATCTGGAATCCAGCATATCCGTTACTCTCAACAGTGGAGATCAATGGCCAATGTTCGTGCTCAGAGTTCATGAGGACTGGTCGAGTATTGTCACCAACACCGTTGACGATGCCGTTGTCTACGAATGCCTGGAGAGCATCACCGTTGTGCATACCAGTGATCGCACTGTAGCTTTTGTTAGCTTCTCTATTACAGAATAGGCGATATACAGGTACTCACGGTGGGATGAGACCAGTTCCTGAGAAGCGCTCAGCTTGGTCGATACCGACCTGGGCCATCCATGCCTGGTTGAATGAGATCTGTAAAGGACTATTAGTCTCTTGATGAAGTGATATGAACTCGGAGTCATTACTTCTCTGCTGGTGTCTGCGTATGTTGCATTGTTGAGACCTTCATGAGTGAAAGTGTGGGTGACATGAGCGAAAGTATCACGGTTCGAAGGGATGGTCCACCAGAGGCTGAGATCATCAAGCTTGGTGCAAGCCAAACTCCACGCATAAGCGGTTGGTGTCGATGGCCAAATGTCGGTACCAGTGCCTAAAGGCTTTTGGAACTCCAACGCGGTATCAATTTGCTCGTCGTACTCAATCGCAGAGTCGGGACTGCAGATGCCAGCGGTATCGTTGGTAATCGCGGCCTGCCCTGTTAGCCGAAACTCAAACAAAATAAGGGTTGTGGATGTGACCCACCTCGATATTGCCATTGCCGTTGTGCCCGACCTCGGTGAAGTAGACACTTCCGGCAGGTAATTTGGCGTTGAGAGCCGCGGACCACGCAACGTGACCGTCGAGATCAGCGGGTGTGATACGGAAATCAACATCAGCGGGGCTGTAGAGAGATGTGGCCAGGAACATGTCGTCAACTATGGGATTGAAGTTAGTACATGACCATCACATGCTTTCGTGATGTATAGTAAAGTTTGTGTTTGGCGCGGCGCATTAGTGCTTGAAGGGAAGTTTGCTTATTTGAATTTAAACCATGCGAGTATGTTTCTAGCAGCAAAACAAATGGCCATCTCATAACGGTCATCAAAGAGAGTTCGTGTGCTCGAAGGACTTATGCAGGGATATATCGGTCGATGTAGCGATTTATAGTTCGCCACATGAGGGGCATTGGGTCCTTACCTTGAGTACTGAAGTAAACTCTGCGGAAACCAGAATCTGCGAGGCTGTCAGCTGAATGTTCACGATTCTACCTTTACATCACTTACATAGACCTCGGGTCATCCAGGTGATCCAGGCATGGTCGAGATAGGTCGAAGTTGGGGACCAATCCGAAGCCCAACTAATGAACCAAACCATTTGCTCCCGTCCGCCAATGTTGTTGATAACGGCAGCAGTTGTATCTTCGGTGAAGATTCCCGATGGGCCAAACTCGGCGATTGTAGTGGCAATGCTGCTGTTGGTAATGGTTGCTGGGTAATGGTAGAGTCCTTGGGTAGACATTGTGGCGCCGCTAGTTTCGAGGTCAGCAAATGCCTCGAGGTTGGGTTTAGGACTCATGGAATAGCATACGTCTTCATCCCAGCTTGAGAAAAGCTGGTAGAATTGCTGATGGAGATGAGTTGCTCAACACCAGTTTCACAGCAGCCTGGGCTGGTAGTGGAAGCCGGGGTGGTTCCTGAACAGATTAGCCAAATATCCATTCCTAAATCCTTCACTCGACCTACCGAATTGCGCCTCTGGGTAGACATCGATCCGGGTCATACGGACTCCAAAAGAAGTTTGATAGTCAAAAAGCGCAGTCCATTGGTCGGTGGTGAGCGCGCTGGAATAAATGCCTCCGTCATATTCGTAAGACACCTCGCTCAAGACAACGATTCCTCCAAAGTTTCCATCACCGCTCGCGGTGCTGAGTTCGGGGAGGGCAGCGCCGGTCGATGGGACCGTCAGGAGTTGGTATGGAATTCCGTACGCGGTCAAACCAGAGGTTGCTGAATAGGAAGTGGTCGCATCTTTGGCAATGACCAAAACAGTGCTCTGGACGCTGAAAGCAAAAACAGTATTAGATAGAAGTAGCGCCGAAGCGGAAAGAACGTGAAACAGCATAACGAATGACTGTTGACTCCTGAGGAGGAAGTTGAAGAACGAATGTAAGGACGCCTGAAGCTGTCTATATCATGAAGAAAGATTTCGGTTTTCGAGATGAAGGCAGAAATGCAATAGTTCCAAAAGCCCAGAAAGTGGGTAGGCGGATCGATCTATTCATCATGGCGTAGCTGAATTGTTGTGGAGAGTCGTGTTTGACTAGGATAATTGGCAGGGGACATGTCCCTCCCGTCACTTCTCGTCTGATCATCAGGGATCCTGGAACTTTTTTGACAACAATTCGACAAAAAACCCTGCCTTCTTCGGTCCCGTGGAAGGGTCTCTCTGCATGCATGGGACTTGGGCAGCACCCATTACCCTTGAAACATCTGCAGAGGACGTCGGAAACAACTTGAATGCTTGGAGTGGGCCAATAATACGAGCGCTCGTTCATTGGTCATCCCTTATTCGATCGTCTAATACGGAGTATTGTTTGGCTAAACTTGGTCCAGTAGGCTCTCGCTTAAGACTAGACAATCATGCAGCTAGCCTTCTAGATGTTTTGTTGTGGATCAAGAACAACATTGCAGCAATGCATTCGAAAGACACGAGAAACAGATAGAAGTATGATTCCATATTTGCTATATCGTGTGAGTTGGAACGATGACAAAGAAGTCGACCTCTTCTGAGCTCCCGTCCCAACCGTGTGCCTCTTAACCGAATAGGGAAATGATCTGAAAAGGGGCTGCGGTGGTCAGAAGCGGCTTAGCGCGTTCACTTTAGCGAGCCTTTTCTTCAGGTCTCTCTGCCGCTGCCGAGCCGGAGTCTACTGCAACGCACAACCTTTTCTTCACGAGTCACGACGACCATGCTGCCGCTTCTCCTTTTCACCAATGGCATTGACAATGGCGATGGCCTGATGCACGATGAGCCAAGTGTCGTGCTTGACTGGCTTCAATAACTGCAGAGAGTGACAACTGGCATTTTCATGGGTCGCTCTGCTGGCCTCGTACCCAGCTTCACATAGAGTATCGAGGTGGATGGACGAGGTCATTTTATTCAACTCCTTAGACGCTCAGCCACAACTTTGGAGACAAGTCCGTTTGAAATTTAGGCCAGGTCCAAGATCTAAGCGTTTAGTATCCTAAAATATCTAGCCGCTCTCATTGGCTGCGCCTAAATACAATGAGCATCGCTCCGCATCCCATGTGTATGGTCCGTGGCACCAGGGAAGACCCTGACCGAGTGGACTGTGGATCAACAAAGACAACTCTTTTCGGGGATGGGACCGCTGGCCCTAGTTCCGTAGTTTGAGGAACAATGGGTCATGAGGCGGGAGAAGGAGCCATGGCATTTGCGAAGTTGGGATCAGACCCCACCACTGGCGGAGGATCCTGGACCGACGGTTGATGTCAGTCAACTTTCTTTCTTTCGATGCACAACATCATTCTCAACCTTGTACAAAGCGTCAATTTATGGATGTCCAGCTGTTTCCTATCATTCGTTCTTGTGTTTGTTTGTTCTGAGCGGTCGTTACGTTTGTATTTATTCTTTTCTTTTTCTCTCACGCCTCAATCATGGTGAGCCTCTTACCTATCGGAGAATTGGGTATTGGCAAGCCGTTGGAACATTGGTGGCAGTGGGCATTCATTGGCATTGCAGCTTCTTCAGCCTTAGCGGGGTCAATATCTTTTTTGTTGGTGCTATTTAATATCATTAAAGATTGGTCAAAGGTAATCCATTGCCTTGAGTTTGTATTCTTTGGAAGGTTTCTGACTTGTGCTGCAGAGAGAACGAAAATCAAAGTCCATACCCCCGCGGTTAAAAGCATTTCTAGAATTCCACGAGAATGGTGCCCCTCCGAGCATCAGCGAAAAACCTCAACTACCGGCAGCGTCCTTTGGTGTATACCTTGGAGCATTCGAAAGTTTTCCAACACAAGCCGAAGCCGGACTTTTGTCAAGGTGGGATATCTTGATTCTAGATCCATTGCAAGTGGGAGTTCACGAAGCGATTGCGAATGTCCGCCCATCCAGTCAACACACAAGAATCGGAAGACTCCACCTCCGGGAGCTACATACGCCCAAGCAACGGCAAGATGATCAGGACATCATTGTGGCTGTAGAGAAGGTTCGGGATGTTATAGAAAAGCGATTTCGGAATTCCAATACTCAATCTTCGGTCTTTTCCGGAATTTTGCTTGCAGGATGGGAGGATTGGTTGCCGATGCCAGTATTTGATGCTTTCGTCCAGTATGTGCGCAGCAGTGGCCTGGATGTGTATCTCGAGATTGCACCGCCCAATTTTCTTGGGACGGAGAGTCCAGACATGGCCAATTTCGCGGGTGTGGTTGTAAGAAACGGCACCATTCTTACAAGCGGTCATGTTCGAGACTATTTTCAGATGGCAGTAATGAAGTCGACGGTTAAGGCATTTGTGACACAGACGTGCCTGCGGGACTTTCGGGTGATGGTGTGGGAGACAGTGGACGATGAGAAAGCGCTGTCGCATTCGGTGATCAAGAGATGTTATATTTGGTGCAGGTACTACAGCGCTATGGTATTCATCAACTCAAAGGGAGCTCTGTTCGATCCCGCAAGCGAAGGAGTTCCGGAACCACTGGCAGCTTTCCAGTGGCTGAAGGACCAACGAGTGATGAAGATACACAATCATTGGCGCTCGACTCATCAACTTATTCCAAATCCAACAGCTGGTGCATCAACCTCGCAGCTTGAGAAAATTGTCCCAAGCTTGAAATATCTAACACCAGTTGTAGATCTGTCAGACAAGCCTCAGAAATTCCACAAGACAGATGCCAGTTTAGATCTGACCATTGTCGACCTCAATGCTCGGGATGAAAAGAATGGAAGCTGGTTTCAGAAGATGCCCAAGATTCGGGGTAGCCCGCTGTCATTTTCTCCGACAGGGGAATCCTACAACCTGCTCGGATGCTTTCCGATTGGACTTCACGCATCCCAGGACGACTACAATCAAATTGTCCAGACACAGCGTCATTTACTTCGCATGGGTAAACTGGACCAGATCCCTCCATCGAAGCTTCGTACCATTGGAACCTTCTTCCGGAAGCTGCATCACGATGGATTTGCCCACAACTCGAAGCACATCGACTCTACTGCCCTGCAATCTATCAATGAGCTTGCCCAGGGACTATGGGCAGCTTCTGACTCCGAAGAGATTTTGGATCCAATTGAAGTCTACATCGGATTGGATTCTGGGTTCCGTACACCAGGTGGAGTGCAGTTCTGGGCTGTGTCGGATGTCGATGTTGAGACAGGCACTCTCACAATTTATGTTTCCAGATATGCATCTGATCTTGAGAACACGATTCTCCATGCATACTTGTCCAACAGAGGATGTTCCCGCCATGCATGCTTTGCGACCGAGATATCAGCAGCTGAGTTCGCCGCCGGTCGACCTCAAAGAGCTCTACCGAAACGATTTCTCCAGGATATCAAGCTTCTCACTCCATCTGATATAATTTTCTTTTTCCAACACTTGAAGGTTTCAGATCCAGAGAATGGGGACATGCTAGTGAGTCAGGTGCGGGCTCTGCTGGAAGAGCAGATTCTGGATGGCCCATCATTTGGACAGCTACGAGAACTAGACACCGCTGGATACCTAAGTGGCAAGATTCCAGAGCAGATGATTATTGAATCCCGGGGACTTTGGTACGAGAAGCATGGGTACCAGCATTTCGACATCGAGGTTGCTCTAAAAGTGTTCAGAGACGTAGCATCGAACTTTGTTGATATTCTATGCTCGAGGCGGCACGATGACCTGGAAAAGATCACAGATGTCCTTGAGTCTGTGATTACAACCGATGGCTTTGATGCCTACTCGGATATCGTTGCACTAGCCATATTCTGTGCTGCGAGGAAGGCTGCTTACAATGAGATCTACCTCGAAGTGTCAGATCGAAACCCGCTTTTCAACGAATACTCGGATCAAGCTGGAGCCTTCTCGGAGTTGTTTGCGTTGGGATCCAGATGTGAGGATTACTTTGATCTCACACCCAGCGCCTTTGGAAAGCTACTTTCAGATCGTCATCGAGAACATTACAGCAAGCCACACAATCAGCCACCTCTTCAGATCGAATATGCCACTGGATACGCCTCCTCGTATGCTGTTGCCCAGATTGATATTGATGACAGTGTCAAAACAGCTGAAATGCCAGCATACCAACGGCTCACATTCCTGAGCGTTTTTGCGATTCCTGGTAAGCTGGCCCAATCTCAATCTGTAGGAGTTATACTGACTCGGTTCCAGCCTTCATCGATATCATGCTGTTGACCACAACGGGGCACGGTCTTTACCTCAGCTCATTCATGTCCGACCCTGAGAAGAAAAGCGCCACCATCGCTCTCATGATTTCTCTCCCCCTTTCCAGCGCGATCGGTACCTGGATTGCCATTGGAGGCAGTTATTACCTGAATTCGGTCGCTTTCCCAGCAGCGAATATGTACGTCCTCACGCGTCTTGTAGGAGGCCTGGTGATTACATTTACTGCCGGACTGGTTGGTTTCGTCATAGTCTCTGCTGTCTATGCCAGCTTCCAGGATGGCATTGTCTTTCTCCTATATTTTGTCGTCCTGACATCTTACCTATCGCTTCTGGCCGTGCTGTCAAGTTATCAATATCTTGGGTCAGCTTTCCAGAATGGTAGAACCATAATCTTGAGTGCAGTCCCCATCCTTGCCGTTGGCCCTATTCTCACCATCTTCGTCCCTGGCCACGACACTATCATCTACCTAATCGCACTTTACATTTTTGTTGGAGTTTTGGTTGTAGGTGCTAGAAGTGTTGGATCGCAATGGGTGACCTGGTACCACAAAATCAACGCAATCGACGACAAGAAATTGAAAGAATGGTATATCAAAGCCAAAGGGCAAGGCAATAAGGATGTCTTCAGTGGAATGACTGATCCGGCCGCATTGGTTTTGGCCAGAGCTGCTCTGCTCCAAGACGTCAAGAAAGAACGATCGAGAAAGTTCTGGATACCTGCAACGTCGGATTCTCTTGTCCTTCAACTTGCCAAGGGTTGGGATGCCACGATCTTCCTTCTAGAGTGGTATTGTCGCCTTCAAGGGTCAAAGCAGCCGATTCCATACAGCTCCACATGGAATGTTCAAGTCAAGGTTGGTCTTGCGAGTCTGATCGAAGCCCAAAGAGGAATCCGTTTACATAATGGCTTTGTCTTGTGGCGCCAAGCTGGAGATGAGGTTGTCTGTGGTGTTCTGTACTTCATCATCGCACTCTTGGATCGTTGGGTAGAACTTCTCACTGGCGGCAATCTCCTCGGTCTCGGACCAGTCGCTTCAGACTCGGTCCGCAAAGCCACAGGCCTCGGGCTGGCATATTATCTGATGGGATCTGTGATATTGGACTACAAGGCTTATGCATTGAATGGGCTGATCGATGCGCAAAACCCGGAGCCGATTCGTTCTGCTGATTACATTCGAGATGCGGTTGTCAAAAATGCGAAGACTAGGCAGAAGCTATATTTTTCGACTTTTGGCAAGTTTCTTTCTGTCCATGTCTGGTCATTGGCCCTCACTACTGCCATTGTGTTCGTACTAGATGGCACCAAAGAGGGACTGTTTGTCTTTCTGTCATTTGTTGCCTCATACTCTGGCTTGCTAGTCTACCAGGTAAGAACTTGACGAGTTGGAACGTTTTGGGTTCATGCTAATAGATCATAGTACAACAAAGTATTCTCTGGCCCCAGAACTATCAAGCCGCTACTATTGGCTATCGGAGTCGGTCTTCCCCTCGGGATCGGCCTTAAAGCAATCGATGAGCACAATGTATACTTCACAATTGTGCCGCTTGGCACGGCGACATGGATAGCTGCGATCCTTTCTATTCGGACTGCTAAGATCGGAATGCCACGAAAGCCAGCCAACAGAGATCCAGGAAATCAGGGATTGTTCCATGCTTACTCTGGGCTAGGGGAAGACCAGCACTGGAGCCAGAGCGAGCTCGCTAACTTTTTCAACAACATATCAGCGACTACGCTCGGACTCACGACCAGTACGGAGGCGAATAGTCTTCTGGGGATTGAGGTTCGAGCCATTTTGATGTCTTGTAGTCAACAGCATCTCTCACAACCAGCTGCAAAAGCATTTCCGGACTCGTACAGCTTGGTTGGAGAGATCAGCAAGAAGTGGAATGATGGGACGATCAAGCTCCAGCTGGTATCGATGCAGCGTTATCTCCCCTCCAAGGCCAACATCAGAGCGATTAGCTGCTTCGGCACTGATGGAAGTCTTCACATCCTGGTCAACCTACCTGAGGAGGGAAGCTCCGCGCGTCGACCATTTGCAAATAACAACTATCAGTTCATAGCTGAGATCATGCTCCACGCAGGCGCTGAATTCCTTATGGGCATGACGCATGATAGTAGTGTACTTGTGGAATCGCTTCCAGCTTGCCGGCAAGTCAGCGGGCACGAGAAGTATAAGGTCTCGGAGAGCGTCAGGAGAGAGACCGCCGCAGATGAATCTCCGGAGAATCGCGCTCTAGCTATTTCAAACGCAAAGAAGGAGTTGATCCAGCAATCCTGCTTTGGGCTTGACTGCGATCTCATGTGGGATAAACTCCCAGGCGAAATCAGAAGCATTCTGTTCCGCCGATGCTTAGGCGAGAGATACGATCTGACCTCCGCTAATTCTCAATGGCTTAAACGCGCCCTTCTGAAAGAGTCGAGGATAGATCTCCACACATTCGTCGCTCAATGCGACTTTGGTGTCTTGTTAGCGATGAACAAGCTTAGGTTCTTCAAGTCTCTGAAAGCAGAGGAGTCGCTCGAGAAGTTGGCGGGGTTGTCACGGAGGAACATGCAGTCACCGAATAGCGATGACTTCCAATTCGATTCGGAGCCTACGTCGTACAAAAAGTACATCACGGGCCCATTGCTTAGCATCTATCACGGCACAGGAATATGGCTCAAGTTCTTCATCGTCTCTCTGGTGGCAGATCCAGAGTTTCACAGAGAGTTGAGATTCACACTTGCAGTGAGATCACAGATCTTCTCTAATGTGGCCACCTTCCTGCTATCAACAATATGGATCATCGCGAAGAAAGCCCAGAATCTACTTCTGCCATGGTTCTTGGTAAGACATCGGAATCCATCCTCTCGAATCAGTCACTAATCAGCCTGTGTAGTTTCACAACCGTGATAAGGCTCAGAAGACCTGGGACGGCACAAAAGGGACAGTGTACTCTTTGAAGAAGAACCGAATCATCATCCAAAGTCTCGATGAAACCTCCACGTCATTCTTTCACATTCGCCCACAGAAAGATTTCAAGCTTTGCAAGTATGCCAAGCTTCTCGACAAGGAACCTGAGGGATCCATGGATCTCCAGGGAGTTAGCCATTTCTCGGCAGACATGCTCCTGCTTTCTCGAGAGATCTACGGGAAAGACGGGCTGAAGAACGAGTACCAGTATGAGTATGCGAACAAGATCACAGGAGGTGTTTTGAGAAAGAACCGCAACCCACGCATTCCACTTTCCCGTACGTGCATCACAGGAGAAGACGAGTTCCAGACAGTGCACTTCAACAAGAAGGGTTTCATCGAATCCGGAAGCTATGTTTTCAAAGATACCGAGAGCCTTGTGCGATTCAAGTACCATTACAGGAAGAATGCCCAATTCGACGACGAGCTGCTCAGAGCCGAGTTTGTCTTCCCCCATGTCACTTGCAATATCAATTGGTGCGCGCCTCCAGCTCGTCATCCAGGCAAGATGGAGAGATGGATCCCCAATTCTCGCGTGACAGAAGCTACATTCGTCCGTGGCGAGGATGTCTATGAGAGTACCTGGTTCTACGATCATCAGCATCATCCGACGATCACCACTGTGCTGAACGGACAACGATGCGATACTCCCGACTTGATTCTTGAGGATTGGCTAGGCGTTCTGAAGAAGCCGACCAACTGCAACTTCAGGATGGACAATCCACTTCTCGATTTCCCCTCATTGAAGACAAATTTCTTCTCCCGACAATTGCGACTAAACGTCAAGCGGTCCCCCATCTCAACATCTCGAGCTAGATCCCAGCTCTGGAGGGCTTGGAAGAACGACAAATATTTCGATGGTGTCCTCACCCGATTCCTCGACGAACGACTTCTCCGCGAAGAGCCTCTACTCAAACCGTACTGGATGAAACGAGACCGTGGTGCGCTCACCGGCGCTGAAGGGTACTTGATCATGCATACCGATGCGATCATGGCCAGTTCTGAGCTTTCGAACGACATCAGTTCCTGGACTCCGTTGGCTATCAAGCTCGGAGACCTACATGGTTTCGGCCAAGGAGGAGATGCATTGATGTTTACCAGAAGTCAGACTCTGCAGCCAGATACGAACGAGAACCTGCACGTCATGGCTGTTGATACGGGGACATGGCCTAACGAAGGTGGTGGAGTTTCTGCCTGTCGTCGTGATATGGTCAATAATTTGAAGTCTATCAAGTGGCACATGGTTGTTGAATCTGCAAATGATTTTGGTCTGCCAAAACATCAGATCGAGGAGAACGTGCAGTCGCTGAAGGTAGTCCCATTGTGGGGTCTCGATTTCCTGCATCCAGTGCACGGTGTGTTCCACAACAAGCTAGACAGCGAAGTCAATCCTGTCGCCCGAAACGCAAAATTCGAAGACATCCAAAAGACATTCATTCCAGCTTTGACCGCACTTGTCAAAGCTGCTCGCGCGAAGACACTCTCTGCAAGCGATGTTCACCAAGCCACGCGAGCTCTTGTGGATCTCAACACATACTTCGAAGGACCCCGCCATTGGGCTTCCGTATGGACAAGTGATGCAGTCAAGAATGCATGGAGAAATCTGTGGCTGTCCGAGACGCTGCCAAATACCAAGCCTCCTTCCGAATGGTTTGAGACCGAACTACCTACTTTAGGTCATCTCGATGCGGCCATGGATCTCTGGTTCAGATGTAAGTGACCTGGTAGCGCAAATGTGACAAAGCTAACACTTCCAGATCTATTCATCTTCTCCATTCCAGTCCCAGAAGAGATCCCCGCTGTCTTTCAAGCATCTCATCACAGTGTCTCGGCATCTTATGGTGTCGTGTGTAAGATGAAGCGGAACTGCACTCTGCAAATTTGGGATCACGCGATCAGTTGGCGTGAGACGAATCTATACTTGTCATCTGCATTGTGTGTGCTGCAGCCGTTCGTGCGCAATTCTCTTCTTGGATTGATGAGGGTCACTGCTGTCCTGGCACTGCACCATGCTGACCAAGTCCTCCCTTGTGCTGATTTCTTCAACATCGGGTGGGAAATCGAGGTGGGATCCCACTATGGGAACCTGGAACATCGCAAGAAATTTGCTCGCAAGATCGATCCCGTCGTCAACGGTATCCCAGATATGAAGGTCAGTCAATCCAAGCTCATTGATGATGCTGTGCTAACGTAGTCATAGAAATTCTCGCCCGTGGCAGACATCTCTACTGAGAAGCCAACAGTCACTATGCTTTCTCACGTCTGGTTCGCAAAGGATATCAAGACAGCGATCTTAGCCGCTAATGTGATTGTCAATGAGTGGGGCTTTAAGGATTATCAACTGCACATCTATGGTGCCTTGGATAAGGATCCCGTGTACTCGGCAGAGTGCCAAGAAATTCTGGCGTCGAAGTCACTTGGTGGTAATCTCACGCTCATGGGAACAGCAGACCCCAAGACTGTTCTCGCAACTTCGGTATGCCATTCCCTTACTCCACTATGAAACCCTGCTGACATGGTGTAAAGTGGCTCTTTCTCAATTCTTCCGTCTCGGAAGGTCTCCCTCTAGCATTGGGAGAGGCAGCGCTCACAGGAGTTCCTGTTGTCTGTACCGACGTGGGAGCCTCACTTCGAGTCCTTACGGATAAAGACGATGGATCACGATTCAGCGAAGTCGTCGCTCCTAACGACGCACAATCGCTCGCCCGAGCTCAGATCAACATCCTGGCTATGATTGGGGAGTGGGCCAAATACGCAGACGATAAGCCCGGCGAGAAAGCTCCAGTCTTGCCATTTAAGCCTGGCCCAGAAGACGTGGCTATCATCACAGCACGCATGTACGAGAAGAAAACGCAGAGAAGAAAGCTTGGCCTGATGGCCCGAAATATTGTACAGAAAGCGTTCAGTGGAGAACGTTATCTTCGTGAGCACGAACAGATGCTGTGGATTGGAAAGTGTACATCGGTGCAAAAGAAGGGCGAAGACGTGGAAGAATTTAGCTCGGGACACCACGAAGTCTTCTCACCATCAACAACGCTCATCGCCCCAACAGCCATGTGGTCCCGGACCCGGCCATCGTCTGGCAGAACGTCCTTCTCCAGTGCCAACGACGATGATAACAACTCCATCCGGGAATCTGTATGGGGTAATTCGCCATATGCAAACCCACCAAAGAGCCCGACGTCGCCTCAAGGTTTCGGAACACCTGGGGGGTTGAGTCCAAATGGCTCGAATGAGAATCTTCCACTGTGGGCAAATCGTCCGAGAAGTATTAGTAGGGGCAGGAGTCCTAAGCCATGGGCTAAGGAGCATTCTTACTCGAGGAGTAACCTGTCAACTGTTTCTACGTTTGTTTGAATTTTCGGATGTCTATCATGTATCAAATCAGATTTTAGAAGAGCGATCGATAATGTTAATGAGTATCCAAAGATCTTTGTTTCCCACCTCGTCGTCATCAGAATGCTCCCTCCTTCGCGCTAAAACCCCAGAATCCCAAAATTGCGTTTTGGGTCAAAATATAGCGGCAGAGTCAAGATGCTGTTCCATTCAGAAGTTTTTGATCCTCCAACTAGAGAGTTCATTCAAAAGCTGTTAATTTGATTGATCTTGCGTCGCTTCTCACCACGAATACTGCACGAGGTTTTGTCTCGAATTCCCAGATCTCGATGCTCGCTAGTGTCAAATACACCCGCAGCTTCTGTGGGGTTTCTGAATTCTCAAAGGAAGTCAAAACGACAATCGCCACAAAGATCAAGCCAGCACGGCTATTGCGTGATATGAATCGCTACTGCGGACGGAACTAAGAGTGGGAAGTTGTCCTGTCCTGCAGGAAAGGAGGTCGAGGGAGCTGCTGCGTCGACGGACGAGTAATTAGCGAAGGCATTGTGGGCGTGAACTGAAAAGGCGTTGGGTGATGACAAATATGAAGTTTGTCTATTGTTGTCTTGTGGTGATGCTGTGACCTAGGTGAATTGAATCGCCATCATTGATGAGCTGCATTGCGCGTGGTTCGTTGCTAGGTGGTTTGTTGACTCGCTTAATTCTTCATTCTGAAACGAACCCTCGATCGGGCTCAACAGTTCCGACCGCTCAGATCTCTGCGATCTCCGTTTCGAACACGACGTCAAAAATGCTTATTTCGACCAAAATCTCATGCATGTCTTTCCCACACACAAATCTGATACCCCGCTTGGGTACCGAACAGCTCACAAACAGTGAATCAGGATGAAGCTTCCAGACAAAGCTTACATCATGTATCTGTAACGCGTGGGAAACGTGGTCGAAGTATCTTTGTATTTCTTCCCAACCCGATCTCTTACCATCTTTTGTTCTATCTTATTACTTCCTATTGAGATACAGAGGTGTCTCGCTTTACAGAACATTTCCAAAGATGGCGGAAAGTCCGGAACCCAAAGAGCTCTACACCTGCAACAGCTGCACCTTTCCCATATATCCTGAGTTCGCCCGCGTAACTTGCCATAGTTGCCACAACTACCATCTCTGCACCAACTGCCACGTCATCAAGTCCTTCACCAGGCCACATACTGAGTCGCACTCGACTATGGTATTCAAGCAGTCCGGCGTCGTGGTCCCTCTGCCTCCAGGCTTCGCGCCTCGTCCGCCGCCTGCCTTACCACCGCGGCCGGAGTCGACTGTCAATGAAGATGCGGTACAGAACAATAGTGGGAAAACAGTTGGTGGTACGAAGGCAAAGAGTAAAGGAGGAGAGCAATTAGGTGCGGCGAATTGGGGCGCACTGTGGAACATTATGAAAGCGCCTTTGGAAAAGAAAGGGAAGAGATCGAGGAAGGGGAGTGTGAATGCCGATGAGAAAGAGAAGACGGAGGAAATGGAAGTAGAACCAAAAGACGTGATAGGGAGTGGGTTACTTGGTGATATGGGAAACAAGAGCGAAGTGGCCTCGCCTTCTGATGAAGCAGCACTTCCACCATCACCACCAAAATCGGTCAGGGGAGGTGTAGAGAGGGTGGACAGTCAGGCCGCTGTAACACCTTCATATCCCCAGCCAGAAAAATGGGAAGCGCTGTTCGAAGAAGACTCAACGCCGACACCGATTTTCATAGCGTTGATGAGCACGATATTCTCTCACTTGGATCCAGAGCATACCGGATTCCTCAGCCCTGAGACATATTCTAAGTTCCTTGAGATGCAGGGATGTGCGGAATCGAATGTTTGTAAGTAAAAGTCAACTAGTCATCACGTTCGCAAGAGGTTGTTTCGCAGGACAAGAAATGAAGCTGACAGGAACTTACAGGGAAGAAAGCTCTCGACAGAGAAGAAGGCGAACACAGCAAAGAAGTCGCCGATCTAGAACTAAGTCTCTACTTCAGCGATCTCGTCATTTCACATACTCTCAGCATCCGCTCTCGCGACCTCTCTGATATCTCAGACGAAGAGCCACCATCAGCTGTTGAAGGCAAGATCCGGAATTCGATGCGATTCAATGCCAACATGCCCATGATCTCAAGACAAGGTTTCATCGATGTATGTGCTATCGAGTATTTAAAGGATCCGAGTAGCGCGCATGAGTATCTGAGGAAAGCGGTCGGAGAGTATGGAGTCTGGAAAGAATTGGTAGAGATGCCGAGGGATGTCTTGCCGGAAAAGTCGATTCCGAAGGTATTGAGGAAGGATATTGAGACGCCTGTGGTTGAGCTTGAGGATCACAGTCATGCTGAGAGTGTAGAGGCTAGAAAGACAGGAAAAGGAGATTCGGAGACACTCAGCCCTGATCCGAACAAACTTTCGAGGCAGGAAGGAATAGTAACGAGTGACGACAAAGTGCCAGCAAAAGACAGCACTCAAAGAGAAACGAGAAGTTCACATGCTCCTGAGCCGATTGAAGTAGGGAAACTGGTCTCACCAATCACGATCGGATCTCCGGCCCTCCCGTTCCAGCTTAAAGGAGGAGAGAATAAAATTGACGCTCTGACGAAGGGAGAAGGATTTGAGCCGTTTAGAGAGACAGGGCCTGAGAAGCAGAAGGAATCAAAACCAAAAACACCAGAAGCCGTAGAGAATGAAGTAGCGCAGAGGGAATGTGTTGCGAAAACAGCTGAAGAGCAGTCGAAAGGTGTGGAGCCGGAGACGAAAAAGCCTTCCGTCGAGGACTTGTACGGGGCTAACTAGATGCATGAATTTCAAATAGATGGAATGGTGAAATGACAACTCAGGTAGCAAAGATGCAATATATCACCAAATTACAAGTATTTTGGTTCATTTGGTGTATCTCGCTTAGCCCCTCAAAACCTTGAGTATCCCCATCCTTACATGTTGATATATGGGGACCGCAAATGTGGAAAAGCTATAAAGATAGAAATAGATGTTCAGCGTCGCACAAGCCCGTTCTTGCTCACTTTTGTTGGCTGATAGTACCTCAATTACCTGGATATGCAAGCCACTTATGGTGTAGCGAGAATCCAGCCACAGCCATAACAAAGGATCTCTCGTATCGCGAAAATAGAAGGGAATACATCCGCATGCGCTGAATCTTAATCTTGGTACATAAGTATAAATTCCATAGCATTCAGATGCTAAACTCGGCTCAGACTCAGCTAAGCATGGGAAAAGCGTCAATTGAAGAAGTCAATCATCAACGGTAATGTCGGATCCAAATCAACAATACAGCGAGACGCCTCTGATGAAGGAGCTCAAAAATAAAGGCAAGAGAACACATGCAATTATATTAGCAAGGGTTGTTTACATCTAGAGATGAAGTATGCGAGTGCTGATGATCGGATATGAGCTGAGCAAGATCAACAAGGCTGAGAAGAGGAGCAAGTGGGGCATCCGCATCATCGAGCAGACGAGCCAGCCTCGAGCCGTCGACGTCACCTCCTTTGGTGGGGGATTATCGACTAACACCAGTGCAAACACAATTCCAGCTAAGAATGACAGTTCGACTGCCACGTTCCAGAACCCTTTCCTAACTTTTACTTGAAATAAACAAACTTTCAAAGAATACCTACCTGCACCTGCAAATTCAAGCTCCAGAAATTGTAGAGCTTCAACACCAAGTCTACATCAATTGGCCATAAACACTTCAAACAAGCTACCCATACAAATCTTCAAAACATCACCATGTCAGCCTCCCAAAACCAATCCAGCCTCAACTCCGCTCGCGGAGCAGGCACAACCTTCGGTCCTTCAGACACCAAGTCCTCATCAACAGCCACACCAGCAACCTCAGTCGGATCCGCCACCGCAGCCGGGCACGGCGATCACCCTCAAGACAACGCCGACGACAGCAATGCCGTGCTCTCAGGCTCGAAGGTCGGTCCACAGCAAGAAGATCTCGATGGCGAGCAGATGCGCGCTACCGGAGAAGGAGAGGTCATGGATGCGCAGTTCAATAAGAAGAATGCTGGGTGGGGAGAGGAGGGCAGTTTCACGAGTGATTTGGACAGGCAGAAGGAGGAGCAGAAGGGTGCGAGGGAGGAGGTGAAGGCTGCGAGGAAGGAGGGACAGAGCGTGGATGGGGGAGCGGGTAATAGAGTTGCCAATGAGAGCTTGAGCAGTGTATGAGGGAGGAGAAAACACATACCATGAAGTGAAGGGAAAAGTGCCAAACAGCACATGAAGTAGGAGGGACTCAAAAGCAACCCGTGTATCTCGTTTTGTAGAGGGTATTTCCAGATATTGTACACATACCATCTTGTTCCAGCCCAGTCCAGCCATCCAACGCCGCGCAATGCGAAACCTTGCAAATACTGTCAAGTCGAGAAGTCCATATCCTCCATCGTATCGTCTAGGGAGCTGAGAGCAGACGACTGCCGCCGAGACGATTGTATAGATGTACTCGTAGCCGGGTTCTGGAGTCGTTCGGCCCATTCTTTGACGCTCGAGATGTCCCCTCCCTCTACTTTGACTGCTCGTAGCTCTGCTGGTTTGCCCAGTAAAGTACCAGTATACCTCGAATCTTCGTCCGCAGCGGCATGTTTCTGCTTAAGGACTGTAGCATATCAGCACAATCGCCTTGAATCCTCGGTAAAGGTTTAACAAACCGGCTAGGTAATCATCCTTTGCTCCCTCCGCACCCTCAAGCGCAACTCTCCTGATCTCACGATTGTCCGGTCCTCTTGCCCACGCTAGGAACGAGTCAACACCTCTCGTATCCTCAATTCCCTCCCATTCCTGCTCCTCGAATGTTTTCTCGGGTCCTAGAGCTCCGCAGTCCTGCATTGCCATCCTGACATCTTGAATTGCGATTTCCAAGGATAGTTCCGGCGCATTGTGGTTGAGAGAGGCGTGGTTCGCGGTAGTTTGCGCAAGGAGGAACATATACCGCGCCGCCAGATCGGTGAGCGTATCGAGTACTGAGGGGCGTGTAGAGTGGTAACCTGCTGCGCGGAGGATGTGGAGGATGCAGGGCCGAAGCAGGGAGTGGTGGAGCGCGTGAGGAGTTGCCATTGTTTTGTCGGAGGATTCGATTTGAGTGCGCGGCTCAGGGGAGAGGAATTGAGAATGTAGAACACTTCATGACCGATTCTGAGATGTTGCAGCTGTAGAGGTACTGCACTGGTGGTATAGCAGCTAGCTGTGTATCGTTGACTTGTTGCGACAGTTGAACTTCACTTTTAAACTTGGTTGCGTCTTTAGTCATGCCGCCCGCCGTATCGAATTATTTCAGCCGCGTCTCCCCGCGTTCTGTCAACTCCATACTACAACTCCACACCATACGAAACCCTCATCCTCGATCTCGCCTCCCCAAATCGCCGCGACGATACCAGAAAATTGGAACGACGTCAGCTCTGTGTATTCAGTCGATCTCTTACCAGAACCTGGTTCTTGAGACCCGATTAGCTGCTCATTCACTCACCCACGACCTTCTTCCTACTCATCTACGAAGAGCGCAACCCACCTCACAACCGGTCGCTTTGCGCGGCACAACATCGTCAGCATGAGTACCAATCCGTTTATGAAGTTGAAGTTCGTGACCAAGAACAAGAAGGAACCAACTCCAGGTCTCGAATCCTCATCTCAGAGCTTCAGTGGGCCGTCGCAGAGCACTCAGAGCCATCCATCACAAAGTACACCACCCTCGGACGTTCCAGCTCCAGCACCTCCGACTCCTGCTCCCGCAAAGAGCGCCTTCAAGATCAAGTTCAATACGAAGGCAGGATCAGTGCCACCTACTCCAGCAGCAGCTGTTGAACCAGCCAAACCAAAGAAGAGCAAGGCCGGTCGACCACCCAAGCCTAGTGCGAAGCTTCTCGAGAGCAAGAAGCGACCAAAGGAGGAAGATGATGCAGATGGATCTACGATACAAGTCGTGCAACCTTCCAAGAAATTGAAGCTGAACACCGGCGGACTTGAAAGGCCGAAGGGTGTGAAGCTCTCTCTCACCTCTAAGACACCAGTTGCAAAGACTCCCGCTACTCCCTTCTCGACTGGCAGCGTCAGAATCAAGCCAAAGGGGAAGAAACCACCTCGACCTCCAGGAGACGGTTACGATTCGGAAGCTAGTGACCGTGAAGATGACCCGCACATTGAGGAACAGTTCATCCTGCGAATGATTCCCGGAGAAGATGCCGAGTATGTCAGGTACTGCATCGATAAGAAATTGATTGGTGTTTCGAAGAGTAATGGCGGCGCAGAATTTATCATGAAATTCTACGAGGAAAATGGACGACGTGGAGCTGTTCAAGTCCGTGGAAATTGGTATGCATCAACGCTTGTGGACCTCCCAACTATTACCGAAGGAATGAAGAGTTGGGACAAGAGAGGGTGGTGGAAGAGTGCAGATATTTGCCAGATGCTATGGGTTTTCGCCAAAGTGGAAAATGAGCACGAAGCCAAGACTATTCCTTTACCATCCATCATCGACCCAACCAACTACCAATATCCTCATGGTCTCACTGCTCCTATGCACAATTGCCGCAAGCGTCGATTCAGAAAGCGTATCCACAGAGATGAGATTGAGAAGACGGAGAGAGAGGTCCAGAGATTACTTGAAGCAGACAGAAAGTGTACGGTTTCCAAGTATCACGTCTTCGATCCCAATGCTCGACAACAAAGTCAGTCATACAGCAGAGATGGAAGTACGCCAGCCAGGTATGGTCAAGCACAGCAATATTCCGAGGACGAAGAAGATGAGGAAATGGACGACAATGAGGATGCCGAGGGCGAAGAGGACGACGGGTACTTTACACAGAATCACGGTCAATCCAGCAACACTCACGTGGAATCTAATTTCGCAACTCAACCTGACGCTGATGCTGACGCCGATGGTGATGTCGACGCTCAATTTGGCATCGACTTCGAAGCCGATCTCGAGGCCGCACTAGAGATGAACATGAACGAGGAAGAAGAACCCGAAGCCGCAACACCCATGTCAACCATGGCAGCTACACCTGCAGCCGGCGAGATCCTCCCCGAAAACGACAACCAAGAAGACAGCGGCGGTGAGTCATTCGAGGACGACGACGATGACGACGATGAAGGTAGCGAGATGGATGAGGAGGAGAAGGAGAGGATGGCTACTATCGTGGGTGTCAGGGAGGATATCGCGGATATGGAGAGGACGCTTGCGGAGAATCTGGCGAAGCGTGCGGTTGCCAGTAACATGATCATCAAGGCGCGCTTGGATGCTACTATTCGGAATCTGAAGAATGAGATCCAGCTCAAGAAGTCGTCTATTGGTGAGGGTGAGGGAGAGTAATGGTCATGGGCGAGAGGGAGTTTGTATGATAGTGGTGGGAATTTGTGTATGATACCGCATCGGGAGGCTTGATATGAGCGTTCGATGAAGCGCGCGGCGCTGGATAGAGGCACTGATATAGATAGACGGGGATCGCTCGGTACCGAGGCAGACTCTGCGAGTTGAGATTACTCCCTGTGGAATTGCTTTTTTACACGGTTGAAAAAACTCCTCGTGGAAAAGATTAGGCTACCGACAACTTTGACGATGATATAGGCTGGTCTCTTACCTACTTACCTACATCCTTGCTTACGTCTCTTCCAAAGGCAAAGAAAGGCGTGTAGCAAGTAGTCTCCAGAAGCACAATGAAATACAAAACAGCTGAACTTCAGCTTGGGTATATTAGCCTTCAACGTAATTCCATGTTTGCAAAATACCGATATCCTTTTTGATATTGATCAGAGCAGTAAGTGCATTTGAAATTATTATTGGGTGTGGATTCATACAGTACCTCCTGGTCCTCACTCGCTCACTGGAACCTTTTCATTTACCTTCATTCATTATAAGCTGGTTGCCCATATGACTAAGAGCTTCAAGGTTTCGGCATAGTTGTGCTCAGCGCTAATTCACAGGCCTAAGCTACAATACTTTACCTACTAGGAGGTCAACTAGGTAAAAGAAGAAGGAAAAAAAAGTAATGTTGCGCAAAGTTGTACCATGCGATAGCAATAACCAAAACTCAGATTCGTTTGTGGAGGAATACAACAGAGCCCTAATACAACCGAGCCCATGTTCTCTCTTACTTTTCCTTTCTGGTCTGATGAGAGCTGCTTCTGAGGATATAATGTAATGTAGTGGTACAGAGGCCCGTCTACCTGATCTCTCGTCCTACAATATGTAATCATACACATTCTGTACAAAACACCACTGCCCAATGCTCGACCCATGAACACACACAACCCAGCTTCTAAACCTCGGGCTGGAAGCTCACGTCCACCAACTTCATACAAACACCCCCATCAATCCATCTCTCTCCACGTCCCCTCCCCAACACGACCACCCTTCTACATCCACCTCCCTTAATCAAGAAACAATCTACATCCCCCTCAAGAAATTCGCCTCCTTAATCCCCTTCCTCCTCTCCCTCCTCATCGCCCCCCTCAACTCCTCCCTCTTCCCCTCCGCATCCAACGCACCCTTCGTCGTGCCCTCACTGTTAAACGGTAAGTCGATCGATTGCTGGGTGATTGGGATTCGAGCTTCGGGCGCTGCTTCGCCAGCCGCGAGGCGCATTGCTTCGAGTTTCCTCGCACGCTTTGCGGCTTTGCGTCTCAGTTTGGCGGATTTGGCTGGGTGGGGGGAAGGAGTGTTAGCTGGGTATTTCTGCTTGGAGAGATACTTTTGGGATAGAAGAGGTGGGAAAGGAGGAAGGAGAGCACCATGAGAACATGAGAGCAGGATGGATGAGATGCCTTAGCAGAGAGAAACTGGTCCTGAAGAAACTGGAGAGAGAGAGATGGGAGAAGAGCAGCACTTGCGCCCCATGCCCACTCACTATTTCAATCTCTCATCTCCTCTCCAATCCAAGACCTTCAGCCCAGCTGGCTTAGCCAGTCCGCTCTTGCATCACTCTTTTGCCCAATGATATGCCAAATGCAAGCTCTCCCTTCTCCCAGCTCCCGTACATCTCCTCATCGTACAATAGTGTAATGAAAGGCACTTCTTCAAAACTCACAGAATTCATCCCCAGCAGCCCCCCCATCCTCCCCCTCAACCTCCTTCTTATCAAGACACGTCCACAACCACTCAGGATACTCCTCTTCCGCCAACGCAACCGGATCGTCTCTGCCCTTGAGGTAATTCAGTCCTTTTAGTGGTGTGCCGGCTGGACAGCTTGAGACTATTGTGGGACCTTTCTTGCTTGTTGCTGATTTTGCTTGTGGGGAGGTTGATGAGGGGGAGGGAGTGAGTGGTGTGCTGAATGGTTGGGCGAGCCCGGGGAGAGAGGTTGCTGGTGTTGATGCTGGGGATGGGGAGATACTGCTGCTGCTAAAGGGGCGGATGAGGGAGGAGGTGGATTTGGTGAGGGATTGGGTCCGAAGAGAGGAGGAGGAGGAGATGCGGAGACAGCGTGTGCAGATCATTGTTGCGGTTGTGGGTGGGTGGTGTTGTAAATTGGAGATGGGGCAGGTAGGTGTTGTGGTTTGGGGAAGTGCTTGAAGCTCGAGATAATTTTTGTACGGTGGCCGGGGTGGGTGGGTTGTGCTGTGGATATGAGACTCGATGGACTTGCATGAATTGGACTTGGGATGTTCCAGCTTAAGAATAAAGGACTTGTAGATTGTCGTCCTACCCGTTATCGTCCGTTGAATGTGGTTATGGCAGTAAAACTGGTTCAATTGGTGGTTGTATACTCCGAAGTCGTCAGGTCCATTCTTCAGGTACATCAATAGCTCCCCAGAAAAGCTCCTTATACATAATCTACAACGAACTATATCTGGCTAGGATATTGAAAGTGTCACGTAGATAACTCGGAAGAGATCGGACTTGGTTGTACAGATTTGGTATTTACAGTTGCAAGTCTTGAAGATCTGTTTATCTTCAAAGCGTGAATTCTGGCAGGCGCTCGTAGCCTGATCCTCCTCTCCCAGCACAAATAGCTCCCAACACCCTCGCAAAGCTCTCAGCGTGTTTCGCAACTCTATCAAAGCATCCAAGCTCCCATATCCTTTCGTTCCTCAGCTTATTCGGTCTTTGGGATATAGTTTTGTTGTTGGAAAAGGTAACCCTTGATCTTCGACTCCTTCAAGAGCTCGAGATATCGTTCTATGCATCATATTAGCAAGTATGCAATTGAAATTTCTGCAGAGCTACATGTCCTGCAGTTCTGCATCTGCCCTCTACTCCTCTAAAGCTTACCTCTCAATGCACCGCACTTCTCTAGATGGTTGACTCCCTCCCTGTAATAGCACTTCCCCATCTCCTCTCTAACCAATCTCGCCATCATACTCCTGACCCATTGTTCCCGGATAATGGCATCCTGTGCTTGCTTCAATCGCGGAGTATCATCGTAATCAACACCATCGAAAGTCGGAGGAACGGTGGGCTTCTTTGCCAGAAACGCGGCGGATTCGGGAGTTGGTGCCATTGTGAGGAATGACTGTGTAATGGGGAGGACTGAGGAGAGCGATTGAGTCGTGTCGAGGTCGGGTTGTCTAATTGTGAACCTCTGGGCGCAATGAAGCTATTCGGAATTGCCAATTGAAGCTCACTGATTCGGCTTGTCACGATTCGAGAATCCTGCCTCAGGCTACTCATGCCTTGATGCCTGAATGCACCTGCCCGCCACCTTTGAACCCTTTTCCCCGCTAGCCGTCTTAGCGCCGAGCTACGATACGCGAGAAGAAAAAAATCCCAGATAAGAGCTTTCCTCCTCCCACCGCCAGCTTTCTTTTTTCCTACATCCTTTTTCACTCTCCCCAACCTCTCTCAACTCCATTACATTCACAGATCTTCGAAGCATTCTTCGAATATCATTACTTACAATCCTCTACTATCCTCTACACTCCCATCACAATGGCAAAGACCAAGGATTCCAAGACTTCTAGCAAGTCCAAGGCTGAAGTCAAACCCACCAAAGCTGTCAAAAATGCGTCTGTCACTAAGCCTTCTCAGACTCCAAAAGCCCAATCCAAAGCAATCGCAAAGGAGACTGCATCAAAGGTCAATGGCAAGAAGGCACCAAAGCCAGTTGTCAAGGCCGCTACCCCATCCGACAGCGAGTCTTCTGACTCTGACTCTGCCAGCGACTCCGAGTCCGAGGCTGAGGTCAAGAAGCCAGTTGCCAACGGAAAGGCCAACGGCAAGACCAATGGAGCTGCCAAGAAAGAGGTAGATTCCTCTGATTCCTCCTCCTCTGATGCCGATTCCGATTCCTCTGATTCCTCAGAGGATGATGATGATTCCGAAGCCGATTCTGACTCTTCCAAGTCAGCTGCCGCTTCCGATAGCGATGATAGTGACTCTGCCTCCGACTCCGACTCTGAGGAGGAGAGCAAGCCAGTTGCCGTCGCTAAGGATGTCGCAAAGAAGGCTGCTACCACTGGAAAGGCTGCTGTGAACGGCGCGGCCAAGGCTGTGGCAAAGGCTACTGTAAGTCACCACATTTCTGCAACTCATTGATTTCAATTGCTAACTGCTTGGTAGGAGTCTGACTCTGCCGATTCCGACTCTTCCGACTCTAGCGAGGATGATGCCGAGGACTCTGCTTCCGGATCTGGCTCAGACTCCAGCGACTCTGAGAGCGAGGAGGAGGCCGCCCCAAGCAAGAAGCGCAAGGCCGAGGATGAGCCCGTTGCTGCTACAAAGAAAACAAAGACTGAGGAGACTGCTGAAGATACCGGATCCAAGAACTTGTTCGTTGGTAACTTGAGCTGGAACGTCGATGATGACTGGCTTCTCCGTGAGTTCGAGGAGTTCGGTGAGATCTCTGGCGCCCGTGTCATCAGTGACAAGGCCACTGGTCGCTCCAAGGGTTTCGGTTACGTTGAGTTCACCAGCTCTGCTTCTGCCGCTGCCGCTCTTAAGGCCAAGAAGGGTAGCATGATTGATGGTCGCGAGGCCAATGTTGACTTCTCCACTCCTCGTTCTGATGCACCACCAAGAGACCGCGCTCAAAGCCGTGCTCAGGCATATGGCGACTCCCAGAACCCTCCCTCCGACACTCTCTTCTTGGGCAACCTGTCCTTCGATGCTGATGAGAACACTGTCGGTGAGGCTTTCGGCGAGCACGGAACTGTCATCAACGTCAGACTTCCAACTGATATGTAAGTACTTTTCCTCATCTCATATCTGACATATCTAACATGTTTTCAGGGAGACTGGTAACCCCAAGGGCTTCGGATACGTCACCTTCTCTTCCATTGATGATGCCAAGACCGCTTTTGAGGCTATGACCGGTGCCGATATTGCTGGCCGTCCCGTCAGACTTGACTATGCTACACCTAAGCCAGATCGTGGTGATGGTGGTGGCCGTGGAGGTGGACGTGGCGGACGAGGTGGATTCGGTGACCGTGGAGGACGCGGTGGCGGACGTGGTCGCGGTGGATTCGGTGATCGTGGAGGACGAGGAGGTGGCCGTGGAGGTGGACGTGGCGGAAGCACCAACAGAGGTGGCTTCGGTGACTTCAAGGGCAAGAAGCAGACTTTTTAAGTCTGGCATGTATGAGGACTGCATGCCTGTCAACATTGCCGCACACATTCTCCTTCTGGAGAAAGCGTGTTGACTTGTGGGTTTCGTTGGCTTTGTGGGTTGTGGGCTCTTTTGACTATACTCCTTCCTAGGAGCTGTGGGCTTTGAGATCAAACTTGTGGGCTTGAGATACTTTCACCAGTGGGCTGTTGGCTAGTGGCTTGTCCCGTCCGAGGCTTTTTGATACGATCTTCGCATTGTGGGGCGTTTGGGATTCATAATTGACCAGTTCCGATCTGTGGGCTCTTTGACTATACCGAAGTCGAGATGAACCTTCACTTACCTTCTTCTCGTGGAGTTTGGTATGATGAAGTGGATCGATCTTCATGTGGGCTTGGCTACTGAGGGATTATATCGTTGTCTGTCCGTTTGGGGTTGGGAAAAGTTCTTTGATTTCTTTGGCTGGGATGGTGGATATGTTAGCTCATGGATAGTTGTGGTGCGGTTGTTTACGCATCCTTGTATCATACTGGTGAGTAATACCCTGCTTGCTCTGGACTAGTTGTTTCTCCCCTGCAAACAATAAAATTTCTTCATAATACTTTGCTTCTCGATAAGATGTGATAATTTTATTCGTGAATTCGATGTCTTTTCCTTCCCTCCCCTCCTGGCCCTTCACTTAGCAATCTTGACGACGACTCATCCCAAGACCACATGCGAATTTCAGCACTCTTTTTTTGAATCAGGTCTGCACCAGCCATAGCCTGACTTTAGTGTTGCATTCTTGGCCTCACTCGACCCAGCCATCGTTATCGTCTTCGACAAATTCCATCAAATCCCCTCACTCATGATACATCGCTGTACTCTCCGCAGCAGCCCTCTACTTTCGAACGATATTTTTGAAAGATCACATCAATCCTCTCCAAATAACAGACTTACTAAGTCACTTCGATGGAGAGACAACATGTAGATTGAAATGTGCTTTGCTTCATGTCTTCAGAGATTGCGGGATACAATCAGTCAGCGAAGCTGACATGCATAACAGGCGGCCGACCAACGACGCCTCCAAGACCTCTGTGCCACATCCTGAGGCTGATGATTGAGCCTGATCACACCCTAAGGAATTGGACGACCGTCTGTGTAACGTAAGCTTTCTGATGCGCTGCTATGCTCGATAACTATCTATGGTCATCGCTTTCTTCATGTTCTTGACTTCCATTTGACGAACTGTACTTCGTATCTAACATTTGGAGTAAACTGTACGGATATTTGGGTTCTGTGATTCATTCGAGCCGTGTTATTCTCGTCCTAAGCAGAGAAGAGAAGAGCAGCCAGAGCGAGGGCAACAGCTTTCAACAACTACAAAATAGCTAGCCATGAACACGTACGGGCACAACGCTTCTCCGTCGTCGGGATTGAATCCAGGTATTGGAGCTACACAAGCGGTCAGCTACGTGCCATCGATAGAAGACGATTTCGACGATGATCTGAACTTCAATTCATCCAGTTTCGCTCAAAGACAGGAATACTTTCCAAATACTAAGGAAGAAACGTATCAATCGACAGAGACCAGATCAGACATGAACGTAAACGCAAATGCAAAGGCAGAGACAATGTCTTCTTCTTACGTTCAAGCTCCTCTTCATAGGAACGCCTGCGCGATATGCAGGAAGAGGAAACTGAAGTGCGATGGTGCAGCTCCTGTCTGCGGGAGGTGTGCGAGGCTGGGTCATGATTGTGTGTATGTGGAGAGTAGGAGGAAGAGTGGACCGAAGAGGGGGTATGTCAAAGGGTTGGAGAGCAGACTTGGTATGTTCAGTTGTGCATTCTGATCATGTAATTTCCATGCCAACTATTCTCTCTCTTCTATGTGTTGGAATCTAGTTCAAGTCAGCAGCAGTGCTTTATACAAACGAACATCGCAATATGGGCTCGGCTAACACAGACGTAGCACAAGTCGAAAGTCTTCTCAAAGAAAAAGAGAAAGAAGCTGGGTCGGCAGCCTCTACCGATAGCCCTGTATCGCTTCCAGATCTTGGAGGGGGTACTCAAAACTTCCCTGGCTATGAGACGTATACACAACCAATGGGCTACGAAAATGCGTATCTGAGGAATAGTGTTTTCGTACCTGATCTAGCGGAGAATATACATTTCTCAAGTCCGTTACAGAATCAATTCTTCACACCCGAACCTGGGTATGACAGATCAAATTGGGCACTTTCGGGACTTGGAGTTCAGGAACCTCTACCGCCACAAGATGTTATGGACGAGCTGTCAGTAACCTGCTCCTTTTATCTTTCACGTGAGAGGGTGTAAAATTGACTTATATTTTATAGCACACGGATCTACTTTGAGAAAATCCACCCCTCCAACGATATGATCCACCAATACCGCTTCCTCACCTCCCTCTCCCTCTCCTCCAGCGCCCGACCTTCCATCGCCCTCCGCTACGCCATGTGGACCCTCGCCTCTGGCATCTCCCCCTCCCACAAACACCTCTCCCCGCTCTTCTACCTCCGCACACGCAAGTACGCCGAAGCAGATGAATCCGGGTCCCGCGCCAAATACGTCAATATCCGACACGCGCAGGCGTGGATCCTGATTGGTACGTACGAGTACAAGATGTTGATGTTCCCCAAGAGCTGGTTGAGTATTGGGAAGGCCGTGAGGTTGTGTCAGATGCTTGGGTTGCATAGACTTGATGGGAGAGGATTGGGTCATAGGCAGGCGTTGGAGAAGCCGGGGGATGAGATCGAGAAGGAGGAGCGGAGGAGGACTTTCTGGATGGCGTTTGGGATGGACAGGTATGCGGCTGCGAGTACAGGGTGGCCGGTTATTGTGGACGAGAGAGATGTAGGCTTTTCTCTTCGTCTTCTTCTCAATGTCCCCCCGTCATTTTTTAACGAGTAGACGCTCATATATATTTGTAACGGTTGCTGACCAGGTCATAGATCCTCACGTTTTTGCCCTCTTCAGAAGCCGCATTCGAAAATGGAGTGGAAGAGCCTGGTATTTTCCTTCAAGATGCCATGCAACCTCAACACGCCTCCTCACTCTCATCCTTCGCCGGCGTCGTCGTAGTTTGTAGTCTCATCGGTCGCATCTTTGAACACCTCGCCCGTCCAAACCCCGACGATATTGACAGCGACCCGAACAGCGACTGTAAGTATGGATTTCCATGTCCAAAATGCTCCTCCTCACCCTCCAAATATAAGATTAGAGCCATGTCTTCCTGCTTTGTATTATCCGCTAATACCGTCCTTCCCTACCTAGTCTGGCGCTCCCACCGCAAAATCGACAACATCCTCCTAAACATGGTCTTACACCTCCCCTCGCACCTCCGTCTCCCAGCCGGCCCTTCAAGCTCCAACACCATATTCCTAAACATGACACTCCAAAGCGCTACAATCTGCTTACACCAAGCAGCGATAGCGAAAGCCGAGAAAGTCGGCCAAGGATTCGGATATGAGACTATGGTGGTCGAAAGTCGAGCAAGGTGTGCGGCTGCGGCGCACGAGATTGCCAATATCATGAAGAGGATAGCGCATTTCGATTTATCGACTGTGAGTATTCCTCTTCTCATCTTAAAATCCTTTCGTCAACTGCTACGAGATCGCATCCTCACACTCCATCTCCAATCGATCATGAATTACCTAGGCACCGTGCCTAGCCCCCCTTCTCTCCAAGCGAGAGTCGTAAGTGGAAGTAAACAAAGGAACTTGGATGAGGCGAGCCCAAAACTAAGCACAAATACTAGCTGACAGCTACTAACTACCCTGAACATAGTTACACCCATACATCCCCTTCCCACTCTACCTATCCACTCGCATATTCGCCCAAATGGCAAAAGCCAACCCTTCAGACGACAACGCGAATTCCCTCGTACGGTTCCTGCTCAGCGCACTGCTGGCCATGAAAGAGGTGAATCCGCTAGTGGAAAGCTACCTCGCGCAGTTGGATATGGAGGATCTTGGCTTAGAGGCTCTGAGAGAGAACGTGAGGATGTTTGGGTTGGAGAGGGGTGTGGTGAGTTTCTACATTTCCATCTGCCGTTTTCTCAGTCTCCTTTCTTGGCGGCTGTTTGGGATCTCGTCATCAATTAGTGATTTGTTGTACTGTCGCACAAAAAAGAGAGACTCGAAAGCTAAGCATACCCGCTTTTCTCCTTCCTTGTAGCAATGCCTCTCCCTCTCCGAATCCGAAGAAGCAAAACCCTGGATCTCCTACGTCTCACCCATGGTCCGCATCGTCGAGGTAGAAGAAGACAGCATGTCTCCTCCTCCCCCTCCCACCTCATCATTATCAAACTCATCCTCACGACCGCGACACTCATCAACACCAAGTACAACAGATACGAGTATGAGTCGCAACATCCAGGGTCAATCCGACTCGGCGCCAGATCCGTGTCCTAACAATGCGTATGCTTCTGCTAAAACCGATACGAGTATGTATCCAAATCTGACTACTGATTCAAGTTCCGCTTTATATAGCAGTACCGGTACCAGTATCAGTGCTAGTACGAGTTTGCACCAACAAGGCAAGAGCCCCCCGACTTCCTCTCCCTCCACAGCACCCCTCCTTCCACATCCATCATTCCAGACCTCACACCTTCATCTCACACCTCCACCCACCCGCCTCACGCACACACACACTCACACACACACTCACACCAACGCAGCCAACAACCCCTCCTCTTCTCGAGCTATCTCAGAACACGAAATGAATTTCAACGTCCCCTCTACCGCAGCAAATGACAGCTTCGAAGACATGGAAGCGCTTAATGTTAACTTTAACGTGGACGGAATGCCTTTCCCTGGTCCTGGAGCGTGGGATACAGAAGGTGAGAATTTGATGTTGGGGGGGTTTGATGGGGGCGGGAGGGTGGATATGGGAAGGGGGTAGAGGATAGAGAGAGGGAGGGACGTTGAGGAGGAGGGGGAAGGGAGGAATCAGGAAGCGGTAGTGGCGGTGGTAACGAAGAAGGGGGAGGAGGGAGTGGACAAGGATTGTGAAATGAGATGAGATGGGAAATCGGGAAGGGGTGTGGATATGAACGCCCGCACGCACGAGATGATTTGATATGTTATGAGGTCAAAATCTGGATGAAGATAATGATGATCCGATCCTCGCATATTGGAAAACAAAGCGAAGGTGGAAAGAGAAAAGAGACTGCTTGTTCTATGATTCTACGAGCGGTAGTGAAGTGGGTAAGAATGATTCACATGATGAGTTGAGATCAGACGAAACGTACATCGAATATCTCTAAATCGCCATTTCAGCATCTATTATTCAGCATTCAGCATTCCTCTAACAAAGCTCTACGTCTTTCTACCGTATTCGTCACTTGCTTCAAAGGCGCAAAAATAATACGAATATACACGATCGGGTTGAATAGATTCCGAGCAGGAAAGCACGAGAGCACGAGAGGCTGAGAGCAAAACATAAATATGTGGAGACTTGATCTATCTATCTGTTTGGAGGTAAATATAACACGTCCCTTCTTTTCTCGACACCGAGACTTGAGCCGTGGAAGAAGGATATCATAACCCTTCCCTGTAGAATATAAATATAGGTATGAACTGGTGAATAGGGTAATTCGCGGGCCCGAAACAACGCAAACGCAATTCGAAATTCAGAGTTTGGTGATTTGACATGGACGCCGAACTTTGTGTGCTGCTTGGTTAGATCTGATTTTATAAAGATATAGCAGGTAAGAGAGTCCTTCTAATGGAAAGGGAGAAAAGAAGTGACAGGGGTGGGGATGGAACCGGTTCCAGATACTCTTCCAGATACTTCACTAGATTTTCATCAATAATCTGAAATCAATACTTTGCACTTCAGTCTCAAAATTTGGTTTATATTGTATTTCAAGATATCGTTCCATTCCATTCCATTTCATCCTAGCCTTCAAAATCATTCAACTATGCTTCCAAATCACTTCGACCTATGCCCTGAGTATGCCAGTTATGGAATCCCCTCTCTAAGTATGATCCATATCTGCCCTTGCATGTTGGAAGTCAAGTGGAACATTTCCAATTCCAAAATCTGAGTCCAGTCCGAGAACCATGCCAAACCGAACGCCTTAAATGACTTTGATGTGATTTGTTGATTTCATGTTGTAACCCAACCCCAAACGCCAGAATCAAACGTCAAACATGCCGCTGCCCGTCCCCTTCATGATCCGTAATGCGTGATATCGTTTTCGTGATATCATTGATCTTCGTAGATTCTCCGACCTACTACCACTCGGGCCCGAATAGGTACCGTGTGTGTGTCGTGCTCGTCCGCCCGCAAAGGTCGAAGAGCTCATTGTGTGTCTCGCCTCAGGCGTAAACACCAGTACTCAAAATATACTCTCCCAGAGACTTCCCCTCAAGCCACAACCCCCCTCGCAGCCCCTCCAATACCGCCCCACTTAAACCTCCTCAAACTCCCCGTACTACCTCTCGCAACCTCTCTTCCACATCCTCCACTCCCGCTCGCCATGCTCGAACCATTCAAGCCAGTCATAACCTCTCCCCTTCCAACTTCCCTTCCAATAACATACCCAGCCCCGAAACCCACAACACTGACCAGCACCACGACACCCGCAGACATAACCCAGGTCAACAAAGTCGGCGAGATCATACTCTCCTCCTCTAAAGCCTGCATCCTTTTCTTCTTCAACGCTCTACTCTTCTCACCAGCCGGTTTAGCAGCCGCTGCTTTCCGCTTCCCCTTCTCGACTGCCTCTTGGCTTGATATAGAGGGACTGCTTCTCGCGCGGGTTGATGGGGAGAGAGGTCGAGATGTATTCGCTGCTGGCGTGGGTGGAGCCATTAACTCCGATTCCGGAACGAAGCGTAGACCCATCGGCTCATTACTCGTCATGGTATTACCACTCTGATTCCGCTTGGGCAGGCCCCGAGCAGCTGCTGCGCCGATGGAGAGGAGAGTGTTGAGCGAGGCTCGGAGCGCGGCATCGTGGTCGACGGTGTTGTTGTAGCCGGAGTGCTGGCGTGTGGTCCGAGGCGGGTACGATTGTCGGGTGTTGGAGTGAGGAGGGAAGTAAGAGCCTGACACGCCGGGTCTTTGAGATGGTGGGTGCGAGAAGGCATTGGGTTGTGGTGTGAATGCTTGCCCTGCATCTGTTCTCCGTCCTAAGGCCGTGGCATTCTCGTCGTCGTCATCGGACTCTGAGCCGGATCCGGCTTCAAATTCGCGGTGTGAGGTTGTGGGGAGGATGTGTTCATTTGAGCTAGTCATAACTTGGTCGGACTCGCTCTCGCTTTCTTCGTATTCTTCTTGACTGCTTGTGCTTGTTTGTCTGGTTTCTAGGCTGATGTAGGATGGTTGTCCTGGGGCTCTCCGTCGTCTGCGAGAATTGGGATCGTGTTGTACGCGCAGACCGGTGGTGACTATCTCGTCGCCGATGGAGGAAAGGGAGGAGGAAGATGGTTGGGATGCTATCTCGACCCAGGACTCTGTACATGTGTTAGTCTCGGGATAGTCTGACATTATGGCATTCGTACCATCGTTCCGCACCCGCGCAACTCCTGATGAATGAGCCATGTCCGTAGGTCTCGCAGATCTGCTACCAGAGATATGTTCGCTGGTCTGTCGAGAGGGCGTGGTGTTGTTTTGAATAGGAGGCATGGTGGACAGATACGATGGAGGAATGAAGGTGGGGTTGTTGAGCGGTGAGATTGATTAGAACGCGGACTTGGAATGATGTGATCCGACTCGAGCAGACCAAGTGAATGAGGCTCTTGTCTGCAGAATCTCTCGATTATTGTATTATGTACTCTCTGTATCTCTGCCAAGTCAACAGACCGCTTCTTTGTGTCGGTTGGTCGACGATACTCTGCTTTGTTGTCGAGTGAGGATGCGCAATCAAGGAAGTTGCGGTTGAACTCCGGTCGGAGGGATAATGCCGCGGGGTGGATGGACTTGGAGTGGATTTGGAAGTGGAGGATCAGATCAGATTAGATTACAAGCGAGAGGCGGGGGTTATGAAGCTGTTGACCCAAGGAAATAGTCATGGAACGGTGAGATTGTACCAAAGAATGCAGAAGGAGATGATGATAGAAAGTGAAGTGAAGAGTGAGGTGGTCGAGGTGAGAAGCTTTGAGTGAGAATGCGAATGGACAATCAGTGTGAGTGAAGGTAGGTAGTTAGACCAACCAGCAGCCAGCCAGCCAACCAGTCTGTTCGCGCTGTGCTGGCTGACGCTTCGATACGGTAAAGGTAAAGGTAAAGGTAATCGTGCTCAGCCCAGTCCAGTCCAGTCCAGCCCCCGTGCCCAATGATGCCCCTCCAATGCCCAAATGCCCTCTTCTGCCCTGTACGTGCTCAGTCTGGCTGCAACTCGTGCCCCTTCGTTGATGAATGGTGACACGCTGACAGCGAGTAAACAGCGAATGAGGGGAAGTCTTTCGGCTGTCTGATACCGCGATAAGCCTGGATGTGGGTGGAGGTGGGTGGATAAGAAGAGTAGACATCCTGGCACTGAGACGCAAGGGATTGGGAGCCGGGGCCTCAAGCCTAACCTTAGACCTAAGGTTTATGATTTATGATATGCTTGATCTTACCATGAGATCATGAAGTTATATTTCCGGATCATGTGTCAATATTGAGGTACGTAGAACGCATTCTTGTTTCCACCCCTCGTTAAAGGTGTACTTCCTCTGAATGCTGATATGGAGCTAGGGATATATTGTCTCCTTATCCTTCTCCTATTCCGTCTTCAAGAACGACAACTATCCAGACACGGCTAACATCTAGGTACAGGCGCCCAGGGGTCTTGTTAGTCTCGTGGCTCATGATGCCCTGTCATGCACCTCCAGAACAGGACGAGAATGTGTCGAATCATTAGAATGATCGACCTCTACTCCCATGATTGGACGGCCGAGTCGTTGTGTGACCCTCCAAGAGATGATCTTGGATTTCAGGGTCAGGTGCAGACAGATCACGTGTGGCATGCGGTTCCAAAACCAGGAGCGTTGTCCACTGCTTGTTTTCTCAGGACGAACTTACAGATGGGATCTAGGATCTGTTGCATGAATCCCGCCAGAGGGAAGATACTTTTCTTGTAGGTTTCTGCTGCAACTAGCATCAGTGCCCAACAGAGCTTCTGACAGCCACACATCTCAGATCTCAGAAAACTTCAACCATGCGGTGATGTTGAAAGGCTGCCGTCCATCACCGAAAAACGATTAACATATATCAGGAGAGCTGGCTGCTTTACTGATGACTCTACGGAACAGCTTCTAGAAGACAGATTTCGAAAGAAGAGAAGACCGCTAGAGCTCGCCCTTCGGCTTCCATACCAAGATCCAGGGTTCATCCCACTACGCGAATCGGCACCAGCTCCCCACCAAAACAAAGCTCTACCCAAGCATCAACCCAAGCAATCAAAGCGCATCCAAGTGTTGAAACCACCACAATGCAAATGGGTATCTTTACTCCAAAACTGACTTTCCGGTCCTGAGCTTCCTGCCAGTCGCATTACGAATCCCGATCATAGCACCATTCTCACCTGTCTCCAGGGGCTGCCCAGGAAGTTAAATATCAATATCTATGTTTGGTCACGATTCATGTGTTATGATATCTTGAAGAGTGATCTCGTGCTTTTCTACTTTCTTTCTAGAATTTTCCTAAGTTCTTTTTGTCGTCTCATTCTTTCTTTCTCATCGTCGTTGTCAGTCGCATACTTCCAGTATTCAAGTGTTTATACCGCTTGTCTAAGCGAACCCATCTGCGCGCCTTTCGCGTTTGATACCAGTCACCAACACCATCATGCAGCTCACCGATGTCAGCAGCCATGCATTCGCATCACTGAAATCAAAAGCATCTAATCTACCTAAACTTCGACGCGACAAGAAGGCCAAGCAAGAACCCGAACTTGAGATCCATCAACCAGTTCACTCGGAGACAGTACAGCCAGTAATCGAATCAGCACCAACACTTCAACCATTCGATATACCAAGACCAGTTCATGCGAAAAAGGCAGAGACAGCTTCACCACCAGTCAACATACCAATACCTGTACTTCAGCCTTTGGATATCCCGAAGCCAGTTCATGCCAAACCAGCTGAGGAAGCTACACAGCCAACAACTGCCCCTGCTCCAGCTGTAACTCCCGTCCCAGTTCCAGATCCAGCTCCAGCGCCTGCTCCAGTACCAACACTCACACCATTCGACATCCCACGACCCGTCCACGCCAAAAAAGCATCTGGAAAAAGCCCCTTCAAAAGAGACAAATCCATATTTTCTCAATCTCCAGCTCCAGCTGTCCCTTCAGCACCGACTCCAACTCCGACTCCAGCTACAACCCAACCTCAATCTCAAATAGCAGCCCCCGAACCCGTCCCCACGCACATAATCTCCCAACTCCAAACCATCGCCGCCAACACCGTCATCCCCTACCCCCCACCATCAACACACCCCCTCTTTCCCACGCCTCCAGTCCTAGGCCCACCAACCCTCGCTTCCCGCCTCAAGAACCACGCTCTCCAATTGATCTCACATGTTCTCTCCGGTTTGGGTATATTCATCCTCTTTATAGCCTACATCCTACACACCGTCCGCCGCCTCTTCACCCTCCGCTCCTACTCCGGCTCTCAACCCCGCCCCTTCGCAGCAGAAGAGTCCCGCCGCGCCGAACTCCGCAAAATCGACTCGCTCGCCTGGACGAAACTGCAAGCTCAGCGATCTTCTCCCTTCCCTGACATCGCTGCTTCCGCAGATGTAGAAGCCACAGCCGGAGCTGGGTTAGCGAAGGACGGGTATGCACCGACGGAGGGAGGAGACGATAAATTTCTAGTTGATGTCGGATATTATGCACGTAGAGTTGGGCTCGATAGTGAAGAGGTGAAGGTGCAGACTGAAGATGGGTTTATATTGGATCTATGGCATATCTACGACCCTCGAGAGTACACGCCCTTAAGCCGGGCTCAGCGTATGGTTCGCGGCCCCGAAAGTATCGACGATATCCGACCGACGAGTCGGGAGCCTGCTGCGAGTGAGAAAGCCAAGGATAAAGGGAAAGAGGGAGAAGCGAGGAAGCAGAAGTATCCGGTATTGATGATGCCGGGCTTGATGCAGAGTTCGGGCGTCTATTGTACGAATGACGAGCATTCGCTTGCGTTTTGGCTATGTAAACAGGGCTATGATGTTTGGTTGGGCAACAATAGGTGTGGGTTTAAGCCGCAGCATGTTGAGTTTAAGAAGGGGGATCCGAGGATGTGGAATTGGAATAGTAAGTCCACACCTTTTACCCGCCATGAACTGAACCTTGGACGGTTGTCTCGCTTAAGCGAGTAAACACACCTGAAATCGACTCCCGCAAATTCCACCTGATAACGCAGCAAGAGGGAGATTGGTTGCTATGGGAGGTTTGCTAATAATAATGCTACAGTCACACACATGGCCACCCTCGACCTCCCCGCCCTAACCGCCCGCGTCCTCTCCGAAACCTCATCCCCAACCCTCGGGCTAATCGCCCACTCCCAAGGCACAACCCAAACCCTCATCGCCCTTTCCAAACGCCAACGCCCCGCTCTCTCCGCCAAACTCTCCGTCTTCTGCGCTTTAGCGCCAGCAGCCTGTACGTTATATCCTCACTGTCCACCCTGAGATCCAAGTTTCGTTGCTCTCAAAACACTATTTGCACAAAAGATTATATACTAACCTCACCCCTCTCCCACAGACACCGGTCCCCTCCTCAACCGATACCCCTTCAAACTCCTCCGCCTCATGCCCGTTTCCCTCTTCCGTCTCACCCTAGGCCGCAAATCCTTCCTCCCATTCATATCACTTTTCGGCTATCTCCAAGGCCACATCCCCCAGCACTGGATCGGCTCCGCCTCCTACAAAGTCTACAACTACCTCTTCGGCTGGGGCGACTCAAAATGGGACTGCGGCGTCCGCGACCGCAACTTCCTCTTCGCACCAACCCGCATCTCCAGCCTCGCGATGCAATGGTGGCTCTCCCGCTCCGGCTTCGCACACCACGGCTCCATCCTCTCGTCTCACGAACAAGTCCAGCGCGAAGTCGAAGAAGACCTCCTACAAGACTACTTCCGACACTCCAATTCTCCAGGCCATCCCCAAATCGAAGAGGATTTCGCGACGGCGCTGTTGGAGAAACATGTCCGCGAACCACGCGCCCCAGAACCCTGGTTCCCAGACGGGGTGAGCGATGAACCGGGAGCCAGGCCTCCGCCGATGGCATTCTGGGTCGCGGGCGAGGATACGCTGTGTGATGGAAGAGAGCTGCTTAATCGGTTTGAGAGGGGGAGGGAGCCGGGTGTTAGGGTGTTGGAGGGAGGGTGGAATGTTGTGGAGGGGTATAGTCATTTGGATGTTGTGTGGGCGTGTGATGTTATCGAGAGGGTTGGGGAGGGGGTTAGGGATGCGGTTTGGAGGTGTGTGGGGAGTGGGAGTGGGGTTGGTGGTGGGAATGGGAATAATAATGGAGATGGGGGAAGGGAGAGGTGGAGGGTTCCGAGGGGTTGTGAGGGGGTGGAGGCTTGGGTTGATGATAGGGTTTTTGGAAATGATGGAGGATTAGGATTGAAGAAGAGAGAGGAGAGTGCGAGTACGGATTTGGAGGATAGTGAGAGTGAGAGGGAGAAGGAGAGTGAGGTGGGTGAGAAGAAAGTTGTTAGTGATAAGGAGACGGTAGATTGACCACTTGAATGACGGAAAGCACATGAGGAAAAGGAAGAGGATGGATATGGATAATATACTGCCATGCATTAAAGCGGTGTAATGTCTTCTTTTATTGTTTTAAATTTGATCGGTATTTTGTTCCCTAGATTGAAGTATTTGTCAAGTTTGTGTCACTGAAGTTTACATTTATTCCAAGTTCAGTTCACATCAATCCGCCTCTCCACACTGCGCAAATTGCAGAATACCTCCGGCACCCTCGCTCCTATGTCACTAGTGATCAGATACCATCCTCAATATCAAGTCAAGTAAAGGCCCTAGGCTTCCGTCGCGTTGAAGCCTGTCGGATGTGTTGACTATTGAGCCTGCCAAGGCCTTTACTTCATCAGCATCATATTACCCTTTCGCTGATATCGTGTATCAAGAACGAAATTCTGATCTTTGGTGCACGACGTACCAATTGAAGACAGACATGTTAAGGCCGGACGCATTATCGATTTGGCACCCTTTTGCTTTTGCACATGCAGCACTATGGTCTGAGCCTGTATCCTCAGCAAAACACCCGCGCTTTCATCCGCCATGGAAGAAGTCGTTCACCGGGGGGTTTTCGAGACAAAACACTCTCTCTTCACGGATTCTATCTTGAGTTTGATTGAGTTCTCCGAATCCGGGTCTCATCTATCGTCAACGGATTTTGCGTCCGTCTCAACCGACGGCAACTAATTTCCCGTTAGGGCGTCAAAAGACTGTAATTGGAAATCACACGGTAAGCTATGGTTACTAGCGCCAACGAGGAGCCACCCATGGAATCTGGATACTCTGTGAAGTTCGTTCTATAGTGCGATCTTTCGGCACAAACAGTTGCCAAAGTCGGATTTTTAGGTCCCTAGCTGGAGGGAAGTAGGTGTAAAGCCACGACAGCAGCTAAAGTCTGAGGATGGGAGGATGAGAAGAATTGTGATTATTGATGCTCAGGACATTTCAGTTTCATATAAATGTCACGGAATCATCTTTTGCTTATATTTTCTTCGAGGTCTTTAAGACTCGAGGCGCTAAACAGAGTGGCTGGCAGGAACAATCGTTGATCGAGCCAAGAGCAAATGTGCCGACTCCATTACCGGCGACAATTGCTGAAGAGGAGAAGCCGGAGACGAAGTGACTTGGGAAGGTTTATTCTGCTTGAGTATTCCCGTCATTATATCGCGGTTCTTCTAATTGTCCTGTACGATTTACCGTTTGCAAGCCAGAAGGTACTCCGTAACCAGAGAAGCACGATTCACCGTCGACGTCGAATGTCACATCAACACCTTGTGTTGGTTGAATGATGAATATAATACATAAACACGGATTGTGCTTCGATGAACTGGTTTTCAACATGCTGTCAAATCTGTGGCGATGGCGAGGACTTTTGAGCTATTTCACCAAAAACCTGGTGACGGTACCTGGTTTTGAACAAACCTTTGCCTTCAACATTCATCACCTCTCGATCTTGAAGGCTTGATACTGGAAGGCAATCGGCAACTACATAAGTCAGTAAAGTAAGCTCTTGACTTTTCACGAATAGGAGTGTGTCCTCCAGAAAGCAGCGTCGGACTTTTACATCGTGGTTCCATGTCGAGACAAGTCATGTAGATTGAATTCCCTAAGGGACGAGCCTTTTAACACTGAATTCCAGGTCTGTCACCAGACCATCAAGTTTAGTAATTCATTACTGTACAGCTCGTGCCGTGTGACTTCTCAGGTGGCGCCGCCCAGTTGAGTTGTGGTTGGTGGAAGTGAAGATGTCCTTGTCGATAATTCAATTTATTTTTCTTGTTTGTGAAATGAAACAAATCCATGATGTATTCCCAAAGTATGCGGTCCTTCTTCAATTGCAATTGCCAACATCTTGTGAGACACCAACACTGCTTGCCATTCGTACTCGTTCATCTTGCGAAAATCTGATTTGAAATCTCCATAGCATAACAATGGGTAAGAACCGGCCACCACCGATAAATCCTCGGAAATTCCCCCAGTTATGGAACGGGCATTTCGGACCTTTTCTGCCCCTCTCCCTTTTGTAAACAAATTAACGGATGCAACCCGAGAAAGTGGGGGCGATGTGATTGTTTCAGATTGTTCGAAGCTCCACCTTCTTCATCGAGCCGCCTCTGACGCGGTAAGATGATACGAACCTGATTTTCTACCGTATTCCAGATGCAGAAAACTGACCGGTGCACCACACCATGGAATTTTACTTTGCGAGCATCGCGCCATGTCAAACAGTTTTGCCTTCCCGTTCGGCAACTCTATTTACTTCCCTTTTAGAGTTCACTGAGCAGCTAGTATTGTGCAATTGTTTGATCTCTTGTATCATCGAAAGAATATCAATGAAACCTGTCTCTTCAGAGGCGTAACATCCACTGTATCGACTCAACTCCCAACATTGATTAGTGATTGATGAATCGCAAGAAGCATCCAGATGCGGTTGATTCCCGGAACTCGAAGAGGCTCAGCCAGCCAAGAATGGTTTGAAGTCAAGATTACCCTGCACGTCCCCCCTTTTATTTCGCAAAACTCTACCGAAGCTACCGAGGACCCCTACGCAACATCGATCCAGCCTCCCATCCATCTGATAAACAACGAGGTGACCTTGCCGCCAAGGGCACGCCTCTCGAAGCGACCAGTCAGATCGACGGGAAAATGCCATGGGTTTTCATATAAAGTGCTTATGGGTCCTGCCAAGTGAGTCCAGGGCGGAAAGTTGGCTGTTCTGGAAACGGGCGTCGATGCCAAGGCGTGCCTGCCAAGCGGAACGGAAATTCTGTTCTCGTTAAGGTTACCCTTCATGGAGCTGTCAAGTGGGATTCCGCCAGTCAACGACACGGACAAACTCCACTTCGAGATATCTGACTGTGGTGGTGTTTAAAGGGCCAAGAGAAAGTTGGATGTTGGCACCTCTTGGCTGACAGGTACAGGGACTTGATATCCGCCCCTTAGCTGCTTTTTGCTATGATTCTTCCTGGGTTTTGGGCGTTGGTCAGGGTTGCTTAAGCTTATTCTGGTCTGGATCGCGCTGTTGCTGGTACCCTTGGTCAATCTTGTTCAAGTTGTCAGGTATAGTGCTTGAAACCTTGAGATATTGTCGAATACGATAGGCCCATTCATTCTTCGAGACCTGGAATCCGGTAGGCATCAACCCGAGAAGCTTCAGTAAATCCGATGATGGACCATCTGGTATAAGTATGGACAGAGCCGCTGCTATTCCAGCTTTCTTTCCTCATCAGCTTCATTCATTCCAGCTTTACACTTTCGTTCAAATACATTTACACTCTTTTGCCAGATCTTTGCATCTATTACATTCTTTGCTCCAACCTTCATTTTCTGATACTCAAATCAACCAACACAACAAACCAACCACATTTTCAAAATGCAGTTCACCACTACCGTCCTCACTGCCGTTCTGGCCGCCATGGCCTCGGCCCAATCCCTCAAGATCCCAACCCGTGTTGGTAGCATCGTCTCTCTCTCCAAGCCTGAGACCGTCACTGGCTCCAAGGATTACGGAAACAAGGAGTACGACCGTGGACGTGCTTGCAACTCCGACAAGGACACTGGATCTGCTTCCGCTGTCTTCATCCTTGAGAATGGTGCTTCCATCTCCAACGTCATCATTGGTGCCAACCAATTGGAGGGTGTTCACTGCAAGGGTGCCTGCACTCTTAAGAACGTCTGGTTCCGTGATGTCTGCGAGGGTGAGCACTTCTTTTGCCCATCTAATTTTGTACATTACTGACTTCTATCCTACAGATGCTATCTCCGTTCTCGGTACCGGTAACGTCCTGATCCAGGGCGGTGGTGCTCAAAACGCTAAGGATAAGGTCGTCCAACACAACGGAAAGGGAACGGTCACCATCAAGGATTACACGGTCGTCTCAGTTGGCAAGCTCTTCCGCTCATGCGGTAACTGCTCCAAGCAATACGGACCCCGCTCCGTCACCATCACCAACCTCAAGGCCAACGGTGTTACCGCTGACATCGCCGGCATCAACTCCAACTACGGAGACGTCCTCACCATCTCCGGCTCATGCGGAACCGGTGTCAAGAACGTCTGCCAGGAGTTCAAGGGTATCCTCAAGTCTGCCGGTGGCGAGTCCCCAAAGCTCACCACCAAGAAGAACTGCCGAGGTGCTCAAGGTCTCCTCAAGACCCTCCCAAAGTGCTAAATGCATTCTCCTCCCTCACAGGCCTCGCGGTCTTTCTCTCTGTCGGTATCTCTTCCCGGGCTTGGTCTCGGCTAGTGGTAGGACGCGGTGGATGTTGTCGTTCTTGATTCTCGGAAGGGAGATGAAGGATATTGGGGTTCGCCTTTCTGTATCTACTTTTGTCTGATGCGCACACCTTGTTGCGCCATCGGTACATAACTCTTGTGTATATTTTGCATAGCATGGGTTGGCAGGACTGGCTTCTCGTATGATCACACGGGCTGGAATGAAATGATATAATATACACATCAAAACTCACTTCTCTTTCCTACAACTGACTCTGTGTGACCAAGAATACTCCCAATGAAAGGACAGCTTAAGCGAGATGTGGAAATGGTGAAACGGCCGAACATCCGCAAATCCGACAAGCAAATAGATGATAATACAAATTAAACAGCTCTGCATCATCTACAATGCTGCTGGGGAATTGAAAAGTGGCTTTCCTGGTCACAGAAAGACTCGGAGTCGATTGACGAATGCAGATCACCATCATAATACTACCATCTATTTGTCTCCCGGAAACACCGTTGACTGCCACCAAAGCTTCTCTAGTCCGGAAAGTGGTAACTGAATATGTACCTCACTGTCAGAAGCATACTCGGGGGTCAAAGAACCTAGCTTTTTAGAAATTGGTTTGAGAGCCTGTCCTAGAAGCATAAGGCTGATGAGTCGATAGACGCAGGTAAAGCAATAAAGCGACACCAGTCTCTGTATCGCACGCTTGACTAGACAGGAGAGTATCTTATGGATATCAAGTAGTTCGTTATTTGTGGCACATTAAGACCAGTTCTCGAGAACTCCTCCTAGTCCAATCTACACCAGTCCGGCGTGAACTTCTCCTCGAGATTTGGCGGAAGACAATTCCAGCCCGATAGGTTGTCAGCCTTAGGGTATTCATCCCTCACTTTGTAAAAATGGCAAGGTGACTGTAATGTTGCCATACCGTATGGTGCGTTGTCGAAATCCCACTGTCTGTAACGAGCAATTAGCGGGAAATATTCATCTTCCATCGGTGAAACTCACTCGGCTTTGATGACGGGGAGATTGAAGAAGCAGCGCGGATAGTTTGAGACGATGTCCGAGGTATCGTGAGGATCTCGAAGACGATTAGGCTGATTGTAGTAGTTGACGGTCTGAGACTGGCAGTCAACGCTATTGATCACAATATCAAGTGGATCAACCCCTTGATTCCAGATACCCGTAATGGTCTCGCCCGGCAGCAGGGTAGACCAGACGGAAATGTCGGATTCTTCAAAACCTTGACCCGGCCCTTGCATTTCCACTGATACAAATGAGTTCAATGCCTAATCAACACTCGGGTAGATACACCTACAAGCATAACATTGCTGAACTGGCGGATTGCCACTGCGTCCCCACCAAGCCCCCGGGAAGTTGCAATCTTCTTCAGGGTGGGAGTTGACAATAACATAAACGTTCGCGGCAATGAGCAACGTGTTGACGAGGTCCTTTCTCATAAAAGCATTCAAGGGTCCCACGCTGTCAGTATATGTTGGTGTCTGTCCCGCGTACCGGCCATCACCTCCAAACACTTTCGGCAGATCGTTTGTAAAGAAATGATGGCCGCCAAGCGACCACTCTGGAAAATTGCTAACGTATCCTGTTCTGAAAATCGCTATTGCTGCATACCCTGGTGAATTTTGATACTGCTCAAATACTTTCGCTTGCCGATTTTCAAGGGTGGTCTGGAGTTTACTGAGAAGTTGAAGCTCAGTAGAGAGTGGATCGGGCTCCTCACCAGCCGATGTTGAGAGAGCACCTGAAGCGAGGTTTAGCATACTTTTCTGTCTTAGACATGCTGACTGAGGGAGGGATTTTATTACCAGCCATGCCGATAAGCGCACTTGCAGCACCGCCTGCTGGTCCTCCGATTGCAACGAAAGGTGCAGCGATACTCAAGCCCATTCCTAATGCCTTGAACACACCTGAGGTGCTACTCCGTACCTCGACTTGCTTCTTGATGAGTGGCTCTGCTATCTCCGCTATAACGGTTGAAATGTTGAGAGAACTGGTTAGGGTCGCACCTCCAAAGCGTTTCTGAACGCTTTGAGCCCCGTTCTCAAATTATTGAATTCTCTGAAAATCCAATACATATCTTTCATCGCGTCGCCCAGATCATCACATTCGGGGGACCAGCATGTGTCGCTATCGAGATTACCGCAGTCGGAATTTGTATCTTGCTCGATGCCTGATAACGCATACGCTTTGAGCTGCCTGTCGATGTCTGGTTGTCCGTAAGCTGTTGTGTGAGATGGAGTGGGTTCACGTTTATCACTTACTTGTGCTGTTACCCTTTTTCCAAGTAATGAAGTCATCAAGAAACAAGTCGGCCCATGAATTGGTAGCATCATTTGAGGCGCAGCCATTGCGAACCTTTGGTGCAATTTGGTGATCCTCAGGTGCTTGAAAAAAGATTCCTCCAGGAAGGCATGATATTGATGATCCAGTTCCCGGCAAAATCTCAGCAATTTGATAGTTCATGTTATAAGTATTGTCAGGGCAGCCGTTGTTGACTAGCTGGTTAGCAATCAAGCCAGCCAATATCAAGTGATGTCAACACGAAAGGCAGTACTAACCACAGCGACCGCCATTAGCGACAGCTTTGACCGTTCCACCACTGAGTACTTCAAGCCTCTGCGGTCCAGAGTTCATCTTCGATGTAGAGCCATAATCCAGTCCGGCCGCAATAGCTTTGGTCTGTATAAGTGTGTTGCCACTGAAGATGTTGACAGTTGCGGTTTGGCCCGCGGGAACGACAACAGCCCACTTCACGGTTCATAATCAGCAAGCTACTTCCACCATGTAGAACGAATGACCAAGCCGAGTCATCAACTTCAGCAACATCTGAATTTGATACTTTGTGTAGAAAAAGGAGAGAGATTCGCACTCACATGAATTGCATCCGTAGCAGTGTAATATCCATCCGGCTTCGTAGTATAAAGACCATCTCCGAGGTTACATGATGCGTTCTCCAGAATGGTCTTGTACCACATAGCCCCAGTGAACGGCTGGTTGTTGACAGGGCGCATTCCGGAGGCGGGTAGACCAGCTTTGTACGCAATCGTGAAGGACTTCACGAGAGATTGTATTCCTTTGTGTGACCACCCAGTCTCACGCGCATAAACAGCTGGTAGAACATCCCTGTTTTGTTCCGGCCAAAGATTGCCAATGTAGTGTGATTCCGGTCCGTCATTCTAGAACAAGATTAGCATGGCAGGACAATTTCTTGAAACACAGCATACCCAAGTGATGATTTGAACATATTCTGGAAGCATGCCTAAAATGTTCTCCATGCGTTTTGGAAGTGTAAGAGCGCCCCGACGTAGGTAATTGGTATCATACTAAGACACGTTAGCCCGTCCCGCCCGAGAAATGAGTAACATGGAAAGGCTTGCAGCGTTTTTGTATTGCAACAAACTCAAGCCTATCATATATGATTTGCCATGAGCTCTGGTGCCACCAAGGACAACCTTATCGAGTGTAACGTCTCCATCGTTCGTAGAGTCCGCCACGGAACACGGGTACTGCTGCCGTTTCGGGTCTTGATTGACTCGACATGGCCAACTGAACTCGAATTAGCACAGAAAGGCTCCAAAGTGAGACTATCTGCATACGTAGACTCCCACGAAAACATGCCATCAACTGCCTAGATGTAAAATCAGTTCAGAACATATATTTAAGTTTCGAACGGGGTAGTCATACTGCTCCCCAATGTTCCCACCACCCAGCAGCAGCTTGCCAATAACCAGCAGTGCCGTCCATGTTTGGTATAAGAAACATTTGATTTTGGTACTTTTTCTTCCATGCTTCAAGAAAGAGTTTGTTCATGCCTCCATCACTGAAGGTGCTGATAAGAGGGAAGCCATTGGGACCTTTATAATAGGCAGCATGACCGAGGAAGTCGCGGAGAAGACTGTCGTACGAGTTGATGTCTTGCTTTGGCGTTGCAGCACCAGCGGCCCAAAGATCCAGGCTGAAGAAAAGTTTGAATCCTTTGCTCTAGTTGCAAACACATGTCAGAAGAATGTCTCACATGAAATGATTAGGACTTAACATACAGCAGCGTAGTCAAACATGCGGTTCATAGACGTGCGCACAAACTGTGGGCGAGGATCGCCAATGTTCAAAGCAAATGCTTCAATGCCTATTTGCAGTGCATCATCGATATCCTTGTGGGCGTGAGACTCGTCAACATTACCAACCACTGATACGAGTTAGAAAAATTAATGAAGCAATCTGAAGTGGCATTTGGAGTACTGTAATGCGCGACGACAGCCCTGGAGTGGGCACTGTTCACAAGTGCCAATCCGGCAAGGAAGAGGGAGGGTAGCGAGGAGAACCGCATCTCAAGTCAGAGCCCAAGATGATCTGCGGAAAAAGTTCAGTGTCAAAGAGACTGCACTGTAGAAAGTGGCAGTATCCGTGACGATATATACCTGTCAAAGGGCTGGCTTCTCAAAAGTTCGTAACAGAATTGAGATTTTATGGACTTTCCGCATTCATCCCCTGCAGCTCACTGTCTGACAACTCTGACAGGGTTGAGTAGCCAGTTGTGAGAGCTATTCGATCGCCAAGCATAGAACTTTTGAGTCTGGAGTCACCCTCCGAAGTCAAGCTCTCTCAATCTTGAGCACACAACCGCGTGATTCGAGTTGCAGTATCCCGAAAGGGTACGTACCGGCGAACGTAAGGTGACATCGATGAAAGCACTTAACTCTTCGCGCTGCCATTGGCTCCCTCGTGTTGGGGCTTGGCAGAAGGTCGAGCTCACAACCTAGGGATTTTGTTCTGAGGAGAGCATTAGTTGCAGTGTTCAGCACCGATACGAAGGACGGAAGATGTCTGGTTAGAGGTGGTTGGCAGAGTCCTGACACTAGAGTTCTGCGTCCAGACGGAAGCGCACGCGGGTTTGGGAGTGATGGCTCCATAATCCAGTTATCAATTCCACCGCAGTCTGCAATCCTTCCCTCGCACTGCAATCGAGTATTCAAAGAGCAGCAATTGCTTTCTTCACAGGTTCTGAATGCTCTTGATAGATTGTATACTCACAAGGACAACGCTTTCTTGAGCAAGCCATCGCACTAACGTCTACGATAGCCAAGTTATCGCCATGAATCTTTGGATATATTCGTCATTTAGTTAATGGAAGAGCCAAGACATCGCTTGCAGCAAGGAAGAGGAAAGACATGCAGCCCTGGCCAAAATTTTGGACAAGCACGACACAAGAAATGGCGTGAAAAGGACAGAATATCGGGTGTATTTCTACGTTGCCGAGGTCCTTGCTTACCATTTTCCTGGGTAAAATTGATGAACTGCCGAGAATGGCTGCTGCTCCGTACCGGCTTAATTCGCTTGTGACCAGCTCCCAGTAAACTTTGCAGCAGGTCATCAAGACCATTGGAGGAGGGTGACGAGCATGGCTGTGTGTATCGGATCTGACTTAAACAATCTGGAAATTCCTGGAGCTAGATGAGGCTGCATTGATGGAGGGGCACGGACTCAGCCTCACTGGTGCGAATGCGTCGCAGACGGCGCCTAGAGCAGCTTGGTGAGCATAGACAAGACCTAAATCGGCTGCAGACAGCTTTCCCTCCTCGTTATACGCTTTTAAGTCTTCCAAAAATGTGTTATGGCGTGGAAGAGTCAAGTGCCAAGAGGGTTCTGAAAAGATCCTGGGTGGTTCCACAATTGAAAATCTCGTCCATCCGGGAGGCGTGAAGCAACTTTAGAGCATACATCAGAGCTACTACATGCAGGTTTGACACTCAGATGTACGGCCATCAACTTTTCATTGCTACGCGTAGCTTTCATTGTTACGCATTAAAGGATAAATGGTATTGCCCTTAAGCCCAGCGAATACAGGCCGCGATCATGAGCGCCAAGCGAGGAATGGTCGAAATTGCCTTTACCATGGAGTCACGAACGCCTGCTTCTTGATTGAGATTGAGAATCAAAGCTTCGATTCAACATTCACGAAGTTCCCAGGCGCGCTCTGACAGCGGCATTCCCATGCTCACTTTAAGACGGTATATTCCCAGCCGATCGAACCTGCAGGCTTATTATTCGACGTAAACGTCGAAAAGTGCTTTGCTAAGGGCACCAGCAAACATGTCTTTGCCTCTGAAGTAACAGCTCGAGTCCGTCGTCCAATAATCAGCTGTCAGGAAGAGGCTGGTTTGGGGACCAAACACCTCAAATTTATCAGCCAGAGCATGAATAGATAAGAGACTAAATTGTCGCATCACTTCTCGTCGAAAATCTGCGATGAACCTCTGGTTTGAGGAACGCCCCATGCATCGCTGAGCACGACGTGGACAACATACGAGTCAAAGACGATATCAACACAATCACACACCCAGGTTTGCCCCGCGATTCCACGACCCGGAATGAATCACACGCTGGAACATGGGACAATCTATTCAGGTCTTTTGTCGAAAGGATTTCTTGCCACCGGGGCACCTCAAGCCTCAGGGCCATTTTGAGTGCGCGACCGTACCACCTTGAGGCTTTGCGAAAGGCCACACTTAAAGGCTACCTATGTAGTTGACGACTTTTAATCAGATCATCGACGATAGCTGCAACGTATCAGCTCAACCGAACGCCTCGATGTGAGATTCTGGGAGCCATCTGGAAAAGTACCTAGCGATAGAGACGGTCGGCGAAAGACCAACAGGTAGTGCTTTTCCTTTAGCCGTCTCTGTAACTACGCTTCCAGTTAGTTGTAGTATCGACAACATCCAGATCGCGTCTGGCAACCTCTCGTAGGCCATCTACTCTTGGTCAGGATGCAATTGCTAGTTTGTTCAAGTTAGCCATTGGCGGGACGAAAGGCTGTGATAAATTTCAAGATCCGACCGACTATCGCCGGTATGTCATTAACAGTCTAGCACGCTTCCAAGCTCGGAAAGACTACATGCTTCGGGGCGCCTACTGTCTAGTAACTGACATGGTGTCATGGTCGGCTTTCGTCCTTTACTCCACTCTCGATTCTTTAGATCGTATAGATATCTGAAATCTCCTCAAAGATAAACGACGTCTACCAGTTTTCGAAGTACAAGTAGCACTTACTTGCGTTATCACATAGCTGAGGCTCTCGGTACGGCAAGTCGCACGAGTTTCAACTCGATTAAAGGACTACATGAAGGTTAGAATTGTTTTCTTAATCAGAATTGATTCAATCTTACATTTGGATCTTCACAGTCTATCTAGACCTCGTCCCACTCTAGATAAGTCCTTCTTTCGCTGAAAGATGCCGAAGAGCGTCCATGACCCCCCAAAGAGCATATTCGTCACGTGCATAGCGATGTTAGACGGGGCCAAGAGGAGACCAAGTCGCCAAGTACATTGGCAGTATCCACAGATAAGCAAGTACCCTTTATCATTGATTTCGACGTCCTCGTCCCCAATAAAACAAACTTCAGCTTCATTGGCACGCGTCAAATGAGGTAGCCAAGCGGGCTCCCAAGACCTGTCCCGAAGCTCTCCCTCCATCCTCCATCCCCAGTTCAGCAAAACAATCCAGTGGTACGCCTTCCTGAGCGCTCCTCTTATCGCAGCAGATATCTGCCCGAGGTCTACCAACGACACAACGTGTAGCTCTGGCTCTTGGTTTCACGATTTCAGAGTGCTGATTGGGTAGGCCGGTGTTCGGACGGGGAGGACATCTTGAAATGGTACGAACCAAGCCCATGGGAACAGGTCGTCGTCGGTTTCACCGGCAAGATTAGAGCGAACTGTGTTGTGTCACTATCACTTATCATATCAGCCTTGCGCGTCTTGAGATATGGATGGGTCGATATGGTGTGGACTTGATTGTCCTTAAGAACCACATATTCCCACTTCTTTCGAGTTCCTAGTTTCTTTTCCCCAGAAACCTGTCAGACGCACAATTCCCGTGGAGTTCTCCAGCTTTTTGTACCTGCCGATCATATATCGACTACGCGACGAGATGGCGGAAATCACTCCAGTAACAGAATGGCCGGATTATGCGACAAATCCTCAAGGAGGGGATCCTTTTACTCAAGATTTGAATGCGCCGTATGACAAGGTATGGAATGCTGATATGAGACATGGGAGACAGCTGACAACAGCCAGGGAGACTTGTGCTGGCTACTTGTCTGTACGATTTTGTGTTGGTAAATCTCACTTGCATCTAGGTCCTGTTACTTCGACTAACAGAAACAGGCAAATCACCCCTGCGATCGGCTTCCTATATTCCGGCATGCATCGCCGCAAATCAGCATTTACCATGATATTCCAGTCCCTCTTCTGTGCTTGCGCCTGTGGTATTCAGTTCTGGGTTTACGGCTATTCGCTCTACCAATCCCATACCACTGGTCCTTTCATCGGCGATCTTTCTCTGGCTGGTCTGCATAATGTGCTTGCGCAGCCTAGTTTGGCCAACACCGACATCCCAGATATTCTATATGCTGCTTTTGGATTCACTTTCGTCACGGCTACGGCGATGATTTTGGCGGGTGCTATGTTGGAAAGAGGACGTCTAGGCCCCAGTATGCTGTTTTTGCTATGCTGGACGACTTTTGTTTACTACGTGCTCGCTGTAAGAATACCTCAGATCGAGCAACGACGATAAAGGGTACTGACAGAAATAGTACTGGGAGTGGAATCCTTCTGGCTGGCTATACAAGCTTGGCGTATACGACTTTGCTGGCTCGGGACCCGTACATATTGCCAGTGGCTTCGCAGCTCTTGCTTGGTCCCTGATGCTGGGACCCCGCAAGGATCCTAACGGAGAGTCTCTGCATGCCAAACTTCCCCAATTCAGACCACACAATCCTTTCTTAGTTGGTCTGGGAACGATTCTTATCTGGTTAGGATGGTTTGCGTTCAATGGTAGGTAACAAGTTTCCATTCGACCGATGGAAATACGGCGAGTAGCCACTGACTTTCACCAGGTGCATCAACTGCAAATCTCAGTCTCCGCAGTATCTACGTCGTTGTGAATACCAACTTCGCCGCTTGTGGTGGTGGTTTGACTTGGACTGCTCTTGATTACGCATTCGACCGCAAGTTCAGCATTCTCGGCTTCTGCTCTGGTATCATTGCTGGTCTTGTTGGCATCACTCCTGCAGCTGGATTCGGTTCGTCCCCATTTATTCTCCCCTCGAAATTTGACTAATATCGAATAGTTCCTGTCTATGTTTCCGCCCTCGTCGGCGCTCTGACCTCGACATGCTGCTTCTTCACCACCCGCTACAAGCACCTCATCTCCATCGACGAAGGTCTTGACATCTTCGCTCTTCACGGCGTCGGCGGTTACGTCGGCGATGTCCTCACCGGATTCTTCGCGGCATCATTCGTCCCTGCCCTCGATGGCAAGTCGGGCACGACGTATGCTGGAGGTTGGTGGAATCGACAATGGGAACAGATGGGTTATCAGCTCGCTGCCGCTACGGTCTGCGCGGCCTGGTCGTTTGCCATCACTTGCATCCTACTGTTCATCATCAACCGAATCCCATATTGCCATATCCGTGCCGCTGAGGAGGATGAGCTTATGGGTCTCGATGCGAAGTATTTCTCGGATGTGGACTATGATAGCGAGATGGCTGGTCTGAATGGGCTGCTGAGTGGACAAAATGGAAGTGGCGGAAGCAGCATGCGTGCCGCTCAAAGGATGACAACTGTCGTCCAGGGAGAGACCGTTACGGCAGAAGGAGAGAAGGTTGCTGTAAAGTCTGATTAAGAAGTCTGTCAGATAAAGGAAGATCATGGATATCATTTGTAATGCTAAGCGAGACTGACTTGTGTGTTTTGCATCGGTAGCGGACTAGAATGTATAGCACCAAGATAATTGTATTGGATTTCAATGTACACTTTCAGTGTCGGCAACCTCCCATCCGTGCACAGTACTGTCGAACACCTCTAACGCGCGATATCCCGAATAAAGGCCGGTGGCTTGAGGCTCTCAGGCAGGGGACTTATATGTATGCGGGCCACTTCTGTCCACCACTGGCCTTCCACATCCCCCAAGCTCCCTTGTCAGACAGCCATCAGCACTACACTGCCAGCTTCAATGCAAATTCCAGTTGGCTTCGCAAAAAAAACCTTTCACTGTGGATGATTGGCGGCCAGGGAAGCGACAACGCTCAAAAAAAGTAAATAGCATTAACTAGAGAGAAAACATGCTACGAAAAAGACATCTGGGTACCGAACGACTGGCTGCTTCAATCGCAATCCAGAAACATATGAGCGAGCTGCACTCTTGGCCGATCGCCTCTTAGCTATCAGAAGAACTCGCTATATAGGGCATGAGCTGGCGAGTTGAGATGTTGATTCAGCGTATCTCTGCTGTTAAAAGATCGATTGCAAGGGTTGCAAACCAAAGCATGAACTGGAGAGCTGAGATGTTGGTCAAGTGCATCTTGACTAGTAAAAGACCGCTTGCATTTGTGATAAGCGAAGACATGAGCTGGAGAACTGAGATGTTGGTCGAGTGCTTCTTGACTGTTAAAAACCAGTTTGCATTTGAGACAAGCGAAGCCATGAGCTGGAGAAATGAGATGTTGGTCGAGTGCTTCTTGACTGGTAAAAGACCGCTTGCATTTTTGACAGGCGAAGCCATGAGCTGGCGACATGAGAAGTTGGTCAAACGCATCTTGGCTACCAGGAAGAGGTGGGTTGCACTGTTTGCAATAGAAGCTGTGATGCGGTAGTGCAAGGTGCTGCTTAGCAGTCTGGGGAATTGTAGGTGCTTTGCTATTGTTCAGCTCTTATCTCAAACGATATAAAGTTTTTAGCATACCTTGGAATAATTTTCCAATCTCCTCATAGAGTCGCCGAAGAGCCTTGTCTCTTCCTTCGCTGTAGAGCAATGGCATATGCACATCGAAAATACCAAGTAATGAATATATAGTATCCTCTTCACGTTTTGTCTCACGAGACTTTGCCCATGCCATCCGTTCTGAGACACTAAATGTAGGCAAAGGTCTTCCTCGAAGGGCTTCAACAGGGATATCTGTTATGGCGTGAATGATGTCCTCCAAGGACCCTTTATCCCCTAGTAGTGTCCCATCCTTAGTATAAAATCCAACTGATGCTGGCGCAATAAGCTCCTGCAGTGTCCACCCTCGAGTGAACCATCGACTGTTTCGGAAAGAGAGTTCCCAAGCCTCAGTAAAATTCAAAAAGTAATCGACTAAAGGCAAAGATACGTCCGATAGATAGACGTAACATTCGGCAGCATTGCGATACCAGAGGAACATAGAATTGATAGCCTCCTGAAGCTCAGTGCTGCTCGACTTGTCGATACAACAGGTGTCCACCCAGAAGTACTGTAAGCTGTCGGAAGCAGCTTGCTGCCCGCAGAAGCGAATCTTGCTATATCCAGCCTTATCCTTGCTGTTACCGCCCGTAAAGTCCTTGAAGGTGACCTCATCTGGTCCCCATGTATGCGAAAGTATTGCATACTCAGGTTTGATACCGCCGTCAAAGAACTCGGCGAAGCTGAACTCGCCATTTGGATCACACTTCAACAACCGCATGGTATGACCAGGTTCAGGTAGCGTAGAGGAATACTTCGCAGTAAATGCTTGGCTACGAAGATTACTTGCAAATAAAGCTATTGATGGGTTGAAAGATAGATCATGTCAAGGTCGTCGCACGTTGAACGCAGCCTTACGGCAATCATGTTGGTTTGCATCATATGCATGATAAGCGCGCAAATAACCTATCAATTGCAGTGAAGCTTCCACCATGACAGCCGATTAGTGCATTGGCACATGACTAGCTTTGAGCCCTTTTACTCGTGTATTGTATCGTGCTAATAGTCTTGCACTTATTGGTCAGCCAATACTAACAGTATCGGGTACAGATCTCAGTCGTACTGTATGTTGGTCACGTGATATTTCGCTCAGCCCTGTCTCGCTCGGCCCCTGCCGTTTTGGTGGGGCTGTGAATCTTCCAGTGAGCGTGGAGAGGAAGCCGAATCTGTAAGCGACTGTACGATATACATTGTGTGATCATGCATCACCCCTCTCAACCCCAGACTCTGCCGCACCCCTCCTTCACAGAATTTGTGCATAAAGGTTCACCTCGAAGCACCCCTCCTTATCTTCTTTCTTCACATCCTTCAATTCCCTCCCAGAGACCCTAGCAGTCTGCCCATAAACCCACCTCTTTCCCTCCCCGGTCATAACAGCAAAAAACACCGCCTCCTTATCCCCCGTCTGAAACCCCTCATACAAATAGCCCAACTTCGGATTCGTAACCCAAAACCCAGCCGCCAATCCTGTTCCAAGGCCCGCTCCAGCTGTCCCAAGACTGAAATTACTCGGCACAGGACCCAGAAGGCGAACTACATTCATGTTGGAGAGAAGCTCAAGATTGTAAAAGCAGGTGAAGAGCGAGTAGAAGCTTAACAGTGGTGGAGCGGGGCGGCGAAGTACGTCGGTGGGCAGGTGGGACAAGATGGTTTTGTGGAGAAGCAGAGCAGGTAGCCTTGTGGTTGGACGATGACGAATGTTCCGGCTGTCGAGGCGGAGGGGACGAGAGAGCCTTCGGCGTCGAGGAAGGCGGGGTAGTCGTAGGCGACGTTGAAGGAGTTTTCGAAGATGTATTCGAAGGGTGTGAATTGGCTGGGGATGAGGTAGAGTTTGAATGGTTGGGAGACGGTTGATACTTCAGGGAGAATTCCTAGATCATGTCAGACGGAGTCTCTCGGGGGTTTCGAGTTCAGATAGTGCTTAGTTTACCTGGTGGAATATTAGGAGGTGGGGCTGTGTTGAGTGTTGTGCTTCCTGGTGGAAGATCTGGACGATTGGGGAGTGGTGGAGGGGTATTTGGATCTGGGAGATCTGGTCGGGTAGCTGGATCGAGAGGAATGAGGTCGGATGCGGGAAGAGGTGCGGTTTCTGGTGCTGAGCCAGACGCTGGAACTGGTGCAGGAGCAGGAGCTGGAAAAGGCACAAGGCCACCTAGTATTCCACCGAGACCAGCGATACCATCGAGGCCCGGGATGCTGTGCCTGTCAGTCGAAGCAGTTGGAAGGAGAGCTGGTATTGACATACATGACAGCGCTAGCGAAGTAAAGTAAGCACAGAAGACTCAATATTTGGGCCCTCATTTATGATTAATGGTATGATGTAGAACGTTCAAAATGGAACAGGTAAGAGCTACTGAGCGCAGACAATATGGGTATGGCTATTGGGCTGCTTAACATATATACCATACGATCGGGATCCGAGCTGCCTGCACGTCTTGGTTTGGCGAATTCAAGTTACATGGTGAACACGAAACCGCACAAACTGCCGATCACCATGATATCCATCGGTCATCTGCGCCTATGGTAGAACCAAAATGTGACCTCGGCCACTATACCTCGGCATCTGGTATTTATTGCGTCGCTGTATTATTGAGCGTGCTTACAAGCGTAAATAAGCTGCCTATTCGACAACATTGCTCGACGCATAAGACTTGATGGAACTTCTGAAAGGTAAGATCTAACCCGATGACATCGAATGGATGGTAATTTCGCCTTCTCCGACTCCTCGTCGCAACTCGAGATCTGCGAATCCAGTCACACAACCGAGTCCCACCAGACACAAGCTTGGTATACAGATCGCGCACTCGGTGGCACCTCGTCGACTCGAGGAGTGTAGTAAAAAGACCTGGCCAGTCGATGTTGGTTGTATGAAGACCACCCGGATACAAGTGCAGACGCTTGAGCATTCGATATATGGGCGTCGGCAATGACGATCAGTCACACGTTTCATTGTTGGAGAAGAATGTTGGGTTTGAGATGGACTGGTCGAGAGATAGTGGCAATTGGTCTCACTGGTACTTTGACCAAGAGAATAGCATCGTATGGGACGAAAATAGTGTGCGGTGTGGGGTTGTTGGAACTGTGGCCTCAGAAACTCTAGCAGCAGAAATGCAAATCGCGGCTCGTTGGGAGTCAGGCAATATCTAGAGAAGCCATGTCTCACATTCGATCTCGCCCCTCTTCAAGTACAGGTTTGTACCGGTGTGGTCTCTCCACTTGAAGAGTTGGATAGACCGGGAAGCAAAAGACGTTGAAGTGTAAAAGATGTTGTTGGTTTGTTGGTCTCGTGCGGCTAGGGTATCTAGGTTCGAAATGCCAACGACTTCCAATAGCAGCAAGGTGCGGCAAGCAGAATCGAGCAATAGAGCGACGAGGATGTCAGACCCTGTTGGAAAGAAGGAAGCGAATGATCCATTGAGGTGCAGGGTAGTGAACTCCTGATCGACAGAACATCGAGTACATCGAATTAATAACAGCTCTATCCTGCCCTGCCCATGATATAATCGATGTCTCCGCTCATAAGCGGGAAATTTGAGTCCAGTTGGAGATTCTGTTCATGGCGCTACTCTTGACGGGACAGGAAAAACAGCGCCAACCGATATTCCGCTAAAAATCCTGCCCTCGCACATGTTGGGTTCTGCGGCGCCGCCTGCACAAAAGACAAAGAGGCCAATAACTTGGGCAAGTGACCAAGCAGGCGACAAAGGCCAGTCTGCAAATTCAGACCCTGGGGCGATGTGGAATCAAGGTCTACTCGTAAAAGCGTGCTCGGACTACCAACACCAGAAGAGCGCATACCCGTGCTTCTGGCAGAATACTGCGCCGCACGAGATGTCGAGAAATAGCAATTATCGATGTGAAAAGGAGGCTCGCTGACAGAAGAATAAATTGAATCTGAAATAGTGACGCTGCGGCTGAAGAGAGCTCAGGAAGAATATGAAATGGAATGAACAGGGGTCGGATCGCATCGCGAAATAGGGTGATCGTCCGACAAAACAGAAAATAGCACCACAAAAGGGGGATCTCAGTTCAAGATCATCGCTCAAACTTGCGTGAATTCGCTAAGAACGTTGGGAACAAATGGGACTCGACTCCATTGAGATAGGCCCAACATGAAGATACGAAAATACAACAGTACATAAATACCTGCTGAAAGAGGACTTCCAACATTCTGGAGGCGAGACGGAATACTACCACCTCGTCCGAGGTATTCATAGGACGCCCAATATGCAGAACCCTACCAGGCCAAGATCCGGTATCTGCTATCCGCTGCAGATATGCAGGCCGAGCATGGGAGCAGCCGCCTTCTGGAAGCCGGGGAGGGACTTAGGAGGGCAAAGGCAGCTGCGTCCACCTCGACTCCAAATTAAGCGAGGCTGTTCCAGAACTTAGATTGGCTGGATTGTTGTACATGTGTGGTGTGCTTCGATAAGTATGACTGCGGCGACTTGTTATAGATCCTTGCGTGGGTGCTGTTACTTGGTCTGGAGTGCCGGGCCAAGGTGGTCGTGAGTAGGTAGGGAGTACCAATGAGATATAAATAAAACTGGATATAGCCGCGGTATGTCGCTTGATTAATGTGACATGGTGGGGTGATTTCTGGCTATTGGTGCGGGATGTCGGCAATTGTCTTCCACAGCTGACTTTGGCCGGAGGTGAAAGAGAGAAAGTGTGGGTGAAGGCTGCAGAGGCTGCAGAGGTCGCAGAGGTGGAGGCCACCCCGTTTGCTCCTAACATCGTCAGTCGTGATGAGGAGATCGTCCACCGGACATGAGGTCAGAGGTGGGACTCGAGAAGAGAAGATCATAACAGACGATACGTGAAAGGATCGCTGCGAAAATTGTATCTGGACGTTGAAAAGATCCACCAATGCATCCTATCATAGCCTATCAATTCATCAACAGAGTTCTGACACAGCCTGATAGTATTCAGAAGATGCAGCTATTCGTGGGTTGAAGAAGATGTGGATGTTCGGTCAGCGGGAGGAGGAAGAGGCGCAGTAAGCGAACTCTGCTGTATGCGCGCTTACGGTAACTAAACTAGCCGGAGCTAACTGAATACAACCTAGCTGGCCGGGGTGGGGTTCTATTTTGCGACCCCAACAATGAAGCGAGAGCAACACAAACACAAAGACACCCGAACCTGGACCAGGACCTGAACTCCAACCTGGGAATATGACTAGCTGCCACACACCTTGGATCTTCCACATAATCCACCACACCTGTTTATCAAGACTGTTGTACTCCATGCACAGCTCTGCCCGGCTTCCTGAGTGGCTGATAACCGGGTGAAGACAGACCCCAGATTTGGTCCCAAAGATAAGTCCCGTCGTGCATCATACCTACCTGCATGCATGTACATGTGTCCGGATGTATGTGTATGTTCTTTGCAGCAGACTAGCAGCTGTTCCTCCTCGCTTGCCTACTTCCCTACACTCTTCACCCGAGTTGATCAGATTCACCTGCTTCACCCCGGCTTGTTTGGCCCGGACCTTTCTTTATGTACCCCGTTATCCTCCCCCCTCCGTCTCAATCTCACTCCTCCCTTCTTCAAGTTTGATTGAAGAGGTATTGGTAATGTCCATATCCTATGTGCTCTGAATACAGTCAACCTTCAAGATGCATCTCAGTCGTCTGGAGCGAGCACTGCCTGATGGCACCTGCAATGCGGGGAAGGTCTTCTACAACTGCCAGATCAACAGCTTCAGAGGATGCTGCTCCGTGGATCCTTGCGCTTTACCAGCTTGCCCAGATATGGACTCAAGCTCGACAAAAAGCACCAGTCAACCAACTACAAGACAGACCTTGATATCGATACCTAATTCTGTTCTATCTTCTACACTGGCAATGACGACGACTCCCCCGACATCGATCATCGTTGATATTGCAATCACATCCTCGACTCCAAAATATACACAAACAGAAGCACAAACAAAAACATCAAGTTCAACTTCAAGCCCAACACCAAGCTCATCCTCTTCATCTGGCGTACCAAACGCGCCGATTATCGCCGGAACAGTCAGTGGTGTCGTTGCGCTATCAATACTCTCGATCCTAATCTGGTTCTGTCTCCGCCGAAGAAAGCAAAAGCAAGAAACCCGAAAGTCTCTATCTCAATCTGGTCTCCCGAATAAAGAATTTATTCTTGATCAATCAGCGCTGTCAGAGAGTTCACAGGTCGGCGGTGATGTATTCGCACCGTTTGGAGGTAAGCCCCCGAACGATCTCCTTTGCATGAAGTATCTGACCTAAGTACCGTCTTAGGCCGCTATGATCAACCCCGCCTCACATCAGCCACGGCAACCCCTCCACCGCGGAGCGCTCAGTCGACCCCCAAATCAGCCCCCACGGCCTCACGAGAAAATCACCCACCGGCGGCAAATGAGTATGAAATCGAAAATTCAGACCCCACGACCCCGATCACAGACCGCCCTCTCCCAGACCCAGAGAAGTCGACACTCACGCCCCCACCAGTTCACGAACATCCTTTCTTCCACCCACTCCCAGGCCAATCGGCAGAGATACCAACGTACCACCCTGGTACACCCGTGCACAAGAATCTCACTCCAAGGGCGCCTCAAAAGTCAACAATGGGATCACATCCTACATATCACATCTCACAGCTCTCAACACATCCCGCATTCCGAGCATCCAAACCACCTTCTCCGCCACGAGAAAGCAGATTCCCGCGCCGAACATCAGAAGTACGAAAGTACCGCTCATTGAGCCCTGTACAGAACAACTCCCGTCACCAGACTCAAAACCAATCTCAATATTTGACACGAACATACCAGGACCAAAATCATAATCAACAATCCTGGCGACACAGCGAGCTGAGTTCAACCACGACCAACGCCCTTACCTCTCCTGTAGTAGGCCGCTCAGAACTCGAAGCCGATGTCCCATCTACTTACCTCTCCCCCAACCTCGCGGCGGCACCTACCACATACAACAACAAGACACCATCCGACTTCGACTACACGAATAAATGGACCGATCGCCGCTCTCAAATGACGCCTATCTCGCGAGGGAATACGGATTCAAGCAAATACTCTATTCCGATCGGTTTAGGCGTTGAGTCATCTTCCCTTTCAGATCCAATTTCAAACCAACAAGCAAGCTCAACCACTCGACACGAACTCGAAACTCCTAATCCCAATTCTCATTCCCCAGTGATTCCATCCCTCTCGATATCCACGCAAATGCTCGGCCCTCTCGGCCCAACCCTCAACTCACCTCGCGATGGAGGTCATACTATGAGTTGGGCAGAGAGCTACCGTATCAACAACAACAACTCAACATCCAGGTCACATTCACAACCACAACTCCGTTCCCTCGCCCTGGCTAGCGATGAGAAAGAAGTCCTTAGCACTACCACCAATGACTCCGCTACTGTCAGTCCCATGACTCCCGAACGCTGGAGCGGCGCTACAGCTGTGCAATCGCCTGTACAGCAGGACCTTGGTGGTGCCGCTCATGATGGTCAAAGTCATGGTGGAAGACTTGGTGACAGAATATGCGAAGAAACACCTATACCGTTGAGTGCAGGCGAGTGTACCAGTGCGTGTACAGGCCATAGTCTCAGTCCTGAGGCTGGGACTGGGACGTGGGGGAGTTGGAGTGGGCGATGATAGCTGTTCTTCACTTCATACTTTGGTTCTGGAAGTCTTTGGGGTTGAGAGAGGGAAAGAAAGAGTTCTTTTGTGTTATGGGGAGGTTGAGAGGGCATTGATTCCCGAGCTGAGTTGAGCTCAGCTACTCTTTATCCCCTGGCCTTCTATCGGCTGGGAGGAGAATTAGGAGCGAAGGATTGAGAATTGAGAGAATGGGCAGAGAGCATTATGAAGAGAAAACGTCTAAGTTGTAATGATAAACGATATTTATGTACAGTACTTCAGCGAGGCGTTTCGGAAGAGCATTTGTATCCATTCGCATTGTATGCCATGGTATGGTATGGCGGTATGGCGGTATGGACTCGATTATGGCGTTGGCTCTGGGAGTTGATCGGGGTATAGCTTGTCCATCGAATTCCCAAGCAATGTAATCAGTGCCTCGCGAAAACATATGAACATAAACAGACTCCGCTCTAGCTATTCTGTGCCATACTTGCCGTATCGCTCAAATGAGATCAGGTGAAAAGAAGACAAGTTCTGTTTGTAGTACCGTAGATCAATCAATCGGTGATATTTCTCCTACAGCCCACCTCAGTCTGTTTATTCTCGCCTCAGTCTATCTACCTGTCATGCATTCCACTTCGTTGACTGTTCCGAAAAGAGCAGGTACCTTGCTGAGGCAAAACAGATCGGAATCAATATCCAAGCAAGTCGTTCGTCCATGCTACCGAACAGATTCGGATGTCCTTCCCTTCCTATCTCCTCGCATTCTCAGCTGTTCGATCAGCACTAATCAAGCGACCATCCATTTATTTCTATATGAATAGAGAAACAAAATGAAACGGAGGAAGGTTTAAAAAAATCCCAATGCGCCAATAATCAGAAAAGTCCCTTTCCATTCAATTCCATGCGCGCCACGCAATGCCTTCCCATCCATGCCGCTCATTCTGCCCGAACGCCATTTGTTTTCGTTCATCGTGAGATTCTGCTCTGTCTGGAGTGGTGACCGAATGAGTACACCTGCTTGGTCTCCAGTCTAGTGCTCTTGATGATCTGAGATGCAAAAGTCGCAAACATGGGTTTTGGGAAAGCGTGTCCAGGTATCGTACTGGTAATAAGTAGAGAAGGACGTCCAGCCTAAACCAAAACAACCACCTACTCGAAAAGCCCCCACCCAACTCAGCTCAATCCCAAACTCAAGCTCAATTTCCATAACCCATCAACTTCGTAATCTCATCCAGCAGCTCCTGCAACTCATCATCACTGATCTTATCCTGGAGACTGGGAACTAGAGTCTTTGCTTCTTCGGCGGTATCGCAGCAGAGTGAACCTGACACAACATGTCACTCAGCTTACTTCTTCTTCAAGACAAGCTATTCTTCTCCTTGCTCCGAGTACCATTGTGTTGTTTACACGTGAAAATAGGGAGACATGGGCTTGTAAAGGGAAACGTACCAAGCTGTGCACGCTCGAACTTCGCCAGCTCCTTGTGAGCAGAGAGGAGACGCTCAACTGCTTCGACATTCTCTTTTCGCTTAAAGCGCGCGAAGTGATCGAGGTACTCGGTGGTTGCAAGCAGGAATCTAGGAGTTAAAATATCAGCGGTATTCCCATAGCGAAAAGTCTTTGGCTCTTGGTCGAAATCCGGCAGCACCTCTCCCAACATCCTATTCTGCCATAATTGCAATCATGTCTTCCCAGAGGATATACAACAGTCGATCAATGAGCCCAGAGGTCGCCTCCCTCTGCCTATCCCCTTCCCAAGCTCCACCACCATAACTTTTCCATCCCCATCTCTTTCTCCAAGCCCTGCCCAGTCACCCTTCCCTGTCACCCTTCCCTGTGCACTTCCTGTACCCGAACCAGTAGGAAAAGAGAATGGGGAAGAAACCTACGACGTCTCATTAACATTCTTCTTATCCATCCGTCTCTTCGCAACCAGGGCATTGATGACCAGCGCGGCCTCACTATTCGTCAAAGCATCCACGTCCTGGAACTCTCCTAGCTTGAGCTCGGCGGCTGCTTCTTCGTCACCTTGGGCGGGTTCGCGGGAACGGGAGGTTGCTGCTGGGGCGGCCATATTGTTTCAGTGGTAAGAGAAGAAGAGAGGCGTGCGGGTGTGAGGATGTGGTGGTGAGGTTGTGAACTCGGGAATGGAGGGGTTCGAATGGTTCGTGGGAAGAAAGGCGGGAGCTCAAGAGCTTGAGCTTGCTTGTGCTTCGAGAGCAGGTAGATAGCTTTTCTTGATCAGGTTCGTGACAGGTGCAGTTTCAAGCTTCCTCGAGTAGTGACGGAGTTGCGTTGTTGTATCGAGCACGAGTAGTGGGGTTGTTGTCGCGTGAAGGTCGAAGTTCTGGAATAGTCGCTCCAGAAAATCAAGCGCAAGGCGGCGAGGCAGCGCACCGCAGATCTGGGGAAGTTTGCCGAGCTTGAGAGCCTCGTCAACTCTATTCACGTTTGACAACTCCGGTACCACTTCTGCGCCAACTTCACCCACAATGGTAATTCGTACCAGACATTGAAAGGAAAACATTGTCATTGTTCTTTCACCAAGAGTACAGCTTCTACGACTGCCGATTTGGTGTGTCGTTGGCTTGGGGAACAAAGAACTGCTGGTGAAGGAGCTTTCGGATAGACACAATGTACGCTCTCTCCCAGCTCACTAGGTTCTCTTGATGCAAAGTAACGGGATTAATTACTGATGAAAGTGAAAAACCAGGGTCGTCTACGCCTTAATCATAATCAACAAAGCCGGCGGGCTGATCTATCAGCGCGACTTCGCCGAAGGTCTCAACAAGCTCAATATCAACGATTACCTCGTCCTAGCGGGTACTTTTCACGGGTATGTCTACTATGTCCCCTACCTAGGCCTTCTCTTCCTTTCTCTGATCCTTTCCCCCAAGATCATTCCATAACTGACCCTCTCCCTCACCAGCGTCCACGCAATAACCACCCGCCTCTACCCCCTCTCCCACACCTCCACCACCTCATCAGCAAACCCCGCCTCCTCCAACCCCCCTACAACCCGCCCCGACGCGCCCTCCGGCATCGAAGTCCTCGAGACCGAAAACTTCCGCCTCCAATGCTTCTCCACCTTAACTGGCACCAAGTTCTTACTCTTCACGGAACCGCAACAACCAAATGTGGATAAGATCATGGGCAAGATATATGAGTTGTATGCGGATTATGTGATGAAGAATCCGTTTTATCAGTTGGAGATGCCGGTTAGGTGTGAGGCGTGGGAGAGGAGGTTGGTGGGATATGTGAGGCCGTTGAATTCAAGGTGAGGGGAGGTACGCTTAGGCCATGGAATAGAGATGATGAAGGTCGAGGAGTCTGGTGCTGTGGTTTGGGAGAAGTCGGCGCAGTATGATAGGAATGTGGATATAGAGTGGAAGCACGATGGAAGGGAGCAGGTACTAAGGGATGGAGAGACGCGCTGCAGGGATGGCAGTGGGAGAAGTCTAGGCTTTCCTAATGGAAAGTGCCACTTATCATCAGGTTTCGAAGACAGGAATAGCTTTGGGCGAGGAGAGACTCAGCAGAGGGAGAACAAAAATGTTCTGCTGAGATCCATCGTCAAACACATAGATGAGCGAGAGAAATCAGGCATAGAAGTCTTCACCTATTAGGTGATATCTAGTGTACAATCATACAATCCCAACGCCATCAGCAATGCATATCTCCATGCAAATCCTACGCCGTATCCATTTTATCACCATCATCTTTCTTGTCATCCTTCCCACTTCCCTCTCCCAACAGTGGCGCCTTCTCCCCCGCCTCATCTTCCTCCTTAATCCCCTCCAACATCGCCTTATTCTTGGCCTCCTGCTCCGCAAGCTCCTTATTCTGCTTATCCTGTCTCGCCTTCTCCTCTTCCATACTCATTCTCAGAGCCAGTGCCAACTCAGGATCCATACTTGGATCAACACCAAACTCGAAGTTGTCCGCCGCTCCAGCTCCCTCACCTCCACCGCCACCAGATGCGCCATCTCCGTTCAAGATCGGACTTGTGACAAGCTGGTCGCTCAACAGTCCTGGTCCAGGTGGGATGATAGCAATGTGTGATCCGTCGCCACCCTTAACGTTCTCATTGAAGGAGGTGAGTTTCTTGGTAGTATCGTCGTCCAGCTCTCCGAAAGCAATGAAGTCTATGGAGACGTTGTTCTTCTTCATCTTCTTGGCCAGCTTGGTGAGGGATTTCTCGTCGTCGGGGATTGCTGAGCAGGTGAAGACTATGATGCGTTGACGTTGGGATTTGTTTTGACGGTGCTTGAGTGCGAGCTATGTTTGTCAGCTTGGATTCTTGTAGGCAGACAGGCAACCTGCAATGCAGCAGATATAGTGGCAGAAGAGTGGTATACATACACCAGCGATCTGGATACCAGTAGCCAAATGGCTGCCTCCTCGAATCTTGCTCTTCGTACGATGTAAACCCTCCAAGATCTTGCCGTGGTCCGTTGTTAAAGTGACGAGAACTTCTGGTCCCTTGCCTCCCATACTCATCAGACCGACGGAGGATTCAGGATTGGCTTGTGTGATGGCGGAGAAGATGAGGGAGACGGCGTCGGCTTGTGCTTCGTATCTTGTTGGCGTGTAATCGCCATTTCGACTGCTTTCGCTGTTGTCCACCACTACCATTACTGCTTCGAGAACCATCTTGATGTTGTGCCTCTGCGGAGGGCTTGGCTTGAATCTGAGATTGTAGAAGGAGAAGATGCTGTTTAGTTTTGTTGCGTAGGTTGTGGTAGAGAATGGAGTTGATGGTCTGGTGGTGATACAATCGATAAATGCTCAAGGTAGCTGCGGCTGCGCGTACCTTGTCGTTCCTACCCATGTAACTTTAGCGTCACTCCAGCCTTAAGGCCAAAATGAAGCGATGCGGCTCGATGTGGGTTTGTTTACCTCTAATATCCAACCAAGGAACACCCAAATCCACAATCAGCAAAGCTTCACTATAAAGACACGCTCAACACATCTTAAAATCGCATAAAACTTGCTTCACGGAGCTCAGGCATACAACATTTCTGCTACTCAATTCACAGTCTTCAAAAATGGCACCGACGCGCTCCAAGAAACGCAAGTCCACCGAATCAACAAGCTCTTTAGATATCCAGAACTTCCCAGCTCCACCACAGATGATACCCACGAAGACGCGCAGTCCTGCGAGGACACCCACAAATAGAAGTCCGATTAAGAAGCAGAAGATGGGTATTACTATGGCGCAAAAGCAGGCTTTGATCGACAACTTGCAACTGGAGCGTAAGGGCAGCATGCTATTGTTTTCACGTCTGCTAATCAGCTTCTGACAGTTACTGAACGCGCCAGAAAGCTACGAGCACAGTATAACCTGCAAGCGCAAGGACTGAGGACGCGTATTGAGATCAGAGTCAACCGTATCCCAATGGCATTACGAAGAGCGAAGATGGGGGACCTATACACGAAATACAGCGAGCAATCCAAACCAGCAGCCACAACTTCACGGATAGAGAAGATCAACTCTCCACGTAAGAACCTGCTCCAAGCAGAACAGAGCAATTCACGCGCCAGTCCATCACCACAACGCGCTCCAAAACGAATGAGGTATGCCAGCTCGCGCATACACACAGAGCAGTTGCTAACCAAGACCAGCGACGACGTATCCATCGACAAAGAAAACGAAGACATCGAGAACCCTAAGAAGAGAGTCCGAGGTCCCCCCATCCCCCCAGCCCGCACCACATCCCGCGCCAAAATCCAACCCTCACAAGTCCTCTCCCCGCGCTCAGCAAACTCCCGCACCCTCCCACGCTCCCCTATCCGTCCTGCCTCTCCCGCAAAATCCTTCCTCGCTCGTCCAGTCTCACCACTCAAACCGTCTGCTCCCGTTCCCACTGGCGGTGCTGCTGGTATATTGACGAACATGGTCGAGAAAGCGAAATCCACACGCGCAGGAGCAACAAGGAAAGTCACAGCTGAGAAACCGGCGCCAGCTGCAGCAGGAGCAGGTAGAGGGCGGAGAGCAGCTCCAGCTACTTCAGCGCCGACTGCTGGACGCGGGAGAGCGAGTACGATTAGTGAGAGTAGTGAGAGCAGTAATGCGACGATTGTGAGAAAGCCGGTCCCTGCCCCTGCGAAGAAGGCTCCGGTTAAAAAGACGGTTATGAGCACGATTAAGGGGATGGGGAGTCAGAGGAAGATGCCGGCTGCTAGTAAGGCTTCTGCGGCTCCTACTACTACCTCTGCTGGAGGGAGGGTTTTGAGGAAGAGGAATTGAATAGTGGTATGTTTGGAAAGGGAGAGAATGAGAGCCCAAGAAGAAACGAGTCTTTGTTTCAGTTTTGTGCTTTGGTCTTGTGTGGGTTTGTAGTTTAGCGTTTGGCGTCAAGGGATGAGTTATGTTTGGAGAAGCAACGAAAAAGGGTTATCAATCCATGCATATATTTCCATTGCATATATCCTACACCCTCCCAATCATATTCTCCCCTCCGCATCTCCTCCTTTCTCAAGCACAACTTTTGTTTGGAGTGTATCAATGCCAGAGAAGTGTCAGTAGATGCATCTCATCATTCCACGTGTTCTCCAGTCATCCCGTGACATTCCCACCTCTGTATCTCCCTCTTCTACTCCGCCTCCCCTAACCGCACTGGATTACGCGGGCTCCATCTTCTTATCCTCTATAAGTTCCACAAGCTCCTAATATCTGTTCTCGTGATACGGCCAGTTATGTAGTATATTGTGCTAAATTTGGAGTCACATTATGAAGTTTGAACTTGGAAATAGGGGAAAAGGTAGAAGCTGGGGCGCCAGAAGAATGTCGGTTTCAGTGTGATATTAAATCAGTTCGAATGTCCTCCGCCTATCCTATGACATTCGCGTATCATCCCCTTTTCCAGCATTATTCATTTTTGAGGATTAATAATGGCGCGACATAGTAGAGGATTGTCAATCTCAATTCATACCTCTAGTTCATGTCCTTTCGAATGTTCTCATCCCTCTCCATGACATATCCGCCTCCCAGCTCCCACAGCGCCCCAGTGGCCCAACTCCACATTCCTCCCCCCCGCCCCCCAGAACTCCAAATACAACTACCCAGCCGGTGCCCCCGCCCCAGCTTTCTTCTTCTTATCCTCGACAAGTTCTATGTTATCCTCTGGTATGACAGGGTACTTCTCCAGCAAAAACTCCTCAATCTCCTCACTCACATCGCCCTGCACTACGATCTCCTCGCCTCCACTTGGGACTTTCGTTACGGATGAACCTGTAGCGAATTTCTTGCCGAGGTCTTTGGCGACTTTTTTGTTTTCGAGACTGAAAGCTTCGAGGCCGGTTACGGTTGTGACGAACTTGCGCTGTGTGGAGGGAAAAGTTAGTTATGTGTTGAGGCGGGATGGATAAGGGAATCTATGTAGATTTTGGAGCATGGCGGGAGGATATTTTAGCTCAAGGCTGTTTTTCTCCCTCTCGGATCGTTGGTAGAGTAGAAAATGCTCTGGTGGATATTGCAGAAGAGTAATGACGCACCTTATTCCTCTCCACACGCTTGATGATGACTTTCGAGCTCTTGATCGTGGCTGCTTGTTTCGCCTCTGCTGCTTCGGCTTTCAGTGCTTTCTTATGTGCGTCTTTCTCTGCTCGCTTTTGGGCGTCGACTGAGAGGGAGGATGTTGCTGCTGCTAGGGCGTCTGTTGAGGGGGGCGATTAGCTGCTGATTCGATCTGCGGGAAATTCGAGAAAGAAGAGGCATTTGATGAATAGTATGTACAGAAAGAAGGGAGAAAGCGTACCTTCAGACCATAATCGTTCGTACAGATCCTCATCGTTCTTCTGTAGCCAGTCCTGGCATTTCTTCACTGTGCCGCCAAATTCGCAGTACTACTTCCTCGTCTCGTGAGCTTGCATTCTTTTCCCATTCGTACGTGCTTAGGTTTCAACTTCGCAGACGGTGATAGAGAGTATAGGGAAATGGATGTACCTCTGGTGGTAACGAACAGACTGTTGTAGCATCAACGGATTAGCTTTATCTTCTTGGAGGGGCAAATGGAGGGGTAATTGAGTGAAGGAAAGATTGAACATACCTCCGCAGTAGATTACTGTGCGGGACTGGGGCACGTATTCTTGCTCTATGTCTGCCATTATACAAGTGATAGGTATTCGAGGTATTAGTGAGGACGTCGAAGTGGTATGGTATGGGGGAGAGGAGCTCGTGCTTGTGTTCGAGGTTAAGAGGAGGGGAAAAGATGGTGGGGCAGCTTTGGTGGGATGATGGCGCTAGCGGCCGCACTCGAAGCCAAATGGAAGATCTGCGCTGATTTGACCAGGACAAGATCCATTTTTGCATCTCATACCTCTCTCTGTATCAAAGTCAGCATCGCATCGTGGGCAAGTCCATATCCGTTTCTTTCTCGAGAATATTTTGTATTTCCTCTATCTCTGTCAAGTGACACAGTAATATCATGATTTACCCTTTTGTGTTCCCGCGCCTGTAAGCAGCACAAGGACCACTGTCTACACATGGAAGCTTGAAGTCCTTCGAGCTTTCAGAGGCAGTATGTGCTCCAGCTCCAGCTCCAGAACCTCAGGCTTGAGACCTATAAGCCTTTTGCGTCTTGCTGTTGTCAACTGTCATTTGTCTTCTACAAATGTCAGGTAGACAAGTATTTACTAACGCCGGGTCACGTTCAGACACCGTCGCCCTAGTGGGAAGGGGATATGACGCTTTCGAGGGCGGAATATCATGATCATTTCGTCTAGTAACGAAGCTGAGGCTGTCCCATAGAAGTGTCTAGTTTACTCTCACTTGCGGTTTGCCGTCGCATATATTCTGTTCTTCGACCTGTTCCCGCCCTTTCATCAACAGAATAGGGCGGAGCTAAAGCTGCCACAGCACTCCAGTCGGGCGTCGCCATACCCTCGTGCACCTTTTCTCATACAAATTGTCCAATTGTATCATGCTGTTCGTGCACTCCGCCTTATTTCCAACAAGTAAGGGCGCCATTTCATTTCCATCCTGCATTAGTGGCATATTTGCCTTCTTCCATTGCGCCAAAATGCGAACCAGAAACGCGGGATGCAGAGCCTCGCGGTGGACAAAATAGAGGTTCATTTCTTCTATTTGGTGCCGTTTCCGCGGTACAGAGAAGATTTCCACCTAAATCGTCCCAAACCCCCACGCCTGCATACTGACACAAGTTTCTGTTGGTGAATTGCCGCCGCTGTCGCTGTCGGCCCTGTTCTTTGTAGTGTACCAATCTGTTCCAGAATTCTGTCCTGCCGTCTGTACCGCACAGTTAGCCAATTCCAGCCACAAGAAGTATCACCTCGGTCATCGAAGCTTCGTACACCGAATGGAAACCTCCCGTTTTCCAGTGGTCCACTGGACGCCGCATGATTACCAACATTCAAATCCAGAGTACATCACAGGTGTTACATATGAACCAGCTCAGGTGCCACCGCCCAGCGGCATATCAACTACAGATAGCCAACATTCTTTTGGCCCACTCCAAGCTGCAACCGATAAGTGGGGCGATTCCGTAGGGACTGAATCGTCAACCAGTCTGCGCAATTGCGACTTCTTCGCACTTCAGTCCGATGTTCATTTTGCCGATGATCCACCGGACGGCTTCTCGTTTCAATTAGATCAAGCCCCGGGCTTCTGGGTTCGCAACCTGTGAGTCAAGATCTATAGACAAGTTTATTGTGCCGCATTCTGTTGGAAATACGCTTGAATTCTGACTCCAATTAGTGGCAGTATGGATGATCCGGATCCTCTCTCGATGTCCCAAGCTTCTTCGATGAATTTCTTGAGCCCCAAGAACGATTATACGAACGAAAACAACCCGGCAGTGGAGTGTGGACTATCCTCAACTTCTAGGCAGAGCCACGGATATCATGCACCAGGCTTGACGACTATGTGCCAAGAGTGCGAGGCTCATTTTACCACCAAAGCGTCGTTGCGACTTCACACCCATGAGACCCAACATGCCCCATACCGGTGCTTATGCGAAGCGACTTTCACTCGCCTGGATGTCTTAGACAGACACATCCAGGTTTTCAATTCAGAGGCAGTTTTCACCTGCCCATATTGCCAAAGTACCCCTAAGTCTTTTGGTCGGCAAGATCACCTCACACAGCATCTTCGTGGATACCACAATATGGACATTGTCGTTGGTGTCGGCGAGGGCGCACCAATACGTCCCTCTCGAAGACTCAAAAAAAGACTGCTCTGCCCACACGAGGATTGTATGGATTTTGAAAACGAGGAGACCGCACCATCGCCATCTGGTCTTCGACGTGTATCATTTCAAAGCCAGAAGCAGCTTACATCACACCTTCGCGAAGTTCATGACGAATGCCCATATCCTTGTAAAGCTGCGAGCTGCGCCAGAAAGGGCAGAAAGGGATTCTTCAGGAACAGGGATCTGCTGAAGCACTCGAAAGATCATCATTCGCGTTCATGCCCTTGACAGGAAGCTCATTCTGAGTCTCCTGCTCTTACTGCGCAGACTGTATTTGAAGATCCAGCAATACCTCAATCTACAGCGACTGTACGCCAGCAGGAGGGGCTAGCACAGATGAAGCGATCATGCGGGGTTGTCTTTGCAATGCTTGTAATCTTACCATGGCTCAATCATAGGACCTGGAAGAATTTGATGGATCATCATCCACAATGTCTGAGATTGAGCCGTATGAAAAACAAGTTATGTAGAGGCACATTCAAATCCTTGATTTTGGTGCGTACAAATTTGTGAAGTAATTTGAAGGCAATAGCTAACTTATTCCGGCTTGAAAGGGATCTTTAAATCAACCTTTTCATGGAATTGTCTCTGCTCGTCGACTGCGCCTTTGCCTCTGTCAAACGATTCATACTCAGCTGAAAGAGACTGGGAAGTAGCATTGTCAATAATGAGTCTAAGCGAGCCTAATTGATCTCGTGGGGAGGAGGTGTGAATTTTGGAAGAACGATCTGCATGCCTACAATTTTTGGCTATCTATTTGAATCTTCTTACCCTATTTTCTTTGCGCGGATATGATTTATGTTCAGCACTTCGAGCGGCAATTGCCTTTTCCTCTCAAGGTGTGATCCAGTCGCTCTTGAAGCTTCTGAAGGTTGCAGCACTTTATTGATGCGGCATGTTTTGCAAAATCTCTACTGCTCAACTGTTTTTTTTTATGTAGATCTTATCCGCTAGTCAGTGGTCTGCCTAAATCGAGTCGTACGGAAGAAGCTCAACATATTCGCTCAAACTCTCCTCTCCAATCCCCTCCTCTGCCGCAAATGCCCTCTGCATTCTCTTGAATTTTGCATGCAGCTTGATACCATTTTCCGTACGTTGATCACATCCTGCTTCACTGTCTATCTCTTCCTCCACTCCATGATCTCTTCTCAGCCTGTTCAGCGCTTCTGCCCTAGTCGCGGTGATTTCGCTGCTCGTCTTCCCAGGCACAGGCAACGACATCAACCTCTGAGTCTCCTTTGGATCAAGCAACCACTCCAGCTTTCTCCTCCTCAGCACCTTCAGCTCATCCTCAATTATCTTCCCATGCCCAATCTCATTGACCTGAGCCTTAGGCAAGTACTTCACCGGCCCCGAGCTTGCACTCCTCGCCTGCACAAGTCTCAGCACCGTCCTCCCAGTCGGAACGTCCGGCTCCAAAATATCCCTATCATCGATCCAATGAAACAATAGACTCCCCGTCCCCAAATGCGCACCCCAAGGATTCATCTCGATCAGCCTAACCTCAAGCCCCTCCTCCCTAACATCAGCATACAAATCCAGTATCGTACTCTCGAACTCAAACTCCTTCCCAATCCCCTCCCACAATCTCCTCGCCTGCCCCACCAGTTCTCTCAACGCACCATCACTCACACCCGCATGATGATTCTGATAAAACCTCGTCTGGCTAATCGCCGAAATCTCTCCCTTGTACACAAAGCACCGCCACTCACTAAGTTTATCTAACCCAGTGAAATAGGGAAAAAGAAGATCTTGTGATCCACTGTATCAGTCTCGTGCTGCAAATCGAGAAAACTGTGCACAGCGCGCTTCGAGGATATAATCTTCACCAAAGAATCGTAGATCGTGTACAAAGGTTTCTGATTCCCATCATCCGCATCTTTCAGCGAGCAGTTACTGACTCGGACGAAGAAGCCCTCGGGTGGGACATCACCTAGATCTCCAAGCTCAGCAGCCATCTTCTTCAAATCCTCTTTGACAAGATCAAGTTTCTCCTTTGCTCCGTATCGCGAGATAGCAGCTGAGCGGAGTAGTACTTCTAAGTGCTCAGGCGAAAACTCTAGGATGACGGAAGGCTGACGAAGCATGTCTTTCGCTACGGCTGGCGGTGAAATCCATCGCGCCATATTGAATGGTCGGATTTCTTGGGCGCGGCGATGGAAGTAGAGGGGTGTTAAGATGCCTGTTTCTGCGAGCCAGGGGGCGAGAGAATGGTGGTTGTATGCATTTACTCGATCTTCTGGACTTGTGCGCAGGGGCCGGCGGCCGATGAGGATGTTGTCTGATATCATTCTGACGATACTTTGTTTTTGGTGTTCATGGTTGATAATTGTAATGATCTAAATGTGCACAGATTAAAGAGCACATTTATTTTTGAACCATTCAGGCGGAAACGTAAGTGAAAGAAACATACATGCTTTCTTAGGATTTCAAGACGATGGTACAAGTATCTCGCCTAATGACTCATCCGGAGAACAGTACCAAATTTGAAGATTGAAAGCTGCCATCCCTTAGGACTTGGAGACCTATGGTAAGCTAGTGATTAGCTGGGAGAGCAGTATATTACTACGCGTAGTCGCGTCTGAAACTAAACCTGGTCTAGTGATTCACGTTCACATCAAGGCACAGGGAGCGGTTTCAGGTACTTACAATAGCGCTCATCACGTGCTTATTTACGCTGAATTCGACCGCTACGAGTAAACATCCAACTTTTTGTACACGAAAATGATCTGAGAGAAGAAACAAAGTTCAGAAAAAAATCTTGCCTAGTCTAATTCACTCTGCGCCTTTTGATGGTATGGCTGTCAGCAGATCCGGTCTTAACCTATCTGTGCAGCGCAGCCGGCTTGGAAACAATTGTCCTCGGGGCTTGAGATCAATGGTATGTCCCAAAGCATTTCAAGAGCCAGGTATCAAGCACACAATGAGAACAAAATTTGTAGCAAAACTTCTGGCATATCGGGCATATAATAAATCCACTTACATGGTTGTTATGAGATTGTTGTTATTCGTACCCGAAGCGAGTCAACATGGAGGGGCGGAAGAAGTAACGGGTTCTGAGTTCCGCCTGCGAGCGAGGATTGACAACCAGCGTTTCTTGGAACGTGCGTGTGGGATATATAATGTTTGTTTATTACATTGGCAAGGACCGGTCCACCATTTATATTATGAGCCCCTGTCCAACAAAACTGGGGGCGTCTTCTCTGGTCTTCGACTCCTGCTAACCTCATCTCAACCTCTTCCCAAGAATATCGTTCTTCTAATCCACAGGTGACACGTCAAGCTTTGAAGCCTTCCGGTCTTGTTCTTGTGTCTCTCACAGTCGCCTGGTAGCTTTCTAGGACTACCATCAGTGTGTCCCATCCCCACCCGATTTTCTGTCTCGATACCTTCTGGCGGACCTCATGATTCGCCATTTCTCTTCCTCCTAGCACATTCTATGCTGAAGTGACCAAAGCCGATCCGCCAAAAAGTGCTTCTCTCTGTATGCGGTCGAGAATTGATATCCAGTGCCATGGCAATGGACCAGCGCGTGCCCATTCTTGGGGACCTCCGTTTGCTTTGGACCATACCCTTTCCGTCTGATAGTTTCCCAGAATTATAGATGTCCAACCCAGCCACTTCTCGGTCATGGATGATAGTACGTCTCATGCTTCGGCCCTTCTGTCACCCCCGCCCTCTCATCCCTCCATTCACTCATCGCAAACAACAACGGCAGCGGGCTCATTGGCAGCGGACTGATCGGTAATGGCCAATCGTCCTCATTCCTCGTCTTATCCTCCCTCGGCGTACTGAGCTCACTCCCTACCGGCTCCAGTGCAGGCAACTCAGCAGGCATGACGACCTCGCTATTCTCCAGTTCCTTCGCTTCAACGCAGTCGGAATGTAATTGTGGCTGTCCTGGCTGCGAATGAGTCGATTCGTTGTCGTTGAATTCTTTCGTGACGGCTATCGTGGGTGTATTTAGCAGAGCGAGAGCCTGCATGTGCCGTCTTCGTGTAAAGAATATCACGACAATAACAGTGCACAGACCGAGTACAGATCCTATTACAGGTCCAGCAATCCACGATGTGTTTAGTGGCTTGGTGGGCTCGGTTTCGGGAAGAGGGGTGAACGTGCTGCTCGAAGTCGGTGTGGATGATGATTTTGCTGATTTCGTACTCGCAGCCGGCGTGGAAGTCGTCGTTGTAATCGAAGCAGTTGCACTCAGCGTCGCCGAAGCTAGGAATACGCCCATCTTCGATATCCTCGAAGCCTGCGATTGCAGAGCCGAGACCTGTGGAGCTACAGTCGTGTTATCGCAGAGATTGATTATGTTTATCATGACCACTTCCATCTGGGTCGAGGCTTCCGTCCGTTCTTTTTCGAGATTATATGTGACGATGCATTGCTGACAGGCTCCACAGTTCGTGATGAAGGAGGAGTTCGCAACGCACGATGTTGTCGCTCCGTCGAATATAGTGACTTCCTCCCTGCAGGATGCTTGGAACATCAATTAGCATGGACTCATGGCAATGCAAATGGTTTGACGTACGACATTGTGGAGAACAGTACGCAGATGGAAGCACAAGTGTTGCTGCTTGCCTCAATGCCAGAACAGCAATTGCAACCTTCGGGAGATACATGATCAACTTCAGAATTCTTGAAGCTCTCTCACACCCAAACCTTCTCCCGCTGATGTCTCACCACGATCTCATTCACACAATACTAGCAGAAAAGACAGGCAGTGACGGTACCAATCGCAGTGAACATGGTCAAGTTGAAAAAGTGAGAAAAAGGCTGAACCACCTGTCTCATACAAGTCGGAAGATTGAAGAGGGAGAATCAAAAGAGAAGCAGAAAGGAGCGCTAGAACAGAATTTCATCCAGCGATCAATTTCATAGCCAGTTCATGCTTTCCATACGTTCACTTTTACCGACATGAACCCAGCTCATGCTTTATCAATCGTGCACAGCTCGAGATGTCTTGGCCACTCACTCCCTGAGCCTGCAAGGCTGGAACATCACCATTCGGGGACGATGCACTGGCCAACTTGATCCCCGACACTTGGGATCGATCAAGGTTTAGTATTGGACCCGCTTCCCCAGCTGGACAAGCCACATCCGCATTGGGACTTCAACATATGATCTCCAGCTCAGCTATTGGACAGGCCTGGCATTTTCCAATACCACCAATGTGCTTGGAAACATATGATTTGCACGCCTCTAGGAGAAAACTACGGTATCTCCCTCTGGCCCCTCTTCTTCAAGCTTGAAGGATCCCCTCCCATGCAACAAATGGCGGTCGTGGCATGCTGTTTGGTCTTGTCGTCCCAGGAGAAAGGGTGTGGTGGAAAGCATAAATCGTGAGTCCGGGGTGCCAGCAGCCTATGAAACGCTTGCCCTGAGCCACCGCACAGGGTTCTTGCGCAATACCACCGTTCTGGGCTATTGGCTTGTGCTTTTTCAGCTGCACAGAAACCAGCCTCATGGGACGATAACAACTGCTTTTTGCGAAGAGGCCAATTAAATGTCAAAGACAGACGAGACGGTGAGAATATCCCGGACTGCCGAATCCGCAGTGTGCATGGGATTGAAGTGATAGCTGCTGGCAAAAGTGCAATATCAACTCAGACATCGTCATCCTTGGGCGATATTCTATCCCGCTGTCAGACCGATTGGTTCAAATACGGCACATCCAGCCTAAGCTCCTCCAGTGCTGGCCGTGGAGCTGGGACGAGACATACAACGTTAAAGAGCCTCAAAGTTGTAATGCTTATTGAAGAGGACGGCAGGAAACAAGTGAGAATATACGAAGCGCAGCTTTCTCGAAATCAAAATCGACGTCTAATCATTGACCAAGCTCTGCTCCGCCATCCAGCCGAATAGAGCTTTGACATTTGATCGCCAGAAACATTCGCAGGACTTGAACACCAAGGCTCAATTTTCGTCTCAACTTCATGTGCGCGGTCCGTCGCGTTTCTTATGCCGCTAACTTTGATCGGCGTTGAAGAATTGGCAACGAGGCCTCGCTTGAACATGATGCATGTGCGTGGCCGAGAATCGAGGGTCGAGGTGGTTGCTGTCGCAGAATTGCGGCTGGCTAAATGCAGCGTCGTGGCTGTCCGCAGATGTGTTACGGATACAAGGCTGCGACGAATTCTTGATGGTGTTGATATTTGTTCGGGAAAACAAAATTTGTAAGTTCGATAAATTGCCAGCATCTGAAATGTGAGGTTCAGGACAGTAGTTGAAAGTTCTCTTCACATACAATCGCACCTCAAACCATCAAACTCGTAAACTTCACGAAATCACCAGGGGCATGCTCGCAAAACCTGCAAATTGCCAGATAAATCGTCCTCAAATCCTCGGTTGTCTCCAGAACTCTTCAAGTCCTGATAAGACCCAAGGCATGTATATCAACCCCGCTTGGTTCGTGCGAAGGCATTGAACTCAACCCCACATGAATCACGAAGATCACATTCCCCTGAATCGAACAGGTCCAAGCGCATCTAAACCCAGGGACTTGCGGCCAGGTACATGCTATATGTTGCTGGCTATCAGTCTTGTATTGTAAGAAGATATTATTGTGGTTGCAATGAACCCACCAATAGTCGCTCACATCCTGCTCGCAGAAGTGAGCAAAAGGTCTAGGTGTCCAACGGCGTTCATTCGAAGTCTGCTGGCTATCAAGTGTGTACCCACTAACCTCCGAGCCAGGACTTAGATAACTACAACGTGTAGACAAATTCGGGGTTCTCCCGGTCAGTCAAGTCTAAGAACTCCTGCTTATCCAACTTCCTGTACCCAGGCTGAGCCCTCACCCCCGCATTCTTCTTGTTCCTCTTCACATAATACCAATGAATGAACAGCAGATCAACCACGCACAACGCATAACAAACAATAATCGTGATCTCCGCAGGCACGTATCTCGGCTTGTCTTCAGGTCTAAAAGTCTGCGGCCCGATGATATTGCCCGTACAATAAGCAATCAAGTACAATGCTCCGACAGTGGTCTTCTTGGTATAGCCGGCAACGTTGCTGGATATGAGGGAGAGTAGTGCCACGAAGCCAGTTGGTGATGCTTGTGTAAGATAGTACCCTGCCAATCGACCGGAGGAGTTGGACAATGGCAGACACACAATGAGAAGCATGCCGACGATTGCGGTAAGCATTCCAGACGTGCCTACCAGCACTCGCCGTCCGATCTTGTCTCCCAGCCATCCGCACACGATCAAGAACACCACTTCGACAGCTCCACCTGGAGTTCCGTACAGTAGCGACTCATCAGGAGTGTACCCGAAAGATACAATGAGTTGCGAGAAGAAATTCGAGATACCCCCTGAATATGTTTAGTGATGCGACTTGAGAAGAACGCCGGGTAAACTCACCATTCGGAATATCCGCAACCAACGCAAAGAACACAAAAGCCCACGTCATCGGATCCGTCAAAGCCTCCTTGAACTGATACATCTTGAAATGCTTATTCCCCACCCCCTGCTGGTTCTTCCTAATGCGCTCAATAGCCATGACCCTCTCACGCGGGGTAAGGAACTTCGCATTGAGCTGGTTGTCAGGCATGAAGTACAAGAAGATGCACCCGACCATAACGGTGATCAATCCAATGGTCAGAAACACAATCTGCCACGAATCGATCGTTGCGCCGTGTTTCTTCACACCGGTAGATATGCCATATGCTACCAGCCCGCCGAAAATCTGTGCAAAGCCATTGAAACTAAACCAGATCCCTGTGCGCGTCCCTTGTTCTTGTCGTGTATACCATTGTGAGGTAAACAGGGCGAAGCCGGGTGTGACGGCTGCTTCAAATACACCAAGGAAGAAACGTACTGCTACTGCGCCGGCGAAATTCTCGACGGCTGCCATACAGCAGAGAGTTCCTCCCCACATTATGATGTTGAACGCGGACCATTTCGCGAGCGGAAGTCGCTGTAGAAGTCGATTGGTGGGATATTCCCATGCCAGGTATCCGATGTAGAACATGCTCCCCAGCCATTGGTAGTTGGTTCCGTGCAAGTGGATGGCGCTTTGCATTCCCATGATACTCGCGTAGGAGAGGGTAGTCTTGTCCAGATAGTTGAGACCGTAGACGACGCATAACATCTTGTCAAAGTCAGCAAACTGTCAGCGATCGATAACAGAATTAAAACTCACCGGCATCAAGTTCCAATCAATCTTTCGCAGGAGACTCTTTTCCATCTCTTCGGTCATGACAATCGCTTCCTGGCCCTCGAAGGCTTTGAGAGCTTCGTCTCCATCATTCGGATCTGTATGGACGAAAGTGACCCCCTTATTGTCGCCGTCCTCGAATGACGCAGCTTTAGGCGATGTATCGACTCTCTTTTCAGGGTCGTCGGATGATGCATCGTGGACTTTCTCCATTGTAGGTATCGTTTCGGTTTCCTACTGTATGACGACTAGGTTCATGCGGGGTAGGACTTGAAGCTCTGATTGACTTCCGAGAACCACAAGAGAAGGAAACACGGGCGAGTAGAAAATGCGGAATAGATGCAAGGGAGGAATGATATAGAAATATATACCATCGACGGACAGAAAATCTCTTAAATAATGGAAACTGTACTCCCCGCATTTCCCTATCTCGCATTCCCGGACAAAGGTACCGTACCTAGGCGTTCCCAGTGCCGATCCCTAGATAGCCGTCGACAACGGCTTGCCGACGATAAACTGGTCATAGATAGTTCTCTTTGCCACCAATGATCACGACTTCCTGATGTCGATCTCAAGTAATTGACGGTACATACTAGCTAGAACCCCCATTCTTGGTGCGTTCTAGCAGGCCGCGGGGAAGGGAAAGCAACACGAATGATGTCGTCGCGCGTTGGAGGAGCTCAGGCGTGGCTCAAACAGGAAGGTCGGGAGAACGAATTGAAGATATGTCTGAAGAATTCCATGATTCGATTTGTACGATATTATATACGCACGCGTGGAACATGATAGCACCAAATGGATGAATTGACGGGTTTTTTTTGTGTGTGGATAGTGGGTTGGCCTTCAAGCTTTGCTGCCCAGTTTTTAAGCTTCGTGATAAGCATTTCCGGAATTTATGTCCGGACCCTTGGCGGCTTTTCCGCCAGGAAGCGGGGTCGCTTCGAGAAGGGAGGAAGTAAACAAGCAGACACATTTGAAGCGTCTCAACTTTTACGAAATGAATACTCATAACATGCTGGGCCTCCGAGAAAACTCTGCAGTGAATCTCCTGATCTCCACGTTTACGAAGCTTCCAAATTGGATTCACTACAAGTCTCTACAGAATCAAACTCTGAACCAAAGATCCCGAGATATGAAACCAAGAAGCGAACCTTTACATCTCCACTTTCCACTCGTCTTCCAAACGCTCACCATAAACCCGATTCATCCAACTCATGCATCTTCCCAACTTCCCTCAAGTCTGATAATAGGACTTAACCAATGTTCCCAACCATCCTTGTTCCACTCCGCGATACCAGGTTTTAGCATCGAGATCAAAATCCGATAATCTCCCGGCGGCAAATACTCTCCCCAGTGTTCGCCATCATAATCATGAAAGTACACGGCCCCTACTTGAAAGTCAGTCACACACTCCCGATCACACAGAGGGAAAGGACAGCGAACCCCAAAGAAACGTTACGCTCGTCGTAAACGGCAAGAAATTATACTTCGTCTCCGACGGCCCAGCATTATGAAACTGTGACGTATCCGGCACCCAACCATAACTCGGCACACCCATAAATTTATCATGTGGCGTATGATTCGGATCCATATACTCCTCCATCTCAACATTCGGTTCATATCCATAATGCGTTGGCACAAACGTTGTATTACCCGGCAGGACGTGAACCTCAAAATCAGCACCGCCAGTCAGCACGTTGACGTAGATGTTGGGGAACTCCCATTTGCTGAGATTGTATGTCTCGAATTGCGTGTTGATCTTTACTTTCCAGGTTGCGTCGTCGTCGTAGAGACCGGGGTAGTTGAATACGCAAGGCTGCGCGCATTTGTGTTCTTCTACACCGTCGAAGATCGTGACGTTGCTAAGATCGATAGCGTTGGTCTTACGTTTGTCATATGGGAGACCGAGGTAAGGCACTGAGAAGTCTTCACCGCTGGTGGAGATCTGGATGAAGCCTGAGAATACTGGCACTTGCTGGATTTGAGCTGGGGTGAGCTTTGGTGGTGCGAACTTCACCGCGAGCTTGTAGAATCCACCTGCAGAAATCGTCACGCTGGTAACATCGAACGAAGCAGTGCCGTAGATGGGATATTGAGGTTGTCCATATGCGTTGCCAGAAGCTGACTCGAGGATATCTGGATATGGATAGAATTCGGCGTACCCCGCTCCTTGGTGTTTAATGGTGTACGTCTTTGCTTTTGGTGACGCATTATCAATTCTGATGGTCTGTGGTGCATTCTCGTATATGTAGAGATCTTTGAGCTCAAGTTGTGATGGCGTGATTGTGGTCTTGTACATGATCGCTCTGTATGGATTTACCATCCCAGCTCCCTGGCCAGCCACGGTGGAGGGAAAGGACTGGTCGTAGACATACGGCACTGGCGCGGATGTGGCTTGCATTCGACTGATCACCTGTTGGACTGACAGACCAAGATTCTGAGATCTGACAAGGGCATAACAAGCAGCAACAAAAGGTGTGGCCATGGATGTTCCGGAGATGATTGCGTATCCACCATATGGTCCTAATGGCCAAGTCGAGAGGATCTTCCCACCTGGTGCACCTGAGACACCGTCAGTATCGTGAAACATATGCAGAACTAGCACACTTACTCAGCTGTGGCTTCAAAGCAACAGTATCCCACGTTGGACCAAATGAAGAAAAGTTACTCGTCATCGCACCCGTCGTCAACCTCACGCTCTTCACTTTCGGATCTGTGAAGCTTATTTTGTAAGTACTTCCAGGCTTCACCTTCCGCAGAATACTCGCCCCAGTCCGTGGATCAACAACCAATGTCGTGACTTCAAATGGAATTTGAAGTTCGGCATCCTGGCTGACGGGATCTTGATCCACATTATACGCGATCAGATACCTGATACCATAGTACGCTGCGCCACTCATCTGAGATGATAGAGGACAGCTTCGAGTGACCCCCGCGATGACAATGATATTGCCAGGATCTTTGTTGTATGCGGCTGCAGTGTTTGCCCATGCTGATTGAGTGCATAGAACACCGTGAGAGTACACAGTCAGAGCCGAAGGGAGGATCAAGGGCCAGACGGAAAAGTACTCGTAAGTATTGCCATCTGACCCTGAAGCGACATAGGCAGAAGGAAACTTCAGATTCGTGACTGAGCCCACGGCAAGTGCAGTTCCTACACTGGCTGGAGTGGATTGACCGTAGGTACCGATGTCACCATCATTTCCGTTAGCAGCCACAACTGCAATCCCTCGGGCAGTGATGGAGTTCACCAGGCTTGTGTACGGAGTTGCTCCTTGGAACGGGTTGAGGGCTCCTAAGGACATACTGATGACATCCACACCATCGTTAGCAGCCTTGATCATCGCGGCCATAATAATATCATCGTCTGTATAGTCATAGACACAGCCGAAGACTCGGTACATGTATATAGAGGCTTCTGGTGCGACTCCGACCATGCCAAAACCTGTATTCGGAGGATCAACCATTCCAGCGATTCCTTTGATGAGCTGTTAGCGCGAACTATCAATCTTAACAAGGGACTTACCAGCGACATGAGTACCATGGCCTCCAGCATAGCAAGTAGCAAGTGGAGTCGAACTGGAGACCGGCTCGCTTCGTCCATCCCATTCATCTTGAACGAATCCAAATCCTCCAGCAACCTTATACCCCGGACCAAATCCTCGTCCAAGAGAAGGATGAGTGTAATCAATGCCTGTATCGATGAAAGCAATCTTCATGCCCTTGCCTTTGATCCCAAGAGCATGAAGTTTGTCAACATCAACCATCTTCAAGGTACTAGCAGTGTCCATAGTGCCTGTGATGTGAGGCAGCTCGGGACTTGAATCGACGGGTATCCATGTCTGGTTGAGGGCTGCATCGACCTTGAGACCGGTCCATGTCAGATTCCCCTGGCTTTGAACGGGAGCAGATTTGGCAACCCGACGGTTCGGGTAAACGGCCACCACCTCAGGCATGGAGCTCAATGTGCTGTTTACTTCGTCGAGTGTACTGTTTCCGGTGAGTTTGATGGAGAGACCATAGAACAGTCCCGAATCTGTGAATTCTCGCTGTACTGCGTAGTCGATGTTCAAGTCTATGGCGCGCTTGTGAAATTCATCATGTGAGCGCTTGTGGAGGGAAGTGTCTTTCTTGAGTTCAACAATGAATGAGGACTGGCCTGGCTGTTTACTGAAGGGGTATGCTCCCGGCGTGGCGGTAGGAATGGGAACTTCTGAGATAGTAAGTGCCGAGACAATTGATGTGAAGGCCACGAGGCCAAGTAGTGAGGGATTCATGGCTGTTAGACTCCTTGCCTGAGCCAATTCTCATCATGAAACCATCACGACTTTATAGAAATAACCCCGTCACTGTTCGTATGACGAGAAAACAGGACCTAGGCTGATGTAGAAGGAGGAATGAAGCTATCTTTCTGCGCAGTTCAAAGAAGACATCGTGCAAGTATAATCAGACGCAGTTCGTAACCCTCGTGAGCCAAATCTGGACATGACTCCTTGGCAGCGAGAAGTGATCCTGGAATCAAGAACAGGAGTGGAGGGAATTGCCAACTGCAACGATCACGGTCCGACTCAAGAACACAATTGAGCTTGTAACAGATCCGAATCACTGTCAAAATTGGTCCGAAAGGCATACCAAAGAGGAAGAGCTTCAAGACTCTCCTCATCCATGCAGCGATTTCTGTTCCCACCTTCCGCTTCCTACCTACAAGATAGTCATGGCAATATTGACCCCTTGAGTTTGGAGACTTTGAGCTGTTGACTTGATCATGGAACATTGCTCGAACGATGAAAGATAAGACAAAAATGTTGTCAGCATACCATCAGACTCATCCGAACTTGGAAGGTAGGACCCTTCCCGCTATGAGTATGCTCGCCCTAACATCTTTCCTCCTCACGCTCTGGGACAACACTTGCTGCGTTTTTTTTTCTCATTACTTTGAAAACACATAGGTAGCGAAGTCAAGAAGAGGTAAAAGCAAACAAACAGTACGAAGCAGGTTGACAGGACACGCAGCCATGCAACTTTGAATTTCAACCAACGTCTCCGACGACAAAAAAGGAGTACAGGAACGATGTCAAGAAAATTAAAAGCTTGCTGCCCCTGGACGCCCTACCACTTATCAGTACCTCTTGGCAATCCTTCGTATCACATCCCACCATCTGCTGACATCCACTACCGAACGAGCTTCCGAATTTCGGCACCCTGCATATCACGACATTAGCCAGCGAATCATGCGTTCGACCCACGGAGGCCAAAGCTCGAGAATATCGGCATCAACATGACGACGTTGCATCGAACGTGCTGACAAGCCGTTCTATCTTCTGAAGGTGCGGTGGCACAGCATTGAGACTTTGGCGACTGGATGGGAAGTTCGGACGAACGATAAGGAAGGAGGTAAGATGCGGCAGGCGAGTGAACTTAGGATCCTTGCGCTAGGCAATTCTGCATACCGGGAATGCTTTCTGCAAGGGGTATTGCCTATCGGCCGTTATCGCAACACCATGGGATTGATCAGCTTCATATTCCTCCGAAGGATCCCACGTACCTGGATCTGGCCCGAACAATGTATAAGATGGATATGGCACATGTGTTCAAGTACACTGGTACACCCTATTACTTCGGTTCAACTTCCCGATGAGCCGGGACCGTTATCGTTGTTATTCAAAATCAATGCAGTCCATGTTCAGTCATCTGCTCGGCATCAAATACGTGCACAAGTCAAATCCCATTCAGGAGATTGAAAAGTGGTGGAGGAGATAGCACTGTACCGAAGTAGCAAAAATTGATAGCATCGCAACTAAGTTAACCCCCTACTGGCATGTCTGCCGAGAAAAGAAGCGAAAAGTAAAGCAAATCCGAAAAGTCCACCCTCTCTTTCGTGCGCCCAGGCACTTTTCGACACGCGTGCAAATATATTAGGTCCAAGGGAAAAACCACCAGTCCGGAATCAAGCAAACTTGAGCAACACATGTACGTGAAGAAACCCCTGGCCCCCATCTTAACCTCTCCACCCGCTCACTCACATTATAGGCCAGAATCGTACTGCTTGTACGGTGCAGTAGGGTACCAGCTCCTCCAAGCATTACAGTTTGGCGTAATGGCAGCCAAGTTCATGGCGGTAGGGATGTTATTGACCCGCTCGAGATACTGCACACTCAGTCCTTGAGATACATGCCACGCGATGTGACAGTGGAAGAGCCAGGAACCTGGATTGTCTGTTTTGAAGGCTACGACGAGCCAGCCGAAACCAGGAAGCATTGTGCTGTCTCTGCGCAGAGGGTTGTTGGTCTGGAGACTTGCTGTGTCGACTGCTGGGTCGAAGGGTCGTGGGGCGCCGGCCGGGAGGTTAGGGAGTGGTGAGGAGCGGCCGAGAATGAGGAAGTCATGGCCCTTTGAGAGAAATTAGCAATGAAGACAGTCAATAAGATTATAGCTACGGCTACATACATGTAAGTGCATGGGGTGCTACGAAATTGTCAGCGGGGCATATCTGTAGATTTTGAGTATGGATGACTTACAGGGACGGGAGAGATATTTTCGATGAGCCAGATGCTCCACTGAACAAGAACATTAGCAGGCAGAAGCATACAAGTGCTTTGTAGAAACTTACCACATTAGCATTAGGTAGTGAAATTATGTTTGCCTCAGGTGGGTAAGATGAGTTGCCCTGGAGGACATACTCCAGTGTTGGCTTGGACCAGTCAACTCTGATAGCCGAGTTGTTGACCTTCCACTGGACAGTTGTTGCATCGCCGTTGACGTCGAAGGTAACAGGCAAATCATTCGTCGATGGAGTGAACGATGCAATTGGAGCTGTACGCGTGACAATCGGTTGGAAGTTGGTCTGATCCTGGCACGCAGGGTCGGGAGGCGGAGTACCCTTGAGTGTTGGATTTGCGTTTGGCGCACCATTGTAGCGGAAGATGGCGGCTGGGAAAGGATTGTTGGATCGGCCGCAGATTGGGTTAGAAAAGGTGACATTGAACCAGTAGTTGCCAATGGGCTGACTGGCATCAATCGTCACGTCGTATCTCTGGCCAATGCCAAGGAAGAGCGAGTTCGTCGTGAAAGCGTTGACTGGCACGAAGTCGGCAGCAACGACGGTCATGGAGTGATTATTGAGCGAAACCGAGAAGGTATTCTCGACCGAAGGATTGATAATGCGAAGGAGATGTCGCTTGTTGGGAGTGAGCCCAACTTTGTAATAGCTTCCACCTGCGCCGTTCGGATTGATGTTAGAGCCATTGAAGAGAACATTGTCGCTTGCTGGCGGGGACCCGGGCGCGTTGGGAATGAATGGATTGTTACGATCGTTTACGCGAAGTTGAATCTGGTCCGCAGCTCCGTAGTACCAGTCTGTAATGGGGAAAACGCCGAGGTCGATATCGTATGGTAATGACGCAGGTCCGTTGATCTGGATGGCTCCTGAAACACCATTTCCATACTGAGATCCGAAGTGGGAATGGTACCTGTAGAACAGTAGAAGTGAGAAGAAGTTCTGGCCTCCAAAGAAGGAAATCATACCAAGAGGTTCCGTATTGTGTTGCACGGAAAGAGTAGGTCTTGGAACTTCCTGGTGGAATTGGACATTCAGAGACACCATTGGCGCCATCGTTGATACAATTATTGAGCTGGCGAAAGCCGTGCCAGTGAATCGACGTTCTGGCTGTGTCAGCTAGAGATTCTGAGTGTAGTTTCAAGTTTCTCACCCATTCGTCGTCATGGCATTAATGACATTCACATTGATAGTGTCCCCCCAATCTAGCAAAATGTTAGCGGGTTCAGGACGTAACATGAGATATAATACATACCAGCTTTTATCACAGGACCTTCAGACCAATGCATTAGCGGCAAGTGTTTTCTTTGAGAGTGGATGTCATACCTGGAAAGGCACCTAGGTCTATTGTTAGTGAACATTCCACACATGCCCAAGAGCGAGATGCATACCATTGATTAACATAGCTTTCTTCTTGATTTGTCCATCTGGTCCAACCCAATTGTCATGCTCGGTCACAGTGAAGGTGTACTGTCAGAGTCAGAAGCCGCGGAGATGAGAACGAGGAAGACTCACAGTTCTGATTGTTCCGGAAGGAGTGCTGGCCTCCCAATCAGTGTTAATATTGAAGCCAGGGCTCCAGCAAGCACGGTTGGAAGGCGAATTGCAAGTAGGAGACGCGACGGTAAGCCCCGAGAGGAGCAAACCCGAGAAGACGGTAGCGAGAGTGGGAAGAGACCACATTGAGAGAATATGAGGCAATTTGATGCCGATGTATTTGAAGGAGTGTGGAGAAAGAAAGTCAAGCCTGAAAGCCTGGTTGAAAGCAACGGAAACTTTGACGGGATTCTTCCAACTTATATAGCTCTAGAAAGTCCCTGGCAAGCTCATGAAGGGTGCTCTTTTCTTAGATCAACCCATCGACTTCGAATCCGCGCCTCCTTGATGACGACCGTAGATCTCGAAAGAAAAAAATCATCCCGTTGCTTTGACCGTACAGACTTGTGGTCTGACTGAGTCTCGATGTCCTCAGAACGCGGCACAAGAAAGAGAACCTGGGTTATGAGCAGCCCCAGCGGCAAGAGATTTGGACGCCTTCGAAACTTCACCTTGACGATTTCGTGTTGAGGCGTCTAGGCAGTATTTCAATAGTCTGCTATGGCTGCAGGAGAAAGGCGCCACTTTCTACCACACCAGTCTACAGACTGTGGTATCGAGCGGCCAGAAACACTGAATCGGGCAACTCGTGAGCGACGAGGAAGGAGGCGGCCAGATATTTGCTGCACGGGAGATGATATTTGGTATAGGAACACATCCGAATGCGAAATGAAAGGGTTGAGGTAGTCGAAAAATACTTATCTGTGCCACGCCACTTTGACATCGGAGACTTGATGTAGACTTTAGGGGCCATGACAAACATTTAGTCATCCCCGAAATGCCAGGAATAAGACCAAGCCTCGAATAAACATGCGGAAAAGAGGCATAAAATGGATTTGGTGTGTCCGGACACGACAGAGAGAAGACAGCACAGCGAGGAAGAATAAGCACCGGAGGAAGGACTGTATTGCTGTATACACGCCTAATTTGATCCAAGTTGACTCAAATAGCCAGGTCGAGATCGCTTGTTGCTGCTCCGAGTGATGCTGGTATGTGTAACTGTATGTTTCGAAGTTTGTTATCACGACAGATACCTGGTCAACTTGAGCTCAATTCCCGAAGCATCGATCCCAGAAGCTGAAGCAGTAGCGAACGATTCGCTGTGGAATATCTCTTAAATTAGTTTTTCGACCAGGAAAGTTACGTCCCGTAAAGTCTGGAGTCATAGACTGGAATAATGACCTAACCCATGTAGCGCGGGAAATATCTGTGAGGCTCGTTACACTGTCCTAAGAAACCAAGAACATCGTGGCACAAGATAGATTGCCCTGCCCTACCGATATGAAGTTACGGGTGTCAAAGATTGGCTAAAGACAGGATCTACCTCAGAATTTCTGCCGGTCCACATGGACACACATGGACATCAGACGATCGTGGAGATATCCTGGCAGCATTACATCTGCATCAGGAACGCCAGATGATCCGCAAAGGTTCAGATGAACGACAATAACATCAGATGGGGACTCTTTTGGCGTTGAGAGACCAGGAATTGCTGACCGAACGAGAGTCGTGGAAGTCATGGCAACGATGACTGATGCTTGACTGATGCGGCATTTCAGTAGGTCACGAATGACTGTCAAGGTCTTTCGTACTGGAATCAACCCGACTCGAAGACGAAACATCGTGTAGCAGCCAAAGGTTTAGTCGGAGCGGCAGAACCATTGTTTGATAAGGTCTGTGAGAAGCGGGAATGACAGAAGTCGTGTAACGGTCAGGGATGTCGATGCATGCCGCAGGGGACGGGAGAACATTGGAGGTGCTGCGCAATTGACGAGATATTTGAAGGCAGAGGGATGCAGACACTTGCTGTACAGTAAATGAGAGGATAGCTGCATAGGCGAGGAGGAAAGAAGATGCTTACCATGGGACTGTTGACAGAAGGATGCAAGATGTCCAGGAGCGTGGTGTTGTCAGCCAGAAATCCATCAAAATAAGGTTAGCGGGGCGCGGGAAGCGCCGGCTGGCCCGTCCCCACTAGGGCTGTACCAGCTCATGATTGGATCGTTATGCTTGGTCAGCAGCGAAATGTCGGAAACATCTGCACCCGACCACCTCACATACCATTTTCGATTTTCTTCTCTCCAGAATGGGACATCAGAACGAACAACCAAACCAAACTTTTCGCTAGTAGCTTCCACTTGCATCTGCATACTCAGTCCAGTAACCGGATTTCTACATCGGATCAGGCTGCCTCAATCTGCTTATAGAGATCCTCATAAGCTACACCGCAGGTCATGTGTGGCGACGATTTCGCCATGCCATTTCCTCAAAGCTCGGATTTGTACCGCCCCCATTAGACGGGACATCTATGTGTACTTCACTCGCTAGGATGGACTTGAAATCCTACTCGGTAGCCTTCGACATCACAGCTTCCCGATTGAAGCCGACGGAAGTCAAGACGCCGCTATCCATTTAAGCTCGTAATCAAGTGGTCGAGTACACAGGGACATACGAAAGAATGTCAGTCGTCAGTGATGCACTGCATTTTGAGACCTTTCGCAATTGTTTCTTCGTATGTAAGACCTGTACTTTGAAAGATCCTCAGGTGAGCACTTGAGCAAACTAATTAAGCGAGCCCCTGACTTCTCGTTGTATCCTTCCCGCATTCACAATCATCCCGCCACGAGTCAGGTCTTCAACCATCCGAAGGAACCCATTTCAAATTCGGATGCGACTCGGGACGACAAGTCTCTCAAAATAGCAAGCAGCATCCATCATCTCACATGCATGACATGCACAGATAACGCGATCCCCCATCAAGCTTGGACCACTGCCTGACCAATCTCCACTGCTTGTCACTGGCGAGTTTCAAACTTGAGGCTTGCGAGGTTTGAGATCGTCACCATCGTCCGTCCTTTATTTGGAACTGTGCAGGCCACGTTCTGATCTTCATCTTGATATCTGCAGATCATATCATACAAATTGTTTTCGTTCGCATCGCCATATTCGAGTTTCGATATACAGAAATTTACAAGTACAAGATGGTGTTGAAAGCTGGAGCGCAAAAGTCCAAGACTCTTTTGAATTCCTGGACGCTATGCTCAAACCTCATTGCCGGAGGACAGCTATGTCATGTGTGGCAGACTCTCGTTCCAGAGACTCCAGCCACGCACGATATGCCATCCGATGACACTCAAAGTTTTCCTCTCAAATCCACTCCCATACCCCTCCACTCTCCGCCAAAACCCCAACGACAGCCACGACACCATGCCATCTCAACGTACCAAAACAAAAACTGGGTGCATCCCCGCCCATCCATCGTCTCAAGTGCCGGGTAGCGTCATTGGTGGGGATTTCACGCCAGCTTCAGGCCAAACGGGTTTCATGCCATCTCAAATCCACACGAATCCCTCGGCGTGCTCCCGTAGATCAGGTTTGTTCATCTACTTGTGATCGCCCTCTCCGCGTTGATCGTTTCTTTCATATTGATACCTTCTGTATATTTTTCTTTGAGCTAGACTCGCCTTACGCTCCTTCTCCATAATTTTTCGTGGTAATCAACAAGCGTTCCAATTTCTTCGGTACTCCTCGCTTCTCTGGCCAGACGACTTTGAACAGCAAACATCAACATCAACATCAACATCAGCAAAATGCAGATCTCTATCTTTGCAGCGCTGGCAGCGCTAGCAACATTGGCACAAGCGACTGTAACGAAACCAGCAGCTGGGGATCAATGGGTTGTTGGAGAGCAGAGCACCATCAAGTGGGAGACGGCAGGATTCAGCGACAAGGTCGACATCGCATTAGTCCCAGCTGGTGCAACGGACACATCGGTCGTCATTGCTCAAATCGCAACTCAGACCGCCAACACGGGTACTCAGACCTGGACGCCACCATCTACGATGAGCGCGGGGGATGTTTCTGTCATTATCGTCAACTCAGGCCAATCATCCTCAGCAAACTCGGTCTCGGTCACTCAGAGTTCCAGCACTTCAGGAGTCTTTGTTATTGTGCTCTCATCCGGGGTGAGTATCTCTCAAATCACTCCAAGTTAAACATACCGGTATCTAACTAACAAAAAGCAGTCAAACAACTCCAATGGCCACAAGAAGAACGGCACTGAAACCGCCGCCGCAGGGATCACCACCATCTCTTCCACCGCAACTGTACGTTCCTCGTTTTCAAAAGACCCCTCGATTAGAGCTGACAAAATTCCAGTTGACAAGTCACGTAACCGTGGCGCAAAATGTAACCACACCCCAAACCTCCGCAGTCGAAGCGAAAACAACATCCGCCCCATTCGCATTTGCCAACGGGACGACATCCGCTATAGCTGCAGGTATCACAGCTTCATCTACAACACTTGCCAGTGTCAGTGGAACTGGTGCTGGAGGGGCTCGCCAGACTTTTACGGGGGCGGCTTCCACGGTGCAGTTGAGCAGAGCTCAGGCGGTGGTTTCAGGATTTGCTGCTGTCATGGCTCTCCTCTTCCTGTGAGAAAGTAAACTGGGACTATTTCGAGCTGTAATGGATATCATGGTCAGGTACCACAAGTAATGGTCGAATCGGAGTTTCCGATGTTTTGGCACTGGATGGCCTTGGGATTTGTGGCGAGGAGTTGGTAAAGGCACGCTGGGTTATATTCGGTGGGTTTGGTATTTGCGCTGACGGTCGATCCGTCGCTGTATGAATTTTAATGCACGATAGCCATAAGGCTGACTACAAAGTACATTGCAAGGAATGTCCATTTGAGCGTATAAATTATGAGATCTGCATGCAATCTTCAAGTGTTAGTCAAGCTTTGATGGCACCGAGTAGTGAACGACCGATGTCAGATGACGGCTGATGGCTGGTGGCTGACATGAGACGGAGTTCCACCGATTTACTTAGTACGATGGTGGGTCAGAACTTTGAACTTGAATTTTCGACTGTAAGCTTACACCCGCACGGTTTGTACGAAGAGGCTCTTTCTTTCCGGGTCTCAAAGGCTGTTCTGCTTCGGGATAAACGTGACTTCCCCTTTTTTTGCTTCCGAGGCATTGCTGCAATCACTTTGCCGAAGCGGGGGTTCTCGGGCTCAACCTTCGAATATCAAGAAGCCGACATCCTCCTCAGTTCTCTAGGAACTAATTACTGCGTATCTTTTGCTGGACCCTCAATCACTTATCTTCAGCTCATAAGACTGCCTTCTTGTCGGCCCCTCATTCCAAATCTCGACATCAGAACCGAAGAGCCGTACCTAATTGCTTACACACCCACTGGAGGGCTGTCAGCAGTAACCAAGCATCTGAACAGCACCTCTAATGGAGCAGAGGTACGAGGTACGAAATCAGAGAAATTTCCCCAGCCGGTCCTTCTTCGAACGGAGCGAAACTCAGGGACCGAGATATAGTGCAATGGCTGCGGGATCGTGTAGTTTGAGCTGCCATACCATTTCTTCGTGGCGTGAATTTCTGGAATTCAATCGCGATCAAAGTAAATGAACGCTTTATCGTCGCGACCTGATCGCCATATCAGCTGCTGGTGATGATAAGCCAGTAAGTCAAAGTCTCGGGCCTGAGTTCCTCCTTGAACCACAAAGTCCGCGAAGTCCACGGCGGTCCGGGGATAGAGAGACGTGATAGGGCTCCGCGTCCAGAAAACTGGGACAATTGGCCAACGGGCAAAACCCAGATTCCTCGTCCAACTCTCAACTTCACCCATTTCAGGCTTTGCTGCCTCTCTCAGCGGCACAAAATCACACCGGCTGGATATCCATGGAACCTTCGCTGATAAATCGCCATCATTTTCAGCATGCCACGCGAAAGGGCTGCCTGTCTCAGGTGCGCCACATCGCCAATCAAGAGAGGCTCAAGCAGCCCCCTGCATCCTCCTGTCAGCACTATCATCAAATTTCGTTCTGGCGACCAAACAGACCCAGATGGTGCAAACGATGCGCTACGACTCTGATAGGTCACTTCGCGATATCTCAATGGGCCTCACAGAACCATATTGTCCGAAGAAGAGTCCGACCCCTGCCAGCCTTGTAGATTGACACCAGAAACGTTGGGCTGCCAACAGTGCCATTTACCCAGGCTGACAGCAAAGAGAAGCGCACTGGTGATGACGGACTTATCGGTGCTTCGCGCTTTCGTACCTCTAGGCTATCGCAAGCGAATCACTCATTCTTTCCATGTAAGTTCGAATTTCTTACTTCTCCACTAGGGCACAGGGCTGCCTGAACCGGTAAGTGCAGTTCTTCCTCATATGGAGATCATGTTCTATCTCCGATAGTGGCTTCAGACCCGGCATGAAGATGGCCCTTCAGCACCCACCGAGAGTCAAGCTCAGACCCTTGCTTGTTACGTACCCATTTTTCTGTGTTGGGGTCCCCAAAGACCTATATATCATTGCTCCGCCCTCTCTGATTACAATTCGAAAGTCCAATATCAAGTCTAGAGGTTCCTCGTACCTGGCGCTTGCTCTTGTCAGCCTTATCTCGACCCGATCCAGGATTCCATCAGTCGATTGGCTTGCATCTTCAGCCACCATCTCAAATCTCATCAGCACCGTATCTTTCGGCAAGGAGGCGAGGAAGACCAAATAATCGGTCCTCGCAATGGCAGCCAATACCGAGAACCATATCTCGGCAGCAGACAAGGAGCAAGGAGTCACAGCAAACGACCCGAGCAACCTACTCTCACCAGAGAAGCAGGACGCCCGAGATGTCTCAGAAAATACATCCGTTACTGGCCTCGATGAGATCGATCAAGAGAAACAACAAGCAGAGTCACCAGCAGAAGAGGCACCACCCCGTGACATCACAGGCTGGAAATGGATTGTCGTTGTCCTCTCGATCCTAAGTTCGACCTTCTTATTCGCCCTCGACAATACTATCGTCGCAGACATCCAACCCGTCATCGTTCGGCAATTTGACTCGGTATCCAAGCTCAGTTGGCTCAGTGTATCGTTCTTGATCGGTGCAGCTGCTACGAACTTGGTATGGGGAAAGATCTTCGGTCAGTTCAACGCGAAATGGACATACATTCTTTGCGTCACTCTGTTTGAAGTCGGCTCGGCAATCTGTGGTGCAGCTCCAACCATGGATGCTCTGATCGTCGGACGAGCTATCTGTGGTGTCGGAGGTTCCGGGATGTACGTGGGCGTCATGACATTACTTGCAGCCACGACAACGATTCATGAGCGACCAATGTATGTGGGAGGAACTGGTCTCACCTGGTAAGTAACCACAGTCATGTAGTCGTTAGCCTTCTGACAGTCATTAGGGGTCTCGGTACGGTCCTGGGACCTATCATCGGAGGAGCCTTTACAGATTCGTCTGCCGGATGGCGATGTAAGTAAATGGATTAGCCTGCTCTTTCAATTCTCAGCTCAAGCTTTGATCCTTATAACAGGACTAATGTGATCCAGGGGCATTCTACATCAACTTGTGCATCGGCGCAGTCTGTGCACCCGTCTACCTCTTCATGCTACCAAACTTCGATCCCCGTCCCGGAGTAAGTCTCAAAGACCGAGCCCGCGAGATGGATTACGTCGGAGCAATCCTCACACTCGGTGCATTCGTCTCAGGGGTCATGGCCATCTCATTCGGAGGTGTCCAATATGCCTGGAATAGCGGTACCATCATCGGGTGCTTTATCTGCTCCGGCATCCTCTTCATCCTCCTCGGCCTCCAACAAGTCTACACGATCTTTACCAACACATCCCGCCGCATCTTCCCAATCGAGTTCTTCAAGTCCCGCACAATCCTCATCTTGTTTGCCATGACTGCTGCAGGTGGAACCGCAGTCTTCATCCCCATCTACATGATGCCCATCTACTTCCAGTACACACGTGGTGACTCTGCGCTTGATGCCGGAGTCCGTCTCCTCCCATTTATCTTCCTTATGATCTTCGCTGTTATCGGGAACGGTGCTATCCTCTCCGCATACGGATACTACATGCCCTGGTACACACTCGGCGGCATCTTCGTCATCATCGGCGGATCTCTCATGTACACAGTTGGCACTGAAACCGCCACCGCTACAGTGTATGGCTACAGCATCCTCATCGGCTTCGGCACCGGTCTCTTCGCTCAAGCTTCATTCTCAGTCGCTCAAGCCATCGTCGATCCTGAAAATGTCGCTTCGGCTGTCGGGTTCATCACTTGCGCACAAGTCACTGGTGTTACCATCGCCTTGGCCATCGCCAACTCCGTCTTCCTCAACGGCTCGCAAGATAAGATTGCAGCTCTCCTCCCTCAAGTACCGCTCAGCGACATCCAAGCAGCGATTGCTGGTGCAGGAAGTGACTTCGTCGACAGTCTGAGCCCCGAACTTCAGGCTGGTGTCCTCCATGCTATCGTGGACAGCATGAGCAAGACTTATATTCTGGTTATCACGGCTGGTGCGGTGGTTCTTGTGTTGAGTGCTGCTATGAAGCGGGAGAAGTTGTTTATGGCTGTTGGTGGGGCTGCGTAAATTCGTCTCTAGAGATCGAGCGGAGATTGATACAAAGATTTAGGAATGGCGTTATTAGGATAGACGGGCTGTGGATGAGAAGCATTAATATTGTAATCTACTTGGCAAGCTGATGGGCATTGGTAATCCAGATCTCCACAACACAAATAATCATACAATTCATAGCTGATCGGGTTTGTGCATCGAAACGAATGTTTGTCTTCGCCTTCCACGTCCGCTGACAAGGCTCTTTGACGATTAACTATTTCACAGCTCAGAGCTTTTAAAAACCAAATCACTTCGTCTTAGGAGTCCCCCACGCTCCCAAATTCGTCTGACCTTGTCGAGCAGCCTTCTGAAGGGGCTGTTGTTGCTGTTGATAAGGAGCTTGCTGGTACTGTTGATGTTGTTGCTGTTGCTGAGGAGGAGGCGATGTTCTTCGCTTGGCCTTTCTTGTATACTTCTCTACATCCGAGTCACCCTCGGTATCCGAGGCAGACTCAGATTCGGAATCATATTCCGAATCAGATGCAACAAAGCTTCCTCCAGTTCCCTGTCTGTCATCCTTCATCTGTCTTCTGTTTTGCATCAGCCGATTTGCAGCGAGTCCACCAAGTACAGCAGCGAGCAAACCGCTGTTTCGCTCCATAGTCGAGCTCCTGCTGTCCTCTTGAACCCGTTCGGGACGTCGTGGCTGTCTTTGGGACTCTCTTCGGTTCCTTTGGTCTTCTTGATCCCTCACAGGGGCTCGACGGGTACCTGGCGCTTTCTTTCGCTTGTACTGATCCTCTTCATCCCACTCAGAATTTCGCTGCCGAACTTGGGGCTTTCTTCGGCTGCTTTGATATTCTCGAACTCTTTCTGAGCCTTGTAATTTCCCTTGAGCCTTTTCTTGGCTAGTTTTATTCTCTCTGCTTCCCTCGCGACGCACATGGTCGTCGATCTCACGATCACTTCCATCCATATCTGGATCCGATTCTGAATCCGCGCTCATTATCTCAACTATATCATTCGAAAATAACTTTCTGCGTCGTTCCCTTTCGTTTTCAGAAACCTCTTTCCCCTCTTTTTGAGCGTCGGCCTTCATGGTCGCACCGACCCCAGCTGCTCCAATCGCAGCAGTCAAGATACGCATTCCCTTATCTCCAGTCCAGCTTCCCTCCTCATTCCTTGCCCGAAATGCCTCCACCGCACCAGCTATCAATGCCGCCTTCGCTGCTTGCTGAGTTTGAGATGAGCTTCCGTCCTCTCCATCCAAGGGAGTCGTTGGACTGCGAGATCGTGTCGGACGTCGATCATAAAAGCCATGCTTAAGCCCTTTGGAGAAAGTACTCTGATCAGCCGGTCTGGAGCTAGGGCTTGAGCGCCTGTCCTTATGTTTTTCTCCTTCCATGAACTCTGCGAATATGTCTTCGGCTGGCCTTGACTCAAAAGACTTTGTTGGTTCAAACTTCACGTTCCTCTTCGAACCGGGGCTTGAACGCCTCTCTTCTGCCTTCTTGCCTTCTCTCATGAATTCCTCGAATATCTCTTCGGCTGGCCTAGACTCGAAGTGACTTCTCGGGTCGGATTTTGCTCTCTTCTGAGAACTTGTAGCAGAGGATCGGCGCTCGGGCTTGTTTCCCTCACCTGAGGGTACGTCTTCCGTGCTCCTGGCCTTCGGCTTCTGCCGAGTTGGAGAACTGCTCGCTCGTGTTTGCGTTTCTTGATTGGGCAGATTCAGCCAGTCGCCCACTTTCTTTTCACTGCTAATCGGACTTCTGTCGTTCTTGCGGGGTACGGTTCTCGACGCTGAATTACCAATTGTGCTGTCTGAGTCTGAGCCATTGTCGTCCTTCCGCATCGCCTGTTGATACCTGCGGGAAGACTTTCGAGATTCTGGTCCGGACCAGCTGGTAGGGCGAATATTAGTCTGAGGTCTTGGTTCCTTGGACACCGTACTCAGTATCGGATATTCAGACGTATTTCTGATTAGAGTAGATTGGCTTGCTGCAGCTTCAGATATAGAATAGTACGACTCGACATATGGGCGAGGCTGGCGGGGCCTCGACACGTCAATTCCAGAATCTATCTCGGTCTCGGTCTCGGGCCCAGGCCTAGCGTCGTTGGCATGTGAAGCTCCATTGTCATCCGTCTCGACTGGTGTGGTAACTGGCGAAGTGTTTTTTGATGCCCGCGAGACCGTAGAATCCGTTGCATGATCTGATTGCTCGACCTTAATGCGGGGTACCCGACGTCTTCTCGTCATGGGCTTGTCGGATGGCGGTAAAGAGGACGGCGTCACAACATCATCGTACCTTTCATCGACAATGCTCATCGACTTTTCTTGAGAATAACTTTCCTCCGCCTGTGTATCCGCAGCATGCTGTGCCATCTCAGCAGTCCCAAGCAACGAAAGATTTGTCGTTCGAAATGAAGCATTCCCACACCATGACAGCGTCGATGCATCGCTCTGCTCAGTTGCCTCATCCAAAAGCCCAGTCTGATCCAGTTTCATCATATACGCCTTCAAAACCTCCATGTGACGATCAAGCGAGTCACTCTTGAAGCCCAACGACACAAGCTGTGACCTGAATTGCCTCCAAACCTCCTTATCATCATCAGCATAAGTCGACAACGACAACACCGAGTCCATCGCCAGATACCGCTGCGATGCGCGAGCCCTCGTCGCAATGAACAATACGGCCTTTCTCATATCCTCAAATCTCTCCAACCGATCCGACATCTCAGCAAAGCCAGTTTCCATTCGACTCTCGATCCGATCCGCCACATCTCCCACTCGCTCAGTGGCTTTCAAATTGATAGAATCGACCAATACAGCAAGCGTCGACGTATAAGTGATGATTTTCCACCTTAACTTCCCCAGATCCTCAATCTCGGTCCCAAATCTAAGTTTCTGCCATACCTTGGTCGCTTTTCCGACATCTGCACTGTCCGGCGCCAAACCCTTGTACTTCGCCAGAAGAGCATCGATGCCTTCCAGAACACCTTTACAGCCATCGGCTATCTCAGTGAGTTCTTTGGTCTTCTCTGGCCCCGATTTGAAGATCAGAGAATCTTTGCGCTCTGCTTCATCACGAACAGTCCGTAAGACACTGTGCAGACTCCGCACTTCGCGCGCGATCTCGATGTACTCCCCGCCTGCTTCCTTGCAGTTGCGATAATTCTTGTGCGCGAGCTGAATTAAGAGAATGATATCGCCGACGGAGGTCCCGAAAGACATTTTTGGGCTGAGTTCGATGCCAGGTCAATTGATCAGTTGCCTTAATTATTCTGGACGAACTTGCAGTCCACAGATGTTTATGAGAGTGAGGTGGTGACAGAGGCTGATGGCGCAGCACGCTTGAAGATCAGCCCCCAAGCATTCACCGAACACAGCCACCAGCAGCTGCGACACGGGGTACGATGTGTAGCGATCTGCTGCAGCAGAGCCTCCATCAGGCTTTCTTGACTGATTCTTGCATCCAGACTTCGGTAATCGAACTAGGATTCGGTGATGAAAGTCTGTATTGGTCAGCGTAATAAAGGAGAGCAGTGATCAGCACTGGCGATCACTGCAATTGTGACACTCGAGATGTAACCTTACATCTCGCGGTGAACATCACCACAACAGTAGAATGATAGAATGGTCTCAAACTCTTCCTACCACATAGATTAAACAAAGTTCGATTACTAATTAACAAAGAAGGAAACACAATGATTTACTAGCATGATCCAAAGAAGACACATGATCGTGTCGACTATCTCGATACCGGCCTCCATTCAAACGCCAGCAAGGCTTCGCCATACTCCCAAACATCATTCGGACCTATTTTGAAACATCGCTGCTGATCATAGGAAGGCTCGAGAAAGAAATCTCAGGACTTCCTAGGCAGAACATCTCGATCTGATGGCCGGACATACCCACTCTCACTGTCCGTATAAGAAAACGGCCTCATCTCATCCGGACTCGCAAGCTCATGAGGTCCAGTCTGGCTCACCTTGGGAGCTGGATTATACGGCCTGCCATCAAGTCAGGAATTGGTTCTCTCAAAGTCGCCAAGTTCAAGTACGTCTTAATTAGAGACTGACATACCTCAACCCCGCACTCGCCTGCCCATTTTCCCTCTCCAAACTCGAATAATATGCCGGCGTAGGCTGGAATCCCTGCGACCCAACATGCGGACTCGGTTGTCCTTGTGAGGTCATCCTCCCGCCCCCATTTTGCATCCCCATCACCCCCATCCTCTCATCTCCCGGCGAGCTCAAACTCCTGTAACTCTCTGTCTCAGTACCAGCACCCACCCATCGTCTTTCAGCCACAACAGGCGTCTTCTGCATAGTAGGGTACTGAGCTTCAGACATCCCACTGGCTGTCGTCTGGTACGAATTGTGATTTGGCAGCGGCTGAGAACTTGCTTGGTGTTGGTGCTGCAGGAGTTCTTTTAAGCTTTGTCGACGGCCGCACATGTAGAGGAGAGCAGACGCGAGAGCCACGACTGCGATGGCACCGAGAACTATCCCTGCTATTGGACCTGCCCCGAGAGAGGGCTTGGAGCCGTTGTGCGGATGCGGTGGTACTGGAACTGTAACTGCTGTCGTCTGGACTGCGTTGATGACTGGTGAGGTAGGTGTGGAAGCGATAGGTGTTGGGGTGAACGTTGCGCCAGTGGCAGTTGTGGTTCGAGATGGTCGAGACTCTTTCGGGAAGTATTCTCCTGGACTGAAATCTAGCTTTGCATTCTGTGTATAATTGAATTGTTGCGCGTATGTGAAGCTGGAGTTGGGATTGATCACTCCGACCATTCCTTCGAGACATGCGCCTGGTGATGAGCAGTAGAAGAATATGGGTTCGGTGTCATTGATAAGCAGTCGCCAGATGGGAGGCTTCGAATCGTTAGCTTGCATCAGAAATTGAGCTCTAAAGCTACTGACATTCGATAAGACAAGAGCAATGGGGTTGAACCCGCTCCAGAAACCCACTCGTCCAGTTCCTGTCAATTCGTAGGGGATACATGGCTCATTGCCGAAGGCGGCTCTAGCGACGGAATGATTTTGTGGGTAGAATCGATATTCTAGCTGGCAGTCAGTATGTTTAAGGAAGTTGAAGGTGATGCTTCTGACCTATGATATCTCCTTTGTTTGCATAAACTTGGTTGGGAGTGAAATTGAGCCCGTCCTGTCAAAACCATCAGCACTCCGAGCCAAATTTCTCATCGATCCTGCGGACAACCTACCGCGCCAACAGAGACTGTGTGTGTCGCACCCGGAGCGCTCGAAGTAGTGGTTGAACTCTGGCAAGTAGCTATACCAATGAAAGCGATCGAAACAATTGAAATGACATCGAGCAACATCCCGACTATCTCCAATTATCGCGAGTTGACACTAGGTTCTGGAATGAAAGGGAGAAAGTTGGTCAGTGCTGATGTTCAAGCTGGAGCATGCCTCTAGTGGAATGGCACTCATATGGAAGTGCAATATTGATTGGCATACTGTCGGGCGTACGAAGGAACAATGGGCTGGAAGAGCTAAGAGGGTAAAGAGAATCGGATGTTTTTTGGAGGCTCAGCCAAGAGGATTATATATATCGCTGCAGATAGATAGCGTAAGGGAAAAGGACACCGGTTCGTGGCAGCGATCCAAGACCACGCCATCATCAACAATTGATTCAAGTCGTGTCTCCGCAGCCCTGGAGATCCGAGTCTAGGTCGGATTGATGCCGTCTAAAAGTAGTCCTATTGTTCATCATGCCAGAATGGAAGTCGTTGTCTTCGATTGCTCTGCTGCATCGTCGTTGTAAAGTGTATTCTTGGCAGCTGTCGAGGTACTTGCACTTGCTAGTTTAGCCAGGTAAATTGAAAGCACGAGCGGATGTAAGCAGTAGATTGAAAACGATACGATTAGTTTGGGGGCGGCGAAACATGGTTGATGGAGTAGATTGCATGCAGAAGAAAAAGAACCTCTGATTCGGTAGCGAGGATACTGCCCAAGGTTGCTCAAATTTAGAGTACGGCGGATAAATCGAAACCCTGGTATGTACAAATATAAACAACACAGCTGATTGGATCTCTAAATACTTCCATACAGCGAGTCGAGCCAGTATGCTGTCCAGGCAAATGGGAGATACACAACACCATTGCGATGCAAAATAATTCGAATTGGGTATATGGCGACCTATAAACAGTTACTGTGTCTTGGCCTTTCTCTTCTCCGTCTTGGACGAGAAATCCAACAATCCACTTTCTGCGACCAATGTGACAAAACACCATAGGTAGCAGATCCCAAATCCTACAGCACCAATTCCGACATTGAGTACAACCCACAGATCAGGCTTTCCAGGAGGAGGTGGTAGGAATGATTCTGCGACGTGCCATACGGCCATGACAAAATAAAAGCTTGTGTGTAGCGAGGCGGTTGCAAATCCGGCAAATGTGGCGTTCCCGTCTTGCTTGTATACCGCGAAAGATGTCGGCGGAAGACCAAGGAGATATGCCCAAAGCAGCGATAAGACGTAGTATGGGATCCTCAGATCAACTCGTTGCAGCAATGGGAACATCGTCCACACCCCGAGTAGGTTTGCAAATCCGACCCAAGCACGAACATTCTTGCTGAGACCATGCTTCCCGGCCATGAGTACTGTCATTGGCATCAGTGGGAGTAGAACACTCTTCTCGTGAACCTGGAAGCTGAAGAGGAAGAACGCCCACGCGGTCGTCGCAAGTGCTAGAGGCAGCAGTTCTTTCCTCGGCTTCGCAAAAATCACGACGCAAGGCGGAGTGATTGCTGCGAGCGTGAGCAGTAGAGAAGCTCGTTGAAGCATCTCGGATGGGTATTGCTTCAGCTTGATGACGACGTTCAAAGCACACCAGAAATTCGCGACCTTATCCTCGAATAACCCACGAGCGAAAGGGAACACCCTATGGACCATCTGTGCCAGTTGCTGCACGATGGGATAGTACCAAGCCTTGAAGTTGATTAAGTACGAGTATTCGCTGAATATTGGCAGAGGAGCGAAATGGCCGTGAAGATCGGGTCGGGCGACGATTCCAAGGTGTGCATCGTAGAGGGATCCGAGGACCAGAGGGAGGAGAAGCAAGGCGAACGAGACCAACGTGACAACGGCAATTCCCAGAAATCGAGGGACGTTGATCCTAGGATAGAGACATACTCCGAGGAGGTATGCGAACATGGCCGGGGCGTAGTATAAAGCCATTTGCTTGAATCCCAGAGCCAGCACAAAGAACACGCAACTCCACATGAATCTTCCCGCTAACACGCTCGACATGCTTGCCAGCACCAGTCCCAGCATCACCGTATTGTATTGGAAGTGTACATGATCGATCAGAATCGTTCCAGGCTGCATCAAGATTGCAGTCAATGCAATCGAAGCGTTCCACGAGTTGATTCCTTGGAGTTTCGTGAGTCTTCGTACGAAGATGACAGCAGCCGGTATATAGATGAGGTATTCGGACACAATGACCGTAGCTCGCATGAATATTTTCAGTGTAGGATCCTCGAGTCCGCGGGATGTATGTAGGGCGAACCAGGACGGATTTATGATTCCTCCAATCTTCCCAAGGAGCCAACTATGGTATGCGGTCAAAGGCGGATAGTCCAAACCCCACCATTCGAGATCGTGAAAATACCATTGCGAGATAGGCAATTCGGTCGTGATCTCCATCCAATGTCTTTGTGCTTCATAGTCGCCGTGTAGAGGGGGGTTCTGAAAGCCTGGTTGCGTTAGACCAATGGTTTCCAACGGCTGTAAACGAACACGTACCTGAATATCCCCAGAGCCCAGCTGCCCATCTGAAGAGCCCTACGGCCATCAAGATTAAAGGCAGGATCTCCCATTGTGATACTGAGCTTCGTGCAGGCCAGAGGAAAGCTGCGAGAGGATATGCCGGGCGACTGGTGCTCGTTCGTCCTGCGGAGGAGGTTGTCGCGGAGGATGATTCACTGCCATTGCTCGTCTTCTTGAACTTCCGCCGTGGCTTGTGAGGCGAAGGTCCGACCATTGTCACCTTGAAATTCGAATCGGAATTTGCTGAGGATCGTGGCGCATTTCTTGGTCGTGGCAGTGGAGGACGGCTGGAAGCTTGACAAGAAGCTGGAGATGACGCGTGGAGCTAAATATTTTAGGCGGCTCGACACTGAAAATAAGCGCGTCTGTGTTTCGTTCGAGGCATCCATCCAGTCGGACTTGATCGATCTCCACCGCAAAAAGCACTACTTAGAGCAGAAACAGCAATTCAATAAATAATAGAAACACATTTTTTCAAATGGATATCGTCTCGCTGTCACTCTGAGTACCATTTTCACGTGACTTTCGCCAGTCACAATGATCTGGGAATCAAGTCCTCCTAAGTCCAACATCAATCATTTATTGAACGCTAGTTTCGAGAACCATGGTCATTCAGAAGAAAATCTTACTGTGTTTCCCTTCTGATTGATGTTTTCCCCAGACTGTGTTACTTCTCTTCACTTCTTGTACCCCTCAGCCCAGACCCCCGTCACTGACTGAATAAGCGAACTCGCCCAAGCGAACATCAACAACAAAGCTGGCCGAGCCTACTACCCTCCAGAATGTGCTTCCACGCGAGACCCATATAGCAGATCAGCTGGAATTAAATTGAGCCTCCAGACCCGATGCAACTCGTCTGGAGTGCCCTTGGCGTAGTTGTGATTTTGATCGTGTGGCTACCATTGTCAGCAAACAAATTCCTGCCTGTGTGCATTATTTTCCTGATGGTCATCATGAACACATACCAGAATGATATTGTCTTGGTCGCATAGAAAGTCACTTTTGTTACAGAAAGATTCGTGAAAGTCTTCGTTGGCGCTGTTGAAGTAGACAATACTTTGGTAACACCACTACATTTAGTCACCGGGCTTGGGGTTCTGCAGCATGGCATTAGTATTCTCATTACACCACCTAGAAAGCAACATCTGGATTCTGTCCGGAACGTACATGGTTTTAATGGTTGTCAAGTACTCTAGAGTCTGAAGTCAGTAAATGCCTGCATAAGTTGCGGGAAAGGGATGGTGGAAAATTGAATACCAGTTTGAACCACAGTAGAAGCTTCAAGCACAGTGGTAGAGGTGGTTGTCGCAGTGAAAGTCGTTTCTGTAACTGTCACTGTAGCTTCATCTATCTTCCCATTAGCGTCAAACCACCAAGACCCCTAACAGAAAGCTTACCTGGTCCACGCTTCACGACACCGGCATCGAGAGCCACGTTAAACGTCATCCCGCAAGCCTTCGGATAGAATACGTCGCGAGCATGGCGAGCTTTCACCTTATTTGTGCGGATTGACTGTTCCATAGGGAAGAACCAGTGGCTTCTGTACCTTTGGATCAGGAGAACGCGGGAATGGCGGAGGTGTACAGATTGCTGTGGAGGTGATGCGCTTGGTACTGGAAGTAAATATTGTCTTTGTGGTCTTCGTAATACTGATGGTCCGGGTAGTGGTGGTTATGACGGGATGCGGTGTAATTGTGGTCGTCTTCGAGATTGTCTTGCACGGGACAGTGACAGTTGATGGTGTGATGATTGTAGATCCTGTGCTGGTGGATACAGAGGTGGTTGCTTCACATGAGTCAAATAGGCTACCCAATAGAAAGAGTTCACCGTTGACTTACTTACAGCATCCGGGGTAGATGTGACGTCGACGGTGACTACTGGGATTAGCTTGATTAGACGATGAAGCACGTGGAGAGGATTGTTACTTGTTGGTGTTGCCTGTAAGAATCAGCCCTCGCCCGTATACTTGGAAGGTTCCGTTTACTTACTTTGATAGTAGCTGGAATACCAACGGTCAAAGTAAAGGTCCGCACATAAGCGAATGTGAGTCCCTCAATGACGACGTACCAATTCGCACTGAACATGTCAGTCTGAAGGATGGGACTACAATTAATTGTTAGCAGTCAGCTGTTTCATTGAGTCAGAACTCCTACCAGGTCGATAAAATGGATGTGTCGTCTGGAGTTGTGGTGATTTGAGAATAGAAATATTCATCTCCATTCGGATCGACAAGAATTGGTGTGATTTCTTCTCCGCTGGTACACCCTGGCGCGTGCGTCAGCAATAGCTTCTAGCAGTATCGAAGACTCACAGACCTTCAAATTGGCTCAGGAAGGTGAAGTCTGTGGATTTTGTCGAACCGATGAAGTAGAACCCTCGATTGACAAAATCAATTCCACATGACACACAAGTGCTGAAGGCAAGATTTGCCAAGCTCAGAAAGACGAGATAAAGCAACAGCATCATATTAAATGTTGAAAAGAAACGTTCAAAGCTGTTGGAGGCAGCGAGACACGAAGATTCGTCACGGCTATGCTTTTGAAGTCCTGAGTCGTATGACTGGATTGCCGCAGAACTTACCGGCTGCAAAATTTTCTCTTTCGAGTCTGTGTCCGCTCTGACTACTCTGCAAATACAACACGTAAGAACTATTGATTCTCGGACTGTAATTGATCGACGAATATCCACATTGGGTGGCTCTTAGGCTTTGAGGCCGGCTGAGCTCCGCCAGCATACATTGAGTATGACATGGCATGATAAATACTGTGAGCAACTGCTGTAGGAGGCCGTGAACACGGGAAGTGCGAGCTAAGAAGAACTCACAGTAGATGTGAAGATGTGGACCAGATCCTGCTTCGATTGATACGAACAAGCATATACACAGATGCGAGTAAGAAGTGGGTTTGGAAAAGCTACGCTTTTGAGGAGATCTCCTTGATGGTCATCCAAATCAAGAGAGCTGACAGGGACCCTTGTCCATGAGATCTTGCATCTATCAAAGGACTCGGAAGGCTCACGCCAATAACATTTAGCTACTTGGTGACTTGGCTGACTACGAGATCCTCAATGAAGCTCGAGCAGGTCAAATTCTAGCGAAAAGCAGGAACCTCCGTCCCGTCGCTTCGCCACGACACTATGCATCATCTTATCTATCGACTCCAACTGAAGGGAGCTCAAGAATCCCGCCATCTTGATTCGTTTGATATTGTTAGTGAGGCTGAAGAAGCGGGCACTAGAGCTGCTTGACGCACGTCCACCTCTCTTTGTTTCCATGTCCCGTCAGCAAAACATATTATGTAGTCCACATTGACCGCTGTTGTTCTCGAATCGAGAGCTTCACTAGTGCGGCTGGGAGTTCAATAGAAGCTCATTGATAACTGCATCTAAGTTTCGCTGTTCCTCCCTGGGGGTTAGCTTCATGTTTAATCATGCGAAGAAATGTCCGATGAAGATAAACGCAGAACAGCATTAAAGACCTCCAAGACGCTAATAAGCTTTTGAAGCTCAATCTCATGAGTAGAGCTTAATACTTGCAGTCAGGCTAAGGAATAGCTTGCATGCATGGTCGATCGCCCCAATTTGTTGGTTTATTTCGGTCCTGAAACTCGGACGGCTTGCCGACTTTCTCAAAACTTATTCGTTGTCCGTAAGCCAGCTACATCGGACGTCCACCATCCCCACAGAAAATCGGATGAGATGAAGTGAGCTGAGTGAGACCTCGTGAAGCTTCTCTTGATGTGGAAAGCCAGTTGTCGTGGCTGACGAGATGTGGGCGCCGATGCGGAGGTGATGGGTCACATTCGCCGCCACCCTTCATCATACTGAGGCTTTTGGACCAGGACCTAAGCTATAGGAGTAGTACATTCTCGTATCTCTGAGGATTCCCAATGCATGGGCTTCAAGGCTGATAAGTAGCTAGTTTGGTGCTTGTTTTTCCTTTTTGGTCTTTGCCCATGGCTCTTCGCCTGAGCTCAACTAAATTTTGAATGACTCTGTGTTTACCTCTTTAGGAAGCATCCTCGTGTACTGATTGTCTTCTTTTGCTGCGAAAATGTCTGTGCCGATACTTGTATCGAATTATCGAATCTCTGCATATGTATTTGTCAGTTTTGTGGCTGCTCTGGATGGCTCAGATCGAGCTATCAGACTTGAGTCATGACTTCTAACAGCTTCACGTATCTTCTCAGCATGACAATAAGCCACAGAGGCTGGTGTCTCAACGATGATAGCTGTATCATCAGACATTATAATACGTGAGCCTTGCAAGGTTCATTTCTACCCGCGCTCATCGGCAAACGGATAACTTTGCATAGAACTGCGTATATTGTCCTGCTTCCATCGCCGTCAATATGTTTCTCAAAATCTCAATTCTCTGCAGCTATCTGCTCCTCTTGCTATCAGTACCTGCTGCGATCATTGATCGGAATAAAGAGCCTTTTCGAGGTGTACTCCAAGATCGAGCTGCGAAGAAAGTCACATCGACCTCGACGAAGAAGACGTCCAGCACTTCCACAACTGCCAAATCATCCTCGAAGTCCACAATCAAGACAACTCTCACAACTTCTTCCAGTAAGAACTCCTCGCTCGCATCAACCAAGACCACTTCAGCTTCATCCTCAACATCCTTGGTTGCGGACTCATCATGTACCAATGGCCCATTCACAAGACAATGCTGGGGAAATGGGTTCAGTATTGCCACAGACTATGACAAAAGCTGGCCCGTTACCGGGAAGATAGTTCAGGTTGGTGGACCCTCACTGGATTTGATCGAAGCCTGCTGATGTGCTTTCAGTACACCTTAGAGATCACGAATACCTAACCCTTTTCTCCCAGTTCATCGATATCAACAAATTCCTGACCCTCCAACAGCTCTATCTTTCCCTTGTCCATGAGTCTCAGCGTCAAAGCCCTGCGAAAATACCCAGGTTTTATTTCCCATGAGCCAGTTATGCAATGAGCAACGTATATGCTATTTCGCATGGCCCACCCAGAGGCCGAGTAGTGTTTCTTGAAGTAATCTTAGCCCTCGAGAATCAAGTGCTCTAGGCCTGGAAATTGGGAGAGCTTCGTGAATGTGACCCTAGAATAGTTCTCACACCGTCCGTTGACTGTTATACGCGTTGTTACCGGAAGCATAACGAATTTCACTCGAGATTTGTCTTTCGTCGTGTTGTCTTTACCTTCGAAAGTGATAAGTGCAGCCTCACTCGTGAAGAACATGACGCCGCTATCGAAATCGAAGTTGGTCGGGCTGAAGGGTTGGCCTTTGAATTGGCAATTGTATATCTTCAGACCCTCGTATCGGACTTCCTTGTTGACATGAAGAATTGTGGGGGCCTTGATGGTGCAGACTAGGTCTTGTTTGCCAATGAGCTCTTCGTTGTACCGCAAAGAACCGGTCTGCCAGCGGTTACCATCCAGGATTTGGCCTCTTTCACTGGAATTAATGACCTTGACAGCAACTAGGCGGCTTCTGCGACTGTTGAGGACGAGTCTCCAGATGCGGAGTCGTAGCTCAGATGTCAATCTAGGGAAGGGATGGAAGGTGAGGTCGGCAGTAGAGAGCTGATCCGCGGAAAGGACATTGGATGACATGTTGGAGATTGAGAGTGGCGGTGTTGGCTCTGATGATTGCTGACTAGATAGCGACACCCTTCAATATCGTGCTAGGGTATATATGCGAGTCGAAGACAAGGTGCGTGCGTAGTTGGTAGGAGTTAAGGGAAAGTGTTTGGCGATAAATGCGCTAGTGCTCCAGCGAGACTAGCTATGTTCTGTCTATCATTCTCTGAATGATCGTGAAAGATTGGCTCGGTGAGGGGTGAATCAGCCCATAGATGTACGGCTCTTGGGGGCGACTTTTGACGGGGTTTCGGCGCCTGTGGAATTGATTTCAACCTAATCTGTTTCTACATCCTCTGTTTCGTTCCAGCCAGCGTCTTCTTTTTCCCAATCTCACCAACCTGAACGTTGTCGTTTTCAAGTCGATCTCCAAAGGCAAACAAGCACAGCTGAGATTCTGAGGTCAGGTCCAGTCCATCGCCATCGATGATGTCTCGTCACAAGGGGGACCTTCGTCGCCAGCCACTCCCCTGCTTCACAGCCACCAACAAAGAAGTTGAAGATGTCAATGTGAGTATCAAAACTCCACGATCATGTGTACTGCTCTCTCTGACTACAAGCAGATTGAACTCAGCTTTCGTTGAGAACGTCAAACTCATTGTTGGGCAGGAGAAGACGGAGTTCAGCATCAGCAAGGACTTGATCTGCTCGAAATTTGAATTTTTCCATTCAGCTTGTGCGGCAGCTGGATCTGATACCACAATTTTCCTCCCCGAGTATTGCCCCAAGATCTTCAGCATCTTTCTGGCCTGAATTCTCACAGAGTCCTTCTCCACCGCCGGTGATCTCATTGAAGTTCCCGCTGCATCTCCAGACGATGATGAAGCTACCATCGACGCCCACAGACAAGTCATCTCAAGCAGTTACGACCAGATAACTGCATGCTTTGTTTTCAATAGTATCATGAAGAGTCCATTGTTCCAGAACGCCATCATGAATATAATGGTCAAGCTCTGCAAAGATGTGTAGGTCGAGTTCGATGTCCTTGAAGGTAGCTGCACCGCGCAAATCACCTATGTATTCACCAATTCTGCAAAGAGATTCCCTTTCCGGAGGATTCTTCTCGACTTTCTTCTGGGTTGCGTGGATCTAGACACGGCTGCAAGGTGCTGATGGATCGGCGCTCCTCTATCACAACAGCCTTAGCTTCTGTGAGGAGTTGCTAGGTCTATGCATGCGGGTCGCTCGCGGTCGTGAGAAGATGGCTAAGCCTTGGCTTGTGGGTCCGGGTTCGTATCATCAACATCCAGACAAGCCAATAGCGTTCACTTGCACGAGGAGACGTTGGGAATATGACTCCGACTGACAAGTGAGTGCTTACTCTTGTTGTTCTGAGAATCGACTACTGGCAAGACTCAGAATCTGCATGCACATGCCTTGTCAGTTGCGACCGCCACGGAGATCGGCGAGCTTCATGGCGGAATCCTTTGAACGAAAATTTCGGGAACCTGCGTGTATCGAAGCACTTGGGGCACGACATAATCTGAATTCAGAAGTAACCTGGCAAGAATGTCGTTTATGAAGCCATACTTGCGCCTTATTTTTCTTTCTATTGTCCCCTTTTGAGAGCTCACATCTGCCTCGAGTAGATAAAGTGATGGTTCTTCTCTTTTGCAATGTCAACAAAGGAAAACACTAAGCGAGCCAAAGGCGGGCCGGCACACCCCGCTGAAGCGCTCCAAGTATCAATTCTTGCTAGTATTTGATGACCATCGTAACAGGCGCTTACGGACTAACAATACGATCTGGGGTATGTTCGAGAGGAGTTTAGCCGCATGCTGGCGTAGCTTAACGGGGATCAGCGTATTTGACGGTCACAGCGGCCTATGTCGAGCACACAACAACGAATTTCTAGATAATCCTCCAAAACAGCTGCGGTATCAAAGTAGCGATTTCCAAGTCACATTATCGCAAGTCAACTTCTCCAATAACAAAATCCGTCAATCCTCCACCATGTCCTTCGACATTCAGATCGCCGATCATGCTCCCGGCAAAAATAACCACGCCGGCGACACAGTCAGCGGCATCCTCAATCTCAACGGCCCCAATCACGGACCGAAATCTCATCATCCTTGAGCCACAAAGGCTTCCCCAACAAGGGATTGATAGTTTTGTTCTCAAGCTCCCAAGGCCGGAAGTGCTCTATCGATCTCAGCCAGCTTTCCTTTCTTGGCTCAGCAACAGCTGCCATTCCGAAATAGATGGTGTTGAACTCAGCATGGGAGTCTGGGTGCCGTACAGAATGGAACTCGGGAAACCAGCAAGCATATACGTGCAGGTGCAACCGGAAGGTGCATCTGCCATTGGTGAGGCCATTCCACCAGTACGTCTCCTCAGCATTCGACATACAGTCAAAGCACGAACCTGGTTCCGTGTACCATTCAAAAATTGGGACCTGGCAAAGAACACGAGTGAAAAAGAGTTACTTTGGAGCCAAAACTCAAGAAATTGATTTGCGCCGGCGACATTAGTCACTGATGTTGGAGCGAATCTTGGTTGATCCTCCATGATGGGTTGCACTATCCGACATTCAAGTCTCACAACACCAGTCATGATTACCGGTCGAAGACTGAGCTGAGAATTGCTTGTGGAGGGGTAACTCGTCGTTTAGTCTGTAAAGCTTCTGTCTTGGAAGTATTAATTTTCGGTGCGAGGCAGCTCGAAGCTGGCGGTTTAATGAACCATGCTACTTTGAACGAGAAGTAGCTGCCGAAATAGTGCTCTGGATAGAATATTAAGCGAATCTGCAATCCGTTTGTTTGGAAAACGTGGTATCACCAGTGGTGATGAAGTGATGAACGAAAGGTTGTGACAGTGAAGACTAAGGATTCCTACCCCGCTATATGACATCACCTGCTAGGGATGCGAGCTCCGTTCGGGTAGAATATTTCGACAAATATATGATCTTGCCTTCGATCACAGCACCATTGCAAAACCTATTCCAAGCTTTAAGTCCACTCGAGAGAAAAGTCTTCCAGGATGGCGACCCAGTCAGCCAGGCGCAAGAAGCTTCACGCCACAACCTCCTCTTTCTGCCAGTCGCTCATCAACCCACCCCCACCAGAAGAACTCATCCAGAAGTACTTCACAACAAACAACCCCCGCATCACTGAACATGGACCGGAGTGGGCCCAATTCCGACTTCCATTCCTAGCCAAAACATTCACCGGAGCATCCGGCTGCGAAGAGTATTTCTCCGTGCTCTCTCAAACCCTCAAAATGAAAATGGACAAAGACGCATTCCCCGGTCCAGAAGATTACATCGTCGATACCGAAGCTGTGGCTGGTGAAGAAGATGCAAATGCGGGGTTGAAAGGGGCAGTAAGCGTGGTTGGCAAGGGCACGTTTCAGAGCATCAAGACGGGGAAGGAGTGGCATGAGCAATTCATTTACCGTTTCAGCGGATTTGATGAAGATGGGAAGATCGGCCATTGGGAGATTTGGGCTGATCCATTGAGTGCTTGGGTTGCAGTAGGAGAGTAAGATCACACGTCACTCCGAGACTAGCAAATTGTAAATGGAAAGGAAGAGAGCTGTGTGATGGCATGAATCAGTTCATTCATGTATTCGCCATGTGGCCCGATGGTATAATGGTATAATCTACAATTTTGTGCCCTCAAAAGGCATGCCCAAGAAAACGCTTGATGAAATGCTCCAATTCTCCCGCCAAAACACCAATACAATGCAGTCCATCTAGATCAGATACAAAGCTGCACCAATAGCGGCACCCCAGATAGGAGCAGCAGTCATCACTGCAGCGCCGGCAGTGGAGGAGCTGGTAGGGGATCCTGTTCCAGTAGCATCGGCCACGCCGCTTGAGATACGGGCACTGACTTCGCTGGCCTTCGATGCGGCAGCGGCACTGATACTGCTTGCTTGGCTGACTAGACTGCTCTTTACGGCTCCGGTTGCGGTAGAAGCGACCGACTCGATGCTTGATACTTGGACGGAAGCCTCGGATGCAATGGAGCTCAATGCAGAGTTCAAGGCGCTCGATGCTGTCGAAAGAGCTCCACCGGCAGCACTGGTAGCAGACGAGAATGCACCACCGGCAATGCTTGTGCCACTCGAGAAAGCTCCTCCTCCCAAACTTGCTGCGGTAGATAGAGCACCTCCAACTGCACTTGTAGCTGTGGAGAGTCCTCCTCCGATCACACTGGTTGCGGTGTCGAATCCTCCGCCTACGACACTCGTAGCTGTGTCGAGAGCTCCTCCAACATCTGATGTGACGCTGTTGATTGTGTCGCCGATATTCGAGGTGAGAGCATCAAGGTTTTGTGCTTGTGCGGAGACGGCCAGGACGGCGAGGACGGATACGGAGGAGAAACGCATATTGAAGTGGTCTTGTTTGTTTCGTTTGTCCGAATAAACGGGCAGGAAATTCGTGAAGATAGAGAGAGTAGTTGGCTTTCGTGTACTAAACTTGATGATAGAGAACGTGGATAGGACGAGAATAGAAAACAAAACTGAAAGGGGTGTGATGTTCTTTTTGTACTTTAAGATTTGTCCAAGCCGCGGCCGTCATGTTATGGGTGCTTACCGAGTTGCATAACACTAGAACAAGCCCCTGAGCTGCGCCCCCAGATGTGTGGAACAAAAAGCAGCGAGCCAAGCAACAAACTTTAAAAATCTCAGCCGACTTCCAGCTGCTCTGGGACTAGAAGAACTAACGTCAGTAGTGTAGCAAATGTAGTGGAAAGTAATTATCTTCAAGACTTCTAGCCTGTAGGCTTCTGTGCCTTTTTGAGCTTGAGTTAATCAAAGTTAAGACAGAAGTTTGTAGCAAAACTCTCCAACTCAATCTCAGTGCCGCTTTGCGATTCTACAAACAGGGGACTCAAATGACGTAAAATTTCCCCTTTTCTACAGGGGAGTCAGACCCGGGACTGTGGCTCAGCTGCCCCCTGTCGCGAGCAGCAGTTCGCAGCACCGGGAGATTAAGGCTGTGGCTGAGGTGATGAGGTGTCGATCTGGACCTCCACAAGATGATTGGGTTTTGTTCGCTGAGTGTCTATTAAAAGATCGTGGAGCCATGGCGTCTATTACAAGTCAGCACACACGAGTTGTCACCGGCATCTAGAAACTTCTGGAGAAATTCTTGGAGCCCTTTGCAGTTCCTCGGCTGCTCGCTCGAAGCTCACCGGCTTCCTCGGGACCTCAAGGAAAGTATCTCCATCTTTGGAGACGGCGAAGGAATACAATTGCGGGCCATTTCAAGGGCTACTCATCAACCACATTCAATTGTTCCAAAACGGAATTCGTTGATAGTTCCGTTGCTGGATATTGTAGATCCTACTGAAAGATTATAGTCGTTTCAGAGTCCTCGTGAATCCCCTCATTTTCTTAAATCGCGTGCTATCGATCATCTCTTGATTTATGCATGATTGCTAAGTCCACGAAGAGGGCCTCCTCATTGATGATCCCCTCGATGGTTTGATCATGGCCATTGACTACCATTCTCGGCACAGCTGCAGTGCTCACGTGGATTTGTCCTCCTTCATGGCCATGTCGAGTCACAAAGAGAGATCCGAGTTGCCAAATACTCTCAAATTGTTTTCCCCGTCCTCGCGTCTTCCTCTGCTTGACCATTAAAGTGCTTTTGTCAGTTGAGAATTCTGTCGCTTTGTTACTTCCACTTTTGTGTTACTGCTCTCAGAAAAGAAAGGCATCTATTTGTTTTCGAGAAGACTGGGTACACTACCTCTGAAGGTAAGTTGAAGACTAATCGAAAACCCACGGAAAACTGTCTGGTAATAACTTGCACTATCAAAGGAAAGAGTTGGCCATTTCCTAGGAGCATTGTCAGACTCCTTCTAGTGCCTATCATAGACGTCACAGCGGGAAATACCCAACCTTTCGTCTATGGCGAATCGCCCATTTCCAACGGGACTTACAGAAGCACCCCTTCACATATTTCCCCGTGTCTAAAGCAACCGGATATCGTGCTCATTCAGCACGTTACTATCCGATCTCTTCAGTGACAAGAGTAAGATGATTGCGGTCAAGCAGCAAGTGGACAAAGCCGTCAGTCGGGGGCTGGTGAGTGCATATTGGGTTATTCTTGTCTGGCCTAAAGGTCGCAATGTTTGCTGTTGGAAAGCAGTTGAAGGAGTTCGGAGTCAGTAGGTCGAATGGTCACGACAACGAGGAAGCTGTAAAGTAGAACAGGAGTTGGTTTGTAAACTTCCTTTAGAGATGTGTTGAAGTATTCCCGTAGAGTAGTGGATGGTAGCCATTTTTTAGCTGATTAGATGGGTTTCCTTTCATAGACTTCTTGTTCGAATAGCCATTGTTATATAGCTCATAAATCAAGTTCCGAACTCAACATGCAGCATCTTGAACTTATATGGGATTCTACAAACCTGTGTTGATGAGTGGCTGCGGAGTTGAAGGTCGAGCGACGGCACTGATTCAAGGGCACATTGACCCCGCAGTAAGCCTGACAGGTGGTCAGCCCCTCACTAAACTGGGAACCCAAAGTCCACGCCCAAGCTCGAGATATCCGTTTTCTCCAACTTTTACACATCTCCAACTCAACTGTTGCCAAAGCCAACGAGTCTTCAAACTCTTGTTATGGCAGCAATCCGCTTTGAGATTACCGGATACAGTGCTTCATAATCACCACCATGTAGCGCCGGCTCCCACATGTTGTCCCTTCCACTCATTGCGCAATGATGCCGCCCATCACTCCTCCCCGACGACATCCCCGCATCGAATTGCGACTTCCATTCGTGTGGGGCCGAAGCCTTCAAAACACCCAACGACGCTTTCCGATGTGTTTTGATGTCGTGATGCTTCTCCTCAATGGTCTCACGAATTCCTAGGTCTATCTTCTACGTATTGGTGATCGTGGGAGCCGTCGCTTTGCAAAAGATATATACCAGCTACGAAGGACCTCAATCAACCAACAAACCACAACAAAGCTCAGTCGACATGCCTATCAAGAACGTTGCAGTCATTGGGGTAGGAAGCCACCATCTCAGCAGGTTGGTACATGCTAACGAATTTGCAGGGAAGTGGAAATCTAGGTCCAGCAGTAGTCAAAGCCCTCGTCGACACCGGCTTCATTGTCACAGTCCTCACTCGCCTCGAATCCAAGGCCACTTTCTCATCCGAAGTCAAAGTCCAACGAACGGACTACGACTCTGCCAGCTCTCTCGAGAAAGCTCTCGCGGGCCAAGATGCCGTCGTCTCGACCATCGCCACAGTTGCTCTTGGACAACAACAGAAGATCATCGATGCGGCAGTCAAGGCGGGCGTGAAGCGATTCATCCCTAGCGAGTTCGGCCTCAATACACAAAAGGTTACGGGAGGTGCTGCGAAGATTCTCGGGGCGAAGCTTGCGGCTCAGGAACAATTGAAGAAGGCTGTGGTGGAGAACCCAGACTTCTCGTGGACGGGCATATCTACAAATTTGTTCTTCGATTGGGGTCTCAAAGTTGGATCTTTGGGATTCTCGATCCAGGACAAGACTGCCACGATTTACGACTCAGGAAACGAACCCTTCACGGGAACAAACCTGGACACAATTGGTCTCGCCGTAGCATCTGTCCTTAAGAATCCAGATACCACCGCCAACCGATATATTGATGTTGCATCCTTCGTCACCACACAAAATGCTATACTGGCAGTCTTCCAGGAGGAAACTGGAACGAAATGGACTGTTGTGAATAAGAATACAAGTGATAGTCAGAAGATTGCGGACGAGAAGCTGGCCAAGGGGGACTACTCTGCGTTTGGTGATTACCTGAAGGTGGAATTGTTTAGAGATGGAGAGGGAACCTCTGCAAAATTGGAGGATTTGGCGAATGAGGAGTTGGGTGTATCATTTGGAGATTTGAGGGCGACTGTCAAATCAGTTTTGTAGTCAATGGGAGTAGGTGGAGATACCATGCGCTACAATTATCCATTGTCATTACTTCTAAAATTGTACTTGAAGATTCTTAATCTCTAATATCTGTATCATTGTTACTAGAAGTCCCTGCATTGCCCTTCGTACTTGCGATGAGCCGCCGTATTGTATCACAAATCACCGAAGAGTCTCTTCTCCAACTCCACCGTTTCGATACCAAGTCTGGCGATCTCCTCCACCGGCAATATACCCTGCTCTGTAATGTGTGCATCGACGTACTTAGCAGGCACCCATTCAAAGTACTGATTCTTCACCCTGATCTTGGTATCTTGATCATTTCTCTGCACTTTGATTCTGACATCCTTCGGCCATGATCTGGTGACATCTGTCTCATCATTTGACTCCACAGTCAAATACTCCGAATCAAATCCAGAGCCCGTGATCTTGTCCGTCTCAAACAATGCCACCACTTTGCATGCTGGCTTCAACGCTTTTGCTGTGATGGCTGCTGCGCAGCTACCAATCTTGTTGCTGACGTTTCCGTTTGGAATAACTTTGTCTCCACCGAAAATGACATAGTCTGCATCTACCACAGCTGTTGCAACGCTGGCATCGGGAATGATTTCGATGTTCAGCCTCTTCATAACTTCTGATTTGTCTGTGAACGACTCGACAAGTTTGGTAGCAGCTGTGGCTCCCTCGAAATTGGGTCGTGATTCGAGAAATGTAATGTTGATGGTCATGTCCTTCGGAGCAAGCTCTTCAATCAAGGTAGAAAGACAGGTGTGTGTCGTTCCTGAAGCCGAGAGCGTGACAATATTCGTACTCTTCGGTAATTCCCCCTCGTTGTCAAAATCCCAATTGCTCTTCACATACTCCAGGAATGCCTTGGCAATCGGTTCCAAACTCTGCTTCCCCTCTGCAATCTTGTACTCCAGAACCGACTCAACTACACCTCTCAAATTCGTCAGAGGAATCCCCATTCCTTCAGATCCTGGTGCCTGTAATTCCCGATTCACAAGCTCCAACGTCTTAAACAGCTTCGCCTCAGCAGCAGCACCCATACTTGGCCTCCCATTCTTCGCCAAATGCCACGCCCTCCACCTCAACTCCCTCCAAAACTCAACAGATGTGCCCAAACTCTGCAAATCACTCCCTCTCACCATACCAAGCAGTATTTGCAAAGCTTTCACCGCAAGAGCCTGCGCACCACTCTCATGATCATCTCTCAAAACCTTCAACCCCCTTTCAGTCTCCTCACTCACCAGGATCCTCTCCAATCCCACCTCCAACTGCGGAACATGATCATAACTAGCCAGATCCTCGGGTCGTACGAATTTGAACTCAGTATGTTCCCAGTCAAACGAGATTTCTTTCGCGCCTTCCTTCAGCTGCCATGCGAAGGGATGGATCGTCCATTCTGTGTGCAGCTCCTCGTCTTTGAGACTGAATGGCTTGCCGCGACGGAGAATGCTGATGTCACGATCCGAAAGCTTGGTTTCTTCTAGGATCTCGCGCTTTGCGGCTGATTGGGGACTGATGTCGCTGGGGTCGATGGAGCCGGAGCAGACGGCCCATTTGCCACTTTCACGTGATGGTCAGCTGGGTTTTCTAGAGGCGAGGGAGACGAAAATCGAGAAGGGTTGAGCAGTTTGAATGGTGAAGCTGGAGGTGGCAAATACCGGTATGTAGACACATCTTGACTTCGCTTGAACAGCGCGAATTTCAGACCTTCAGGCGATTGCGGGGATGTACAAATGAACGACGAGACCACAGATCGTTGTCTGTAATTTGAGGACATTTTGCGATGTAGTGTTAGATGTTGGACTCGTTGTTTTGCCCGGGCAAGCCGGAGCGCTGTCCTTGAGGACATCAGTTGATATAGAGCGCTGCTTGAAGATGATCTGATGTTGATGTTGTGATGGAAAGACCTCCTGATGTTGAGCGAGATGGACTCGATTGGTCCACTTGGCGGGATGTGGGGGCAGGGAGGGGCATTTGTCAGCGTCAGCTTCACCTCGAGACAGACGCACATCATGAAGTCCTCAAAGGTGACGCTGTCGGGACTATCCCGTGATTCAAAACCTAGTGCCTCGAATCAACAACAAGTCGCCATTCAGATATCACTCCAAGCACAACGCTGGAACGAGTCAAAATGGCAAAGGAAGCGAGGAGCAAAGGGGCGTGTTGGACGTGCAGACTTCGCCGCAAGAAGTGTGATGAACGCGTCCTCGCTTGTGTGGCGTGCACTTCAAATTACCTACCTTGCTATGGGTATGAGAAGCCAGACTGGGCAGACGGTGGTGTCAAGCAGAAGGCCAAGGCTGAGGAACTTCGAGTGACCATTCGTGAGGTGGCCTCAGCGAAGCGCTCGCAATTGAAGCAAAGGAAGCCCAAGCTATTTGCGGACTCGGCAATATCAGTACCTGGGACAAAAATAGTGGATGTCGACAATATCATTCCCGATACATTTCAACTGACGATCGATAACACACAATCAAAGAGGCCACCCCATCATTTCGTCGAGATCCGAGAGATGTTCGACGAGTATTCTTCAGACGAACTCGCCACCCCTCAAGTTCTGGCTCATGACCCCCGGGAAGAGCTACTGGCACACTATGTAGATGCTGTCTTCCCAGTCCAGTTCCCAGTTTCTCCGGACTCGAAAACTGGCCGAGTATGGTTACTACCCCTCATCATGCAGGTGAAACCGCTATACCATGCTGCCATCAGCATTGCTGCATATCACAGAAAAATGATGGGCCAGAGTATTGGAGACCAGAACTATTGGAACATCCATCATGGGTTGGCTTTGAAAGAACTTCGACAATATCTGGGAGAGTGTCACGGGTACAACCTTGCGGTATCTCTGGAGTCTAATGTAGAGGTGCTTGGCACAATCGTCCTGCTTGTTTCCTTAGAGGTAAATTTCGCAAGTCTGATTGCTGTATTGGAACCCAAGCTGACGAAGATAGGTAATGATGGGAGATACCGAGAGCTGGTTCGTGCATATGAAAGGCCCTCTCCATCTTCTTCCAAGTCTGCGAAATGCCTGCGAGAATCGAGCCATGCTCTCGCCTGAACACTTTCGAGGCTTGCAATTCTTCTCGGCCGTAATAGTCTGGTACAACGCCCTTTCGTGCGCATCTACCGGATTGATACCATGGGCACCTACGTCCTGTCTTAGGACTGCCTTAGGAGGCTGGGTTGATGTGTGTCGGGTCACGGCTTGCCACAGCGAAGTCACAATCTCCATCGTCGAGATTGCTGCTCTCAACGTACAGATCAAGCAGCGTGGGTTGGACGATCCAGAACTTGATGCTACAGCAAGTCGAATCAATCGTGAGCTACGTGACTGGACTCGACGACTTGGAGCAGATACCAACAAGGAAGTTGATGTAGATGCGCTTGTCACACGTGCGTTTGCAAGTGCAGCTCAGATATATCTCAGCGTCGTGGCCTCTGGACTTGGTTCGGAATTAGAGCTGCGAAAAATATGCATCTCTGTGACCGAATCACTTGTCGCTTTGGAAGCAATCACCGACTTGCAGATCTTGAGCACATTAGTGTGGCCCATCTGCATCACTGGGTGCATGGCTACAGCGTGGCAAAAGGACGAAATGAAGAAGATATTTCTCAGCATGGAGAAAGTGCATGTGTTACAGCTTGGCAGCATGGACAGATGCCGAAAGATCATCGAAGAATGTTGGCGATTACGACAAGATAATTGCGATGCAGATTCGCGAACCACTTGGATTGAAGCTATGGATAGCTTGGGCTTGAAAATACTGTTGGTGTAACGACTCGGTGCTGGAAAAGTGGGGTTCGTTTCGACATTCCGTTCCTATTACCTCGTTTCGACCTTCCTCGCCCGAATTGACCAATCATATGCCTCAAAATGCGAAGCCACACCAAGGTCAACATCACCATGGACCATCATTGCGGCGCATTAAGAACGACCTCTGGTATTATCAAGATGCTTTGAAATCAAGGGATACACAATGTTCATCGGTGCCTGTTTTCCAGATGCCTGTGCCACTTGGTACGGCCTCATCTGTATAAAGGTCTCCTTCGATGCTGCTCTGGAAATCCTAGCATTCCATCAACAGCAGCTCTGATTCTCCTCACGTCTTCACATCATCAACAAGATTAACTTGATATTCCGGCATATTCTTACACAGCAAGGAGAATGCCTTCGTACGCTATCGTAGGAGCTTCCAGAGGTCTCGGTGTAAGTGTTCCCCGTCTCACTCGTTTCGAAGCATACTGACGCTTCCAGCTTGCGTGGTTGCAATTCCTCAGCAAAGACCCCAACAACACAGTCATCGGTCTTGTTCGAGATGTAAAAAAGACCAAACAAACTCTGGTCGAAGAGAAGATTGAAAATGTTCACATCTTCCGCGGCGACATGGCAGACAAAAAGTCCCTCGAGGCAGCCGCCACTTCTGCAGCAGAAGTCCTTCCAAGTGGCCTTGACGTTATCATAATCAATGGAGTTTACGTCACGGAGCAGACCAATAAGATGACCGTCTCTGACCTGGCAGCCCAACCAGATCTGCTCTACAAAGACATGCACACCAGTCTGGATGTCAATGTGCTTGGATCCATCTACGCCGTCAACGCGTTCCTCCCGCTCATCCTCAAGGGAGCCCAAAAGAAGATCATCTTCATCTCATCTGGCCATGCAGATATCGAGCTTCCAGTTCCCGCAGATGTCAATGATATGGTCACCTACGCCACCATCAAAGGAGCAGTCAACATGATCGCAGCCAAGTACGCCGCAGAATTGAAGTCCAAGGACGTGAAAGTACTGTCTATGAGTCCAGGACTTGTGGCGACATCGATGAACAACAATCGTAAGTAGCGCTCAGATTGTACATGCGCCAGGCTGATATGTGAATCAGCGTCTGGAGAGGAGCTGGCTTACTTCATGAAGCTTCTTGGCAACTTCAAGCGAATCTTCCCGTACTGGAGGGCGACGCCGCTCACCCCCGATGAAAGCGTCGGGCATCAGTTCAACATCATTGAAAATCTTACGATGGCTGACACGGGCAAGTTCCTGAGCCACTGGGGTAATAAAACATGGTTATGATGACGGAGTGATTATGGATCCTTTGTAATTTGATGGTCGAGATTCCAAATATTCGAAGCGATGGGAGCGACTATCACATTCAATAGGCACTTGGCAGATCTATGATAGTCGCTCTAACACGTACATCTAGCGTTCAGATCTTTTCTTTTCTCAGCCAAATCTTCCCCTGCATAATATCTCGAAGTTTCATTCGCATCTGCAAGTGGCATTATCTTTACTTATGGTTTCTCCTGTTTTATCGCTCGCTGAATACGAAGTATCAACCCCTCATGTCCCATCTCGGGTCTTGGTTCGCGAGAGCACAACCGATCTGAATGCCTCAATTATTCGCGAAGGCAAGTCTCGTGTGATCAGTCTGGGACAGTACCTGGCTGGTTTATGTCTCAAACGATCAGCCTGGGAGATAGACCGACCTTAAAAGGGAGAAGTTCGAAAGCATGGTGTCGGAGGTTTCCGAGTGTGGCTGGTCCGGGGCAGTGTTCCGAGCTGCTTGAAACAATTTCTCTGCGCATCGCGGGGGTGAAGAAGCTAGGACCTTCATAGTTCGGTAATTTGAGGCTGGGTGGAAGGGTTGTAGGGAACCATGCCATGTCTTCGGGCTCACAATTCTCCTTCTGTCTCGTCAGCTCGACCTCCAACGGCTGAGAGCTCCCTGGTGCCAATTGATCTCGGTTGTTAGAAGCTTTGCTTTACTCGTTGCAAGATCAACTGTACAGTCGACGCAAACATTTGCTACGGTTCGTCCCTGCCTCCCTGTCCGTGTGCAGATGATAGCTTACCAATCGCAGACACGCGAACTTTACTGGAGTCGAGAAGTTGTCCAAGTTGCATAAAACTTACAATATGTGACCGCACGGTTCTCTTTGATTGATTAGTCTGCGGTCCTGGTAAAATACCAATTGCATCTGAACTAGATCAGCGGTTACAATGTTCGTGGATAGGCCTATTTAAGGTCATTGCATGCGCAGGAGCCAACTGACGCAGGCTTTCGGTGTCATTACATCGGCCGAGCCTTCCGACCGGCATGCACCGAAAAACTTTGATGTTCCCTTCCTATCAGAATGCGGGGAAACGGTATGGCTGTCTCAAGTTCGGCACTGGGCTTCTAAAACGAGACTTAGAGTTGTGCGTAGCGGGAACCTTCTGAGAAGAGGGTTGCACTCGCGTTTCAAAACATGAAAGCCAATTTAGAGTTTGCCCAACGGCCCTGACATTGCGAGGAGACGAACGAGTATATCTCCGCTCGCAACCCCATACTTGTAGCCAGTAGAGCGTGGACCATCTGATGACCGAGCCCCCAAAGACGAAGAGATGTCGAAGTCCGACTATGGCAAGCAGGGCAGCGTCTTTCTCATCACTTCGAATGGGGAGACAATTCGACTGCCAATTCCATCCCGATCTCCGAATGATCCTCTGACGTGGTCTCCTCTCAAGACCTTTCTTTTCTACTTTTCTATGTCAGTCTTTACCACCATCGGATTGATTCAAGTACAGGGCACCAGTCTGCTTCTGCATACTTTGGAGTCCGAATATTCCCCGGAGGTATGTCACTTCTGTGATGCATCAGGATTCAACTAATATTGGAAGGAATTTGCGCCTCTTCGACTTGACGTGCTTTCATCCGTGCCCAGCTTGTTCTGGGGAATTGGTGCTCTGATATGGGTTCCACTTTCCATGGCTATCGGTCGACGACCCGTGTTTTTACTGTGCTCGATAATTCTCACGTTATCGACCTTGATGGCCGCATTCTCGCAGGGTTTCTATACGCACCTTGCAGCGAGATGTCTCCAAGGTATCGCGGGGTCCATCTCTCCAAGCACAGTAAGCGGACCGCAACCTGTAGCAAACTTTGCTGACCGTTCCAGATGATACTTATGATCCTTGATGTCACATTCATCCATCAAAGACCCCGCACCATTGCCCTCTATTGGTGCATCTGTAATGCCATGGCCAATGTTGGCCTCGCCTTCACACCATACATTGTCACTGCCGGTGGTTCTTGGCGTGCCTTCTACTGGGTATGGCTGGGACCTTGCGTACTGACAATTATTTTGGCACTTGTGTGGTCTCCCGAAACGTACTTCAAACGACCGCCGATGGCGTTTGATGGACACATAGTTGCGCAGAGTGAGAGTGGTAAAGTCACCGTCTACAATTCTTGGGACGAAGTGCCAGGTGGCAAACCAATGCCAGATGAACCACAGGTTTGGCGATCTTCGACATTACTGAGAAATATTCTTTTCTGGAATCGAACAACCACAGGTGGATGGCCTGCAATGAAAGCTTTTCCTCGACAAATTTTGATCTGCACTATCAACCCCCTAATCCTCTGGGTTTTGATCTTGAATGCCTTCGTCTTCGGTGGGATGATCGTCACTTGCGCGACTTACGTCTCGCTCTTGATGGCGCCACCATACAATTTCACCTTCCACGAAATCGGTCTGGTCAAGTTTAGCCCGTTCATTGGGGCGCTCTTAGCCTTTCCAGCGTCTGGTATCCTCACCAGCTGGGTCACCAAGATCCTCGCCACCCGAAGCCGAGGCGTGCATGAGCCGGAGCATTATCTTCCCTCCTTCATCCTTCCAGTTGTCACAAGTTCTATTAGCTTGGCGCTGTTCGGTATTGCCGCGGAGAGAGAATGGAACTGGAGATGGATCCTTTTCTTCGTCGGTCTCGACTACTTCAGTGCTATTTCAATGTTCACTTCCAACACACTCTGGATCACTGAAGCCTTTCCGCGATGGGCTGGAGCAGCTGTCACTATCGTCGGTGCAGGCGGATATGCATTAAGCTTTGTTCTCGGCTCAACCATCGTGCCTTGGATCAAGTCTCAAGGCATCGGTAATACATATGTGGAACTGGGGATATTGTCGTGGCTTGTTGGACTCGTTGGCTTTCCTGTCAACTTTTGGGGCAAGAGGTTCAGAGAGTACATCTACTCGAAATGGGATTGAGCGGCGAAAATGGTATCGAGTGATCAAGGGCCTGGTGCCTTGGTGGAAGCTGTAATTGTATAGTACGGGGCCTTTGATCGAACCTGAAACCCTAAATAGGAATAATTTGATATTGTGCTGGCACATACTGATAGTTGTTTAAAGAACTGAAGTGGCAAATTGTTACGCATAGGCTGTGCCAAGAGGTTGCATAGCGACACCGTTGCTTCACAGGGAGTTCCCGTACTCATTTGCCTTCCCGATTCTTAACTCAATGCACGGAGACATGCCGTTAAGTACAAATCTGGCATGTAGGATGTGCCAGGAAGCCATGAACAATGCCACATGATGTAGACTAAGTTCGAGGAAAGGTGAAACAGTCAGTCCCAACTCTGGGTATTTTTGGAGTCGGGAGAAGATAATATCATGGTTCTGCATACCGACCGGTGATTTTGCAAATCTTCTAAGGCGGTCGAATGCAGAAGTAAAGATCTGGGTCTTCCATCTACAGAAACCAATATTCAATTTCAGCTTACCATGTATGATTTCCACTCCGCGGGGACAGATCTGCGTTCTTCGATCCAATTACTGTCCACCCCCTTTTGAAACTCGCTAGGCGAGTCAGACCCGAACAACAACCTTGATCATTATCTGGCACCTGCACCTACCGACCCTTATCGCATATGCAGGTAACACGTCAGTAATTCATGGAGAGGGAGAAGCGACAAGACTATGCGCTGAGATCTGATTTAAACTAAATCTTTTAGCCCGATCTTCAGCTACCATCTGTTCAGTATAAGCTGCACTCAAGAAAATCCCGCCTCCCGATTCCATCAAAATCATGACAGACAAAAGGAAAGACTGGTGACCGAGGCTTCGGGTCCCTCACATCAGAATATCTCAAGTAGCGCCAGTGACATCAGAACCATAAATACAGCTAGTTCCATCAGCACCGGCACCGATCTCCTCCGGCTCGCTGCCTGAAGAAACACCAGTATACTTCATGCAGACATTCGTCACACTCGAGAGCTGAGTATTTGTGACCGTGCATGTGTCTCCGAACTAAGATTGAGGTTAGGTAACGAATCTAAGAAAGGGTAGAGAAACACTTACGTTGGTGTTGATACCGCAAAGAGTCCTTCCATTCGAAGCTGTGACTCCGTCGATGATGACATGGCGTTCAGCGCTCTCTTTGCAATTTCCGCAGTTTCGCACGAATGAGCCGAAGCCGTCAGCCGTGAAGCCGCTGATGGAAAGTGTGCCGGCACCGTTGAACTGAAAGACTTTGTCAGTGGCTCCCTTTGAGCTTCCGCCAGTGATAGTAGTTGTCTCTCCGGCGGCCTGCTTCTTGATTGTGAAGGCATCCTCGCCTGAGTCATGTCAGTCATGAATTACGACACGACTTAATGTCGAAGACAAGGGAAGCATGACGGATGGAAGAGGATGGGTAAACTTACAGACTGCAGTCCATTCAACATTGCTCAGCTTACAGCCTCCATTGCAGTGAACACCTTCGATTTGGTTGGGTCCGATTACAACGTTCGAGAGGGATCCGCCGGACTCAATGACGAACACCGCGTCTCCTCCGCCACCCTCAGCTTGACCAGTGCAAGAGACACCTCGATCGAATGTAGCTCCACCTCCATCAAAAGATCCACCAGCAGCAATTGTCTATCTGGGATATTAGAAAGTGGTGACACTCAAGTCGAAGATGAACTTCAAGATGGACTGACCTGAGCAGCAGCAAGTACCGAACTACCTCCCCCACCTCCAGAACTTCCTCCTCCTGTAGTAGGTGTAGCTCCGCCAGTTGGAGCAGCACCGCCACTTCCAGAGTCCGAGTCGCCTCCAGTCGGTGCCGAGCCGCCGCTTCCAGAATCACTGTCACTGCCGGAGTCTGAATCATCCCCAGTAGCAGCAGGTGCATCGCTTTCTTTTGATTTGGTGGCTTGGGCCTTGCCCGTGGCCTTCGCCTTTGTTGCCTTGGCTTTTGTTGACTTGGCCTTGGTGTCTTTGGTTGCTGCAGCTGTGAAGGCCCCGCAGATGATAGGGGTGGCTCCTCCAGATAAATTGGATGGGTTCTCGAGATCGTCAGACTCTTCGCGAGCTTTGATGTTGGAAGGAGCAGCGCTGACGGTGAATGCAAATGCCAGTGCCGCAAGTTGGATCATTGGGACCCTCATGTTGATAGCTGGAAGGTTGATGAAGATTGAAATGGTAGGCAGGTTTTCAACTGAAGGCAGATCTTGGATTGCAAAGAATGAGAGTGGAATGAGAGGAAGGATCTCAGTGAAGAGGATGCAGAGAGAAGCTTTGAGGGCATACTATGCACGTTAAATACCTGAGCCCATCACAAGCAGAGGCATTCAAGAACTTCGTCCCAACGCTGATTTACAAAGTTTTGTTTAACAATAATGAACATGATATATAGGAGACATGCCAATCGGATGCCAAGTCAATGTTAAGACGAAGTGCCCGTAGTAAGTCATATTGGCCAAACCGGAAATTGATGTAGTGGATGAGTCCACCCTACTCAGGTTGACGGCGGGACAGCACTTTTGGACTCGCAGAACAAGACTTCTAGATAGTACCCAATCTCTTGGATTTGATGTAGAACTTAAAGCACCAAGAGAACTGAAACCCATGGCATCTGTCAAAGTCGCGCGTCACGTGCCCAAACAATTTCTTCGAGACAAGTTCAGGTTTTCTAGGACTGCCAAGGTCCACATGTTCTCCACGATCATATCTGTGATACTCTCGTCTCAACTTTGGAATCGAAACACGAAACAGCAAGGACATCTCTGCGAGAAATGGTGAACAATAGAGGAAAGTTCATTTTCAGCACTTTTTCGTCCAAAGATCCGAACCTGAGCAATCAACATGGACTGCATTGTCTCTCGACGACACAAACAGTATATACAGGAGTCATGTCCTTTGAACTGATGCGCTGTAGGCAGGCAGTAAGACAACCAGACTAGCAACTAAAACGAGTCAAGAAAATCCACATTTCGCTCGCTTCACAGTCGGTGGAATGTCTCTACAGAGAGTTCAGGGCACCGCATGGCAATACAGATAACAGAAACATACGAGCTGCTCTAATCAATCCTTACATGCACGTAGTATCTGGAGTACATTAAATTCAATGGGGCGCGGAAGTGGGAGGCAGCAGAATAACTGGAGAAGAATGCAGTCCTCGGTGGGGTGAATGTGCTTAGAAGGTCATGTCGCTGTGCACTCTCAGCGTGAACAACTCTCGTGCACGACATTCTGGAACGGCATCTCGGTGTTCTTGAAACCGTGGATTTGTGTCGGTGGCGAAAGATGTTTTCGGATCCGCGGATGACACCAGGAGAAGATTTGAATACTTCGTACGTAGCTGTCAGTGTCAGGGCAGATTCGGGCCGCTTCAAGCGTGCTGGAGAGTACACTATAAATGCTTAAATCGAAGTCAAGATAGCGAGATCTTCGTAGCGGGCAAACCCCATCTTCGGCACAACCGCGCCTCGAACCTCAACACCTGGTATCATATTCTGAGGTCGACTCAGGGCTTGAAGGAACACTTTTTGATGTTTGAGAAAATTTACGGTGATAGCTGACTATGACAGTATATCTGCATCGTCAGGAACCCGTCATAAGGACAGCGCCGCCACATCGTCACCATCATCGAGCATCAGCGGATGACATTTCCAAATATGATCTGCAGCCTTCCACCCTCGGATTAGGGCGAAGCACACGATGCCCCTGTCCTGACCCCTCACTCCAATCCGACGCTGCATCTTATCTTGGCTTGCAGCCATGCTCGGAACCTTGTCGATGAGCATGAGGTAATCCGGTCCTCGGTCGACGGCATTAAAACTTTCGCGACGTCGCAGTCGCATTTCTCCTTTCCTTCTGTATCTTAGTCATGTTGGAGCTGAGGGAAAGGATCGCGGCCATGGAGTCTGCCCTGCAGAACTTCGAGGAAGTAGAAATACCGGGACCTGTGCGACAGAGTATGGATCATCGGTTCGATAAGACGGATCCCGCAGTCGAAGCGGCGCCAGCACCAACTCCAGCGCAAGAAAAAGGGAACCCTTTCGATCGAATTGATGCAGCAGATCAGAAGACTCCATTCTACGACAGTATCGCTGCGAAATTTGGGCTGGGGATCTTGGACGAGGAGAACTTCAATGAGTACATCGTGTACAACGCCTTTGTCACGAATCTGCGAATTTGTCCGATACATCTGGGGAATGGGAAGGAATACTATGTCGAACATCGATCATTTCTGCCGAATACACCTGGTGCGATTCTGCGGGAGGGAGTGGATAAGTCCGGGAAGAGTCTTGGAGCAGCGCATCTACCGTTGACAGGTCGGAATAGTATTGGGGTTGGGGATTTTGACTCGAGACCACAGGATGTTGTCTGGGAGAGGATGGGCAATGCCGGATTTTGGACACACATGAGATACGAGTTTGAACACGAAGTGAATGGAGTTCGGAAGACATTCCATTGGATAAGGACGCGGAACAATGTGCTGGATGATCAAGGAGATTTGGTACTTGTCGAGGATGGGAGGGAGGATTTGATACTGTGGGTACAGCTCTCCTTCGAGCTTGAATGTGCGCTGATCTGTCCAGGGCGGAATACGTCGGCAAGGGTCTGATGAAATGGAAGAAAAGGGGTAGGTTAAGGATCAGGGTGATTGATTTTGGGGAGAGTTGGGAGCTAATTGTATTGTTGAGCTGGGCATCTGTGATTGAGGTATGTCTTATGGCTCATGTGAGGATTTTCTAACGTCGGGCAGCTTTCTAGAAGACGAGCAAGGCTTCGCAGATTCTCACCAACGCATTTGATTGGAATATAGATGGGAAACACAATGTATTTGACGGACTGAATTCGAGCATTTAGCGGCATATTTGGTAATTTTAATCTGCATTCAAAAGAAGAGAAGCATTTCAAGACATGTGTTTTGCTTTTGTTGGCGTACCGAGTATGTGAATTGAGTAGCGAGACAGCTTAGATGCGAAAGATATGGATCTAGTATCTCATATCAAGTAGTGAGTATATTTTGTGGTTTACTTTTTTTGTTAGCTGTTGAGGTCTTCGCGTTATAATTATGGCCTAAGTATTTCATCAGAACATCCCGAATGTCACTTTACAGGACATTATCAACTGCTACATTAAGTCCGCTAAATCGGTAGAGGCTTTTTGTGACTATTGTGAGGTCGCTTTACGTTACCGCCTTTGTGTTAGCCAGCCTCTACGAGCTCTCGCTCGGGTCTATCCCCTTGTTTGCGATAGTAAGTAGTGCCTTTTCTCTGTTAGAGCCGAACCGAGGAGCTACGCAGCACGGATGGGTACTTTCTGCCCTGCAAAGGTGACGGTTCATGTCGAGCGCTATCACTTAACTTGTAAGTCTTAAGGGCTTGTTCTAGAATCATTCCGTTCGATTCTCCCTCGTGTTCAGCTGGTATGGGAGATTAAGCTTGGATGCGCTCATGGACTGCTCTTTCCGCCTTCGCCATGTTAAACAGCTCGTGCTCCGGCTAACAAGAAGTGGGGAAGCTTCCAATGTGAACATGGCTGGATTCGAGTTTGAACGACGTATCTTTCTGTATCTCGACGACGGGATAGAAGCCCGTTCTATAGCACACCTCTCACAGCTTGTTCCGATAATACACCGTGCCTCGCAAGGATTCAAGGGGACGGTAAGGCGACCGCTGTGCTACAGATCTTCCCTGAAGTGTGGTATTGGAACGAAAGTAATGATTAGGATACAGTCTCCAATAAATCAAAGGTACACGTCATTAAGCGCCTTGTGCGCCTTTCGACTATAACAGAACCGCAGCGTAATACATTGCTACTGAATGGCCTTCTTAGCCGAAATATCCGGCATGAACTTCCCCCACGACTTCAACATGTTCTTCCGCTGCACCAACTGAAACACCGCGCCACTATATCTCCTCTCCATGTCGCCCTCGGAGAACGTATCAAAGGCCACACGTAAAGGAAACGCCATTCGGTTGATCATATTACCTGGTACGGTTTGGATATAATACTTCATGCTTCGACAGATAAGGCGCGCAAATTCAACCTGCTCCTGGTGCTGATCGTCAGGTGAAGGACGAGTATCGGTAGAACTGAGCAAGATTCTAGCTGCATAATACATCCCCATAGTCCGTGCCAACTGCGGATCAGGGTAGACCAGATACATTGGCGCAACGGTTTCACCAGTAAGGGAGTCTTTGTATCGAAAAACGGGGAAAGGTTCTGAATCTGCCATGTGAGATTCGTAAGGCTGGCCGGTGTGGTAGTTGTCCACCCATTCTATCTTCCATCGATCAAGGCGGTCCTTGAGGTTCGTAATAGAGTGCCAGAGTATTGCTATTCGCGAGGCCAACTCGCCTTCAGGCATAATATGGGATTTCTCGGCTGCCAAAATTTGATCGAATTGATAAAGGATGGCAGGAAGATCGACCACCTGCTCCAAGAGACTGGCCATGATATCTTTAGAAGTAGTATCAGCGGACCAGGGAATAGTCTTCCACTCTGGCCTGGCAAGAAATGTGGGCGTCCGCAAGACCAGAGCCGTGGACACCTGACTTTGTAAGCGATATATCTTTGCTAAGGGAATATTTAATGCAGTACCCAATAAGGAAGCAGTTCCGTAAAGCCAAGATGTTCCATTCCAAACATGTGACTGTGGGGGCCACGAAACTCTATAAGTTTCAACGCATGAATACAGTGGTTGATCAGAGCTCTTTCTGTCGTTTGCTGGAGGCTCTGTTCCTAGTCATTCCGATATCCAAACAGTTTGAAAGTATATGAAGTTTTTACCTCATAGGCCATTAACAGAATCACAGTTGCAAAGACCCCCTCCGACCTGCTCTGTTCGGGATGGAATAGAGCGCTTTGTAAGCGTCTCAAGACACGAGTATAGATCTGGTAGCCGGAAAATCCAACTCTCCAATCACCAGAAAACTGCCCAAAGTAAACTATTGAGACAGCAAGGAAGGCATCAGAGAGAAGCGGGGAGAACATCCTAACTGAGCCCGCCCTGCGTATCGCATCAGATGAGCCGCAATCTATTCGCTCATCTGGGGCAAATGCATCTATGAAACGTTCGACGAACACATCTAAGACTGGCAGTTCTGGCTGGGGAAGGCGTGGTATTGTATTCAATGCCGATGGCGGACTACCTTGCCATGATTCTATCAAGGCTAAGATGATGTCAGTAAGAGGCCGTAGATATGAAAAGCCGGCACGAAATGAGTGGCCAACCTTTTCTTTCGATGATTATGAATGGATTCTCTTCCGCCTCTTCCTCGGTCGCTCCAGCAACATGCTTCTTCTCGTCCACTTCGAACCAGTGGTAAGGAGTAGCAGACATAATTGATCTTGGCAAAGATTCTGCCTGTCGTTGCATTGAGCAGTCGTTTGAAACTTGACTACAATCACTGGCGCGAACTGACTCATAGGTTCTTTAGAGCTGGTGCGGCGTGGTTGATACAAAAACAATCAAAGATGAAAGTTTAGGGAAGGGAGACTGATGAGGGACGGGCTTGGTTGAAGGGACGGGGGACAGATCAGGTTGTTTTGGCGATCCCGACGGACATCGACAGTCATATTTAGCGATAGGGGCGCTGTCAAATATGATGATAATCCTTGCACAGCTCAAAAAGCATTTATCGATTTGGTGGAAAAGCCAATCGGCCCCGAATTGGGACAAATCCCGGGTCTCACCCTCCTCAGCTGGTATGTCCAAGAACATAAATCGAGTAAAGATCTGCATTGTTATCTCGCCTGGGGCCTCATCAATTCCATTTGTAGAAGTTTGCACGCAGCATGCTAATTCCTGTGCAAAGTATATCTAGATACTTGGATCCAGTCCACAAGCTCACACATTTGTCCCCTTACACTTTTCTGCGTCCTCTGAACATGGCCCCTTCTCACAATGTCCTGACAGGCTTGGCCTTTGTATCTGCCGCAGTCATATTCTCGGTTAGAGCTGGCGCTATGTCGATACGCAATCAAATGGACGAACGGAACATCCACAACAATTATGCGTGCCGTAGCATCACCCATCCAAACCCTGTGGTCCTGCTCCACGGTCTTGGTGCAACCTTCTATGAAGATCTGAACGTACTGGAAATCTATCTGCAATCGCAAGGCTACTGCACCTTCAGCCAGACTTACGGAGACTACCCCGCATTTCCATTCGTTGGTGGCTTGCAGCCGATCGATTCGTCGGCTGCCGAGATAGAAGCTTTCATCAACCTGGTCCATTCTCGCACTGGGGCTGCGAAAGTTGATCTTATAGGGCATTCAGAAGGAGGATTTCTCGCACTCTACGTGCCTAAGTTTACAGGCATTGCCCGTATTCTAGACAAACTCGTTGCGATTGCCCCGCCTACGCACGGCACGACCTTCGCGGGCTTGTACAACCTCGCTTATGTCGGGGGCAACTCGACACGGGACTTGTTCTCCACCGTCTTGGATACTGTTGGCTGCGCTGCCTGTGACGACATAGGAATTGGAGGGTCTGCAGTGGCGAGGCTGAATGATGGAAAACCAATTGTTCAGCCTAGTAATTCTCTCACTATCATCATGTCTAAGTTCGATGAATTAGTTACTCCAACGACGACAGCTTTCGTAGAAGAACAGGGGGTGAACAATCTCTACATCCAGGAGTTTTGTCCTCTGGACCCAGTGGGACACATTGGTGAAGCGTACGATACCAATGTTTGGAATCTCGTTGTGAACGCGCTCGATTCGACGCCCCACCGTACTTTCACTTGTTCTTTCGGTTCCCCTGGTCGTTGAAAACCAGGACGTGCAGGACGTGTTGATTCCGGGCTTTTGGGAAGGCGGAAAACCAACCTGTTTTGTTAGGCTAGCCATTTCCCTTACATTGCGGTTGAAACCAGTGAGGGGAGGAAGGGAAAAAATAGCTGGGAGAGAGCAAATTCTTAAGTGTTTGGCGACGCAGTGATATCCTTGACTCATTTGGAATTGCTCATTTGTGTTTTCTAGATTTAATGCAAGGAATTGCAGGCTGTTGTTACGGACCCCTTGGCACCAAAAGTCAGTTGGTACTAGAACACTAACACTAGTTATCGTTATAAACGTGGTTTATAGGTTCGGATTGTATAGTAAGAATAAGATTTGGTCCGTGTATTAGAAACGTTGTTTATAAGTTAATCCCAACCTTATTAAACTTACACATACAAAGTCTTAAATTATTTAAAATAGGTTGAAATAACTTAAGAATCATAGCCTAATCGATCCCCCAAGCGTTAGCCTATTTAATTAAGTTAAATGTTAAGTTTTGTATATTAATTTGTTTATAGTGCTAATATACGTAAAGGCCCACATATATTTGTTAGTATTTAGGTGATTGATATAAAGTCTTTATCAAATTGCGAAAGCAAGTAAAAAAGTATATTAAAAGATGTCCGTTTTAATATGATTATACTAATATATAATTACCTAGCGACGGTTTAGCCCCCTAGCTTATTATTCCCGTTTTAGATAAGTACAAATGTAAAGGTTACTAATTTAAAACCTAATAATATTCCTAGAAGCATTATACAATAACGCTTTTGCTAATTAGTTATGGTAGTGGCGGGAAGGTGGTTTTGGCTATATAAGAATTACATAGTAACGCTCTTACTGATTGGCTGTCTTAATGGCAGTATGGGGTATTGCTTGCCTGTTTTTAGTAATAGCATAGGCTACCGTACTTTATTAAAACTTCTAGTGCATTAAATTGTAATGGCAATCGCAATTATAATATTAAAATAATACTTTTGATACTAATTAGAAAGGTAAAGATGAATTTAATTAATTGCTATAGCTAATATTATATCTGTAAGTTATTTTTTAAACAGCAGTGGCTGTTGTTGAGGAATAAAGCTAGTTAGAACATAACATATCGCGATGTATAAGCATCATCGCAAGATAATAGTATAAGTTGCACTTTACTAAAATTAATGTCGTATTATTATAACAGTTGCAACTTTAGGAATTGCCTTAGCCTTATGATGCCGAATGACGGAAATCATAAACCCGTTGTAGACGTATAACCCGCGCTCTGTCGACGACCCGTTTTCACATTCCAAGCTGAAAAGTTCTGATAGTCGCGCAACTTGTTCTTCAACAGTTTGGAATACACCTGCGATCATTTCTAAGAGCGTCTTTGCTTTCTTGCGGTAAAAGGAAATAGTCTTCCAGTCCCATCGATTTTCACGAAAAAGTCCATTGCAACGAGTAGTACAAGCCTTCGCCGACAAGTCAAGATACGCCTCGGCGAGCTTATTAGCTAGATGCTAAACGAAAGAAAAGCCATAATAGGTATTAGTCAAGTTATCCTTAACCTTTGCTAAATCGATCACTGGGTTCAAGCCAAACATCAAGTCGTCGCATAGCTCTTTAGCCTTCACAAGAAAATGCTTAGCTAGCTCGCGAAAGCTCTTCATAATCAAACTGAAATCATCTTCGTAAGACACGGTCTCGCCGTTATCGCTTCAATGGAGGAAGAAGGACGGTGGGTTTGTACGTGCTATGACCTGGCTAAAGTTACGGAGGCTTTGAAATTTCTCTAAAGGTGATAGCGAACCTGTAATCATATACCTCTGCCGTATAACGTCGAAATGCTGATGCTGCCGGAAACGCGAACGCTGGGGGATGCCAAGATAAGGATACGGCTAGAGCAGTAAGGCGTATTCTAGAAATAACAGCCGCTAGATGTAAATGAGAGCAGAAAGATGCGGGGTGTATTTTCTCGCGGGCAAGAAGTTTTGAGGGTTTGGCGAGAAGCCAAGAATGCCACTAAAGTAAACCAACAGACTGGAGCTCGGCTGGCTATCAACGAACTCCTCAGGTACTAAACGTGATGCTTAAACTAAAAGACCAGCTTTAAAAGCTCATCCACAACAAAACCGACGTCATCAAACCGGTCTTTTTCTTGGTACTCATCTTCGCTCCCGTGTCTAACACTTCCGTCGCCATCGTTATCTTCCTGCTCTTCTTCAACGCCACCCTCAATTTCTTCATCATCTTCATCATCTTCATCATCTTCATCATCTTCCCCTTCATCTTCCTCGTACTCATCTTCCTCATCAATTCCCTCTTCTTCATCCTCTCCTTCATTTTCCGCATTCTCACTTCCATCTCGTGATCCAGGCCATTTACCCTCAGCAAGATCAATATCACTCCATGCCCTGTGGTCTCAAATCGCCCGCAACTGGCGTAGCTGCTCCTTTTTGAATCGGACGGCAGTCAGGCGGCGACGTGCGTCCACAGGGATTCGGTAAGAACGGAAGATAAAGGCAAATAAACGCTTCGGGAGTTGGCGGTATTTCTTCTTGCTTGACTTTAACGCAAGCAAGGTGAACGGCTTGGGGTAGCACATCTGGGGCTTGGTGCTCCGAAGCCAGCAGAGAGGCGTACGGCCGGTATGCTACATCGTCTCCTCACAACGATCAAGCATATGATCTACGGCCACCATCAAGAGAGCAATCTTGGCCTCGTCATCTTGGGGGCTCGCGAGTTCTGGATCCGCGGGTTTTGAACTCGGTAAGACTCCGCAATATATCGCGGCGGAAGTCCTGATAAGTGATTTCCCATCGCGTCCGTTCCATCCACGGACGTGTTCCGGCTAGTATTGGTGCAGTCGTGTTCGTAATATGTGTACGTTTCTGTTCCTCTGCCCTTGCACGCTCTCGCTGGTGTGCCGACTCTATATGTTCACTCACACCTCGACCCGCAACTGGCCGAATCGTGCTCCCGTCCTTCGTAACAACCTAGTATCGCCGAGAGGCGCCGTGAGTCCAAGTCTGTAAATAGACGTCGTCATAAAGATTGCCAATCCTCGAACTCGTAGCTTGGCGGCCACCCAAGTGCTGCTGTGAGATATGCTTCGTGAGTTCGTGATAATTGACGGTGCGATAGCTGAAGCAGGCGAAGCCTTCATGCACTGCAAGTCGAGGGTGAATGTCAGAGCCATCAGCCCGCAACGGAACCTCCGCAGGATTGCGGAACCCGTGCGGATATTGAGTATTCAGGTGCTTCGTCAGACCTCTCCGGTCTCCATGATCAATGTGGTGCTTGTCGCGGAGGTGAGACGTGGCCTGGGATCGCTCAACGGCGAGAGCATAGCCGCACTCACCGCAAATCAGCAGCTGCTCCTTTAGGTCGACATAGAGGTGGAGACGTGCAAGCAAGGGGTCCGAGGAAGGCTCCATATCAACTCAATTCATAAAATGGTACAGTATTCTAGATCGATGGCGAAGAGTTTTCTACTACATAACCCACGCGGTTTCTGACACGTCCCTCGCGCGTGGGTTATGTCATAACCGACGCCAAGACGGCCAACCCTTATTCCAGTAGGCTTATCTCGACTTTATAAATAATGTGAATATTTGCATATCCAATGAGAAATCGATCTTAACACTCCATCCACACCCTTCAAATCACACACTAGTTGGCACCTATAACCAAACGATTTGTCACCATCTTTCTTAGACCTTAGTACAACATCCATGTTCATCATGCGATGCGAGTAGCTGGATTCCCCGCAACCTCGTGATGACCCTGTGGATAAGATCCGTCATACCCTGGAGATGAAACAGAACTTTCCCTATCGGGACTGCCTGGACCAATATTCTGATTGCTGCCCGCCAACCCTTGTACAGGCTTCCCCGTGAACCCTTGATTAGGATTCGGCGGCTGATTGAAATATGCTCCCCCGGGTGTCGGTTGTTGTTGTTGCTGCTGATGGTAGAATTCTTGCTGGTTGGTTTGCATGACTGGTTTGGGAGCCGCGTAAGCTCCTCCCACCCCGCTGTGTCCGTATGCTGGCGGTGTAGCCTGTATTTGGTTGTTTGCATTTTTTTTGCTGCGATTCTTGCGCATGATAAACCAGATTCCGAAACCGATCAAGGCAACAACTGCTGTGCCGCCTACGACACCTCCTACGATTGCTCCAGTGGGTGTTGAAGATGAAGCAGCAGCGGAGGTCGTTGGCCCTAGGGTGGGCGTGGTCGGCCTCTGACTTGTCGGGGTTGTTATAGTCGGAATTGGTGTTGATGTGGGAGGCGTGAAGGGGAGTATTGAAATTGTGCTTGTGTCGGCAAGGGCGACAGGGAGGAAAGTCCCTCCGATGGTTTGGCCGCGGTAGGTGGTGGAATAGGTTTGTATTGTGGAGATGCTTTTGCTGGCACAGAACACGTCTCGTACATTGACATCGGCGTAATATGCGGTGTTGCAGAAGGGTTTTGCGGAGCCGGTGCTAAGGAGGATATGATTTAGCATGTAAATCTCAGGGTTTGGATTTTGGGGCTTTGATATTGAAAATAGAGCACAGAGCCCATGATAGCTATCATGCTCGGAAAATGTGTAGAAGAAGCTCATTATGGCATACCATTTAGTTGTGAATGAATTCGCCTCACACATATCGTTGCACATGCTCAAACTGTAGTACTGTACTGAGTTAACGCAGTAGAGATTTATGTTGCAGTCACTTGAATCACAGCATGCTACAGCCCCGAAACCACCAGTCTCAACTGCTGGGAAAAAATTACAAGTGTTACCACCATCACAAGTAATACCAGCTCCTATAAGTCTCAGCGTCAGCTCTGATATTCCACCCAAATCGATCGCGAGATCTAAAAACTACTCACCTGGAGATCCGCTCAAATATCCACATGTCTGATCTGCACCCGTTAGGGTTAGGGTTAGGGTTAGGGTTAGGGTTAGGGTTAGGGTTAGGGTTAGGGTTAGGGTTAGGGTTAGGGTTAGGGTTAGGGCTAGGGTTAGGGTTAGGGTTA